>Ga0194116_10000043_pt1 | contig 241572 bp, 207 predicted proteins | sample TA2MahsurfametaG_4_FD_148617 | JGI IMG/M metagenome (GOLD analysis project Ga0194116, IMG submission 148617) | Freshwater microbial communities from Lake Tanganyika, Tanzania - TA2015008 Mahale S9 surface | ecosystem: Environmental > Aquatic > Freshwater > Lake | place: Tanzania: Lake...
CGGAGAATCTTTACCAATTCTGGGGAAATAAGTTGGCGAAGCAGTTGAGTACGGAAGCTGAATATTTGGTCAACCTCGCCTCCGACGAGTACAGCAAAGCGGTATTGCCGCATTGGGATAAGACCAAAGTCATCACGCCGGTTTTTATGGAAGAGAATGAAGGTAAACCAAAGGTAGTGATGATGTACGCCAAAAATGCCCGTGGAAAAATGGCGCGCTTCGTCTTGGAAAATAACATCCAACAATTATCCGATTTGCAAGGCTTTGACCTGGATAATTACCGTTTCGTTAAGGATTTATCGGAGGAAAACCGTTGGGTGTTTTTGCGGTAAGAAAAAAAGTGGATTAAATTTCAAAAATCATTTTTTTCTTCCGAATCAAAATACTAGATTCGTATCAATCGATTAAGTCCTCCAGCAATTTAATGAAAGAGTAGCGATGAGTCACGGTGGTGAAAGCATTTTGTATGCTCTAATAAGGTGTAACCCCTAAAATGTTAATATATGAGTATTTGGTTTAAAAAAGTTAAAGAGGAGTATGGTTGGATGGGAAATATGGCGCCATATCCCATCAAGTTTGATGGTAAAGTTTGGCTCACAAGTGAAGCTTTGTTTCAAGGTATGAGGTATGATGTTGTGGGTATTAAGGAAATAATTAGGAGTGAAAAAAGTCCAATGGGGGCAAAAATGAAAGCGAAAAAGTTCAAGGATCAAATGGTGGTGGTTCCAATGTCTGCCGAGGATGTTGAGAATATGAGAAAGTGTGTTAGAATGAAATTTGATCAGCACCCTGAGTTGAAAAAGGAATTAATGAAAACAAAGGGTGTTTTTATTTATGAGGATATAGGTAATAGAAATGGGGAGAGGCATAAGTTTTGGGGTGCAAAAAAAATAAGTGAAAATGAGGGAGATGGTCAAAATATGATGGGAAAAATTTTAATGGAGTTGAGGGATGAGTATTTGATGGAGTAGGGAGGAAGGTTCTCCCTATCCCTTCGAAGCAAAAAATGAAATGTTATTACTAATTCTAAATTTAAACAAAATGAAAAAAATCTTTTTTAGTGTTGCGATTATGACAATTACTTCGGCAATCAACGCTCAAATAACAGAAGAAAAAACAATGGAGGATGGCAGCGTGGTAATTTCTTACACACCGAAAATTTTCACAAAAGAGGAATCGGAAAAAATTAATCGAAGAATTAGATTGATTCCAACTACGGAGTATTTACGAAAACATCCAACCTTGCCTTTTGCGTATGCATGCATGAACATGCTTGAAGACGAATTTAACATGATCATTAAACAAGATAGTTCGCTCAATGAAGCAGCCAACAATTGTTTTTTGTCGCATATTTACTCTAATGAAAATTACGAAAACAACACCCCGGTGAGATATCATCAAATTTGGACTTTGTCGGAATCAACCGTCAACTATGACCATAATAGTCTTGCTACTGGTTTAATCGAAATGATGAGGGATAACGGTCTTCAGCATTTAATCAATAAAAACGCAACGTTTTTTTGCCAAGAGTTTGAGTTTGAAAATAAGTTCTATTTGGTGGCCATTGTGAATGATTAGTTGGGTTTTTAAAAGTACCCAAAGAAATAGTGTATATTTGATAAAAAATGAACAATCAAAATTAATAATATGAGTGGTTTGACAGCTTATCGATTCTCAGCGCAAGAAATAAATAAAATGCTTTGGCTGAAGGATCTTTTTACGGAAAATGGTTATACTGTTGATCGCTTTCCAGAGGTATATTATGATACTTTTGAGAATGCTTGTGAAGTGTGGCCATTCTTGAAAGGAAATAAATATGAGGAGGGAACTCCTGATTATTTGGGAGTATATATTCCAAATTATTCAAAAATAAAGTGCGAGGAAAATTGTGATTTAAAAATAGTTAATGAAGGTGTTATTGTATTATTTAAGGATAGAATCTTAGTTTATGCTGAAATGATTGAAGGCAAACAAGCATTAGGATTGTCTGTTATAGAGAATTCACTGAAAGAAGTAGTGCTATATCACGAATTAGGACATTGGTTTTCTCATTGGCCCCTTGATGATTCTGGCGCTAACTGGAAATGTGGATATGATGCAAAAGATAAAATTACTCATGAATCTTACGCACAGATTATTGCCTATTGGTGTTCAGACGGAAATCCTTTGAATGAATTAATTCTAGAAGATTATTTAACACCAATAAATACGGCATCACCTTATTATATGTATTTAGCATTGATACCTCATTCCAAGAGTGATATTTTGAATAAACTTAAATTAATTCGCAAACACATGGGGTGCTCGGCTATTTTAACAGATGAAACGGCCTATGATGTTATAAAATCAAATATTATAGATGAAATTGTTGATTATGCATCAAATTCTCTTAGAAAATTAGAATTAGATAAAGCAGATTTAAATTCTATCAAAACTGAAATATTAAACGAATTTATAGCATACCGTTTTGGTAAAAATACTGAATATGATTACATACTATGTATTCTAAATTTAAATGGGCTTTTGGATGAAAAATCAAAAGCTATTTTGAAATTTGAACAGAAATTTTGTCTCTCCTAATCTCTAAAAAAAAATGGAAAATAACGAACTGAAATTTTATTGGTATCCGGGCAATAATATAGATGGAGTAAATTTTGAAATGGATAAAGAATATGTTGTTTTTGAAATTAAAGAAATATTAAGTAAAAAAAATAGTAATAGGATCAATGGTTTTTTTATTCATTTCGGAAAACCATTTTTATCGTTTTTATCTAGAGAAAGTAAAGAATTTCATCGAATAATTATCAAAAACAATGATGAAGGTCAATTTCTAGAGAAAACTGAGGTTTTTTCATATACAGATTTCAAATGTGTAAAAGATTTTAAAAAAACATATTCTACTTTACCAAATTCAATTACTGAGGCCAGTAGAAATGACCTTCAAAAAGGATCGAGTATGCTTAGAAGATTTAGGCATTTTGAAGAAGATGATTGTTAATATTAACAGAGTCGTCCATTCATACAAAATTCGTAACCAATAAAAACCGAAGCGTTTTTATTAGATCATATGCAACCTAAGAAGCGATGAAAATCGCCTCTGTGTTCTGCAAACGTGTTCATTTATGTATAAAGCGTTTTTTGGTCAAATTTTGAAAAGAATCGTTTTTTTTTCGCCGAATATCTTTTTTTTTTCAGTTGTATAATCCATCAAAAAATAAATTATGAAAAAGCTATTTTTAACCTTAACTGTCATCCTAACTTCAACAATAGGAGCGAAAGCGCAAAATGCCAATAACTTTAAAGTGGAAAAATTTGAGAAGCTTCTCATTAAAGAAATGTACCAGCAGTTTCCGGGTATGACCTTGGATACAACATTAAATTTTGCTGCAAGAGCAACAAGTCAGGCAGGGGCAGGATATCCAGATTGCTACGGAACTAAAAAAGGAGGCATGGTAAACACAGCCAACGAAGAAAAGGCTGAAGCCGCAAAATTAGTTGCAGCGTATAAGGAATACCTTAAAAATGTTTTGTATTTAGACGATGTAGCTTTAACCAGATGCAACTTTACAGAATTCTGTGCTACTGCTACCAAAGAAAATGGGATGGTTCGTTATGGACTTATCGTAGACAACAACTTTAGTAGCAGTCTATCACCTGGTAATTAATACAATAAACATTGCTCTGTGCTTGAAAAAATAAGCTAAATTAGCTGAAAATAAATTTATGATAGTTGTTGTAAGAGTTCATGATTGTCTATCAGCTGGTGGAAACGTACGAGCTTGTTCCTATAGAGCATGGAAGACGGGTAGATTATTGAGGGATGCTGCATTTCGAAATCAAATGAGATTTCTAGTAGCAATGAATGGTCCTCATGTAGTTGGAGTTTTTTGTATTAGAGCAGTTGCGCCTGACGTTTTGCCCGGACGAGTTCAATTTGGTATCGATCAAACTACTGAGGATTGTGCCAATGATATTGTTGCATTGATTACACGTTTTTCGCAAGTATCTAATAAGTTAAAGTATCAAGGGACAAAGTATTTATTAGCGGAAGACTTTAGACTGGTTGGAATAGAAATACCAAATACGGAGTGTTGTCAATTCGAAGAAATTTATTTAGCGCAAACAGCCCAAATACCTAATATTGAAGGAAGACCCCATGGCTTTTAATTTCTTTTAAATCTTTACTTAGAAACTAAGTTTCCCTGAAAATTTTATTAATACTCGTAAAATCATTTTTTTCTTCCGAAAACGTTGTTCATTTTTGTTGTGCAGATGGGAATGGACCTCGCCACACACCGAATTGAAAAGAAGTTAATTCACCGAGGAGGGTTACCAGAAGGATAAAGGGGGCTACATGTAGTGGATTGTAGGCCCCCATTTATAAAGTCAACCAAATAAACGCATAATATCCCCAAACTAAGGCCATCAAGCTAACCATGAGGAAATTCAACAAGATGGCGAACAAAAATCCAAGGAACGTTCCAAAGGCAGCCTGAATGGCTCGTTGACGATCCTGGGGGTCGTGCATCAATTCACCAATAAATGCTCCTAGGAAAGGACCAAGAAGCATCGAAAAAGGAATGGGGAGTACCATGCCAACGAACATACCGACGTAAGAGCCTCGAACGCCGTATGTTGAACCCTTGAAAACTTTGGTTCCATAGGCGGGAATGGTCCATTCCAAAATAAGGCTTAAAAGAGCTAAAACGGCCGTTGCAACGAGCATCCATGTAGGGATATCGGTGCCCGGAACAAGGTATAAAGAGAGTACCCCCAACCAAGCAATGGGAGGGCCGCTGAGCCCTGGAACAAAGGCCCCTATGTACCCTAAGATTATGCCAAGGCCCGACAAGATGAACAAAGCAATATCCATGAAACTTTTTTCTTTGTGTGGGTTACGTAGAATAAGTTGCTTAAATTTAAATAACTTTTTGCAGTAATAATAGGATGGTGCAAGCTAAATGGTCTCGTATTTTCGCAATTACCTTATTAAATAGCTCTATTGTTATTTGCTGGCAAGCCTACCATTTTTACCAACCAAAAATTCTCGAGCAGTTCCATATGCTCGAGGCACTCAGCACCCTGGATTATTCCAAAAATATTTGTCTTGCGATTATGCCGGTTCTTGCAGGGATTCTGGCAGACCGTCTTCACCAACGCATCGGATTTACTTACCTGATCTTCACGGTGGGCATAGCATTTACTGCATTCATTTTCCTGGCTTCGTCGTACGTGTTTCTCGAAATATCTCCTCCTTATCTCAAATCCTGCATCCCTGTTTTTATGGTGCTCTGGCTGGTTGGCATGAACAGCTTTTACGGCCCGGCTACGGGAATTATTCTCAAAGCATCCAGCCCCGAGGACCTGCAAGCCACTCTGGGCGTCTTATCGTTGGTCACCAATCTGCTATTCGCGAGCATCCCTCTCCTTATCTTTTTTTTAGATGCTGTCGGGGGGAGCATGACTTTTTTGATAGGAGCTTTAATTCTTTTACTCTCCGCTTTTTTCTTTCGAAGGTACACGAAGGAGGTTGCTCCCAACGATTCAATCCCTACGATTGGAAAACGATCCCATTTTATATGGCCAATCCTGGGAGGTTTTGCGTTGGGTTCCACCGTCTATTTTGGGATAGGTTTGTCTTCATCCAACGAATATTTTAACGGATTTCCTTTAAATGTTCCTGTCTTTGTTGTGGCCGCATTTATTGGTTTATTCTTAATTAAACTGCAAAGGCCTTTCATAGAAAACATCAATTTTCCCATCGGTTTATTTTTGGTGTGTTCAGCGGTTTTCGGAATTCATATTAGCGGTTCGCTTTGGTTGATTTTCACACTGTTGGCCGTACTTTCCGTTGGAGTAGCCATGGTGCAGTTTTATGCTTTTCCTTGGGCACTTCGGGAAATTCCAACGCAGCACACTCACTTAGCCGTGGGCTGCCTGTTCGGTGCTTTTTCGGTGCCTTTTTGGTTGCTGCCTAAACTCCTTTCGTGCATCGGATAAATTAAACCTTTTCGTACTTTCTTTGTTAGTGGAGCATGTATCAATTAAAACGAACGCAACTGGTTCGCGCCGATATTGCAAGTTGTTGGGATTTTTTCTCCTCTCCTCACAACCTTTCCTTAATCACTCCATCCTCTATGGGTTTTGCGGTTATCACTGAAATTCCCGATAAGATGTACGAAGGGCTGATGATTGAGTATACGGTTAAACCCTTACTTGGCATTCCCATGCGCTGGGTTACCGAAATTAAAACCGTTCGCGAAAACGCTTTTTTCGTGGACGAGCAGCGTGTTGGCCCTTACAAGATGTGGCACCATGAGCACCACTTTAAAGAACTTGGCGATATGGTGGAAATGACCGACATTGTTAGTTATGAACTCCCTCTCGGTATTTTTGGAAGGTTAATGCATCGGTTGATTGTCAAGAAGAAACTCGAGAGCATTTTCACCTACCGCTTTGCGGCAGTAGAAAAGCTGTTTAACCAAGTAGCTTCAGAATCCGTAACTTTGAGCCATGAAGTTCAAGGATTATCCAGTGCATCCGGCCATTCTGCGGGCAATTGATGACTTAGGGTACAAGCGTCCTACCGACATCCAGTTCAAAGTTATACCTCACATTTTAAACGGTGAAGACGTCATGGCGGTAGCGCCTACGGGTACGGGTAAAACGGCGGCTTTTGCCATTCCGCTGATACATCAAGTTCAGGCCAATGTGCATCGAAAAGGGGTGCAGGTGTTGGTGATGGTGCCCACCCGCGAATTAGCGCGTCAAATTGAACAGGTGTTTTTAGGCCTCAGCCAGCACTTATCCATTGGCATTCTTTCCCTCATTGGCGGCGTAGAACAGGACCAGCAAATTAAAAAACTGCAAGAACGGACCCAGGTGCTGATTACAACCCCAGGTCGCATGTTCGACTTAATTGCCCAAGGATTCTTGGATATTTCAACCGTCAGTACGTGGGTGCTCGACGAGGCCGATGTAATGCTGGATCTTGGCTTTGCAAGGGATATAGTTGATGCGAAACGCAAGCTCCCAAAACATAAACAAACACTTTTCTTTACTGCCACTATTAACAAGAAAATCAAATCATTAGCCTACGATGTTGTGCGCGATGCCATTCGGATTCAAATCACCCGAGGGAATCCGGTTTCTAAGAACGTGGACCACCAGGTTTTGAGGGTGGAAATGGACGATAAGCGCTTTTTTCTTGAGAACATATTGACGGAATATCCTAACGAACGCTTCATGATTTTCGTGCGTACCAAAGTCCGTGCGGAAAGGGTTCAAAAAGCCATGGAACGGGTGGGCTTGAAGGTGGAAATTTTGCACGGGGGTAAGGCCCAAGAGGAACGTTTCGTGACTCTTCAACGTTTCCGTCAAGGAGAAAATAAAATCCTCGTGACCACCGACCTTGCCTGCAGAGGCATTGATATCCCCGAGGTGGAATACGTGATTAACTACGATTTGCCCGATAATCCCGAAAACTACGTGCATCGCTGCGGAAGAACCGGACGGGGAAATCGGCGAGGACAAGCCTTGAGTTTTTGCAGTACCGGCGAAATGGCTCTGTTGGATGCGATTGAAACGTACACCGGCAACGAGGTGGAACGCTACACGATGAGTTCGGAAGAATACACTGAAATTCTTAAAGACCGCTTAGATCCCGATGAAAACTGGTACAAACTCCTTAAAGAAAACGATTCCGAAGAGTGGGATTAATTCTTCCGTGAAATTTTCACAGGCTCCTTGACCTTTTCTTCCAGCAGGGCAAGGTCCAGCACATTCTTCATGGTATCTACATAGTGGATTTTTAGGTCTTTGAGGTAGCGTGCCTCAATTTCGTCAACGTCCTGCTTGTTCTTATGGCTCATAATGATTTCTTTAATGCCTGAACGTTTTGCGGCCAGGAGTTTTTCTTTAATGCCTCCAACGGGCAAAACATCGCCGCGTAAGGTAATTTCTCCGGTCATCGCCAGGTGTTTTTTAACCTTTCGTTGGGTAAATAGCGATGCAAGTGAGGTCAGCATGGTGATTCCTGCACTCGGTCCATCTTTAGGGGTTGCTCCTTCCGGAACGTGCAGGTGAACATCGTAAGCATTAAAAACGCCCGGCGAAAGCTCAAGCCATTTGCTGTGAGACTTGAGGAAGGCTAACGCGATGGTTGCGCTTTCTTTCATGACCTCCCCAAGATTTCCCGTTAGGGTTAATTTTCCGCTTCCTTCCGAGATGGAAGACTCAATAAACAAGACATCGCCGCCCACGGAGGTCCATGCAAGTCCCGTAACCACGCCAGCAACCTCGTTGTTCAGGCTTTTTGACGGGTTTCTTCCGGCACCCAGGTATGAAAAAATATCATTTGTGCTTACGTTGGTCGTGTATTTTTCGTCATTCGCAATCTGCTTTGCTCGCGAACGAACCAATTTGGCAATTTGTTTTTCAAGACCTCGCACTCCCGACTCGCTGGTGTAGGAAACAATCACCTGTTCCAAAGCAGCCTTGTCGATTGAAAATTGTTGCTTTGAAATACCATGTTCTTTGAGCTGTTTGGGAATAAGATGCTTTTTTCCGATCTCGATTTTTTCTTCTACGGTATATCCGTTTACCTCGATGATCTCCATTCGGTCGCGCAAGGGGCCCTGAATATCGCCTAAGCTGTTGGCGGTCGCAATGAAAAGCACCTTCGAGAGGTCGAATTCATTTTCTACGTAGTTATCGTAAAAACCGAAATTTTGCTCCGGATCGAGGACCTCCAAAAGGGCAGAGGAAGGATCTCCGTGATGGCTTCTTCCCAATTTGTCAATTTCATCAAGCACAAATACCGGATTGGCAGATTCTGCTTTTCGTAAATTTTGCATCACCCTTCCCGGCATGGCTCCGATGTAGGTTTTACGATGACCGCGAATTTCGGCTTCGTCATGAAGCCCTCCCAAAGACATCCTAACGTATTTTCTTCCCAAGGCTTCGGCGATGGATTTTCCTAGTGAGGTTTTTCCAACTCCCGGAGGGCCGTAAAAACAAAGAATTGGAGATTTCATATTCCCCCGAATTTTGAGCACTGCGAGGTACTCTAGGATGCGTTCCTTGACTTTTTCCAGCCCGGAATGATCGCGTTCAAGGATCTTTTTTGCGCGGTTTAGGTCGAGGTTATCTTTGGTAAATTGGTTCCACGGAAGGTCAAGTAACACATCGAGAAAATTCATTTGGACCGTGTACTCGGCTCCTTGAGGATTCATGCGCTGCAATTTATCCAGCTCTTTGTAAAAGGCTTTCTGAACTTTTTCATTCCATTTCTTGCTCTCCGCTCGCTCCCGAAATTCTGCAACATCCTGGTCTTGTGGATTGTCGCCGAGCTCATCCTGAATGGTGCGCATTTGCTGGTGTAAAAAGTATTCCCGCTGTTGACGGTCTAAATCGCGTTTGACTTTATTGTGGATTTCGTTACGCATTTCCAGCATTTGTGCTTCGAGGGTCAAGTGTTCCATCACCAAAACCACCCGCTTTTTCATATCCATTTCTTCAAGCATCTCTTGTTTCTTCGCAACGTCCGCATTCATGTTGGAAGAAATAAAATTGACTAGAAAAGTAGGACTATCGATGTTACCAATGGCAAATTGTGCTTCGGAAGGGATGTTGGGGCTGTCGCGTATGATTTGAAGTGCCAAGTCTTTTACGGTACTAATCATTAGCTGAAATTCCTTATCTTTTTTATCAATAGGAGTTTCTTTCAAGATGTTGACCCTGGCTTTCATATAAGGCTCGGTTTGCAAAGGATTCAGGATTTCAAAGCGGCGTTTTCCTTGAATGATTACCGTAGAACTTCCATCGGGCATTTTCAACAAGCGCACAATTTCTGCCACCGTGCCAACATTGTTTAAATCGCTGAAATCGGGGGATTCTTGCTCCTGGTTTTTTTGAGAAACCACCCCGATGATTTTATTTCCTTTGTTGGAGTCCTGAATCAATTTTATGGATTTGTCGCGCCCAACAGTGATAGGGATCACCACTCCCGGAAAAAGGACGTTGTTACGTAAGGGTAGAATGGGTAACTCTTCGGGGAATGCCTGTCGGTTCACGGATTCCTCTTCCTCGGCGGTAATTAATGGTATGAATTCCGAGTCGGTATCTATGGGGGCGAAAAAGGGAAACGAGGATAAATGTTCTTCCATAAGATTATTTGTCAAATTGGCAGAAAGCATCGATGAAGTTGCGCAGTAACACGGTTCATCATTTTTTTCTGCACGTTGCTAAAGCTAGGTTCAATACTTGTGCCAATCCAAATTAGCGGAAATTTTGTCATAGGTTACGCTTCTCTGAAGAAGTATTGTACTTTTGTTAAAAGATTGAACATTGCGCCATTTTGCTTTCACGTGTTTCTTTATGGTGAGCATTTTCGTACTAAACGCTCAAGATACCACATGGGTTCAAACCTTCACCTTTGACTCCATCACTAACCGCCACGATCAATTTCTGTTTCCCGCCTCCTTGGATACTCTGCGCTTTGAAAAAGTGTTGATGTATTACAAGCTAAAATGCAGTCCTTTGACCACTTGGGATCAATACGATTGCGGGGAATGGGATTACCTAACTTACACCCGCGTTTTCGACCACACCGGGGATTTTGATTCTGTTAAAAGGGAGTCCGGGAAATACTTGGCTAATTTTGCTACACCGGTAATTATTCCCTACAACACAGCACAAGCAGCTGCGCAGTGGTTCCATGTCCAAGAACACGTGCAGTCGTATCGATCGGGCGAATCATTGCAAGATTTTGTGTTGAATGCTGGCAACGCCACAACCCAACTTCCCTTTCATACCCAAAGCCATGGAGGCATCTATCAATTCGTTGTAACGGCGCAAGAACTGCTAGCTGCAGGCGTTCAACCAGGCGACTTACAATCCCTAACCCTCTTTGTGAGCAACATGGGTTTGAACGAAGGTCTTCCGTTTCCGAAAATTGCGCTTAAGGCAAGCAGCCTCGCCTCGTTAACTGCTTTAGCATCCGGTGGTTTCACCGAGGTATACAACCGAAATATTGCGGCTGGAAGCCTACAAATGGGAGCCAATCGCTTTTTGTTTTATCAACCTTTCACCTGGGATGGCCTCCAAAATATTATAGTTCAATGCACCTTTAACCAAGATGCACCTCTTCAAAGTCAAGCTTCTTTTGATGCAGAAAACGCTCCGACGGCAACGAGTTGGTATTTTGAGGGAAGCAATGGTGTCATGGAATTCGACGGAACCAATTATTCGATGTTGGAACTTTCCGATACCTTGATAAACGGCAATTTGACCATTGAATTTTGGGCCAAGGGCGATGCTAACATCGGAACCAATACCACCCTCCTGGAAGCATACGATACGCTCAACAACCGAATCTTGAACATTCACATGCCGTGGAGCAATAACAACGTCTATTGGGATGCGGGCAATCAAACCGGCTACGATCGCATCAATAAACCGATGAATGCTGCAGAAATTGATAACAACTGGAACCATTGGGCCTTTGTTAAAAAGCAAAGCACCGGACAAATGTTCATCTACAAAAACGGTCATACTTGGCATTCAGGTAACAATTTGAACCGGACGGTCGGGTATATCCATCGGTTTATGTTGGGCGCGAATCGCGATTATGGATTAAAATGGAAAGGCCAGTTAGACGAATTCCGGGTCTTTAAAACAGCGTTGGATTCTGCCACCATTTTAGCGAACTATAAGACGAAAATCAATAATAGCCATCCAAATTACAACGCGTTGATGGTGTACTATGATTTCGATAATGAAAATTATGCCGACGACCGTTCTCCGAACGACTACAAGTTGATGTTGAGCGATGGGTTCGATCCCATTACGGGAAGCATGATCAAAAGTGCAACGCCGCTTGCAGGGATACAATCCGTGAACGAACGTCCGGTTGTTGCCTTTGGTCAAGGGATTGTGGCAGGCGCAGTACAAACGCTGAATGTTTTGGAGCAAAAGTCCATGGAACCAACGGTGATTTTTGAGATGGCTCCGGTGAACCGACACTTTGAAATCGTGAACTCCTTCCGATATACGACAGCACCATTGGTGTATGAGTTTAGTTCGACGGGTGCGGTCCAGAACACGTTAGCGGTGGTTTACGGGCAGCAACTCATCAATGACACCGTGGTGTGTTATGAGCAGCCTTATGAAATCATCAAGGACGTTGAAATCGCTCGATACATTACTCCGTATGGAATCAATTTTGATTTAGGTCCCAACGGTTTCTCTTGGATTTACGATGTTACCGATTACCAACATTACTTGCACGGTTTAGTGGATTTAGCGGCGCATAACACGCAAGAGTTGTTGGATTTGAAATTCGCTTTCATTAAAGGAGTCCCGCCTAGGGATGTGCACAAGCGAGAACCGATTTGGGCAGATTGGCGTTCGTACAATTTCGGGCAGATGGCGAACGATGCCGTTCTTCAGAACAAACCTCTTGTCTTGTCCGACTCCTCGGAAATGTTTAAGGTAAAAACGCGTATGTCAGGACACGGGCAGGTAGGAAATTTTGCCTGTTGCGAGTGGGTTCCCAACGATCATGGAATATCCGTAAACGGGATTCCCCGCTTCAATTGGAATATTTGGCAGGGAACAGAATGCGGCGACAATCCCAACATTGGACAGGGAGGCACTTGGCCTTACGCCCGAGAAGGGTGGTGCCCCGGTGATCGAGTGAAAGATTTTGATTTTGAGTTAACCCCTTTCGTTCAGCCAGGCGATACCGTTTCGTTGGATTACACCGTAAACTCAGTGCCCGCTGGAGACCCCGGTCAAGCGGGGGGCAACTACATTGGGGCCTTCGATTTGATTTCCTATTCTGCACCCAACTTTCAAAACGACGCTGCCATTGCTGATGTTCTAAATCCGAACAATTGGGAATATTACAGCAAGTTCAATCCAACATGCTCTAACCCAAGAGTTGTGCTAAAAAATACCGGTTCAAATCCCCTTACTTCTTGCTTTATCCGTTGCTGGATTACCTACGGCAATGAGATTCAATTGAATTGGACTGGGAATCTTGGTTTTCTTGAGGAGCAGGTAGTAGAGATTCCTGTCAACGATTTAGGCTTTTGGATGGATTTGGATTCAACGGATACCTTTACAGCCTATGTAAGTAATGTGAACGGAGCCTTTGGCAACGACGAATACCTTCAGAACAGTGTAAAGCAGGTAAAATTTGATGCACCGGAAGTAATCAATGGACCGTTTTTCATCTGGCTCTCTACCAACAACAAGGCCATTGAAAATTCCTACAAGCTCATGGACGGAAGCGGAAATGTACTTTTTGAACGAGACCAGTTAACCAATCAAACGCAGTATAAGGATACCTTTGATTTATCCCCCGGTTGTTACAGCGTAATAATCGAAGATTCGGACCACGACGGCTTGTCGTTTTGGTATTCCGCTCAGGTGGAAGGAGAAACCAACGGTCAAATGCGTTTACGCTATGTCGGAGGGAGTTATATCGAGCTTTTTCCGGGCGATTTTGGCCATTACCACCGCTACGATTTTTCCGTTGGTTTTGGCGTAGGTTTGGAAGAGGCTCAACTCGACCATGAGATTGCTGTTTTTCCAAATCCAGCACAACAAGAAGCGACCGTGGAAATTTCAGGTTTTGTTGGCCATAAAGCCACCCTTCAGCTTTTCGATATCATGGGAAAACTTTGGATAGAATCTCCGATGGAGGCTGCAGAGTCTTTTGCCAGCGTTACTTTGGATCTGAAAGGTCTACCCGTAGGGACCTATGTGGCGAAAGTGCTTACGGAAAAGCAGGTGTATGCCAAAAAAATCATCAAACAATAACACGTAATAAGGTTTCCTTTCGACAGAAGTTGATACCTTAGTGGAGCTAGAGAGTTAGACATGAAAAAAGTACTTTTGATCGCTTATGTTCTTATCACGTCATGGTATCTTAACGCTCAACTCAACGTTGACTCGTTGTCGCACATCAATTATCAACAATTGCACGGTGCAAATTTGAACGATGTATGGGGCTATGAAGATGAATTAGGCAACGAATATGCCATCGTAGGAACGAGCAAAGGAACATCGATTGTTGACATCACCAACCCAACATCACCGGTTGAAGTGTTTTGGTATCCTGGTTCGGAATCCATTTGGAGGGACCCCTGTGTATATGGCGACCACGCCTACATTACGACCGAAGCCAATGACGGTTTGTTAATCATTGACTTATCGCCGCTACCGCAATCAACCAACTTACCTGTATCGGTTTACACGGGACCGGCAGGTCAAACTTGGACTTCGGCGCATACCTGTTTTTGCGACAGCCAAGGTTTCGCCTACATCTTTGGCTCGAATCGCGGGAATGGAGGGGTTATTATGCTGAACTTAAATGCCGATCCGATGCAACCCGTTGAAGTAGGGACCTTCGATACTTGGTACTGCCACGACGGATACGTTCGCAACGACACCATGTTCCTTGGTCATATCTACGATGGTTTCTTTAGCATTGTGGATGTTACTTTTAAAGCCAATCCGCAACTTTTAGCGACCCAAGTGACCCCAAACCTATTCACGCACAACATTTGGCCTTCAACGATTGGGCAATATGTATTTACAACGGATGAAGTCTCCGGGGCCTACATTGCGGTTTACGATATCTCTGATGTAAATGCCATTCATGAAGTCGAACGGATTCAAAATTCACCCGGAGCAGGCGTCATACCCCACAATACCCATGTTAATGGCGATTATCTTGTAACCAGTTATTACTCAGACGGCATTGTTATTCACGATTGCACCAACCCTCAAAATTTGGTAAAAGTTGGGGAATTTGATACCTACAACGGCCAAACGACCGGCTTTGACGGTTGTTGGGGAGTTTATCCTTTTTTCACGAGCGGTACCATCGTTGCTGCGGATATTACCGAAGGCTTATTCATTTTAGGACCAACCTATTCCAAAGGAAGTTATTTAAGAGGAAACGTTACTGAAACCGGAACGAATCTGCCATTGAGTGGCGTACAGGTAACGTTGTTCAACAATCCGCAACCCGATAACACCAACATTTCAGGAGATTACATTACGGGAATTTATCATACGGGACAAGCGAATGTGCTATTCGAAAAAGTAGGTTATGCTCCCTACAGTACTACGGTAAATTTGGTACAAGGCCAAGAGGTGATTTTAGACGCACAGATGACTCCCTTACCTCCTTTTAACCTACAAGTCAACGTTACCAATGCTTCTAATGGGACGCCAATATTCGATGCCAAAATTAAATTGAGCCATCCCTTAATCGATCACCCTGGAACCACGAATGCCCTCGGCGAGGAACAATTCACCCTGTTTTACCAAGAACCGTATCAAATATTTGTCGGAAAGTGGGGTTATTTGCCCTATTGTTCTATTCAAACGATCGACTCAAACACGGGGATTATTAACCTTGTTCTTCAACCGGGATATGGCGACGATTTTGAATTGGATTTAGGTTGGAGCGTCAACAGCACCGCCCAAACCGGAACCTGGGAGCGTGGAGTACCGAATCCAACCTCCAGCGGAAGTACTGTTCAAGGCGATGTACCCTGGGACTGCGGAAGTTCTTGCTACGTGACCGGCAACGATGCCAACTTGCATCCGGATTTCGACGACGTGGACCAAGGGAATACCGTTTTGGTTTCTCCTCCGATGGATTTAACGAGCTTTACCAATCCTCATTTCAATTATGCAAGAGGTTATTACAATTTTTACGGCCCGCAATTGGTGGATGATACGTTGAAAATTTTTGCGAGCAATGGAACCCAAACGGTGCTGATTGATCAGGTCTTTCCTCCTGAAGAAGCCGCTATGCAGTGGGAGTATAGAAGCGTCGCCTTAAGTGGACTTATACCCATCACCTCTGCCATGCAAATATCGATCGTAATCTCGGATGAGGATCCCGACATTAACATTACAGAAGCTGCCATCGATGAATTTTACGTTACGAATTATTCCGTGAGCGAGCTCGTTGAAGGGCATCAGGAAATAAAGGTATTTCCAAATCCAGCCTACACAGAGGTAACCTTTACCGGTTCTTTTACGAATGAAGGATATGCGCTGTACGATGGAATGGGAAGGAATATTCTCGAAGGAACATGTTCAGAGGATTTTCTTACCTTGAGGGTTGATGGTTTTGATAAGGGGATTTACGTACTTTACATCGGAAATTCGCGCTTGAGATTTATTAAAGATTAACTAAATATATGACCGTTCTGCGCCCAAATGTTTCGCTCGTCATTCCCTTGTTGAACGAAGAAGAATCGTTGAAAGAACTGCATCAATGGATTGTTTCGGTGCTTCAAAAAAATGCCCTCAGCTACGAACTTATTTTTATTGATGACGGGAGCAGCGATTCAAGTTGGGAGGTGATCACTGCTCTTCGAACTTTGGATGCCAACATTCGGGGAATCAAGTTCCAAAGAAATTACGGTAAATCTGCTGCGCTTCAAACCGCCTTTCAAGAGGTACAGGGCGAAGTGGTAATCACCATGGACGCCGACTTACAAGACTCCCCTGAAGAAATTCCAGATTTATATCGCATGATCGCTGAGGAGGGCTATGATTTGGTTTCGGGTTGGAAGAAAAAGCGGCACGATCCTCTCACGAAAACCTTGCCAACGAAATTGTACAATTGGGCTGCCCGCAGAATCACAGGAATTCACCTTCACGATTTTAATTGCGGATTGAAGGCTTATAAGCTTTCGGTTGTGAAGAGCATTGAAGTGTACGGTGATATGCACCGCTATATGCCTGCCTTGGCAAAATACGCAGGATTCAAGAAAATAGGTGAGAAAACAGTCCAACACCAATCGCGGAAATACGGGTATTCAAAGTTTGGACTGAATCGTTTCTTGCACGGTCCTTTGGACCTGATGACGGTGGCTTTCATGGGGAGGTTTGGTAAAAAGCCCATGCATTTTTTTGGCGCCCTGGGAACCTTGATGTTTTTGGTAGGTTTTGGCTTTGCGTTCTATTTGGGTGTCGATAAGTTGTTCATTCACACACGGGGCGTAAAGTTGGCTGACAGGACTGAGTTTTATGTTGCTATGATATCCATGTTGATGGGGTTGCAATTTTTCTTAACAGGATTTATCGCGGAATTGGTTGGTAGAAATTCTTCTTCTCGAAATAATTACCTCATCGAGGAAAAAAGCGGATGGGATTGAGTAATTGGGGAGTCAACCAAGAATGGACCTTATTCCTGGACCGTGACGGGGTCATTAACGAACGAATTTTTGGTGGTTACGTGTTGCGATGGGAGGAATTTCATTTTTTGCCCGGCGTTATAGACGGTTTAGCCTACATTGAGGGAAAAATTGGCCGAATAATCGTCGTAACGAATCAACAATGTGTGGCCTTGGGTAAAATTTCAAGGGAAGATGTCGAGCGAATTCACGACTTGATGAGGGCGGAGATTGAAAGGCAAGGTGGAAGAGTAAACGCGGTCTATACAGCCATTGAACGAAAGGGAGATAGGTTGTCCAGAAGAAAACCCCATGCATCGATGGCGTTGGAGGCTCAGCGCGATTTTCCTGAAATTGATTTCGCTAAAAGCATTATGGTGGGGGATACGGATACCGACCTGCAATTCGGTCAAGCCTTAGGGATGCGAACGGTTTTAATTGAAAGCGAGGAAAGGGTAACCGTTCGTGCAGATTTTCGTTGCAAATCTTTGAACACTTTTTTATCCGCGTTATGAAATTTGTCCTCTCAGGCGTGTTTTGGCTAGTTATTTCGGCGGGTGTTTTCGGACAAAACAAAACCGATGCTGCCGGAAAGAAACAGGGAGCATGGACGAAATACTCCAGCGATGGGATTACGCCGCTGTACACAGGTACTTTTAAAGACGATTTGCCAATTGGTGAATTCCGCTATTTCTATCCGAACGGTAAGGTAAAATCCATCGTTCGTAACGAGACCCGGGAACGCGCCTATGTTTGGTTTTACTTTGAAAATGAGCAACTTTTGAGCGAAGGACAGTACATCAACATGCAAAAGGACAGTTTGTGGAAAACGTACAACGAACAGGGATTTTTGGTGAGTGCGGAGTACTATAAAAATAACCGGTTAAACGGTGAAAAAAGAATTTACTATTTGCAGAATCAATGGGAGCGGGGAGAGCTTAAAATTGCGCAATTGGATACCTACAAGGACAGTTTACTGCACGGACCGCATACCGCGTATTTCTCCTCAGGTACATTGAAGGAACACGGACGCTACGAAAACGGACTAAAGACAGGGGGTTGGGAATCGTATCACCCGGAAGGTCAGGTTGCATCCCGCCTGAAATTCAGAAAAGGCAAAGCTTACGGTTATTGCATTGCATTCGATGAAAACGGTGCGGAATTGTACCGCAGTTACTGGCTCGATGGAAAGTCTCTCAAAGGCGAGGAACTGAAAAAGTACTTCCGGCAATGCGAAATAAACGGTGTCACTCCGGAAGAATAATTATCTTTAGTCCATGGTGCGAAAGGTCATTCTATTCCTTTTATTGGTTGGGTGCGCGTTTGGCTGTAAAAAAAAGCAAGCGAACGGCGGTTTAGGCTCGTTTCACTACGGTTATTTTCCCATCCAGCAAGGAGCCTATTGGATTTATCAATCGGTAGAAATCACCCACGATGAAAATGCCCCTGTCGCACATGATACCTCGGTTTACTACTTAAAAACAGAAATAGGGGATACCCTTTACGACAACGAAGGACGCTTGGTATACAAGTTCAACCGGTATAAACGGAATGGCATTTTTAACCCTTGGATACTTACTGATGTTTGGACCACGGTTCTTGATGACAATCGAGCCGAAATCGTGGAAGAAAATATTCGGAGGGTTGCGTTGCGATTTCCCGTCAAGACCGCCACCACGTGGGATCCAAATCAATTTAACGTTTTGGCTTCAAAGCAAGCTTTCTATGAGAAAATTCATACCCCTTTCTCCACGGGGTTTGTAAACGCTGACAGTTCCGCACATGCGGTAACCATTAAAAAATTGACCCTGGTAACCTATGAACATCAATTTGAGGTTTACGGTAAAAATATCGGTTTGATGACAAAATACTTTAAAGACTTACAAATAAGCAATTTCGATACATTGAACATCAAGCAAGGGAAAGAACTCTTTCTTAACCTTTTGGAGTACGGCCAATAATGCTACCTTTGGCTCATGGAATTCAACGAAGTTCGAAGGGATTGTAAACACTTCAAGGGCTCGGTTCCCTGTGCGCCCAATAAAGCCTATGGAAGTGTCTGTTCGAACTGCGGACATTTTCAAGCCATTGGGAAACGAATTTTAATCATAAAGCTTGGTGCTTTGGGAGATGTTATTCGCACCACTCCCTTATTGGCGAGGTTTCGCAAGAAATACAGCAATTGCCATATCAGTTGGCTAACCTTAAGTCCGGAAATTTTGCCGAAGTCCTCCATCGATGTTATATATGCGCTATCTGCTTCGTCGTTATTCGTATTGCAAAACAGCGAGTTTGACATTGCGGTTAATTTGGATAAAGATCCCGAGGCTTGTATTTTGATGGCAAAAATCAGGGCCAACGAAAAATACGGTTTTACGTGGAATAATCAAGCTGTAGCGCCTTGCACCATGGCTGCCGAGCACAAGTTAATGACCGGTTTTTTTGACCAAATATCCAAAGCAAATACAAAAAATTACTTGGAAGAAGTTTTTGAAATATGTCATGAATCTTTTGAAAAAGAGCCCTATCAAATTGCCTTAAACGAGGATATAGCTGCGCATTGGGCCAAACAACTGAAGCAATGCGCCAATGGAAAAACAGTGGTTGCGTTAAATACAGGTTGCGGTCCTCGTTGGAACACCCGTTTATGGAGTGAGGAACGCTGGGGAGCCTTGGCAAATTCCTTAACCGCCAGGGGATATTTCCCCGTGTTTCTAGGTGGTGCTTTGGAACACGACAAAAATTTGAGTATGTCGGAGAAAAACCAAATTTTTTATCCGGGTCATTTTGATTTAGAAACCTTCATTAGCCTAACCTCTGCCTGCGATATCGTGGTTACTCAAGTAACTATGATGATGCATATTGCCACGGCCTTGCGCAAGAAAATGGTTTTAATCAACACTATTTTCAACCCTCACGAGTTCGAATTGTATGGCCGAGGGGTAATCGTTGGTCCCCCAAATCCGTGCACCTGTTATTATGGAAATACCTGCATGCAAGGGATGCCTTGCATGGAATCCATCGAAGCGGAAGATGTTGTGGAAGCGCTTTTAACCTTATGATGTAGCAATGAAGATTGTCTTTGTATCCACCTTTTACCCATACCGAGGCGGCATAGCGCAATTTAATGCTCTGCTGTATCGCGCATTTGAGAAAGACCATGAAGTAAAAGCAATAACGTTTAAACGCCAATATCCAAGTCTCTTATTTCCCGGGAAAACCCAATACGTGACCGAAACGGATGCGGCCGATCCAATACCTGCTGAGCGTTGGCTTGATGCTATAAATCCGTTCAGTTATGTGACAACCGCGAGGGCTGTTAAGCGTCATAAGCCCAACTTGGTCATCACGAAATATTGGATGACTTTCTTTGGACCCTCCTTAGGTTTTGTGTTGGGTCGCCAATCTCGTTTCACCAAGCGCATCGCCATTCTGGATAATGTAATTCCCCACGAGAGAAGGTTTTTCGATAACTTTTTTAACCGCTATTTTTTGCGCCGCAACGACGGATTCATCGCCATGACAGAAAAAGTGAAGTTGGATTTATTGAGCTATCTTCCCGATGCGAAATGCACCGTCATTCCCCATCCGGTATACAACCAATTCGGTACCAAACTACCGCGCTCGGAAGCTCTGAGGCGTTTGGGTTTGGCGCATTTGGAGGATCAGAAAATCTTGCTTTTTTTCGGGATTATTCGAGACTACAAGGGCCTTGATCTTTTGATCGATACGCTATCGGGCTTGAAAGAGGATTTTCACCTCATCATTGCGGGTGAGGCTTACGGTTCTTTTAGCCCTTTCGAACAACAAATAAAAAACCTCGCGTTGGAGAGTCGCTGTCATGTCTTTCAGCGATACATATCCGATGGGGAGGTCCCTTGTTTTTTCTCCGCGGCGGATGTGTGCATGCTGACTTACAAATCGGCAACTCAAAGCGGGATTACCGGCATTGCTCAACACTTTGAAGTACCGATGATTGCCACAAACGTGGGAGGTTTAGCAGAGACCATAAAGCACGAGAAATCCGGATTTATTTGCGATGAAAGGAGCGCTTTGGCCCTTGTCGAATGGGTGAATAAATACTTCAACGAAGGTTGGAAAGATCCTATGAGCCAACATATCGCTGCGGAAAACCATAGCAATTCGTGGGAAGAGTTTTCGCGAAAAGCATTGGAATTCGTTGAGGAACTTTAAACACGTTCTTTTTGGGGGAGTTGAAAAGTTGATTTTGACGCTGGGAAATTTTATATTTGCACCCTTGAATTGAAGAAAATACAAATACCCCATGAGAAATAAAGGATTTTTTTGGTTTTTAACCATATTGTTGACGGTGGTTTGCCTCTATCAATTATCCTTCACATGGGTGAGTTCTCGTGAGGAGAAAAAGGCTGAAAAAGAGGCTGTACTGAGGGTGCGGCAATTGCGCGAAGAGGCTTTTAAGCAACCGGATTCGCTCAAAGGCATTGGTTTTCTGCCCAACAACACCCGCATCGACTTCAACAGTCCCGAAGCGGAGGACCTCGCAAGGGCGGCTTTCATTAATGAAATATTGAAAGAGCGGGGGGGCAAAGCCGTTTATCCTGTTTTTGGTTCCACGTTTACCGAGGTAAAAAAACGTTCCTTAGCTTTTGGATTGGATTTGGTCGGAGGTATGTCGGTTACCATGGAAATTTCTACGGGAGATTTATTGGTGAGCCACGCGCAAGCGCCCAACTCATTGCTTTTTAGAAAAATCTACAACGAAGCTAGCCGGAGATACGACCAGGGAGAAGGCGATTTCTTAGATCTTTTCAGTTCCGTAGCGTCTGCCAACAAAACGCGATTAAGTCTGCTGCTTAAAGGAGATGGAATTGGGGTCAATTCCACCAATGCCGAGATCGAGAAGTATTTTCGCGATATGTTAAATTCCTCAATGACGGGGGTTGAACAAATCATGTACCGACGCATCAACCAGTTTGGGGTAGCGCAACCAAACATCCAAAAAGATTTATCGAATAATCGGTTGTACATCGAACTTCCGGGAGTGCAAGACGAAAATACCGTTGCGCAAAAATTGAAGTCTACGGCCAACTTAGAGTTCTTCGAAACTTTTGCCCCTTCTGAAATGAGCCCTGAGTTAAATGCCATCGACCTTGCCAGCAAAATGCCGGAAAAAGACTTGGACGACACCACAGCGAACCCTTACGTGGATACTTCCAACAGCCTTGGATTTGCCAAATTGATTCAACCCGTTGGGGAATTTGCTATTGGATTTGTTTTAACGAAGGACAAGGCCTTGGTCGAAAAGATATTGCGGCGCGGAGATGTACAGCAGGTCTTGGCAACCCGAAGCATTCGAATGATGTGGGGAGCTGAGCCTGAGGAGTTGGGCGATAAAAAGAAACAAGGAGGATACTTTTTGTATGCGTGTAAGATCCCATTCGATGGAAAGGCCAGAGTCAACGGCAAGCACATTTCCAGTGCCTCCACGGGCTACGACAAAGGTAAGATTACGGTGGACCTCTCCATGACCGCAGACGGTACCACGGAGTGGGGGCAAATGACCACCGAAAACAAAGACCGAATTGTTGCTATCACCATGGATAATGTAGTTTATTCCGCACCAACGGTGATTAACCCGATTACAAATGGTAACACGCAAATTTCCGGAACCTTCACGTTTGAGGAAGCAGAGGCCTTGGCGGGATTGCTGAACGGTGGGGCATTGCCTGCACCGTGTCTTATTAAGGAGCAAAACCGAGTGGGGCCTAGCATAGGAGCCGAGAACTCGAGTGCCGGGTTGATTTCTTTTGGCTTCGCGTTTTTCGCGGTGTTGCTCTACATGTTCCTCTACTACGGAAAATCCGGCTTGGCTGCCAATATTGCTTTATTTGCCAACGTCATTTTCATTATGGGTTGCTTGGCCTCATTTGGCGCTGTGCTTACCCTCGCTGGTATTGCAGGAATCATATTAACCATCGGAACCGCGGTAGATGCCAACATTTTAATTTTCGAGCGTGTTCGCGAGGAGCAACGGGATAATAAAGATGTCACCAAAGCAGTTGAAATAGGGTTCCAAAAAGCCCTTCCCTCCATCATTGACGCCAACATGACCCACCTTTTGGTTGCCATCATTCTAAAGTATTTTGGTACGGGGGAGATCGAATCTTTCGCCACCACCTTGATCGTTGGTATTTTTACTTCCGTATTTTCTGCCATTTTTATCTCTCGTCTTATTATTACGTATTGGATGGAAAATAATAAGGGGGTAAGTTTCGATACGAAATATTCAAAAGGATTATTTCAAAATTTTAAATTTAACTGGATCGGTGCTCGAAAGTATTTTTACCTATTTTCCATTTCGGTAACGGTTGTTGGGATCATCAGTTTATTCAGCAGAGGTTTGAAAGAAAGTGTTGAATTTACAGGGGGTAGAACCTTTTCGGTAAAGTTTGAAAAACGAGCTGATATTGAAAAAATACGCAAAGCCCTTGAGACCACGTTTATTGAAAATAAAGAGGTATCGTCGATTGAGCTTAAGACGGTTTCGAACGATTACAACGTAGAAGTCACCACTAACTACAAGTTGAGGGATGACGGAGCAACGGAAGAAGTTAAGTCAAAACTATTGACCTCTCTTCAAGATCTTGAACCATCGATGGGAAAAGCCAAAATTTTAGGTCAAAGAACGGTGAGTGCCTCCGTATCGAGCGAATTGTGGAATGCTTCGTTCATTTCCATGTCGGTAGCGCTCTTGGCAATTTTTCTCTACATTTTATTTCGATTTGGTTATTGGCAGTATTCGGTTGGGGCAATAGTCGGATTGATTCACGACGCTTTCTTCGTGATATCCATTTTTTCTCTGCTGCACGGTTACCTTCCGTTTAGTTTGGACGTTAACCAGGCATTTATTGCCGCCATACTAACCGTGATTGGCTACTCCATGAACGATACCGTGATTGTATTTGACCGAATTCGCGAAAATTTGCGTTCGACGGGCGCCACCGACCACCATTATGAAATCATCAATAAGTCGCTGAATGCCACGCTGAGCAGAACCTTCAATACCTCTATGATCCTTTTTATGGTGGTACTAATCATGTTCATCTTTGGGGGTTCGTCGATCAAAGGCTTTTTATTCGCTCTATTGGTAGGAGTTGTAATTGGAACCTACTCGTCGCTCTGCGTAGCAACACCTATTTTGATTGACTTTTCTAAGCGTTTGAAAGCTTAGTTGTAAAGAATGCCCCTGCAGGGGCGTTCTATGCCCTTATTTCTAGAAACTTTGATGTTGGGCGCCCAACTTGAGTTTAAGGTGGGTTTTATTATGGCGAGGGTTTGAATGCTGTAAATCCCAGATAGGAACCTTCAATCAACCACCAAACCGTTATTTACCACCTCTTTTTAAAGGAATAATGTTCATAAATCGTTGATTTTGCTTGTGTTTTAAGAGGGTTAAAGCATTATTTTTGTTTTCTACCTTTAAGCATGGCAGAAAATCAATATACCGAAGATAATATACGTTCCCTCGATTGGAAGGAACACATCCGATTGCGGCCGGGAATGTACATTGGAAAGTTGGGCGATGGGGCAGCAGCGGACGATGGAATCTACATTTTAGTAAAAGAGGTCATTGACAACTGCATCGATGAATTCGTCATGGGAAATGGTAAGCGGGTGGAGGTAAAAGTCAAGGATGGTACGGTTTCCGTTCGCGACTACGGCAGGGGAATTCCTCTCGGGAAAGTGGTTGAGGTGGTTTCGCGCATGAATACCGGTGGAAAATACGATTCCAAAGCCTTCAAGAAAGCGGTGGGCTTGAACGGTGTTGGTACGAAGGCGGTCAATGCTTTATCGTCTCACTTTCAGGTTTATGCGGTCCGCGAAGGACAAAAAAAGTCCGCTTCCTTTTCGATGGGTAATTTGGTCTCAGAAACGGAATTGGAGGCTACAACAGAACAAAACGGTACCTACGTAGAATTCGTTCCCGACGAGGCCGTTTTCAAGAAGTTTGTGTATAAAACACCGTATCTCGAGAAAATGATGTGGAATTATTGCTACCTCAACCGAGGTTTAAGCATTTATTTCAACGGAGAGAAGTTTCAGTCCAAAGACGGTTTGAAGGATTTGTTGGAGAACAACATGGACGGCGATCCATTGTATCCCATCGTCCACCTGGAGGACGAAGACATCGAAGTTGCCTTTACCCATGGGCGGACTTACGGGGAAGATTATTATTCTTTTGTGAATGGTCAACATACCACGCAAGGAGGAACCCATCAAAGTGCGTTTCGTGAATCGGTGGCCAAGGTCATTCGCGATTTTTACAATAAGAATTATGAGGCTTCGGATATTCGTCAGTCGATCGTTGCAGCGATTTCAGTAAAAGTCATCGAACCTGTTTTTGAGTCGCAAACCAAAACCAAATTGGGGTCGTTGGAAGTTGAACCCGGTGGCAAGTCAATGCGTGCTTTTGTCAACGACTTTTTAAAAGACAAACTGGACAATTACCTGCACCGAAATCCCGGTGTAGCCGAAACCATTGAGAAAAAAATCAAGCAAGCAGAACGAGAGCGCAAAGAATTGGCGGGAATTCGAAAAATTGCGCGTGATCGTTCTAAAAAAGCAAGTGTTCACAACAAGAAGTTGCGCGATTGCAGAATACACTTGACGGATCTCAAAGACCCCAGACGTGAAGAAACCACCCTGTTCATTACCGAAGGGGATTCTGCCAGCGGATCCATTACTAAATCGCGCGATGTGAATACCCAAGCTGTTTTTTCGTTGCGCGGTAAACCCTTGAACGTTTATGGCCTTACGAAAAAAGTGGTTTATGAAAATGAAGAATTTAACCTCGTTCAGGCGGCATTGGACATTGAAGAAGAGCTGGATAACCTGAGGTATAACCGCATTGTAATTGCTACGGACGCGGACGTAGATGGTATGCACATCAGGATGTTGTTATTGACCTTCTTTTTGCAGTTTTTCCCGGATCTGGTTAAGCGAAATCACGTGTATGTATTACAAACTCCTTTGTTTCGTGTACGAAATAAAAAGAAGACGATCTACTGCTATTCCGAGGAGGAACGTAGGAATGCTATTCAAGAATTGGGTAAGTCGCCGGAAATTACCCGATTCAAAGGCCTGGGCGAAATTTCCCCCGACGAATTTGTGCATTTTATCGGCGCAGACATTCGTCTTGAACCTGTATTATTGAGTAAAGAAGCTTCCATTGACTCCATCCTGTCTTATTTCATGGGCAAAAACACGCAAGAACGACAGGATTTCATTATTGAAAATCTCCGTGTGGAAAAAGACGAGGCAGGTGAAGCCCAAGAAGAAATATCAGAACAAGAAGTAGCATAGGCCATGGCTGAAGAGGAATTGGAATCGAACGACGCCCAAGAGGAGCATAATCCTTTCGAAAATAAGAAAGTGGACGAAACCATTGTACCTGTTGGTGGGCTCTACGAGAATTGGTTTTTGGATTATGCAAGTTATGTTATTCTCGAGCGGGCGGTTCCCTCGTTGCAAGATGGTTTGAAGCCGGTTCAGCGCAGAATTTTACATTCCATGCGGGAGATGGAGGATGGGCGCTACAATAAAGTGGCCAACATTATCGGGAATACGATGAAGTATCATCCGCACGGCGATGCTTCCATTGGTGATGCCTTGGTACAAATTGGGCAGAAGGATCTCATGATCGATTGCCAGGGAAATTGGGGCAATACGCTTACTGGGGATGGGGCGGCAGCGGCACGTTACATCGAAGCGCGTTTGTCCAAATTCGCTTTGCACGTTGCGTTCAACCCAAAAACTACCCAATGGTTGGCTTCTTACGACGGCAGAAATAAGGAGCCTGAGAACCTGCCGATGAAATTTCCTCTGTTGCTGGCCCAGGGTGCAGAAGGCATTGCCGTAGGAATGGCGTGCAAGTTTCTTCCGCATAATTTTATCGAACTCATAGATAACTCCATCAACCACCTGCGGGGACGCAAGGTGGAAATTGTTCCCGATTTTCCGAATGGTGGAATGGCGGATTTTACCAATTATAACGATGGATTGCGCGGGGGCAGGGTTCGGGTTCGAGCAAAAATAAAAAAAGCAGATACTAAAACCTTGGTTGTTCACGAAATTCCATTCGGAACTACCACCACTTCCTTGATTGAATCGATATTAAAAGCCAACGATAAAGGAAAGATAAAATTAAAAAAGATAGAGGATAACACTTCTTCTGAAGCTGAGATTATCATCCATTTGGCGCCGGGTGTTTCCCCCGATAAGACCATTGACGCCTTGTATGCGTTTACCGATTGTGAAGTTTCTATTTCGCCAAATTCATCCATCATAGATGGTGAAAGGCCTCGTTTTTTAGGGGTATCAGAAATCCTCAAATACAATACCGATAATACCGTTGAATTATTAAAACGCGAGTTAGAAATTCGATTGGACGAATTGGAAAGACAGTGGCATTTTTCTTCGTTGGAAAAATTATTCATCAATCATGAAATGTACATCGACTTTAAGTTGTACAGCGACCGAGATTCCTTATATGCTTATTTATACCAACAGTTTGAGCCTTTTAAAAAACAGCTCATTCGCGAAATCGTGGACGAGGATTTACACAAGTTGACCCAAATTCCCATGATTCGTATCACGCGTTTTGACTCGGAAAAAGCCGATGAAGCTTTGTTGAAAATTGAGGAGGAGATGGCGCAAGTGAAGCATCATTTAGCAAATTTGGTCGACTATGCTGTGGAATATTTTAAAGATCTTAAAAAGCGTTTTGGGCAAGGAAGGGAGCGTAAAACGGAAATAAAAATATTCGACACAATAAGTGCCACCAAGGTGATTATTGCCAATCGCAAACTCTACGTGGATATCGAAGAAGGCTTTATTGGTTACGGCTTAAGAAAAAATGAATCGGTAAGTGATTGTTCTGAAATCGACGATATTATTTGTTTTTTTACTTCCGGAAAAATGCTTGTAACGAAAGTTGCGGATAAGAAATTTGTCGGTAAAGGTTTGGTGTACGCAGCGGTATGGAAAAAAGGAGATACGCGTTCTATTTACCACATGTTTTATCAAGACGGTGCTAGCGGCGATACCTATATGAAACGCTTTTACGTGAATAGCATTACGCGCGATACAGAATACGATTTAACCAAAGGAACGAAAAGTTCCAAATTGCTTTATTTTTCGGTTCATCCCAACGGAGAGCGCGAAGTTATTTCGGTTTTACTGCGCCCACGGCCGCATTTAAAACGCTTGCGTTGGGACATCGATTTGGGGCAATTACTCATAAAAGGACGCAATTCTGCGGGCAATCGAGTGACCAAAGAAATTGTTCATAAAATCGTTCAAAAGGAGGTGGGGGGCAGTACCTTGGCAGCTCGAAGAATTTGGTACGACGATGTGGTGGGGCGCCTTAACGATGAAGGTCGAGGTCGTTTTCTCGGGGATTTCAAGGGCGATGACCGCATCCTTACGCTTTACAAAAACGGAGACTATCGCTTGAGTTCCTTTGATCTTTCTAACCATTTTGATGAGGACATGATTCATCTGGAAAAATGGATACCAAGGCGTCCGATTTCCTGCGTGTATTTTGATCCTGAAAAGGAAATCAATTTTGTAAAACGCTTTTTGTGCGAGGTTCTATCTGACAAGCGGGTTTCCTTCATCAGCGAAACGGAAGGAGCTTATTTACAAGCGGTGTCAACCGCCTACCGGCCCGAGGTACGTGTAGTCTTTAATAAATTATTCAAGGAAACCAAAAACCTTCCCGATTCAGTCTTGAACTTGGCCGACATGATCGACGTTAAAGGCATGAAAGCCCAGGGAAACCAAGTTACCAAAATGAAAGTCAAGGAGATTACGCTAACCCATGCCATTGGAGAAGGAAAAGAACCTTGGCCCATGGAGGAGGAGGGATCCTTTGAGGTTACTGGAGAGCTTGAGGGTGAAATTGAAAAAGAGGCCGCTAACGAGGCCGCGTCGAAGGGTGAAACCTCGGTAGAATGGGACTTCACCAAGAAAAACGACGACAATACCCCAAGCTTATTTGATTAAAGGGATACGATGGTGCGACCGAAACATCTTACACTTTTTTTGGTCATCCATATAAGTTCTTTTATATACGCTCAAGATGATGGTCGTTGGTATGGTTCTTACAGTTTCGGAATGCAACGAATGGACTTCTTTCATCAACTCGGGTTGACGCTTAGAATGCAGTCGTTCCGTATGGAAATCCAACAAGCTTTTGGTCAACGCAGTGCAGCGTCCGGTACCTTGTTCTCCCAAACGGGTCTGCAGTGCTCCTATGTATTCGCTCGAAAGGTGGTGGAGTTTTCGCCGTATCTTCGGTTGAATTATGGTAGGCTTGCAGCGCCCTTTGCCTTTAATTACTACCGCATGGAACTCGGACATCAGCTCAGCTTACCTCTACATCGAAGGCACCTTTTCCCCTTGGATCCCTTTCTTTCAACAGGTATTTCCCAAGCCTGGGAACAGCAACATAAAGCCCTGCATACCTTTTTAGATTTTTCCCTATACCTCGGTGTACGTTATGCGTTTGATTAGTTTATTTTTCGCTTTGATTGTTTTAGCAATAGGATGCAGCAAGCGCAGCGACAGCTCAACACGGATTTTTGGTCACGCGGCCTCTGGATTGAACATTTCGAGCGCAATTTATCACAACAACTCCCGCGAAGCGGTTCATTATGCGTTGAGCTTACCCCATTGCAGCGGGGTGGAGGTCGACGTACGCATGGATGCCGACGGTCAGTTGTGGTTATTCCACGACGAAACCCTGGACGCTTCCACCAATTTAAGCGGCTACGTAGAGGCTTCCACAACAACTTACCTGGAATCTGGACGGTACAGCACCATGAAAAAGGAACGGGTGACCGCTTTGACCTCGGATTTGGTCGATGTATTGCTGCAAGGAGTAACCTTTCTTGATCTTAAAGGGAGCCATAACACCAATAAAGACTCCCTGCTTGCTTCTTTACTGTCCTTGAATTTGGATACCTCCAAGTTTTGGATCATCGTTCCAAATCAAGCGTATGTTGAATTGTTTAAAAGTTATTTCCCAACCTATCTTGCCCTTCAAGATTTTTCAGACTTGAGCAGTTCGTTCCTTGAAAACCAACCAGAACTTCGAGGAATTTGCATTCGAAATGAAAAGATTACGCGAGAACAGGTTAATTTCCTGAAATCCATTCACAAAAAAACGATTATTTACGAAGTTCGTTCGTCACAGGGTATTTTTAAAGCATTGAAAAAAGATCCCGCCTTCTTATTATCCGATGACTTAAAATTGGCCTTAGGGTTGCGCTATTGAGCTTTGTTTCTCCGAGCGCGCATGTTCAATAATTCCACAAACAGGGAAAAACCAAATCCAAAATAGATATAGCCTTTCGGAAAAGGGTATTTGAACGCTTCAGCCACCAAGAATACGCCGATAACGAGTAGAAAACTGAGCGCAATGGTTTTAATGTTCGGATTTTTCTGAATGAAATCGCTGATAATTCCTGAAAAGCGCAGCATAACCAGCATTGAAACGAGCACCGAAAGATATACGATGGCGATTGGGTTGGCGTCAAGTTCTTGTTGCATACCGTTGACCATTCCAATGGCAGAAATCACCGAATCAAGACTGAACACAATATCCACTAATACGATTTGCGCTACTACGCTTCGAAAACTGAGCTCGTTTTCTAGGGCTAATTCAGCCTTATGTTTTAGGCCGCGCTGCAATTCCAAAATGCTTTTGTAAACGAGAAATAAACCTCCTGCCAAAAGCACAAGATCCTTGTAATTGAATTCACCGAACCAAGGTGAATAAATAGGTTCAATTAAATGGATTAGAAGGCTCAGCATGGCCAAGAGCACAAAACGAAAAATCAGGGCTAGGGTCAGCCCCAAAAATCGCGCACGTTGCTTCAAGGCCGACACTTTCAATTTATCCGTAACAATCGAGATGAATATCACATTGTCGATGCCAAGAATAATTTCCAAAATTGAGAGCAGCAACAGGTAAAACCAACCTTGGGGGTGGAAAAAAATCTCGAAGAATCCCATTATTTGATAAAGTTAAAAAAGGAATTCAATACTTGAGGCGATTGGTGCTTATTTGTACGTATTTCGAGGCAATTGATGTCAGTTGTTAGCAGCAATTTGTTCATGGCCTCGTCGAGCAGTTCAACCTCCTCGATACACGCATATTTCCAACCGTAAGACGCTGATACAGCCCCGTTTCGCGAATGTTTCGCTTCGAAGTATTTTTCGCATTGCGGTGAATCTTTTGCTCCATCGATGATGTTAAAAATACCACCTCCTTGGTTATTGACTATTAAAATTTTCAGGTTCGGTGAAAGGTCTTGAAGCTGTAGCGCACTGACATCGTATAGAAATGAAACGTCACCAATAATAAGGACGTTGAGACGATCGTCTTTGGAGGCATAACCCATGGCTGTGCTGAGGCACCCGTCGATGCCGCTGGTTCCGCGATTTGACAGGTGAATGCAAGCTTTTGCCGGGTCAAACAATTGCATGTAACGGATAACGGAACTGTTTCCCAGGTGAATTACCGAATGCTCGGGAACCCGGTTTAAGAAGGATTTATAGACGTTGAAATCCACTAAAACATCTTTTGGTGCTTGAAAAGCCGTCATTTTGCGGTTGGCTTCCAAGTCCAACTTTTTCCAAACGTTGAAATAGTTTGGAACCTCCAATCCTATGGTCATGCCGCTAAGGCCAGTGAAAAAATCAGTCGGTTGTGCGATGATGGAATGGGTCAATTGTTGATAAGTATCCATTTCCCGAAAATCAATCCCCACTCTTATGTGCGCCGTCAAGGGCGCTTTTCGTAAAAAAGATTTGATGCGCTTCGAAACAATTGCCCCACCGATGGAAATCAAGACGTCGGGAAGGAATTCAGACGCTACGGCATCATCAATGCAATTGAGTGAACGATCAATGCAGGGAATAAATCGACTCGAGCTAAGGTTGGAAGTATTTTCTGTAAGGACGACGACGTGATCATGGTGGGCAAATTTTTCTAAAGCATCCTGGAGACCCTGTGATGCTGGAAGCTGGCCGCAAAGAACCATGATTTTCTTCTGAAGCATCAGCCTACTCAAGTTGTTTAGGACGCTCGGGTCTACGGTAAAATTTTCCACCACGGAAATGGTGCGATGAAAAAAGCGTTTTTTATCCTCGGTTTTGTACAGCGGTTCCGCTAGCCCCACATTGATATGAGCAGGACCCAGGTGTAATTTGTTGAACAACAGTGCGGTCTGACGCTGGTATTGCCAAAGGGTGGTTTTATCTTCTTTTTGGTCCTCAAGGTGCAGCGATCGGTGGGTAAAATCCCGAAATAAATTTCGCTGACGTATGGTCTGGCCATCGCCTTGGTCTGTCCAAGCCTCGGGGCGATCGGCTGAAATTACCAACAAGGGAATGGATCGATAGAAGGCTTCGGTTACTGCAGGTAGGTAATTTGTGGGAGCTGATCCTGAGGTACAACAAATTGCCACGGGTCGCCCTAATTTTTCAGCAAGGCCAAGCGCAAAAAAGGCCGCAGACCGCTCATCGTGAATGACAATTGTTTCAATTTTCGGATGATGGTCGGCACTGATTGCCAGGGGTGCGTTGCGAGATCCCGGAGAGAAAACCCAATGAGTCACTCCGTGTTCAACGCACTGATCGACGACTAACTGAACTACCCATTTATTGCTGGTAATCATGGTGCAAAGGTATTCAATTCAGCAACGTAAATAAGGTGCTGCTCTTGTTTTCGGTTTCTATCCATTCTGCTTCGGGCTTGGAATCTGCTGTAATACCTGCTCCGACATAAGCGTGCAAGACACCTTCAATAATTTGTGCACAGCGTAAATTGACGTAACAATGGGTTTGTTCGTTATCAAAAAAACCGATGATTCCTGTGTACAATTCGCGGTCATGTTTTTCGACAACCCTCAGCGATTCTTGTGCTTTGGTTGGGGGTATTCCACACACCGCAGGGGTGGGATGCAATCGTCGAACGAGGTCGTGGGTGATGTTGCTTGCGGATTCAAACCATAGGTCGGTTCGAAGGTGGGTGACCGGCCCGGCTTTGTGGTTGTAGGGTCCTTCGGTTTCATAATCCACGTGCATTTCATGGAGTATTCCCTCAATGTAATCAGTTACAATGCGCTGTTCTACAATTTCTTTATCCTGCCAATTCGGGATTTCCGTGCTGGAACGAGTACCTGCCAGCGACATGAGGAAATAATGGTTCTTTATTCGGCGTAGGAGCAATTCAGGGCTGGCGCCAATCCATTCTCCCAAATTTCGGTCGTTAAAATGATACACAAAGGCGGAAGGGTACTTGTCGCACAATTCTTCAAACATGTGAGAGGGTGTCGTATTTTTCAGCGGTTTGCTGATGGCCCGGGAGAGGACCAATTTTACCAAATCCAATTGTTTGATGTTTTTTTGAATTTTTCGCACCGCCCGGGTAAAAGAGTTGCGATCCATGTTGTGCGGTTTTATTTTTTTTGTAGGGATAACTTCCCGTGGTTGTTTCATGCTGTGAAAGGCGTAAAAATGGGAGGCATCGGCATCACTGACAATGAAACCTGAAACGTTTTGAGGGGAGTCAACGGGAAGAAAAATCCCATAAGATTGCACAATTTCTTGGCCGGGAATCCTGTAGCGCAACATTAAACGTGTTTTTTGATCCTCATAATGGTCAAACGTCCAGTGCAGACCAATTGTTCAGTGGCTGTTTCATGGATGTTGACTTCCCAGATATGAGTGGAACTGCCTGCATGGATTAGGGTTCCCGTAGCCACGACGGTTCCGTTTCGCAGCGCTTTCAAGTGTTCTGCGCTAACAGAAAGCCCAACGGGTCTTTCATCGGTGCCCTTAGCCATTAAAAAACTGCCGAAAGAACCAACGGTTTCAATCAAGGCAGCAGAGGCGCCGCCGTGTAAAATGCCCATGGGTTGATGGGTCCGATGATTTACGGGCATGCTAAATTTGAGGTAGTTGTCCCCAAGTTCAACGCATTCAATGCCCAAGGATTCCATCAGGGTATTGCGGTTCAAAGCATTGACCTCTTCTAATGTAAATTTTGAAAAATCCATGCTGTAAAGGTAGCTCAAAATCAAAAAATGCAGGAGAAAATTATCGGGTAAAGAACTTACTGAGTTCGCATCAAGCCGGTCTTATGTTATTCTTGCCATAGCCATGAGCAATAAATCCATCTTATTCACCGACGTGCCCTAAATAAAGACTCATCTTGAAAGAATCCGCAAATCGCTACCTGGTGTAAACGTAGTATAAAATATTAGCCCCCATTTTCAGGGCTTGCTGCCTTTTCTCCTCTGGGTCGTTATGAATTTTTTGGTCTTCCCAACCATCGCTGAGATCGGTTTCAAAGGTATAGAGCAAAACCAATCTCCCCTCGTGGAAAACCCCAAAGGCCTGCGGTCGTTTTCCGTCATGCTCGTGGATTTTGGGTAAGCCTCCCAGCTTGTAGTACGCCGAAAAAATTTCGTGATTCGAAGGAAGTTCCTGTAAATCATGGTCTGGAAAAACTTTGCGTATTTCGCTTCGAACGTATTCGTCCATCCCGTAATTATCATCGATGTGTAAAAAACCTCCTGCCAGGAGGTAGTCTCTCAAATTCAGGGCTTCATAACGGGTAAAAACCACGTTTCCATGCCCTGTCATATGCACGAAAGGGTAGAGGTACAAGTCTTTCGAACCTACCTCCACGTAGGGAACATCCCTCGATATCAGGGTGCCTAAGTTCTGATTGCAGAATTGAGCCAAGTTGGGAAGCGCTGTTGGATTCGCGTAGTAATCACCTCCTCCATTGTATTTGAGCACAGCAATTTTATAAGTTCCTGGTGTTTGTGCAAAAATCATCCAGCAAAAACACATGGTTGATAGGAGGGCGAGCAATTTCATTGGTTGAACAAAAATACGTTTTTCATCTTTCGGTTGCACTATTCTGCCGTCTTTCATAAAATGTGTAAAAAAAAATCCTGTTGAAATATGGAACCTTTATTTTTAGCGTAATTTTACCTGCCCAATGTAAGGTATGCAAACCTGAATTTATGCCTAAAAATTCTTCCATTAAATCGGTTTTAATCATTGGTTCTGGACCCATTGTCATTGGTCAAGCTTGTGAATTCGATTACTCAGGCTCCCAGGCTGCTCGTTCGTTGAGAGAGGAAGGAATTGAAGTAACCCTGATCAATTCCAATCCCGCGACCATTATGACCGATAAGCTCGTGGCCGACAACGTTTACCTGATGCCTCTTGAGCCAGAGAGCATTTTAGAAATTCTTCAACAACACGTCATTGACGCCGTACTTCCAACTATGGGAGGGCAAACCGCCTTAAACTTGTGCATCACCTGCGATGAATTGGGCATTTGGACCGACCATAATGTCGAAATTATTGGGGCAGACATTAAAGCCATAGAAATTACCGAAAATCGCGAAGCTTTCCGTGATTTAATGGGTAAAATTGATGTGCCTATGGCTCCTCAGAAAACAGCAAAATCTTTTTTGGAAGGGAAGGAAATAGCCCAGGAATTTGGTTTTCCCTTGTGCATTCGTCCCAGTTACACGCTCGGGGGTTCAGGTGCTTCAATTTTGTACACGCCGGATCAATTTGATAACTTGCTTGAACGTGGCCTTCAGCTTTCCCCCATCCACGAGGTTATGATTGATAAGGCGCTCATCGGTTGGAAAGAATACGAGTTGGAACTGCTGCGCGACTGCAACGATAATGTGGTCATTATTTGTTCCATAGAAAATTTTGATCCTATGGGCATTCACACAGGAGATTCGATTACGGTAGCCCCTGCAATGACCTTGTCGGATACCACCTTTCAGCGGATGCGCAACATGGCCATTCGCATGATGCGTTCCATTGGCAATTTTTCGGGGGGCTGCAATGTTCAGTTTGCCATTTCTCCCGACGAAAAAGAGGAAATAATCGCGATTGAAATTAATCCTCGGGTTTCGCGTTCTTCTGCTTTAGCCTCAAAAGCAACGGGTTATCCCATAGCGAAAATCGCCTCAAAACTGGCAATAGGTTACCGTTTGGATGAGTTGCAGAATCAAATTACGAAAACAACTTCTGCTTTGTTTGAGCCCACACTCGACTACGTGATTGTCAAGATTCCTCGTTGGAATTTCAATAAATTCCCGGGTACCAACCGACAATTAGGCCTTCAAATGAAATCGGTGGGTGAGGTTATGGGGATTGGCCGTTCTTTTCAAGAAGCGCTGCAAAAAGCTTGTCAATCGCTCGAAATTAATCGCAACGGGTTAGGAGCAGACGGAAAAGAATTGACCAATCAAAGCGAAATACTCCACAGCCTTGAAAAGCCGAGTTGGAACCGATTGTTTCACCTTTACGATGGCTTAAAATTAGGGATACCCTTCAAAACCATTGCCGAAAAAACGAAAATCGATCCGTGGTTTTTGCGTCAGATTGATGATTTAATCAAAACGGAACGCCGAATTGAGCAATTCAGCATCGATACGATACCGTCGGAGTTGCTGTTTGAAGCGAAGCAGAAAGGCTATGCAGACCGTCAAATTGCCCATTTGTTGAGGTGTTTGGAATCCGCCGTTTACAGCAAGCGTCGGGAATTTGGAATTAACCGGGTTTATAAATTGGTTGATACGTGTGCGGCAGAATTTGAGGCACAAACCCCTTATTACTATTCAACGTTTGAATGGGAAAACGAAAGCAAGGTGAGCGATCGCAAAAAAGTGGTAGTTCTTGGGTCGGGACCCAATCGGATTGGGCAAGGAATCGAATTCGACTATTCCTGCGTTCATGGAGTATTAGCCGCAAGGGAATGCGGATACGAAACCATTATGATCAATTGCAACCCGGAGACCGTATCCACCGATTTCGATACGTCCGACAAGTTGTACTTTGAACCGGTTTTCTGGGAACATATCTACGATATCATTCAACACGAGAAACCCGAAGGCGTTATTGTTCAACTTGGGGGCCAAACCGCCCTGAAATTGGCGGAAAAATTGCACCGCTATGGAATACGTATTCTCGGTACCACTTTTGAGGCATTGGATTTGGCTGAAGACCGCGGCCGCTTTTCAAAAATGTTGGAGCGCTTAGAAATTCCCTTCCCCAACTACGGGGTCGTGGAAAGTGCCGAGCAAGCCTTAATGTTGTCAGAAACCCTAGGTTTTCCCTTGTTGGTAAGGCCGAGTTATGTATTAGGAGGGCAAAAGATGAAAATTGTGATTAACCAAGAGGAGTTGGAACATCACGTGGTGGACATTATCAACGAGATGGGGAGCAACCAAATTCTATTAGACCATTTTATCAGCGGGGCGGTTGAGGCCGAGGCCGACGCTATCTGCGATGGGGAGGATGTGTATATTTTAGGAATCATGCAGCACATTGAGCCTGCAGGCATTCATTCCGGGGATTCGTACGCTGTCTTGCCTCCGTATAATCTTGGGGATTTTGTAATGACCCAAATCGAGGATATTACCAAAAAAATTGCCCTGGCTTTGCAAACGGTAGGCCTCATTAACATACAATTTGCGATCAAGGATGATCGGGTATATGTCATCGAGGCCAATCCAAGGGCTTCAAGAACAGTGCCTTTCATTGCGAAAGCGTACGATGAGCCTTATGTTAATTACGCTACGAAGGTAATGTTGGGGGAGAAAAAAATAAGGGATTTTGTGTTCAATCCACGGAAAGAGGGTTATGCCATCAAAATACCGGTTTTTTCGTACGAAAAATTCCCGGATATTAAGAAAGAACTCGGTCCTGAAATGAAATCTACAGGCGAAGCGATACAATTCATCAAGAATTTAAAAGACCCTTTTTTCACTAAGGTTTACTCAAAAAGAAATATGCACCTTTCGAAGTAAGCGATGGGCATTGTAAAAAAAGACGCCTTACGTACAACGGTAATATCTTATGTAGGGTTGGTTTTAGGATACCTCAACAAGGCAGTACTCTTCGTAATATTGCTATCGACAGTTCAAATAGGAATTGTCAATCTATTGATAACGAGTGGGTTATTATTTGCTCAATTGAGTAATTTAGGAACCGTTTACGTTACTTGGCGTTTTTTCCCATTTTTTAGAAACGAAACAAAACAGCATTATGGCTTTTTATTGCTGAATTTTCTCGTTGTAATGTTTGGAGCGATCTTAGTCACGCTCCTGTTTTTCCTGTTTAAAGAGCAGATAGATCAGTATTTTGTGAGGAAATCCCCTTTATTCATCAACTATGCTTGGTGGGTTATTCCAGTCGGCATAGGTCATGTATTTTTCTTGCTTTTTGAAAATTACCTGCGCGGATTGTACAAAAATGTTCTCCCTGTATTTCTACAAGACGTTGCGTTGCGGAGCATTACTACGCTAATTCTTTTGCTCTACGGACTCAAATGGCTTTCATTTGATGTTTTTCTGATGTTAATCATGTTAAGCAACACCCTTCCCGCGTTAGTATTGTTTTTCTACCTAATGCGTATCAAAGAATTCACCTTTTCCCTCAAATCGATTTCTGTTCCTCGCCGATTTCGAAAAATACTCGTTCAATTCAGCCTCTTCTCCTATGTAAATACCCTTGCAACGATCATTGTAGTGACTATGGATGCAGTTATGATAGGGGGGATGATAGGTTTGGCCGCTGTGGGCATCTACACTACAATGGTCCAAATAACCAGTGCCATCCTTGTTCCATTTCGATCCATAGCCAGGGTCAGTTCTCCCATCGTAGCCAAACATTGGAAAGATAAAAACCTTGCAGGCTTGCAAGATATTTATCAAAAATCGAGCGGTGTGGGTTTGTTCATCGGTTTATGTTCGTTTTTAGTTGTTTTCTTGCCGGTCAGGGAATTGTTTTCATTTATAAATCCTGATTTTCAGCAAGGAATACCCGTTCTGTTTTTTCTGTTAATCGGGCGCCTAGTAGATATGTATTGCGGACTTAACGGGATTATTTTTGCTACCTCAAAAAAGTACCAATACGATTTAGGATTTACGCTATTTTTGTGCGTTGGCGTTTTTGTTTTGAATTATACTTTGATCAGCGCGGGATATGGAATTGCTGGTGTGGGTTTCGCCACGGGTTTCATCTATCTGTTTTACAATTTTGCCCGTTCCTTTTACATCTATAAAGCGTACGGTTTGAATCCCTTTCAAGCCAGCCACGCTCGCTTGTTTGCCCTCTCTTTTGCCGTAATTATTGCGGTGGTTGCGTTGGAATTTATTTTCCCGTTTAACCCTGCATCGGCAACGTTTTCAAGGGTGTTTCGTATCGCTTTTATTGAAGTGTTGATCGCAATGGCATTTATATTTCCCGTTATTTTATTCAATCTTGAACCAGAGGTCTCGGGTTTTGCCAGGCGCATCTACTCGGAGCTTAAAAAGAAGTATATAAAATTGTAATTTTAACCTATGAATCGTGTGTTTGCTATTTTGTTATTCCTCGGAAATGGTTTACACTCCGTGGAGGCGTTTGCTCAAGAGCGCATGGACATTGACGATTCCTTCGTGATTGAACTTGGGTTACCCAATGGTTTTATCAATAAACCCTTTAAAGACATTATGCAAGGGCTCGTATACGTAGCTCCGATGTACCAATATACCTTTAAAAATGGGCTTTCACTTGGAGCAGGAGCGCATTATTCGTACTTCAATGTAAATCAGTTTCGAATCAATCAGGATGTTTACGGTGGAATGCACAGCGGGGCTGTTTTTGTTAAGGTTGGATATGAACGGTTTTGGACCCCTTCGCTTGCCACAGATATTTCCATCAAGGCAGGGTTTGTGCAAACAGCGTTTTCTACCGATACCTTGAAAAAGCTGGGATACACCTACCAAGCCAGAGTTTCGAACTATTTAGAACCAAATATCGGGATATGCCTGGCCTCCGATGTTAACGCCTCTTTTCGCTTATCTTTGGGATATGCTTTTTACGGATTCGGCTTTCGTCCTTTAAACCTCGGTGTGGCCTCAGATTTAGGTTATTCTGCTTCTGAGTTCAACAAAGTGTGTTCCTTTTTAATTGTTGGATTTGGTTACTCGCGCTATTTCAATGGAAAGAAAAGTGCCAATACAGGTTGGGATGAAGACTAAGGATTGGCTAACCTAAGCTTAAGAGTTCATGAAAAGTTTTTTACAACATTTTTTGCAAGAATTTCAGCTCCCTTTTACCAATCCCGTTTTGGTATTTTCCTTAATTCTTTTCATTATTTTACTGTCCCCCATCATTTTGCGAAAATTACGCATTCCCGGAATTATTGGTCTTATTTTGTCCGGACTGCTCATCGGGCCAAAGGGCCTCGGTATCATCGGTTCGAATTCCATCTTAGACGAGGGTTGGATTAACTTATTTTCGACGATTGGATTGCTTTATATCATGTTCATGGCGGGTTTGGATTTGGATCTGAACCAATTCAAACGTTACTATAAAAAGAGTTTGGTTTTTGGGGCGATGACCTTTTTTATTCCATTGATTTTAGGTTTTCCGTTATGCTATTACGGATTGAATCTTTCCCCCTTAGCGAGTTTATTAACGGCGAGCATGTTCTCTACGCACACCTTAGTGGCTTATCCAATCATCGCCAAATTTGGTCTTACAAAGCACCATTCTGTAGCGATTAGCGTTGGCGGAACCATTCTTACGGACTCTGCGGTGCTCATTATTCTTGCCATCATTTCAAGTGCGTCCAACGGTAATCTTGATCTTGCTTTCTGGTTGCGTCTGATTACGTCCCTGTTTTTTTTCTCAATCATCATGTTTTTCTTGTTGCCCAAGATTACAAGGTGGTTTTTGAAAAAGCTAGATTCCGAGAAAACATCGCAGTATATTCTGATTTTATCGGTCGTATTTTTCTCGGCATTTCTCGCAGAGGTTGCAGGCGTTGAACACATTATAGGGGCCTTTGTGGCAGGATTGGTTTTGAACCGTTTAATTCCTCATAATTCGGCTTTAATGAACCGAATCGATTTCATTGGAAACTCTTTATTTATTCCTGTTTTTTTGATTTATGTCGGTATGGTAGTTGATTATCGTGCGCTTTTTCAGGGATCGTGGCCTTTAATCATCGCAGGAGTCCTTACTGCTTTTGCCATTTTTTCGAAATGGCTTGCAGCCTATGCTACCCAGGCTATTTTCAATTTACCCGCCATTGAACGAAAAATTATTTTTGGGCTCAGTACCTCTCATGCTGCCGCGACATTGGCGATTATTGTAGTTGGCTTTAACGCAAAAATTTTGGATATAAATGTTGTTAACGGTACCATTCTCCTCATCTTAGTAACCTGTATGGTAGCCAGTTTTGTTATCGAAAACGCCGGTAAAGAACTCGTACTCCTTCTTTCAGACCAAGGGGATGACGATGCACTCGAGTCGAAACTTCGCAATAAGCATTTGGTGGTTGCTATGAATAAATTGGAAGGCAACGAGAAACTGCTTGAATTTGCTCTGCAAATTTCGGATCCGAAAGTTATCAATCCGATTTCCGTTGTTAGTGTGCTCCCAACCTCAAGTCAAGCACAACAGATAATCTACAAATCCCGAAAAAACTTGGAGGAAATCGTTAAGCACTTCTCGGGTTATGAGACAAAATTGAACACAATGGCGACCATCGATTTAAATATCTCTTCCGGCATATCCCGCGTCGCCCTCGAATTAGTGGCAGATGCAGTTGTTGTAAATGACTCAAATCGTTCCAGTTTGTTGAAATTAATTGTAGGTGACGATCGGGCACATTTATTAGAGTCGTGCGATAAAACAATATTCTTCTGTCAGGTTGAAAAGCCTGCTGTTTACTACCGCAAAATGGTGGTTGTTGCCCCTGAATACGCTGAATTAGAACCGTATTTCATTTCCTGGTCAGAACGCTTACTTCGATACTCCAGCGAGGTGCAAATCGTGATTGAGGCTTTCATGACGGAAAGTTGCTACGAACGTTTTGTCAAGGTTGGACAAGTCAATAAGATTAACGCAACAGCCTCGCTCCAAATAACGCATGCATTGGACGATTTTTTTCACTTGGCGAACCTTGATGCCGAGGATTTAATGGTGTTTGTTGGTTCCCGAAAAAGTTCGATTTCTTATCAGTTTGAGTCGGAGGCTTTCATTTCCAAAGCCCTTAAAGTCAACGAGCAAAACGATTGGGTTGTCATATATCCGGGTCAAGATTCCGACTTGGCTTATAAAAACTACCAAAACTTAACGGGCAGACCCATTGGTGTAGGGGTGAAAACATTGAGTAAAATCGGAAAGGAGGTAGGAAGCATTTTTAAAGGCGACGAATAAGTTAGCCCTCTCTTGGGTAAAAGCTTTCCGTAAAAAAGGGTTCACAATGGGGAATCCTATTTACCGCGCGAACTACCTGTTTTGACCATCGGCACCCTCTTAGACATAGCGGGTTTTGCACTTCTAGATTCATTTCGGGTCACGGTTTGAACTTTTTTCAAACGATCGCCTTTTGTCTTGTTAGCTTGCTTTGATCCTTGTTGCGATTTTTCGCCCTCCTTGTCGGGAGTCGCTGTGTCGTCAGTGCCTAAAATCCCTTCTTTAAGGAGTAAATTATACCATTGGAACACCTTCTTAATATCCGATAAATAAACGCGATCCGTATCGTAGTTTGGGACTATCGTAGCGAATGTGTTGCGCAGTTCTGTTTCATGAGATTTGTGGTCGATGCTCTCGGCACCCTTGAGCCGTGTCGACATGATGGAAAAAACTTCGGACAACTTGACATCTTCGTCCAGCGTAAGAATGCTAATGTCCTCAACAGCACTGATCTTTTCCGTCGCGAATGCAGGAAACCTTTTCTTCTCCACAAGGGATTCAACAATTACATTCGATTTACCCTGAGAGATAATCTTGAAAAGTCCCGGTCTTCCAGAAATAGATACAATTTTTTTGAGTTCCATAAATGATGCTAATTTCGGCCAAAAATAAGGAAATCTTCAATACTGCGGTTGTATTACCTACTTATTATCTTTCCTACAAGAACTTTATTGCGAAAATTAAATGAGTACCTTTGCCGAAAATAAGTAGGAATAATGACATTTGAAGACCTGGGATTGCGCAGTGAAGTGCTACTTTCAATTAAAGAAATGGGGTTTGAAATACCGACCCCGATACAAGAAAAAGCAATTCCTCATCTTTTGACCGAAGACAGTGATTTTGTAGGTTTAGCTCAAACAGGTACAGGCAAAACGGCGGCCTTTGGCTTGCCGCTGTTATCAAAAATTTCGGGCGCAAAAAAGCTACCGCAGGCTTTAATTATTTGCCCTACCAGAGAGCTTTGTTTACAAATTACCAACGACATTAACCTTTATGGTAAGTACCTGAATGTTTCCTGCATTTCGGTTTACGGAGGGGTGGATATTAAAAAACAAATTACGGACGTAAAAAAAGGGACCGATATTGTCGTTGCTACTCCGGGCAGGTTGATGGACCTTATTAACCGTAAAGTAGTGTTGCTTCACCAAATTCGCTACGTTGTTTTAGATGAGGCGGATGAAATGCTCAACATGGGGTTCAAGGAAGACATCGACGATATTTTAAAATTCACACCTGTTGAAAAAAACGTATGGCTTTTTTCCGCTACCATGCCAAAGGAAGTCGCATCCATTGCCGCCAGTTACATGGATAACCCCTTGGAATTGTCTATTGGAGCCAAAAATCAGGGCAATGAAAATATTCTACATACGTATTTTGTGGTTTATGAAAAGGATCGGTACCCCGCCTTAAAAAGGCTTATTGATTTCCATCCGGAAATTTATGGATTGATTTTTTGCAGAACCAAAAATGAAACGGCCAATGTGGCTCAAAAGTTGAGCCGTGATGGATACAATGCGGAACCGCTGCACGGCGATTTGTCACAATCCATGCGCAACATGGTTATGGATCGGTTTAAAAAACGCGAGGTGCAATTGTTAGTTGCTACTGACGTTGCTGCAAGAGGGATTGATGTGGATTCCATCTCCCACGTGATTCATTACAATTTACCAGATGACATTGAAAATTACACCCATCGAAGCGGTCGAACGGCAAGGGCGGGTAAAAAAGGAGAATCCCTTTCCTTACTCACGCAAAAGGAAGTTTTTAAGGTCAAGGGAATCGAACGACAAATTCACGCAGAATTTCAAAAGGGAATGATTCCGAACGCGGCTGAAATTTGCCAAATTCAATTGAAAAAATTAGTCCAAAAAATAAAATCAACGACGATAAGGGAAAAGGATATCGAGCCCTTTCTCCCGGAAACCTTTGAGCATTTCCAGGGTTTGAGTAAAGAGGAAGTGATCAAGCTTTTTATCTCGGCAGAATTTAACCGTTTTATCGAGTATTACGAAAGGGCAGGTGATTTAAATGCAATGGGAACTGGAGATAAAAGCTCAAAGCCTACTCGGTCTCGTGAAAAAGGGGAAAGACGCCGCGATGAACACAAAACGCGTTTTTTCATGAACCTGGGCAAAAGAGATGGGCTCAATGTAGGAGGACTTTTAAGAACCCTTTGCGATGCAACGGGCCTTAAGTCTGGGAATATAGGGCGGATCGACATTATGGCTTCTTATTCTTTTTTCGATACAGACAGGGAGCATGTGGATCGCGTTCTAAAAAAAGTAAACGGCGCCCAATTCGAGGGACATCAAATCAGTGTTGAAGTCGCTGCAGAAGCCAAGGGGGGAGCTAAAAAATCCATGAATAAATCGAGGGATCAACGAGGTTTCGGCGGGAGACGATCGGAAAAGAAATTCGCACCGCCTTCTTTCAACAAACGCCGACGTTAACATACTGCGCCAATGGAAATAAGGAATATTGCCATTATTGCTCACGTTGACCACGGTAAAACGACGCTAGTGGATAAGATCATTAGCGCAGGGTCTTACACCAATGAACGCGATCGGCCCATTGGTGAATTGATACTGGACAACAATGACCTTGAACGCGAACGTGGAATAACCATAGTTTCCAAAAACGTCTCGGTAAGTTACCGAGGCACCAAAATTAACATCATAGACACGCCCGGTCACGCGGATTTTGGTGGCGAAGTTGAACGCGTATTGAATATGGCGGATGGTGTCTGCTTACTTGTTGATGCCTTTGAAGGGCCAATGCCGCAAACGCGTTTTGTTTTGGGAAAGGCCCTAGCTATGGGCATCAAGCCTCTTTTGGTGATCAATAAAGTGGATAAGGAAAATTGTACGCCGGACGAAGTGCATGAAAAGGTGTTTGATTTGATGTTCGAGTTGGATGCAACCGAAGAACAATTAGATTTTCCTACCGTTTACGGTTCGGCTAAGAACGGTTGGATGTCGTTCGATTGGAGAAAGCCTACACAAAACATCGAGCCATTGCTCGATACAATGTTATCCCATTTTAAGCCAAGGGTTATACCTTTAGGAAATACGCAATTGCTGATTACTTCTTTGGATTACTCGACCTACGTGGGGAGGATAGCTATAGGTAGGCTGAGTAGGGGGACACTTTGTGAAAACCAAATGGTGCAACTCGCCAAACGAGACGGTACCTTGCAGAAACATAAGATAAGAGAGCTGTATATTTTTGAGGGTCTTGAACGTAGAAAGGTTGTCGAAGTTATGCCAGGAGACCTATGCGCAATGACCGGTTTGGAAGGTTTTGATATCGGCGACTCAGTGTGCGATGCGGATCAGCCGGAGCCCTTGGAAACGATCAAAATGGATGAGCCCACGATGTCCATGCTTTTTACCATCAACGATTCGCCTTTTTTCGGAAAAGAAGGAAAATTCGTAACGTCGAGGCACCTTCAAGAGCGTCTTATGAGGGAGTTGGAAAAAAATTTAGCGCTTCGTGTTATGGAAACTGATAAAGCGGATCGTTGGATCGTTCACGGACGTGGAGTTCTTCATTTGTCGATTTTAATTGAAACGATGCGGCGTGAGGGCTATGAGTTGCAAGTGGGGCAACCGCAGGTTATTTTCAAAGAATTGGAAGGGCAACGATGTGAACCCATGGAGGATTTAACGATCGATTTACCGGAAGAATTCGGAGGAACGGCCGTAGAGGCAGTTTCTAAAAGGAAAGGGGAGTTGAAAATTATGCAACCAAAGGGCAATCGTATGATCATGCAGTTTCAAATACCTTCAAGAGGCATCATAGGATTAAGAAGTTACCTGTTGACGCAAACAGCCGGTGAGGCCATCGTTACCCATAGATTCCTACAATATGAGCCATTCAAAGGAGACATTCCCGGTCGGCAAAACGGCTCGCTTATTTCGTTAGAGCAAGGAATGGCAATACCGTATTCCATCAACAACCTTCAAGAACGTGGCCGTTTTTTTATCAATCCTAACGAAAGTATTTATGAAGGTCAAGTGATTGGAGAAAATTCACGAGCTGGGGACATGGTAGTCAATGTTACAAAAACGAAAAAGTTAACCAATATGCGCGCCTCGGGTTCCGACGATAAGGTTAAAATAGTGCCTGCGAAGATTATGAGCTTAGAGGAAACATTGGAGTATATTCAGCAAGATGAGTTTGTCGAAATAACTCCCAAAAATCTCCGAATACGGAAGATTTTCCTGAAAGAGGCCGATCGAAGAAGGTTATCGAGGGATTAGTTGAAGCGAATGGTTTTAATGGGATTGATGCTCGCAATAACATAACTTGGCAACCATAAAGCCAAAACACCTACAATAAAGGTTCCGATATTGAGTAAAATAAAGGTTCCCAGCGTAAGTTCTACAGGGACCTCTGACAGGTAATAAACCTCGGGATTAAGTTGAAAAACTCCGGTGCTTTTTTGGATATAATAAATGCTTAGGGCGATTCCGTTTCCAATCAGTAATCCACGACCAATCAAATATGCCGCTTGAATTAAAAAGATCCTTCGCAAGGATTTATCGTTGGCTCCCATGGTCTTCATCAAGCCAATAAAATTCGACCGCATGATGATTAAAATTAACAGCGCTGAACCCATATTGATAATCCCAATGAGCAACATCAAGGTTACGATGATTTGTACGTTGACATCTAGGAATGACAGCCACTTAAACAGATCTTTTTCCAAATCGAAAATGCTGATAACCTTGACAAGTTCTTTATTTTCCGTTGGAATGAGTTCGACTTTTCGCTGGAGAGCAGCAAGCGTTTTCTCAACCTTATACCAATCCTTGACTCGTATTTCATAACCCGATAAATAGCGAAAAGAGGTTCCATCACCCGGACGACTTTCAACATAAAATCGACGTTCTTTGCTCTCCGAAAGCGGCAAGTGATAACGGTAAACTGTGCCGGAAGGATTGAGGCTTTCCTTATAAAATTCAGAGGATAAGGTGTCTTTTTCTCCTTCCAAATGAATGCGGATTGCGTGTTCATCGATCTTGAGGAGTTGTCCTTGCTCGATTTTGAATACTTTGACCCGGAGAGTTGTATCGCGGATTAGGGGTGAAATGACCTGCCCCCGGTATCTTTGGGGTCCTTTTCCCCAATCATAAAGCATGTTTTCTGCATTGCCCTGTAGGGTCAAAACTACGGGAAGTAAGTCGTTGACGAGCGAATCACCCAGTTCCAATTGTCCTGAAATCCCCCAATCGTTCAGTTTCTGCAATACCCGAATGTCGCACAATGCCAATTTCGTATCATAGTCCTCGAATCCTGTGGAGTAAATGCCAACTAACTTAAAATTTCGAACTATGGGGGCATTTTTTACAAAGAGGGCTGTAACTTCGTCGTTCAAGTTAAGGTTTAAGCGTCGGCAAATATTGGCCGAAAGAACCAATTCATCTGAAGGCTCGCGGGAACTATATTCAGGGATTCTGCCTGAGGAAAGATGTTCTTGAAGAAACGACCGGTCGTACATCGAATCAATTCCTTTAAATACTAAACCCAGCACCTCCTGGGTTTCATTTTTTGCTTGTAACATCCCCGGCTTATAGGCCACGGGATTAAAACCGAGTACATCAGGATGGTTTTTTAATGTCGATTCAAGGGCCAACGATCGTTGTATTGGATCGGATTCATAAAAATCTGAATTGTTGATATTTTGAATGAACAGGGGAGCGGAAAACCCCGTAACTTTCCGTCGAATTTCGTTTTTAAAACCGGTGACAATTGCAAACGTGAGCAGGTTAACAACAATGGAAAGTGAAATACTAATCACAGCAATGCGGAGTATTGGACGCGAAACTTTTATACCTTGCGAACGATAAGGAAGCATGCGTTTTGCTATGAAAAATTCAAAAGCCAATAGTCGATTTCTTTTCTTACAAAAGTACATTAAATTGTGGCAAGCCGTTGGTTTTGTCGTGCTCTGTAACCTGTCATTCTCCGTAAGTCATACCGACAACACAAAAGGACCAATTATACCCGGCGCTTATCAATTGAATAAATACCTGGATAGTCTGGTGGGGAAGCAGGTTGCCTTGGTTGCCAATCCAACTTCCTTAGTGAAAAAAACACATTTAGTGGATACCCTTTTGAGGGTCGGTGTTAGTATATCAAAGATTTTCGCACCGGAACATGGTTTTCGCGGGGACGGAGATGCTGGCGAGCATATCAACAACGGTATTGATGACAAGACGGGTATATCGGTGATTTCCTTGTACGGGAATCATAAAAAACCAACCAAGGAAGATTTGGAGGGCGTTAACATAGTAGTTTTTGATATTCAGGATGTAGGCGTTCGATTCTACACATATCTATCAACCTTGCATTATGTTATGGAGGCTTGCGCTGAAAACAATTTACCCTTAATCCTTTTGGATCGCCCAAACCCAAATGCTCATTACGTAGACGGTCCGATTTTACAACCTGAATTCAAGTCCTTTATCGGCTTACACCCTGTTCCGGTTGTTTACGGCATGACCATCGGAGAATATGCACAAATGATCAATGGTGAAGGCTGGCTAACAGGAGGGATAAAATGTGAACTGACCGTTATTCCCGTATTAAATTATACGCACAAGTCTTCTTACAGTCTCCCCGTACCGCCTTCCCCGAATTTAAAATCGGATTTGGCAATTGCCCTTTATCCCAGTTTATGTTTGTTTGAAGCAACTACTGTGAGCGTGGGAAGGGGAACTGAACGGCCTTTTGAGATGTATGGACATCCGAGATTTCCCCAGGAAGGTTTCCATTTTACCCCGACTATGCAGTCAGGATCAAAGTATCCTCCACATGTGAATAAAATCTGTTCAGGTTTTGACCTTCGCGTGAGTTCAAAGCCGAGAACGTACGAATTGAATTTATTCTATCTAACGAATGCGAGGGATATTTTGGCGGATTCGGCCGTTTTTATCAATCAAAATTCATTTTTTAACCGTTTAGCAGGAAACTCAGAACTTAAAGATCTTTTATACAAAGGCTGGGGGCCGAAAGAAATTCGTGCAACTTGGGAGCCAGGATTGAAAGCCTTTCAAAAAATCCGTTCTAAATATTTGATTTACCGCTGATCCAATTGCTCCTGGCTTTTTTCAACGTCTGAGGCCATGGTTTTTTGAAAATGCTCCAACTTCTTGGAGAGAGCCTTGTTGCTTACTGCTAACATACGTATCGCGAGGATGCCGGCATTTTTAGCGCCGTTTAAGGCTACTGTGGCAACAGGAATGCCGTTTGGCATTTGAAGAATACTAAGAATGCTGTCCCAACCATCAATGGAATTGCTCGATTTAATGGGCACTCCTATCACAGGTAGCGTCGTTAATGACGCCACCATACCTGGCAAGTGAGCAGCACCACCTGCTCCGGCTATGATTATGGAGATTCCGTTCCTTTTTGCCGTTTTAGCGAAGGACACCATTTTTTCGGGGGTTCGATGGGCAGAAACAACCTCTTTTGCCACGATCACCCCAAATTCAACGAGAATTTTTTCGGCTTCTTGCATGACCGGATAGTCGCTTGAACTTCCCATAATAAGAGCTACTTTAAGACTCGGTTTCGGCATTGTTGATAGTAGTATTGGGCTGTTTATGGGTCGAGCCTTCTGCAGGCAAGGCCGGTGAGTCTCCTTCCATCGTTGAATTTTTCGGGGAATTATTGGTTCGTTCATGCTCAAAACGAATGGTGTTTTCAGGGCCCGAGAGCGTCGAATTAAGCGCTTGGTCTAATGCCTGCTCTTCCTCTTTTATAAGGTGTTCAATCTTAAGGTCTTTTTTTATGTCAACGCCCGCCTTTTTAATTTCCTCTTTTAATTCATCCGAGGCATTTCGAATGGAATAAATTGCCTTACCAATTGTTCTAGCAATTCCCGGTATACTTTTAGGTCCAAAAAATATTAGCACAATAAGAAAGATGAGGACTACTTCACTGCCGCCAATATCGTTGAAAAGTAAATAAGGAACACCCATGGGATAAAGGTACTATTTTATTTTGATTGTATTTTTTCGACCGTATTCATCAACAGACCATCTGGAACGAAAGGACCAAAAACCTTAATGAGTATAGCAAAACTGAATTCACTGATCTTGATGCGCTTACCTTTCATCATGGCTTTGTAACCCTTTAAGGCAGTCGTGTGTGCGTCAGCTCCTTGCTCAAACATCGTGGAATTGCTCATTCCTGCCGCAACATCAAACTCTGTTTTTACGGGCCCCGGGCATAGGGCAGTTACCGTAATCGGGGTTTTTCTTAACTCATACGAAGTGGCTTTTGTTAAGGAAATTACAAAAGCTTTGGTTGCAAAATAGGTGGCCTGAAGAGGACCGGGAATAAAACCTGCCGTGCTTGCAACATTGAGGATCCTGCCTTCTTTCCGTTCGAGCATTTGTGGCAGATATTCGTGCATAAGCTGTGTTAGCGCTTGTACATTCACTGCAATCATTTTCGCATCGCTTTCTGCGCATCGGTCTGAGAATTTTCCCCAACCGCCAAATCCCGCATTGTTGAAAAGGTAATTCACAAAAATACCCTCTCGTCGTGTACTTTCTACTACCTTGTTGACGCCCTCCAACAGCGATAAATCGGATTCTATAACCCATGTTTTCACGCCGTAGGAATGGTGTATTTCTTGCGCTAATTGATGGAGTTTCTCAGCTCTTCGTGCTACTAAAACAACATGGTTACCTCTTGAGGCGTGAATTTTTGCCAGCTCCCAACCGATACCGCTCGATGCTCCTGTTATAAGTCCGGCTTTTTCCATGGTCTTTATCGTATTAAATGAATGAAATGGTAAGAGGATTTCGCTTGAGGATCGGTCAAGATGATCGTGTATACCCCCTCTGTCAGATCCTTGCCGTTTTGGTCTGTTCCATTCCAATTATTGGGATAATTGTTGGAGGAATAAACAACATTCCCCCAACGGTTAAGTATGGAAATTTCCGTATTGGGTTTGAGGTATTGAATGAACAGTACCTCGTTGGTTAAATCGCCATTAGGACTGAAAACATTTGGCATAACGATTTCATCGTAAATCGTAATGAAGGCACTCACAGTATCGGCGCAGCCCTCAAGGTTGGATACGGTTAAGCTTACCTGATAGATGCCGGCAGGGTAACTGCAGCTCCAAGGGGACTGGTTAATGATGGCGCCTAAATTGGTCCAATTTTCACTCGTGTAGTTTGTCGAAGTATTTGTAAAGGTTACCGTATCGCCTTGATTAGGGAATCCCGGGGAATAAGAAAATGCGGCAACGGGATAGTTTGGTGCGTCCATGGTAAAAAGGCTAGAAGTATCGCTGCATCCATTGGCATCCGTAACTGTTAAAATGTAATTCCCTGCATTTAGGTTTTGTATATTTAAGGTATTGATGTTTCCAGGTTGCCAAGCATAGGTGTAGGTATTCGTGCCCCCTGAAACGCTTAAACCGCTAATGCTGCCATCAACCAAACAGGTTGGATTGTTGAGGACGACTTGATTTTCGTTGAGCACAACGGGGCTCAACGAATCAACCACGAAGGTCTGGGTTGAAACGCAGTTATTGGCATCGGTGATAGATAAAACATAGGTTCCAGCAGATACGCTTGGGTTATTTAAGGTATTCACGCCATTACTCCATGCATAGGTTGCTCCACCGGCATTGGTTAATATGCCATTTATGGATCCGGGTTCACCAGAACATCCTTGGGGTAGAATAACCAGTTGCGAAGTATCAATGTTTGGGCCTCCAATAGAACCAATGGTTATTCCACTAATACTGTCTGTACATCCTTCACTATCGGTCACTACCAGACTATAAGTCCCGGGCGACAAACCAACAGGTTGGTTTAGGGTGGTTTGTTGATTAGACCACAAATAACTCAATGGGGCCGTTCCGCCAGTAACCATGATGCCCGTAATTCCTCCGTTATCCTGTCCACACAATTCATCGATTACTTGTATGAAATTAATATCAATAGAAGGAGGTGCTGTGGCTAGAATGACAAGAGGGCCCACGGTGTCGGTACAGTTGTTTTGATCGGTTACTACCAAGGTATATTGTCCAGCGGATACGTTATTAAGAGAAACGCTGTTGCTGTTCCCTGGCGTCCACTGATATTGAAGTCCGTTTCCACTGGCAGTAATTCCTGTTATGCTAGCATCACTTTGACCGCAATGTTCAGGTGTAATTACTGCCTGACTTGCATCGAGGCTGGGGCCCAATGTAAATGGAATGTTTAAGGGGCTACTGACCGCAGTACACCCATTCGCATCCGTTACAGTTAAGGTATAATTTCCACTGGATAATCCCGAGGGATTTAAGGTGTTACCGCCATTATTACTCCATGAATATGTTAGGTTGTTTCCGGTAGTTGTAATTCCGGATATGGACCCGAAGGTTCCATTGCAGGATTGGGGCGTAATCACTACAGCGTTTGTATTTATCGTGGGTCCGTTGGTTCCAGTAATCGTGTACGAAGCAGACGTAGTTGAACAACCAGCAGCATCGGAAACGGTTAGGGTGTATGTCCCCGCAGGTGCATTGCTCAAGTTGAGCGTATTTCCTCCGTTGTTAGACCAAGAATAGGAGTAGGGCTGGCCTCCTCCGCTCACGTTAAGGCCTGTTATACTTCCCGGTACAAGACAGGTGGCACTCGTAATCACGGGATTTCCACTGATTACAGGGGGGCTTCCAATGACTACAGTAACCGCTTTTCGAAAAGAACCGGGGCATAATCCCACATAATACGTTGTAGTAGAGTTTAGAACGGGTGTCGTGAAGTTGTTGCCATTGCCAACAACGGTATTTCCGAAGGGCGTTGAGTACCAGGTAAAAGCAGCCACGGGAGCATTACCAACAGCAGAGGCCGTGAGAACAACACTGCCACTTGAGCAGAGCGTATCATTAGGGGCTACGATGTCGTAGAACGATGAATTCGTCGTAGAAATGCCTGTATGTCCGCCAGTCGCTCCATTCTGAGGAAAATTGGGAACAAATGTAGAATTGGTGGTTCCTGCGCTTCCTCCATTGACTAAGATTGCGGGAGAACCTGAGCTAATGGAAATGTATCCTCCTCCTCCTCCTCCTCCAGGACCATCGGCTTCCATTTGAGGATTCGTGGCAAATAAACCAATGCTCAGCACTTGATTACCGCCGTTACCCCCATTGGCTGAAAGGTTAATGGTGTTGGGTACAGAATTGGCGTTTGATAGGTAAATCGTTCCGCCACCTCCGGCTCCTCCAGCCCCGTCAATACCAAATTTTTGAGTTGAGGCTTGCACAGCAGTTTGTCCGTTGGGATTTGCATTTATTCCATTCGCTCCATTGGCTTCAATGGAACCGGTACCAACGATGGAACCGTAAACTTTGACGTAAGCAATGCCCCCGCCTCGTCCACCACTCCCGCCTTGGCTGTTGTTTTGATCACCGGCACCACCACCGCCTCCGGAGAATATCCTGGAATTGTCTTGTTGTAGGGGATGACCACCTAATCCTCCTTCTTTTCGTCGGTAGTCGCCGCTCCACAAAACATTATTGGGCCCAACTGTATTTTCATTTTGATTCGCCGTTGCCCCTGAATAACCCCCTCTTCCGCCACCGGGACTGATGGATCCCCCCATACCGGCAACTTCTAAATTCCAATTAACGTTGTAAATGGGGTCAGGAACCCCCTTACCTGTGTAAGACAATGCGGTATTACCGATGTTGCAACCACCTCCGCCGCCTGCATTGTGATTGTTCCCTCCACCACCACCGTTGGCAGGAGCGGATTTGCAATACCTCGAGTAAATAGCGTCGTACTCAAAATGAAAACCTGCAATACTTTCGCCCTTTTCTGCACCTTGTGAAGGAATGTGCGAAGCGCAAAAACCGATGTCGTTGACGTTGCCTGGCGGACTTCCAAGTGTTTGGTCTTCGGTGTTGCCTCCGCGAAATCCGGCGCCGGTAGCAGAAATGGAACTGTTGGCGTTGAGCGTCAACGTTCCGTCCACCTCTAGCGCCACAACTCCTCCCGTTGAACCGTTCCATGGCGTCGGAATAATAGAGGTGTTCGCATTCACCGTGAGGTTTACAAATCGAGGAACACGGACTATTTGAACCCGGCCAAGGGACGTATAATTGTTCACCAAGGGGCAAAGCAACGTAATTCCATTAGCCCCTCCTGTGGCGCGAACTTCGGCTAATTCGAATTTGCCGGCATTGTTATAATTGAGGATTTCTCCCCACAAGGGGATGTGTTGGGTCCAATCATTTAAATGACCAATCGGCGTAGTGTATGGCCCCCAAAATTGACCGTTGGACGTGACGTACTGATTTGCTGCATAAGTATCAACATTGAGCGAGGCTCCCTGCATTTGAATGATTAAAATTAAGTCTCCGGGTGTTAGAACGCTGTTAAAATAACCTCCAATCATGCTGTTAGACGCTACGGTAATGGTTGACTGACCTGCGTTAGCATTTGCGCTGAGTACGGTGTAACTGTTCAAGGTAGCATTTGGGGTAGTTACGATGTAGGAACCGTTTTTTCCTCGTTGAGCAGAGAAATTGAACGCCAAAATGACACCAATGCAAAGAAAAATCAACGAGGGCTTCATGCGTTTAGGACGATGGTGTTGAATAGTTGGTTGTATTGCCCATCGGTATTTAATTACGAAAGTTGTGTTAAACCGTTTTCGCAGTAAAAATAGCCAATTTTACATTTGCTTTCGTAAAGATTTCTACTTTGGGTGATATTAATTTCCCGGTCCAAACGTTCGTGGTGAAGGTGGTATTGAAGGGCTTTCCAACGCATATTCTGAACCTTCATTCCCGAAAGCTTGGCACGAAATTCTATGTCTGTGTCTTCGCCGTATCCGGGAAGCGTGTAATCCATGTCAAATCCGTTTAATTTTTCTAAATCGCTCTTGCACCAGCCCATATTGCATCCAAGGAGTTTTGCAGTCTTCGAACTGGATATGAGCGGACTGCCAAAATACAAGGCTTCCTCTAGTCTTTTCGTCCCGTTCAACAACATGCGTAACATTCCTAGATGATGGATTCCTCGGTTGCGTATTCCGGCAGAGGTTTTAGCGTCAAGGTCCGTTCTTCTTCCTGCCGTAAAAATACCATTGCGCAGGTAGCGTCGGTGTTCTTCAATGAACTTTGGGTGAAGGATGCAATCGCCATCCGTAAAAACAAGGTGCTCATTGTTGGCTCGAATTATGGCCTTATTAAGAATGCGATTTTTATTAAATCCTGAATCCATTTGGTCAATGTGATCCATTTTGAGGGAAGAAATAAAGCGTTGAATGGTGGTTTGAATTCCAGGGTCAATCGTATCGTGCGCTAATATGATTTGTTGGGGTTGAACGCTCTGCCGAACAACGGAATCCAATACGAGATTTAGGGCCTCGTAATCTTTATAAACTGATATGACTAAAGTTACACCCATGAAGGAATAAAGGTATAAAATTAGGGCATGATTTTATCCATAATGCTCGCAACTGCTGGACATATCAACGCATTCCTCTGGGTTATATCGAGTATTTGAAACATGTTTTTTCGATGGGTATGCGGGTACTCTCTGCAAGCTAAAGGACGCTTATCATAGATGCTGCAGCCATTGTCGCTGTTGAGAAAAGCGCAAGGGGACTCTTTTAGGACATAGTCTTGGTCACTGTCCAAACGGAGGTAGGTGTCCACAAAGTGAAATTCTTTCATCCTAAGGTGTTTGGCGATTCTTCGAATATCGCTGTCTCGAAAAATGGGGGAAGTTGTCTTGCAACAATTTGCACAATCCAAACAATCGATTTCCTGAAAAACTGCTTCATGTGCCCTATGGAACAACCTATCCAAAGATTTATTTTTGCTGTTTTTCCGGAGAAAGGCTTTTACTTCTTTGCTGCGTCCGTAACTCTTTTCTAGCAATGCCCTATGGGTTGATTTCATGTTAATCCTTCGTGCTTAAGTACTTCTTATCGAACCAAAACGTTCCGAAGGGTATGAGGGACATGATCAAACCGACGACGAAAAAATTACGATCTCGCCGCGTTGTTTGACCGACAAGCACGATCCAATAACAATAGGCCATGAAAAGGATTCCATGCGTCATGCCCACGATTAAATTGGGCAGTGTATAACCTAATTTGTATTTAAGGGGCACGGTTATGCCAAGGCATAAATACGATATTCCTTCTGCGATTGCCAGGAAACGAAGAGTTGTGTTATGATTCATGACCATTGTTTTTTTTGGGTTTCTAATTCAATGATGTTATCTCTGTAGGCAGCCGCTTGGATAAAATCCAGCTCTTTGGCGGCTTGTTGCATGCGTTTTCTTTGTTCTTTGATTGCTTTTTCGAGATCTCTCAAATTGGTGAAGTTGGTTTTGGGTTCCGCCATTCGGGCCGTTGCTTCAGACCGCTGGTAGGCTTTCTCACGCTCGGTATTTTTAAGGATTCCCTCCTCAATACTCTTGTTCAAGGGCTGTGGAGTTATCCCGTGCTCGTTGTTGTAGCTGATTTGTAAATTTCTTCTTCTATCCGTTTCATCCATGGTCAATCGCATGGACTCGGTAATTTTATCGGCATACATAATCACTTTCCCGTTAATATTTCTGGCGGCTCGACCGACGGTTTGCACAAGCGACTTGACGTTTCGAAGAAATCCTTCTTTGTCGGCATCAAGGATGGCCACCAGGGATACTTCAGGCAAGTCTAACCCTTCCCTTAATAAATTCACCCCCACGAGAACGTCAAAATTGCCAAGACGCAACTCACGAAGTATGGCCACACGGTCAAGCGTATCGATGTCACTATGTATGTATTGGCTTTGAATACCTACTTTTTGAAGGTATTTTTGAAGTTCCTCTGCCATACGTTTAGTCAACGTGGTTATTAGGGTTCTTTCCCCCTTCGGTATACGCTCTTGAATTTCCTCGATCAGGTCGTCTATCTGGTGTAAACTGGGTCGAATTTCTATCAAGGGATCAAGGAGTCCGGTCGGGCGAATTAGCTGTTCAACCAAGACGCCCTCGGAGCGGCTAATTTCCATTTCTGCAGGGGTCGCTGAAACAAAAATACATTGGTTGAGGAGGCTTTCAAATTCCTCGTATTTCAAAGGCCGATTGTCCATTGCCGCTTGCAGTCGAAACCCGTAGGTTACGAGATTGGTTTTACGCGCCCTATCTCCGGCATACATTCCTTTTACTTGAGGAAGGGTAACGTGGCTTTCATCGATCACCATTAAAAAATCGGAGGGGAAATAGTCCAAAAGACAAAAGGGCCGTTCACCGGGATTGCGGTTATCGAAATAGCGTGAATAGTTTTCAATGCCTGAGCAGTAACCTAGTTCACGAATCATTTCGAGGTCGTAGGATACACGCTCTTGAAGCCGACCTGCCTCCTCGAGTTTTCCGAGTTGCTTGAATCCTTCAACTTGTTCAACAAGATCATCTTGAATCTGATGAATGGCTTGTAAGGTGTTTTCCGGACTCGAAACGAAGAGGTTTGCAGGATAAAGGTTAAGCGACTCAAAACGCTCAAACACTTCGTTCGTATAGGGATCAATGGCTTGCAATCCTTCGACTTCGTCACCAAAAAACAAGACCCGAACCACATAGTCGGCATAGGCGAGAAAGATGTCAACGGTATCTCCGCTGACGCGAAACATCCCCCTTTCAAACGTTTCATCGCTACGCGTATACAGGTTTTCGACGAGGCGATGAAGAAAGGTATTGCGCGGCATGATCATACCGACTTCTACCGGTAAGATGCTTTTCTTGAATTCTTGAGGGTTTCCAATTCCGTAAATGCACGAAACGGAAGCGACTACGATAACATCTTTTCGCCCGGAAAGCAGGGCAGAGGTTGCAGCTAAACGCAGTTTTTCAATCTCTTGGTTGATCGAAAGGTCTTTTTCTATATAGGTATTGGTGACGGGTAAATAGGCTTCAGGTTGATAGTAGTCGTAATACGAAACGAAATATTCTACGGCGTTTTCCGGAAAAAACTGTTTGAATTCGTTGTAGAGCTGCGCTGCAAGGGTTTTGTTATGGGAAAGAATGAGCGTAGGCCTTTGAATCTCTTGGATAACGTTCGCAACGGTAAAGGTTTTTCCACTGCCCGTAACGCCTAGCAAGGTTTGAAAAGGAAAGCCTTCACGAATTCCATCCACCAACTGTTGTATCGCATCGGGTTGATCCCCGGTAGGCTGAAAAGGAGCAGATAATTTGAAAGGCATGGGCAAAGTTATGGACAAACTCAGTTTTAAGCGGGGATTTCTGAAATAATTGCTTCAATACATTATTTGAATAGTAAAAAAGGGGCACAAGGCCCCTTTAGCTAAAATACCTAAGACAACTATTTTCCTTTGTCCATCTTTTTTTTCAGTCCAACCAAAGCATCCAAATCACCCAAGGTAGATTTTTCATTGCCTTTGTTGATAGCACTTACGGCATCGTCGGCGGTGTTAGTTGCTGTTTTTTTCGATTTGGCAGGCTTCACGGTACTTGTATCTTTCGCCGTCTCATGGCTTCGAGCATGCGAGAGAACAATTTTTCGCGAGTCTTTATTGAATTCAATTACCATAAAATCAAGAACTTCATCGATGCCCGCGTCGGTACCATCTGCTTTTTTCAGATGTTTGCTGGGGCACAAACCCTCCAGGCCGTAGGGCAGGGAAACAATTCCCGATTTATCTTTCATTTCGATAATGGTGCCTTGATGAAGCGTACCTTCTGCAAAAGTCCCTTCAAATACATCCCACGGGTTTTCTTGAAGTTGTTTGTGGCCGAGGGAGATCCTTCGGTTATCCCGATCGATTTCGAGAACTACCACCTCCATCATATCACCTACCTTACAGAACTCAGAAGGATGCTTAACCTTTTTCTGCCAAGATAAATCAGAAATGTGGATGAGTCCGTCTACGCCTTCTTCCAATTCAACAAAAACGCCAAAGTTGGTAAAGTTTCTGATTTTCGCTGAGTGTTTTGACTCTACCGTGTAGCGGTCTTCAATGCCGCTCCAAGGATCAGGCATCAATTGTTTGACTCCAAGACTCATTTTGCGTTCCTCTCGGTCCAAGGTTAGAATAACCGATTCAACGGTGTCGCCTACACGTAGAAAATCCTGTGCGCTGCGAAGATGCTGAGACCAACTCATTTCTGAAACGTGAATTAAGCCCTCGACCCCCGCTGCGATTTCTACAAACGCTCCATAATCTGCGAGAACAACTACTTTTCCACTTACCTTATCTCCTACATTCAAGTTGGCGTCTAGCGAATCCCAGGGGTGAGGTTGCAGTTGTTTTAAACCAAGAGCAATTCGTTTTTTATCGTCATCAAAATCCAAAATCACCACATTGATTTTAGAATCCAATTCCAACAATTCTTCGGGATGGTTGACACGGCCCCACGATAGATCGGTAATGTGAATCAAACCGTCAACGCCTCCAAGATCGATAAATACCCCGTAGGTAGTGATGTTCTTAACGATTCCTTCTAATACTTGACCTTTTTCAAGTCCGGAGATAATTTGTTTTTTCTGCTCTTCAATTTCAGCTTCGATCAGTGCCTTGTGCGAGACAACTACGTTACGGAACTCCTCATTGATTTTCACCACTTTGAATTCCATATTTTTTCCAACATAAATATCGTAATCGCGAATGGGTTTCACGTCAATTTGCGAACCGGGCAGGAAGGCTTCAATTCCAAAGATGTCTACAATGAGTCCTCCTTTGGTGCGACATTTTACGAGTCCTGTAATCACTTCGCCCGTGCGAAGTACTTCGTTGACGCGAATCCACGCACTGTGCATTCTCGCGGTTTTATGAGAAACGACCAACTGGCCCGTTTTGTCCTCTTGGGTTTCCACGTATACGTCTACGGTGTCGCCGATTTTTAAATCCGAGTTGTAACGAAATTCATTCGCCGGTACCACTCCTTCTGATTTGTAGCCGATGTTGATAATTACTTCTTTTTTCGTGATGGATTCAACAATTCCTTGTATCACCTCTTTTTCGTTGATTGAGGTTAAGGTTTTTTCGTACAGGTCAGACATTTCAGACCTTTCAATTTGGGTGTATCCATCCAACGACAGCGCCTCCCAATCGAAATCAGGGTTTCCTTGATGTGCAATTTGTTTTTTTGTACTTTTTGCCATGGGCATTTTTTTTGTATTTCGAAGGTTCGCGCTTCGAAAGGGGTTAATATTTTACCATGCAATTCGAACCATGGCCTTTTAGGAGGGGGCAAAGGTAAGGAAATAATTGTAAAATCTAGCGAAAACTCTAATTGTCGTTTGGGTTTTTCGGAAATCGAGCAATTATTTTAAATTTCGAGCCTTGCTCATCCATGCATTTTTTCCACAAATCGGTAGTTTCTTCATCGAATACGTAGTCGGCATTCAAATTATTCACAGCGATCCAGGAGTGGTTTTCAATTTCCTTTTCCAGTTGCCCGTTGTCCCAGCCCGAATACCCGACAAAAAAACGCAATTCATGCTGCGGAATGCTTCTGTGTTTTTGAAATTCTGTCAGCGCATCGAAATCTCCGCTAAAATAAATGCCATTCCCACAGGAGAAGGAATGGGGAATTTGATGACCAAGTCGATGCAGAAAAAACAATTGGTTCTTGGCGACAGGACCCCCAATATGAAGAGGAAAATGAGAAAAATCAGAGGGTTCCAAGACATCGCCAAGTGTTAAACTTAAGGGGTTGTTGAGAACAAAACCAAAAACCGAGTCCTCATCGAATTGACATAAATAAACGACGGATCGTTCAAAGTAGGCATCGCCCTGGAACGGATCTGATAACAAAAAGCCTCCTGCCTGAGGCATTTCACTATTTTCAAATATAAATCGACTTTTTTTCACAATTAAGGCTAGCGCAAAGTTAAGGATTTCTATTTTTGTAGTATGAAATTGGGAGCGATTGATGTGGGGTCTAACGCGATACGGCTGTTGATGGCTGATGTTAAAAAAAACGCAGGAATACAGCAATACGTTAAAATTGCCTACTTGCGCTTACCGGTAAGGTTGGGCGATGATGTGTTCGAAAAAGGTCAAATAACGCCATCAAAAGCCGATCGATTGGTGTTGGGAATGAAAATTTTTAAAGCAATGCTCGATTTGTACGAAATTGCTGATTACCGAGCAGTGGCCACCTCCGCAATGAGAGACAGCAAAAATTCGGGCAAAATTCAATCAACCATTTACAAGAAAACAGGAATTCGATTGAACATTATTTCCGGGAAGGAAGAAGCTGAATTGGTCTATCTTCCACTTCGATTCTTCAACGCTTTGGAAAACAACTGCCTCTTAGTGGATGTTGGTGGAGGAAGCACGGAAATAACCTTCTTCCGCCAAAATGAAATCCTTGCGTCTGAGTCTTTTCAGATTGGAAGCGTGAGGCTATTCACGAATCGAGTAGTAAGATCGGAATGGGCCAGAATGCGGAATTGGCTGGTATCCAAAATTTTACCGCTGTCGCCAACTCGGGCCTTTGGTCTCGGTGGAACGATTAACAGTGTCCACAAAATGAATGAAAATATGTCGAAAGAACCTGTGAGCATTCACCAATTAAACGATTTAATTGGCGAGATGAAAGGTCTTTCCGTTGAGGAGCGTTTGCAGCGATTTCGTATTAAAGAAGACCGTGCTGATGTCATTGTCCCAGCCATGGAAATCTATGTAATGGTGCTTGAAACGATTGGATTAATGGAAATTCACGTACCGAAAATGGGCCTTGCAGATGGGGTATTGTTAGATTTGTATCAGAAAATAAACGGATGAGTCAAAAGGTAAATACGGCAAAAGGAACGCGTGATTATCTCCCCGTGGAAGTGCGCAAGCGTGAGTATATTTTCAAGGCTATCTCGGAAGCTTTTCAACGTTATGGATATGAATCCATTGAAACCCCCAGTTTTGAATTGTCCGGTACTTTGCTCGGTAAATATGGCGAAGAAGGAGATCGATTGATATTTCGTATTTTAAATTCAGGAGAAAAGCTGAACAAGGCCGATTTGGAGGCGCTTCAAAACGGTCAATTGGGGAAATTTGCAAATTCACTTTCTGAAAAAGCATTGCGATACGATCTTACCGTACCTTTTGCGCGTTTTGTGGCGCAACACCAGAACGAGCTTACCTTTCCGTTTAAACGCTACCAAATTCAACCGGTCTGGCGTGCCGACAGACCTCAACACGGACGTTATCAAGAATTTTATCAGTGCGATGGCGATGTGGTTGGTTCAGATTCCCTGCGCAATGAGGTAGAATTACTTCAAATCATACAGCAGGTCTTACAAGGTTTAAAGTTGCCGGGGTTCACCATTAAATTGAATAACCGAAAGGTGTTGGCGGGCATTGCCCAAGTTTGTGGCGTGGAGCAAGAGCTCAGCGCTCTCTTGGTAACCCTCGACAAATTCGATAAAATTGAAAAACAAGGCGTTAAGGACGAATTAACCTTAAAAGGTTTCTCCTCCCAAGTTTTGGATAAAATCGAACCCCTATTTCAACTGCAAGGAGACTTTGAGGAACGTGTGCTCCAGATGCGGGTTTTCTTATCGGGCAATGAGTTGGGATTGAAAGGCCTTGAGGAGTTGTCATACGTACATTCCAAATTGAAGGATTTTTTACCAGAACGAGAGATCATTGAGTTTGATGTAACTCTTGCCAGAGGCCTAAATTATTACACGGGAATTATCATAGAGGTTAAAGCGCATTCGGTTCAAATGGGAAGCATTTGCGCAGGTGGACGTTACGACGATTTAACCGCCTTATTCGGTTTAAAGGGGCTATCGGGAGTCGGTATTTCTTTCGGAGCAGATCGGATTTACGATGTGTTAAATACCCTGAATTTATTTCCCGAAAGCCTGAACATGGGGCCTGAAATTTTATTTTTACATTTTTCAGAGAAGCACGTAGACCAGTGCGATATTTGGGCGAAATATTTGCGAGAACGTCGCAAAAAGGTTGAAGTTTATCCAAGTGCAGTAAAACTTCAAAAACAATTGAAATATGCGAATGATCGCGGAATAAAGTGGGTGGTTTTTTACGGAGACGAGGAGGCGGCTAAGCAGCAGCTCATTCTCAAAGACATGATCACCGGAGATCAAAGGACCTACAACGCGGATTCCTGGCTTACAGATTGGCTTGGGTAACGGGGCAGTTCAATGACTTCGAACTTCGTACATTTTCGATCAAGGATGGAAAACCGAAACAAGGTCCTTATTTTGTGAAATCCTTTGATACCGCAAGACCCCGGATTCATCCAGAGCAATTGACTTCTCGCATCGAACTGAACCAAAGCCAGGTGCGAATGTCCACAAATGAACAGATCTGGTTTTTCACGTTTAATCCTATCATTTACCCCTGCCGGTACCTTGCCCGGACGTCCACCGATATGGGTCATCAGAATTTTCAAGCCGTCGATTTCGAATACCTGAAAGTCAGGTACAGTTCTTCGAATTTTAGCGTCGTCAATATTGCCATAAACGAAACGACAAGGTTTAATTTTGGATAATTGGTCAATGACCGATAGCGAGCCAATATCCCCGGCATGCCATATTTCATTGACATCCTGTAAGTAGGGGAGCACATCGCAGAGTAAATCCCCGTGAGTGTCTGAGAGTAAGGCGATTCGCATTTTTTAAACTCCTGAATTTTCCTTGTTTTGTTGTTGTACAAAGTCGTAATACAATCCTTTACGCTTCATCAGTTCCTCTGGATTTCCATACTCAACACACTGCCCTTCGTGCAAGACAAGGATATTATCGCAATTTCGCAGGGTGGAAGTTCGGTGGCTTACCGTGATCACGCTGGGCTTGAAGGGTAAATTTTTGAGCTGATTTAAAATCACTTCCTCTGTTTCTGTATCGACCGCTGAAAGACAATCATCGAGAATTAGCAAGGTGGGAAAACGAACCAAAGCGCGTGCAATGCTGATGCGTTGTTTTTGTCCACCGCTCAGGTTAACGCCGATTTCCCCTAACACCGTATCCAACCCTTCAGGAAATTCTTGAATGTTGTGCCAAACGTGGGCCATTTTGAGCGCTTCAATTACCGTGGTGTCGTCTATCGGTTCAGGGCACCCAAAGGTGACGTTATTTCGAATGGTATCCGAGAAAAGAAATACATCCTGAGGCACCAGTGCGATTTTGCTTCGATAGTCTTGGAGGTTAATTTTATCCAAGCGTTGATCTTCTACATAGATCGTTCCTCCGTTGATATCAATTTGACGAGCAAGCGCTGCGATGATGCTGCTCTTACCGCTCCCCGTTTTTCCCAAAACGCCGAGTTGCTCTCCTGATTTAATCTCAAAAGACAACTCATTGAGGGCCTTAATTCCCGTATTCTCGTAGGTTAACGCTACTTTTTCAAATCGCAGATTTCCTTTAAATTCGAATGGCGCGAGCGAGGGATTGACGATTTCTGGCTCGGCCGATAAAAATTCATTAATCCTTTGTTGGGAGGCCTCTGCTCTTTGAATGATGGAGGTCACCCAGCCGATGGATACGAAGGGCCAGGTGAGGTTATTTACGTAAAATAAAAATGCAACAATAGAACCTAAAGACAACTGATGGTTTTCTGTAAGTACGGCGCCAACGTAAATGACTAAGAGCGTGCTTGCGCCAATTAGTAAAAGAATGGTGGGCATAAACAGTGCGTTGATTAAGACCAAACGCATGCTTTTTGTTTTATAGGTTTCCGCTGCATTTTTTAACTTGTTTTGGGCGCTTTCAGTCTGGTTATAGGCTTTTATCAATCGAATGTTAACGAAAGTTTCTTGAGCTATGGTGGTAAGGTTGGATTGCTCCTCCTGAACGTGTTTACTGGATAAATTAATGCGATTGGAAACGCGGTAAATGAGGTAAGACATCAGAGGAAGGGGCAACAAAGCAAAAAAGGCCAGCGTAGAGTTGATTTTAAACATTTGATAAATGCTCATAACGGACAGTACGATTAGGTTAATGGAGTACATGACTCCCGGCCCCAAATACATTCGAACTTGGCTGATATCCTCTGAAATACGATTCATGAGGTCACCTATTCGATTCTTCTTATAGAATGCGTTATCCAACGTTAAGTAGTGTTTGAAAACTTCGTTCTTCAAGTCATACTCGATGCGTCGTGACATGATAATGATGGTTTGACGCATTAAAAAAAGAAAAAATCCTTTGCCGATAGACAGCATCAAATAAAGGCCCCCAATTCGAAGCGCAAGCCATAAAGCGTTTTCGAGTTGGTTTGAGAATCCCGAAGCGCTTAACTCATCAATGCTCTCTTGGACATAACGGGGCATTTGAACCCCGAAGTAATTGCTCAAGATGGTAAACAAGGTACCCAAGAGAAAGTGCCATTTGTATTGGATAAAATATTTGTTCAGCCTCTTTAAATGCCTCATTCGATATAATTGCTAATTTTACACGCGTCAAGTACAAAGGTACTTTGGAAACAGGTTAAGTTCACCGATTGACAGAATTTTATGGATAAAAATCAAACTACAGTTCCATCTGAAAAGGTTTTAAATCCTTTGGAGACTATGCAACGCATGGGCCACGAGCAATTGGTTTTCTGTAACGACGCTGAGACAGGTTTACGCGCAATTATTTCGATTCACAACACGGTTTTGGGCCCTGCACTTGGAGGGACTAGGATGTGGATGTACGAAAGGGAAGCAGACGCAGTGATGGATGTTTTAAGGCTTTCAAGGGGGATGACTTACAAGAACGCGATTTCCAATTTGGATTTAGGAGGAGGTAAGGCGGTCATTATTGGTGACTCAAGGACTATGAAGTCAGAGGCGCTCTTTCGGCGCTTTGGTCAATTTGTCGACTCGCTTTCGGGGAAGTACATAACTGCCGAGGACGTTGGTATTAATCCAAACGACATGGTTCATGTGAGCAAGGAAACCAAAAATGTGGTGGGCCTTCCCGGAAAAAGCGGCGATCCTTCGCCAGTAACAGCTTACGGAGTTTACATGGGGATGAAGGCCTGCGCTGCCGCACTCCGTGGAAATGATTCTTTAAAAAATTTGAAAATTGCGGTTCAAGGAGTCGGGCACGTTGGAAGATACCTGGTGCAACATTTAACGGCGGAAGGGGCAGAATTGTACATAACGGATATTCATCAGGAGACCCTCAAAGAAGTGGCTCGGGAATTTGGGGCTATCGCAGTCGACCCCAAGGACATTTACAACGTTGCCATGGATATTTACGCTCCTTGTGCCTTGGGCGCCACGTTGAACGATGAAAATCTCGAAAAATTATCCTGTAGCATAATTGCCGGTGCGGCCAATAACCAGTTGGAGGATGAGGAGCGGCATGGTCAACTGCTCATGGATAAAGGAATCATCTACGCTCCTGATTTCGCCATCAATGCCGGCGGCGTTATCAATTGTTTTTCCGAGGTATCCGGAAAAAGTCAGGAATGGTCTCAGCAAAAAGCTGAGGAAATTTATCAAACCATTATTGAAATTCTTCGTCGGGCAGCAATTCAAAAAGTGCCGTCCTATAAAATCGCAAACCAAATGGCTGAGGAGCGGTTGAGGCAGCGCGGCAGTTTGAACGCTTAAATAGTTTTCGCTATGTTAAATCGTCGACATCTTCGAATTAAGGTACTGCAAATTTTATATTCGTTTTATCAAAACGGTGCAAGTAAAGACCTTTCCCACTTGCAAAAGGAATTGACCATTTCGTTGGAGAGAATGTACGATATGTATTTGTACTTGCTGTTGGCATTTGAACAAATGGTAGGTGCTGCAGAGAACCGAATTGAGGACAGGCGAAAAAAAATCAGGCCTACTCGAGAGGATCTGAATCCCAATTTAAGGTTTGTTAAGAATACGGTTTTTGCCAAAGTCGGAAAGTCGACAGCGCTTCAATCCCTTTCCAAGCATCGCAAAGTAAATTGGGAAGGCGTTGAATATCAGGAAATGTTTAAGAAAATGTTCCTTGCCAGCACCGAAACAGAAAACTACTGCTTGTATATGTTAAACGAGGACCCTATGTTTTACAACGATGTGCAATTTGCTACGCATTATTTCAAGGAGTCCATCGCCAATAGTACGATTTTACAACATTTTTTTGAGGAGCAAAGCATTTATTGGGCGGATGATTTAGATCTCTGCTGTTCCATGGTAATCAAGTCCTTGAAATCCGTAGGACCGGAATCCCCTTTTACACCTTTACCCTTATTTAAAGAAAACGACGATGAAGCGGAATTCGCCCACGGACTAGTCGCCAAAACCATTCAACACGATCAAGAGTACGAGGGGTTGATCGCAGAAACAGCATCAAATTGGGAAAAAGACCGCATCGCGAAGATGGATATGATTCTGTTGAAAATGGGTATCGCAGAATTATTAAATTTTCCTAGCATTCCGATATCCGTAACCTTAAACGAGTGCATAGAAATTTCTAAATTTTACAGTACGCCGAAAAGCAATATCTTTATCAACGGAATTTTAGATAATTTAGTGGCGAAATTCAAGGAGGAAAAGCGCTTGTTTAAAACAGGAAGAGGATTATTGAGTTGAAATATGAAGGCATTATTATTTTTATCTGCGCTGGTTTTTTGCCTTGCATGTGAGGATAAGTCCATGGTGAGGGTAGGGCAGATGACCACAATGGAAGTCAATGAGGAGTACGACGCTGGTGTGGTAGTCAAGGGGGAGGTAGTAAAGGCGTCCTTCCTCGTAAAAAATACCGGAGACGCTCCCTTAGTAATCAGCGAGGTACGACCATCGTGTTCTTGCACGGTTGCTGAAAAGCCGAGCGAACCCATTGCTCCGGGCGCCACTACGACCATCGTTGCGAAAGTCGAAACTGCTAACGTTTCTGCAAAGAGCATCACCAAATCGGTAACCTTGGTTTCAAATACGAAAGGTTCCTTAAAAGTATTAGTAATAAAAGCAAAAATTAAGTAGTTATGCAACCAGGAAGTCCTATGAGTTCTTTAGTTATGATCGTTCTAATGTTGGTTATTTTTTATTTTTTTATGATCCGGCCGCAGGCCAAAAAACAAAAAGAACTTAAAAAATTTCGCGAGGGTTTAAAACCCGGCGACAAGGTTATAACGACCGGAGGAATCCATGGAAAAATTTTAGAGCTTACCGACACTACCGTTTTAATAAATTCCGAGGGGAGCAAGATACGGGTTGAATTGAACCATGTTGTTCAAAGTCCCGAGGATGCTGTTTTGAACAAGTAACCCTTAAAATGAGGAAAGGAATGCATTGGATATACCGTTGGTTCATACTTTTAATCCTGGCAAGCTTTAATTTGATTTCGTGCAAATCAAAGGTCTGTGAATGCGCGGACGCCCATATTAAAGCGGTTAAGGAAATCAATAATACAAAGGACCCGATTAAGAAAATCACCATTTTAGGCAAAAAAGAGTATCAAGCCATTTTCGAGGAATGTAACAAACTTACCCAAAAAATGACTCCCGAAGAATTACGGGCCTTTGAAGCTGAGTATGAACAATGTCCATCAATTCGGGAGTACGACAAAAAACGTAAAGCGGGGTTTTAGCGTGCTAATAAGAACTTTGCGATTAAGTCGTTTTTCGAAGGTTCACCAAAAATCCGAAAATTGCAGCAGTGAAAAACATAATTAGGCTGTAGATAGCTGGTGGGATGCTCATCGCGCTGTTGTTCAAAACGTTGAGCGCTATAAAAATCGCCAAGGTGCCGTTGTGGATACCGATCTCCATACCTATGGCAATGGCTTGCTTTCTTTCTACCTTGAAAAGCATGGGTATGAAAAATCCGACTGACATGCTGATGACATTAAAGAAAAGGGCCGCCAGCCCAACTTGTTGAAAATAGGTTCCGATATTTTCTTTTTCCTTCATCACCGCTCCTACAATAACTAAAACAAGAAACAACGCAGAGAGGATTTTGACGGGTTTTTCCATTTTTTTGGAGAACATATGTGCTTTTGCGTTAATGAGCATACCCAAAGTAACAGGGATCAGAATGATTAAAAAGACCTCTACTATTTTATGTAAAGGCATGAATATTTCTCCCGCTTTTCCAAACACTTGGAGTGACCAGCCGAGTATGAGCGGCAGGGTAAGTAGGGTTAAAACGCTGTTGATGGCGGTTAAGGTGATGTTGAGGGCTACGTCTCCCTTTGCCAAGTGGCTGTAAAGATTGGCTGTTGGACCACCGGGAGATGCAGATAAAATCATGAGACCGATTGCAAGTTCCGGACCTAAACCGAAAATTTTTGTTATGCCCAAGCATACCACTGGAAGAATGATCATTTGGCAAAAAAGACCAATAAATACGGCTTTTGGAAACTTTACAACACGTTGAAAATCGGTTACGGTGAGGGAAAGACCTAGACCTAGCATAATGATACTCAGCGCAATCGGCATGATTACCGTCAATAAATTTGTACTGCCCATAACTTAATTCCTTAAAAAGCTAAAATACGAGGAATTGAGCAAATGGCAAGCAGGTATTGAACCTTTGTGCACATATATCATTTAGGTTAATTTCCCGGAACACCGGGCTCTTCGCTTTAATTCCTCACTGATCAATCCCAGTTCGCGTCCCGTTTGACCCGCAACGGAGGTGTTTTCATCTGCCCGACGCAACAAATAGGGGAGTACCTCTCTAACCGGTCCAAATGGAACATATTTGGCTACATTATAACCGGCATTGGCCAGGTTGTAGGAGATGTGGTCGCTCATACCTAGGAGTTGAGCAAAAAAGAATTTCTCGTTGCTCTTATCTAATTGTTTTTCCTGCATGAGTTCAGCCAACAATAATGAGCTCTCTTCGTTGTGGGTTCCCGCACAAAACGCAAAATGTGCATGATGTTCTACCATAAAGCGAAGGGCCTGATTGTAATCGAAATCAGTAGAGGGTTTATCGGCTTGAATTGGGGATGGGTATCCCAGCGCTCGTGCACGTTCACGTTCCTTTTCCATGTATGCGCCACGTACCAACTTTACCCCATAAACAATTCCTGCCTTTCGCGACTTTTCAAGTTGTTCTTTTAAAAAAGACAAGCGATCGTGGCAATACATTTGAACGGTATTGTAGATGATTGCCCGTTGTTGGTTGTATTTACACATCATTTCCCAGGTCCACGCGTCTAAAACCGGTTGAATCCACGTCTCCTCAGCATCTAAAAACAGGCGTACCTGATGGAAAGCGGCAGCCTCGCAAATGCGTTCGAATCGGTTTTTAACGATTTGTATTTCGTCCATGGCAGTCTCAGTAGGGCGAATAGCAGGGTTGGAGGCCATTTCCAATACATCAAAACGCCCCAATGCTGTGATTTTAAACACAGCAAAAGGAATCGTTTCTGATTCTTTAGCTTTCTCTATGGTCGAAAGGATAATTCGGGTGGTGTATTCAAAATCTTCGTCCGTTATCTTTCCCTCAACGGAATAATCCAATATGGTTCCAACCCCAAATTTTCCCAATTCTTCAATTCTGTTTTTGCACTCTTCGATGGTTTCTCCACCACAAAATTGCTTAAAAATCGTCGCTTTTATCAACCCTTTTATGGGCAATCTCAATTTAAGAAAAACGGGGGTTAATTGCTTCGCTGTTTTTACAATCCACGGATAGCTTACTACCTTAAAGAGCCAATAGGCGCGCCTTAAATCCTTTAGATTTTTAGACTGAAATGCGATCTCCGTATCGGTGAAATTAAGCATGCGTAAAATTAACGCTTTTTACGAACGTTTCGCTCAGATTCTTAATACCTTTGAGGGCATGAAACTATTATTCAACGGCATTCCCGTAGAACTTGGAACGTTAAAATCATCGGCATTTGGAGGAATTTTGAACCAATACAAGGGGAGAAATATCGTTATTATGGTCGATGAAAACACCCACAACGCATGTCTCGAAGGCTTATTTGCGGATTTTCCAACATTAAAAAACAAAGCAATCATCTTATTGCCCTCCGGGGAAGAAAACAAAAACATTGAGGTGGTTTTTCAAGTTTGGTCTGCGCTGCTCGAGCGCAAAATACAGCGAAAAGATTTAATCATCAATGTAGGGGGGGGGATGGTGACGGATTTAGGAGGATTTGTGGCAGCTACCTACAAGCGGGGAATTGATTTTATTCACATCCCGACTTCTTTATTGGCCATGGTGGATGCTGCCTTGGGGGGCAAAACGGGAATCGACCTCAATGGAGTTAAAAACGCTGTGGGAACGTTTACTTCGCCCAAAGCGATTTTTATTGATCCTGTATTTTTGGAGACCCTACCGGCACATGAAATATTCAATGGATTGGCCGAAATGATGAAACACGCCTTAATTCTCGATGTGGGTTATTGGAATAAATTAAAAAGGATTCGAAACGAAGAAGCATTAACAACCGTCGAAAACATCCTTCGCTCCATTCAACTTAAAAAAGAGGTGGTAGAAAGCGATTCTAAGGAATCGAACAGGCGAAAACTGCTCAATTTTGGTCATACTTTTGGTCATGGGATTGAATCTTACTTTATTGCCAAAAAACCAATAGCTCATGGCCACGCAGTAGCTTTGGGAATGATTGCAGAGTCCTTTGTTGCCTTCAAGCGCAAGGTCCTTTCTCAAAAAGCGTATGTCGAAATTGAACAAGTCCTGATTGATATCTTTCCCATGCCGCCGATTCCCGAGAACGCTTTCCAGGAGATTCTATCCCACATGAAACAAGATAAAAAAAACACGGGCAATCACGTAAATTTTGTTTTGTTGAAAGAACCCGGCGTAGCAGAGATTGATGCAAAACTTACCGAACGCGAGATCGGAGAGGCCCTGTTACACCTATCCCTGCTTGCTCAGAACAGGAATTAAAAAGGCTTTTTAAGAAGCTGGGTGCACCGCCTTGGGTAAGCTTACCGAACAATGGTCATTTCATCAACAAGATGCCGCGCCTCTGAGAATTTATCGATCAGAAAAAGGACGTACCGGATATCCACGTTGATTGTTTTTTGCAGTTGGTCATCAAAGATAACATCGCCGGCCATTGCTTCAATATTCCCGTCGAAAGCTAAACCAATCAGTTCGCCCTTGGCATTTAGAACGGGGGATCCTGAGTTTCCACCGGTAATGTCATTATTCGTTAAAAAGTTTACCGGCATATATCCGTTTTTATCGGCATACTCCCCGAAATCCGCTGTCTTATTGAGTTCAATTAACCGCTCCGGCAAGTCGAATTCTTCGTTACCGGGTTTATATTTATTGATGGTTCCTTGAAGCGTGGTGTAGTAATTTATTTTTGCATCGTTGCGCTTGTCGTCGGGTAGGGCACTAACGGTGCCATAGGTAAGGCGCATAGTACTGTTGGCGTCCGGATATTGGACTTCGCTCAACCCCGACTCTCTCATTCCTTTGACCAATTTGCGGTAGGCCCTCGAAAAATCCGCTTGTAACTGTACAATTTCGGGCTTTGTAGCGCTCAAGTGGGCAATGAGTTCTTGGGATAGCATGAACAAGGGGTCCTTACTGACATCGATGCGCGTTTCGCCGCGAACGTGGGCGCGCAGTAGGTCAGGGTTACTGAACGCGGTTTTGGAAAGAATCGTAGCAACGCGTTGTGAAATCGCATCTGGTGAATCAAACGAGGCAGGTAAGGGGTACGCTGCTTTAGTGATGTAAAGCCATATTCCGTTCATCAAAATATCTTTTTCAACGGGTAAAGAGAGTTTATCGTAAAATTCATCAAGGGTTTGCAACATGGTTTGCACAATGGATTCGCCGTTGTTACCGGAACTTTCCTTCTCCGTTCCATTCGCCGTTGCCATCGCTTTATCGAAATCCAAGAGTTTACTGCCGAGAGTTCTTGAGATAACGGCCAATTCTGAGGCGCGTAACAAGTTCGATAGGTAGTTGTCGTGGCGAGCTTTTTCGTTGGTGGCTGCGTAGTAGTTATTGATGGTTGAAACTACATTTCCGTACTCCTTTCGATTTTTTCGTTTCTGGGCCCATTGCTCAAAGTCAGCTTCGTTGGCAGCTTTTGTTTTGGTTGTTTGAAATTTGGTTAGCGCATCAATCATGCCTTGGCGATTTTTCCAATAATTGGCAATTCCCGCGTATTTTGAAGCATAGTCCAAATTGATCTTATCATCTTCGTCCATATACCTTTTCATTGCATCCATACTTGTTTTTGAAGCTTCCACCCACGCTGGATAAGCGTATTTTACATTTTGTTCGATTCCTGCGGAAGGAAGCCATCGGTTGGTTCTTCCGGGAAATCCTAGGATCATGGCAAAATCCCCCTCGTTGATTCCCTTTATGTTGACTTTAAGATGCACTTTTGGTGCCAACGGAACGTTATTGGGTGAGTACTCTGCAGGATTTCCGTTGGCGTCAGCATAAATGCGGAACATGGAGAAATCACCGGTGTGTCGTGGCCATTCCCAATTGTCCGTGTCACCGCCAAATTTGCCGATGGAACTCGGAGGCGTTCCGACTAAACGTACGTCTTTATAGTCTTGAAAAACGAAATAATAGAATTCATTTCCTTGAAAAAAAGAACGAACGCTGACCACATACTTTCCGCCCTCGCTTTGCTCTTTTTCAATCAGTGCAATTTCCTGTTTGATGGTCTTATCGCGATCAGCCTCACTCATAGCATCATTCACCTTTCCTAGGATTCGCTTTGAAACGTCATCCATTCGCACAAAAAAGCGCACAAAAAGCGATTTTGGTTTCAATTCTGCCTCTTTGCTTGAAGCCCAAAAACCATCGATTAGGTGATTTTTTTCAGGGGTAGATAATTCGGCGATGGCATTATACCCGCAATGGTGGTTGGTGAGCACAAGGCCTTGAGAGGAAATAAGCTCCGCCGTACATCCACCATTGAATTGAACTACCGCGTCTTTCAAACTTGAATGGTTTACACTGTATATCTCCTCAGCTGTCAGTTGAAGACCTAGCTTTTCCATATCCCGTTGGTTTAAACGATCAATGAACATGAGAAACCACATGCCTTCGTCGGCACGCACGAATAATCCAATAAACAAGGTAAGGGCAAGGAAAGTCTTTTTCATAATTAAATTTGAGAAAGCTAAGGTAACAATTATTGTGTAAATTAAGCGCTTAGGACTAACGGAGTTGCATGCGAATCCTCCAATTTTTGGGGTACAAATTATTGAAGCGATGTCCAAGGTGTTTGATAAACCCAAGGGGCACACCCTGGTAATGCAGCGTGTAAAATCCCGCAACGTAGGAGGGGATTGGAAACGTTTCACCGCGGAGGTACATCAATGCCTCTTGCTGGGAACACGCTATGGCCGGAATTTGACTTCCCAACATGGCTAAATCGTGCAGGGGAGCCCAGCCTTTGAGCGTTGTCTCAGCCGTAGATACTCCGGTTTTTACATACCTGAGGGGATGCGTGATGCGTCCTAAGTATTGCCCCAGAATAGCGGAGCGAAGAATTGCAGTATGGCCCTGTTGAATCAATTCGTGGTGTTTGGCTGTTGTAAATTCAATTCCCGTAAAATTGTCAATGGGTCCTGCCTTAGGAAAATTGAAAGGCTCTGTTAAATCCCCGTTTCGCCTTAAAATGCAAACAAACAATCCTTCAGAACGGTTTTTTCCTTGGAGGAAGTAATGCCCTATTTTGTTTCTGCCAGGTGTGCAAGTGGAAGGGGCTTCCCACGGAAAGAGTTCGAATTTTCCGGTATTGAGCAACCCTTGAATACGAGCCTCATTCTCATGGCGATTAAAGGTGCAAGTGGAGTACATCAAGTAACCTCCAGGTTTAACGCATTGCATTAAATTATTTATTATAACTGTTTGTCTTTCAGCGTTTAGTTTTACGGAATTAGGACTCCATTCAGAGCGAGCGTTGTGGTCTTTACGAAACATGCCTTCACCGGAGCAAGGAGCATCGATTAACACAAGGTCGAAAAATGTTTCCAAAGGGATGAAGGCCGATGTATCGTTGTTCGTAACTGCCACATTATCGAGTCCCCATTTTGTAACGTTTTCGGAAAGCACATTGGATCGATGAGGATGAATTTCATTGGCAATGCAGGCAGAATACTCGGGCATTGCATCCATCATCGCCAGCGTCTTTCCTCCCGGGGCGGCACACGCATCCAGCGCCAGGCATCCTCGTGGTAGGTCCAAAGCTTTAATCGCGCTGTAAATGACCATTGAGGCAGCTTCTTGAGGATAGTAAACTCCGGCATGGAATAAGGGGTCTAAGGTGAAATTGGGGCGTTTCGGTAAGTAGTAAGCATCCTTACACCACGGAACTGGGTCAAGGCCTTCGGCATGAAAAGCTTGTTTTTTTCGGGGATTCACACGAACAGACGTAGGCGGCTCTTCGTTCAATGCCCGCAACAACTGCTCACCGAACGGAGAATCGGTTAAGATGGATTCGGTAAAAGCTTCGGGCAAGGGAACTGTTACCATTTCGAAAAGCAAATTTTTACAAAATGGGTTCCTGAAGAATTTGCCCGAAATTTGTGAGCAAGGGCAATTCCCGGAATTCCTACGATCTCGTCGTTACAGCGCATTACTGGCCAATGCTGGCGATCGTGTTTAGGAATGCGTGCCGCCTTCAAAATGGCATTGATCGATTTTTCACTCTTCAATCCGTTGGGGCGCATTTTTTCGTTTTCCTGATAGGCATCGAGTTCAAGTTTCTCCTGAACCTGACCAGGATTTAGGTACCAAGTCCATGCCTCGAAAGAACCGGGCAGTTGGTGAACTGCGGATTGGGTAAAACGGATGCGTAATGCGGTTGTTTCATCGATAAATAGCACTCCGTTGCGCGATTGAATCAGAACAAGCCTTTTATTAACACGAAGTTGTTTTCCCGGTCTTAAGTGCTGCAAAGCTTGAATTGCGGTAAGGAACCGAGGCTCGATGTTGCATTTTTTTAATGCCTCAATCAAAATGCTTTCATCCCACAAAAGATCTTTATGGGCAATTTTTTGCCGTTTGACCCAAGATTGCGCCAATTTAGCGGCTATTTTTAGGTTGGATCGGTGCGTCTCTTTCAATTTTTGCATCAAAAATTTGAGTTCTCTTTTTAAGCTTGGATGAGCCTTATTGAGCATTGGCATAGCTTTCTTGCGCAAGAAATTCCTTAAATATCTCGTATCGTCGTTGCTTTGGTCTTCGCGCCAATCAATGCCGTTCTTACGTGCATAGTTGAGGATGGAAGAACGAGACCGGGAGAGTAGGGGGCGGGCCACCAAGGGAGAGCGTTCCTCCATTCCTGACAAACCGCTCAGACCGCTGCCCCGGATGATGTGCAACCAAAAATTTTCCAATTGGTCGTCGGCGTGGTGAGCTGTAACACCTACAGAGCCCGGTTTTTGTTGGAGGATTTCGTGCAAATAGGCGTATCGGATATTTCGTGCCTCTTGTTGAAGATTGCCGCCCTGTTCGCGCAGTTTCGCTCGTAAATTTACCTTCTTATTATAGCAGTGAATGCCGAGTTGTTGGCAGCGATCGCTCACAAATGCAGCGTCTTGCAGACTTTCTTGGCCGCGTAAACCGAAATTGACATGCAGCACGGAAACGGACTTCGATAAGCGATGAAATAAATCCAAAAGGACCATAGAGTCAATTCCTGCGCTGCAAGCCAAAACATAGTGCTGTGCAGGGTGTTTCTTTAGAAATTTTTCAACCGTGGATATCATCTGCTATCGAATGAGTCGGTCAATTTTTAACTGGCATTCTTCGAATTCCATCTCAGGGTCGGAATAAATCGTGATGGCGCTGCCAACTCCGCAGGTTAATGTATGTCGTTTCGGTAAATATTCCAGCGATCGAATCACGACATTGAAGTCAAAATCACCTTCAGGGGTAAAATAACCCACACTTCCCGAGTAAAGCTCTCGTTTAAAGGGCTCCATGGCGTTCATGAATTTGAGAGAATTTCGTTTAGGGGCCCCCGTCATCGATCCCATGGGAAAGGTGGCTTTTAAAATATCCGTGAAAGGGGTGTTAGGCAAAAGCTCACACGACACGGTTGAAATCATTTGGTGTACCGAAGCAAAGGAATACATTCCACAGAGTTCGTCCACGTTTACGCTTCCGGGAACCGCAATTTTCGAAAGATCATTTCTGACCAAATCCACAATCATTATATTTTCCGAGCGCTCTTTGGGCGAAAGATGAAGTTGGGTTTTCAATTGTTCGTCCAAGGACGGATCTTTGTGGCGAGCGGCTGTGCCTTTAATGGGCTGCGAGTACAGGACCTTCCCCGATTTCTTTAAAAACCGTTCGGGGCTGCCGCAAGCCAGCCAAACCTCTTCTAGGCATAGAAGGGCTGAAAATGGCGCTTTAGTGCGCTCATTTACCTTTCGGTATAAACTGAAGGGTTCATCGAGAAGGCAATCTTTGAGGGAATAGTTAAAACAAAAATTTGTCTCGTAAAGATCGCCTCGTTGAATCAATTTTTTAATCTTATTAACAGACGAAAGATACTTTTTCTTACTGAGAGACGGGGAGAACTCTGGGAGTTTTAGGGTGGTTGCATTGGTAATTTGCGCATAACAATCGCAAAGGGCTTTCGCGTCAGTTCCCTGAACAAGTCTCAGGTTACCGGCATCGATTCGAGCCACCTCAGAACTCACCCAAAAATAAGCCAAAGGCAAAGCGCGATCATCGGAGCATTTTTCAAGGGTCACGTGAGATTGTAGGGCAAAAGAAAGGTATCCGAAAACATATTTTCCGGCATGCGCCTTGAGGAAAGCGTCGAGTAAGGGAAGCTCTTCTTGGGATGATAAGGTAAACGAGGCCACCCTGCCAAGAGCCAGTAAACCCGAGTTGTCGTTTGAGTTTAAATAGCAAAAAGGAGGCTGAAATTTCATGGAAAGGGGAGGAGTTTGTCCAAAGTTAAGGTCATTTTTAAGGAATTTACCATCACTGTGATTTTATGTTTTTCAATCGCTTGAATTACCCCAACGTGTTTGCTGCCGTGAATTTTTACTTTGTCCCCGATAAGGTAATCGACGTTGGCTTTTACCGTTTTATTTTTTGGGTTCTTTTTTAAAGCACCTGGTTGTTTTATGGTTCTGGATTTTACAATAAAATTTCGAATTTCCTCTATCAGCGCTTCATTATCTTTCTGTTTTTTGCGGCTGGGCTGGTATCGGGTTAAGTATTTGTCAAAACGCTGGCCTAACTGAACGAATTTTGATTGCTCCTCGGCCTGTTGGCTAAGTTGCCGAGCCTTGGTACGATTATCATTTTCCAATTGGCGTAGGCGCGATAGCTCGAGTTCCAGTTGAATTTGTCCGTTTTTATGTTCTTGAACCATTTTTTGATAGTACTGCTTTTCAGATTGAATCGTTGATAGAAGCTGGTTTAGCCTCTTGGTATCGGAGGATAAATTGTTGGTTGCGGCCTTGATCAGCCGGGCTGAAATCCCGTTAATAGCCGCAACTTCAAAGGTAAATGAACTGCCGGGAAGACCAATGACTAATTCGTAAAGGGGTTTTAACGATTTTACATCAAACTTCATTGCGCCATTGGTGGCGCAGGGCAACTCGGAGGCTTTTACTTTGATGGCAGCGTAATGGGTGGTGATCATGGCAAAACACTGTTGATGGTACAATTCTTCGAAGCACACCTCAGCCAAGGAAGCTCCCAACTCAGGATCGGAGCCGCTGCCAAATTCATCCAATAAGAGAACAGTTTTGGATTGTGCCACATCGAGGAAATACTTCATCCTTTTAAGGCGATAAGAATAGGTACTTAATTCATTTTCAATAGATTGATTATCGCCTATATCGGAGAATAATTGCTGAAAAATGCACGCTGTAGAATCGCGGTGCAAAGGAATCAGCAATCCTGATTGTAACATGCATTGGAGTAGGCCAAAGGTTTTTAAGGTCAGGCTTTTACCGCCTGCGTTGGGGCCGGAAATCACTAAAATGCGCTGCTCTTGGTTTAAACTAAAGTTTTGAGGAACGGTCGTTTTTCCGAGACCTTGGTTTGCGGCTACCAGCCTAGGATGGAAGGCTTCTTTCCACGAAAAGGCGGTTTCGTTAGTAAGCGCCGGCAATGAGGCGTCCATAGTGTCGGCCAAACGGGCTTTGGCAGTGATTAAATCGAAAGCGACCAGTGCATTTTGATAGGCTTGGATTAAGGTTTGATAACTGCGCAAGTGTTGGCTTAAGGTTCTCAGAATGCGATAGATTTCTTTCCGTTCATCGTCGATAAGGCAATCTAACTCGTGGTTGAGCTCCCGATTTACCTGAGGCTCAATGTAGGTAAGGCTTCCTGTTTTACTTGTTCCGACAACAGTTCCGGGTACTCTGCGTTTAAAACCAGATTGAACCGTCAAAACCCTTCGATCGCTTAAAAAGCTTTCTTGCGTTTCTCCTAACCAACCTTCCTTGACCAACTTTCGCATTTCGCGCTCAAAATTTCGATTGATTTTTTGACGGACGGATTTAATCGAACTTCGAATGGCAAACAGCTCCTTAGTTGCATCGTCTTTAACGTTTTGAGTAATTTTGACGTCGACCACCGATGATATTAGGTTTTTAATCTCCTCTGTAGCAAAACATGGGTTGAATACCTCAGACAACTCGGAATAGGAGATAAGTTCCTCAAAAAAATGAAGCCATTGGTTCACAAGGTCACTCGCATGATAAATGCGAAGCACTCCTTCAAGGTTAAGGACCGCGTCGTCCATTTTCAGCAACTTAATTTCGGTGAGCAATTCATCGAATTCAATTCCGGGAACTGTGCGGCGTTGTTGAATGATGTTCAGACGCTGGTAGGTTTGCGTCAACTGGTAAGCAATGACCTCTTGTTGGTTTATGGGTTTTAATTTGCTCGCCAGCATTGCAGCACTGGGCGAGTGCGTGAACTGCGCTAATTGTTCCAGTATTTCATGGAACTGCAATTCCATAAGGGTTTGTGCATCGGTAAAGGAACCAGGATTGCCCATGTTGTTGATGGAGTGTTGCTTTGTAATATAATTGATATTATGTTAAATAGCTTGCGGTATTATCGGGTTCATTCTTCCCACCCGTTGTATCCCCCGTCCAATTCATACACCTTTTTATAGCCGGCTTTTTTTAATGCTTTACAGGCCATTGAGCTCCTTCCTCCTGCTGCACAATACACCAATACTTTTTGGTCTTTTCTAATTCGGTCTTCCACACGCGCCAGAAAATCTGAAGTAAAAAAATTCACGTTCACGGTGTTTGCAATTCCTGCAATAAAACCCTCAGCAAATTCTTCCGGGGTTCGAACATCCAGCACTATGTTGTTTGAATCGCTCATCAGTTGTTTAAAACGAACATTATTTATGTTAACTTGCGCAAACAAGCAAGTTTGAGAAACCACTAATAAAACCCACCAGGTTTTGAAATGTTTTAAGCAATCCATCCTTTTTTATGCAGATAATTTACCCCTTGTCCACTCCTGTAGGCCTTAAGAAAGGCCTCTATGTCGGTTAATGCGTTGTCTTTAAGTTTCATATTTCGGGTCATTTCACGCAAATGCCTACGTTCTCGGCGGCTTACATTTCCGTCCAAAATGATTCCTGTGGCAAGTAACAAACAAAGCCAGCGGACTGTTTTGCCATTCGCATTTTTCTCCAATGCCGTAATATCTAAACTTTTAAATTCGTTCTTATCCATGGATACGCCCAAGGATTCCAACAATTTCGAAGAGAAATAATGGTTGATTTCTGAGTAATCTCGTTTTAACGATACCACGGACACCAATAAATGTTGAATTTCCGGACCAATCTCCCGGTTGGTTCGTTGGTCGTTATGGAGTTGTTCAGCGAGTAAGTCGGTAAGTTCAATAGAAAAAATATAGTACTTAGCTTTTTGGAAAAGCTTGGCTGTCGCGTAAGCGTTCCAAAAGGCATAAATCGGTGCTCCGGCCAAGTCAATTACGGCCTTTAAAACGTAACGGCTGGCAAAACGCTGCAAAAGAAACTTAACGAGCATGTTGCTCAGCATAGCCTTGAAACGCGAAATTATTAGATATAGCGCAAGTTGTATCCTTGACAGGCCTTGAAACGGGTCAAGGCCCAGTTCAGCCTCTTTTTTTTGCCTGACCTCCAAACTTAACTTTTCAATGTTTTCAGAGTGTAAATGGTAATGTTTTGATTGCATTTCGGGAAAATCAAGTACCATGGCTAGATGTTGAATTACATAAATGCTGAGAATGCTCAAAACGTAAAGTTCAAGGTAAGTTAGGAGGATGTTGTCCAATTCGCGAATCCAAAGGAGCTTGAAATCTAAACCCCAAAATTGAATGTGCAAAAAATTCTCGTTAAAAAAAGATGGAAACTGGTAAATCGGAAGGTAAAAAAGCACAACAAAAAACACCCCAATCGCCCCGGAAATGATCAGTGCCTTGACGTAGAGACGATTAATTTCCTTCAATTCTCGCTCCGTAATTTGCGCTTCTTGCTCGCGTTTAATTTGATATTTTCTAAAAAGATTACGAGCAATCTTTTGCTTGGAGAACATGCCCTAAGGAACAAGATTAAACTCAAGAACGCTTAAAACGTCTGATGCGCAAGAAGTTCGAACGGTTGTGCCGACAGGAATCCACATAGGGAGGCTATTTCCCACCGCCATGTAAGTACCGCTGCTGCCGTGCCCTGGAGAGCCGTTGATTAAGTAGTATAGTTGGTTATTTACCAAAAACGCATGATGTCGCCCCGGGTAATTGCACGTAGCCGAGGATTCTGACATGTCACTAATGGTAACTCCCGCCTGCATGTACGATTCAATTTTCCAAACCTTGCCGACAGGTACTGTCTGAACCGCATTACTCACCAGAAGCACTTGATTCAATTGTAAATTAAACTGACTGAAAAACAACCTAAACGTAATGCAAAATACGAACAACGAAAAATACCGCATTTTTGACTTATTCTTCTGTTGTAAATACCATACCCGCCAACATTAGGTTACCGTTTTCTAAAACCATCACATCAATGGTATTATTTCCTGCTCCAGAGGCGGTAACCATCGCGGAAGTTGCGCCTGTGCTGTACGTGAGGTTGGTGAATTCTTTTCTATTTCCTGTGTTATGGCTAAAAACAAGAACCGGCTGTTGGTTTACGGTTTCTACCGCCAACGTGTATCCTAAGCTTTCGTCCGTTTTGAATTGGTGCGTGGTTACCCATGCCGTAATCTCAGAGGCCGATTCAAGGTTTAATTTTGCTTGTGCAAAAAAAGCACCGCTCATGAAACACACTAGATAGCTCAAGAATAATTTACTCATACCAATTTTTTTAACAAAAATAGGAATTAATTGTGAATCTCCGTTTCAAATAGGACTAAATTTGAATCCAAAGGAATTCGATAAGGCTCTCCCCTATTTCCCGTGATTTGATATACAGGTGCAGCTCGCTTACCCACTGTTTTTTCAACAATTCTCTTAATCCGCGATAAAGTCTCGTTCAGGTTACCCTCCAGAGGATCCAACAATAAATCCAACGATTCTTCAATCCTATCCAAGGTGCTTTGGTTGCTGAATCGGTGATAAAGCTCGCTAATTTCTTGACGATGGTCCACTAGATCCACCAAACGAACGCCCTCAGGATGGTTCAAGAAAAAGCAATAAATCGCCCGCTGCTTGGGATTCAATTGCAACGGTAAATTACCATAATCTGGAAAAATAAGTTGGTGCATATACCCTTTTACCAACAACTTGCTCGGTTGTTTTAAAAAACTGGTTCTTTCCGTAGCTAAAAAGTTCTTTCGAATTCCTTCAAATGTTTCAACAACTTGCGTGACAAGGCGCATATCGCAGTCTTGAGAGGCTATGAAATTCATGCAATCGGTGCAAATATCGGCCGTTCGCATTTTCAGGACGATTTGCTTTTTGTGCAGGCACAAATCCGAAATGCAACCCCGCGGTTCGGTATGGTAAAGACGCTGTATCGTAGCCGGAGAGTCTAGGCTCGACATTCTCAAAACGGTAGCAGCGATTTCATAAGCAATGGGAAACCGCTCATTCAATCCTTCGAAATAGTGATGCCAATCTGCGGTATGAATGAATGCGTGCGTCATGGTCTGATCCATTCCAACAAACCAATTGGCTTCATTTGCCGTATCTGTAAGCAAAATAATTACATCATCTTTTGGAAGTCTCTTCATTGACCGGTAGGATCTACACACATCGAATAAACTGTCCCAAGTTGCCAATTGAACTGTTACAGGAAACTCAACAGGCGATCGGTGGCTAAAACTGCGGTTTTCTAGCGAATGTTCCATTTTAATGCTCGTTAATGGCGGCGGCTGAAGTCCCATTTCAAAGGATTCTCGGTTGGCAATATCCTTCTCAACCGCCTCGTTTATTTCAACCTCCGTCTCCGAGGGCACGTAGTTTACGGGCCCTGGGAAAGAATTGACGATTTGAAGAACCGCCTGATAAGTATGGGCTGAAAAATCAGCCGCTCGAATTAAATGAACCTTCATTATTTCTTGCGCAAGTCTTTTTTATCAAATATATCAAAAAAGCCTTTTGGTTTTTCGCCCTGTTGTTTTTTACGGGCATAATCTTCCGAAGCAATGGATAGGTAATCTCGGCTTACTCGAGCATAATCCGATTTATCAAAAGAAATCGTACTGTTTGCTTGGATTCCATACCTTCCAGCTGCGTTGATGGCGTCTAAGTCCGCTCCCATAAAAGTAAAATTCCAATTTTCGGTTGCCTCCAACTCACCGATCATACGCTGAATGTCGTCGAAGGTGTACATTCGCGATGCGTTTTCAAATCCATCCGTGATGATGATAAACACGACCGTGGTGCCATTGGCACGAATTTCTGCTCCGTACTTCGTTTTTATGTCATAGATGGACTTTCCTATGGCATCTAACAAGGCAGTACTGCCCGAGGGCCTGTAATTGTGTGGGGTAAGCTCGTTACAGCGGGAAACTGATTCGAAATTCACGGTATTTGGCCCGACTTCGTTGTTGAAAAACTTCAAACTCATGATGATTTCCTGTTCAGGATGTTTGCCCTGTGTTGTCTTCATGGATTGTAAATGCTCGTTAAATCCTGTAATAACTTGTTGCTCGCTCCCTTGCATGGAACCGCTTTGGTCGATGACCATCTGATAAATCGTTCTTTTTTTCATGTTGCTTTTATTTTTGGTTAAACTTCACTGCAAGAGTACGACAACCCAATAACCCAGCAACATCTTTGCAACCTTGCAATTAAATTTATTATTTTTGCAGTGAAAATATCTGAAATGGAAGATTTTAACCTGTCTAAGGAAAATTTAAACAACCAGTGGAAAAACAATAAGCGTTTTAAGCTCGGCGTATACATTGGTGCTGGAATCATAGGTTCCTTGGTCTTGTTTTTAGCGTACCGTCAATTGATCTGGGCTCCTGCTGATACCAAAGCCGATGATGGGTGGTGGTCTGCTCTTAATTATATCGAAAAAGATTCCACAGATCAGGCTATTCGATTGCTTGTGCCGTTCGTCAAAAAATACGATGGGCACACGGGAGGAGAAATTGGTCAGTACCTACTTGGAACGCAATACATGAAAAAGGGAGAGTTTCAGAAAGCCTTGGATCAGTTAGAGGGGGTCTCGGTCGACGATACCTATTTAGCGACGATGATCATTGGCTTACAAGGGGATTGTTTGTCGGAGTTAAAAAAATACACGGAAGCGGAAGAAAAATACGTCGAAGCGGCCTCCAATATCGAAAACGAGTTTACCTCTCCGCAGTATCTTTTCAAAGCGGGATTGCACGCTGAGTTGTCAAAAAATTACGAGAGAGCCACCGCTCATTTCACCAAAATCAAGGATGAATATCCGGATTACGCCAATCAAAAGACGATTGAGAGGTACATAGCGCGCGTTGCCTCTGTGAAAAGCAAATAGCCATGGCTACTGTCGGTCTCGATTTATCGGAGTTCTCTCGAGAAATGCTGAAGAATACTGACGATTTCAAGGTTGGTATAATTGTTTCAAATTGGAATTCTGATATTACACAGCCCCTGGCAAAGGGCGCCATGGATGTTTTTGCCCTCGCGGGCATTTCAGATATTATAAAGCTCCATGTTCCGGGTTCCTTTGAATTGCCGTTAGCTGCAAATATGTTGTTTGATCGCCATAGTCGGATCGACGGAATCGTTGTCATCGGAAACGTCATTCAAGGGGAAACAAAACATTTTGATTTTGTGTGTCAAGGGCTTACCCAAGGAATTATGGACGTCATGTTAAAATTTAATAAGCCGATTAGTTTCTGCGTGCTTACCGATTTAAATCGACAACAATCGATCGATCGTTCAGGTGGAAAACACGGTAATAAGGGCGTGGAATGTGCCGTTGCCCTCCTGCAAATGATAAAACTTCAGAAGGAATTATGACCTTAATTAAATCCATTTCTGGTTTTCGCGGTACTATTGGAGGTGCTTCAGGGGAAAATTTAACGCCCATTGATGCGGTTCTGTTTGCTGCCGCCTACGGCACGTGGTTAAAAAATAAATCTCCGAAATCGAAAATTAAGGTGGTTATTGGTCGTGATGCAAGAATTTCGGGTCCGATGATCTCGCAACTCGTCTCCAATACCTTAATAGGGCTGGGCATCGACGTCTTGGATTTAGGTTTATCAACCACTCCAACGGTAGAAATTGCGGTGCCGCGGGAGCGAGCTGATGGCGGAATTATCTTTACAGCGTCTCACAATCCAAAGCAATGGAACGCTTTGAAATTGTTGAATCGATGCGGAGAATTTTTGTCTTCCGAAGCCGGAATGGAAGTGCTAACCCTTGCTGCAAGCGGCGAGTTCCTGTTTGCTGAAGTCGATGAGTTGGGAACCCTTTCCATCGATAACTCTTACCTGCAGAAACACATTGATGCGATTTTAGCCCTGCCCTTGGTCAATGTTCAGGCTGTTAAGGCAGCGAATTTTAATGTAGTTGTTGATGCCGTAAATTCTACTGGGGGGGTATTTGTTCCCGCGCTTCTTGGTGCTCTTGGTGTAACTCGAATTACGGAATTGTACTGCACACCAACAGGGCATTTCCCCCATAATCCGGAACCCTTGCCTGAACATTTGGGCGATTTGGCGGCAACCATTCAATCAGCGAATGCGGACTTGGGAATTACTGTAGATCCCGACGTAGACCGGCTGGCGATGGTATGCGAAGACGGCACCATGTTCGGCGAGGAATATACCTTGGTGGCGGTTGCTGACTATGTGCTCTCAAAAACCCCTGGGCCTACGGTATCCAACCTCTCCTCTACCCGTGCGTTGCGGGATGTTACCGAGGAAAAATACGGGGAAATCTATGCCGCTGCAGCTGTTGGCGAAGTAAACGTGGTGGAAAAAATGAAAGAAATAGGTGCGGTTATCGGGGGCGAAGGGAACGGTGGCATCATTTATCCAGCTTCGCACTACGGTCGTGATGCGCTGGTGGGTATCGCTTTGTTTCTTTCTTTGTTGGCGGAGCGCCAATGTAAAGCCTCCGAGTTACGAGACTCCTACCCATCCTACACGATTGCTAAAAATAAAATCGAACTCACACCGGGAATTGATGTGGATGCCATTTTAAAACACATGGCAGAAAGGTATCAAAACCATGAAGTGGATTTAACCGATGGAGTAAAAATATACCTTGGAAAAGAATGGGTTCATCTTCGAAAAAGCAATACCGAACCGATTATTCGAATTTATTCTGAAAGTAAAAGTGTCGACACTGCCAACGAATTAGGCCGTAAGATCATGGCCGAAATTGCTGCACTTGTTCCTTAATTTCATCCTCAATTGAACCCTTTCATGGTTAAGGTGTAAAAGCACCAAAATGATCGCCATGAAAAAATTATTTGCCTTCGTAGGGTGCATGTTGTTAGCAGGTAGCGCCTTTTCCAACGACAAAGATGTCATCAAATCAAGTTTAAATGAAGTAACCGTTTACTCCCAAGGAGCTCAAATGAAGCACTTAGCCTCGTACTCGGTAAAAAGCGGGATTACCGAAGTCAATATCGAAGGAATTAGCGCCAACATTGATGTAAAGTCCCTTCAAGTAAAGGCAACAGGGAATGTCGTGATCATCGATACGAAATACACGCTGTTTTATCCTCAACCTGAAAATGCCGTGAACCAAGGTTTGCCCGCGAAAATCGTTAAAGACATGGCGGCCATCCAAGACTCCTTGGAAATCTTAAATTTTGACCTTCAGGAGCTGAGGGATGAAATAGGAATTTATCAAGCTGCCAAGAACATTATCTCCATGAACGGAGCAATAAAAGGCACAGGAAAAGTCAATGATTCCATTCAGTTATTAAAACAAACCGTGGAATATTACACCGCCAAAATGAATGAAATCAATAAAAAACTGTTAACCTTAGAGAAAAAAATTAAGGAAAAATCAAAACTTCAACAGCGCCTTCAGTCGCGTTATGCGGATCTCGAAAACTATCAAAATCAAAACTACAATCCCAAAAAGTACGAACCCATACCTCGCGTTGTGGTTACGCTTTCTGCCAATGAGGCGGCTACCGGAAAAATCAATTTCAGCTACCTGGTCGCCACAGCTGGTTGGACACCGCTTTACGATATCCGAAGCGATTCCCAAACGGGAAAGATTTCACTAACCTACAAGGCCCAAGTTTTTCAAAGCTCTGGCATGGATTGGGATAATGTAAAATTGAACATCTCAACCAACAATCCCTTCGTAAATAAAACAAAACCCGAATTGAATGCTTGGTATATTGACTATTATGCCTACAAGCAAAAAAATCTTGAATTAAACGAAGTGGCTGCCCGAGGCGCTCGAAACATTCCTCAAGCGGCATTTAATCAAGGGTATTTCTTGAATGATAAAAAATTGGTAGAAGATCAACCGGCCTTGGAAGCAGATCAGTTTACCACGGTGGTTCACCAGTTAATTGCTGCTGAATTCAAGATAGACCTCCCCTATTCCATTAAGTCCAATAATGAAAAGAACCTCGTGTTGATAAAAAATAGCGAATTGAATACGACCTTCAAGTATTACGCCGTTCCGAAAGTTGATCCAGGAGTTTATTTGGTGGCACAAATGACCAAACTCGATGAACTTCAATTGGTGCCAGCAAGTGCGAACATCTTTTTCGACGGTTCTTACATTGGAGAAACGTACATTGATCCAACGAGCATGGACGACACCTTGAATTTATCCTTAGGCAAGGATCCCAACATTGTGGTGAAACGCACCCTCCTGAAACAAAAATCAAAAGATAAAATCATCCAAGATAAGCGTGAAAGAATTTTTGCCTATCAGTTTGAAATACAAAATAATAAATCGACTTCAGTTCAAGTGATTGTTCAAGATCAGTTGCCCATGACTACGAATGCCGATATCACCATAGAAGCAACAGAAAAAGGCAATGCTCGAGAAATTCCTGGCAATGGAATTTTGGAATGGGAATACAAGCTTAAAGCAGGTGAAAATAGAAAGTGGGAGTTTGGATATAAAGTAAAACATCCGAAAGATCAACAGATAAATCTATAATAGGATGAAAGGCTATCGACTCGGTAGCCTTTTCTTTTTAACTTTGTTCAACAAAACATAAGTCCTACTTGTTAGCCAAAGATGAAGCAATTCGACATTCCTGCGTTTTATCGATCGCCTATTATTGCCAAACTCAAAGCAAAGCGAAAATTGGAAGATCCTCGCAAACAGGATTTCACTCCCACGCGATTGCTCTTTGATACCGTGGAGTTTGTGCTTCCGCGGCATTTTGGATTTTGTTATGGCGTCGAAAATGCTATAGAAAAGAGCTATTGCGCATTACAAGAAAATCCGGGTAAACGAATTTTTTTATTAAGTCAAATGATTCATAATCCCGACGTCAACGAAGATCTTGTAGCCAACGGGATTCAATTTCTTCAAAACACCCAGGGGCAAGAGCTCATACCTTTTTCAACCTTAAGTTCTGAAGATATCGTCATAATACCGGCTTTTGGAACTACTGTTGAAATTGAAGAGGTATTGAGGAAAACCGGTGCTAATATAACCTCCTACAACACTACCTGCCCTTTTGTGGAAAAAGTCTGGAACCGTTCGCAAAAACTAGGAGAACTGAATCACACGGTAATTATTCACGGAAAACATGATCACGAAGAAACCCGGGCAACATTTTCGCACAGCAACCTCACGGGCCCTTCCCTAGTGATTAAAAATATGCAAGAGGCTGTTTTTTTGGGAGAAGTTATTTCAAAGAAAAGGAACGCGCAGGAGTTTTACGCTTTTTTCGAAGGGAAATACACTATCGGATTTAACCCAGAAATACACCTAAACAAAATAGGCGTGGTAAATCAAACCACGATGTTGGCGGTAGAGACACAAGCTATTACGGATTATTTGCGCGATGTCATGCGCAAGGTGTATGGGGAAGCCGAAATAAAAGAACGCATAGCCGATACCCGCGATACTTTGTGTTACGCCACCAACGATAACCAAACAAGCACCTATGAGTTGCTCAAGAGCGCTCTTGACTTTGCCGTCGTGGTTGGAGGGTACAACAGTTCCAACACAAGCCATTTGGTCGAAATATTGGAACAAGTAATGCCCGTCTTTTTTATTTCTGGTGCAGCATGTTTAGGCGATTCAGGAACGGTACGTTCTTTTAATATTCACAAGCAATCGGAAGAGCAATTGGTTTTACCGCTTGACAAGAGGCCTGTTCGTATTGCGGTAACCTCGGGAGCGTCGTGCCCGGATAGCGTAGTCGACCGCGTTCTGCTTCGGCTACTTGATATATTAGACGAACCGAAATCCTTAGAGGAAATCATTAAAGCTTTGTAATTATGAAAATCTACACCAAAACAGGCGATAAGGGCACCACCGGATTAATTGGCGGGGCAAGGGTTTCAAAGGCAGATTTACAAATTGAAGCATACGGTACCGTCGATGAACTCAACTCCTACCTTGGACTAATGCGCGATTCTTTTTCGGAGGAGAATGCATCGAATCAACTTTTATCCATTCAGAACAATTTATTTGTTTTGGGCGCTGGTTTAGCAACTGCCCCGAAAGGGACTAAAATGCAACTACCGCCCCTAAAAATAAGCTTCATCGACGACCTCGAGAAATGGATTGATGCGATGAACCACGAATTACCGAATCTTCAGCATTTCATTTTACCCGGTGGCCATGTGTCAAGCAGTTACGCTCAAATTGCCCGGTCTGTTTGCCGAAGAGCTGAGCGACGGGTGATTGCTTTGAACCAAGGAGATCCAAGATTTTCCATGGAGATAAAATACCTTAATCGCTTAAGTGACTATTTATTCGTTTTTGCCCGTTTTATTTTGCTAAAACGTGAAAGACAAGAAGTTAAATGGATTCCGAATCCAGATTGACCTGTTTTCTAATACGATTTTAGAAAAATTTTTAATTCACTTGCAAAAAATAAAAAAAAAATTATTTTTGCCGAAAATAACCCTCTAAAATTGCTTTTATGTATTGGACTCTTGAATTAGCTTCGTACTTGGAAGATGCTCCTTGGCCTGCTACCAAAGACGAATTAATAGATTATGCCATTCGTACCGGAGCCCCTTTGGAGGTTGTTGAAAACCTCCAACTTTTGGAGGATGAAGGGGAAGTATATGAAAACATTGAAGAGATATGGCCCGATTATCCATCGCGCGAAGATTTTCTTTTTAACGAAGACGAATATTAAACCCATGAAATTTTACCTGCTCGCTTTAACAATTTCATCTGGAACTGTTGGTTTTGGTCAAATATCGCAAGACACCATTCCCGATTTACGCAAGATGTCCTCAATCCAAGCGATTTCATATCAGGTTAAACCGGATGTTGAAGGTGTTTTTGACGTAGCCACAGGGCGCGTGTACGAGACCATGGTCGTTACCAAGAAATCTATGACCAAGAAATCGCTTCGAAAATTGACGAGAGTCTTATTTAAACCAACAACCTATAATCAAACCACCTCCAACACTCAAGCCCCTTCAACCGTAGGTAAAGTGTGTGCCGCGGAACAAAAACAAACCCTTAATTCTTCAAATAATACGGAAACAACCACCACAAGTCCAACCTTGAGCAGCGGATCTGGTTCTCCTTCTGGTTCAACCAATGTGGAGAATGGCGGTAGTGTAAACGTTGCTTCGAAGGTCCTTGAACCCATGCCATTCGATCTAAGCGCACTTGCCTCAGGTGGAGTTTCCAACCGGTATACGCACATTATCACCTTTGAAAACGACCGCTATGTGAATGTGGCCTTGTGCATCAATCTTTTGGAGAAAAGTGTTCGCATATATTCTTTCATGCAGCCTGTGAACCTAAAACAATCCTTCGATCCGACAAAACCGTATATTTTCTCGGGAAAATTGAACGAAAAAGCGCTACAAAAGATTAAGAAGTTACTGCCTTAATCGCAAATTTCTCCGACATGAAAATTTTCTACATAACCCTTATTTTTTGTTGGGCGCAGGCTTTTGCCCAACATGAAAATTCTACCTTTTGCTCGAAAAGGGATCGAATTAAGCATCAATCGCTCAAAAGTAACAGCTTAAACCTGGCACAGATTGCTCAAACGGAGAAATACGATGTCAATTACTACAAGCTCAATTTGAACATGACCAACACTTCCGCTGCCCTCTCAGGTTACGGGGAAATGCGGGCAACGGCCATTGCGTCGATTGATACGGTATTGTATGAATTATTTTCGAGTTTGACCATTTCCTCCGTTAGTTTGAATGGAGCCAATGTACCCTTCACGCGAGCGGGTTCGGCGGTAAAAATTGCTGCAAATTTAGCTTCCGGGGTTTCTTTTACAATACGCACCAATTACAGCGGTACCCCTCCAACAGCACAAACGAATCCACTGGGCGGTAGCGGAATGACCAATGCTACATCGCCATCATGGGGTAATGAAGTTGTTTGGTCCCTCTCTGAACCATTTTGTGCCTACGAATGGTGGCCTTGTAAACAGAGCCTCACTGATAAAGCCGATTCGTGCGATGTGTTTATCACCGTCCCTAATTCCTGCAAAGCGGGGTCCAACGGGGTTTTAACGCAGGTGGTAAACTTGGGAAATGGTTCAAGCCGTTACGAATGGAAACACCGTCACCCCATCGATTATTACCTTATTTCTGTCGCCGTTGCTGAGTATGTGGAATACAATGTTTACGCAAACCCACCGGGCGCTCCGGCACCGATATTAATTCAAAATTACATCTATAACAACCCTCAAACCTTGCCCAACTTTCAAGCGGATATCGATGAAACGGTTGACTTCATGGAGTTGTTTTACGATTTGTACGGACCCTACCCCTTCGAAAATGAGAAATACGGCCATTGTATGGCTCCATTCTCAGGTGGGATGGAGCATCAGACAATGACTACACAAGGTTTTTTCAACCCTACGCTTACGGCGCATGAACTTGGGCATCAATGGTGGGGAGATTACGTTACCTGTGCTTCGTGGTGCGATATCTGGATCAACGAAGGCTTTGCTTCTTACAGTGAGCAAATAATGTTGGAAAATCTCTACCCGGGGCAGGAAGTGCAAAACATGCAATCCGTTCATGATAACGTAATGTCCCAACCAGGAGGCAGCGTTTGGGTCCTTGATAGCCTAAATGAAACAAGAATTTTTAGCGGACGCTTAACCTATGATAAAGGCGCTGCGCTGGTGCACACCATCCGTTATATGGTAAATAATGATAATTTATTTTACGCAACGCTCAAAAATTTCCTTTCGAGTAAAGCTTATGGCACCGCTTTTGGCATTGATATCCGCGATGCGTTTACACAAGCCTCAGGAATCGACTTTACACCATTTTTCGACCAATGGTATTTTGGCCACGGTTTTCCTACGTATTCTGTCCAATGGAAACAGGTCGGCAATAATGCGCTGGTGAGAATTACCCATAGCTCCTCTTCCCCCAACATCACCCCCACTTTCACGAACCCGATCGATTTGAAGTTTGTGCGTCCGGGAAATTCAGATACAACGATTCGCTTTGCCATCACAGGAAATAATAACCTTTTCCAAATTACCGGCATTGGAACAATCAACAATTCCATTAGCATCGATCCGAGCAATTGGGTTGTGAACAATGTCGGTAACATTTCCATGAACGGTCAACTTAATACCGAAATAGAGGGGGAAATGGTAGGTTTTTCGCTTTATCCGAATCCCGTTTCGGAAACCCTAGCCTTGCTTAATCTTCCTAACAATTGTGCGTATCGCATTTATGACATGTTTGGAAAAATGCAAATCACGGGCGAGGCAGGCATTGGCAAAACAATTTCAGTTCTCGATTTATCGCCGGGCACTTATCTTTTAGAGCTGGACGGTTTGAACGTCAATTATCGGAAAACTTTCGTGAAAAAATAGTCTTTAGCCGATTCGATTTACGAGTAACTTTCTCCCTGTTTCAATATCGTTGTGGATGTTGCGGTCATTCTCTAAAAACGGTACCTCGGCCCTCAAATTTTTGTAAAGGGATTCCACGTGTTTTGAAAGACGCCAACCCTTCCTGAAATCGAACGCCTGGCAAGCAACAATCCATTCCAATGCCGAGACAGAAATAACATTATCAAGAATTTTCCGACATTTTGTGGCAGCATTGGCCCCCATACTTACATGGTCTTCTTGCCCCATGCTGGTATCGAGGGAATCTACGCTTGAAGGGGTGCATAACTGTTTATTTTGGCTTACGATTGATGCTGCAAGGTATTGTACAATCATTAAACCCGAGTTTAATCCAGCATTTTCAACCAGGCAACTTGGCAAATCTCGGTAACCGGATATCAATTTATAAATTCTCCGCTCCGAAATCGAACCAAGTTCAGCCAAACCGATTGCTAAAAAATCAAGCGTCAAGGCCAGGGGTTGGCCGTGAAAGTTACCAGCAGAAATGATTTCATCTTTTTCAGGAAAAACCGTTGGATTATCCGTTACTGCATTCAACTCATTTTCTGCTATTTTTTTTGCGTAAAGTATCACATCAAGGCTGGCTCCATGCACTTGAGGGATGCAGCGAATCGAATAGGGGTCTTGCACATGAGCCTTTTTTCGATCGGAGGGCATCAGCAGGTTTCTCATGTGTTCTGCTACTTGAATTTGACCGAATTGATGACGTAATTCGTTTACGTTTGCCTGAAAGGGTTCTTGTCTTCCATCCATGGCCTCTAACGATAAGGCAGCAATGGTAAGTCCTTCGTAAAGGAGCCTTTCTGATTTGGAGACAATGCCCAGGGTGTAAGCACTCATGAACTGGGTTCCGTTCAACAGTGCTAACCCCTCCTTTGGTTGAAGTTCTATGGGTTTTATTTGAAATAAATCCTGCAAACGCTCAGATGGAATTACTTTTCCGTCTACCTTTACTTTTCCCTCTCCGATGACAGGTAAACAAAGATGGGCTAAGGGTATCAGGTCGCCTGAAGCTCCGAGACTCCCCTGCTCATATACCACAGGAAGAACATCGTGGTTATAGAAAAAAAGCAACCTTTCAACGGTCGCTACCTGAACTCCAGAATTCCCCTTCGCGAGGGCTATAGCCTTAAGTAAAAGCATGCGCTTTACAAGATCATTTGATACGTGTTCACCCATACCACATGCATGCGAACGCAACAGGTTTACCTGGAGAAGTTGGAGGTTCTCCGAACTTATTTGGGTATTGCACATGGCCCCGAAACCGGTATTGATACCGTAGTAAGGCGTGTCGTTTTTTTGAACTTTATGCCTGAGGAATTGGAATCCTACTTCGATGGTATTTCGAGCATCTGTGCCAAGTACCACTTTTTGTCGGCTCCGAACACAATTCTCGAACGCCTCTATCGAAATCCATTGGTTATTTAGTACGAATTGTTCCATTACACTTTTGAAAATGCAGCAAAATCCTTCGCAAAATAGGTCAAAATCCCATCCGCCCCAGCTCTTCGAATGCTCAGCAAGATTTCCGCTACAACCGCCTCATAGTTAATCCATTTTTTTTCAGCCGCTGCGTACACCATTGCACACTCCCCACTCACATTGTAGGCTGTAATCGGTATTGATGACGATTCTTTCAAAAGGGATATCACATCTAAATATGCCAGCGCAGGCTTAACCATCATAAAATCAGCTCCTTCATCGCTATCTAATTGAGCTTCAAGCAAAGCTTCCTTGCGATTAGCAGGGTTCATTTGGTAGGTTTTTTTATCGCCTGATTTGGGAGCAGAATTCAACGCATCGCGAAAGGGGCCGTAAAAGGCACTTGCATATTTGGCGGTGTAAGCCATAATGCTGACATCGGTAAACCCCTCAGCATCCAATGCTTTTCGTAGATAGCCAATTCTTCCGTCCATCATGTCGCTCGGACCTATAATATCGATACCGGCCTGTGCTTGAGCTATCGACATTTTGGCCAAAACAGGTAAAGTTTCATCATTCAAAATGGCGCCATTTTCCACCAAGCCATCATGTCCGTCAGAGGAGTATGGATCCATGGCCACATCGCTCATCAATGCCAATTCAGGAAAGCGTTCTTTGATCGTTCGAATGGCCGTTAAATAAAAGTTATCTTCGGCATAACTGTAGGAAGCCATGGTGTCCTTCAAATGGTCTTCAACGGCAGGGAAAAGCACAAACTTATTCAATCCGAGCTTCATCGATGATTCGATTTCAAAGAGCAATAAATCCAGCGACCAACGGTAATTTTTGGGCAGAGAGGCTATCGCTTGTTGAATCCCCTTTCCCTTTACCAAAAACAACGGGTAAATCAAGTGATTAACGGATAAATGCGTTTCCTCAACCATATCTCGTATGGCTGCATTTTTTCGATTTCTTCTTGGACGGATAACCATACGATTACATGAGCATTCCGCCGCAAACGTGGAGGGTTTGACCCGTAACATAAGCGGACATTTCGGAGGCTAAGAAAACCGTGGCATTCGCAACATCCTCAGGTAGGCCTCCTCGCTTTAAGGGAATGGCATTTCGCCATTGTTCAACAACCGTGGGATCTAATACTTCTGTCATTTCCGTTTCGATGAATCCCGGAGCTATTGCATTACAACGAATATTGCGCGAACCCAATTCTGTTGCAATTGATTTGGTAAAACCTATGAGACCAGCTTTAGAGGCGGCGTAATTGGCTTGGCCTGCATTGCCTTTGACGCCCACCACCGAACTCATATTAATAATGGAACCAGAGCGCGCCTTGAGCATCGGTTTAATTACTGCCTTGGTTAAATTAAACGCCGATTTTAAATTGGTATTAATGACCTCGTCCCACTGTTCCTCCGTCATTCGCATCATTAACGTATCGCGGGTAATTCCCGCGTTGTTCACGAGCACATCGACGGTTCCGAAACGAGCTACTACTTGGTCAACCAAATCGTGGGCTTGATTGAAATCCGAAGCATCCGATTTAAAACCGACGGCAACTCCACCCTGTGCGCTTAATTCTGCTTCCAACGCCCGTGCTTTTTCTTCTGAGGAAAGATAGGTGAAGGCCACTTTTGCGCCCTGATTTACACAAATTTGTGCGATTGATTTGCCAATTCCTCGAGAAGCACCGGTAATGATAACCACTTTATCTACTAATAGCATTGATCTAATTTTTGTCAAAGATAAACAAACCCCTCGAAAGTATTCCATTCCTTTCTAATTCCAATAAATCGCCGAATGCGAGAATAACCTTATTTTTGTTTCATGAAACAACTATTAGCTGCGGAGTGTCAATTACTTTCCAATTCTGCTGAGGTTTTATGTTTGGATATTCGCGAATTTTTTGAGTATGAGGCAGTAAATATAGGTTGGGTTAACGTACCTATGGGGCAGGTTACTGCATACCTGGAAAACGAAAAAATTTCTAAAGATCATGAAATCCTCTTACTCTGCAATACGGGCAAGCGTGCTTGCGCTCTTGCAAACTTATTGTCTACCGAAGCTCAATTTTTAAAGGTTTATGTCGTGGAGGATGGGCTGCACGGCTGGAAACAGTGGGTAGATCCACATTTAGTTCTTTAGAATCCTATGGTAGAATTTTTTCAACATTTATTCGCTCTCGATTTCCCATGGTTCTTCGAACAATACGGCACCGCCATATATCTCATCTTATTCTTGATTATTTTCATTGAAACAGGGTTGGTTGCTATGCCCTTTTTACCTGGGGATTCGCTGTTATTTACAACTGGATTATTTTGCAAAAGTGGGTTGTTAGATCTTGAAATCATCTTTCCATTACTTTTTGCGGCTGCTGTTTTAGGCGATAACGTCAATTATTGGGTTGGAAGGCGCTTGGGGCTTTCAGTTTTCCGATGGAATTTCCGCGGTAAACCTCTGGTTAAACAAGCTCACCTGGAGCGCACTGAAATTTTTTTTCAAAAGCACGGGCATTTTGCAGTCGTTCTCGGACGATTTGTTCCATTTGTGCGAACATTCACCCCGTTTGCAGCAGGTGTTGCAAAAATGGAATACCGTAAATTTGTACTCATCGATATTTTCGGTGGCTTCCTCTGGATAGGTTCCATGACACTGGCTGGTTTTCTATTAGGGGAAATTCGTTGGATACGTGAACACGTTGATTTAATCGCTTTATTGATTGTTTTTCTCTCCTTAATGCCGATTATCATTTCTGTCGCAAGGAGAAATTTATAAGAATATTCATTTTTCATGCAATTTTACCCTAACTTCGTGCGTCCACAAGAGGTTAGTCCCAAATATTGCAAAATTATGAAAGGAATTTACAGTGTTTTTCTTTTTTTATCTTTGGTTTTGGCTCCAAAAATTGCTGCTCAAACAGCTGTTGTTTCGAGCATTCTATGTTCCGGTGCCATTACTAACGGTACGATAACCAGTGGCGTCCCGGTTGCAAACGCCACGGTTACGGTTGGATATCTAGGCGGTAATGCAGGAAACTACCTTTCTCAAAGTGTTCCTTCCACAGGGGTGTTAGGTCTAACCGCCACCTTGAATGCAGGTAATCTTGTAGTTGGGAATGGAAACCTTGTTTACACCATTAGCGGAACAGCCACCTCAAGCGGCCAGGCCAATTTCCTCATTAATATAGGTGGTCAGTCTTGCCAGATCACCGTTTGTGTTGGTTCGTGTTGTTTCAATGCCAATTTCGAAGATAATTCGTTCAACGGTTGGCAAGGGGAAATTGGACAATGTTGCGGAATTAACACGTTTAACACTGGTCAAATAGTGGGTGGAAATAGTATGACCAACCAGTTTTCTATTGTAACAGGTCCGGGCAATGATCCAGTTGCATGCGCCAATCCAAGCACAGGACAACTTTTACCGCTCGTTTACCCGGGCACCAATTTCTCAGCTCGGGTTGGAGACGGGACCGGTACAGGCGCACAAGCTGCTCGTTTGAAATATACGTTTACTATCTCCCCACAATCAAACTTAATCATTGTTAATTACGCCGTAGTACTACAAGATCCAGGTCATAATGTAACGCAACAGCCGCGTTTTGAAGCGCAACTTTACGACCAACAGGGTCTTCCAATTCCATGTACGTTCTATCAAGTGGCGGCAAGTGGTGGTATCCCAGGATTTTACAGCTGCGGTAATAGTTTAAGAGTGAAACCGTGGTCAACGTTCGGAGTGGATGTTTCCCAATACATGGGTCAAACTATTACCTTGGACGTGGCAACTGGTGATTGCTCTTTAAGTGGCCACTATGGTTATGCCTACGTGAGCGCTAATTGTTCCTCGTTAAATTTATCCGCATTGTACTGCCAAAACGGCGCGAACAATACGGCTAACCTAAGCGCACCAGCTGGTTTCTCCTCGTATGTTTGGACGAATCCAAATAATAACCAGCAATTGGCTACAGGCCAAACAGCACAAGTTAATATTAACGGCGTCGATACAGTGTTGTGTACCATCACCTCCGTTAACGGTTGTGTTGCTACCTTAGAAACAGCTGTTTTACCAGCGGAAGTTATCGGGAGTATCGTAGATTCAAATGTTTGCGCCGGAAACGCTACTCTTTTATTCAATGCGACATCCTTTACGAATTCTGCTTTTGACAGCGCTTATTGGGCGTCTTCTGACGGTTACACTTCCAATGCATTTGATTTTGACCATACCTTTCCTGGTCCAGGAATGTATGACGTGGATTTAATCGTCTTTAATACCGCGAATTGCGTGGATACAGTTTCGACTACGGTTGAAGTCTATGAAAACCCCACCGCTGGATTTGGTTTTAACGATGTGTGTTTGGGAGCTATTGCCAGTTTCCAAGCGACCAGTTCGTTGCTAGGAAACGATACGATTACCAATTATTGGTATGCCAATAATGATACCTTGGTGGGTGATTCCGTTACGGTTTACTTCAATGGTCCCGGAAATTACTTGGTTGAGCTCGTCGCACTTACGGAAAACGGGTGCTCGGATACGATTTCTCAAAACTTTACGGTATTCACCAATCCAACGGCTGATTTTGATGTTGTAGAAGCATGTATTGATCAAGCAGTGCAATTCAACAATACTTCACAAGGGTTATCGAATTACACGACCTTTGAGTGGATCTATAACAATCAAGTAGTGGATACTGCCTTTAACTACTCGAGTATCTTTAATACCCCTGGAATTCACAACATATCCTTGGTAGCTACCGACTCTTTTTCCGCTGTAGTTCAATGCGACGACACGGTTAGCTTCAGTTTTTTTGTTCACGCCTACCCCACTTTCACCTACATTGCTGACACCATTCAATGTGAAGATGTTGCATTTAGCGTTGTAGGAAACCCCGCTATAGTCACCAATGAATCCATCAACGATTTTTGGGAGGTAAATAACGTGTTTGCGGATAGTGCGACGTTATACAATACAACGGTTGCTACGCCAGGTGTTTATCAGTTTACCTACAATGTTACCTCTGCCTTTGGATGCGCGGTTGACTCAACATTCGATGTATATATCATGGCCACGCCCGATGCACCAGTATTAAGTTTTAATATTCCCGAATGCCCAGGAGATCCTTTCTTTTTGTCGGCGACAGGAGAAGCGAATTCTACCATTTTATGGAGCGGCCCCAACAACTTCAACTCCAATCAGTTTAATGTTACCTTTCCGCTGGATGAAACGGGTATGGGACTTTACTCAGCCTTCATCACTTCAGAATACGGATGTATTTCCGCCATCTCGCAAATTGATGCAACCATTACCTACATTAAAGATTTTAATTCTTTTGATTTTCCCAATGTCATTTCGCCGAATGGAGACAATACCAACGATGAGCTGGATTTAAAAACGTATTTTGAAACATGCGACGAATTTAACCTTTATGTTTTCAACAGATGGGGGAATTTGGTGTGGGAACAATCACAGAACACGCCGTTTTTCCGAGGTCAAGATACGAACGGAAACGATTTAGAGGACGGAATATACACCTATAAATTACTCTTCGATAACTACGAGAAACACGGATTTATTCACGTGGTAAGGTAATCACACTAAGCGTTGGAACTCAGCCTTGAGCGCTTCAAGGGCTATTTCAGACGGCAAAGGCGAAATTTCTGCGGTTCTTTGTATTAAGGAACTGCAAAGTTCGGCGGAATCGGCTTCATTCGGCAGTTGCTCGGTAATAAGACTAATTAATCGTGCGGTTTCTTCCTTAGCTTTTTTCAACAGGCTCCAAGAACTCTCCGACACATAAAGTTGCTGGGCAACATTGTGATCGTACTCATCACGAAGCGCTTTGAGAAAAATAGCCTCCATGGCCCGTGCGCTCAAATTTGGCTGATTTAATCGCAACACCAGCGTAGTTGGATGAATACGTTCTAAATATAAAATAGCGCGCTGGTAGGCTTCTAATTTAAGCGGAAGTGTAAAGTTTTGTTTCTCCTTCATTAAATCGGCTTGAAGCAGTAGGGCCTCGTTCATGTTGATTTTTTTCATAAACCAATAGCCCTGAAATAAAATAGCTAGTAAAAATAGGACAACAACAATAACGAGGGCGAGGACTTCGTTCATCGACTTTTTTCGGTAAAGATAATATTCCTCTGCAATAGTTGGGCTTTTTTTCAAGTTCGCGCATCGCTTGTCCTATCGCCATTCTTTTGCTTATAAAAGTGTATTTTTACAGCATGGAAAATGCTGTAATGATCGCCCTATTGTTCTTTTATTTTGCCGCATTATTTTGGATTTCCACAACGACCTCGAAAAATGCAAGTTCTCAAACGTTTTTTTCTGGCGATAAAAAAAGTCCATGGTATTTGGTAGCCTTCGGAATGATTGGAACCTCCTTATCGGGAGTAACGTTTATTTCGGTCCCCGGTAAAGTAATAACCTCTAGCTGGCATTATTATCAGCTGGTTCTTGGGTTTTTTCTGGGATATTTTGTCGTGGCCTTCGTTCTTCTACCGATTTACTATAAAATGAAATTGACTTCAATTTATACCTACCTGGAGAGGCGATTGGGAATGGAGGCATATCGTTGGGGAGCGGGGTACTTTATTCTCTCGCGTTGTTTGGGTGCGACGGTAAGATTGTACTTAGTCATCAATGTTTTACAAATTTTCATATTTGATCAAATGGGGATCCCTTTTGCGGCCAGTACTTGCCTTATTATAGCCATGATCGTTGCTTACACCTTAAAGGGCGGTGTTAAAACAATCGTTTGGACCGATACCCTGCAAACTTCGTTTATGCTGTTAGCCTTAGTGGTGTGCGTGGTGAGTTTTCAGCAAAAATTAGACCTGGGTTGGTCGGAGGTGTTTTCTGCTTTAAAGGCTCATAATTTTTTTAACATCGTTGAAAATAATCCTATGAAGGGTGATTATTTTTGGAAACATTTGATGGGTGGAGCTTTCATTTCAATCGCCATGACGGGGCTTGACCAGGAAATGATGCAAAAAAACATTAGCGTTAAAACATTGGGAGACGCTCAAAAAAACATGGTTCTTTTTAGCTTAATTTTACTTTTAGTTAATGCCCTGTTTTTAATCCTTGGAGGGGTTTTGTCGCTTTACGCTATGAAGTTGGGAATACAGGTCGCTCCCGATGATTTATTTCCGAGTCTGGTGCAAAATTATTTACCCTTCGGGATTTTCATCATTTTCATTCTTGGGCTAATTTCTGCCTTGTTTCCTTCCGTAGACGGCGCCATCACCGCACTAACGGCCTCCTTTTGCATCGACGTTTTAGGTTTTGACCGAAATGAACGTAGCGAAGAGGAAAAAATTCGGGTGAAGCGCAAGGTCCACCTGGGATTTGCTTTTGTTTTTATGTTGCTCGTATTTTTGTTCAAATTGTTCGATAATAAAAGCATTGTGGACTTAATTTTCGACATTGCGGGATACACTTATGGACCTCTGTTAGGATTATTTGCTTTCGGAATTTTAACTAAACGCGTATTTGTTTCACCGAAAGTGGGTTATTTGACCTTACTCGCCCCCATAACGTGTTATCTGCTTAAAGTCAATTCGGAATACATATTGGGCGTTTATCAAATCGGTAATGAAATGCTTATCCTCAATGGTTTAATTACCTTCATACTTTTATTTATTTTTAGTAAAAAAAACCCATATGCCGTTACGCATTAATCTGAGCGATCATCACCTCTACCTTACCCTGGCCCCTCATACCTTATTCAAACCAAGCCCTTACTTGCGTTGCGGTATGCTCACACTCGTTGAACGCTATAAGATGCTTGACCCTACAATACAAATTGGATTCCTTACAGCTCCTCACCTATCCTCATCTTATCCCAGTTTAACAAATGCCCTTTCGGTTGATGCAGGCGTCATTCCAACCGCTGAATTCCTCCAGCGATTAAAGCAACTGTGTCAAGGCGAGGCATTGGTTTATGAATCGAACACCGTTGCTTCGTATGGTGCTTCGACCCATTCAATTCATTACGATTCTCAACTCATTGTTCTTAAAAACCGCTGGGATTTACCTCAAAAAAATGCAGAAGTGTTGTGGCAAGATTTCACCTTACTCACTCATGGGAAAGTTTCCGCAAAGTTGCCAACAACAAGCCGAATTCTTGGGCCAACCTCCATGTTTTTCATGGAAGAGGGCGCCATCGTAAATGATGTAACCTTCAATACAAACTCAGGCCCAATATACCTAGCGGCATTGTCGGAGGTAATGGAAGGCTCACTTATTCGAGGTCCTTTCTCACTTGGTGAAAAAGCGCAGGTTAAAATGGGTGCCAAGATTTACGGGGCAACTACAATAGGACCAGAATGCAAAGTGGGGGGTGAAATTAATAATATGATTTTTGAGTCATTTTCGAATAAGTCTCATGACGGTTTTCTTGGGAACGGATACATCAGTTCGTGGTGTAACATTGGTGCAGACACGAATGCCTCGAATTTGATGAACAATTATGGAGTGGTTGATGTGCACGATTATGCGACCGGAAAGACCATTTCAAGCGGCGAACAATTTGTTGGATTGCACATGGGAGACCATTCGAAATGCGGTATTAACACCATGTTCAATACCGGCACTTGTGTGGGCGTAGCCTGCAATATTTACGGGCCCGGTTTTTTTAAAAAACACATTCCTAGCTTTAGCTTTGGTGAACCGAACAGGTTATTTCCATACCGCTATGAAAAGGCAATGGAGGGAATTTTAAGCATGATGGCACGACGGAATAAAGCGCTCAACGAGGACGAAGTTCAAATCTTAAGGTATTTGTGTGATGAGCGAGAACTATTTTAGTTCAAATACGGGCAACATCATGTAAGAGGGTTCAAAAAAAGGACTGTGTTGGTATAGAAAATAAAGCTGTTGCCATTCGGAAGAAGCGAATTCCGAATCACTTCGTTTTTTTGCTTCATATTCCTGCCGAAGTTCGGGATTGGATTGAAGGATGCTCCTAATCTTATCCACAAAAACATAATTTGAGAAATATTCTTTTTCCTGCAGGTATGAATCAAAATAATTCCACGTAAAATAGGAGTCCTCTGCTTCGGGTTGTAATACGGAGTGTAGGAAAAGGGATCCGTTTTGATTGCTAGGTATCACAACATCTCCGGGCCGAAAAGTTATCCATTTTTCAACGCGTTCAATTTCCTTATTGGTATGCATGTAATGTCCCTCGTAAGGTTTAGAAATCGCATCAAAAGAACGAACAATTTGAGCATAGACGCGCAATTTCTTTTCCTCCTTTAAAACATCCATTAAAAATCCATTATTTCGTAAATGTTCGATGATCCGCAGTTCTTGACCCCGAATTATGTAGAATTGAGGAATTGGAAGGGAATCTTTTGGCACGTAGCATTTATAAAATGGTATGGATTTTTGATAGGGTTGAGTTCGGTCGTATTTAAGGTGTCCGAGGCCTGTGATTTGATGTGTGTCAACTACAGCCTTAAAGCCTTTGAATACGATTGAATCCGCTTCTGAGGTTCTCGTGTAATTGTACCTGAAATAGGGTCTAAAGCTTTCCCATTCGTTCGCATTCTCTCGCGCTTGTTCAATTTGCCGGGCGTTTTTAACAGACCACCGAATGAGCGAAACCATGAAATCATACGTTGCTCGTACGCGATTGGGAAAAGGTTTCAGCATATGCGTTTCTACGGTAAAGGCCACACAATTAAACAACGACGCATATCCCATTGCGTATCGCGGCAAGTCATTGAATTGATAAATGCCAGAGTCTGGCGTTTCCTTCACGGTTTCTACGTAGGGAAATAAATCCCATTTGGACGATTTTAAGTCTTGCGTTAATTGAGGTAGCAAGGTGCCGTAAATTAACTTGCGCAGAGCGGGAGCAATTCGTTCTCTTACCGAAGAGATATAGGTAAGCGTATATTGATAGTCTGCGCCATTCGATACATGATTGTCGATAAAAACGTCCGGTTTTAACGCGTGAAAAATCTGCACAAAAGTGCGTGCATTTTCGCTGTCCATTTTTATGAAATCCCGGTTTAAGTCGAGATTTTGTGCATTTCCTCGGAACCCATACTCCACCGGTCCGTTTTGGTTGGCCCTGCTCGTAGAGCTGCGATTTAACATGCCTCCCACGTTGTAGGCGGGAATAAATGCTACTAAGGGATCTGTGGGATTAACGCTATCCAGTTTAAGGTAGTTTTCGGCATATAACAAGCTGGCGTTTATCCCATCTGGTTCACCGGGGTGAATGGCATTGTTAAAAAGCAAGGTGGTTCCCCTCTGAGCTTTTGTGAATGTTTCCAAAGAGTCCTTTCCGGCATTCAGCACGCACAAATAAATGGGTAATCCAGGTACGTCTGAAGGCCCCATGATGTACATGGACATGCGATCGCTTGTTTTGTCCAGCTTTTGTAAATGGCGTATCAAAGTCGGGTAATCGGGCGAAGTATTTCCCATCCACGGACTCTGTCCGATAACCCAATAGCCCGTTAGGAACAAAAGAATCAATAATCCGGACTTCATCACGGTATAAAGGTACGTTTTGTAGGTGAATTCCACGGGTTTTTCTAACTTTGAGCATGCGCATTGATGTTATTACGGTTCTTCCCAAACTTTTTGATGGTCCTTTCTCCGACTCCATTTTAAAGCGTGCACAAGAGAAACATTTGGTGGAAATTTACCTGCACAACCTTCGTGATTACTCTAATGAAAAACATAAAAACGTAGATGATTACCAATATGGAGGTGGTGCCGGAATGGTTTTACGCATTGAGCCAATCGCAGCTTGCATCGAAAAATTGACAAGTGAACGAAGCTACGATGAAATAATTTACATGACTCCGGATGGGAAATTATTGGAGCAAAACCTCAGCAACCATTTATCAACCTTTCAAAACCTCATCATATTGTGCGGCCATTACAAGGGCGTTGATGAAAGAGTTCGTGAACTTTACATCACTCAAGAGATTTCTATAGGTTCTTTTGTGCTTTCGGGTGGAGAGCTTGCAGCAGCGGTTTTAGTAGACTCCGTAATTCGACTGATCCCAGGCGTTTTAGGCAACGAAACGTCAGCATTAACCGATAGCTACCAGGATGGTCTGCTTGCGCCTCCTGTTTACACGCGACCTCCAGAGTTTAAGGGCTTACGAGTTCCTGAAGTTCTCATCAAGGGGAATTTTAAAGAAATTGACGCCTGGCGCGAAGAAGAAGCCATCAAAAGAACGCAAGAACGCAGACCTGACCTATTTGACTGAGCATTCCCTAGAATTGCTAACTTTGTGCCATGATACAACTATCCGATCGTCTGCAGGCTATGGAGGAGTCGTCCACCTTAGCCATGGCAAGAATAAGTAGAGCGTTACGAGCCGAAGGAAAAGACATCATTTCGCTTTCTTTAGGAGAACCGGATTTTCCAACGCCTGAATTTATCAAGGATGCTGCCATACGGGCAATCCAGGAAAATTATAACACGTATACGCCCGTTCCTGGATACGATGAATTGCGCGACAAAATTGCCAATAAATTTCTGCGCGACAACGGTCTTCACTACACCAAAGAACAAATCGTGGTTTCGACAGGTGCGAAACAATCAATTGCCAACGTGGTGTTGAGTATTATTAATCCTGGAGATGAAGTAATCATTCCCGCACCGTATTGGGTTTCTTACGTTGAAATTGTGAAAATGGCAGGAGGACTGCCCATTATCGTCGAAGCGTCGGTGGAACAGGAATACAAGATTACCGGTTCCCAATTTGAGGCGGCAATTACGCCGAAAACAAAAATGTTTATTTTCTCATCGCCCTGTAATCCAACAGGCTCTGTATACACCAAGGATGAACTTCGCGATCTGTCTAAAGTGCTCGAAAAACATCCGAATATCTTGGCATTATCGGACGAAATCTACGAACACATCAATTTTATCGGTGGTCACGAGAGCCTGGCTCAATTTTCGTCAATTTTTGATCAGGTAATCACGGTAAACGGCGCTTCCAAAGCTTGGGCAATGACCGGTTGGCGTTTGGGATACCTGGCAGCTTGTAAGCCCATTGCAGACGCGTGCAATAAAATTCAAGGTCAGTTTACCTCTGGTACAAATTCCATTACGCAGCGAGCTGCCATGGACGCCATGGATGCTGATCCGCAAGTCTTAAAGGAAATGGTTTTAAGTTTTGAAAAACGCCGCGACCTCGTGTTAAGTTATTTGAATCAAATCCCTTCAATCAAATGCAATATACCGACCGGTGCGTTTTATCTCTTTCCTGATGTTTCCGCATATTTCGGATGGCATTATAAAGGTAAAAAAATGAACAATGGTCAGGATCTCTGCATGTATCTGTTGCAAGAGGCGAACATTGCGCTTGTGGACGGTTCAGGTTTCGGGGCCCCTAAATGCATTCGTATAAGCTACGCCGCCTCGGAGGAGACGCTAAAACGTGCAATGGAACAATTCACTGAGGCCTTGGCCATGCTTAAACCATGAATGTAGAAGGTCTTTTTCAAGAGTTTCGTTCAAAACGGATCGCCATTGTTGGCGATGTAATGCTGGATGTTTACTTTATGGGAAACGTTCACCGAATGAGTCCTGAGGCTCCTGTGCCCATTCTACAACTGACCACCGAAGAACACCGTCTTGGCGGCGCTGCCAACGTTGCGCTGAATCTCAAAGCTCTCGGGGCTCAGGTTCATCTGTGCTCGGTAATTGGCGATGACGTTCCGGGTAGGCAACTTCATGATTTACTGCTAGCTAAAGGAATTGAATGTTCTGCTTTACACAAGGCAGGAGTCAGGAAAACCACCGTTAAAACGCGGGTTTTGTCAGGGCCGAAGCACTTGCTCAGAATAGATCATGAAGATGTGGCTCCTATCGACGAATGGATGGCGGAAAAATTGATAGCATCACTAAAATTATTGATTGCCAAGGGGATTGATGCCATAATTTTTCAGGATTACAATAAGGGAGTATTGACCGATTTAGTCATTTCGGAAAGCGCAAAACTTGCAAAGGCCAACGGGGTACTCGTGTGCGTCGACCCTAAGAAAGAACAATTTTTATCGTATCAAGAGGTCGATTTATTCAAACCCAATCTTAAAGAATTGAGAGAGGGCCTTGAGATGGAGCTTAATCCAAGAGACATCAACACGCTTTTGCTGGCATCATCAAAACTGCGCGATCAATTAAAGCATAAAATTTCGCTTATTACTCTTTCTGAGTTCGGTGTTTTTGTCGATGACGGAACGTTTAACACAGTACTTCCTGCACATTTTCGCGACATATCAGATGTTTGTGGCGCCGGTGATACGGTTATTGCTGTTGCTACCCTTGCACTGTGTTCCGGCCTTAATCTGCAACAGATTGCGGCGTTGGCAAACCTCGCCGGTGGAATGGTATGCGAACACTCCGGAGTTGTAAGTGTTAATGGTGAAGAGTTGCTTGAAGAGGCGAAGAAACTCCAACATTTCAATGAGTAAACCTGTTGTAAAACCCTACAAAACCGGCAAGTCTAAAAAGGAAGAAGTCACTTCGATGTTCGATAATATTTCGGAGCGGTATGATTTCATGAACCATTTTCTTTCTTTGGGAATAGATCATCTTTGGCGTAAAAAGGCAGTAGCCTTACTAAAGGCTAGCAAACCCCAAGTTATTCTTGACATTGCCACGGGAACAGGCGATTTTGCAATTGCTCTGCTCAAATTAAATCCGAAGCGCATCGTTGGCATGGATATTTCAAAGGGCATGTTAGAGGTAGGCAAAAAGAAAATGCAACAACGTAAAATCGATCACATCATCGAGATGCAACATGGGGATTCGGAAAATTTACCGTTTGAAGCAAATACCTTCGATGCGGTTACGGTTGCTTTCGGAGTTAGAAACTTTGAAAATTTGGATAAGGGGCTTTTGGAAATGCTTCGCGTAACGAAAACGGGAGGTAAATTGGTTATTTTAGAATTTTCAAAACCTAAAAAATTTCCCATTAAGCAAGCGTTCAAATTATATTCCCGATACGTTATTCCATTCTTCGGTAAGCGGATTGCTAAAGATGAAAAAGCCTATGCTTATCTTCCAGAGAGCGTGAATGCATTTCCCGAAGGAAATGAATTTGCAGACATTCTAATTCAATTGGGTTATCAATCCGTAAAAACCGAAACGGTAAGCGGGGGCATAGCAACCTTGTACACGGGGATAAAATAATGCAACTAAATCGGTATTTTTACGTTAGTCACTCCGATGCTTCGCTCCCTATTTTGTAGTCTTTTTCTCGTCTCATTTACCGTCATTGGACAAAAGTTCAAGCAGGAACGCTACAAAAATTTCGACCGACGTTTATTCCACTTTGGATTTATGTTGGGTTTCAACACCTCGGACTTCACCCTTTATCCGGAATTGAACAATTATGAGAATTACAAAATTCTCTCCGTTGAGAACAATGCGCAACCGGGTGGCCAACTTGGAATTTTAACCACGATGCGTGTAGGCACACCTATGGTGCGTCTGAGATTCATACCAACCATTTCCTTTCAGGAAAGATCAATCACCTACCGCTTTGAGGACACTACAAAACTGGGATTTCGTCTCGAGGACGAACGCGTGAACTCCACCAACCTCGATTTTCCCTTAATGGTGCAATTTCGTACCCGCCGACTAAATAATTTTGCGGCCTATTGCTTAGTTGGCGGTCAATATTCCATTGATTTGCAATCGCAGGAAAAAGCTTCGCAAAATTACATTGACCCCTTCATCAAGATTAAACGAACCGACTGGCAAGGTCAAATTGGTGCAGGACTTGAGTTTTTTGCACCGTATTTCAAATTTGGGTTAGAATTAAAGTTCACCCATGGCTTCGGAAATGTTTTTGTAAAGGACAATACTTACATTGCTGTTCCGATACGAAATTTATACAGCCGCGGTTGGGTGGTTTCCTTTATTTTTGAAGGATGATTCATACGATTTCATTCGCTTGTTCCCCCGAAGAAGCACAAAATACAGCTTTTATTCAACAGCAGATTGCAGCAGAATGTGGACCTCAATTCGTTCATTACCGTTGGAAAAAACGAAGCATCGACGCCCGATCACGTAACATTAAAATCAATGCTACCATCGAGTGCGCCGAATCTCCTTTGCCTTCAAGGATTAGAAAATTTACCTTTGATGACGTACGTCATTGTCCTGAAATTCACGTTGTTGGAGCTGGACCTGCGGGTCTTTTTGCCGCCTTGTTCGCCCTTATGAATGGCCGTAAACCCGTGATCTTTGAACGGGGGAAGGACGTGCGATTACGACGACGAGACTTGGCCCAAATCAGCCGATTACAAACGATTAACGAGGAATCAAATTATTGTTTTGGTGAAGGAGGAGCGGGAACCTATTCCGACGGAAAGCTCTACACGAGGTCCAAGAAACGAGGGGAAGTGCAGCTGGTGTTGGAATTGCTGGTACATTTTGGGGCGGATGAAAACATTTTAGTCGATGCTCACCCGCACATCGGAACGAATAAACTTCCGAAAATCATTGAGAATATCCGTGAATTGATTCGCGCAAAAGGAGGGGAAGTTCATTTTGAATCCAAATTAACCGGACTTCGACGGAAGGGAACATCGCTAACCCACCTTGAAATCAACGAAACGCTTGAAGTTCCGGTAAATCAGGTAATTCTTGCCACGGGGCATTCTGCGCGAGACGTGTTTTATTTGTTGCGCAGGGCTGGGATTAAACTATTGCCCAAACCTTTTGCCTTGGGTGTACGTGTCGAACATGCTCAAGAACTCATCGATCGACTTCAATACCACGGCCGATTAAACGATCAATTCCTTCCCCCTGCCTCCTATTCTTTGGTGGAACAAGTCGACGGAAAAGGCGTTTATTCCTTTTGCATGTGTCCGGGAGGAATTATTGCCCCATGCGCAACTCGAAGCGGAGAGGTAGTGACCAATGGATGGTCGCCGTCGAAACGCAACAACCCCTACGCCAATTCGGGAATCGTGGTGACCATCGAACCATCCGACTTCGAAAACCCTTTGGATCCTTTTGTGTGTTTACAATTTCAGGAATCCGTGGAACGCTCGTGCCATGATGCTGCCGGAAACAATCAACAAGTACCCGCTCAACGCTTGAAGGACTTCGTGGAGGGGAAGAAATCGGATAGTTTTCCTAGATCGAGTTATACCCCGGGAATCGTGAGCGTCCGATTAGACGAAGTGTTACCTCGGGTGGTCGCTGGCAGGCTGCAAAAGGCATTCCTTGTTTTTAACCAAAAAATGCCGGGCTTTTTAACCAACGATGCCGTGGTGCATGCGCCGGAATCACGTACCTCCTCCCCTGTTTTGATTCCAAGAGACCGTGAACGAATGCATCACGTTGAGGTCAAGAACTTATACCCCTGTGCCGAAGGTGCAGGCTACGCCGGAGGAATTGTGTCCGCAGCGATCGATGGAATGAACTGTGTGGAGGCTGTAATTCGCTGTAATATTACCCCGTTGGGGTAACGCTCATTGGAGGGAAATGCTTCTTAATAAAGAACGAGACAAGCTGGGTAATCATATTCCGCTGCTTTTCGGATAATAAGAGTTGTTAATTCAATCATTGATTTCTTTGGCTCTCTCATTAAGTCCCACAATACGTGGAGTATCCGCCGTCGAATTCTGGCTTTGAAGCTCGGTTCACCTCCATGTTGATGGGGTTATATGGGGCCGCTAAAGCATTTAACCCTTGGTGGAATCCTACTTCTTGTCCCTTTTCCATGGCGTCCAAAAGCTCCTCCACCCATTGGTTTCTTGGAATCATCACGGGGTTGAATTCTTTCATCAACGCATACTTAACTGGCATACCACGCCATTGGGTCAACCATTCTTTTAAGCTTGATTGAATCCCTGAAAAGCGCTCCGTATCAAATCCGTAGGCAAGAAAGGAGAACGTGTCGGTATAATCGAGGGCATGCTTTTCCATGATGTGCAGCAATTGTTTCCAGCATTCGTCCGCATGAGGACTGTTCTCCAACAATCCCGTTTTGGCACGCATCATGCTACCGAAAGCCTTTTCCCATAATGGCCCAAATTCTCCCAGCATTTCTTTTGCACGAAGAATTGCCTTTTCTTCGTCGTTGTGCAATAGTGGTAATAATGATTCTAGCCAGCGGGTTAAATTCCAATGCAATATGTTGGCTTGGTTTCCAAAAGCATAACGGCCGTGGCGGTCGATTGAACTGAATACTGTTTTTGGATCGTAGGCATTCATAAAAGCACAAGGTCCATAATCGAAGGTTTCCCCGGTAATAGCCGTGTTGTCGGTATTCATAACCCCATGGATGAACCCAACGCGCATCCAATGGCAAACCGTATCAATTTGCAAGCGCATGACCTCCATGAACAAATCTTCCACGGGAGAAGAAGAACCATTGATCGACGGATAAAGGCGCTTTAAGGTATACTGAAACAAAGCCTCCAAGTCCGTAGTTTTGCAAAAATACCTCGCATACTCGAAGGTACCAATTCTCAGATGGCTCTTCATGCTCCTTGCCAATACAGCACCATCGTGAACTCTTTCCCGCAGCACTTCGTTGCCCGTTTTGATAACGCTTAAACTCCTTGAAGTAGCAATTCCAAGCCCCTGCATCGCTTCGCTAATCAAGTATTCACGCAACATCGAGCGTAAAGTAGCACGCCCGTCTCCTTCCCTAGAATAGGCTGTTCTTCCTGCTCCTTTCAATTGAACATCAAAGCGCTGTCCTTGCGGAGTAATGTGTTCGCCAAGGTGGATCGCACGCCCATCTCCTAACATGGTGAAATGGCCGAATTGATGGCCGGCATAGGCTTGAGCATAAGAACGTAAATCCCTTGGAACATTGCCGGATAGCGTATTAAGGAGTTCTTTTGAATGCGCGGGATACACCCCAAGTTCTTTCATCAAAACTTCGTTCCATAGCACCACCGCAGCATCAACCGATGGTTCGGGTTGGTGTTGCTGAAAAAACACCTCGGGTAGTCTGAGATAACTGTTGTCCCAATGAAAACTCATGCCGTTTTGGAATTTTGTGCAACTCTTTTCAAGGCTTCGGCTAATTTCTCTACTTGAAGAATGCGCGAATACGCCTCAATACCCTTTGACTCGCAAGCGATACGTCCTGCTTGTTGGTGCTCTGCATAAAGGTCGTTCATAGTTTCTTGCAGTTGGGCAGCATTTTCAACAATTACCCCTGAATTGGTAGCGCGAATCAATTCTTCCTGAAGGGTTTCTAGCGCCCCTTGAGTATCCAATAAATAAAACTTTTGTTTGAGCTCATTGGCACCTTGATCGTTGGTAAAACAAAAAACAATTTTGCGCTTCAGCGCTAAATAATCGTAAATTTTGGTCCCCATAAAAGCGTAATAATTGAACAACAACAGGGCGTTATGCTTTGATAAACGTTCAAGTAATCGTTGATTCGATAGCTTCGGATGTACCTTCACCACCTCTTTCAACTGAGGAAAATGGTGGTTGACCATTTGAAGAATTTTTTCGTTTCGGTTGGTTCCATAAAAATGAAGTTCGAATTTCCGTTGGGGGTTAGAAACCGCCCATTCGTTTAATGCCGTAAGGACTATTTCGAGCGGATGCCATTCATAGATCGTACCTACAAATGCCATTTGAAATACCTCCGCATTTTGTTTCGAGGCATGAAGGGTTGCAAGTACTTCTTCGTCATATCCGTTTGCAGCAATGCAAAAAGCACCCATTGGAACTTGTTGGCGTATTTGATGTTCCACAAAGGTGGATACGGTGGAAATTAACGAAGCATTAACGGCAGTTCTTTTCTCAATAAAAGCGTAGTACTTGAAATAGCACCAATTCTTATTGCGCAAATTACTGGACCATGGATCCCGGTAGTCGGCAACCCAAGGCACTCGGAAACGCTTTGAAAGTCGCTTGGCGTAGTGGAATAAGACAAAGGGTTCTCCGCTTGCTATAACAATATCTACCTTATTGTTTTTAAGATAGTTATAAGCGGTTTTATAAATTTCTAGTTTAGTTCCAATAGGCAAAAAAAACTGCAAAATTTCGTTCATTCCGCTAAGGAATTTTCGCACTGTCTTGTAACGTTCAATTCCGTATTTCAACAGCAACCGGTTGCTGAAATTGGGATGATAGGGTCCGTGAAGCACCGTCCCCCACTCCGTTTCTTCGGTAATCACTTCGCCGCTCAAACCGGGTTTAGCGTAATCCGTTTCTGATCCGTCAGAATGTCCCCATTGCCGTGTTATAACAATCGGGTCCAAGCCGAACTTTCGAAAATTCTTATACCAATGGTAGGGACGCAAACCACCCACCGAAATGTAAGGTGGAAAATCGTAGGCAAGAATAAGAACTTTAATCACGCTTTAAAGTTAATCAAAGGAACCGAGGGCATGCGTATAGATGCTATTCAATTGGCGCATGATCACCTCAGAGGAAAAACGACTTTTGGTGGATTGTCGAATGGCCTCTGCATCGTAGGAATCAAAAGATCGTATCAATTGCAGCATGCCTAGTGCAAAAGCCTCTGAACTCATTTCTGTTATGATACCTGTCATTGCGCCAACGATATCGCGTACACCGCCCGAATCTGTAACCACCACCGGTTTCCCCATCGCTTGTGCTTCAGCTATGGTTAACCCAAAAGTTTCTACTTGACTGGTTGAAAGAATTGCGTGATGGGTTGCTATTTCTTCATTTATTGCTGCCCGATTGAGTCTTGGCAACCAGGCGATATTTTCCAGTTTTAAAGAAGTGCAGAGTGCACGAAGTTCTGTTTCCAGAGGCCCATGTCCGACAATTGTTAAGGAGACTGTTGGAATTTTTTTTTGCACAAGACTCAAAGCTTCAAGCAATAACCGATGATTTTTAACGAGAATGAGATTTCCAATAACTAAGAACTTAAATGATGTGGTTTGTGAGAAAGGAGCTATCGGGAAGGAAAAAAACGACGGGTGCACGATGTTTGGAAGGACCGTAAAGGTATTTTTTGGTTCCAAGCCAATGTTGGACAAGGTGTGCTTTAACGCGAAGTGGCTTACAAACAGCCCTTTATGGCAATGTGCAAGCACCTTTCTACTAATAACTATTTCTTTTTTGGTGTATTGTTTTGGGTTGAAAATTAACCCGGAGGTATGTTCGGTATGAACTTGTGGAAGGTTGTATTCACGTGAAAGCTTATGCCCAATGAACCCCCCCATAAACATGGCATGGCTATGGATCACCCTGAAATCTTTTGGATTGAGTTCAAATCTTTTCATGGCCTTTTTCACCTGCTGGAAACAATATGCATAAGACACAATGCGAAAAAAAGGCAGAGGTGGAACCACACTTATCCTCAAAACACGAACACCATCTTCCTTCGAAAAGGAAACCTCGGATCGCTTGGCAATCGAATTGGCGAAAGTCCCCATCATTGAAGGGTGAACTACGGTAACTTGGTGTCCGTAATCCCTTAACATATGCGCTTGTTCTTGAACGAAAATTCCCGTAGTAGGATTTTCATCGGAAGGATACCACGAGGCAACCAGAAGAATATTCAATGAGTCAGCGCGCATGAAGACCAATGTTGAGGCAGTTTAACAGGATTTTAGGTAATTCCATGATCAGATAGCGCGACGACCGATGTTTCCAGGCCTTCGTCCAAATTTGAGTTGCTACACCCAATTGTTGGTTCTGCCGCGCTTGATACAAATACATGCGGAACTTAGCATCGATGTAATGATTGAAATAGTTCTGGGGTAGCTTTTCCTCAAAAAGCGCTTTATGCTGGTCGCGGAGGTCTTTAATGGCATCCACATATTGAAGCACTTCCATAAAGCGAATCTTTTTCATTCCCTGAACCACGGTCCCTTCGTCGTGAACGTGCTGAATGACGGTATATTCTTCCATTTGAAAGACCGGATAACGGGCCGCCACTCGAAACCACAAGTGCGTATCTTCCCAAAGCCTGAAACGCTCATCGAATTGCTCGTTTTCAAGCATTGAACGGTGCACACAAACCTGTGTTGGCACTAAAAAATTATTTCCAATTTCCACTATCACATTCTTCTTGAGTTGCAGAAAGGCCTTATGCTTGATTTCATGTTCACGATGGATGGCCAATCCGGTTGCAACCATACATGCGATAGCTGCATTGTTTTCAATGAAAGCTGCAAGTTGCTTCAGGTGGTTAGGCAGAAATTCATCATCGCTGTCGAGAAAACAAATCCAGGTTCCAGAGGCGTGAACGATCCCTTTGTTGCGTGCTGCACTTCGTTCAGAATTTTTTTGGTATACATACTTAATCCTAGCTTCTTTAAAAGAGGTCACGACATCCTTGGTGCTGTCGGTTGATCCGTCGTCGATGACAATTAACTCCCAATCTGACAATTCTTGCTTTATGACACTTCCTATGCTTCTCGCCAAGAAAGAGGCTCTGTTGTAGGTCGGAAGAATAACGGAAAAGAATGGCATTTACTTGACTTTAATCGGGATGTTTGATTTCACTCGAAACAAAATACGAAAATAAAGGAGAATATTTAAGCCATGAATCCGTATTGAACCCCAAAATTCGATGCGTTCTTTTTGGTTCATTCGCCAAATTAAGAGGGCGTTCAACACCGCATTCAAGAGAATCAAGGAGTAGTATAACATCAACCCGCCTACTCCATGCGTTTTTCTAAAAAGCAAAGCAATCGAGGCACTGCGCTGTCTTAAATTCCATGATTTACCCGGGCTGCTTCCTTCATTTTGATGCAATACCTTTATTTTTTCATAACAAGATAGCCTATATCCCTGTGCCAGAATTCTTCGGCACAAATCAAATTCCTCGGAATACAAAAAGAAATCAGGATCGAAACCCTTTAAAGATTCAAAAAGTGAGCGTTTGAACAGTAAACACGCGCCGTTCAAGGCTTTAATCTCTGAAGGTGTTGACTTAAACCAACGATGGAAGAGGTAATGCAGTATACGGTTATAACTCAATACCTCTTTAAAGGAGGCGTTGTAGAAATAAACTGCCTTTTGATGTACATCGAACTCGTCTACCAGGCTGCAATTTACCATACCCACGTGTTCGGCGTCTGTCCGAAATCGAATCAGCATCTGCTCAAGGGCCTTATCCAATACCACGATGTCCGAGTTCATCACGGCAACAAATGTGCCGCAAGCCTTCAAAACCCCAAGATTCACCGCACTACCAAAGCCAAGATTGGTAGCATTTTGTAGCCAAATAACCTCCGGTATTTGAGATTTAATGAAAGCGGCACTTTGATCGGTAGAAGCATTATCGACTACGATTAATTCGTAAGACAGGTCCTTAGTCTGCTTGATAATAGACTGAAGGCAAGCCAAAGTGAGATTAGCGGTGTTATAATTGACAACGATGATGGATAACTCAATCATGTCGAAGCTTGTGCCTTAAGGTTTGAATGACTGCCTTTAGTCCATAAATGGAAATGACATTCAAAAAAGTTAAAAAAGTCCCCTTGCGTTGTGCTTTTGAATACCGATTGAAGTAAGCAAAAATTAAATATGCTGAAATTCTCTGTTTTAAAACGTTTGTTGGGCGCTTCCTGAAAATGTATTTAGCAATGCGCGCATTTTCATAAAAAGTTTCGATGTTATTGCTCTCTAATGCTCTTAACGTTCGGTCGTGAACCCGAAAATAATTCAGTCCTTCATGTAAATAACAGGCCTTTCCGTGCGTTAAAATTATACTCCACAACATCCAATCGCCGCATAATTTAAACCCTAAAATGTTGGGGATCCAATGTTTCAAAATGCTGCGTTTTGTAATAACACTGCTGGCATTAACAATGTGGTTAAAATTGTACATGTGTTCTTCAAGAAAGGCAGAAGAATCAATCCGATCACAATTTTTATCCGGGGAAAACACCTTATCCGTTGGAAAAAAGGGCTCTCCAAGATAGGTTGTTTCCGTTCCATGTTCATTGATGATCAAAGATTTACAAAAAATAAGGTCTTCCTCCCTAGCCACTTCAAGACTTTTTGATAAAAAATCGGGATGAGCACGGTCATCACTTTCAGCAATCCATACCCATTCACCCACGGCTAATTCTACCCCTTTATTCCACTGGACAAAGGTATTACCACTGTTTTTTTCATTATAAACAATGTGCTTCACCTTCTCTAACCCTCGATATTTTTCAATAATTTCTCGACTGTTGTCGGTTGATCCATCATCCAACAAAATCACTTCAAAATTTTGATAACGTTGATTTAGCACGGAATCAATCCGTTCCCCTAAAAATAGGGAATGGTTATAGTTAGGTATTATAACACTAACCAACGGATTGTATGAGGGCTCGCCATTCAGCATTAAAACGTTCTAAATCGAAATGATCTTTCGCGTAAAAATACGCCTTTTTCGAGCGGCGATTCAATTCACCTCCATCTGCACATAGCCTGGCTAGGTGCTCTATTGTCTCCTCAACGCAATTCTGCGGATTTGTTAGTAGCGCTGATTCTTCTCGCTCAAGAACATCTGGGATTGCACCCACAGCCGTTACAACGGGAACACATCCAAAGGCCATGGCTTCGGAAATAACTTTTGGGAAACCTTCGCTTTCGGAAGTAAGTACCAAAACGTGCGAAATCGCATACAACCTTTCAATCGTTGTTTTATCAGTTATTAACCCATGGCAGTGCACGTTTTGAGGAGTATTCAAGCTATTTTCAACTCCTACGGCTTGAAATCTAATTTGCGGTTCGTGTAAAAAATGATCGGCTATTTGAAAAAATAAGGGTAAGCGTTTCTCTTTAACGTCCCGCCCAACAAAAAGTACATTGAACACCTCCTTTGACTTTGAGGGCAATTTAAGTGGAAAGGAAACTTGATGGTTGATTACCGAGATTTTTTGCAACAACTCCATCGGATCATTCTGCTCCTGATACATTGGGGTTATCCATTTCATTAACCCTGCATTAACGAGAACTCGGTGATTGATTCTGGCAGCCCAATCGTTGACAAGGTAGGTTTTGTCCGGTACATCATTGTTCGAATTATTGTGAACTATATCGATTATATGGACATGGGATGCGAGGTGTTTCCACAAAAAGTCGATGGATTCACGATGCCAAAAAATCACAATAGGTGAAGAACATGCGTTGATTCTTCTGGCGAGACGCTTTGTGTACCAAGCTCTGATAATTCTTCCAAGCCGAGGTGCCTCCAGATAATTGGATAAGAAAGTAAGTTTTCCGTAGCTTTCAAACTCGCGCTTCAAAAGAATACTTTCTGCTTTTCCAAATTGGCTTTGTGCATAAGCTCTTCCATTCCACGGATTGACCCGATAGCGAATAAATATTTCTTTGGGATAGGCAGATAAGGCACTCATGACATCAGCATGAACGCGCTCAGCACCCCCTACGGAGGCCAGGGGAAAGAAGAAAAACAATCTTGGATTATTCATTGAGCACCGCATTGAATAATTTGTCCCAGCGCTTTTTTTGGGCTTCTACCCCGAGTTCCTTGATAAAACTTGCACGTATGTTGTTTTTCAATCGCTTATGCAATTCTGGTTCGTCCAATAAACGTTGGATTTTCAGCAGCATATCATCAAGCCTTCGTTCGCAAAAAAGACCGTTGATACCGTCCTCTATTACAAAAGAAGGTAAGCCAATCTTGGTACTAACGCTCGGCACACCGCACAAACTGGCTTCTATGAACATCGAAGGGCCAGCGTCTGCTTCCGAGGTGATCAGCGCTAAATCAATATCCTGCCAGAAAGTTGCAAGGGAAGAAAGACTGCCCGTAAATTGGCTTCGAAATTCTACAGGATACCCCTTAGCTTGCAGGGCTTTTATTGTTGGAAGCACATGGGAATAAAAACCCTTGAATTCACGATCCGGGTTGCCTGTCCACCCAATAACAAAAGACTTCCTCTTTTTCTTAATTTTTGGAACAAACAGGAACTCATCATAGCATAAATTGGCAAAGAATATGGGCTGCTTAAAGGCCTCAGAATAAAGCTTTACTGAGGATGGTGAACCGACCAACAAAGCGTTGCAATCGTTCAGAAATTCTTCTACAAAGACCTTTGGAGTAAGCCCCGTCTTATGAATTACCCCTGTGGGGGGAAATTGGTCGGTAAATATTCCTTTAATCGTTTTAGGCGCTTTAATATGGTCAAAATCAGCGTCTTTATTCATATAATAATCCAAATAAACCACCAAGTCATAGCAATTATCGGACGCTATTTTTCGTATAAAACCGTTTTCGTCGAATTTCGAAAGACCTATCCGATGCAAAAATTTAACCGTTCGGTAAACCAACCCTCGAAGAATGTAGATGTTTTGAAACGGCCATTTTGTCCGCACAGGACTCGGGGAAACGGTTCCTCGCGAAACGAAGTCCGACGATACACTCGCTCCGATCCTTGGGCGGTTGACGGTGAAATCGAAAAAAAAGTCATATCCAGGGATGTTATTTTGAATAAATTCAATAATGCGATGAAAAGCCCACCCGGGGGTATCTCCGATGAGTAGAATGCGCTTTTTTTGACTCACTGTGCCGGAATTCCTTTTACGGTTACATCGGCTGGCACGTCTTTGGTAACTACCGCACCGGCACCGATAACAGCTCTATCTCCAATGTGGATGCCGGGGAGTACCATAGCTCCCATACCAATAAATACGCTTTCTCCAATTGTACAAGCTCCCGCAATCAAAACCCCAAGGCATATTTCGCAAAATGAACCGACTCGGGAATCGTGATGGATGCTCGATTTGGCATTGATAAGGGTCCCTGATCCAATGCGCACGTTTGGGCCAATAAATACTCCGTGCATCACATTCAACCCTTCGCCTAATTCGACATGGTATGTGCTAATTTGAGCAGTTGGGGAAATCACGGATGCAGGGTCGTGATAAGCGATAAACCGCTGATAGAGCGCTTTTCGCAATTCAGGTTTTCCTACCCCGAGAACAAATTTACTTTTCGGAAGCTTGTGAAAATCGCTGAGCGCCGGAACTCCGAAGATTCCCAAAGGGTGCTCATTTACTTCATCATAAAAAGCAGTCACATGTTGCTTGTCAAGCCTCAATTCGTTGAAGACCTCGCGAGCATGTCCACCAGCACCTACAATTATCATGACGTCTAATTTAGGCGTTATTGATGATTTTACCTACGGTTGAAAGTTCGGACATCGTTAAACCATAGTACAAGGGAAGGCACAATACACGAGATGCTACGTCAAAAGCAACAGCACAAGGGCGGTTTTTGACATATGGCAGGGTATTTAAGGAAGGATAAAAATACCTTCTTGGAAAAATGTTGGCAGCGTTCAACAATTGTTCCGTTTTAAGGAGGTGCTGCTCCGATTCAAATAGCACAGGATAATAGGCACTATTCCAGTGGGTAAGATTTCGGATTTCGAGCGGGGATATTTTATCAAATGAAAGATGGCTATTATACCACGTGATGGATTGATTTCGAGCATTTAAGACATCGTCCATATGGGGTAATAATGCCAAGCCCATCGCAGCTTGTAACTCGCTCATTTTAGCGTTAATGCCTAAACCGTGGAAAGCAAGGGGCCCATCGTGGCCAAAATTATGGCTGTAATAAACTTTATGAAACAGGTCAGGATCCTTGCAAAAAGCTGCTCCCCCCTCGCCCGTGTGAAAAAGCTTCGTGGCGTGGAAACTGCATGTGCTTAAATCTCCAAACTCAAAGACGCTTTTGCCGTTGAATGTTACCCCGAAAGCGTGCGCTCCGTCGTAGATGACTTTCAAATTGTGTTTTTTCGCAATTCGCTCAATTTCTTCCACATGGCAAGGATTTCCGAAAACATGGGTCGCTAAGATGCAAGTCGTTTTTTCTGTTATTGCATTTTCAATTTTCGTTTCGTCAATCGTTAAATGTAAGGGGTCAATATCGACAAAAACCGGCGTACAATTTTCCCATACGATAGTCGAAGTTGTCGCCACATAGGAAAAAGGAGTGGTAATTACCTCGCCACCGTTCCCCAACAGTTTTAAGGCGATTTGTAAGGGACTAGTTCCATTGTTTGTCAATAGAAGCTGTGACGATTCCAATTTTAGGTAGTCCCTGAGTTTTGCCTCAAGTTCCAACACCAATTCTCCCCGATTAGTTAGCCAACCGTTATTGAAAGCCCTTAATACTTCGGCGGTATATTGCTCGATGGGAGGTAAAAAAGATTTCGTTACGGGAATCATTCGGTTATCTTAAAATCAAGGGCAGGTCGAACAAATCCTGGAAATTTCCCATGCCAATTTGAAGTTTCGCGCTCTTCCAATACTTCAAAGGTAAGAACTTCCTCGAAGTTAAATAAGGGCTGAGAGGTATCTTTTACGACCATAAACGAAATGTAGTAAAGACCTGTATTCAACAATTCTTTGGGTATGGTGCAACGGGCCTTGTGCAGTCCACAAGCAAGCTTGGGCGCTGGCAATTGCGTAATTACGTTAAATACGCACTCACCTGTCGCAGCATATAAATGTAAACTCAAATTAGCCACTAAATCGTGAACATAGTTCCAAAACGAAATTTCGATTAACAAACTGCTTTTGACGGTGAGGATTTGCTTACCATCCTCGCGAACAGGCTCTAGAGAAATGGATTTTAAACGAGTGTGAGCGTTTCCGGGAGCGTCTTTTTCCTCGTAGTTTCTTCCCCAATCCGCTTTATTGCGCCCACTCAGGTAATAATCAACGACCTCTGCAGGGGATCCTTGGGCGACTATACTTCCGTGTTCCAAAAGCAGCGCTCGATTGCATAGGTTTTTTACCGCTTCCATGTTGTGGCTTACAAACAACACGGTTCTTCCTTCAACTGCCACATCTTTCATTTTTCCAATACACTTCCTCTGAAATTGCGCATCCCCCACTGCCAAAACTTCATCAACAATTAATATCTCAGGTTCGAGGTGCGCTGCAACGGCAAATGCCAAACGCACATACATGCCAGATGAATAGCGTTTTACCGGAGTATCAATATATTTTTCCACGCCACTGAAAGCAACAATTTCATCAAATTTGCTTGAAATTTCTCGCTTGGTCATTCCCAATATCGCCCCGTTAAGAAAAACATTCTCCCGACCGGTCAATTCAGGGTGAAACCCCGTACCCACTTCGAGCAAAGAAGCTACTCGGCCACAAAGAGTGATCTTGCCTTTTGTTGGAGAAGTTACTTTAGATAAAATTTTAAGTAAGGAACTTTTACCCGCGCCATTGCGACCAATTATACCAAGGACTTCACCTTCATTCACGGAAAAACTGACGTCGTGCAATGCCCATACATATTCTGAACGTTGACTTCCGTCATGATCATTGGCCTCCGTAATCACCAACGTTGGGTCTTCTTTACCGCGAATTTTATACCACCACCGATTCAGATCTTGAACCAGGGATCCAGTGCCAATTTGTCCAAGTCGGTATTGTTTCGATAAATGTTCTACGTTAATCCTTTCCATCTGTCCCTAGACTGTATCCATAAATGACTGTTCTACGCGATTAAAGAACACCACTCCAAGAACAAGTGTAAATAGGGCAAAAACCGCGGTATACACCAAACCCAGTCCATCAAAAGTTCCACTGGAAAAGACGGAATACCTTAAATTCTCAACGATCGAAGTCAGGGGATTCCATTTAAGTATTTCATGCATGGCTCCCCTCGCAAAGGACAATGGATAAATAATGGGGGTTGCATACATCAATAACTGCACTCCGAAGGTTAGTAAAAAACTAAAATCCCGGTATTTTGTTGTCAGGGAAGAGAACAAGAGCCCCAAGCCCATTGCCAACAGCGCGAGCAACAGGGTATAAACAGGTATCAGGGTAAGTGTCCAGTTCAGCGTTGTTGTTGCCATTCCCGCAAGGTTGAAACCAATGATTATCCCAATTAATACCATAATTTGAACAAGTAGTTTTATCAGGCCTGAGGCTAGTATGGACAAGGGTACAGCCAATCTCGGAAAATATACTTTGCCAAAAAGGCTGGCGTTTACCGAAAACGTGTTGGCACATTTCAGAAACACGTCGGAAAAATAACCCCAAAACGTGAGTCCGGTGAAGTAAAATAAAAATGGATGAATTCCTGCTGTTGGTATCGCTGCGATTTTACCAAAAACAATGAAAAACACCAGGGCAGTAAGAAGGGGTTGCAGAACAAACCAAATTGGTCCTAAAACAGTCTGTTTATATTGGGCAACAAAGTCCCGTTTTACGAAGAGAACTATCAGGTCGCGGTAATGCCACAATTCCCACAAACGTGTATCGAACCATCTTCGCTTCGGAGTTATTATTTCTAGATACCGTGGTTTATCCATCGAAGAAAAATTCTGTTTTTTCCTAACAAATGTACGTTTTATCCAACAATTTACCTTTAAATTAGGCAGGATAAACGCAATAAACTCGCCCACTGAAGAACCCATGACATCGTTTAAGGGAAGAAGTTTCGTTATGTAAACATGAGATAAATTATTATTTTTGAATTATGTGTGGAGTTACACTGCGTCTCTTCGGTTTAATGAGCATCTTATTTTTAACGGGGTGTCTTGCGTTAGCTCAACCCTTAAGTGCAATCCTCCCGAAAAATGGAGCATTCTTATCCGATTTTAATGTGAGTTATTCGTGGAACAATGCGCCAACTGCTACCAATTATCGCGTTATGGTGGCTACGAACGCTACATTTACCTCGAATTACTTCGAATCACCAATCATCGGTCAAACCAGTTGGAGTTCTTTTGTTCCGCTACAAGGCAAATACTATTGGCGTATCAAAGCCTATATTCCGAATGATTCCATCCTCTCGCCTACCTACACGTTCAATTATTTTACGCCTTCTGGTTCCTTGTCGACCACTTTTTGGCTGAAGGCTGATGCAGGAATTAGCCTGGATGCAGCAAATAAAGTTCAGTCGTGGACCGACCTCAGTGCGAACGGTTACAGCGTAATACAAAACATTGCTGCCAAGCGTCCAGTCATCAGTAATAATTCACTCAACGGTTATCCGAGCGTTCAATTCTCGGGAGCTCAGGTGCTTTCCGGCGGAGATATACTTGATATCGGATTTAACTCTCGAAGCATCTTTATCATGGGCAAAATGGCCGCAAGTAACCAAAGCTTGTTGGCAAAATCAAAGGCGGCCAACGCCACCTTTAGGTACGGGGTTATTAAAGATGCCGCGAATACAGCCTTCTTATTTCAAAGCGATAATAATACGAGCAATTACTCGGCGTTCAATACCACCAATTACGCGCTTTACAACGCTTTTGTGAACAGAAGTACCGCCAAGAATCATTTTGACGTGAACAACGCTTCCCTCGGTATAAATAATTTCAACAGCAGCCTCTTGTTCGAGTCGAATTACCGGCTTTTGCTGGGAGCCTATAACAACGCCAACGACGACGGTGAAGTCCTTTTTTTAAACGGAAATATTTGTGAAATCATCTTCTCCGACACCAACGACTCTACGACAATATTGAAAATTAAAAACTACCTTAAGTATAAATATACGGCTACGTTTAACTTAGGAACGGACATAACCGTTACCAACGGGTTTTGTCCTCAAACGATTACCGCTCCTGCAGGCTTTACAGGTTATCTTTGGAATACCGGAGCAACAACAGCGAGCATATCCGCAAATCAAACAGGTGCCTATTGGGTTTCAGCTACGGACGCTTTCGGTTTTAAATGGACGGACACCCTTTACGTTAAATTCCCTACGATCGCAACTCCTCCGAGCAATATCGTTTGCGCAAACACTTCGGTTAATTGGAATACGGGACTTGGGGCCGGATTTACTCATTTATGGAGTACGGGCTCCACACAAAACAATATCACCATTTCCCAAGCTGGCACGTACAGCGTGCAGATAACAGGAGCTGGCGGTTGCAATTCGGTATTTGCTCCGATAACTTTTACCATGGACAACTATCCTTTTACGGCATTCATAGGAGCAGACACCACCCTTTGCACCGGAAACACGCTTGGTTTACAAGTTGGGGCAAATACAACGGTTCAATATCTTTGGAGCGACGGTTCGACCAACCCAACGTATACCGTATCCGCGCAAGGCACCTACAACGTATCACTCAATTCAACCAATAACAACGGTTGTCAGGCCCAAGACACCATTGCTATAACTGTAGCAGGTTTTGCGCCTCAAGTTAACCTTAATTTACCCTCGAGTACCTGTACCAATATTCCGATATTGATGTGGATACAATTCACCTCTCCCCAGCCCATCATTCCTCAAAGTGTGGATTGGACTTTTTCTAACGGTTTAAATTTATCTGGAAATTATGTCCAATTCAACGAATCGAATCCGTCAAATATACAAGGAAGCGTGACCATAGTCGCTCAAGATAATTGCACCACTTCCATTCCATTTGCTATTTCAGTTAGTCTGCCTCCTGTTCTGGGAATTACGCATGTTGGAAGTTGCTCTAATGCTCCCGTAACGTTCAGTGCAACGGACTCTCTCGGATCACCCCTCGTTGATTATTCGTGGGACTTCTTTGGGGGGCAGGGCTTTGGAAATGATACGGTAGCTACACCAAGTTTTATTTACCAACTTTCCGGGGCTGCCTATGCACAACTCATTGCGCAAAATCAAGGCGGATGTACCGACACCCTGTTCTACGGTTTCTCCCTTAGCGCAGCACCAAGCGCAGCTTTTACTCATTTGAATTATTGCGAACAAAGCGATTTACTTTTATCCAATAATAGCACATCCAACGACACTACGTCTTTGGTGGCTTACCATTGGGATTTTGGAGACACAAATTTTTCATCATTAGCCACTCCATACCAAGCATACCAGCAGGAAGGAAATTATTCGATATCCTTGATTGCGACCGCGGGAAATGGATGTGAAGACACGGTCATCCAATCCTTGAGCATCCAACCTGTACCTGATTTGGCCTGGACCATTAGCCCTACCTGCAAAGATATCGTTACTGGATTTGAAAGTCAATCCACCATACCCTCCGGTACCGTTGACTCAACCTCTTGGCTCGTAAACCTCCAATTTCCGCTCAATGGAACTCATGGAAGCTACCTTTTCACAACGCTGGGCATTCAATATTTAGAACTGCAATGCGTTTCAGATTTGGGGTGCGTAAAAGACACCTTGATTTTAGTGAACGTAAACCCAGGAGTTTACAGCTCGTTAAACTACCAGCCAGCCATCCTGTTAGCAGGCGACACACTTTCCTTATTTTCGCAATGTTCAGGTCAAACGGCTCAAAGTTGGTACATCGATCAACAACCTTATGGTAGCGCAAACGCGCTTACCTTGCTGGTTGATGACAGTTTGGAAGGACAAACGCTGGACGTCATGTTAATCGCACAAAACGCATTTGGGTGTTCCGATACTGCGATTGCAGTTCTTCAGGTAAACGAACGCATTTTGGACGTGGAGGTAAAAGAGGTGTTCCATGACGAAATCAATGGGGTGCATCAAGTTGCAGCACAGATCCACAACCTAGGAACCGTTCCCATTACCAAAGCGCGATTGCGCTTATCTCTTTCAGGAAGGGAGCTGTTCACTTCCTATTTTAACGATACGATCTTTGCGGGGGGTAGTTATTATTATTTGTTTCCGATGGTCCCCAATTTCTCCGCGCTTTCTCAGAATAATATCGGAGACTTTTACTGCGTTCAGGCTGCACTGGACCCCTTTTATCCGCTGTCGGAAATGGATTTGTCCAACAATGAGAAATGTGCAGTTCTGGAAGATCAGGCTTTTGAAATAAGTGCTCCTTGTCCAAACCCTGCCACCAATACTACGCATATTACCTTAATCGTTAACCAAAAATCAACGATCACTCTCGAGGTTGTGAATACGATGGGCCAGCAAATCATTCAATTATTTCAAAACGAGGATTTTGAACCTGGAACCTATTCCATTTCCCTCGATATGAAACAATGGTCTGCCGGTTACTACTTCATCAAGTGCCTGCACGAGAATCGGTCTAAAATATATCGAGCAATCAAAACATCTGAGTAATTTGGTACAATAATTGCCGCTCAATAAAGAACTAAATTGATATGAAACGGATATTTACCCTATTAATTTGCTTGATTTATCTTGCAACTCAGAATGCTTCACTTGCTCAAAAAGAAGACAAAGCGGACCAAATTTTAAATAAACTTTCCAAAAAAATCAAGGGATTAAATTCCTTTTACCTGGAATATTCGGCTACCGTTAAAAATGAAAGCCTTGATCAAAACGATTCATTTACCGGCAAAGGTTGGGTCAAAAACAATAAGTATTTTGCTACCTACGGTGATAATACGATAATCAGTAATGGATTAAAAACATGGTCTATCCTTAATAAGGACAAAGAAGTGTATGAAAGCAATAATTCCGACGACGATGAAATCATAAATCCGAAAAAATTGATGACCTTGTGGGAGAGTGGGTTTAAAAATAAATACAATAAAGCAGAGGTAATTGGAAAAGAATCCGTTGATGTAATCGATTTATACCCCAAGCAACCTGATAAGTCGAGCTATACCAGCATTACCATATCTGTTGCTAAAACGGCGAATGAACTTAGAAAGGCCCTAGTCAAATACAACGATGGAACCGTTATGACTTACTCAATCACCAAATTCACTTCAAATCCCGACGTGAAGGATACCAAATTTGTTTACGATAAGAAAAATTATCCGGGTTACAAGCTTATTAAGAACTAACGTTTCATGGCGCGATCCATTTCCCGTTGGTCATCTTTTAACTTTAAGTCGTGGCGCTTGTCGTGAAGTTTTTTGCCCACGGCGAAGGCAATTTCAATTTTAACCCACCCTTTTTCGGATAAATACAATTTTAAAGGAATTACGGTATTGCCTTTAATCTTCAAAAATTTTGCAATTCGCAGTATCTCCTTACGATTTAACAGCAGCTTTCGATCGGATCTGGGCAGGTGGTTGTAATGCGACCCGTTTTCGTAGGCATTTACAAACATATTTCGTATCCATACCTCTCCTTCCTGAACTACGCAGTAGGATTCGAGAATACTCGCCTTATTATTGCGTATGCTTTTTATTTCTGTGCCCGAAAGAACAATGCCCGCTTGAAAGACATCCTCTATATGGAATTCAAAACGCGCTCTTTTATTTTTTATGTTGAGTTGCGTAGAGGCCATAAAACAAAATTAACAAAAGCCGCACATTAATTACTAATTTTACCCTATGCAAATTCCCTCCCAATATCTCGAAAAAGCGGCAGAACAAATTGCTACTCTCCCGGGAATAGGTAAACGAACTGCCTTGCGATTGGCCTTGGATTTGCATAAAAGAAATCCGGAGGAAATGCGTATTTTCATCGAAGCTCTGATAGAGTTGAAAACCAAAACGCACACCTGCAGCAGTTGCGGCAATATTTCGGATGAACCCATTTGCGGGATATGTTCAGATCCGCAGCGAAATACTTCAATGATATGCGTCGTTGAGGATGTTCGTGATATTATGGCCATTGAAAACACGCGCACCTACCGAGGCTTGTACCACGTTTTAGGAGGAGTAATTTCTCCGATGGATGGAATTGGCCCTAGCAACCTGAACATAGAGTCCTTAGTCGAACGTTCCCTCAATCCTGAACTACGAGAGATTATTTTCGCCATCAGTCCAACCATGGAAGGAGATACCACAAATTTCTTTTTGTTCAAAAAGTTAAGCCGTGAAGGGTTATTGATTACCGCGCTAACCCGTGGAGTGTCCGTAGGTTCGGAGTTGCAATTTGCCGATGAAATCACCCTTAGCCGATCCCTCGAACAACGTCAGGAATTTAAATTGGCATTTTAAGCCACTTACGTACGACAACATATTTAAAGAAGCGTCCAGTCAAAGCGATCAGGAATGCAGCGATGCATAACCCCACTTGCAGATCGTTTACTTCAAACGTTTTATTGATTTTGTAATAAAACAGCCACTGGCAGAAAAAAATGCCGGCACAAACAGAAATCCACGTCGGGTACTCGGTGGCGAATAAACGAATCCATTGAAAAGGGCCACTAGGAGCTTTAAATAAAAAGGGATTCGGCCAAAAAATTGGTGTTTTGACATCCCATTTTAGAAAGGCTGCTCCGAAACGTTGTAATAAGAACTTTCGCTCATGAAGAATAATAAAAGTTAACAATGTCGTAGATAATGCCAAGGCAGCCACGACAAAAGACCATTGATTCGAAAATAAAGAGGTTGCGATCCAGAGTAACGCGTTGGCAAAATACAAAGGATTTTGAACCATAGAATACGTCCCAAGTGTGTTTAATTTCTCTGCCACTTGTTTGTTTCGATTTCTTCCAGAGCTGTGTGGGGCAGCAAAACCAATGGAAAGACACCTGAATAAGATACCCACTATTACCAAGGATGCTGCAAGAAAATTGAGTTTTTCGATATTGGCAGGCGCCACAATGGCGAAATCCAAGAAGCAGTAAGCCACCAGGCTGAATAAAATAAATGCGATGGGTATTTGTCCGCGGTATCGAAAAAACAAATTTCCCAAATCGTTACGATTCATAGAACAAAAATCCGAAGAAAAATTGTATATTGCCGTTACTGCGTTAAAATGAAAGAAAAGTTTGTTATTCAAGTGTTATTAAAAACTTCTGCCAAGGTGCTTGAATCAAAGATTAGCACTCCTGCTGGTCTTGGAGAGTGGTTTTGCGAAGATGTAAACGAACGCGAAGGGCATTACTTTTTCAAGTGGGATAACCACGAGGAAAAGGCCGCTTTATTGGCCCATAAACCTTTTCAATTCATTCGGTTTAAATGGTCAGAGGATGAAGAAAATAATTTGGATACGTTTTTTGAAATTGCAACGGAAAAAGATGCCCTCACCTCCAACATTACCTTAGTTATCACCGATTTTAGTTATCCAGAGGACAAAGACAACAGTGTAATGATGTGGGAACAGCAAATTGTTAAGCTTCGAAGACTTATAGGCTCATAAAAGTGGACAAGTAATTTTACTTTTGTTAAAAAAATTGTTGAAGCGACTCTATTTATTTAGCATTCGGGCATTCATTGGACCTTTTATAATAACCCTGATTATTGCAATGTTTATACTCATTATGCAATTTTTTTGGGTTTACATTGATGATTTGATGGGAAAAGGGTTAAGCGTTTGGGTGATTTTTGAATTGCTTTTTTACGTATCTGCTAGTTTAATTCCTCTTGCCCTCCCCTTGTCGATATTGCTTTCATCCCTGATGACGTTCGGAAATTTTGCTGAAAACAACGAGCTAACTGCGCTCAAATCGAGTGGATTTGCGCTGATACGCATTATGAGGCCACTAACCGTTATCGTCGCCATCATCGCCATGGCGACATGTTACTTTTCCAATTACATCATACCCGTTGCAAATTTAAAGTGGCATTCGTTGATTTACGATATACAAAATACGAAATTGAGTAATTTGATAACACCGGGAGTTTACACCAGTGAAATAGATGGATATACCTTGAAAGTATACAAGGATAAGGACGGAAACTTTTCAGATATCACCATTCATGATCACACGGATCCGAAAGCCCTTAAAACGATAAAAGCGAAGAAAACACAAATTTACCGATCGGAAAATGGAAACCACTTATTTTTTGACCTGAGCGATGGAAGCATTTTTGAAGAAACAGACCTTAACAATCCCGAGTTGCCCGAAGGAGTGACTCCTACAAGAAATGAACATCCGGACCGCTTATCAACTTTCAAGCGAGCTACGTACCGTTTGAATGTCACGGGAATTAGCCTAAAACGTTCTGATCAAGAAATTTTTCAGGACAAATACGAAATGTTAAACGTATTTCAAATTGGAAAAGCAACAGATTCCTTGGAGAAACGCAAAGCCTACATAACAAGACAATTTGTTCAAAGCATCAAAGGTAGCTTTGGCACCTTTAGCGCGTCCAACCAAAACCGGCAAAAACAACCTATTACCGATCCCATGATTATGGAATCAACAACAGCCCCTGCATCCTTTGAATCGCTCACTAAAACCGACAAAAAACAGCTGCGGCAAGAGGTTATTACCAAACTTTACCAAATCAATGAAAACGTTCGCAACCATGAAAATTTTATGGCATCCTTGGAACATGAAAATGCGCAATATTGGATTGAATTTCACCGAAAATTTGCGCTAACTTATACAATATTGGTTTTGTTTTTTGTGGGAGCACCTCTCGGCGCGGTTGTTCGAAGAGGTGGATTTGGAGCTCCTGTTGTTATAGCAGCCCTTATTTTTATGCTCTATTTTATTATTTACAGCATCGGTGATAACCTTGCAGACACTTATGTTATAGCTCCCTGGATCGGAATGTGGTTGCCCGGTATTTTTTTTACGCCAATCGCGATTGCGGTAACCTTTATAGCTAACAACGATCACAAGGTAGAGCTTCCTGATTTGAGGCGATTTCTCACCAAGAAAAGCCTATGAAACGCATTCTATACATCAGTCAAAAACCGGTTGTTCCAATCCTTGATGGCGGTACGCGGGCTATGGCATTATTTTTTGAAGTCCTACGGGCTTGTAAAGGAGTCGAAATAACCTATATGCCCATCGTGACTCCGAAACATGCCTTGTTTAAAAATCCGAGCTCTGAAAAAAAGATGAAAATGATTCCTCTGCACGTGTCAACGGATATCACCTTTTCTAAAATTCTTCGTTTTTTCTCAAAATCTCCTGCTAATGCAATTCGGTTTAGCGACGATAAATCTCAAAAAGTCTTGGCTGAAATAATCCTCCAGTCGAATTTCGATGCAGTTATTTGTGATGGTTTCTATGCGCTATCCCTCTTGTCGAATGAACTCATTAAAAACCAAAAGGTCATTTACCGCTGCCATAATATTGAAACAAATTATTGGAAACTCAAGGCGAAAAATGATCAATTCTGGCTAGCCCCGTTACATCGAGGAATTGTTCGAAAAATGCTGGAATATGAAAAAGAAAAGGTTGCTCTAGCTTCGGCGGTTTTTAGCATATCCAACAACGAACTGAATCACATAAAAACATGGAACTGCAACAGTCATTTATTGTATCCGCAAGTGAGCTTGCAAGTTTTGGAAAAAAAACCACGCGGTGATGAAAACCCCTCTATTGGATTCGTAGGGGATATGAATTGGTTGCCCAATAAAACCGCCCTCAACCGTTTTATCAAGCGGGTTTGGCCAAAATTTCGCTTACAATTTCCGAAAGTTCAATTAACCGTAGCAGGCCAGGGAACCCTGTGCTATTCGAACGAAAAGATGGGCATAAAAGGCCTTGGCTTCGTAGAAAACCTCCACGAGTTCTTTCAGCTGCAGCATTTTCTCATTAATCCAGTTTTTGAAGGCACGGGTTTTAATATGAAACTTTTGGATGCGCTGAATTATCAAAAACCCATGGTTATCTACTCCACAAGGCTGGATGGTTTGGAGGCAGCGCCGTGTTTTTTGGCAGCAAGGAACGATGCCGAATTTTTGACTTCAATGCAAAAACTAATGGAAAGCGAACCGGATTTCACGGAACGCACAAAATGTTTTTCAAAGGTGATTCAAGAGCATTTCGCTTTCAGCGATAAGGTTCAACAGCTCGAAAAAATATTGCATGGATAAACCAAAACTCGTTTTCATAACTTCGAGGTTCCCATACCCACTGGAAAAAGGCGATAAATTAAGGGCTTTTTATCTTATCAAAGGATTGAGTCAGCACTTTAAAATTACCCTTATTTCGCTTTCCGATGAAGGTGTTGACTCATCTTGGGAAAACGAATTAAAACCCTTTACCGAAGAAATCAAGGTCTACCAATTGGACCGTTGGCGAATTGCCTTGAGGTTAGTTTTCAATACCTTTCAACACTTACCTTTTCAGCTCGCCTACTTTACCGATTTTTGGGTTAAACGAAAGGTTGCGCAAATCCTTCAAAGGGTTCGTCCAGATCATATTTTTTGCCAAATGATTCGCCCAGCTGAATATGTTAAACATTACCACCATTGTCGAAAAACATTAGACTACATGGATATTCTATCCGTGGGGATGGAGCGTAGAAAAAACCAAACATCAGGGATCAGTCGAAAGGTTTTTTCGGCTGAAGCGAATCGCCTCAAGGATTACGAACAACGAATTTTCCATTATTTTGAGTTTCATTTGATGATCAGTCAACAAGACGTTAACGGAATGGCCTATCCATTGCGAAAACGCGTTACCGTTGTCCCCAATGGAATATGTACCAGAACCTTCAGCCCAATCCCGGAAATCACTCCTTCGCACGACTTGGTATTTGTTGGAAATTTATCCTATGCACCGAATATCGATGCCATTCGTTGGTTGTGCGAAAAGGTGCTCTCCGCGCGAAAGGATCTCAGTTTGCTCGTAGCAGGAGCTAACCTTGGCCGTAAATTAAGTTTCTACCTACACAGATTCGACAATGTAACCATGCTTGGTTGGCAAGACGACATTCGAAAAGTATATGCTCAGGGTAAAATTTTCATTGCGCCCATGCAACTGGGCACCGGCCTACAAAATAAGGTATTGGAGGCAATGGCCATGGAACTGCCTTGCATTGTTTCTGGCTTGGCAGCCTCGGCAATCCCCAACAGCCCGCTAAAAGTAGCCGATACCCCTGAAGAGGTCATCGAAGCCATCGATTATTTTTTAACATCGCCCGAAGAGGCCAAGAGGGTTGGCAAAAATGGAAGGATATTTGCCATCGAAAACTACGATTGGGACACCTATACTGAACAAATTAACCAACTTATTCGCCTGCATTAAATCGTTTGAAGTGTTCAAATTTGTCTTTTATGTAGGTGATGAGCTCGATTTCTGAGGCCGTTTTGAGAAAATCAGGGTCCAAGTTCAAAAACACCAAAAATGCGTCAAACTCAGGTTCTTTGAGGTCAATAATCTCATAAGCAATGTACAACCGGAGCAACTCCTGAACCACCCTGCGTTGGTTGTCCTTATATACCTGCTCCGCAATCCAACGTTTATTTTGCTCCTTTTTTGAAAAGGCCTCATACAAGGCGGTAATTGGACTTTCAAAAATATTTATGCCCGTAACCGTTCGCGTTTCGCGCAGGGCAAGAGCTGCTCGTTCCTCCTTAATTTGGTCCAAGGTTTTCAGAGGCTTAACAACTACCTCTACCATTTCTTGAGGCAAACGGTCAATGAAGGCCATGACATGGCACTGGCAGTTTGAATCGGCTCTTACAATAAATTCGTAAATGGGATACTGCTTCACCGACAACGCAATGGTATCGCTGGAAGTTGCATAACCGCTAAATCTTCCGTCGGGTAGACCAAATGTTGCTTTGCCAGAACTTCGATTTACCACCAACAAATTGTAAAACGACTGCGGTCGTAAGCTGTCTTCTACCCTGCCCTTAAAATAGATGCGGTCACACTGAGCGAACAGCGATGCGTTGAATTGGACCAACAGGATTACCCTATGACTAAAGTGCAGCAAAATACCAATTTAAGTCGACGGTTAATAATAAATAAACGGGTAAGCCTAATCCAATTAACCAAATGAGTACAACCGCCCCTTTTCCGAAGCGACTGATGTCTTCAAGCATTGGGGGGACCAAAAGATCGGCAACCAAATGAACCAAAATCTGTTCGCTTTCCTCGCTGGAATTATCGGCATAAGTTGCTACAATAGATCGGTGTTCGATTAACGTTTCTTTGATGATATGGTAATCTCTATTGCTTAAGTTTTGGTAGGTAACGCAGTAATTCACCTCGCGTTCCTGCAACGATTTACGCATTTTATAGTTCACTTGCATGGCTCTGACACGAATACCCATTAAAAATCCAAATCCAGTGACGAGCCAATCATTCATGGTGAAACCCAAACCAATCAGGATCAACGAGGAAATCAGTGCAAAAATCAATCCGTACCAATCCTGTTGCCGGATGAAAAGGATTTTTAATAATTGGCCTCCATCCAAGGGGTCGAGCGGCAAGAGGTTAACGGCATTTAGGAATAAAAATATGAATGAAAGCAAAACTAACCAGTGTACTTGAAAATAAACAGCTATTACCAGACCGGCAGAACCTAAAAAAATGCCGGGGATAGGTCCACCCAGCGCTACCAACAATTTTTCGCGCTGCGAGTAAATATCCTTAGAACCCTGAACAAACGCCCCCATCATAGGAATGAACAGCATTTTCACATTTTCGTACTTGAACCGTTTCATGAAAAAATAATGCCCAATTTCGTGAATCAGTAAAACGAAAACAAGGGCGAAGACAAAATCGGCCCTTTCGCTGTAAAAACTTAAAAATACGGCAATGAATAACACAATGGTAAACACGGTTAAGGCCCAATTACTTTTTTCATGGCGTTTCACTAACTGAGGCTTTTCGGGGTATAAACTGTGCTCAGACATCGAACTATCGCATGTTTTTCATTTGGCTCATGAGTCCGGACATTGCACGGGGATTGCTCATCATTTTCATCATTTTTCGCATATCTTCAAATTGCTTAATGAGCTTGTTGACTTCAGCAATGGAGGTGCCGCTGCCTTGCGCAATTCGATTTTTTCGCGAAGTATTTAAAATGGCAGGAGTCGACCGTTCTTTCGGAGTCATTGAACGAATAATGGATTCTACTCCTTTAAAAGCATCCTCGGGAATGTCGGTATCCTTCATCGCTTTGGACATTCCGGGAATCATCCCCATCAAATCTTTAACATTTCCCATTTTCTTAATCTGTTCCAACTGGGCTAAAAAGTCGTTGAAATCAAATTGGTCCTTCATGATACGCCGCTGAAGCTTCCTGGCTTGCTCCTCATCAAATTGTTCTTGGGCGCGTTCCACCAGGGAGACTACGTCGCCCATGCCCAAAATGCGATCCGCCATTCTTGAGGGGTAGAACACGTCCAGAGCATCCATTTTCTCGCCCGTACCCACAAATTTTATCGGCTTATTGACCACAGACTTAATCGACAGAGCCGCACCACCTCGGGTATCTCCGTCGAGTTTCGTAAGAACTACTCCGTCGAAATTAATGCGCTCGTTGAACGCTTTCGCGGTGTTTACAGCATCCTGCCCGGTCATGGAGTCAACGATAAAAAGGGTTTCCGAAGGTTGAACGGCCTCCTTCACCGCGGCAATTTCTTGCATCATGGCTTCGTCTATGGCCAGTCTACCTGCGGTGTCGATCAACACTACCTGAAATCCATTGCTTCGGGCATGTTGCACCGCTTTACGTGCGATTTCAACAGGACGTTTCTCCTCGCGGTCGGAGAACACTTCCAACGATAGTTGTTCGCCAAGAACATGCAGCTGGTCAATCGCTGCCGGACGGTAAACGTCGCATGCTACAAGAAGCACTTTCTTTCCTTTCTTATTTTTCAGATATCCCCCCAGTTTACCGGTAAAGGTGGTTTTACCTGAACCTTGTAAACCGGACATTAAAACTATACTAGGTGCTCCTTTGAGGTTGATTTCCACTTCGTTACCCCCCATTAATGCTACCAACTCCTCGTGACAAATTTTAACCATCAATTGGCCGGGAGATACTGCGTTAAGGACGTCTCGTCCGAGGGCTTTCTCTTTAACCCTTGATGTAAAGTCTTTTGCAGTAGCGTAATTTACATCTGCATCCAATAGGGCACGCCGAACTTCTTTGAGGGTTTCAGCGACATTAATTTCAGTGATTTGGCCTTGGCCTTTGAGCACCTTGAGGGCCCTTTCTATTTTGGAACTTAAATTTTCAAACATCTCAATTACCTTTTTGCCATCAAAAGTAAGAAATTACCCAGAAACCATAAGAATTCAACCCCTTTCGGCACTTGCCAACTTTGAGTGTTTTCTTCCGTAACTGAAATAGATAACCAATCCGATCAGCAGCCAAATGGAAAAGAAAAACCAATTTTCTGCTTTGATTTCACTCATCATGTACAAACACGAAAGAAGTCCCAATAGCGGAATGGTGGATAAATTCTTGAGATGGGTCATGACCGCAATGAAAAGGGTAAAAAGAATAAAAATCCATGTGGGAATTTTATCCAGAAAATGCCTCCAACCGTAACGGTAAAAATGCGACTTAGGCAGTTTTAAAATTTTTAAGTCTTCGACCAATCTTTCCGTTCCTTGTGCCACGTAAAAGTCATTGATGTTCGATGCATACTTACGAAAAGCGACTCCATCGTTCAATATTAAATGGTTTTTCAAAAATAAAATTTCATTGGGATTCAATCCTTGTACGATTTCATCCCTGCTTTTCAGCTCTTCTTTATTGGTCATAAAATCAAGTGCTTCTTGCTTATAGTTGGTAAAAATTATGACCAATGCACCCACGATTAAAAAAGGTAAAACGTACTTGCCGTTCAGGTATGGAGTCTTGAATTTACCTCGAGGGATGTCGGTTCTGTTTTGCAACATTAACACCCCTCCACAGACCAATACAAAGGCAAAAAGGGTCCCGATACTGCATAAATCGGTGACCATTTCAGAGCTCAAGAATAATGTGGGTATTGCAACAACAAAGCCCACAACAATGGTGGCGAATGAGGGTGTTTTGTACTTGGGATGCAATTTTGAAAAGCGTTTTGGGAGAAGGCCATCGCGGCTCATGCTCATCCAGATACGCGGCTGTCCCATTTGAAACACCAAGAGCACAGAAGCCATCGCAACTACGGCGCTGATCGAAATGATTCCGCTTAATTGCGTAAGGTTAATATGTTGGAAGACAAAAGAGAGCGGTTCATCTTTATTCAGGTATTTATAAGAAACTATCCCTGTTAAAACTAAAGCCACTGCGATGTATAAAAAAGTACAAACAATAATAGCCCACATCATTCCTCGCGGCAAATCCCTTTGCGGATTTTCACATTCCTCTGCCGTGGTAGAAATGGCATCAAAACCGATGTAAGCAAAGAAAACGGCAGAAACACCTTTTAAGATTCCACCGATTCCGTTCGGGGCAAACGGAGACCAATTCGTAGGGTCGATGTAAAAAATCCCAACTCCAAGGACCAGTAGAATTACCGCTAATTTAATGATAACCATCGCATTGGAGGCATTTCGACTTTCTTTGATACCTCGGTAAACCAATGCGGTAATGGCGACAATGATGAACAAAGCAGGCAAATCCAAAATGACGTGAAAGCCGCCGATTGTTGGGCTGTTTTGATAAGCCTCGTAGGAGCACCAGATAGCCTCGTGAAATTCTTTTAAATCTTTTAAGGTTTTGCCAGATTCCAACAAGGTTAGTGCATCCGAATGTCCATTGAGGGCGGTGAAGTAATCCATCTGTGCCCACAAAGGGATGTGGATTCCTTCAATGCCTAAAGCGCTGATGCGGATATGACTCAGCATGTCGGTGAAATAACCTGACCAAGAAATAGCCACGGTAACGTTGCCAATGGCATATTCCATGATCAAGGCCCAACCGATAATCCAGGCGATTATTTCTCCGAAAGCCACATAGGAATAGGTGTAAGCACTTCCGGAGGCCGGAACAATCGAAGCAAACTCCGCATAAGCGAAAGCCGCAAAACCGCAGGCAACCGCAGTGAATAAAAACAAAAAAATAACGGCTGGTCCTCCTTGATAACTTGCTTGACCTATGGTACTGAAAATACCTGCACCAATGATAGCGGCGATACCGAAGGCGGTTAAATCCCTGACTTTTAAGTGCTTTTTCAATCGGATATCCCCTTCGTTTTTGGAGGACTCTTGCACCTGCGCTAAAATATCAGCTACCTCTTTTTTCCTGAATAACCCGTTCACAATGGCCTTAATTTTTTCCTAAAATAGAAATAAATTTTGGTGGAAACCTTTTTGTCGATGAACTGTTACTTTTGTACTATGTCGAAATGCATCGAAATTAAAGGAGCACAAGCCAATAATTTACAAAGCATTCATGTACAAATTCCTCACGGTGCAATAACCGTTATTACGGGAGTCTCCGGCTCAGGAAAGTCTTCACTGGCTTTCACCACCCTCTATGCGGAAGGGCAGCGAAGGTTTATCGAAAGCATGTCTTCTTACGTTCGTCAATTTCTCGGGAAATTGGATAAACCGCAAGTTGAATACATCAAAGGCCTTTCTCCCACGATTGCCATTGAGCAGAAAGTCAGCTCCGGTAACCCCCGATCTACGGTAGGAACCACCACCGAGATTTATGATTATCTCAAGTTACTCTTTGCGCGAGAAGGAATAACCCTAAGCCCCGTTTCTGGTCTTCCTGTAACGAAAGATACGCCATCCAGCGTTATCCAACAACTGCATGAACGTCAAATTTCCTTTCCTTTTGCCATTCTATACCCCTCTTCGACTGAAGGGGCGGAAAACCTAAAAAAAACCTTTTTATCCGCTGAAAAAGAAGGATTTATACGAATTTATTTCAATAAAAAGATTCAATTAATCCATGAAGTTAAAGATTGGGATTTGGAGAATCCCTATCACGTGGTGGACCGTTTTCGAACTTTACCCACCTCCGAGGAAGAAATCGCTCGTCTTGCTGATTCCATAAGCACCTCTTTTAATAGAAGTAACGGAAGCTGTTCCCTCCTCAACCTCGATACGCAAGAATTGTGGGATTTTAACCACCGTTTTGAACGCGACGGAATGCAGTTCGAAGAGCCGAGTGTTGCTTTTTTTGCCTTTAACAGTCCGTATGGAGCGTGCAAAACCTGCGAGGGTTTTGGATCGGTTTTGGGCATTGATCCCAATTTGGTTTTTCCGAATCCAGCCTTATCAGTTTATGAGGGCGCTGTACACCCCTGGCGCGGTGAAACTATGGGAGAATACCTTCAACAATTTCTCCAACACGCTCATCAGATTGACTTTCCTGTGCATACCCCTTATCGCGAATTAAGCGATGAACACCGAGATATCTTGTGGAAAGGAAACGCTTATTTTGACGGGCTAAACACCTTCTTCAAGCATATTGAAAGCCAAACTTACAAGATTCAATACCGGGTACTCTTGTCAAGATACCGCGGAAAAACCGTGTGTCCTGATTGCAATGGTACTCGCTTGCGAAAAGATGCAGGGTACGTTAAATTTAACGGCAAATCCCTGCAAGAGTTGGTGTTGATGCCCGTAAATGACTTACGGGATTTTTTTGCAACTTCTTTGGCAAATTTGACTCAAAATAATGTTTTGGCCCGGCTGCTTCCCGAAATAAAACAGCGTCTGGATTTTTTATGCAATGTCGGCCTTGGTTACCTTACCCTAAATCGGGCAACCAACACACTTTCCGGAGGGGAATCTCAACGGATACATTTAGCTCGGTCTTTGGGTAGCAGTTTGGTGGGCTCTACGTACATACTTGATGAACCCTCAATTGGGTTGCACCCTCGTGATACGGCAAACCTCATTGGGGTGCTGAAACAATTAAAGTCGTTAGGTAATACCTTGGTCATTGTTGAGCATGAAACGTCGATTATGAATGCTGCAGACTATATCATCGATATTGGACCAATGGCGGGAATAAACGGCGGTAAAGTCAGCTTCTCAGGAATACCGCGAGATTTTCTTAAAAGTTCCTCGATAACAGCGCAATACTTACGAGGAGAAAAAAGCATACCATTCCGAAACAACTTAAAAAAACCGAATTCCACGCTCGTTCTTGAAAATGCCTCGATGCACAACCTTCAAAACGTTCATGTTCGCATACCTCTCCAACAGTTGGTTTGCATCAGCGGTGTATCGGGCTCTGGAAAGTCTACATTGATGAAGTCTTTATTTTATCCAGCACTTCGGCAAGCTTTAATCGATCAACAAAATGTTATTTACAAAGGATGTAGCTTGTCAGGAGATCTTCACAAAATTGAGGAAATTGAATTAATCGACCAAAATCCAATTGGTAAAAGCAGTCGAAGCAATCCCATTACCTACCTAAAAGCATTTGACGAGATTCGCGAACTGTACTCACGGCAGCCCTTGGCGGTTCGTCGAAATTACAAACCCGGTTTCTTCAGTTTCAATGTGGAAGGTGGGCGCTGTGAAACCTGTCAGGGCGAGGGTGTAATTTCGGTGAGTATGCAATTTATGGCCGATGTGCAATTAACGTGTGAAGTTTGTAAGGGAACGCGCTACAAAGAAGAAACGCTGGAAGTTCTTTACAGGGGGCACTCCATTGCTGATTTGCTGGCCATGGACCTTCAAACCTTGCACGATTTTTTTGCGGACATCAGCGAGAAAAAGGAACAGTCCATCGCACGAACCATTGCGCCCTTGTTGCAGGTAGGATTGGGATACCTGAAAGCAGGCCAGTCTTCCTCAACCCTAAGCGGTGGGGAAGCGCAACGAATCAAATTGGCCTACTTTCTATCCAAGGGTTCTCAACAACGTCCCACCCTATTTCTTTTTGATGAACCGACTACAGGCCTGCATTTTTACGATATTGAACAACTCTTAATTGCGTTGTACGGGCTCATAAATTTGGGCCATTCAGTAGTTATTATAGAACATAACCTCGACGTAATTGCAAGGGCAGACCATGTCATCGATCTCGGACCTGAAGGAGGAGTTATGGGGGGGCAAGTGATGTTTGAAGGTTCCCCTGAAGCCTTGTCTAACCTCGCCGATAATTACACCGGTGAGGCCTTGCGAAAAATGAGCCTCCTCAATCCAATTTGAACAAGACCGCTTCCTTGGTGATAAGTGGAATGTTATAGAAATTGAAGTTGTTCTTGTCCGGCTTTTCCGATTCTATCATCGAAACGTACTGATCAACCAGCGGCAAAGGAGCAAAAAACAGGGAAAAGAATTGCCAATCGGAGCGCGATTCGTAGTTCAACCTTCCTGGAGCTGTAACTATGTTTTTGTGATCTTGCATGAGAAATTTTCGTTCGGAAACGGAGGTGAGTAAATGCGTCTCCTGGTAGATGTTAATCCACCATCCGTAATCGTACTCATCATTGGCTTGATAACCCAAATCCAACCGTGTGGTGCGTTCTGTCAAGGTAATTCTCAATAATTGAAGTGAATTGATTTTGGCATCGACGTGCCAAATATGATGGGGTGTGTTGTTTTTCATCTTTTATTTTTCCGTTAGGTATTTTTATCGTAATTGGCCATCCATGCAGGACCTATGATCCGAAGTTCCGGACCGTAGGAGCGAACAAATTGAATCAGTTCCATGGTTGGAATGATGGTAAGGGTAATGGTGCCCACACCCCTTAGGTTTTTTTCAACCTTTTGAGAATCATGAATGGGATTAGCCGATAAAATTTTGGTTACCAGAGGACTCGCTTGGAGGATAACGGTTTCTGTTTTGCCTTCCCTAAGTGGATAAACCCCGTACATATGGTTTAAAAAGTTATCGATGGTCGCACGTTCACAATTCCAAAATGAGCGTTGCAGTAGCACGGGTTCGTACATGCGATCTAAACCGAAGCACCTTGCACTGTTGTGCCCCTCGCTGAATCCAAAGACATACCAGCGGTTGTCGAACTCGCGCACAAGGCAAGGATGTAAAACAACGGCCTTAAACGCTTCTTTACTGTACGAATAATGCACGAACGAAATCGGGATTCTTGCACGACAAGCCTGCAACAACAAATCCATGAATTCATAGCCTCTTGAGCGCGGTGGCTCCATGGTCTTTAATACAGGGAACCCTAAAGTGTTCTCCGGTTCTTCGATGCTGGTGGATAGTACCTTTTCCATAGCATGCCTCAATTTATCACCGAGTTCCGTTTTAAGCAAGCATTGAATGAGCACCAAGGACTCTTGAAGCAAGGAAGACTCTTCCCGCGTAAGGCGAATTCCGCTGATGGAAAAGGAATCATCTTCGTAGTAATACTCTTGCGTGGAAAAATTAAAAACAATCGGCGCATCCAGACCCGCGGGACGCGGTTGCCTCATTTTCCCAAGGTCTTTCGAAATGGTTTCCTTAGAAACTTTAAGGCCTTCTCGTTCGCAAACCTCAATCATTCGTTTAATGGTAGGTTTGTGCAGGTCTTTTTGCAAAATCACGTGGTCGATGATTTGATACCTGCGCAAGGCATTTTTATTGATGGGCATCTGCTTTTTTTTGACAAATATACATTTTTTTTAATACTACGTATTTAGAATACTGAGTCTTATTTTTAACTTTTTTTCATCCATATACCTTTGATGCCTAACTTAAAAAAATACCTATGGAAACGAACGTAAAAAAATCCTATGAACAAAGCATCAAGGAAAAGCAAGAAGAGCCAATTGTTCTCTTCAATCCTGAAGGAACGGATTATTCCCAATTGCTCAAGGTAAAAAGCATTGAATTTAACGACGAATACACCAGGATCGACTTTTTGTACAAGGCCTCTAATGAGTACATCAACGGTGGATGGATTCAGATGCACGACGAAGCCTTCATTCGACCGGTAGGAAGTGAAACCAAATACCGGTTAATTCAAGCGATTAACATTCCTATCGCGCCCAGTAAACTGCATTTTCAGCGTCAAGGACAATTGCACCGCTATACCCTCCTCTTTCCCGCTTTGCCTAAGACAACACAAAAAATCGACATCATTGAAAAAGAAGCTCCAGGGACCTATTTTAATTTCTACAACGTCGATTTTTCAACATGGATGACGATCCCCCATGCAGCCGATCAACGTATTTGCAGCAATTAATCATGGTAACAGAACGCCAACACCCTAGCCTAACACGTCTGCACCAAGCACATTTGTTAAGCCTTCGAGCACGGATGTTACTAAAGGAAAAAGAACTTCAGATCCTTGATCTGATTGATCAGGGAAAATATGCTGCAGCAGTTGAAGAGAAAAACGCCTATCAAGAAGCAGCGAAACTGTTACTTGAAAGCCTCTATGTTTTAAAAAAGGAATTTGTTGATTTGCCCGAACAAGAGCGAGAGCAAGAAATAGGAAGCGCACTCTTGCGGATTTTTCTCGAATTTGAAAATATAGAGCAAACCTTAATATTTTAAATGAATGAATATGTGGAATTACGATCAACTTGAATACCGTGCCCAAAAATATGACCGCTTTGTAGAATATATTTTGGCTGAATATGGCTGTCTGAATCAATTTGACAAATGGTCCTTAACCAAAGACCACTGCTATGAAATTCAACGCTTGTCATTTATCTTAGGAAAAATGGAAGTTTACATGAACGACCGTCAAGACATGGAACAGGCCAATTTAGCCTTAAAATGGTTTGAAAAAGAATTCAATGAAACCTATGATATGAGCGATTTTAAACAATGGATGGCCGACAATCCCATGGGATAAGCGGTAAAAAGCCTTGGAAAGAATCCGGTAATCTTTTTCCGCTTTGTTGGGGATTTGTTAATTAGCCTTGTGTTATTCAGGATTTTGCCCTGACTTCAGCCCCTGCCTTAGCTGCAAACCACCAACTCCGAGGAAGCTCAATACGAGCAATAGCGATCCAATTCCGCTTAGCGTACTTCCTGTGGAAAAGGATTTAGGCTCAAAACGCCAGACAATCTCGTGTTTTCCTGCGGGTACTTCCATACCCCGAAGCACGTAATTCACCGCACAATACTTAGCTTCTTTTCCGTCGATGGTACAGGTCCAACCCTCTGGATAGTAAATTTCACTGAATACCGCAAATCCTTTGTGGGCACTGTTAGCAACATAGGTTATTTCCTTGGTTCCGTATTGGGTCATTTCAATGCGGTCCGTGGAATCGGTGGCATAAGACTTATCCAAGGTCAAACCATTTGCGCTAACATCCACAATAGCTTGCCTCTTGGTGTTTAGCCGCCCCAATCCCAACAATTCGTCGTCAGCAGACTTGACTTGTTCTATTTCGTTTACGAACCACGCATTTCCGTTGGCGTTGGGATTATACAGCGGAATATCGCTTCTTCGAGCCACTACATAACGCGTATTGAGCATGTTTAAAATTTGGCAGCTGTCGCTCAGTTGACCTCCGGTTATGCTTATCGTATCAAAAACCTCTTTCGCTTTCTCTTGCGGAATATCAATAACTTGGGCGTATTCCTGCAGTTTTGCCATTTTCAGTGCACCAATGGTGCTATTCGCTTTTTGCATTTCTTGCTGCATGTAAAAATCCACCATTTGTTGGTAGCGCTTGACTTTGGCTCCGTGGTACCCCCCCACCGACTTGTGAAAGAAACTCGTAACCGTTTCGTTGAAGGGATTCTCGAAGGTAAAAACGCGATAATTGGAACGCAATTGTGTTACCGTAAATTGCGCCATGAGATTTAACAGTTCGTCGCTCACAGCTCCATAAGTTTGATTTGTGGCCAGTGCAGTTTTTACACGTGCCGTTTGTTGTGCGAAAGAGGGGATTTTCATGCGCTCTTTTTCTAGTATGTGTAAGTCTGACCGCTCCGGTAAATAAGGAATTTGTCCGTCACTCTTCGCCTCGTATTTTTCGTATACCCCCCCTTCTTCTTCGTTGCTCAAATACCGCTTCGCCACTCCGATTTCGTCCACAACCACCAAGAGTCCAAAACCAATAACCCATGCAAGAGCATTTTTAGGGTATGCCATGAATAGTAACAAGAGAGCGGCACTTGCTGCGGAAAACAACAAAGATCGAAGGGCATCTGCTTGATAAATTACCTGACGTACATTGATAAGTTCACCTTTCATCCCTTCGATCATTGCTAATTGACCTGAATCCTTTGTGGTTTTTGTGGCATCGTTGAATTGCTGCACCTCTTCGGTGGTAACAAAGGATCCTGACAAGGAGGGAACGGCGTACAGAACAATCGTCAAGGCAAACAAGCTCCCTACAACTCCGTAGCGGAAATTTTTAGCGGTTGGAAGGCCATCGCCTTTCCAAAGGTGGTTAAGTAAGAGCATTCCCATCATAGGAACCATCACTTGAAGCACCACCAGAATCATCTTCGTATCCCGAAATTTATTGTAGAGTGGAAAATGATCAATAAACCAAAAATTAAGCCCTCCTGATTTCAGGGATAACATCACGCACAGCGCTGCTAAAAATGCCGCAGGAAAACGCAACCCGTCTTTCAACAACAACAAAGAGGCAAAAAATAGAAAAATCCCCACGGCCCCCAGGTAAATAGCTCCCCCGCTGAACAGCTGTCCTCCCCAGTATTGGTTAAATTGTCCGATTTGATCCGCATAGTTGGGGTCGTTAAGCGCCGCCATAGCTTCCTCATTGTTGGCAATATACCCTCCTGATCCTCCTTTGGCATTTGGAATAAACAACGACAAGGCCTCGCCGGGACCAAAATTATATTCTAAAATGTAACTTTTATCCAACCCGGAGCGCGCTTTTGATTCTTTGGGGGTACCTTTTGGAGTCACCGAAATATCCGAATCTCCGCGCGTTGAATATTGGGCATATTCATAAGTTGTGAGTAAATTACTCGCCGAAGGCAATACGGCAACGATTCCGGCAATCATCAATGCTCCTGCAACCTTGGCAAGTTCTTTTCCCTTCTTTTCAACCAACAATCGAATTCCTTCTCCCAGGGCTACTACGCCGAGCATTATCAGAAGGTAATAGCTTATTTGAAAATGGTTAGCGCTGAGGTTGAGGGCTAAAAAAAATGCAAAAACCGTACTTCCCCAAAGCCATTTTCCCCGAGTTGCCAAAAGAAGCCCCCCAAGCGTTGGAGCCATGAACGAAACCGCATTAACCTTGGTGAGATGACCTGCCCCAAGGTATAGAATGTTGAAGGAGGCAAATCCGAAGGCCAAGGCCCCAACAATGGCAATCCAAGGTTGGATGCGCAAACACATTCCGAGGATATAAAATCCGAACATGGTCACAAATAAAATGCCAACAGGAACGGGCAACCCAAGCCGAAGTGCCTCCCCTATTTTCGCCATGAAATTTGCCCCGTGTTTTACGCTGATTTGATAAGCGGGCATACCGCTAAACATCCCATTCGTCCATAGTGCCTCATCGTTATTCAACAAGCGAAAGTCGGTAATTTCCTTCGCTGCTCCCTGGTATTGCTTTACATCCGACTGAATCAATTGATTTCCCTCCCAGACGGGAGAGAAATACACAGCTGCAAAAATCAAAAATATAGCAACTGCGACCAAGTGCGGAATTAATTCCTTTAACTTGAATTTCATCTTTATCATATTATTGCGGGTTTGCATAACGTTGAACTTCCTTCTCTGAAATTTCTTCGCCACATAAAATTACCAATCGTTCCAATACGTTGCGCAACTCGCGGATATTTCCCGACCAATTTATGGATTTCAGTGCTTCTACCGCTTTAGGAGTTAACTTTTTTAAGGGGATGCCCTGTTCGGCACAAACATTCCCCATAAAATAATCGCACAATTCGGGGATATCCTCAAGACGGTCGTTTAATGCAGGCACCGCGATGGGTATTACTGCCAAACGGTGAAAGAGGTCTTCTCGAAATTGACCCTGTGCAATGGCTTCCCGTAAATTTTTATTCGTGGCTGCAATCACTCGACAGTCTACTTTTATGTCTTTTTCTCCCCCTACCCGCTGAATCACTTTCTCTTGCAAGGCTCTCAACACCTTCGACTGAGCATTTAAGGGCATATCTCCGATTTCATCTAAGAACAACGTTCCGCCGGAGGCAAGCTCGAATTTCCCTTTTTTTTCTTTTATCGCGCTGGTAAAAGAACCTTTCTCATGACCAAACAGTTCGCTTTCGACAAGTTCGGACGGGATAGCTGCACAATTCACCTCGACAAAGGGGGCTTTGCACCTCGGCGACTGTTCATGCAAACTTCTTGCAACTAACTCCTTGCCGCTACCATTCGGACCGCTAATTAACACGCGCGCATCGGAAGGCGCCACTTTGCGGATCATTTCCTGAACTTCAAAAATGGCTGGTGTACTACCCACCATGCTGCTGCCCATGATTTTTTTAATGCTTGAGTTAAGTGCAGCATTCGACCGCAAAAGCTGACCTTTTTCATTGACGTGCTGAATAGATACGAGGATGCGATTCAAATTCAACGGCTTTTCAATAAAGTCATAAGCGCCAAGGCGTAAAGCTTTTACGGCCATTTCAATAGAGCCATGACCGGACATAACGATGGTTTCAACGGAAATTCCTTTTTCTCGAATTGCTTCCATAAGGTCGATGCCGTCCATTTTCGGCATTTTTATGTCGCACAACAAAACATCAAAGGAGGAATGAACCAAGCGGGATAGTGCTTCTGCCCCATCCTCAGCCTCTTCAACCTCATGGCCCTCCATTTCGAGGACATCCCGAATTACCCTGCGTATTGAACGGTCGTCATCGGTGACAAGGATTCTCATTTCTCAGAAGTTTTAATCGATACTTTCTGCTCTAACATCGGAACAAATTTAAACGTTCCGAATTGTTGCTCGTAAAATTGCGTATTGCTTTGACGAATGATCTTGAGCATTTTTTGCTCGGCACCCTCTCCTACCGGAATAACCATAATACCACCTATTGCCAATTGTTTTTTCAATTCGGTTGGAATTTCTGGAGCCCCGCAAGTAACAATAATGCGTTCAAATGGAGCATAGCTAGGCCAACCCAAAAAACCGTCGCCGTAACGCAGCCGGGCATCATAATTCAGGTGCTTGATGACCGATCCCGCCTTTAAATGGAGCTCCTGGTATCGCTCTATCGAATATACTTTCGTGCCAAGAGCGCATAAAATCGCGGTTTGAAAACCAGAACCCGTTCCAATTTCAAGCACTTTCATGTTGGATTTCACCTCCAAGAGTTCTGTCTGGAAAGCTACGGTATAAGGATGTGAAATGGTTTGCCCTGAACCTATTTGAAAGGCAGCATTCGTGTAGGCTAAGTCGTCCAGCGCCAAATCCATGAAAAAGTGTCTTGGAACCGAATAAAAAGCGTCCAAAACCGCTTGGGTCTGGATCCCCATTTGTTTCAATTCTGCAATTAAAAGTTTTCGTTTACCCTGGTGGCGGTAGGTATCTTTCAAATGGTCCATGCTCACGGCAAAAGTAAAGGATAAAGGGCAGTTTTCACGATTTTAACTACCTTTGTTTTGAACAATGGTACGTGAAATGAAGATTCTTGTCACCGGAGGGGCAGGTTTTATCGGTTCTAATTTGTGCGAAGCGCTATTAAAAGATTCGCAGCACGTAGTTTGCCTGGATAATTTTCTTACGGGGAAAAAAGAAAATCTTGAAAATTGCTTTGCTCATGCCAAATTCACCTTCATTCATGGGGATATTTGCAACATGGAAGACTGCCAAAGGGCAATGAGCGGATGCGAGGCAGTGGTTCATCTTGCAGCCCTTGGTTCCGTTCCGCGGTCAATTGACGACCCTGTAACGGCCAATCGAATCAATACCGATGGATTTTTAAATATCCTGCAGACTGCGACAGAAATGCAAATTCAGCGCTTCGTATTTGCCGCAAGTTCTTCTACCTACGGCGATTCACAAGAATTGCCAAAAGTAGAGGAGCGCATCGGTAAGCCGCTGTCCCCTTACGCAGTCGGTAAATATGTCAATGAACTCTATGCCCATGTATATCACAAGAATTATGACTTCCCCTACATCGGGCTGCGCTATTTCAATGTTTTTGGCAAGCGACAAGACCCCAATGGCGCTTACGCTGCAGTCATTCCAAAATTCATTCAAGAATTTCTTGACGGAAGGAGTCCGCTTATTCACGGAGACGGGAGCAATACTCGGGACTTTACCCATGTTGAAAATGTAATCGATGCAACCCTAAAAGCGCTCTTCAACGAAAGCAATGAAGCAAAAAATCAAATTTATAACGTTGCGTACGGAACAAGCACAAACTTGAACCAACTCGCTGATTATATAAAAACAGCCATCCTGCATCGTCAACCCGATCGAGAATTGCCCGCAATTAAATACGGTCCATTTCGTCAGGGAGATATCCCCCATTCCGTGGCGTCGATTGATAAAATCAAGCACATGCTTGGCTACACTCCCCTAATTAGCGTTCAAGAAGGCATTCAAAAAACGGTGGATTGGATGCTCAATTCAGAGAGCTAATTCTATTCCCACAGGGCAATGGTCTGAGCCATGAATTTCGTTATGTATGGTGGCGTCCTTTAAACTCATCAAAAGGTGCGTTGACATTAAAAAATAATCGATCCTCCAGCCAATATTGTTCTGTCGCGCGCCCGCTCGGTAACTCCACCACGAATACTTCGCTGTTTCGGGATGCTTGTAGCGGAAGGTATCCACGAAACCTGTAGCGACAAATCCTTCCATTCCATCTATCTCCTCCTGCATGTATCCGGCCGCCTTGTTGTAGTTTTCTTTGGGTCGGGCCAAATCAAGGGGCTTATGCGCTACGTTGAAATCACCACATACCACGACAGGCTTATTGCTTTCGAGGCCTTTTAGATAAGCTAAAAAATCGCGATCCCAAGTCTGTCGGTAACCGAGACGGGCCAATTCACTCCCTGAATTCGGAACGTAAACCGTAACGAGATAAAATGCATCAAATTCAGCGCAAACGATCCTTCCTTCGCGATCGTGTTCCTCCATACCCATCCCATAGCTAACATTCAAAGGTTTGTGTTTCGTGCAAATCGCCGTTCCTGAATAACCCTTGCGCTCAGCCTCGTTGGCATAAATTTCGTATTGCTGTAATGCGCTCATCACTTCCTTGACCTGTTCTACCGTAGCCTTCGTTTCTTGCAGGCAGAAAATATCAGGATTTAGCTGCTGAATGTCTTGGACAAAAGTCTTCGCCGTAATGGCTCGTATCCCGTTAACGTTGAAAGATATAATATGCATCTTGTTGGTTTTAAATTGGTTAATTGCTATCAATTAAATCGCCGCTTCCATATTTATTGAGCGATATGGTTGAGGGATAACCCCAATAACGTATATTCCCCATACCATCAATTTGCACCTGCAGCGGAATAGCTTCTGCCCTAATTTTCTGTTCGCGGGATGATACCGTCAATATCTTGAGAGAATTTAACACCTTGAGTTCCTCAAAATGAAACGCTCCATCCCCCATGAGGTTTGCACGTAGCGATTGCGTACTTCCGCGCAACACCATACTCCCCCAACCGTTGGTGTTTTCAGCCTTAATATCCATGGCATTCAGGGTTAAATCGATGGTGCCTGCTCCATCGCGCAATGTGATGGTTAAGTAATCGGTGGAAATGGTATCTAAATTATAGAGTTCCTCGGTTCCCTCAAAATGCAGGTTAATGAGCCTCGTGAAATGAATCTCAACCGTGGGTATGTCGTAATTTCTTAAAAAATTGCAGCGATTTTTGTTAACAACTGTCACTAGGCCATCGACTTCATCGATTTCGATAAAGGGAATAAGGTTTGCCCCTCCTCTTACAATGACCTGGTCCGTAGAGTCCTGAACTAACACATATTTGATGTGTTCCCGAAGAAATAAGCGATTGAAACTACCTAAAACAACCGTGCGAAAGGAGGGATCGCCGCTGCGCTTGAAACACGAACGTTCATTCGCTTTTCGGCAAGAAAGAACAACAAAGAAAAACAGCCCAAGAAATAGGAAACCAATAATTTTCATCGTTTTCGATAATTAAACGTATATCCGATGCCGTACTCTAAAAGATCAGCTCGCGCAAAGTGTGTTTTAAGGGTTACATTGAACAAAATCCCATTCTTCAGGTAGTATCGAGCGCCTATTCTGTGATAAACAGGATCTTCCGGGCTATATTTATCCCGCAAATAAGCCCCCATGCCAAAAACAAAATGAAAACGATCCAGGGGAACCAAATAAGCGGCATAAGCACCAACTTGAATGATGTCCCATTGTGATTTTTTGATGTAAGGTTGATAATCAAGTATGGCCTGTTTTGAAAAAACATCTATGTCCAATTCCAAACCGGCCTTGTGGTTAAAAAAATACTTTCCGGATAAATTAAGTCCGTACACTGGGTATCGTTTTCCTCCGATGGGCATTGATTGTTTTCCATTGAAAGTAAACATAGCGCTGTATATCCAGCGTTTGTATGGAAGGCTCATCGGAACAGTGGGCGCCTCACCTTGAGCAAATTTTAAGGGGTCGACAGGAACAATGGTTCGCGCATAGCCCAGAAAAAGGTAAGGCATGTTAATCCCGAAATTGGGAACTTTGAAAGCCCCGTTACTGAAATGGGTCAAATCCAACCCAAAAGTAAGCGCGTTCTTTCCGAAATGCACATTGTTTTTGATGGCGAAACATATAATCCCGTTAAGTTTGGACGCCAAGGCAACATTTAATGGATTGCTCACCGGATCGTACGTATTGCCGTTGTATCCCAATCCTAAAGAAATGCGAAAATCCATGTGGTATGAGCGAATCTTAATCATCGGTAAATCCGAAAATCCATAGATGCCCAAAAAATTCCCCATTATAACGTTGCTTCCGATAGACCCGTAAAAAAGTGCAGCCCCATAAGTTGGAAAACGATAGGATTTTTGGTAGGCTTTATGTCCCCTTGTTCGAAAAAGTAAACTCAACTCACCTGCATAGGCCACATTTCTCGGTAAATGCGCCATCACCCCTCGGTGAGCTGCTAATATCCCGATTTTCTGACGGTATTCCAAAGCCTTTTCGAAATAGGCTTGTGCAAGCGTTGAATCAACACTTAACAGGACGGTAAAAATTATTATCCATCGCATAGAAACAAAGTTAGTAAAGCAATTGAATCAAATCGATGAATCGAAGTACATTTGTACATGGATAAACGACTGAAGGCCTTTGAACGGCTATTGACGATCATGGACGAACTACGTGCGCAGTGCCCTTGGGATCAAAAACAAACGTTTGAAACGCTGCGTAACTTGACGATTGAGGAAACCTATGAACTCGCGGATGCTATTACGAAAAATGACTTACAAGAAATCAAGGGGGAAATCGGCGATCTTTTCCTGCACATGGTTTTCTACAGTAAGTTAGGCTCCGAGGCAGGTGCCTTTGACGTGAGCGATGTACTCAACGCGATTTGCGATAAATTGGTCCATCGACACCCGCACATCTATGGCGATATTAAGGCCCTTGGTGAAGAGGAAGTTAAAGCCAATTGGGAAAAATTAAAACTAAAAGAAGGTAAAAAATCTGTCCTCTCGGGAGTGCCCTCCTCCCTGCCCGCCTTAGTAAAAGCTACGAGAATTCAAGAAAAAGCGAAGGCAATTGGCTTTGAATGGGAAAAGAAAGAAGATGTCTGGGCGAAAGTACAGGAGGAAATGGCGGAATTTGAAGCTGAAGTCAACTTAGGATCAAAGAAACGAGAAGAAGAGTTGGGTGATCTCTTGTTTTCGTTAGTTAACTACGCACGTTTTATTGACTTATCGCCTGAGTCTGCCTTATCGATTACGAACCAAAAGTTCATCAACCGCTTTCAATGGATGGAAGAGGCCGTAGCGCGCGATGGAAAAACCCTTTCGGACATGACCCTGGAGGAAATGGATATTTACTGGGAGCGAGCCAAAACGGATATTCTTCGAAACCCCGGTTTTACCTCAACTTAAAATGCTTATCGGCTTCATCGGCTACGTAGTCTCCAATGGCCAAAGAGGCCGTTGCAGCGGGTGAAGGGGCATTTAAAACGTGAATCGAATTGCCGTGGTATTCAATCCTGAAATCATCGCGGGTGTCGCCGTCATCGGCTAAAAGCAAGGCCCTCACCCCTGACCTTCCGGGTTTGATGTCGTCCATGGTCAAAGAAGGTATCATGCGCTGCAAGGTTTTGAGGAAAAGTTTCTTGGAAAACGCTCGGCGGTATTCGTTGATGCCAAAGGACATGTTCGAGAAGAACAACTTCCACGTGCCTTTGTAGGTTAGGGCATCCCAGGTATCGCGCAGCGAAAAATCGGTTTTACCATATCCCTCGCGTTTAAACGTAAATACGGCATTGGGTCCGCACTCAATTTCTCCGTCGGTCATTCGCGTAAAATGAACCCCCAAAAAGGGAAAGTCGGGATTGGGTGTCGGATAGATTAAGTGTTTCACTTTATGCCTCGCCCCATGGGTTAATTCATAATAATCGCCGCGAAAACCCACCACTTTTTCTTTCAGTTTCACCCCGTCTTTTCGCGCCAATCGGTCTGCCTGCAATCCTGCGCAATATACAGCATAGGCGGCCTCGAAATTGCCTTTTGAGGTTACGAACCGTGAACCACCTTTCGTTTTTTCAATATTTCGAACTTCTGTGTTTACCATGAGTTGAGAGGCAGGATTTATAGCCAGTGCTAACTCCACCATTTTTACGGTTGCCGCCCGAAAATCGATAATTCCCGTGCATTGAACCTGCAAGGCAGCAATGCACTCAACATGGGGCTCTATTGCTTTGACCTCTTCGGGGGTAATTTTGCGCAATCCTTCGATTTCATTTTGCAAGCCGGTTTGGTATATTTTCTCGAGGTGGGGCAATTCCTTTTCATCGGTCGCCACCACTACTTTTCCACAAACGTCGTGAGGAATGCCGTGTTCTTGGGCAAAAGCCACCAATTCGCGTCGGCCTTGTATGCAATTCCGCGCTTTGAGCGAACCGGGCTTGTAGTACAGGCCTGAATGAATCACCCCAGAATTATGACCCGTTTGGTGCTTGGAGAGCATATTTTCCTTTTCAAAAAGGACCAACTTCAACGAAGGGTTTCTCTTTTGCAACTTGTAAAAGGTTGCAGCGCCAACAATCCCTCCACCTACGATCGCGATGTCAAAACTCATGGCACAAAAATACAGCAAAAAGCAATCCGCAGGCACCTGCCTAGGACAAGAAAATGAACCGATCGAAGGGAAAAAGGTATCTTTGCTCTCGGATATTCTTGGGAGATTTTACGCGCTAAAGCGACATGCGCTTGTCAAGTTGGTGGAATTTACCTTAGAAACTTGTCTACCTTTACGCTAAAATCAAGACCTCCCATGATTATCTGCATCACAGGCTTAAAACCCGAATCATGTTGGAACACCCTCCCCTTCTAATAACGAGAAATTCCTTCGTTTAATCCGGCTAAAAAAGCCCAGGGAAATCTTTTCTGTGAAGTCAAACAAATCCAAGGCATTCAACCTACCCTCACGGCATGGGACAGCATGGTATCCTTGCGTGCCTTTGTAGGTTCAGGTCCTCACTTAAAAGCCGTGAAGTCTTTTCGAAATATTGCCACAGGAAGCACCTACCAGTGTGAAAGTGATACGGTTCCCACGTGGGAGGAAACGCGACGTTTATGGGAAGAAAATTACAAAGAGCAGTAAAAAACCACTGAGTACTACCCTACGAAACTCCGTTGACGCAGTTTACTGAGGAAACGCTTGCACCCCGTGGCAAAAAATCCCTTTACTCCTTAATCACTTTAAACACTCCCTGCTGGCCGTTTACGGTTATTCTTAACGAATACACACCGGCACTTAAGGCTTGCGTATTCACATGGGTTTTACCCATCCCTTTCCCGAATTGTACCAAGCGACCTCGGGCATCCAATAACTCAAAACTGAACGCATTGGCCAAGTCAATGGTTAAGAGGTCATGCATTGGGTTTGGATACACCACAGCATTGAACATGGTTTCGTTAATTCCAGCACCGCAATTGTTCACAATAATGTTGGCGGAAACAACGGCCTCACAGGTACCGTCAGACACCAAACACGTATATTGACTCGTTGCACCGGGTGTCACCGTAATACTTGCGGTATTCCCAATGACGCTCGGACCATCATACCATGTATAGGTAGTTCCACCTCCTGCGGTGATGGTTACGGATTCGCCCGCACAAATGGTGGTACCCGGGGTTATGGTTACGGCCAACTCCGTTGAGGCTGTTATTGTCCGAGAATAGCTTTGTACGCAATTACTTCCCGCAGTTCGAACGCGCGCAACGTAATTTCCCGATGGCAAATTTCCAAAATTCGGCGATGCTTGATAGTTTACCCCATCTAAACTGTATTCATATGTTGGATTTGGGGTTCCACCGGTTGGATTGGTGAAAACAATGGTTCCGTTATTTAAACCACAGCTTGTATTGGTTTTTGTGCACGTAGCGGAAGGTTTCGCACTTATGGTAACAGGAAGATAAACGCCGGAGGTTTTACAAGACCCATCAGCAAATAAATATATGCGTCGATTGGCTACCTGGTTAAAGGCAAGGGTTATCGCTGGCGTTGAGTGGGTGCTAATTACCGTCGTGAACGGATCATCTGTCACATACCATAGGTACGAATTCGTGTTGGTAGAACTCGCTCCATTAACGGTAATCTGTCCACCAGTACAAATCGCCGATTCTGAAAAGGTGAAATTAGCTGTCGGATTCGGTCCATTCGAGGTAAGAACATCCATCCATAAACTGGTTTTGATTATTGGATTTATATCCGTAGTTGGATGCCAAGTCCCGGTGGTGTTGGTCAATCCACCGTAGTAACAAAGCATGGTGCTGGGGCCGTTGGCAATGGTTCCGTTACGATAGTTGATGTTAACGCACAAGAAAGCCACTGAGTCTTGCGGAGAGCCGTAATTGAACTCAAAGCTAACCCAGAAATTTCCGGTGACGGTTGGCGGATTGGTAAAATCAAATTCATTAAAGTACCCGGCGTTCATGTCCGCAATCAAGAAGGTATCTGTAACCAAAACATTACCGGGATTGTTGGCATTGTCTTGATGCACCCTGATTTTAACAAGTCCTGATCCTGTTGAGTTTACCGCTTTAACAATGGGTAAACGCAGTCTTCGCACTTGGGTTGACGCAGGAGCGGTGTATTTATCGGCAATTTGGTAAATCAAAGAGGTGTTGGTGGAAGAGAAACGTCCCGTTCCCGGAATGAAGCCCCAACCGGTAGACCAATTGTAGTAGGCGTAATCTTCCGAAGGTTGCGGTAAATAGTTGCGCAGCGTGTCGCAGGCAATTCCCGGTGCAGCACCTACGACTTCCACGAAAGCCACTTTGGTTTCTGTATCGCTTCCAAAGGCATTGGTAGCGGTTAAACTCACCGTATAAGTACCCAAGGCATTGAACACGGCCGTCGGATTTTGAACGTTGGAATTGGGGGCGCCACCTCCGAAATTCCAAGACCAAGAAGTTGGGACATTCGTTGAAGCATCAAAGAAATTAACCGCAGCACCCACTGGAATGATGATTGGACTTGAAATATCTGCGGTAAAATCGGCCACCGGAGGAGTATTGGTGGGGTCGCAACCCGGAGATAAGAGAAGTGAACCACGGGCACCGGTGAGGGTATTGAGCATGTAATTTGCCTGAAGCTGGCTGAACATCACCGTACAATTGCTGTAATCCATGTAGTTCTCGTATTGAACTTGGGTATTTCCACAGGTTGTTTGATTGCCCGAACAAGAACCCCCGTAATTAAAGGAAGGTCCAGCGGTGTTGGGAGTGTCGTTGAATCCATCGTCCAAGTTACAGCTACCCGAACCTCCCCAGGTGTGATCAAGACCTAAATAATGACCCACCTCATGCGTAAGCACGTTGTCGTTGTTCATCCCAAGGTTGTAATCTAGTACAATACCGTCAATCGAAGATGCCGGCAACATACTGTTCGTGGGTCGATAAGCATAGCCCGCAGTACCGGAATTAGCCCCGTTAGAAATGTCGCAGATCCAAACGTTTAAGTATTTATTTCGGTCCCAAATTTGGGAACCTCCCGTAGCCGAAGCCTTCATTTTGTTCTCCTCTCCCCCGTTGTGGTTGTAATAATCTTCGTTCGTTGAAACGCGTACCACCCCCTGTTCGGCTAGAGGAACGCCTGCAGCATTTTTAGTGGCGAGGCAAAAGTTGATATTAACATCGGCCGGAATAAAACCGAAATTTGTTCGCGCGTTCGCCGCATCTTGATTCAACAATTGAAAATCCTCTTGAAGGTCGTTGAAAACCTGCATGATGAGGGCATTGGAAACATTTTCTGCCGGATTGTTCGGATTGTGCACTACGTGAAAAATTACCGCGATCGTGTTTACTCCTGGGGTTTTCTCAGGCTTGTAGGGCTTCGTCTTGGATGCCTCTTCAAGGTAGGTCTTGTTGAACTCCTCCCATTTACCGATGCTTTCGTAATATTTCTTGGTTAACTCATATGAGGCGCATGAATTGTTGGAAAATCCACGTCCACTCTCTTTTTGGGTTTTTACCGCTTTTTGGGCCAAGGCAGGCAAATTGCTAATGGATTTGATCGCTTGTGGCGGCCGTGAAACGGAATTCATCGTGGGCTCTTGTGCAAGGGCATTTTTCGCTATGGCCATCAACAGAACAACTGCAACAAAATAATGCTTTTTCATGAGAAGAAGGTTATTAATTAAAGTTTAAATTAGTAAAAACCCTTCAAATACCGAATGTTTATTATAATTTCACGCTTCTAAGATGACTATGCAAGACAATCTCGAATGGATTCGCAACAATAAAACCAACAAATCAACGGCCTTTACGGCTGAGGAGAAAAAACAGCTGGGCATAGAGGGATTATTTCCTTTTAAAACGAGTTCGCAGGATTTACAAGTTAAAAGGGTCCTTCAAAACCTCGATAAAAAACCAAGTAGTATTGAGAAATATCTTTACCTGTCGGCGCTTCAATCACGGAATGAACGCTTATTTTACCGGGTAATTAACGAAGATATTGAAACATTACTGCCAATTATTTACACCCCCACTGTCGGAGAGGCCTGTAAATCGTTTTCACACGTCTACACCGAGGCCAAAGGATTTTACATCACAAAGGACCTACAAGGAAGAATTGGAGAGGTTTTGGATAATTGGCCCTCGAAAAATATAAAAGTGATTGTGGTAACCGATGGAGAACGCATTCTTGGTTTGGGAGATTTAGGTGCCAACGGAATGGGTATCCCCATAGGGAAATTAGTGCTGTATTCGGCTTGTGGTGGAATTGATCCATCAGCCTGCCTTCCTATTATGATCGATGTGGGTACCAACAACGAAGAATTACTCAATGACCCATTATATCTTGGAGTGCCTCAACCCCGGATTTCCGGAACCGCCTATTTCGAATTGTTGGACGAATTAATGGAGGCGGTAACGAAGAAATATCCCGAAGTATTGGTGCAATTCGAGGATTTTTTAACCCCGAATGCCTTTGCCTTATTACACCGTTACCAATTTAAATACCGTTGTTTTAATGACGACATTCAAGGAACGGCTGCCGTTGCCCTTGCCGGAATTATTTGTTCCACCCGCATCACGGAAATTCCTCTAACGGAAAATCGGTTTTTATTCTTAGGTGGAGGTTCAGCAGCAACCGGTATCGCAGACCTATTGGTCAATAATCTTGTGCTAAATGGGCTCAGCATAGACCAGGCCCTGGAGCGAATATCCATTTGCGACATTCAAGGTCTAATGACCACCGAACGCACCGATTTGCAACCGCATAACCTTCCCTATGCCAAACCGTCCCCCGCTAAAACATTCTTGGAAACCGTGCAAGCGCTCAAGCCAACGGTCCTCATAGGAGCCACCGGAGCAGGCGGGGCTTTTACCCAGGAGATCATTGAAGCCATGAGCGCGATAAATCTTCGCCCGGTCATTTTTGCGCTATCCAACCCTACGAGTAAAGCGGAATGCACGGCTGAACAAGCCTACACATGGAGTAAAGGAAAGGCCGTGTTTGTGAGTGGAAGTCCTTTTAATAACGTGGTCTATGAAGGCAAAACCTTCGACCCTGGTCAAGGAAACAATGCCTACATTTTTCCTGGATTAGGCCTTGGAATGGTTGCCGGAAATATTAAACACGTCAACGATGAACTTCTAATTACTGCTGCAAAGTGTCTTGCGAACTTGGTGGAGAACCATGATCTAGACTTAGGTGCCCTCTATCCTCCTATTCAAGAAATTCGTTCGGTATCCTTAACGATTGCCAAGGCAGTCATGCTTAACGCAGTGCAACAAGGCCTAAGTTCGATTGATCCAAGCTCCATCGACCAACGCATTCAAGATGAGCTCTACGACCCAAGGTATTGACGGGTTGAATTTACACTTTCAACTTTCCCATCCCGCCATCAACGGGAAGCACTTGCCCTGTAATCCAAGAGCTTTGATCGGACAACAAAAAGGAAATGCAAGAGGCAAAATCTTCAGGACTTCCCAGGCGCTTCATCGGATGACGTTGCGCTCCTGCCTCAATTTTTTCGGGCGTATTGATTAACCTTTCGGCCATTGGAGTTATTGTGAGAGAAGGAGCCACCACGTTCACTCGAATTTTAGGAGCCCATTCCGCCGCCAAAGAACGCCCCAAACCTTCCAACGCTGCTTTAACCGCAGCTACTGAAGCGTGGAACGGCATTCCAGTCGTTGCCGCAACGCTCGATATCAATACGACACTCGAACCTTCGTTCATCTGAGACTGATATGTCTTCAACGCATTGACCGCCCCCAATACATGAATGTTAAAATCGGTTTGGAAGTCCTCTAATTTTAGAGACCTAAAAGGCTTGAGATTAATCGTTCCGGGAAAATAAACCAAGCCATCGATTTGTTGGTCAATTGCAGGCAACTCACCAACATAATCGGTTAGCTCAAAATCGCTGAACGATGGATTTCTGGATAATTGAATCACCCAATTGCCATCTGAAATGAGTTGGTTTTTGGTAGCTTGGGCAAGGGCAGATGATGCTCCGACGATTACATATTTTTTCATAGCTTCTAAACAAGCCTTTCGTTCATTGGTTCATTCCGAGCAAGCGTTCCAACTAACCACATTCCATTTTAGCATAAAAAACAAGTTGAGCCTAGATCGGTATTTAAAAATTTCCAACTGGAAGGTGTTGGAACCCAGAGCAAGACGAGTGGCCAGATATTTTTTGCGAGGAAGGAAAGTAACGTTCAGGTGTTTTGCATAAGAACCGATACCGTATTTTTGCTAAAAAATTAACCTTGAATACCCCAACCATCCAAAGAGACTTCTTATCCGCTGACCAGTTGCTCAACACCTTCAACGACGTTCAACCGTATTATGATGATTTATTATCGCGTGAAATCTCCACCCTTGAATCCTATCAAAAGTGGTTGAAGGAGGCGAGTGAGCTGGAGGCATTCCTCGAAGAAAACGGCGCCTGGCGATACATCAGGATGTCCATCAATACTGCAGATCGTTCTCTTGCGGAATCTTACGCATTTTTCGTGAGCGAGATTCAACCAAAACTGGCCCCATTAAATAATGCATTGAATGAAAAAATGATGCAAAATGCATTCGTAGCGGAATTATCCAAAGATCCGGCTTATGCCATTTTCTTCCGCTCGGTAAAGGTTCAGCTCGAACTGTTCCGCGAAGAAAACATCTCCCTTGAAGCGTATTTAGCCGAAAAGAGTCAGGAATTTGGGACCATTAGTGCTGCACAAACGATTGAGCACCGGGGAGAAACACTCACCATGCAACAAGCATCGGTGCATTTAAAAAGCCAGGACGAAAAGCTGCGAAAAGAAGTTTACGAAAAAATGGCCGCTAGAAGACGATCGGATATTGACGCTTTGAACGACTTATACACCGATTTAATAGCCCAACGCCACCAACTCGCCTTAAATGCTGGCTTCGATAATTACCGCGATTACATGTTCCAAAGCATGGGACGATTTGATTATACCAAAGAAGCCTGTTTCGATTTCCACGAAGCGGTTGCCCAAAAGGTCGTACCCTTGGTGAAAGAAATTCAGCTCAAAAAACTCCATAAATTAGGTAAAAGTGCTTTTAAACCATGGGATTTGGACGTTGATCCTGACGGTCATGCCCCACTCAAGCCCTTTCAGAGCGGCCAAGAAATGCTCGACAAAACCATCGAGATTTTTGACAAGATGGATTCTTATTTTAGCGATTGCTTGAGAACCATGAACACCATGGGGCATTTGGACCTAGAATCCAAAGCGGGTAAAGCACCGGGGGGATACAATTATCCTTTGTATGAAATTGGGGTGCCGTTCATTTTCATGAATGCGGTTGGTTTGCACCGCGATCTCATTACCATGGTACATGAAGGCGGACATGCCATTCATAGTTTTCTCAATAGGGATTTAGAACTTACTTCGTTTAAAAACATACCTTCTGAGGCAGCAGAATTGGCCTCGATGTCCATGGAATTGTTGAGCATGAAGTATTGGAATGCTTTTTATTCAGATGAAAAAGAACTGAGCCGCGCAAAAATAGAGCACATGGAGGACCTTTTAAAAGTGTTGCCATGGATTGCGCAAATCGATGCCTTCCAGCATTGGGTTTATACGCATCCAAGGCACAACCTGGAAGAGCGAAGCGCACAATGGTTGTCTTTGGGAAGGAAGTTCGGAACAGGTTTAACCGACTGGACTGGATACGAGGATTTACAGCGTTGTGGATGGCAGCGTCAACTTCATTTGTTCGAAGTGCCTTTTTATTACATCGAATACGGCATTGCACAACTAGGGGCGATTGGGGTTTGGAAGAACAGCTTGGTGGATGAACAAGACGCGTTAGAAAAGTATAAATCAGCACTCGCCTTGGGATACACCCGTTCTTTGCCAGAAATTTACAAAACAGCAGGAGTCCCTTTTGATTTCAGTCCTCAGCGCATCGGGGAATTGATGCAATTTGTCGATTCTCACCTGAAAAGCTTTGGCCAGAAATAAAAAAATGTATCTTTGCGCTCTCAAATTTGGCGAGATAGCTCAGTTGGTTAGAGCGTAGGATTCATAACCCTAAGGTCCCGAGTTCAACTCTCGGTCTCGCTACTGGTAAACCCCTTTTCGAATAAAGGGGTTTATTTTTTAAGAATGCGGTTGGATTTTTCGTAACTTTATCAAGAATATGCGTTCAAATACCCTGCTATTAACCGCACTAGTCGCTATTGCGATAACGCTTTCACACCAACGTCTTGAGGCTCAAAACTTCGTTTTCGGGCAACTTCAAGGATCTCCAATTATGAATACTGCAGGATGGAATTTGAATGGTAATGCCTTTGTTGGGGATACCCCAGGTGATAACGATAACTTTAACAACGAACTTATCCTTACTAACGCTAATGGAAACCAGAGTGGGGGGATATTTTTCGCACAACCGCTCAACCTTGGTTTTTGTTCTCAGTGGACCGTTGATTTTGAATACCGTATATGGGGAGGAAGTGCCGCCGATGGGTTGGCATTCTGTTTTTTGCAAGTTCCCCCCGCAGGATTCGTAAACGGCGGTGGGATCGGAATCCCAGGAAACGCGAATGGCCTTAAAGTTGTTCTTGATACGTGGGATAATGGCTGTGGAGCCAACCCGGAATTACAAATTTACAGCGGTGTAGGCTATAACGAATGCATTGCTGGGATTGTAAAGCTTACTAACAACGGTGGCATCCTCAATTTTGTGCGGGGAAACACATACCGTCCTGTTCGAATTATCTACAATAACGGACAAATCAACCTCTTGATTAACAATACCCCTTATCTATCGGCCAATTTTCCTATTAATTTTTCGGGTTACATGGGATTCACGGCAAGTACAGGCGGGGCCAATGATCAACATTCCATACGAAACGTGGTTATTTACACGGCCCAAGCCAGCTCTAACGCAGGGTTAGACGTAACAACGTGTTCCAATACCCCTGTAACCATCGGTAGTGCTAATACCCCGACATTTACATACAGTTGGTCCCCAAGCATTGGACTAAGCAACACCACCGTTTCAAATCCCGTGGTGACTTTGGTCAACAATACGAATGCCCCCATAACCCAAACCTACACCGTCACCACTACCCTAACGGCAAACCCCGGGGGTTGTCCTACGAACGATAACGTCGTGGTTACTGTGTACCCGGATCACATCACCAACACCGTTGATACCATTTGCGATGGCAGTTCCTACAATTTCAATGGCACTATGATCAGCAGTTCAGGCTACTACGTCGATACCCTTTCCTCCCAATTTGGTTGCGATTCCATAACCACGCTGGACATCATTATTTCTAATAATCCCGTTGTTTCCTCGCCCGATGTTTCCATTTGCTTCGGAGACTCCGCACTGCTGACTCCTACGGGTGCAAACACGTATCTTTGGACACCTACGGTGAATCCCGTCAATAATTTAGGCGAAATGTTGGTAGGCCCCGCTATATCGACGCAATACATCGTTCAGGGTTTAAATTTAGATGGGTGTTTTAATTATGATACCGTAACGGTCACTGTAAACCCGTTACCGATTCTACAACTGACGGCCAGTGACAACGATGTTTGTCCAAATACCCAAGTCCAACTTAACGCTTCCGGTGCGGCTACTTATAATTGGTCAGGTGTCGATCTCAACGGAAATTCCGGTATCAGCCAAACAATTACAGCGACTTCCTCAGGATGGTACGCAATTATTGGGACGAGCAATTTTGGCTGTGTTTCAGAGGACAGCACCTTCATTGTTGTATACCCCGTTCCTGTTCTTTCGGTAAATCCGTCATTGAGTGAAATATGTGTTGGAGAATCCATTAATATTAATGTAAACGGTGCGCAAACCTACCAATGGTCCAATGGAAATGTAGGCTCCAACTTCACCCATTTTCCCTTGAATTCTGAAACCATCACGATCATAGGATTCAATAACTTCGGCTGCAGCGACACCATCATTTCAGATATCGTTGTTTATCCAAATCCACTTGCCAGTATTTCCGTGGTAAATAGCAATTTGCAAAGCGACGATCCTACTGCTTACTTCGTAAACAACTCCAACAACTACACCCAAGCATTCTGGAATTTTGGCGACGGAACTACGCTTAATGAAAATGCCCAGAATATCACTCACCTCTACCCTCTCGAGGACGGAAATTATACCGTAACGCTTATCGTAAGTTCTGCGTTCGGCTGTCTTGCTGAAACGACCGTTGGAATTCAAGTATCGGGAGACCCGATATTTTTTGTGCCGAACACATTTACCCCAGATGATAACGAATTCAACAATATTTTTCAACCCGTATTCACTTCAGGATTTGACCCTTCTGCATTTCGAATGGTGATTTACAACCGCTGGGGAGAATTATTATTTGAATCCCTCTCTCACTTGGAGGGTTGGACGGGACAATACGGTGGCGCGAAGGTTCCTACAGGCACCTACACCTATTGGATTATTTACTTCGACAAGAAAGAAAATCGACTGAAAGAATTCACAGGTCATGTAAATCTTATTTACTAGATCGTTGTGTTGTTAAGATCCATTATTTCGTTGAGCCTCTGCGTTTTTTTGAGGATTAACAACTTCGCACAAGAGTCGGAAATAATCGTCTATTTATTTGTTTACGAAAGCGAGCAAACGCAGTCTGGAGCAGGGCATATCGCCATGGCCTTTGGTACAGATAGCAGTAAGCTAATTTACTATACAAAATATCGAAAAGGAGACGGAGGAAATCGTAAAGTACCAACCCTTACCCTTCAACAAGCTTTCATGTACGATCATCAGATCCTCGGTTTACAAACAAGACCACCAAGTATTGTGTTATCCTTACCTGTACATCAAATAAATATGAAGAGCATTGAAAAAGCGAGCGATCATTGGCATTTTAAACAATGGAGTATTTTCAAGAACAACTGTACTGATGCAGTGAAAAAGGTACTGCGAAAATGTAATATTAACCCTGGTATTGCCTTTTTGATAAGCACCCCAAACGAGTTAGTTGAGGACTTGGTTGAATCAGAGCCTGATAAATTTCGGAACCACGAATTTAAAGTTTTGAAGGGAAATCTATGTTTTTACCTAAAAAACGAGAGAAATGCAGTTTCTCAGGTAATCCTTGGCAAACGTAAGCAACGGAACAGGAAACATCAGGAACCGTGCCTGTAAAGAACGCCCATCGTTTTGGGACCTGAACTTTTTCTACCTGAAGCTCAACTCGAAACCCCAATCGTAACGCCTAACGCCGGCTTTGAAGAATTACCCTTTTATTCGGCTATTTTTTAACAAAACGCTTGGTAAAGGCTTTGTTGATGTTTACGTCAATAAGTTGCACCAAATAAATACCCGCGTTAAGCGAGTAAGTATCGAGGGTAATTTCATTGCCAAAGAATGCATTGGTGGCGATAATTTTTCCGGTTAAATCTGTCAATAAAACCTGATAATTTCCGTGATTTTCAGTCACAAGGGTAATGCTTTGATCGGCTGGATTCGGATACAAAAGTGCGTTGTGGATATCGCCCTCACCTTCCCCGTCCGTGATTCCCGCAAATGCCTGATTTAAAACAGGAAACTCAATATGAGTGGGGTATTCTGGCGCGAAAGCAATTCGATTAACGGCAACCCTGGGAGCCATTTCAACTCCTTCATAAACGTAGGTTTGGCCATCTCCTGGTTTGCGTCGGAAAAATTCTCCTGGCATAATGGGCAAATTCGGATTTACTTGATAGCGCGTGTAGTTGGAACTGGATATCAGTATTTTAACCCTGTGGCCTTTGCCAAAAGTGTACGCAATCGGAAGCATCTGAAAATGGTATTCGTAAATGTCGCCGATATTGATGTTGTCATAAATGGCATTATCGTCTTCTTGGCCTTCCGCAAGAGAACGCGCATAGTTTCTTCCGCGCGCATTGACACATCCTTCAACTACGAAAAATTCCCTACCGTCCGGGTATACGTCCACAACCCGTACAAAGAAATCCGTATCGGTTGGTCCTTGAGCGACACCAGCCGGGTTTGATTTTGCATACAAAGTCGCTTTTGGAAATCCTACAATGCTCATAGTATCATTGAGCACGGGGGTTTGATATTTAACAACTCCCGGGCGATCCATGGTATATTCCGCCCATTCCGTTAAGTCAAATTGCCCTTGGCTGTCACGCTGTCCGTCGGGCGTTCTAACAATCATATTTGCTCCGCCGATGGTACGAATGGGGTCATTTGGGTCGTGTAAATACATGTTAAACCCTTCATTGCTGGTTGGCGCGGAATTATTCATGGAGCCATTTTGATGCAAGTAAAAACTGGTCCACTCGATGCCTTGCGTCAATGGGAATTCATTCGCCGGATACCAATAGTTACCTGCGTTGGCATTTTCTGCTATGCCGTCGTCAACAGGCCCTGCCACGTAGAAACGAATATCCGGTGTTTGTAGATAGTCAACGTAGGGCACGCCTTCAATTTCTCCGTCGTCCAATCCTGGAATAAGCGGTGAACCGGTAGCAGGGACGTCTAAGGTAATTACCTGCTCCTGCATGGTGAAAACATCACGAATACCTATTTTTAGACCCGGTAATGTTGAAGATCCGGTAAGAAAGGCCACAAGGGTGTTAAGGGGTATTTTATAGTTCTCAGCAGGCACACGAATTTCAAAAATCCCAACGTTTGTCCATGCGTCGGATTGTTTTATGAACGCTTTCGGTTCACCAATAAATTGTGTACTGTCGTAATTTAAATTATACCGATACCAGGATATTGCCTCGGATTTTATGGCTTTTGAGATGGGCAAGTCAGCCTCAGAAAAATCATCCAAACTAAATCCTAAAATGTCTGAGATATTTTCAGGGTACGTCATATCTCCGGTTGTTCTGCTACCTATGGTCTGGTGAGCCCAAGGTCCTATGACCAATTTTTGTAGGTCTTTATTCTTTTTGGTAGGATCAAGGTGCTGTCGCATCAAATTCCAAGTTTCAATCTGGCCGTCGATGAAAATATCCCACCAACCCGTTAGGTGGAAAGCAGGGACTTCCATATTGCTGTAACGGCTAAACGTACCGTTCGCATCCCCTTCGCCCTGAGCATCCACTGGAGCTCGGGAAGCATCCATATCTCTTCGACCAATGCTATTTGGGTAGTAGCCCGCGGGCCCATCTTCATAACGCACGGAGGAAAAGTGATTGATGGCCCTTGTCGCGGCTTCAAATTTATTCGATAGACCGTAATCGGAGGCAGAATGTAAACTGTTATCGATATCGTTGTCAATATCGTTTAAGTCGTCGTTGGTTCCTGTAAAAATTTGCCCCTTCAACCAACCATTGACCAATTGGTCGCGAAAAACACCGTTTTGAAAGCCTGTGCTCTTGTAAAACTCTTGTGTTGCCACAATCGGCGTTAAGCATTTAAGGCCTGGTTGGGTGGGATCAATTTTATGTGCAGCCGCGGCCTGGTATTGGTTATAGCCTAAGGCGGAGGCACCAAACATTCCGATTCTGCCTGTCGAAATCATATCGGTAGTCTCGGGTGTACCATCCATATCAATGTCATACTGCCAAGTTCGACCGACAAGATCTTGAATCGAATGGTACCCGTCCTCGTGCTTATTTCCATTTCGGGGATCGCTCAACTCGGTCACATCAAGAATATGGCGATAATTTGGGTGGTAAGGATCCTTACTCCATCCATCGCTGTAAAGGGGTAAATAAACCCCCTGCGAAGTGTAACGTCCGCGCATATCTTGCACCGCATAGCCATAACCTAAAATGTTCACCGGTGTTGCTACGCCATCCCAGCTTCCCTTGTTGTAAGGCGTCCTCGAAAAAATCATGGGTAATTTGAAGGGATTCGGATTTGGGGCTCCGTTGAGAGAATCGTAAATGATGAGCTGTTGATTCTTCGGCAATACCTGAACCGGAATGTTTCCAACCAAGGGTAAATCGATGTTGATGACCAAGGAATCACGCAGGATCGGAAGGTAAAAATCCGTCATAAGTTGAATGCCATCGGGCATAGTTATCGGGAAAGTATACTTCGTTGAAAGTTCCTCCAAATTATCCAATTGTCCGTTAGGAACTACCCCTTGGGCAGTCAAGTTAAATCCCACAAGTAAGAAGCCGATGATTGTAACTTTTTTCATAGCAGTTGAATTTGCTCAAAAGTAACAATTTTTTAAAGTTTCTTTCACATTCTAAGAAAAACTTAAATTTGATAAATTTAATTTACGAATTATGTTAAAGTTTATTTGGATATTCTTTTTCGGAGCGTTTACGTTTTTCGCTCTTGGCCAAGCCTTAGAGGTTAGCGGCGTTATTCTAGACGAAGAGACAAAACAACCGATAGCCTTGGTCAAAATTCAAGAAACTCTAAGCAAAAAAGGAGCCATTACAGACGATAAAGGAAGGTTTGTTCTGAGTTTGGATTTTACCAGTCAACCATCCTACAACCTAATCTTACGCGCATTGGGGTATGATAATTACGAAGTGGTGGTCAACAAAACTTCAGCAAATCTCACCATTAACTTAACTCCCAGTTCCAAAGCCTTCAACGATGTCGTAGTGTCCGGAACTCGAGTGTCTGAAAAAATATTTGAATCCCCTGTTTCTATACAGCGGTTATCCGCGAAAGACATCTTAGCAAGCTCCAGTGGAAATTTTTACGAGTCGCTAAAAAATTTGCGCGGTGTTGACATTTCTACCTCAAGTGCAGGATTTCAAGCGGTGAACATGCGTGGCTTTAATTCAACCGCTCCTGTGAGAATTGTTCAGTTCGTGGATGGAATGGATAACCAAGCACCTGGATTGAATTTTCCTGTTGGCAACTTAGTAGGAGCAAATCCACTGGATCTGCAAAGCATCGAGGTTATTACGGGACCTGCCTCTGCTTTGTACGGACCGAATGCTTTTCAAGGTGTTGTTAATATGCTTTCGAAAGATCCCTTTCAGTTCCAGGGTGTATCAGCTGAATTGAAAACAGGGAGTCGAAACCTTATGGAAGGAAATTTCAGATTTGCTCATGCATTCGGCAAAAAACAACGCCTTGGGTTAAAAATCACCGCATCCTATTTACAGATGAAGGACTGGTTGGCAAATGACGCGGCTGCCAATACTTACGGAGATATCAGTGCTAATGTGAATCTAAGCAACATTGTTGCTCAATTTCAATACGATCCTACCTTGAGCCAAGAAGATATTGATCAGTGGGTTGCTTTAAATAACTACATTGAATTTAATCCTGTGGTTGGTCAAATAGGTTTGAACAATAAAACGATTACTGCTCCTGGTTACATCGAGCAAGATTTGGCGGAAAATAACGTACAGAGTTTTAAGTCGGGACTTGCATTGTGTTATAAACTGAAGGAAAACAGTCAATTGTCGTACAACGGTAAATTTGGTGTCGGAAGCGCAATCTATCAAGGGGCAAATCGGTATTCCATCAACGACATCCAGTTTCAGCAACATAAATTGGAATGGTCTGGAAAAAATCATTTGATTAAGGCCTACACTACTTTGGAAAATGCGGGAAATTCTTACGATGCCGTATTTACCGGAATCAACATATCTAAGGCCTCAATCGGCGACAATTGGGTACCTGCATACCTAAGCTCATTTTTTCAAAACCTATCTGATTTAACCAATGAATACGACGATGATGCTTCGCTGAACGATGTTAACCAGGCAATGGTGCTCGCCTTGGATTCAGCCAACAGTACTTGGTATACGCCCGGCACCGCTGCCTTCGATAGCCTGAGAGCAAGCATTGTCCAGAGTGCTGATTTACAACGAGGTTCAAAGTTTACAGATAAGTCCTCTTTGTATCATTTGGACGGCCAATACAATTTTAGTCAGATTAGGTCCGTTGATCTACTCGTAGGAGCTAATGGGCGCTATTTTGTTCCGAACTCTTTTGGTACGATCTTTAGTGACACCTTATTGAATCCCAACGACACCCTTGCCGACGGATCAGCTAACCCGGAAGGGGCTTACAACCGCCTAAGCCTATGGGAAGTAGGTGGCTTTGTTCAAGCGAGTAAACGGTTTTTTGACGACAAACTGCGTATTATCGGTTCGGTACGTGTTGATAAAAACCAAAACTTTGAACCTCAGTTTTCCCCGCGTTTAAGCGCTTCTTGGAATTTAAAAAATCACAACATTAGGGTCGGTGTGCAATCCGCTTTTCGAACCCCCACTCTTCAAAATCAATTTATTAATTTGGACCTAGGGCCTATCACATTAATTGGGAATCTCAACGGAATCACCAATGTGTATACCCTGAATTCGTTAACCGCCTTTAATCAGAGCCTTGCGGCTGTCAATGGTGATTTAAATGCGGTAGACGTCAATATTTTGGTGAATAAAGAATACCAAGCGCTCAAACCTGAGCAGGTAAAAACTCTTGAAATAGGATACCGGGGTGTCGTAAAAAACAAAATCTACCTCGACGCAGACGCGTACTTCAACCAATACACGAATTTCATTGCCGATGTTCGGTTGGTTGCACCAACGGGTAGTGCAGTTGCGGGTGAGCAGAGCGGTTTAGATGCTGTGGTGACAAAACTTTACGAAGTTTATCAGGTACCTGTCAACAGTACGAAAACAGTGTATTCCGTAGGAGGCGGAGTGGGAATTGGTTACAGCATTTCCAATAAATACCAGCTACAAATCAATTACACGTATGCGCAGCTTTTAACAGAAGGCTTGGAGGAAGACCTCATTCCCGGGTTCAACACTACTCCGCATAAAGTGAATGTCGGTTTTTCCGGCAAACAAGTTTTCAAAAATCTCGGGTTTTCGACCAATTTCCAGTATGTACACGGATTTGAATGGCAAAGTACTTTTGGTACAGGAAATATTCCCGCCTACACCGTGTTGGATGTACAACTCAGCTATCCATTTACGGTAAACAACAACGATTTGGTGATTCGTATTGGTAGTTCCAATGTATTAAATCAGCAGCGACGGGAAATATTCGGAGGTCCGATGATTGGCCGAATGATTTACACAACCCTCGGTTTTAATCTGGACAGAAAGAAATCCTAAAATTTCATAGTAGCCCACGAGATTCATCCAATGTATCCATTGTTGATTAAAACGAAACATATTATGAACTACCTAAAAGTCCTTTCAATAGCCTTACTGCTGAATTTTAACGCTGCTGCACAAGTCGCCGAAATTCAGCCAAACATTTCCGATCATGATTTGATTACTCTCAACAACGGAGTTTCCTTGAATTGCGAGGTCGTCGAAGTCGCTGAAAACATCGTTTTCTACGAACAAATTCCATCCTCAGGGCTGCTTTCTGCCAGTTTAAGCGAGGTACAGGAATTAGAACTTGGTGTAGAAGGATTATGCACTCTTTCCGACTCGACCAAGAACTTTAAGCGCGATCCCTTATACCGACAAGGAAAGTGGGACGCAAAAAGGTACTACAAACTAAGGCATAAAAGTTCTTTTCAAACGCCCAAAAATCCTCGAAACAGCATGCTTTCAAATCCAACGTATGCAGCTGGATATAAAGCAGGGGCAAAATCAAAAAAACAGGAGTGATTTATGCGTTGTGCTTTCCGGTAATCCTGCCTTTAACCCTTCTTTTATTTCTTGCGATTCTGTCCATTGGTTATTCAGGTGGTAGCGTATGGTTCTAACCCTAGATTTTCATGGATTAAAGTCATTAATTGCAAAATTCGCAACTGAGCGATTACGAGGTTGCGTAATAATCTTATTATTGCATAATTAAACCCTAAATTTGTACCATTAATTTTAACCCTATGAAACACTTCTTCTTTGCACTTGCTGTTTTCTTTGCTGCCCAAGTAGCCATTGGCCAAAACACCGACAACGATCAATCCTTGGCATCCAACCGAGATGTGATTCATTTTAACAACGGAGTTTCCTTGAATTGCGAGGTCGTCGAAGTCGCTGAAAACATCGTTTTCTACGAACAAATTCCATCCTCAGGGCTGCTTTCGGCCAGTTTAAGCGAGGTAAAGGAATTAGAACTTGGTGTAGAAGGATTATGCACTCTTTCCGACTCGACCAAGAACTTTAAGCGCGATCCCTTATACCGACAAGGAAAGAGGGACGCAAAAAGGTACTACAAACTAAGGCATAAAAGTTCTTTTCAAACGCCCAAAAATCCTCGAAACAGCATGCTTTCAAATCCAACGTATGAAGCTGGATATAAAGCAGGGGCGAAATCAAAGGAAACCTGGTTTGCGGTAATCCTGCCTTTAACCCTTCTTGCGGTAATCCTGCCTTTAACCCTTCTTTTATTACTTGCGATTCTGGCCGCTGGTTCTTCAGGAGGTGGCCCATGGTTTTAAAAATTGTTTTCCGTCCATTGAAAGCCGTAATTGCAAAATTCGCAACTCAATAGTTAAAAGGTTGCGTAATAATCTTATTATTGCATAATTAAACCCTAAATTTGTACCATTAATTTTAACCCTATGAAACACTTCTTCTTTGCACTTGCTGTTTTCTTTGCTGCCCAAGCAGCCATTGGCCAAGACATCCTCCGTCTTAAAAACGGAAGCGAAATGAACGTTTCTATTTCGCAAATCAACCCTACTTCGATTAAATTCAAAAAGACAGTGGACGGCCCTATTTACACCATGAATATTTCCGACGTGAGCTCCATTACTTATGCCAACGGAACGAGCGAAAATTTCGCGCCTGCTCCGTCACCGGTTACGAATAACACGAATTCGCCAAAAAACAATCCCACAAAAGAGGTTCCCGAAGACGAAATGCTTGCCCCTTCTAAGCGTTACGGAGGACCAAGGATTGGATTGACTTACATCGCAGCGGGAACAACACGTACGCGCATTGCGGATGCCTTCAACCGTGCTGACATTACCCCGGTTGTATCCCAATTTGGATGGCAATTTGAAACGCGAATTTTCACCTTGGAAAACGGCGCTGCTGGATTGGTGGAATTTGTACCTCTTATCGGAGGACTTGATCAAGGATTATTTTTACCTAGTGCCAACGTATTGTTCGGATTCCGTGGAGCAAACGGTGTAGAGTTTGGTGTAGGTCCTTCTGTTTCTTTAGCCGGATTCGGTATAGTCCTAGCTGCGGGTGCCTCGTTCAAGGTGGGTAAAATAACCTTCCCTTTCAATGTGGCCTTTTCACCTAACATCAAAAAGATGACAAAAGAGACTCAGGACTATGACCCCGCTACTAACCAGTATGTCACCATCCCAGGTAAAACCATTAATTCTGGTTTCAGGTTGAGTTTCTTCATTGGGTTTAATTCTCGTAAAGCCTGATGAAAGCGTTGAAGTATTTCGTTATTTTAACTTGCGTATTGTTTCTAGGAACCTTTAAAGCGCAAGACACCCTCGTAACCTTGGAAGGCAAGGTGTTGACGGGCAGCATCATTGATTTTTCTATGGACTTTACCAGTTACAGCCTCGATACAACCGTAAAAGAGGTTTCCATGATTCCCAGCCAGCAATTCGTGCTAATCAAACAGGGAGACAGGGTACTCAAGACCTACAAAAATGACACCTTAATCACCAAGGATGGGTTCATAATCCCTTGTAAAATCGTAGCAATTGATCCGGATATCGTTTCTTTTTTTCAATACAACTACCGTGTATACGATTTACAATCTACCATGAAGGGAAACATCGTAATGGTCAAATTTTCGGATGGGACGAAAGAAAGGTTCGATCAAGTTATAAATGCTCCCTATTCCACCAGTTCCTTTGAACTTGGTATGCAAGACGCTAGAAATTATTACCAACCCGCCGGAGGAATGATTGTAGGAGAAGTTCTGTTGGGTTTAACGCATATACTAATGGCTTCCGCCGTAGCAGGAACGGTCATTGCCTATGTCCCTCCTACTATGTTGAGTTCTGTCAATAATCCCAACAACTTGCTATTGAGCAGCGATCCAGCGTATAAGAAAGGTTATTTGAGCGTCGCACAGAGAAAAAAACGAATAGCTTGTTCTGTGGGATTTCTCTCCGGTTTTGCGGCTTTTTGGGCCACCGTTATCGCCACTGCTGGTTTCTAGTATTAATGAGGCAAGGGAAATTCAGTAACGCCCCTGCAGCGTAACTTTTATTAAAACGCCTCCACAAAACAAGTGTTTCAAACCGTGTTTCTTTCGATGCTTTTAGGCGAGGCCGGATTATACCTGGCCTATATAGGCGAAACGGAGAAGTACGGACTCCTCTACAATTTCCAGTACTTTTTCGGAAGTTGCCTCAAGATTTATGAACGGTGCGCAACCTGAGCGGTAGGCCTCTACCCATCTCAGGGCACAAAGACACCAAAAATCACCCGGTTTCAACCCGGGAAAATCATAAGCAGGCACGGGGGTGCTCAAATCGTTGCCTCGCGTTTTTGAAAAACGAAGAAAATCTTCTGTCATGTAGGCGCATACAATGTGAAGTCCTACATCGGTAAGGTCGGTTCTACAATAACCATCCCGAAAGTACCCGGTCATTGGAGAGGTACAACACGGTATTAGGGGATCTCCAAAAATGTTCTTCATCAGGTAGTACAGTTACTAAAACAACTCTTAGACTTGAAAAGTTTACAGAGCCCATTACTTTGAGATGTTGAACAAAGATAATGGATGCTAATTAAGCATGAATGGGTTTATAAAATGTAAACAAATTAGATTAGGCATTTTTGTGCTTCCAAATATCGGAGGTTCCTATGTTTTTGGTAATTTTGAGAACGGAGTAGCTATAAAACTCTTTCGCAGAGACCATAGGTAGCCAACTCCCCTGCTTATTGAATTAAATTTCAAACCATGCTTAAGCATTTAACATTCATGATCTTTTTATCGTGGGCCTTGGTATCGTACTCTCAGCAACTGAAAGAGCAAAATTACCAACAGGGATTAGATTTTGCGAAAGAAGGAAAATACGAAGAGGCCATTGTTTCTTTTTCCAAGGCGATTGAAGTTCAACCTTTAGACGCCTATGCCTGGTATAACCGAGCTATGGCGAAGAACATGATGGGTGAATACGAATCAGCCATTGATGATTTTACGACCTGCATAGGTTTAAGTCGTTCGTACGAAAAAGTTTGGTACAACCGAGGCCTAACAAAATTATACGTTGGTCAATACGACGGAGCGATTTTTGATCTTAATCAAGCGTTGCAAATTCAACGAAATTACCCGGAAGCCAACTACTATCGCGCTTATCTTTACGAGCTGAGAGGATTGTACGATTTTGCTTGTACAGACTACCAAAATGCCGCCTCAAAAGGGTATCGTGTGCCCGCCGAAAAATTACAGGCGTGCCGTGATACAAACTACAACGGTCTCCTTAAAAATCCTTTGTTAAAACTATTTAAAACCAGCAAACAAAAGTCTTATGGAACCACCGAAAAACGTCCTATTGCTATAGGATGCTATGAAAACGTTGAACGCTACTTACGATTACTTCGTTCGCCGGAAGGAAAATTTGTGCCGTTTGAAATCAAGCCCCTTCCAGAACTGACCGTTGTGAAAATAACCTACTCTTCCAAAGGTAAAGCCCAGGAAAAAAACCTTTATTTCGATCTGAATAAACCTTGTGATGCTTTGATTATCAAAGGATTCAAAACCTTCAAAGAAATTCCCGAAAGTGGTCCTCCTTAATGAGTCTTTCAACGATTTTTGCTCCGTTCAATGCAAGGGGAATGCCTCCACCAGGATGAACTGTTACTCCCGCAAAATAGAGACCTTTCACATTTGGGGCAAAATTGGGGTGACGGTTAAAAGCGGCCATGGTTGAATTGGAGTTATTACCGTAAATGGAACCTCCTTTCCCGTTAAAAACCTGTTGCCATTTTATGGGGTCGTTTACATATTCCGTTTGGATAAGTTCCTCCAAACTAACTTTAAGAATTCTGGATATTTTCACTATCACGTGCTTTCGCAAATCTTGCACTAACGCAATCCAATTCTGTCCGGAGGCCACGGGAGCGTTGACCATAACAAACCAATTTTCACAACCAACTGGAGCATCATTTGGATCGGCTTTTGAGCTGACATGTAGGTAGATCGTTGGGTCTGATACCAATGTTTTTGTTTTAAATATTGCTTCAAATTCAGCCTTATAATCTTCCGCAAAAAAAACATTATGAACCCCTAGTTCAGGAAATATCCTTTTAACTCCCCAATAAAATACAACGGCTGAAGAGGACAATTCTTGTCCTAACACCTTGTTTGGTTTTGCCACCGTGGGCATCAACTGTTCATAAGTATGATGAACATCGGCATTCGATACAACAATATCGGCAGGCTCCAAATTTCCATGTACCCGTATTCCCCTCACTTGACCATTTTCCGTTTCTATCGCCTCTATCTCCGAATTGAACTCAAACTGAACCCCCAATGAAAGGGCAGTCTTTTGAAGTTGCTGCGTTATATTAGCCATACCACCCTTTGGAAAAAACGATCCGATATTTAATTCTAAATGCCCAATGATGCTTAAAAGCCCCGGCGTTTGATATGGATCACTGCCATTGTAGGTTGCGAAACGGTTCATGAACTGAACGGTTTTAGGGTTTAAAAAAAATCGCTTCGATAAACCATTCATGGTGGTAAATAACCCATATCTTGGTATGTTCCACACGGCTCTCAACAAATTGCGGTTCCAAACATGTTTCAATCTGTGTAAAGATGCCTGAATAAAGACGGGACTTAAGGCCTCGTAATTAGCGCTCAATTTTTTCAAGTATTCACGAGACCTCTTTGGATTTTCACCTAAATCATGAATCAGACATTTTAACGTGCCCTCGGTCCCCGATTTTACGATCAAACGCGTACCATCTTCGTAAAAATACCTGCAAGACTCGGGTAAGGGGGAATGTTCAAATAAAATTGGGCTGTTGCCAAGAGCTACCAATTCCTCAATTAAATGGGGTTCAGTAAAAACCGATGGCCCCATATCAAACCGGTACCCGTCGAACGTTCGCGAATGGACCTTACCCCCTACAAAAGAATTCTTCTCGTAAACGGTAACCTTGAGTCCCAATTTAGCTAAACGAATGGCTGTAGCCAAGCCCCCAACGCCACTACCAATAACCTTTACAACGTGTTTCATTTCTCCTTATTAAAGGTAAATCGCATGAAAAAGTTCATGAAAACCCCCGATTTTTCAACAAAATTAGCCTTTTTTCAACATTTTTGTTGATTTTTCAAGGGTTTCAGGATTGTGGGAAAGATATTCCGATATCTTTGTTCCGTTCAATGTTTATTAACCTTTAAAAAAAATTAATTATGAACAAAGCAGAATTAGTTGACGCAATTGCGGCAAGTGCAAGTTTGTCTAAGGCTGATGCAAAAAGAGCGCTTGATGCGTTCGTAAATGTCTCAACGGGAGCGTTGAAAAAAGGACAGCGAATTTCATTGGTTGGATTTGGATCTTTTTCGATTTCAAAGCGTAAAGCCAGAAACGGTAGAAATCCTAAAACAGGAGCGGTTATTAAAATTGCTGCAAAAAATTCAGTTCGTTTCAAAGCTGGTGCTGAACTAAGCGGAAAAGTAAACTAAGAAAAGATTACTTCGAAAGAAAGGGAGCCCATTGGCTCCCTTTTTTTATGCTATCCTATTTCTGCAAAGTTTTTCGAAAAGTTCAACAGAAAAAATCTACTTCAATCATAAAACCTACTATTCCCTTACCAACCGAAGGGTTCTGGTTTGACCTTTGGAAATAGAAATCTTGACGGTGTAATGTCCCGGAATCAACATCGAAATATCCATACCATTGGTATAGATTCCCTGCTGAAGGATTCGTCCATCGGTGGAAAGCAAGGCAAACATAACCTTGGAATAATCCGAGAGTCCTCCAAGGTAAATACGATCTTTTCCGGGGTTGGGATACAACCGCCATTGGGAAAAATCGCCCCATTCCAATGCTGCATTTTGACAAGCTCCGAGTTGGTAATTGCTCACACCAAAATAGTTCTGGGCAATGCATGCGTTTTGGTAGGTTACAGAATCGCAACCGCAAACCGGCTCAAAAATCTCGGGACAAAGCACGCTTAAATCAATGAGGTTAGTGTCGATGCAATCCAAGATAATGGCGGTATCGTTTGCGCACAAGTTTGTGCAAGCGTACAACGAATTGAAGAAATATCCGCTGTAATCTATGCCATTGCTTCCGATAGTACTGCAACCCGAAACGGTAAAACACGAATCGTTTTGTCGAATAATGCCCAAAGCCATGGCGCAAGCACCAAAATTAACACTATCCGGAACGGTTAAGCAGGTATCCAATTCCAAAGGCTGACAAGGCCCCGGTGTCCATGAGCTTACACCACCATAATTAAATGCCTCGCAATCGTTGTTGTATGTAATGCTATCGCAGCCGCATACGGGGTCAAATACTGCAGGACACACAACCGAAACATCGATTTGCGCAGGATTTATGCAATTATTTTGTGCGCAAGACCCCGGTGTCCAAGAGGTAACACCTCCGTAGTAAAAGGCCTCGCAATCGTTGTTGTACGTTACGTTATCGCAGCCACAGACCGGATCAAATACCGCAGGACACATAACCGAAACATCGATTTGTGCAGGATTTATGCAATTATTTTGTGCGCAAGGCCCCGGTGTCCATGAGCTTACACCGCCATAATTAAATGCCTCACAATCGTTGTTGTAGGTCACGCTATCGCAACCGCATACCGGTTGATAGACTGCTGGACAAATCACCAAAGAATCGATTTGTGCTGGATTTACGCACGAAGGAGGATTGCATGGACCAGGTGTCCAGGAAGTAACGCCTCCTAAATTGGTCGCAATGCAGGAATTGTCGTAGGTCACACCATCGCAACCGCAAACGGGATTATACACCATCGGACAAATGGCCATCGAATCAATCAAAGAGAGGTCCACACAAGGTTGGGCCATGAGACACCATGGGAAAATTCCGCATAATAAAAGAATTCTAATTGTTTTCATATTTTCATGATTTTATGTGTTCTAGTTCTCCTTCAGAACGAGCAATCACCGCCGTGGCAAGGCAATTACCTAGCACGTTAACGGAGGTGCGTGCCATGTCCATCACGGCATCAATGCCTAAAATAACGCTTGCTTTCTCGGGATCTAAACCCATTGAAGCCACAGTTCCCGCAAGAATGACGAACGATGCACCACGCACTCCTGCCACTCCCTTACTGGTTAACATCAATACCAAACATATGGAAATTTGCTCGCCAACGCTCAAATCAATGCCCGACATTTGGGCAATAAAAACAGAAGCCAAAGAAAGGTAAAGCGTTGTTCCATCAAGGTTGAAACTATAGCCAGTCGGTATCACGAAACCCACAATGTGTTTGGGAATACCGAATCGCTCCATGTTCTCCATGGCCTTCGGTAAAGCTGCCTCACTGCTTGCTGTTGCGAAAGCGAGAGAAACCGGTTCAGAAACTGCGGTCATAAACTTACGTAAGGGTATGCGAGCCATCAATGCAATGGGTAGCAGAACCGCAACTACAAAAACGAGGAGTGCAACATACAAGGTACCAACCAATTTCATTAACGACATCAACACTTCGGTACCTGACTTTGCAACGGTAGTGGCCAGAGCGCCAAAAACAGCCAGCGGAGCTAAATACATGACGATATCAGTGAACTTAAACATAACCTCCGCCAAACTTTCATTCATTCGAAGCATCGTCAATTTGTGTTGCTCGTTTTTAACCATTCCTAAACCGATGGCAAAAATCACCGAAAAGACCACAATCTGTAAAATTGAATTTTCTGCGATGGATTTCGCGATGTTCTCGGGGAAAATTTCCACAAAATGATCTTTTTCTACACGTTGCGCAAGCAATTCTGATGATTTTTCGTGCATCTTTTCGTTGACTTCTACATTGACTCCCCTGCCCGCTTGCGATACATTGATTGCCAGTAGACCGATAAATAGGGCCACAGTTGTAACAATTTCGAAATAAAGAATGCTTTTCAAGCCCATTCTACCCACTTGTTTTAGGCTGCTATGACCAGCAATTCCAACAACCAAGGTGGCAAAAATCAAAGGGGCAACAAGCGTCTTGATTAACCGTAAGAAAATTTTAGCGAATCGCTCCATCTCTAAAGCAAAAGCGGGAAAATCCATACCGACTTCGATGCCTAAAACCATGGCACTAAATATCCACAGAGATAACTTTTTCCGAAAGAAAGCTATGAAAAACAACATTAAAATCAAGCCGAAACGAAGCGTTTCAAATAGCCCTTTAGGGACATTCGATGCAACCGTTTGTGCAGAAAAAGCCACCAATAAAAGTCCAAAAATCAATAGGTAAACCTTCGTGTTGGCGAGAGACTTTAGGTTACTCCACATAGAGTAAAGATAGGTAATTTCATCTTTAAAATCCCAATCCGTATCTTTGTTAAAAAAGCTACGATGGGTATTTCAAATAAAGAATTGGAATTCAACCAGAACCAAGACCGAATGCGCCTTCGTATTCGAAACCTTGAACAAACCTTGGAAAAAATTTACCATGGCGGGGGGAAAAAACGCATTGAAAAACTTCACGATTCAGGAAAACTCACGGCGCGGGAACGCATCGACTTATTGCTTGATCGAGGAACGGATCGCTTTGAAATGGGCGCCATCGCGGGTTATGGCATGTACGAGGAACACGGAGGTTGTCCGGGTGCTGGAGTGGTGGTGGTTATTGGTTTTGTAGCCGGACGTCAATGCATTGTGGTAGCCAACGATGCCACGGTTAAAGCAGGGGCCTGGTTTCCAATTACCGGAAAAAAAAATCTACGGGCTCAAGAAATTGCGATGGAAAATCGTTTACCCATCATCTATTTGGTGGATTCTGCGGGCGTTTATTTGCCCATGCAGGATGAAATTTTCCCGGATAAAGAACATTTCGGTCGTATTTTCCGGAATAACGCCGTCATGAGTTCTGAAGGAATCGTACAAATTGCCGCCGTTATGGGAAGTTGCGTCGCCGGCGGAGCCTATTTACCCATCATGTCCGACGAGAGTTTGATCGTGGATAAAACCGGCACCATCTTCTTAGCAGGTTCCTATCTGGTGAAAGCGGCGATTGGTGAGAACATCGATAACGAAACCTTAGGAGGCGCAAGCACGCAAACAGAAATTTCAGGCGTCTGCGATTACAAGGTGGAAAACGATGAAACGTGTTTGGCAACCATCCGAGATTTGATGTCGCGCATTGCCAAAGCGGAAACCGCGGGATTCGACCGCATTGAGAGCGTTGAACCGCTTATTCCTGCCCAAAACCTCTATGGCATTATGCCAGACGAACGTTCGAAGCCTTACAAAACACGAGAAATTTTGAAGTGCCTCGTGGATGGTTCAGAATTCATTGAATACAAGGATGGTTATGGTAAAAGCATCTTGTGCGCTTATGCGAGAATCGACGGTTGGAGTGTAGGTATTGTCGCTAACAACCGGGAAATTGTTAAATCGGCCAGGGGCGAAATGCAGATGGGCGGGGTTATTTATTCCGATTCTGCCGACAAAGCGGCTCGATTCATCATGAATTGCAATCAAAAAGGCATTCCGCTGGTCTTTTTACAGGACGTTACCGGGTTCATGGTCGGTTCCAAAAGCGAACACGGAGGCATCATCAAGGACGGAGCAAAGTTGGTCAATGCTATGTCGAACAGCGTAGTTCCCAAATTCACCGTGGTCCTTGGAAATTCCTACGGAGCAGGAAACTATGCCATGTGCGGAAAGGCCTACGACCCAAGATTGATTGTGGCATGGCCCACCGCAGAAATTGCGGTGATGAGCGGGGCAGCAGCCGCTAAAACGCTGTTGCAAATTGAAGTAGCGACCTTAAAAGCGAGAGGGGAAGAAATTAGCGAAGCGCGCGAAAATGAACTATTTAACCGCATAAAGTCCCGCTACGACGAACAAATTTCGCCCTATTATGCTGCCAGCCGCTTATGGGTGGACGCGATCATTGACCCCGCGGAAACGCGTAAGATTTTATCGCTGGGAATCTCCATGGCTAACCATGCAAAACCCACCAAACGCTATAACGTTGGGGCGATACAAACTTGAGGCGAATGAAGAACAAGGTGTGAGGATCCAATGCTAAGGCCTAAAAGTCCCTATCTTTTTATAATTCACATAATTCGGATTGATGCCGAAGAACATTAAAACGTCCTTCGCTCGATCTTTTAAGGATCTTCGGTTCATGGAAATATCGGTTTTGAACGTCCAGTTCATGGCAGCGATTCGCTTTTGCATCAACGAGGGATGCTGGCCTTCAAAGCGCTTCACCTGGGTTAAATGTTGTTCGTATTCGAAGCGATCTACCTTAGGAAGGTTGCTTTCAATCCAAGCGTCGTCGTGCCACAATTTGTTGAAATTGCGTTGCTTTCGCAGCATAGCTTGAGGTTCTTTGACCCATCCGTAATGGTGAATGTGCACCGGAAGTTCCACTACCTTGAGTTTCTCATTATCCCCTTTGCGGAACCCTTGGGCGTCGCGGTACGAATAAATTCCTGAGCGATTTCGCACAATCCGAATCTCATGCCGATACCACGAATTGGATACCCCGAGGTAGTCGTAGGAACCATAGAAATGTCGGTATTTAAACAAAAAACCGTTGACGTTCTCGTCGTTCAAATGATGCTCCATGGCTTGACGAATTAAGGAATCGCACCCTTCCTCTAAAACTTCATCTCCTTGGATGTAGAAGCACCAATCGCTGTCGCTCGATATGGCCTGGAACGCCTTGTTGGTTTCAACGGCAAGCACCTCTCCATTATCGCGCAAGGAATCGTCCCATACGGTTTCGATGACCCGAATTTTTGGGCTTCCGATCCCTTGAATAAGCGCTAAAGTTGCGTCGTCCGATTTTCCCACTGCTACCACAAATTCGTCGCACAACGGCAAAACAGAATGAATGGCCTCCAGAATCGGATAGTCATAGATGAGCGCGTTGCGAATGAAGGTAAAACCGGAAACTTTCACCCTGCAAAGGTGCGTATTTTTGTTGGGATGGAAGGGGTTTTTCAACGTGTACCCATCTCCATTTTCATTTTTTTTTCAAAGCTAATAGGTTATTATTAAATGGTATATTTGGGGAAATGAAATTTAATCATGCGCAGCAATTTCGCTACCTATTTTAAGGATTTTGAGTTTGCAAAGTTTGATAAAAATCATCTCGCCAAATCCATATGTTGGTATCCTAGCGCAGGCGATGACTTTAGGCATATCGTATACCTTGAAAAAGCAAACTTGAAGAGCGGATATACGGGTACCTCTCACCTTTACATTTTTACGGACTATTATTTGCCTGCGAATGATACGATTGGAATAGATGTATTCAAAACAGGAACTGTTTTATTTGAAACGAATACGTCCAAGGAATCTACCCAACTTAAAATACTCCGTACAACTGAATTGACCTTGAAGAGGTTTAATGTATGTCCATTTTTTTCGAAGGGACAATTCGATGATCGAGGGTTGTTTTATGGCACGGGAGATCACTATTCCAATAAGGTTTTCTTCCTTTTGACAGAACTCAGTATTTTTCAAAATGGAAGAGCCATCAAAGTTCTAATCCCGTGCTTCTATTTCACCAATGAAAACTGCAATTTTTTGGTCGACTTTTTACTACACAACCAACTGTGCGTGGATACCTTAGTTCATATACAAGACGGTGGAGGGACCATGGGCGGCAGTTACTTAAACATGGACTTTATTTATCAGTTTCAAAAGCTTCTCAAAATCAAGCAGGTCATTACCGACAAAAGCGTCAACAAGAAGGAATTCCATTATGATGCTCGTGCACGCATGATGGATTACCTCGATTACTCCAATGATTTTAATGAGGCGCGCAAAGGTCATCTATTACATGGATTGCAAGATCACAACTGGATCGATGATCCATTGCTGAATTGGGAAGAAGAGAAAATAGCGAAATCTTACTATGGTGAAACCCTCTACAATAGTACAGAACGATACTACTACCTATGGAAGAAAAGAATCTAATCTAATCAAATAAATAAACAACTATGGACATTTTAATTTCACGGGAAAACTCGCTTTCCATTGCTTTAGTAGATCGTAAAAAAAACTATTAAGATTATTCTGCACTTTCCTTAACAGCAGGGAATTATTCAGCCAACCTTAGTAACTTCAACCTCCTGCCGGAAGGATTACATGGAGATAGAAAATTACGGCAGCTATACGATGATTTTATAGACAAGGTTAATACTTCTAAGGAAATTGGTGTTATGAATCAATTCCCTCCATCGTTGTATTTTTTCGTGCCGCATACCAAAGGCAAAGAACAAATTGATGACTTGTTAATGGATTTATTCAATGCTCTCCATGCTAACAATGCGCAAGAAGTTTTGCTTACCCACTGGATGTTTATTAGTGAAAAACCTTCTGATATAGAATTTGATGGCCTAATTCATTTTATCAAGCACAACTTAACTACTAACATAAAAAGAATTTACCTTAGAATAGATGAAAAATTTCGTAGCGACTTTATCCAACGATTCAACCAATAACTAACGTTAATAATATCCATATGGAACAACAACCACACGACAGTTGGGCTCAATATTACGATTTCGTATATCAGAAAACGTATGGTGAATTTTATGATAGATTCAATGAATTAACCTTACAAACCATTCAAAAAATCCTACCTTACAAAGGCAGTATTTTAGATTTTGGGGCCGGAACGGGGAGGCTTTCCATACCATTAACCCAATTGGGCTATCACGTAACAGCCGTCGAGAAAAGCACCAATATGGCTGCAATACTCTCACAAAATGCCGCGCTGGTCAACATCAATTTAGATGTATTTGTTGGAGACATTAGCGAGTACAATAACGGTAAATCTGATTTAGCTTTGGCGTTATTTACTGTATTAAGTTACACTTGCTCTCCAAAGGAACTCCAACGTATCATCGAGAACATTAAAAACCACCTAAATCCTAACGGCTTATTCTTTTTTGATTTGCCAAATACCGTTTTTTTTAGAAATATCAGTTTATTAAACAAACGCGAACCGAACTTTAATAGGAATGTTACCTTAACACCTCTTCCAGACAATGTCTATGAGTATCATGAAATATGCAGCGGTATGGATCATATTCGTGAGTTTTCATACGTGGACACTTTCAATATACGCCATTGGAAAATGGAAGAAGTAACCGAAATATTGAGCAATCATGGTTTTATTGACACGGGCCTTCGTTTTGATCAGTTTGCATCAACAGGATCCGACTATCGATTGTATAAATTGCAATAAGCACTTTTTTAATGTAAAACCCTTTTATTTCAAAAAATTAAACTCCTATGCCAATGCCCGACAACTTATCCAGGTTTCTCAGATTTCGGCAAACCATAGGCAAACAATAATTTTCAGCCTATTGAAATAATGAGGTATCTCCAAACGGTTGTGCCCTCTCCTCCGCCGTCGCATATTTTAGTATTTTTGTTCCATGTACCCGCAACGCCCTTACGTGCTCATTGAGGTAGCCAATACCCACGGTGGAGATATTACTTATTTGAACGACTTAATGGAGCGTTTCGCTTTGTTTCAAGGTGCCTACGGGATGAAATTTCAACCGCTATCACCGGACACCCTCGCAACCCCCGATTTTTCGTGGTATTCGGTTTACCAAGAACTGTTTTTCACCCCCGAGCAGTGGGCGTCCATCCTGCAAAAAGCCCACACCACCAAAGAGGTTTGGATCGACATCTTCGACGTGTACGGCGTGCAAATCGTTCGTGAGAACCTTTCGCTCATTCACGGCATTAAATTTCAATCTTCGGTGCTCTTTAATGAAGAAGTCATCTCCGAATTAAGCCAAATCGACCTGAGCCATTGTTCCCTGATTCTCAACATTGCCGCACAACCCCTTGAGACCATCGAACAGCGCATTGAATCCTTGAAAAGCCGACTTCAACCCAAAACCATCTACCTCGAAATTGGCTTCCAGGCCTACCCTACCGAACTCGCCGACAGCGGTCTTTCCAAAATGAAAGCCCTGCAAGAACGGTTCAATTTTCCTTTGGTGTTCGCGGATCACCTCGAAGGCAGTTCCACGGATTCCATGGTTCTCCCTTTACTCGCGTGGCAGCAAGGGGCCAGCATCCTCGAAAAGCACGTGATGTTGTCCGACCGGGAAACGAAATACGATCATTTCTCTTCCATGACGCCTGGGCAATTCGAAGCACTGGACCAAACGCTTGAACGCTATGCTGCCGCGGCTCAAGCTCCCTTCATCAATCCCCGCGAAGAAGACTATCTGGCAAAAACCGTTATGATTCCCGTGCTGAAAACCCCCAAATCAGCGGGCGATTTGATCCATCCGCCAAGCGATATCTTCTACCGACGAAGCGGTAAGGAAGGACTCACCCTGACCGAAATCCAGGCATTGCAGCACCAGCATCAGGTGCTTGCTTCCGATAAATCCTCGCTGGATACCGTAACTTCGGACAATTTTCGTCCCGCGCGCATTGGTGCCATCGTGGCCTGCCGAATGAAATCTTCTCGGCTTAAAAGCAAAGCCATTCTACCCATTGGAGCCTTAACTTCGGTAGAATTTTGCCTCAACCGAGTGCTTCGTTTTGAATCCTTGGATGCCGTAATACTCGCCAGTTCAACGACCGAAGAAGACGCTGTTTTATCACAACACACCCATGATCCATCGGTTGCCTTTTTCCGAGGAGATCCCGAAGACGTCATGAAGCGCTACATTGACGTGTGCGACGCGCATCAATTGGATGTTATTGTTCGCATTACCGCCGACATGCCTTTTGTCGATAATGCCGTGTTTCAACACCTCTTATCCGCCCATTTTGAAAGCGGCGCCGATTACACCGTTGGGGAAGATGCTGCCATCGGGGTGAACCTCGAAATCTTCAATACGGCTTGCCTAAAACGCATCAAACAGTATTTTCCATCCGCCGATTATTCGGAGTACATGACATGGTACTTTCAGAACAATCCCGAATACGTGCGCATCAACCGTGTGGCTTTGCCGGAAATATTTGTTCGAAACTATCGCTTGACCTTGGACTACGAAGAAGATCTTGCCATGCTCAATGCGGTAGAAAGTGCTCTTGCACCCGAGAATCCTCATTACACTTTGGAAGACGTTATCCATTTCCTGGATGCCCATCCGGAAGTTGCGGGAATGAACAGTCATTTAAGCCTGCGCTACAAAACCGATCAATCCTTGATTGATTTATTGAACGATAAAACCAAAATCCGACCATGAGAATCCTGGTGTTTTCGGATTCCCTGAGCCTTCCCAGAAGCCAACCTGAAACGTGCTTACACGAACAAACTTGGCCAGAACTGTTGCGAAAACAAGGTCACGAGGTGTGCCTAAGCGCCATCGGTGGAGCCACGGTTCAGGATTTATTGAAACAAACCTTCTACTTTCAAGACCGCCGCTATTTCGACTTGGTCGTGGTGCAGTGCGGCATTGTGGATTGTGCGCCAAGATTCGCCAAGCGATGGGAACTTAAAATACTTCAAGCTTTGGGAAAGGTTGGCAAATGCGTTATAAGATTGCTCAACCGTAAAAGCGTACGAAACCTTCGCAAACTCACCTACACCTCCGAAAAGGCCTTTTGCGACGGAATTCAACGCCTCGAAAACGCGTTCGATGCTCCTGTAGTATTTGTAGAAATTCTACCTGCCACTTCATCGTATGAAACGCAATTACCCGGCGTCACGAAGAACATTGAGGCGTTCAATGCCATACTTCGTTCTCACCGTCATATTTCCATGAAAGACATTCCTGAAACAGGTATCATGTCGGACCACCATCATTTGAGCTCGGAAGGCCACGCCTACTTGGTAAAAAACATCCTTAACCAGTGGTCATGAAGTATCTGCAACTGAACCCGCAAAGCGGTCAACTTGGACCGTATTCCTTGGTTCCAATACGCATGGAAGACCGCGAGGACATTCGCCGATGGAGGAACGAACAAATGTACCATTTGCGCCAAAACAGTCCTCTTTCGCAAGAACAGCAGGACCTCTATTTTTCCACGGTCGTGAAAGGATTGTTCGAGGAACCGAATCCATCGCAGTACTTGTTTTCATACCTGCATAAAGGCAACTGCATCGGCTATGGAGGATTGGTGCACCTGGATCGTGAGCGGGGAAGCGCTGAGTTGTCGTTCATCATGAACACCGCATTGGAAGCCAAGGAATTTGGCCTTCATTGGGGTAATTATCTCCAACTGATTCAACCCATTGCATTTGAAGGATTGAAGTTGCGCAAAATCTTTACCTATGCCTACGACCTACGTCCCCATTTGTATCCCATCCTCGAAAATGCCGAATTCCTTCGAGAAGTCGTCATTCCAAATGCCTTGAGCGAAAACGGTAGCTCTATCCCGGCTTTGGTGCACAGTCGCTGGAATGCAACGTTGCGCAAGGCCCGGCCAGAGGACGCTGCCTTGACTTTCAAGTGGGCGGTTTCGCCGGAGGTTCGAGCCCATTCCTTCAGCCAAGAAGTCATTCGTTGGGAAGGACATGAGGCATGGTTTAAGGCAAAAACAAACGATTCGAACTGCTTATATTACCTCATGGAATCTCCTTTCGGCGTGTTAGGGTCCATCCGTTTTGACCTCAAAGGAACAGGAATGGGGTGGATTAGTTATTTGCTGGATCCTCAATTTCACGGTCAGGGATGGGGAATTGCCCTGCTACTAATGGGCCAAAAAGAAGCACGTTGCGCGGGCCTACAACAATTAATCGGCGAGGTGATGCCCGAAAATAGCGCATCTTGTGCTATCTTTGCCAAGTTAGAATACGAAAAAGAGGTGTTGTTCGACCGTATTCGCTACACGAAATTTCTATGACAAACCCGATACCCGAAGACAAGGTATTCATCATTGCTGAATTATCCGCCAACCATAATGGAAGCCTGCAGACCGCGTTAGACACCGTTAAAGCTGCCAAGCGAGCTGGCGCTGATGCTATAAAACTGCAAACCTACACAGCCGAAACCATCACCTTGGCCTGCGATTTACCCGACTTTAACATCAAAGGTGGAACCTTGTGGGACGGAAAAACCCTGTTCGATTTATACCAAGAAGCCTATACACCTTGGGAATGGCATGCGGCAATCTTCCAGGCGGCTGAAGAGGAAGGACTCCTCTGTTTTTCTTCGCCTTTTGATCCAAGCGCTGTGGATTTTTTGGAAAGTTTGGCCTGTCCTGTGTATAAAATTGCCTCCTTTGAAATTACCGATATTCCGCTCATTGAATATGTCGCATCCAAACAAAAACCGATCATCATCTCGACAGGAATTGCGGAGAAAATCGATATTGAACGGGCGGTAGACGCTTGCCTTCGTGAAGGAAACAGCGACATCACTCTGCTCAAGTGCACTTCCTCATACCCTGCCCCCATTGAGGAGGCTAATTTGAAACTCATGGAGCAATTTGCCGAGGATTTTCCAGTCAAAATCGGCTTATCGGACCATACGCCGGGGCACCTTGTTCCGGTAATTGCGGTGAGTCTTGGAGCACGTGTCATCGAAAAACATTTTATTTTGGACCGTTCCATTGGCGGCCCGGATGCGGCATTTTCGCTTAATGAAGAGGAGTTTACCGCCTTAGTGCACAACGTTCGGCTTGCTGAACAAGCTTTAGGTGATGCCTCGTACAAGCTCACCCCAAAGCAACAGGACGGACGCGTATTCTCCCGCTCCCTCTATCCTACTCAACCAATCCTTGCAGGAACCCTGATCACTCCTGAAATGATTAAATCGGTTCGACCCGGTCACAGCCTTCATCCCATGCATTGGAAGAACGTGATTGGAAAAACCGCAAAGCGTAACCTGGGTTTAGGGGAACGCATCACCTTGAACGACTTTGAATAGACTTTGAATAATCGTTCATTCAACTCTTATATTAACCCAGCACTTGGAGGCTAACTTCTTTAAACCGTCCGACAGGACAACCACTTTATGACATTTCACGATTTATCCTTAATTCAACCTTTACTCACCGCGATTGAACGCGTGGGTTATACGCATCCTACCCCTATACAAGCCAAAGCAATTCCCCCCATCCTGAAGGGAAAGGACCTCATGGGATGTGCACAAACAGGAACAGGAAAAACTGCCGCTTTCGCTATTCCAATTCTTCAACGGTTAACCCTTAAAAGCCGACCGGAAGGAAAACGAAAAATCAGAAACCTAATCCTAACTCCCACCCGGGAGTTAGCCATACAAATCGAGGAGAACATTCAAGCTTACGGCAAAGACCTCCACCACCGACATGCGGTAATTTTTGGAGGCGTAAATCAGCACAGTCAAGTGCAACAAATCAAAAACGGGATCGATATTTTGGTGGCCACTCCTGGCCGTTTAATTGATTTGCATCAGCAAGGGTATATTTCCCTTCAACATTTAGAAATTTTTGTGTTGGATGAAGCCGATCGGATGCTTGATATGGGATTCATTCACGACGTAAAACGAATCATCAAGTTGATTCCAACCCGTCGCCAAACTTTGTTTTTTTCGGCCACTATGCCAAAGGAAATCAAAGCCTTGGCCGATACCCTATTGACCAACCCTGAAATGGTAGCGGTAACGCCCATCTCTTCCACGGCGGAAACGGTAGCTCAATCCATTGTTTTTGTAGAAACCGCCGAAAAGAAGAATGCATTATTGCACTTATTACATGAAAATACGGCCCCTTCGGTACTGGTATTTACACGAACCAAACACGGCGCTGACCGGGTGGTGAAAATTTTAGCCAAATCCAAAATTAAGGCGGCAGCGATCCATGGCAATAAGTCCCAAAATGCGCGACAAAATGCCCTCAACGGATTTAAACAACATAAAATCCGTGTATTGGTAGCTACGGATATCGCTGCGCGAGGCATTGACATCGACGATTTAAGCTTGGTGGTTAATTACGATTTACCTAACATTCCGGAGACCTATGTTCATCGGATTGGAAGAACGGGAAGAGCCGGAGCCAACGGACAGGCGATTTCGTTTTGCAACCAAGAGGAACGGGCTTATTTAAAGGACATTCAAAAACTCTTAGGAAGAAACCTAACAGAGCATTCGGATTATCCGAAAAATCGCCCAAAATCTACATCAGTTTACGGTATTTGATGCGTTTCGGACCTGTATCACCTAGTCGTTTTTTACGATTTTCTTCGTAATCCGAATAACTTCCCTCAAACCAATAAACTTCTGAATCGCCTTCAAATGCTAAGATATGGGTACAAATACGATCCAGGAACCAACGGTCGTGGGAAATTACTACCGCACACCCAGCAAAACGCTCGATACCTTCTTCAAGGGCACGCAAGGTGTTGACATCGATGTCGTTGGTAGGCTCATCCAGCAACAGGACATTGGCTTCAATCATTAAGGTCATGGCCAAATGAAGGCGGTTTCGTTCTCCTCCTGAGAGCACCCCTACTTTTTTGTTCTGATCGGAACCGTTAAAGTTGAACTTGGACAGGTAAGCCCTTGAATTAATTTTCTGGTTTCCAATTTCAATGAATTCTAGACCGTTGGAAACTACTTCAAACACTGTTTTGTTGGGGTCTAAAGATTTATGGGATTGGTCAACATAGCCTAATTCGACCGTTTCGCCAACGCAAAACGAACCGGCATCGGGCTGCAACTCGTTCATAATCATTTTAAAGATGGTCGTTTTTCCCGCGCCGTTCGGACCAATAATTCCCACGATGCCCGCGGGAGGTAGGGAAAAATTAAGGTTGTCGTACAACAGTTTATCGCCAAAGCTTTTGGCAACTTGGTTGGCATCAATAACATTGGTTCCTAACCGAGGACCGTTGGGAATCGGGATTTCCAAATAGGCATCCTTCTCGCGAGCGTCCTCGGCCAACATTTTCTCGTAGTTTTGAAGCCTTGCCTTGGACTTTGCTTGACGGGCTTTAGGATTCATCCGTACCCATTCCAATTCCTGCGCAAGCATTTTTTGACGTTTTGACTCTGTTTTTTCTTCCTCTTTTAAACGCTTCCCTTTTTGCTCAAGCCAAGAAGAGTAATTACCTTTCCATGGAATTCCTTCTCCTCGGTCTAATTCTAAAATCCACCCCGCAACATTATCGAGGAAATAACGGTCGTGCGTTACGGCAATGACCGTACCGCGGTATTGCTGCAAGTGTTGTTCGAGCCAGTCAATGGAAGCCGCATCTAAATGGTTTGTAGGCTCGTCCAGCAGTAGCACATCCGGATTTTTCAGAAGCAACCTACACAAAGCAACTCGTCGCTTTTCGCCTCCGGATAGAGATTCTATAAGCTGGTCGTCGGGAGGACAGCGAAGCGCATCCATAGCACGCTCGATTTTATTGTCCAATTCCCAGGCATCCATCGCATCGATTTTATCCTGAACCTCGCCTTGACGCGCAATGAGTTTATCCATTTTATCGGGATCGTTCAACACTTCTTCTTCGCCGAACGCCAAATTGATTTCTTCGTACTCTTTTAGGACGTCTACGACCTCTTGCGCTCCTTCCAGCACCACCTCACGAACTGTTTTTCGAAGATCCAGTTCAGGTTCTTGTGGAAGATAACCCACCGTATAACCGGGAGAAAACACGACGTCCCCTTGATAACTTTGATCGATACCGGCAATGATTTTCATCACCGTTGATTTTCCTGAACCGTTTAATCCGATAATGCCAATCTTTGCGCCGTAAAAGAAGGACAGGTAAATATTTTTGATAATTTGTTTTCCCTGTGGCGTTGATTTGGAAACCCCTACCATGGAAAAAATGATTTTTTTATCGTCTGACATAGTTTTCGTTAAGGTTTATAAATAGATGAGGTGTACCATTTCCATTTGGCAAGGCGGTACATTAAGCTTACCGAAATTACTCCAAGGCCATAGGTGACAGAGCGGGAGAAATTAATGGAGGAGGCTTCTTCAAAGTATTTTGTTGGGCAGGTGATTTCTCCTATTTCAAAACCAGCATAGAAAATTTGAGCTAACATCTGGTTGTCAAACACAAAATCATCGGAATTACGTTCGATGTTTATTTTTTCAAAAATTTCTCGCGAGAAAGCTCGATAACCCGAATGGTACTCTGAAAGCTTCTGACCCATAAGGATGTTCTGTCCCAACGTGAGGAAACGGTTGGCGATGTATTTGTAGAGCGGCATCCCTCCCTTGAGCGCGCCATTACCTAAAATCCGTGATCCAAGCACCACAGGGTAAACATCGAAAGCGATGACCGCCGCCATGGAATGAATCAATTTGGGGGTATATTGATAATCCGGATGCAACATGATGATGATGTCCGCTCCCAAATCTAAAGCGGTCTTGTAACACGACTTTTGATTTCCCCCATAACCGCGGTTTTTATCGTGTCGAACAAGGTGCTGAATACCTAATTTAACGGCAATTTCGGAGGTTTTATCGTCGCTCGCATCATCGACTAACACAACAAAATCAACGACATCAAACGGGATTTCATGATAGGTAATTTCCAAAGTTTCTGCCGCGTTATATGCAGGAAGTACTATACCTATTTTTTTTCCGTTAAGCATGAACAAAGATAAACACATTTATAGGATATTAACGTTGAAAACCTGTTCAAAACGCCAATGATTTTTTGGAAAGAAACCGGCCTCTACGTGTGCTTTTATGTTAATTTTGTAATTTGCTGAAGTCTATGGTTGAACTACCCGAAAAAGTACGCAGCATTTTCGCTTCATACCTCGAACAAAACGGGCATCGAAAAACTCCTGAGAGATTTGCAATCCTCAACGAAATTTACCATTTCGAGGGGCATTTTGACGTGGAAAAACTGTACTTTAAGATGAAGTCCGAAAAGTACCGTGTGTCGCGCGCTACGCTCTACAACACCATCGAGTTGTTATTGGCGTGTAATCTTATTCGCAAGCACCAATTCGGTAAGAACCTTGCTCAATTTGAAAAATCTCATGGTTCAAAACAGCATGATCACGTGATTCTAACGGACACGGGCGAGCTAATTGAATTCTGTGATCCTCGAATACAGCAAATAAAAAACACCATAGAAGAACTATTTCAAGTTGAAATACAACACCATTCTTTATATTTTTACGCTACAAAAAAGACAATGACCCATGATTGACTATTTCATTTTGAACGGCGAAACCACCACCATCAGCCTTAGTGGGCGTTTGTTATCCGATAACGATTTACAGGCTGTATCGGCAGAAGTTGAAAAACTGAAGAATTGGAAGGTGATTTTGGATTTAAAAGACTTGAGTTATATCAATTCAAGCGGAATAGCATTTCTCGTGAGAATCTTGACCAGGTCGCGCGTGAATGGCGGAGATACCGTCATTTGCAAGGTAAATAGCAGCCTTCAAAAACTATTTGATATTACTAAAATGCAGGACGTCTTTAAAATCTACGACAACCAAGAAGATGCAATTGCTCATTTCAAATAAGAATTTATGAACGTTGACGTACTCCTCGGCCTACAATGGGGAGATGAAGGTAAAGGAAAGATTGTTGATGTCCTCACCCCGAATTATTCAGTAATTGCCAGGTTTCAAGGCGGGCCCAATGCAGGTCACACATTAGAATTTGAGGGAAATAAGCATGTTCTTCACACCATCCCTTCGGGCATTTTCCGCAAAGACGCCATCAACGTCATTGGTAATGGAGTGGTGATTGATCCGATTGTTTTTGCTACTGAATTGCAAAAATTAGAACCCTACAACATCAACCTTTCTGAACGTCTAAAAATCTCGAAAAAAGCTCACCTTATTCTTCCTACCCACCGGTTAATTGATGCTGCCACAGAGCAGGCCAAAGAGGATAAAAAAATTGGTTCGACCCTGAAAGGCATTGGCCCCGCCTACATGGATAAGACGGGACGCAACGGTTTACGAATTGGGGATTTATTTTTACCAACTTTTGTACAAAAATATTCGGACCTAAAAGATAAACACCTCAGAATCCTCGCCCACTTTCCGGATTTTAATTTCAACCTGCAAGAAATGGAGCAACCCTGGTTTGAAAAGATTGAATTGCTCAAGAGCCTACCCTGCATCGACTCGGAACATTACCTGAATAAACTGCTCAAACAAGGTTCGAAGATTCTTGCAGAGGGTGCCCAGGGCACTATGTTGGATGTGGATTTTGGGACCTACCCTTTCGTTACCTCCTCCAATACGGTAACAGCCGGAACATGTACCGGTTTAGGTATACCTCCCACATCCATTAAAAAAGTGATTGGAATTTTTAAAGCCTACTGTACACGCGTGGGTTCGGGGCCCTTCCCAACCGAATTGAACGACGAAACGGGAGAACGCATGCGCAAGGAAGGCAAAGAATTTGGTGCAACAACAGGTCGACCGCGACGTTGCGGTTGGTTAGATTTGGTTCAACTTAAATATGCCATTATGGTGAACGGCGTTACCGAACTTTATATGATGAAAGCGGACGTACTTTCAGTTTTCGATGAAATTCAGTTATGTGAAGCCTACGAAGTTAACGGAAAACGCGTCAGCGATTTCCCCTACGATGTTCATTCCTTAAAAGCTAATCCTATCTACACGAAGCTTCCAGGCTGGAAGGTGGACTTAACCGGCTTACAATCCTACGAGCAGATCCCTGAAGCCTTAAAAAACTACGTCGAATACCTTGAACAGCAACTCGAAGTTCCTATCCGCTTAGTTTCAGTAGGACCCGACCGGGCACAAACATTATTTAAATAATGCCTTTTCGGAGCGTTGCCACAATTCTTGCAATCTTTTGTACCATTCAACTTTTCGGTCAAGGAAAATTAGTCCTGCTTCCGGGATCTGAAAAAATCTACTTCAACAAGGCCACCCAAACACACCGTCTTGTTGGCACCGTGAGTTTTATGTATCAGGGAAACACCATGTATTGCGACTCGGCCCATTACCGCGAAAAGCAGAAAATTGTTCGTGCTTACGGCAACGTTCATATAACCAAAGGCGATATAAACCTGTACTGCGATTCCTTGTTTTACTCAGGCAGTAACAAGTTCGCGCGCCTCTGGGGGCATGTTGACGTACGAGATGCCGCCTATAAGTTGAGTTCCGATTCAGTGGAATACAACGCGAAGACAGGCAGGGCTATTTATCGAAATAGAGGAAAGGTGCAGAACAGCATCAATAATGAAATAATTACAAGTAAAGTTGGCTATTTCTACCCAAGCACAGGAAGTTATTTCTTTAGCGGAAACACCGTGTACAAAAAAAATGATTTACGCATCACAACAGATACGCTGCAATTTAATCATGAAACACAAACCACGTATTTGCACGGCCCAACAACGATAAAAAATGACAGTTTAGAAATCCACTGTTCTAAGGGAAATTACCAAGTTGAACGCAACGAAGGCACCTTATACAAAGATGTGCAGATCATTCAGAAAGAGAGAAGTATTAGTTGCGATACAGCATACTATAAAGAACAAAATCAAGAGTTTACAGGAAAGGGAAACGTGCTTATCGATGAAAAAAAAGAGCACTTATTACTGAGTGGAAACTACTTCCATTCTGAAGCTAAAAGGCATTCTACCTTATTGACGGGACAAGCTCTCGCCATTGAAACCGGAAAGAAGGATTCCTTATTTCTGCACGCCGATACCTTAGAACTGCTCGATGACACCCTTGGTCAACGCACTTTAACAGCCCATCGCAGCGTACGAGCATTTTCGCGCGATGTTCAATGTATCAGCGACTCAGCCTACTACAGCCGAAGCGAAGGTGCAATTCGGCTTTTCCAAAAACCCATTTTGTGGGCAAAAAATGGAGAACTCAAAGGAGACACCATCCTTTTATACTTAAACGACAGCGTTCTTGAGCGAACCGAAATTATTTCCAATGCTTCCGCCATCATGTCTGTGGATACGGGCGCCTTGTACAATCAATTATCCGGCAAGGTAATTTTAGGATTCCTGGAAAAAGGAAATGTAACCCTCGCCAAGGTTAAAGGCCAGGCTTGGACCATTTTTTATCCCATCGAAGAAAAAAAGGAAGATACGGTGTTAATCAAAGAACGTATTGGGCTTAACCGTTTGTATGCCAATGAATTGCACGTATATCTCGATAGCGGGGAAGTTACGCGCATTACATTTTTCGAGAAACCTGAGGGTGTTTTTTTTCCGATGAATCAGATTGAAGAAAAGGAACGCTTCATTCGGGGATTTTCTTGGAATCCTATGCTGCGTCCAAAGGATCCCTTCTCCATGTGTTCGAATGCTGCCGCAAACTGAACTAATCCATAAAATCGTCCTCTAAATCCCAACGAGTGACTCGTTGAACGCCTTCAATTTCTTGAAATTTACCCATGAGCCGCTCAAGATGTTCCGTATCGTAAACCATCACGCGAATATGGCCCTCAAATACTCCGTCGTTGGTCTCAAAATGAATGCTTTTCATATCCACTTTGTTTTCCTTAGAAATAATCTCCGTTAAGCGGTTTACTAAGCCGATTTGGTCAATCCCGACAATCCGGATTGCCGCCAATCGCTCCTGAAGAATTTCCGACTTCCATACAGCCTTGATGCATCGATAGGCAAATTTTGATTGTAAATGTAACGCATTAGGGCAATTTGAGCGGTGAATTTTAATGCCCTGATTGATGGTTATAAACCCAAAAACACCATCTCCGGGTATTGGATTGCAACAAGCAGCGAGCTGGTAGTCTACCCCTTTAAAATCTTCGCCTATGTAGATGATATCGTTTTTGACATCGACCAAGGGTTTACTATCGGGAGTGGTCACTTCTTTTTTGGGCCTGAAGTCTTTCGTGGGAAGCACTAAGAAACCATTCTTGTCCTCGAGCTCACGGATCTTGTTCACATCGATTTTTCCTTTGGCAATGCGATAATAGAGTTCTGTTGCACTACCAATACCAAAATATTTTTCAAGGAATGTAATGTTTTCGGCATTCATTTTTAAATTGAATTGCTTGAATTTCCGTTCCAGGATTTCTTTTCCATCTTGGGCTATCGACTTGCGCTCTTCGTTGAGGGATGCCTTGATTTTTTGACGAGCTCGTGCTGATACCACGAACTTCAACCATTCCTCATTAGGCTTTTGTTTTGCGGAGGTAATAATCTCGAGTTGGTCTCCGTTTTGGAGTTCATAACTTAAGGGCATCAAGCGATTATTTACCTTAGCGCCAATGCAACGATCACCTATTGCCGTATGGATATCGTAGGCAAAATCGAGAATGGTAGCCCCCACTGGCAGAACCCGTAATTCGCCCTTTGGTGTGAAAACGTAAATTTCTTCACGGAATAAATTCAATTTAAATTCATTGATGAATTCGATGGCGTTAGCTTCGCTATTTTCTAATAAATCTCGAATTTCACTTATCCAACGGTCAAACTTACTATCGTCTTTTTTGTCTTCTTTATACCTGTAATGAGCTGCAATGCCTTTTTCGGCGACCTCATCCATACGTTTTGAACGTATTTGTACCTCAACCCATTTTCCCTGAGGGGACATTACCGTCGTTTGAAGCGATTCATACCCGTTAGCTCGGGGCGTTGAAATCCAATCGCGCAAGCGTTCCGGACTGGGTTGATAAAAATCAGTAACGACGCTGTAAATCTTCCAACAATCCGCTTTTTCCTTTTCAGGTGTTGAGTTTACAATAATACGAATGGCAAAAACATCATAGACCTCCTCAAAGGGAACGTCCTTATTTTTCATTTTCCGCCAAATAGAGGAAATTGATTTCGTACGAATTTTAATCTCTAATTGAAACCCTTGCGCTGCCAATTCTTCCTTTACAGGAGCGATAAAACGGCGAATGAAACGGGCACGGACATCCTGGGTAGACTTCAGACGCTTATCTATATCGAGGTATACGTCGCGTTCGCAATATTTCATGGATAAATCCTCGAGTTCGGATTTAATCGTATAAAACCCAAATCTGTGGGCCAAGGGAGCGTATAAAAAACGCGTTTCGGAAGCAATTTTCAATTGTTTGTCCGACTCCATGGCCTCCAAGGTTCGCATGTTGTGCAATCGATCAGCCAACTTTATCAGCACAACTCTGAAATCGTTGGAAATGGTTAAAATCATTTTTCGAAAATTTTCCGCTTGAACGGAAGCGTTTTCGTCGAACACGTCGGGAATCTTGGTTAGTCCATCGATGATGTTGCGAATTTTTACACCGAAAGAATCTTCGATATCTTGCAGCGTGATGTAGGTATCCTCTACCGTATCGTGCAACAAGGCGCAAACGATGGCAGTACTATCTAAATTCATTTCGTTGGCACAGATTCTCGCAACCGATATAGGATGCCAAATGTACAGCTCCCCCGATTTGCGTCGTTCATCCTTGTGCGCCTCCAGGGATAAATCGAAAGCCTTTCGAATGAGGCTTGAATCTTCTTTAGAACGGTCTTTAACTGCGCGAAGTAAACTTTTAAAAGCGTTTAAAATGGCTTTTCTTTCGTTATCTCCAAGCGTGATTTCCGTCTGTTTCATGATTTATTCAAAAGCAGGGAGCAATTGGGTTCTTACTTCTCCAAAACCAATCCTCAACTCCTTCTGCCGGCAAAACCCCCGAAAGATGACGGTATCAAAATCTTGAATAAAGGTTCGCGTGGTTCCATCTGACATGGCTATCGGCAAGGTCCCTTTCCAAGCCAGCTCTAACATGGAACCGTAGGAATCCGGGGTTGGTCCCGAGATCGTCCCCGAACCCATTAAATCGCCGCAACGAATATTACAACCGTTGACCGTGTGGTGGGCTAGCTGCTGAGCCATATTCCAATACATGTATTTGAAATTGGAACTACAAATCCTGTTTTCCTCTCCATTTGCAGGTTGAAGGAAGACTTCTAATTGAATGTCGTAGGATTTCTTTCCTTCAAATTTCAGATAGTCCAATACAGGGGGGTTTTGAACAGGAGATTCCACTTTAAAAGGCTGTAATGCGTCTAAGGTTACAATCCACGGACTCATAGAAGACGCAAAATTTTTTGCTAAAAATGGCCCGAGAGGAACATATTCCCATTGTTGAATGTCCCGCGCCGACCAGTCATTAAACAAACACAATCCAAAGATATATTCTTCCGCCTCATCGGTAGTAATGCGCTCACCCAAAGGCTTACCATCAAACGTTATAAATCCCATTTCCAATTCAAAATCCACCCGTTTTGATGGTCCGTACACAGGGTTTTCACCTTCCAATTTTGTTTGACCCTTGGGCCTGCGCACAGCCATATCCGAGGTTATTATGGAACTTGAACGGCCATGATACCCCACCGGCAACCACAACCAATTTGGAAGTAAGGCGTTCTCGGGGTCTCTGAACATCATCCCAACGTTTGTCGCATGTTCCTTGCTTGAATAAAAATCGGTGTAATCTCCAATTTGTACCGGCAACATCATCCGCACAACGTCCACGTTATAAATCGCTTCCCTTTGATGCTCGACACAATTTTGCAGTTCAACATTCCCAGAGGAAAATAGCGTGGCAATTCGGTCACGAAGCGCTCGTATTCCGCATTTACCTTGCTTCATCAAAGGATTTAAACAAGGTGCATTAAAAACATTTGCCTCAATATTTAAGGCGTTAAAATATCCTAAACGATGCAGCAAGGCTAAATTGATAACGTTGTCCCCAATCCTTGTGGCTATAAAACACTCGTTGTGGGAAAGGCAGGCGACCCCAAAAGGAATGTTTTGCAAGGGAAAATCCGAATCAGCAGGAATGCTCAGCCAAGAAACAAGGTTTGGGTCGTTTGCAATAGTCATATCATCGAGTTAAACATTGAACCTAAAATGCATGATGTCTCCATCAGCAACTACATACTCTTTTCCTTCAACCTTAAATTTCCCTGCATCTTTGACCGCCGCCTCAGAACCAAAGTGCACGTACTCCACATATTTCATCACCTCCGCACGAATAAAGCCTTTTTCAAAATCCGAATGAATGACGCCGGCAGCCTGCGGCGCTGTACATCCTTTTTGAATGGTCCATGCCCTAACCTCCTTTGGCCCCGCGGTAAAATAGGTTTGCAAGTTAAGCAATGAATACGCCGAACGGATCAATCGGTTTACCCCGGGTTCCTCTAGTCGCAATTCATCCAAAAACATCTTGCGCTCCTCGTAGGTTTCCAATTCCGTAATATCCGCCTCTATTTTCGCGCCAATTACCAAGACTTCCGCGCGCTCGTTGGCTACCGACTCCCGAACTTGGCGGACGTATTCATTCCCACTCAAAACCGATGCCTCATCTACATTGCACACGTACATAACAGGTTTCGAAGTAATCAAATTGAACCGTTTCACGATCGCCATTTCTTCCGACGAAAATCCAAGGCCCCTGACCGAAATGCTTTTTTCCAGCCCATTCTTTATTTTTAACGCCAATTCATTTTCCAAGAGAGCCTCTTTATCCCCGGATTTAATGACACGGGAAAGACTCTGAATTTTCTTTTCAATTGACTCTAGGTCTTTAAGTTGTAATTCAATATCAATGATCTCTTTATCGCGTACCGGATTTACACCACCATCTACGTGAACAATGTTGATATCGTCAAAACAACGCAGCACGTGCAAGATGGCATCGGTTTCTCGGATATTCGCAAGAAATTGATTCCCTAGCCCTTCCCCTTTCGATGCTCCCTTAACCAGTCCTGCAATATCAACTATTTCCATGGTTGCTGGAACTACCCGTTCTGGATTAACCAAGTTTTCAAGTTTCTCCAAACGCGCATCCGGTACAGCAATTGTTCCTATATTCGGTTCAATAGTGCAAAATGGAAAGTTTGCGGATTGAGCCTTTGCGTTGGATAAACAATTGAACAAGGTTGATTTACCTACGTTCGGTAACCCTACTATTCCACACTTCAACGCCATAGTTATTTAAGATAATATAGTTACTTTGCATCAAAATTAGCTCTTTTATGCTCAAATACCACTTATCCCTTATAATATTACTCTACGTCGTCTTGACTGCAATCGCTCAAGACTCAGCAATGATCCGAAACATCTACAATGAAGCCTTGCTGCGCGGACGTGCCTATGAGGATTTACGTTCCCTGTGTAAAGATATTGGCCCCCGACTTTCAGGCAGTTCGGAGGCAGAAATGGCGGTGCGGTGGAGTGAGTCGAAAATGAAATCCTACGGATTTGATAAGGTTTACTTGCACCCCATTATGGTTCCTCATTGGGAGCGGGGTAATCCTGAGACGGCATGGCTAACCATCAACCACCAAATAATTCAAAAAATGTCCATTAAGGCCCTTGGCGGATCCATTTCCACGAACGGAGCCCTTGAAGGTGAGGTGGTTATGTTTAAACACCTCAACGAATTGAAACAGGCCAAAAGGAAGCATGTTGCCGGCAAAATTGTGTTCCTCAATCAGCCCATGAGCGCAGCAGAAATCCAGACATTTAATGCCTATGGCCTTTGCCACCCCATTCGAAGTAACGGGGCAGTTGAGGCAGCAAAACTGGGCGCCATAGCCGTTATCATTCGGTCTCTGGCCTTGCCGCTTGACGACCACCCTCACACAGGCAGCATGCATTATGAGGACAGTATCCCGAAAATACCGGCAGCAGCAATGTCCACGCTCGACTCAGACTACTTGGCGGAAATTCTTGCTACTAAAGCGACTGTAAAATTCACGATGGAAATGGACTGCAGAACCTTTCCCGATGCGCTATCCTATAACGTCATCGCGGAAATGACAGGCAAAAAACACCCAGATGAAATCATCACCTTTGGAGGGCATCTGGACTCATGGGATCAGGGAGAGGGAGCTCACGACGACGGGGCAGGAGTCGTACATTGCCTAGAAGCGCTTCGCATCCTAAAGGCTTTAAAATACGAACCCTCGCACACCTTGCGCCTGGTATTTTTCATGAACGAGGAAAACGGAAATATGGGAGGAAAAACTTACGCAAAGTGGGTCCAAGAAAAGAAAGAAAAACACATTGCCGCTTTGGAGAGTGACCGTGGAGGCTTTACCCCAAGGGGATTTGGCTGTGACGGAAATGCTGAGGTTTTTCACCGTTTTTCCTCGTATGAATCCTTATTTAGACCCTACGACTTACACCTTTGGCAAAAAGGCGGTGGAGGGGTAGATATAGGGCCTTTAAAAAATGAGTTTCACGATATTACGCTTTTTGGATTTATCCCAGACTCACAACGCTATTTCGACGTGCATCACGCGGCAAGCGATGTATTTGAAAATGTGAACAAAAGGGAGTTGGAATTAGGGGCGGCAGCGGTGTCGAGTTTAATTTATCTGATCGATAGCGATTTATTTCATTGACGTCATTCCAACGATAACCTTAGTTTGACGCTCAAATCAGGTTAAATGCTTTGCAAAAGCAGGATAGCCTACAACCGGGATTCACATGGCATGCTGCTTAAACGCAGCTCACGTTCTAAACACAATCCTTGCGATTCGACCGAGGTGAAGGCGTGGATGTTTAAGCGCTAGAAGCGGTTCCTCATCGCTGTAAGCGAAAAGCTATAAGCGTTTCTATCGTTTTCCTACCTTTGTTCCATGAAACGTGTGGTGATCGGTCTTTCAGGCGGGGTGGATTCGAGCGTTGCCGCCTATCTCCTACTCCGGCAAGGGTATGAGGTCATTGGTCTGTTCATGCGCAATTGGCACGACGAGTCCGTTACGCTGTCGAACGAATGCCCCTGGATCGACGATGCCAACGACGCCTTGCTGGTGGCGCAACACCTCGGTATTCCTTTTCAGGTAGTGGATTTAAGCAAGCAATACAAAGAACGCATCGTTGACTACATGTTTCGCGAATACGAGGCAGGAAGAACGCCTAACCCAGATGTGCTTTGCAACCGCGAAATAAAATTCGATGTATTTCTCAAGGAGGCTCTTGCCTTGGGGGCGGATTTTGTCGCTACAGGACATTATTGCCGAAAAATCGTCCACCCCGACGGCAGGCATGGATTGATGGTGGGAGTAGATAAGAACAAGGATCAGAGCTATTTCTTATGCCAAGTCAGCCAAACCCAGTTACAAAGGGCGCTTTTTCCCATAGGGGATTTGACCAAAGCGGAGGTACGAGCTATCGCTGCGGAACAAGGCCTGCTTACGGCAAATAAAAAAGACTCTCAGGGTTTGTGTTTTGTCGGAAAAATAAGCCTTCCGACTTTCTTACAACAACAGTTGCTGCCGAAACAAGGACCCATCGTAGAAATTCCTAACGATTTACCGCAATTTAAAGCTTACCAAAATCTACCAAACGAATTAGACCTTGTAGAGGAACTGTCTGCTCCTTTTGTCTATGAACCTTCCATGGGAAAACCTGTAGAAACGCATCAAGGAGCCCACTACTACACGATAGGTCAACGAAAAGGTCTTCATATCGGAGGCCGCCCCGAACCGAGTTTTGTGCTGGCTACCGACACATTGAATAACGTGATTTACTCGGGGCAAACTGACCAACATCCGGGACTCTACCGGCGCGCCTTAAAATTGAGCAAGAAACCAATCAATTGGATACAACATATTCCTGAAGCAGAATTGCAACAGGGAGTCAAGTTTGAACTGCGAATTCGATACCGCCAAGCCCTTCAGGAAGGAGTCTTGATGCTGAAAAACGGAAATTTGTACGTATTGTTTGAAAAAATGCAGCGCGGAGTCACGCCGGGTCAATTTGCCGCATGGTATCTCAACAAAGAACTTATTGGATCAGGCGTTATTGAAGCCTAATTCATGCTCAACGAAAAGAAAATGGAGTTTTCCGCTTCAGGATGTGCTTTTGACCAACGAATTTTATCCATTAATTTAGCGACTTCAAACACACTCATGGAGGAACCTGTTCCCCTTGCTCGGTGAACGCTTAACTTGAGTTGCGCTTCTTTTGCGATTTTTACCCTTAAATTTTGTTGATGCTTTCCCATACTCGATGTTTCATTCAAGGGATGCTTACGAAGGGCAACTATTTAGGTTACAAAAACCTCAGGCATTGGCTCCATTGAGCATGGAGCGCATTGAAATGGAACCGTAATTTACTTGTTCATGGAAAAATGTGAGTTGGTCGTTTCGATTTTTCCTGCCCAAGGTATTCAACAAGGGTTAATCGTAATCGGGTGTTTTAGAAATTCATCACGGTTTGTGCTGATAGCAGTATCCGCTTTCATCGGATGTCGTGCGTTTGCAACGGGCACCTGCTTGCGTCATCCCTTTGCATTGATTCTTTACCGCTGTTCCTTCAGGTTCGTCGCTGGACTCTTCGGATTCGCCTGCAACGCCAGCAGCCGGTTTCGTAATGGTCCAAGTCCAACACGGCAAGCATAGCTCCTTTTCTATTTTTGACTCAAAGCCATCGGGCAATTTGTTGAAAAAATCGATGTCCGTTTCCTTTTCTACCCGATCCACCGAAACCGCAAAGCTTTCCAAGGTTCCTTTTCCGGCCACGTTGGCCATGAGAAACCCAATGGCTTTTTTATCCTTTCCGGTGTTGTCTAAAATTACTTTGTAGTAATATTCGGGTACACTGACTTTGTTGGGACCAATGGTGGGTAATCCCGCTTTTAAAACAGGACCGGTCACCACATAAATGCTGTCGTAAACGATGGCCCAACTCCTCACCTGCTCCTCCAGCCGTTTCCAAATACCTCGGTTAAAGCTTGGAGCTTGAGGGCTAATGTTGCTGAAATAAAAGGACTCTTCCATCGACTTCCTTGACCACCCCATATCCGCCGCTGGCGCTAAATGACCGCGGTCGTATCCCGAACCGGCGTAATCGGCCTGGGTTGCTGAACCCGAAACAACCAATGGATCTGGAATAAAATCGTCGGTGCGATCGAAAGCTTTTTCAGTCTCCTTCTTCGTCAATTCGTAACCAATCCAATATGCTTGCTCATGCGACTCGGAATATTGAAAAGAATAAGCCTTATGGCGAATTACCGGCGTTTTTTCATGAATAATAGGAACCTCTAAATCAGATGGGTCCAACGAATCTGGAGGAATCACGACGGTTAATACACTCCGGGCTTTCTCTTCCTCTGTTTTTTCGAGGGTGCCATATCCGTACAAGAAAATAACGATCAGCAAGACGAACAATAAAAGACCAGTTATTTTTTTCATTTACCGAATTTTATCTTCGTTAAGCACATGAATGAAATGAAACCCTTTCGGAGAAAATCCTTGGTTATAAAAAAATTTATGCGCATGAAAATTGGTGGTATAGGAGTCCAAAGCCATCATGCCGCAACCCAAATCTCTTGCTTTTTTTTCCAGGTATTCAACCATAGCTTGACCAACTCCTTGACTCCGAACTTTCTCAGAAACAACGATGTTGTCGATCTCTAAATACCTGCCGCACCATAACTTACTACCAATCCAAACACCGGATACACCAAGGCACAAGCCACCTTCCACCACGGCAATTTGGCTGTAATTATGCTGAATCATAAAATTCAATTCGTTTTGATATTCTTCTTTGGATAGCGAAGGATAAAGCTCCTTTAACACCCCAAAGGTGCCGAGCATTGCCTCAACGGTGAGTAGTTCAATGACCTCCATTATTTTTTACTTAAATGTTTTTCAAATAATTCTAGAATTCTTCGATATTCATCATGCCACGAATAAGATTCCTGAAATCCGTGCCCCTCTACCGGATAAGCGGCCAACTCCCATTGGGTTTTACCCAATTCGATGAGCCGTTGTTGCAAGCGAACGATATCCTGAAATTGAACGTTGTCATCTACCATTCCGTGGAGCATGAGCAGAGGACGTGATAAGCCTTCGGCAAAGTATATCGGAGAACTTTTACGATAGGCCTCTGGATCGGTTTCGGGATAGTTCAGGATATTGCTTGTGTACTCATGGTTGTAGTGCGCCCAATCCGTAACAGAACGAAGCGCTGCTCCACAAGCAAAGGCAGTGGGATGCTTAAACAAACTCATTAAGGTAACAAAGCCACCGTAAGATCCTCCGTAAATGCCGACTCGGTTGGTATCCACACCCAACGTGAAAAGGTATTTTTTAGCATCGATAAAATCCAGCACATCCCTTCCCCCCATATTGCGGTAAATCGCAGTTCTATAATTCCTGCCATACCCCGAGCTTGCGCGATAATCCACGTCGAGTACCGTGTAGCCTTTATCGGCCAACAAATTATGAAACATGTATTCGCGGTAATAACTGCTCCACCAGGAATGTGCATTTTGCAAATATCCGGCACCATGAACAAAAAGGACCGCAGCACCATGGTTCTTTTGTATAGACGGTTGATACAAACGTGCAAAAACCTTCATTCCATCGCTGGCTGTAAATTGTACATACTCGGGGACTCTCCAAGGATAGGCGTTGAATTTTGGAGTCGTTGAGGTTGTAATTTTCACAGGCTTTTCGCCCTTGAGTAAAAAATACACTTCCCATGGAGCATTTGCCGCTGAGTAAAGGTAAACAAACCCTTGTCCGTTGGGTGAGACGGCCACCTCCTTAACGCCTCCGGTTCCTTCACCCAAAAGCGGCACCATTTTTCGATGAATTCGGTGAATAAAAGAAAAAGACTTGCTGATCCGTTTTGAGGCATTATGGGTAATAAAATACCTGAAACCATCCGATCCCAATTCCACCGACTGCATCTCGAAGCCCTCTCCTCCGGAGTAAACAAGCTCTTTCCTACCGCCCTCAAGACTCAATTCATAAAGTTGCGAAAAGCCACTTACCTCCGATTGAAAATACACCACTTCGTCATCCTGAACGAAACCGAGCGTAGCATTTTCCATATTCCACTCGGAAATTCCGGGACCGCCAATCCATGCCTCATCATGCTGCCGTTCAATTTCCTGCATTTTTCCGGTTTTCAAATCCAAGAGAACGATCCACCGATCTTTATTGTCGGCGGCCCGTACGTCGAGTAAGGCCAAGGGCTTGGTATTAGCAAAAACAGGATCATGAATAAAAAGATGCCTATCCTTCGAAAAAAGAATGCCACCCGAAGTATCCATGTATTCGGGCTTTTTTCGGATATCTGTGAGCTTCGAGAAATCGAGCGTTATCAAGCTATCCTCTTTAAGCCAATGCATATGCATTTTTTGATGGGGTTCGTCTTGGCTGACTTTTGCCCGGGCTTTACCGGTAGCAGTGAATCCGTCTGCGGTCACAAACCTCATAAATTCGGTGGGTTTATCCTTAACCACCTCATCTTCACGTAACAGTACCACACCGTTTTTGGAGCTTAAGAAATGTCCTGAAATGTTTTCAGACGGCAATAAACGGGATTTTACGGATTCGTAAGCAGACCTGCTTCCTTTGTTTTCTTTCGGCGTATGATCCCGAACGAATTGAAATAACTCAGCTTGTTGCCTTTCTAGGTAAGAAGTGTCCTTAACCTTCTCTTTTTGTTTGTTTGTGTAAGAGGTCAATTGAACAAGCCTTTTCAATCCATTATCATCAAAAATAAGTTGATAAAAGTCCCCTTCCATGAAAAATGTGGCCTCCGTTAATGCAGCACGGCTTAGCTGCGATATTGGAAGATGGGTTTGAAAAAGTACGGTATTTTTCATGCTTCTTCGATCAGTAAGCACCAAACTTTGTTGAACCAGCGACAATTGGTTATGATAAGCAACTTGAGCTCCGTCGAAAGGAATGAACTCGCGGGATTCTGCTTCGCTCAACTCCTGTAATTTTTTCGTTTTTATCGCATACAGATAACATTCGGCATCGTCTTTTCCGTCCTTGTTCCAACGGAACATGAACGATGAGCCATCGATGTTCCAAGCGGCGCCCTCTGGCCAATAACCCGTAAATTGCTGGCCGCCCATGATTTCTTTTAAATCCAATGGGGCTTGTCCAAATCCATAGATTAAGGCAAAGAAAGCAACAGCACAGAGGAGTTGATTCATGGTGAAATTTGCGTAAAAATAACGACAAATGATTTAATTTCGCTTCAATGTTACGCTTCCTCAAACAGTTACTTTACCGAGCTTTGCCGACTTCTTGGTATTTAGCTGTTATGCAACGGGGGTTTTTCCTTCTCTTTGACCTTCATATATTGAGCTGCGATGGCAAATTCAAATTTCATTACGCTGCTAAAAAACTCATACGAGAGGACGATATTGTCGTTGATATTGGAGCCAATCTAGGCTATTTTTCAAAAGTATTTGCCCGCTGTAACCGACTCGGAAAACTCTATGCCCTGGAACCTATACCGGATTTTTACCAACGGTTAAAACACCTGCTGCGCTCCTTTACTCAGGCTGAAGTAATTCATGCGGCACTCGGCTCAAAAGATGGGATTCTCCCGATGGTTATGCCTGTTCAACGAGGAGTTTTGAGAACAGGACTGCCGCACATAATCTCTGAGGCGGAAGCCAAACAGCACGCAAATGTGCAACGAGTTAAGGTTTTAGAGGCGCAAGCATTTTTTTATGGACTGCCGAAAGTTGATTACATAAAATGCGACGTTGAAGGTTATGAATGGACCATATTCTCCGCGCTTACCCAAGAACTGAATCGTTTGCGACCTTGCGTGCAAATTGAAATTTCAGAGCAGTTTGTTTCGCGTTTTTGTGCCCTATTTGAGGATTTAGATTATGTACAATTTGGAATATACGGTGGAAAATTGTTGCATGAACAAGGAAAACAACGCGAAACTTCGGATTTTTTATTCATTCCCCGCGAGAAGGCAGACGACATTTTAGCTAATTTTAATCGATGAAACGTTTTTTATGGTTTGTTATTTGGTGTAGCGCACTGTTAGCATGTAAAAAAACTTCCGGAACTTTTACCCTGGAGGGTCAATTGATTGATGATAGTTTTCAGCAAGGCCTTTCGGGAGCGGTTGTCGAACTTTACACCGTTTATGTAGGATCCAATCAATTGAGTTATTTGGCTACCTGCACCACGGGCGAGGATGGCAAATACCAATTTTCCTTTCCTAGAACACGCAGTGATAAATATGTTCTAAAAGTCACGAAATCCATGTATTTTCAGCAAGCGATCGATATTCTGTACAAGGACCTAACCTTAGAGCACACCAATGTGGTCGATGTTCATTGTAGCGCTAAATCGTGGATTAAACTCCGTATTCTAAATACCAATCCGAACCCCGGCGATCACATGCAATTCATTCGCCAACTTGGAAAATCCAATTGTGAAGAATGCTGCGAAGGGGGAGTTCAGCATTTTTACGGCGCAACGGATACCATCCTTTACTGCATTAACGATGGCAACTTTCCTTATTCGATAGAATTTGCCGTATACAACACCAACAATTCGGGTATCTTAAGCGAAATTACGGTGCCTTTCGATACGACTACGCTGAACCTTACATATTGATTTATTACCTCTTGGTTATAAATTAGCGGCTAAGCCAAAATCTTATCGACTTCTTGTTGAATGCGCTTCTTCAAATCCAAAGATACAGGATACAGGGGCAAACGCATGTAATCGTCCATGATTTCCAGATAGCTCAATGCCGCTTTTACACCACCGGGATTACCTTGTTCGAAAAAGAGTTTTGTCACATCGAACAGGGCATAATGCGCTTTTCGAGCCACCTCGAGCTTTCCGGATTGAGCGGCGTGAACCATGGTTGAAAACAATGCAGGAAAGGCATTTGCAACGACAGAAATAACTCCATCAGCTCCTGAAAGGATCAGCGGCAGCGTAAGGTTATCATCCCCTGAAATTACGCCAAATCCTTTTGGTCGATATTTTATGAGTTGCATAATTTGCTCCATGTTCCCAGAAGCCTCTTTTATCGCAACAATGTTCTTGACTTCTGCCAAAGCAAGGGTAGTCTCGGGGGCAATATTCGACCCTGTTCTGCCAGGCACATTGTACAGAATAATCGGCAAATCAGTGGAATCCGCAAGGATTTTATAATGCGCGAGAATGCCCCTTTGAACAGGCTTGTTGTAATAAGGAGAAACCGATAAAATACCGTCTATTCCTTCTATGCCCTTCTCCAACTCCCCCGCGATGCCTGCCGTATCGTTACCACCTAACCCATACACCACCTTCAACCTACCGCTGTTGGTTTCTAAAACCGTATCTAAAATTGCGCGTTTTTCGGATGTGGATAATGTAGGGGATTCGCCCGTGGTGCCTTGAACAACCAAGAAATCAGTACCGTTATAAATTTGAAATTCTACCAAGCGCTTTAAGGCATCGAAGTCCACTTGCATGCTGGCATCGAAAGGCGTTACCAAGGCTACCCCGCTACCGGTAAAAACATTATTCATAAATTTCTATTTTATTAATGGTATTGATCACAAAAGCCAATAAGGTACTTGGGTCGTCTTTATCGGTAGTGATTCCCATGTCGAAAAAGCTTTCATCGGAGCAATTAATTCCAATTTTTTTCGCACAAAATGTACTTTGTACCGTTTCGTAAATCTTGCTCTCCTTTGCCCCAATCCATAACAGCATGTCGTATTTTTTCTCCAATTCTTGAAGCAATAACACGTCCTTTAATTTCCCCCAAAAAGTGAAATCACTGGGGCTGTGATAGTAGATCAGAAAATGCGGGGGCAAGGTTGTTTTATCCACTTCCTTGGGAACGATAACAATGATGATCAGTTTTTTTACATGACTTTTATCCAAAATTTGATCGAGGGCTTTACGATAAGCCTTCAATTGGCTTTCACTCGAATAGTTCAAAACGACGAGCAACGATTTCGTATTTCTCCAAAGGCTTTTATTTCCCATAGCCGATCAAAGTTAAAAATTCGTTTTCATTTAACAGCCGAACGCCTAAATCGGTTGCTTTCTTCAATTTAGCAGGCCCCATCCCCTCACCTGCCAACAAAAAGTCCGTCTTTGCCGAAACCGAGCTCGCGTTCTTTCCTCCGTGCAATTCAATCAATTCTTTGATTTCCTCGCGAGAAACTCGCTCAAACACGCCACTGACTACTATGGATTTTCCGACCAGAACTTCGGACTTCAATACTTTTTGTTGCATTTCGAAGCACAAACCCTGACCTTGAAGCAGTTCAACCATTGCGCACTGGTCAGAATTCTGAAAAAACTCCAATACTGACTGAGCTATTCGTTCTCCGATTTCATGGACATCCAATAGTTCCTCCAAGGTTGCTTTTTTCAGGGCTTCAATCGTTTTAAAGGATTGCGCCAGTCGTTTTGCTACGGTTTCACCAACGTAGCGAATTCCCAATGCGAATAAGACCCGTTCAAAAGGTATGTTCTTGCTATTCTGAACCCCCTTGAGTAGATTTTCAACGGATTTATCGGCCATTCGCTCCAATGCAACCAAGGAATCGTACGACAGGGAATACAAATCCGCTACATTGCGAATAAGGCCAGCCTCGTAAAGTTGTACAACGGTTTCTTCCCCTAGCCCATCTATATTCATCGCCTTACGGCTCACAAAATGTTGAATTTTTCCGACTACTTGCGGAGGGCAATATTTCTCATTGGGACAAAAATGTTGTGCTTCACCCTCTTTTCGCACCAAACTTGTATTGCATTCAGGACAGGCTGTAATGAAAATTAATTTGCGCGCACTCTTCGGCCGCTGGTTGAGATCTAAGCCCACAATCTTGGGTATAATCTCGCCTCCTTTCTCCACATACACAAAATCCCCCACGTACAAATCCAATTTTTCGATTTGATCAGCATTGTGCAGGGATGCCCGCTTTACCATAGTGCCACCTAACTGAACAGGCGAAAGGTTGGCTACCGGGGTAACCGCCCCTGTTCTACCTACCTGAAAATCCACGGAAAGCAATTCTGACACAACTTGTTGGGTTTTAAACTTGAAGGATGTAGCCCATCGGGGCGATTTAGCAGTAAATCCCAGTTTTCGTTGGTGCTCAAAGGAATTTACTTTTATGACAACCCCATCAATTTCGAAGGGTAGACAGTTTCGCTGCTCATCCCAATAATGGATAAAATCCATGACCCCTTCCAAGGATTTGCAACAGGTGATATATCCTAAATTTTCCGGTGGCGTTTTAAATCCCCAGGCGGTCGCTGAGGTCACAGCCTCGAAATGGGATTCAAACGATAAATTATGCCCGTACACTCCATAGAGAAACGTATCCAGCCCACGACCTGCAACCACAGAGGAGTCCTGCAATTTTAAAGTACCTGCGGCCGTATTTCGGGGATTGGCAAAACGATCCTCCCCAGCGAGCTCACGGTCTTCGTTTAATTGGTTGAAAGCACTGATCGGCATTATCACCTCACCTCGAATTTCAAATTTTTCGGGATAATTTCCGCTTAAAATCAAGGGAACTGTTTTTATGGTTCGAACATTTGCTGTTATGTCTTCCCCCTTTTCGCCGTCGCCCCGTGTTATCGCTCTTACCAATTGTCCATGTTCATATCGAATCCCCAAGGCAACGCCATCGTATTTTAACTCACATACGAATTCAAGATCTTCGAGACCCGCTTTCGTGATGCGTTGAACCCAATCTTGAATTTCTTCTTCCGAATAGGTGTTGGACAGGGAAAGCATCGGAAATTCGTGGGCCACCGTTTCAAATTTTTTGGTAATATCTCCTCCAACCCGTGTTGTCGGGCTATTTTTAGAGGCAAAATCCGGAAACATTTGTTCGAGTGCCTCTAGTTCTTTGAGTAAAATATCAAAAGCTTGGTCTGAGATTTGGGGATTAGCCTCCACATAGTACAAACGGTTGTGGTGGTTTAATTCTCTTGTTAATAAGGCAATTCGTTCTCGGGCTTGCTCAGGTTTCACCTTATAAAGATAAGCGATGTGCCCTTATCATGCGTTCTTTTCCTTGTAAATCTTTCCTTAATTCAATGTTAGCAAATGCCTTAACCCTGAATAATTCGTAAACCTCTTGGGCAAGTTTTTCGTGAATTTCGAAGTAAACCTTGACATTTGGGGAACCGTAGCGTAAACTAAATTCTACTATTTTTCGGTAAAAGATTAACGGGTCTTCGTCGGGAACAAACAACGCAAGGCTCGGTTCAAAATCCTTGACACGTGGCGACAACTCTTCCTTTTCGTTCCACGGTATGTAAGGTGGATTGGACACAACAATGTCCAGTGGTTCGCACAGGGGAAAACGCATGTCGTCTTGAAGTATATCGTAATTTATCCAATGGCAATCTAGGGCATTTATAATAGCATTTTCGCGGGCCAATGCTAAGGCTTCCTCCGAACAGTCTAGAGCAGCAATCTGCCATGAAGGACGTTTGTGTTTGATGGAAAGTGGAATACAACCCGTTCCTGTTCCTATATCTAATAAATGACAACGATGGAATTCGTTTTCCTCAAGAATCCAACAGACCAACTCTTCGGTTTCCGGCCTAGGAATTAAGGCACTCGAAGAACATTTCAACAGGAGGGAACAAAATTCCGTGCTACCGAGAACGTATTGCAGAGGTTCTCCTGAGGAGAGGCGGTTTAAATCATTTTTTAGCTGGGCGCCTTGCGTTCGATTGAGCGGTTCATTCAAAGCACGAATTAATTCCACCGGAGTGAGATTTAAGCGGGCTGAGATCAACCATTTATAGATGTTTTTTAACTCTGACGGTTCGTAAACTCGGCTTAAATCTGTCACAAATACCGCGTAAAAATCTCGAAGCGTCACCTAGTTTTTCCTTAGCTCAATGAAGGGCCGAATTTTTTCATTTTCTATCACCACGCAGAGGTTATAGTAGCGAATTTTCCAACCCTTTTTTGTTTTTGTACAAACCCCACTCCCGCGACAATCCAACATCCAAGTTTCCAAATCCTCGTCAAACCAAGCGGTCTTTCCGTTATCCGAAAAAGCCCAAACGCGGTTGCTTGGTGTAAATCTCCATGTTCGGGTGCTGTCAAAATAGGGTCTGCAATAAGCCATAAAACCTGCCTTATTCCATTTTTCGGCGGGAGCTGTTCCATAAAATACAAAATCTTCCGAGGTTGCTTCGAAATACGCCTGAAAATTAGCAAGGGCGGCATTCTTGTGCCAATTATCTAACAGACCATTCAGGCGATCCAGGGATGTTGTCTTGGGGCCTTGAGCAAAAAATGAGCAGAAGGAGACAATCCCAAAAAACCCACAAATAAAACGCAGGTTACTTATCAAGGTTCTTTAGGTAAAGCGCCGCATTGTAAACATTTACCACGCCCCCTGTGATGCATTTGTCGGAAAGCTCGTCGTATTTCTGAACGGTTCGAGTAATTGCTTCACTGATTTGCAGCATGCTTGCTTGAGGAAAACGGGATTTCAGAAGTGCGGCAACACCCGCAACCATCGGCGCCGCCATTGACGTTCCCTGTAGGTTCTTATAATCACTTTGTGGAACGCTGTTATAGATTTCAAAACCCGGAGCAAACACATCTACCTCAGCCACACCGAAATTCGAAAAAGAGGCGATTAATTGCTCTCCCGGGTTTCGGGTATTCGCTCCGATGTTTAAAAACATTTTTCGGTTGAGAGAATCCTCGTAATCGTGCACAGGTTTTTGAGGATAGTTATTGGTATAATCAATGTCCGAGGCATCATTACCCGCGGCGTGTATCATTAAAACATCTTTGGAAGCGGCATAGGCAATTGCCTCTTGAACTTGGTTGTGGTAGGGTGAAAAGGCTTTTCCAAACGACATATTGATCACTTTTGCTCCATTGTCCACTGCATAACGTATGGCTAAGGCAACATCCTTGTCGTGTTCATCGCCGTTTGGCACCGCTCGAACCGACATGATAACAGCGGCATCCGCAACTCCGTCACCGCCTTTGTTGTTTCCACGAAGGGCGCCAATGATGCCAGCAACGTGCGTTCCATGGAGCGCGTCAGGGCCTTCTGCATTACCGTTGCCATAGTACTTATCGAAGAAGTCGTCTGGATTATCACCGATTAAGGAGCGATCATCGTAATCAACGTTCAAATTGAAAAAAAGCTGATCTTTTAAGTATTCTTCAGTTTCTTTATCGAACATTCCTGTTCCAATCATTTCGCGGTATTCTTCGTATTGAGCGATATCTTCGTTGAGGGAGTTCTCTGCATTCACGAACATATCATGAATTGCATCATAGGCTAAACTTTGCGGATCAATGCCGTCAAACTTTTCAGCGTATTTTTTTACAATCCTTGCCTTTTCAAGTCGCGCTTTTTCTTGGTTCTCCCCTTTGGTATTACCCAAGAAATTCCAACCGTAAACATCATCAACGTAACCGTTTCCGTCGTCATCCTTCTTGTTATTGGGAATTTCTTTGGTGTTAACCCAAATTTTCCCTTTCAAATCTTCATGCTCTAAATCCACTCCTGAATCGATTACTGCCACAATTACGGGTGTTGGATTACGCTTTTTCAAAATTTTCTTGTAGGCCAACTCGGTTGACATTCCAGTTCCTGTTCCATTGTACCAATTTAGGGTGCCGGGTATCGGTTGAGCAAGGGTCGTAAAAGAAAGGGCCGCAACAGCAGCCACCAAAAAAGATCTATTAAATTTCATGTGGTTTAATTTTTGAGTCTGATTAATTCTCAAAAATAGCTTATTTTTACTTCGAATCCGCAGTGAATAGCAAATTATGAAAAGAAACCGTTCAATTGCTTCATCCATCTTGTCCTTATTGTTTGTTGCCTTTGCTGCAACGTTGTTCGCGCAACAAGCTTCGAAACAAGCATTTACGCTCCAACAGTATGCCAAAGAACACCCCAATTCCGCCCTCTGTTTAAGCGCCAATAATACCCCTGAAAATTTTCGTATTCTTCAGGAACTCGGAATCCCGTTGAAACAAAAAACCAACAGCTACCTCTTTTTTAACGCCAGTCCGCAAGAGGTGCTCAACCAAGACGGTAGTCCAAAACTATCGGGCATCTATTTTGCAATTTCTAACCCGCAACCGCTCGCTGATAGTGCCATGGTGAAACACAAAATTAATCTGGTTCAGCAAGGGTTGAACGGTGTGGACACCAATTACTCAGGTAAGGGAGTAATTGTGGGCATTGTTGATCAAGGCATCGATTTCAATCACCAAGATTTTCGATTAGCGACGGGGAAAACACGCGTTTTACGTTATTGGGATCATACGGTAAATGGGGCTAATCCACCTCAACCCTACAACTATGGAGTGGTTTGGGATAGTTCCTCCATCAACGCAGGAACGTGTACCAGCCTTGAAGTAGGTACTGCTCACGGCTCTACCGTAGCGGGGATGGCGGTTGGAAATGCGCGCGCTAATTTAAAAAATAAAGGAGCAGCTCCCGAAGCAGACATCGTTGTAGTGGAAACGAATTTTAACTTACCCAATTGGACACTTACCATTGCCGACGCGTGCGATTACATTTTCAAGGTGGCCGACTCGCTGGGTAAACCGGCAGTAATAAATTTATCGTTAGGAGACTATCTTGGAAGTCATGATGGCAACGACCCTGCCTCAGATATCATTGAATCCCTGTTAGATCTTTCGCCTGGTCGCATTGTCGTTTGTGCCGCAGGAAATTCAGGAAATCAGGGAAAATACCACGTTGGCGACTCGCAGATTACCGCCGATACCTCCTTCTTTTGGAGCGTTCGCAATCCGGGGAACACGATTGCCGGACCGGGAAAAATTGTCTTTGATGTGTGGTCTGATACTTCCGAGGCCCATTACTACTTTGCTTACGGGGCGGATAAGGTGACGCCCAACTACTCGTTCCGTGGAAAAACAAATTTTCGCTATGCTACAAGCAACATGAACCAAGTGCCCGTGACCGATACAATTTTCAATGCGGCCGGTCAGCGCATCGCCATTATCGACAGCTACCGAGAAATCGTCGGACCAAATTTTCACATGCTCGTGGTGTTTAGTACAATTGATTCCATCAATTACCGATACCGATTCATGACGACCGGTTCGGGTAAATACGACGCATGGGGAGGAAGTTGGCAACAACTTAGTAATTTCGTTACATCACCCCTGCCAACACAACTGCAACTGGCGGGAATACAGCACTACCTGATGCCCGACTCATTGCAAACCATAGTAAGCAGTTGGAATTGTTCGGAAAAGGTAGTTTCTGTCGCAAACATGCGCAATCGAAAAGGACACATTACCAAAAACAACACCTACTATCAACCGGCCTCCACCACACCTGTCGGAAAACTTAGTGAGAATAGCAGCAAAGGTCCTGCCAGAAATGGTACTACGAAACCGAATATTACCGCGGCAGGTGACGTTGCTTTGGCTGCCGGACCCTTAGCCTACTTAAGCAATCCGGCAAATAATAGTACCATCGATCAAGGAGGATTCCATGTTCGCAACGGTGGAACCTCAATGGCCTCCCCTGTGGTTGCGGGAATTGCGGCACTTTACTTGCAGAAGTGTCCCGGTTCGAATTATCAACAATTCCTTGCAGATCTTCACAACACAGCCACCACGGATAATTTCACCGGAGCAACCCCTAACTATGCCTATGGTTATGGGAAAGCCGATGCGCATTCGTTGATGACTTCAAAAAACATAAGCCTCCACGTAGATTCCGTCTCAGGAATTTGTCTCGGAGGTACGGTGACGTTGAGCGTAGAAAGTCCACACACCCTGTTTAGTGCACTTTGGAACAATGGAACACCGGGCATAAGCATGACTACCGCCATTGTCGGTTCCTACCATGTTTCGGTCCTCGATAGTGTTGGTTGTTACACCCGTTCGACGCCACTAGTGCTAAGCCTTTTGACCCCGCCTTTCGTTGATGCCGGCACGAGTTTTACCAGTTGTCCTGGAGTTCCAATAACGCTTGTTGGAACCGGAAATGCTGTAAGTTACGAATGGCAAAACGGAATTGTCAACAACCAAGCCTTCATTCCCTCAAACGCCAGCACCTACTACCTCACGGGAACGGGTTTTAACGGTTGCCAAACAACCGACTCCATTACCGTGAACCTTCACAACCTTATACAGGTGGAGTATAACGAACAAATCACCACCGTGATGCAGGGCTCAGCTCCTTTCAATGTTACACAAGGAACCCCGTCGGGAGGCGTTTATTCCGGCATAGGAATCATTGGAACAACTTTTCATCCGACGCTCTCAGGACCCGGAACTTTTACCATAACCTACAGTTTGACCGATGCCAACGGGTGTACCTTTAGCGATTCATCGGTTATTCAAGTTGTCGACCAGAATGGAATACCAGAACAACAACTACAAGAGATGAACATCTATCCAAATCCTGCTTCAGATTTCATCACCGTTGTGTGGAAAGGCCCGGTTACCGGTTTGAAAGTATTCGATGCGAACGGTCGGATTTTAGCAGAATATACGGTGAATCCTGGTAGCGAACAGGTTGTTTTACCGGTTAACACCTTTGAAAAAGGTTGGTATTGGGTTGAACTGCTGAAGGATGACTCGCGGTGCATGAAGCCTTGGATTAAATAGCAGCACTTTCGCAGATCGTGTTCGTGCACCAACCTGATTGACCAAACAAACGCATTTCGCACCTAAGGGATTGACGTTTGAAAAAACAACAATTGCCATGGCAGGGTTTTCGCAATTTAGCGGCTATGAAATCACAAGGTGAAAGACCCTGGTACGATTTCCATCAACGGTTGAGGTGAAATTAATATGTTGTCGAGCATGCCTTCGTCTAAAAAAATTTTTATTATTGCAGCCATCAAAAAAGACTAACATGAGAGTAACCCTCCTCTTTTGGCTATTTCTTGGCCATTTTTTAAGCCTTGGCCAATCTACCCTAATGGTAGGTAATACCCTGGTGAACGTTGATACCGTAATTACGGGACTCGACATACCTTGGGAAATAATTTATGGGAATGACGGGTACATTTGGACAACCGAACGCAAGGGAATTGTTAGCCGCATCAACCCTACAACTGGCCAAAAAAATGTCATCTTAGACTTGACCAACTCGGTTTATCAGCAGTCGGAAGCAGGTCTTCTAGGAATGGCTCTTCATCCGGATTTTGAAAACACCCCTGAGGTGTTCTTAGCCTACACCTATGGGGCATTTAACACCATTCGTGAGCGAATCGTTAAATACACGTTCAACGGAAACATTTTGACCAATCCGGTAATACTCATCGATGACATCACAGGGAACACCACCCATATTGGAGCTCGTTTTCAATTTTTACCCGATACCACCATCCTCGTATCAACCGGCGATGCCCAGAACACGTCATTGCCACAAAATCTCAACTCCTTAAGCGGTAAAATTTTGCGCATGAATCCCGATGGGACCATTCCCTTCAACAATCCGAACCCCTTGAGCTATGTGTACACCCACGGCCATAGAAACGTACAAGGAATGTGTCTTGCCCCAAATGGATTGGTATACATTTCGGAACACGGGGCATCTAGCGACGACGAATTCCAATTGTTGGAACCGGGCCGAAATTACGGATGGCCCAATGTTGAGGGATTTTGCAACCTACCGGGCGAGCAATCGTTTTGCGCAACCAATAATATAAAAGAACCGCTAACGGTATGGACACCCACCATTGCCCCTTCCGATGTGTTATGGTACGACAATCCAAATTTTCCGGAATTTGACGGCAAAATGTTATTAAGCGTTCTTAAGGATAAACGGATAATTGCCATTACCTTAAGTGTTGATGGGACTCAGTATCTTTCCCAGGCACACTATTTAAACAACCAATTCGGGCGCATTCGAGACATTTGCATCGGCCCCGAAAAAGAACTGTATCTTGCAACCAACGGAGAATCTTGGTCGAATACGAATCCAAACACCCACAGCATTCTTCGATTGAAAGTTGCCAATGCCGCAACGCTGAACGGGGAAATTTTATCGAAAGTGAATCTATTCCCAAATCCAACAGACGGCACTCTTTTTCTAAGCGGATTTACCCAAACCTTGAAAGTAGAAATTTACGATTTAGCGGGACGAAAAATCCGGGATATTCCGCAATATACTGAGGGTTCTCCAATCGATATAAAAAACTTAAAATCAGGCATTTATAATGTGTTATGTGAAGGAAAAACACAGCGTTTTGTTAAACTTTAATTACCCCAAACCGTTGCTTTATAAACCGCCTGTGAAAAGGGTTCACCGTTAATGCTCGTGTGACCCGCAAATCCGCCTAAAAAACCTAAAGTGTCGCAGTTTTCTGTGAGAACGTAAACGGCTAAATCATTCCCACAAAGTCCTGGGTTAAAACAATAGACTGTTTGATTTTGAAAGGCAAATTCTTTTACGCTGGCTCCAGAGGAACAAGCCTCGTTCTCAAAAGCCATAATTTTAGCGTTTATGCATCCTGAATGCGTGTACTTAGTGCATTGAAACGCCATCAATAGTAGCGGGGTCAAAATAAGAATTTGATAGTAACGCATAGTGCGAAAATAGGAAGAATAACCCTACCTTTGCCCCTTAAAATGAAAAACGCATGAGTTCAGCCTTAGGAAACCACATTTTAGTAGAATTTATGAACTGCGATCCGCACATCATGAACGATGTTGCTGCGATTGAACGGGACATGGTCGATGCTGCGAAAAAAGCGGAAGCTACTGTCATCAATTCTACCTTTCATCACTTCTCCCCTTATGGTGTTTCCGGAGTTGTTGTTATACAAGAAAGCCACCTTGCCATTCACACTTGGCCCGAATACGGTTATGCAGCCGTTGATGTTTTCACGTGCGGGGAGATGAATGCTTGGATAGCTTTCGATTATCTGAAAGAAAGTTTTCAGGCCAAGAGCTACTCTGCCATTGAAATGAAAAGAGGGTCGGTGAACTTACTAACGCGCAACGATTTCGATATCAGCACGATGCGACAGAAAGCCAACGAATGGGTGAATCCAGGATTTTACACGCGCAATGTTTGGTTTACAGATAAAGACGAAAATCAAGCCTTGTCCTTGCGTTTTACCGGTGATGTTTTCTACGACCACCAATCGCCTTTTCAACGGGTAAGAATCCTTGAATCCTACAAGTATGGGAAGATGTTAGCATTGGACGATATGGTAATGACCACCGAGAACGATGAATTTCACTACCACGAAATGATTTCGCACCCTGCGATGTTCATGCATCCGAGTCCCAGGAATGTTCTTGTGATTGGCGGAGGAGACGGCGGAACGATACGCGAGGTACTACGACACCAAGGCGTGGAAAAAGTTACGATGGTTGAGATTGATGGGGCGGTTATTGAAGCGTGTAAGGAACACTTGCCCAGCATTGCCTCTTCCTTCAACGACCCAAAACTCACGTTGCTAGTGGACGACGGCATTGCTTTCATGAGAAATGCGAAACCAAATTCCTATGACGTTATTTTGGTGGATGGATCCGATCCGGTAGGGCCTGCCGAGGGCTTATTTTCCGTGTCTTTTTATCAAAACTGTTACAATGCCTTGAAATCAGATGGAATTCTGGTTGCTCAAGGGGAATCGCCCAAGTTTAATGAAAAGGCCTTTTGTGAACTTAATTTTACCCTGCAAGATATTTTTGGACAGCAAAAAGCTCCCGTTTCCCTGTTCTTTGTTCCTACTTACCCTACAGGGATGTGGAGTTTCCAGTACGGATTGAAAGGTAACCTTGACGCCATTAAAAATCTTGACAACGCAAGCATTGATAGCTTCGTTCAAAATGAAGGACTTCGCTATTACAACAGCGCACTGCATCACGGGAGTTTTGCACTGCCCAATTTCGTAAAGAACTTGGTTTCCCACAAAAGCCGTACTGCGGTCTAGCCTACAAAAGAAATTGTGTTTCGGGCAAATTGTGCAAGCTTACTGAAGTTGCAAGTAAGGACTTATTCATTCAATAAGGTATAAACTTCTCCCTCGCTTCCGTTGAAAGTAAACATAACCCATTACTTTCAAATCAATAATATAGTACATTTGTAGAGTAACCTACTTAAATTTTAAAGCGTGGCATCGGTTTTTGAAACCAGAGTTATCGGAAATATAGGTAAAGATGCTGTGGTAAAGCCCATGGATCGCGGCATAATGGCCATCAATTTTCCTGTGGCGCACAATAAAAATTGGCGCGATAAAAAAACAGGAAGCGCTAAAACAAGAACGACATGGATCAATTGCACTATTTGGAAACGCGAAGGCAGTAACCTGCGCATTGTGGATCTGTTGACTCGAGGAACAATGGTCGAATTAATTGGAACACCTTATGCCAAAGGGTTCACCTTAGAAGACGGTTCTATTCGAACTGAAATCCGCTTAAACGTAACGGCGACCAACATTCTTCGTACAACCCACCGAGGCGAGGGCGAGGCGGACGATTTTGTGGAGGGAGACGACTTTAACCCGGTCAATGATGGTTCATTTGAGGACTTCACTATCCACGACGACGATTTTTAAAAAAGCCCTGGTCATTTTCATTTTATAGAAAAACTGCTATCTTTGCGATCACAAAATTCCTCCTTAGCTCAGTTGGTTAGAGCATCTGACTGTTAATCAGAGGGTCGCTGGTTCAAGTCCAGCAGGGGGAGCGAAAGCCGGTTAGTAATAATCGGCTTTTTTTATTTCCGTACCCTCCGCCCAGGCGGAGATACGTCCTACGGTCCGCCTCGGTGGACTCAGGGTGCGAAAAAAACAACGGGTATATAAAATCTTCCTTTGGTGCATGTTTAAGGGACAAGCAGAGCGAACTGAAAACCGGGCACCGTAAGGAAGCCTACGCCGCGGCGTAGGATCGCCGAAACGGTCAGTTTTCAGGAGTGGAGCGCCGTTCCTTAAACCCTGCACCGAGCTTTTTGCTACTTTTTTGCGGTAAAAAAGTAGAAAACCTGGTTGGTTAGAGTCCCGCACTTGCTGGATTATTCAGAGGGTTTCCGTATAAACGGAATAAGCGCTGGTTCAATTCGATACGGTGGACAGCAGGGTGCGAAAAAAACAACGGGTATATAAAATCTTCCTTTGGTGCATGTTTAAGGGGCAAGCACAGCGAACTGAAAACGGGGCACCGTAAGGAAGCCTTTGCCTCCGCCGTGGCGGAGGCGATCCGGCAGGGAATGAAGGTACACGAAAAAGGGTTCTACTTGATTGCATAACCCTCTGCTCATCCTCCGGGGAGAATGATGCCATTGTTGCGGAAAAAGTTGATTGATAAAAAATCTCGCTGTTTTTAATGGGCTTAGTTTAATCAAAATCCAATTCCCCGAATCACTCGGCCGTAAATTGGTGGCGCCAGCGCAAAAAATCGAGCAATCCATGACAGCAAAACCCAAGCAAAATAGTTGAACAGCATCTAAAAAGGAAGTGGTGGACTGAACCAGCAAGATTATGTGTTATTCCCCGCGCTCTCGTTGAGCAGCGCAATCATTGCGGTACAGGTAATGTAGAGTTGAGTTGCCGTTTCGTCGTCCATGCTTGAACCGTCGTCGTCGTCGTTGGAAACTTCAATAGCCATAAATTTCAGTAATTCAGGCTGGTCGCAAAACTCCTCAATTCGTTCGGTAGCCTCTTCATCGTTTGCAGCCCCGAAATAATCCGCCAACATATCCTCAAAAGGCTGCTCAAATTTTTCGATCATTTCCGCCGTAACCGTCTTCGTGTTAATGCCAGCTTGGGCATAGCTTTCGGTAATGACCCAAAAATAGTACAGTAAATATCCCTCCAGGCTCTCGTTGCCGTACTCTTCCGGTGCGGCAAGCAGGTAGTCAAGCAAAATCGGTTGTTTCTTGGAAAGTTGCTTGATGGCTTGTTCGAATTCGTCGTCATTCATTTTATCGATGTACAGCGTAGCCTTTTCGATGTGTTCAAAGAGAATGTGTTTCATGTGTTAGTTCGTTGTTTACAAAGGTAGGGGTAAAAACGGTTGACTCAGTGTCGTAATGGCTACCTAAGAATACCAAAACGCTCCTACCCTAGGTTTGCCCGTATCATCGTCTAATTCATTTTTTGTACTTTTATACAAATCTAAAATTATGAACAATTTTATTTTAGGTCTTTCCATTGCTTTTATTCTCAGTTCTTTTTCTTTTCACCAAGCACAATGTACAACGACCAATGCGAGCTCTTGCGTCTGCGAGGACGGTTCGTTGAACTGCTTGTTACTTCCCGATATTACGGCCTCATGGAAAGGAATCTCAAACAATGGGTGGACGGAGTATCCACAAACCAATGCGGGTACGAATTATCAAGGTCAAGGCCCGGACAATGGACGTTTAAGGGTTACAGGATCCACTCCCAACATAGGCCATGGTTCCTTCACCGTCCGTGGGGTTGACAGTTATGGAAAACGTACATTTCTGTGCGGAAACGATACAGTTTTTAATGTTAATGCCTCCGGGACATTTACCTGCCCTAACGGCTATCCTAATCCAAAACAATTGTTGATTCAACGCATTTACAAAAAAAACAACCAACTCATGGCCTATGAAGACCATTATGCTGGAAGCGTAACCTACCACCCCGATCACGGACATAATCACGTGGATGATTGGGCAGTCATGACGCTAAGAATCCCAAACTCTGATCCCAACCCCTTAAATTGGCCAATTGTCGGAACAGGTGCAAAAATTGGTTTCTGCCTTATGGATTACGGGCCATGTGGAACAACAGGAAGCACCTATGACGGCCACTGCAGAGACAGTAATATGATCTACCTAAGCGGAACAACGATGCACAATGTTGATTTCCCCAATTGGAACCTGGGAGGCGGCAACTACAATTGTTCCGTGACCGAGCAAGGAATTTCCTCGGGTTGGACAGATGTTTACGCAAAGAACCTCGACGGAATGTGGGTTAATATTCCGTCCAATACCTGCAATGGCAATTATTATATCGTCATGGAGGTCGACAAGAACAACCTTTTCATGGAAGAAGACGAGACCAATAACTATACTGCTGTTCCGGTAACCTTATCGCTTCAGCACCCTGCAGGATCAGGGCAATTACCGGTTATTACCACCTCAAATTCCAATAATTTGTGCTTCGGACAAAGCCTAGAACTCACGGCAACGGCAGGCACCTCGTACTTGTGGTCTACGGGCGACACAACGCAACATGTTTCCATTACTCAACCGGGTGAATATTCGGTTCAGGTGACAAATTATTGTGGAACAAGCACATCCCTGCCATTTACGGTCAACAGCGTAGTTCCCGACGCCCCAACAGTAAGCGGAGACACCGTCTGTGTATCGGGTAGCATGGAGTTAACCGCGAACGGTTCAGGAGATTTGACATGGTTCGATGACAATGGCAACTTTGTGGGAGTCGGAACCACATTTACAACACCGAATTTGACAAATACCACCACATATTTTGTCCAAAATACCGAGGTTTACGTAGACTCCTTATTTGTAGAGCCCCATACAAACGGGATTGGTGGAGGTGGATACATAAGCTCAGAACGCTACCTAATTTTCGATAGCTATATTCCTTTTACGCTATCTTCTGTGCTCGTTTATGCACATTCTGCGGGAAGCCTAACCATCGATTTGAAAGCGTCAGACAATACACTTTTACAAACGATCAATGCAACGGTTCCCGGAGGGGCCAGCAGGGTTCAACTCAACTTCCCGGTTGCTGCAGAAAACGGTTTGCGACTGGTAGGGAGAAATATCAGCGCGGGCACGGGATTGTATCGCAATAACATGAGCGCAATTTACCCGTACGAACTACCCAATGTTCTATCGATCATTGGATCTTCTCAAGGAGCTTCCTTGTATTATTTCTTCTATGATTGGGAAATTCACACCCAGAATAGCACCTGTGCAAGCGCATTAACAGCCGTTGAGGCAGTGGTCAATTCGTGCGCTTCCGTAGGAGAAAACATTCCTTTCAAAAAATCCATTGTCATAGCGCCCAATCCTTCAAATGGGGACTTTCAATTGAGCTTTTCAACGCAATCAGCAGGAACGGTGAAGGCAGAATTGATCGACCTTATCGGTGCACAAGTTTGGTCATCTTCCCTCGAACACCACGAGGGAAATAACACCGAGAGTATTTCCTTAGAGAATGTCGCCAAAGGAATCTATATTTTCAATATCTTGTACGAAGGGAAAAAATACCCTACCCGCGTGGTGATTGAATAAAGGTGCTCAACAGCCAACATATCGTTCGATTTTGGTCGCTGATGCTCCTATGTTTGGGCGAAAACTATTCCTTTTCCCAAAACAGTTGGACTGTTTACAACGAGTCCAACTCTCCCCTGCCAAACAATACGGTTCGCTGCCTGCTTATCGATCGTGAAAACCACCTTTGGGTTGGAACTGATAACGGTCTTTTGGAAATGGAAGGTGCCTCCTCAAACCTTTATTCATCGGCTAATTCGCCGTTGGCAGATAATTACATTCGAGCTCTTGCCGTGGATAGCTCAAACGCTATTTACATCGGAACAACCTCCGAGGGAATTTTTAAATTTGATGGAAGCCATTGGTCCGCTTTAAACACCTCCAATAGCGGGATTCCCAGCAATTTCATTCGGGCTTTGACCGTTGACCTTAACCAACGGCTTTGGGTTGGAACCGTGGAAGGATTTGCCTGTCTTGATCAGGGAAATTGGTCTACTTGGAATATCGCTAATTCGGGGTTGCTTTCCAACAACATAACGGCTATTGCAAGCACTACCGCCGCGCAATACATCGGAACCATCAATGGCGGATTGATTTATTTGACGAATCAGGGAATAGCAAATTATACCCTTTTGAACAGCGGTGTCCCGGATAATTCGGTCATTTCAGTTCAACTCGATCAAAACAACCAACCCTGGTTCGCAAGCACCTCCCAAGGGATTTTCACGGACAACGGCAACCAAACTTGGTTTTCCTACAACGTGCTTAACTCTGCGATACCGAGCAACAGCATTACTGCATTTGAACTCGACGAAAACGACAACTTTCTCATTGGCACCCAACAAGACGGCTTCGCATTGTTCGAAAATGGTGCTACTTGGTCGCACTATCATACCAATAATTCCCCCCTGCCCGATAACCATGTGCTTTCCTGCACCCGCGACTCAAATCAAGTGATTTGGTTGGGCACGGGTAATGCAGGGCTTGTGCGCTTAGCAATTCATCAAAATTCCACCATGTCGCTAGAAAACAGCTCTTTCGAAGCATTTCCAAATCCAATCCAAGATGGAAATTTACTGCATTGGTCGGATGCTTACGATGTTCAAAAAGTTTCCTTTTATGAATTAACCGGAGCTCTAATGGGTTGTGAGTTCATAGCCCATGGGCAGAAAGCCATTCAAATTCCGGCGACGCGCTCAGTGATGGTTATTGCGGAATGGAGCATTGAACAGGCCGTAATCCGCAGGCTTATTTGCCTTCAACGCTAACGTTTTTAATGATTTGAAGGAATGACCAACGCGTAATTTATGGCGAAGTTTTACCTTTGTTGGAAAATTTAAAGGAGCTACAGCCACCGAAAAAATAAAATCTCCCCAAATATGAGCGAATTTAACGGAACCATCGTTGACGTAAGAACGCGAGCAGAATTTAATAGCGGGCATGTAGCCCAATCAGTGAACATTCCGTTGCAAGAAATCATGGAGCATCTCGAGGAAATTAAACGCATGAAATCCCCCATCATCCTCTGCTGCGCGGCGGGAATAAGAAGTGAACAAGCGACACAATATTTAAGGTCTCGTGGGGTAGCATGCGAAAACGGGGGGAGTTGGCTAGAGGTAAATGACCGCTTTGCCCCTTAAAATGTCCCAAATTAGCCGAAGATCGAAGCAAGTTGCTTGATGTGAAGGGCTAAATTACGTATCTTTGAAGCCTCTTTAGCTTAGTTATACATAGCATGCAACTGTGGAATACCTTTAACAAAGAGGAATTGGAACAACAACTTCGCGAAAAGAACCACACGTATATTCTGGTTTCTTTTTACAAGTATGCCCATATTTCCGATCCCTCGGCTTTCAGAAATGCTCTTTTCGGCGCCTGGTCTTTATTGGATGTTATTGGAAGGGTTTATGTCGCCAAAGAAGGGATTAACGCACAAATTGCCCTTCCTCAACAACACTTGGAGGAATTTAGCACACAGCTCTATTCCTACGATTTCTTAAACGGTGTTCGTTTAAATGTGGCTGTAGACTCCCAGGCAGCAGCATTTCCTTTCCTGAAACTTAAAATAAAAGTAAGGGATAAAATTCTCGCCGATGGGTTGAACGACGAAAGTTTCGATGTTACGAACAAGGGTAAACATTTGACGGCCCAAGAATTCAACGAATTAACCTCGCACGGTGATTGTCTCTTAGTCGATTTTAGAAACCATTATGAACACGAGGTGGGACATTTTCAAAACGCCATTTTGCCGGACGTTGATACGTTCCGCGATTCGTTACCCATTATTGAAGAAAAGATTCTAAAAGGTGCCGAAGATAAAAAGGTCATCATGTATTGCACGGGAGGGATACGTTGCGAAAAGGCGTCTGCTTGGTTTCGTCATCGCGGTTTTGAAAACGTTTACCAGTTGGACGGAGGAATCATAAAATATGCAAACGACTGTAAAACAGGAGGATTAGAAAACAAATTCATTGGTAAAAATTTTGTGTTTGACGAACGACGAGCGGAACGAATTTCAGAACATATCGTCAGCAATTGCCACCAATGCGGAGCACCCTGCGACGATCACACGAATTGTGCCTATGAGGGCTGCCACCTCCTCTTTATCCAATGTTCTGCGTGCAAAGCCAAAATGGAAAATTGTTGCTCAACCGCTTGCAAGGAAATCGTTCATCTTCCGAAAGAGGAACAGAAAAAACTTCGTCAAAAAATTCCCAAAAGCAATTTGATTTTTAAAAAAGGCAGATTCAAATTATCGTGAAGCTTTCGTTGAACCGAATTACCTATCTTTGATAAAAATAGGCCCTATGAACCTTTTACTTTTCGTGAATTGGTCTTTTGACGCAGAAATTATACCCGGATATAGAACCCCCAACTGGTACGGTTTACTTTTTGTCACCGGAATGCTTTTGGGGTATTTTGTTATCAAAAAAATGTTTAAGGCTGAAGGCATCAGCGAGCAAATATTGGATAAATTGGTGCTTTTTATGGTACCCGCCACCGTTGTTGGCGCAAGGCTCGGTCATGTAATGTTTTACGGGCCGTATTGGGGTGCTGAGGGTTATTTTTCCCATCCGATTAAAATTCTCTATGTTTGGGAGGGCGGTCTTGCAAGCCACGGGGCTGCCGTTGTTATTTTAATTGCTCTTTGGTATTTTTCCCGGAAAGTAGTCCATAAACCTTACCTGTGGATTCTCGACCGAATTGCTGCGCCGATTGCGATTGCAGGAGCATTTATTCGATTAGGCAATTTGGTCAACCATGAAATGGTTGGCTACATCACCGACGTCCCCTGGGGTTTTCGCTTTCTGCACAACGACTGCTTCCCTAATGAATTGGGGCAATACTTGTGCGATTGGTCGACAATTCCCGTTCGACACCCGGCTAACGTTTATGAATCGCTAGCCTATTTTTTTTCTTTTGCTGTGTTAATGTTCCTCTACTGGAAAAAAGAGGCATGGAAACAGGCAGGAATGGTTTTTGGAAGTTTTCTCGTGTTCATATTTGGCTTCAGATTTTTGATTGAATTTTTAAAGGAAAGTCAAACCGATAGTGACAACTCAGTATTTCTGAGCACCGGCCTCAATATGGGCCAGTGGTTGAGCATACCCTTGGTTGTGGTGGGATTTCTTTTGATTTTCCGTGCCCAGCTGCAAAAAAAAATGAGCTAAACCAATCGCGCTGTTCGATAATAGGCCATAACTCCGTATATTTGTAAAAACAACGAAACCATGTCTAAAACAGTTTCTTTCAAGGAAATGAAAAATGACCCTTCGCTTCAAAAATTCAAGAAAGAAACGTACGTAAAATGGTTTAGAGACATGCTGTTAATTCGGCGTTTCGAAGAAAAGACAGGGCAACTTTACATTCAACAAAAATTCGGTGGATTTTGCCACTTGTACATCGGTCAAGAAGCAATTGTCGTTGGAACCGCAAGTGCCGTTCGGCCGGGAGATAAACACATGACCGCCTACCGAGACCACGCTCATCCGATTGCTTTAGGAACTGACCCAAGGATATTGATGGCGGAATTGTACGGTAGAGCAACGGGTTGCTCGAAAGGCAAAGGAGGATCCATGCACTTCTTTGATAAGGAAAAAAATTTCATGGGAGGACATGGCATTGTTGGAGCACAAATTCCCATGGGAACGGGGGTAGCTTTCGCTGAAAAATACAACGGAACCGATAATATCGCGATTGTATCCATGGGAGACGGAGCCGTTCGTCAAGGCGCCTTGCACGAAACGTTCAACATGGCCATGATGTGGAAACTGCCCGTGATTTACATCATTGAAAACAACAACTATGCGATGGGAACGAGCGTGGAACGAACTACCAACGTAACAGACCTTTCAAAAATCGGGCTTTCCTATGACATGCCCGCTAAGGTGGTTAATGGAATGCGTCCCGAAGATGTTCACAACGCAATTGAAGAGGCTGCAGACCGAGCTCGAAAAGGCGATGGCCCTACCCTGTTGGACATTCGAACCTATCGATATAAAGGCCACTCGATGTCAGACCCTCAAAAATACCGATCCAAAGATGAAGTCAACGACTGGATGGACAAAGACCCTATTGATCATGTTCTGGACATCATCAAAGAACGAAAATGGCTGAAGGAACAAGAAATTGAGGAAATTGAAAACTGGGTAAAAAAAGAGGTGGAGGAAAGTGTAGCGTTTGCGGAAAACTCTCCTTATCCTGCAGCAGAAGAATTGTACCAAGACGTGTATATTCAATCTGATTATCCGTACATTAAAGAGTAATACAAGCGTATGGCTGAAGTAATTTACATGCCCAAATTGAGCGACACCATGACTGAAGGTGTGGTGGCTACGTGGTTAAAAAAAGTGGGGGACCCCGTGAAATCGGGCGAACTTATCGCGGAGATTGAAACAGACAAAGCGACCATGGAATTCGAGTCGTTTTTTGACGGCGTTTTACTTCACATCGGTATTGAAGCAGGAAAAGGCGCCCCAGTTAATTCACTTTTGGCCATTATTGGACAAACAGGTGAAGACATTTCCGGACTATTAACCAGCGCTCCTGCCGTGGAAGAAAAATCGGCACCTGAACCGGCTGCAGCCCCAACTCCCGTTGCCGCCCCAAGCCCTGCTCCAGCCCCAACTCCCGTTGCTGCGCCTGACCCTGTTGCAACGAAAGTGGTAGCTGTAAGCAACAACGACCGCGTCTATGCCTCTCCCCTTGCAAAGAAATTGGCCGATGAAAAAGGCATTGATCTTCAAAACATTGCTGGAAGTGGTGAAAACGGAAGAATTGTTAAACGTGACGTGGAACATTACCATCCCCATCCTAACGGGACCGTAGTTGCTGCTGGATCACGAAATGGCTTGACGACCGAAACGTTTACCGATGAACCCGTTACGCAAATGCGCAAAATCATTGCACGACGGTTGGCCGAGAGTAAATTTACTGCTCCTCACTTTTACCTCACCTTGGACATCGACATGGAAAATGCTATTGCTTTTCGCAAATCGGTGAATAACGTAGAAGGGTATAAAATCTCGTTCAATGATGTTGTTGTGAAAGCGGTAGCCCTTTCTCTAAGGAAGCATCCTGCGGTTAATTCGGCATGGATGGGCGATTTCATCCGACGAAATCAACATGTGCACATTGGAGTTGCCGTAGCTGTGGATGAGGGACTATTAGTTCCGGTGGTGCGCTTTGCCGATACCAAGAGCTTTATGGAAATTTCCAGCGAAGTAAAATCCTTTGCTGAAAAAGCAAAAACCAAAAAATTACAACCAAGCGATTGGGAGGGCAACACCTTCACTATTTCCAACCTTGGAATGTTTGGAATAGAATCGTTTACCGCAATTGTTAATCCACCCGATAGCTGCATTCTAGCCGTCGGCGGAATTAAGGAGGTTCCCGTGGTGAAAAATGGAGCTATTGTTCCGGGCAACGTAATGAAAGTTACCTTATCCTGCGATCACCGTGTGGTTGACGGTGCCAGCGGAGCCGCTTTCTTGCAATCTTTCAAGGAATGTATGGAAAATCCTGTGTTGATGTTGTTGTAAAATCAACATATGAACTTACTACGACTCCTTACCTGTGCTGTTCTCTGTTTCATAACATGGATGGCCCATGGTCAGGCAACGATTCGGGTAACCGTTCTTTCGGTTCAAACAGGAATTTATCAGGATTGTGATGGCCTATTTACTGGCAATTCGGATTTTGTATGGGAATTTACAGGCACTGATAATACGGTAGGATTTTCGAACAACAATCCTGCCTTGTTTGGAATCTTTGGATTTAATTACGGCTACAAGAATAACGACAACGGGCCCTACACGTTGTTCACTCCTGGCGGCACTTTTTCGCCCAATAACGGTTTATTTTTTGACCATGACTACCTGTGCCAAACCAGTGTTCCCAGCACCATTAACTTAGCCTGGGAAGCCTACGAGAACGACGAGCCAGGAAATTATTCTGTCATTGGATTTTTCGACGGTCAAACCAATTTACAAAATACCGCAATGCCCGTTCCGGCCGCAGCCGGGTCGTTGTTTTATACCTTCACTGCCAATTCAGTAGACCCGGGATGCAATCAAATTTACACCATTAATTTACGAGTAGATCGCCTACCTATTGTGGTAAATTACATGCAGGACAACGTTTGCAATGCTAATCCGCTGGCGCTCAATACGACCTACACTTTTGGCTGGTGTCCGGGAACTTTGGAACCCAACGAACCAGCCGCCAACGATGTTCAAAATGCGGGATCTCTTTGGTCAAAATTTGTTGCGCCCGCCTCAGGAAGCGTTGAAATCACCTCGGATTTAGCAGGAACCCAAATCGGAACCTATTTTCAAATTTATCATGCTGCAGATGGTGGCAATTGTACCGATGGCATCCACCCCGTTACAGGGGCATTGATTAAGAATAAATTTGAATATTTATCGCACGTTGAATTCTCCGACGGAATCGACTTATTAGGCATCGACCCTGAAGCCGAAATCACACTAAACTCGTGCAATCCGGTTTCTTTGATCAGTTATCAAAAACTGATTCCTGGCCAAACCTATTACGTCCAATTTACTTCAGATCAAGTCAACGATAACGGTTATTTTCAACTGCGTGTGAACAGTTTAGGTGGCGGCCCCCCGGATTTAGAGGATATTCCCTGCTTATCCAACAACGTCAACTTCGGAACTGCAGCCATATCTTCCGCGCAAAATAGCAATGCGACTGCCGTATTAAATTTTGGATGTGCCTTCGACGGCGGTAACAATGCCGGTGAAACCGGACAAGCGCACAACAGTGCTAATCCCAATCAATACCACGCCTACGATTATCCCCATTCAGCAGTTGGGAATCCTACCATGAACGAAAGCGTGTGGCTGAAATTTACCGCACCTAATCAAGGCCGTATTGTTTTCGAAACCGATTACCAGAATGTCTTGTATGGCGAGAGTGCTGCTCTTTTCGGATACGATACCGCATTTGCACCCGGAATTCCTATCGATTATTTATGTTCGAACCTAAAATTCATCGATTCCGACGAAGGGGGTGCGAACGGTTTTCTTGGAGGCGACCCAAGTGCCATAATTCAGGCGCCTTGCCTAGAACCCGGTTACACCTATTTTGGTATGGTGGATCCTTCCGATGCCATAACTCCCTTAAGTTCCCAATCCATTAAAACGTGGGTTCATGACCCGAGCGTGGTCGATCCAACGCAAAATCCCCCCGGAAACGACATTCTCTGCCTAACTTTACAAAACCCCTTGTATGAAGTCCCTGTAATCCCTGCGGGAGTTAATCCTCCCTTTCAAGCAGTAGCGGGCACCAATGTTTTGGCCTGTCAGGAATATTTAGCCGGTGAGCCCAATGTTGACCCCAGTCCTGCTAATTGCGCCAACCAAACCGTTTGGCATTATTTCATTGCCCCGGGTTCGGGGGCTGTTGAAATGAGCATCAGAGCTTACATTGGAATGAATTTGCTGCGCTTTAACGTTTATGAGTTGCTCAACGGAAACGGATGCTATGGAGGGTTGGCACCTGCCACCTTCACCACCAACGGAACTCGCTTCGATCCTGTGATAACCCCTGTAGTAAGCGGTTCTGCTACCTTCAACGGTCAACAAGTTTCTCTTTGCTGTCTGGATTCAGGAAAAATATACGCTATACAAATCGACGGAGGTTCGGCAGGCGATGAAGGGCTTTACATCATCGAATACATCCATGAAATAGAAGCAGATGCCGGAGATCTAGCGGTTAATGCATCCAACGGAGAGAGCGCGAATGTTTGGGTTGGAGATACTGCGTTGGTTTGTTATGGTAATACCTTACAGCCTTCCATCATGTTGGATGGAATCGGCAATTCCACGCAAAGCCTTCCGGGATGTTTGCAACCCGGTTACGTCCTGCATACCTATCCGAACGTTCCAGATCCCGTATACAATTCAGGGTTCACCTACATCGACACCCTCCAATCGCAAGGAAGTTTTACCCATTCGGGCGACGGATCGGGCAGTTTTAGCAATCCGCTGTATAACACCGTTTATTACCTTTCTCCTGCTGGAGATCTGCCTAACGCCTGGGGAAATTTTAGTTGTCAAACGACTACGGTAGCGGAAGGGGTTCCCGTGGTATTCCTCTCACCGCTCTCGGCAATCAGTTCCTATGATAACAACACCTGCACCTTAAGTTTCAGTTTAAGCGGCGGGGTATCGGGATACCTCAATCAAGGGTATAATTACACCATTACGGACCCATTGGGCGTGATAGTTGCATCGGCTGTTGTGGCTGCAGGACAGACTGTGAACTATGTCGCTGCGATAATCGGAAACTACACGGTGAATATCAACGATCAACCCTGTCCCTTGGTGCTAACTTTTGACGCAAGTGGCTGTCAAAACCCCTGTTCGCCACTTACCTTACCCATGAGCGTAAGCATTTGCCAAGGAGACAGCATTCTCTTGGGAGGAAGCATGCAAAGCAACCCAGGAACCTACATCGATTCCCTGCAATCGGTGATGGGTTGTGATTCAGTTTTGGTAACTGCATTGACCCTATACCCTAACCCAACCTATGGTTTTCAAGCGATCACCTTGTGCGAGGGAGAAACGGTGAACGTGAACGGAAACGTATACAGTGCCAACGGACAATACCAAGACACTTTGCAAAGCATTCTCGGTTGCGACAGCATTCTAACAACAAGTGTTTTTGTCATCACTCCCGTTGTAGTTAACCAAGAAGTCCATATCTGCAACGGCAGCAGTTATACCTTCAACGGAAACACCTACACTCAGGAGGGCGTTTATTTCGATACGACGGCCACAATAAACGGGTGCGATTCCATCAATGTGTTGAGTTTGTTCCTGAATGCCGCCTACCAAACCAGTATTTACGACACCGCGTGTTTGGGAGCGCCTTATATGTTTGGTATTGATACGTTGAACAGTTCTGGAACCTATGTGCTTCCCTTGGTAGCAGATAACGGATGTGATTCAACGGTGACTTTAGATTTGTATTTGTTGGATTGCACCATGCTCACCATTTATGCGCCTAATTCCTTTACCCCGGACGCAGACGGAACCAACGATCTATGGTATCCGGTGTTGCAAAACGTGAAATCGTACAGCTTCGACATCTACAACCGATGGGGTCAGCGTATTTTTACCTCTACGGGAGATCCATGGGATGGGACCTATCAGGGAAACAAATGCCAGATGGGGGTTTACACCTATATCATCGACTGGGTGGACAACGACAAAATATCGCATCGTGTGACGGGGAGTATCACCCTGGTGCTTTAGCCTCGACAAGCTCGGCCACCGCAATGACAGGCTCGGCTGCCGTTGGCTTACTTCTCGTCGGAATATTCCACACAATACGTTCAACTGCATTGCGTTAGGTAGCCAATAAAAAATATTTTATGGAATTGGAACACATCAAAAATAGCATCCTTGAAATTAGAGGCTTCAAAGTAATTCTCGATTTTGAACTCGCAAAAATGTATCAATGTGGAAACCCGCGCACTGAAACAGGCCGTTCGTCGAAACATCGAGCGATTTCCAACAGACTTTATGTTTGAATTAATGGAAGAAGAAATGAAAAACTTGACATCACATTTTGTGACATCAAGTTGGGGAGGAACTAGACATCAATCCTTTGCATTCACCGAACAGGGAGTGGCTATGCTTTCAAGTGTTTTAAAAAGTAAAATAGCGATACATGTGAACATCTCCATCATGCGCGCATTCGTTATGATGCGGCAATGGGCCTTGAACCATCAAGAATTGAGTGAGAAACTCACCGCACCGGCACAACAATACGGTCAAAAATTCAAGGACATCGAACAAGTCTTGAACTACCTCATTCGGAAAGATTAAAAGACCATACAGCAAGCCACGCGAAAGGAAATTGGGTTTAAAAAATGATCATATGACAATTAACGCACATCTAGAGCACTTCAAGCATTATTTGATATCCCAACGGTATAGCCCTAACACCATTAAAACCTACACGGACGCCTTAGCGGTATTTTTTCAATTTCATAATAACCAGGATCCAAAACAACTGGGAATTGCTGATATTACGCACTTCAACACGGGTTACATCCTCAAAAAGAAGCTATCGGCGAGTTATCAGAACCAGGTGATCAATGCCATCAAGTTATTTTATCGAAATCGGTTTAATCGGGTCATGAACCTCGATAACATACAGCGTCCGCGGCGGGAAAAGCGCCTACCAAATGTGCTAAGTAAGCAGGAAATCAAGGCGATACTTGAGGCTCCCACGAACCTAAAACACCGTGCCATGTTGAGCTTAATATACGCTTGCGGATTGCGAAGAAGTGAATGTTTGAATTTAACCTTGAAGGATGTGCTATCGGATCGGAACTTATTGTTTATACGTCAATCTAAGGGTAAAAAAGACCGGGTGGTTCCGATTAGCAATAAAATTATTGATATGCTAAGGGAGTACTTTAAAGCCTGTAGACCGAAAACGTGGTTGTTTGAAGGGCAATATGCAGGAGACCAATACAGCGAGCGAAGTTTGCAATTGGTCTTGAAACAAGCCTTGCAAAAAGCGGGCAATCAAAAACCTGTTAGTTTGCATTGGTTAAGGCACAGTTATGCCACGCATTTGCTTGAATCCGGAACAGACCTACGGTACATTCAGGAGCTACTTGGACACAGTAGCAGTAAAACTACTGAAATTTATACTCATGTGACAACGAAAAGCCTACAGCAAATTCGATCACCATTTGATGATTTATAAGAAATAAGCGTATATTCGTACATACGCAACAAACCTTCGCTAATACACCCAAATTGGTGTGCTTGAGGAAGGTTTATAGCGCTTATAAGCTAGTTAGGCCCAATATAGACAAACATGAAACTGATCACTTTAATAATATTTCTTCTAAGCATTGATAGTTTCACTGCCCAATCATATTTGACAATTGGAGAAGTATTCGATTTCAATATCAATGATGAATTTCATTATACTAGAGAAAATCAACCTTCAAATAATGGTGAAAGAATAACTGTTATTGATAAGTATTACTCTATTAATTCTGATACAGTGTTTTATACTTTATATCATAATAATTATAATGTAATTCCTGATAATAGTGTGTCACCACCTGGATCACTTTATGTTTTTGATACAATAATTGATACTATCTTTTATTCAAATTTAAACATGCCAATTTATTATTTATGGCCTCAAAATGATCCTGAATTTGTGTTCTATGACTCAATTATGGAATTTGACACGAACTTTTGTGAAATTGAAATGAATTCGTATTACATTCAGCAATATTCTTTTGAATCTAGTTGGTTCAAAAGGTCTTATGGAAGAGGAATAGGAATCACTTTGGACTATTGGCATTATCAAGGTAATGGTGTCTCTCAATTTCCAGTTTGGGAAAGAATGATTTATTACAAAAAAGATACGATCAGTTGTGGTTCGCCAGATCTCATAACATTAGGTCTTTATGATCAAATTGGACAAAAAGAGTTTATTATTTACCCAAACCCTTCAGATGGAATAATTTCTATTGATAACACTTCATCTAAAAAGATTAATATTAAAGTATTTAACGCAGCTGGCGAATTGAAATACGTTGAGCAAAATATAAGTTCGGAAATAGACCTTTCAAAACTATCTAATGGTATTTATATATTGGAAATAGAAATAAATTCACAATTGTATTACGAAAGGTTGATCAAAAAATAATACTGAGCCTAACACACGCTTAGCAATAAAAGCCGAAGGCTTGGTAACGAAAAATAATTAACCGAAAGACTAACGATCTAGAATCGCATATCTAACTTATTTTAAAAATCGGCTGCTTCGCCAAGCGTGAAACCGTTACCGGAAACCCTATTTTGACGTGCTAACATCAAACTGACTACTTTTTAACGACCTGACAGCCCCTCTTTTCGACTTTAGGACACACCCTTTTTCACCGACAAGCCCCTGCTTCGTATTTTTATTTTTGCCCACGCACAAAAAAATTGAAGTTTTTATTGCCACCCGCAAACGGCACATTTGCTTTTGCCCCGACACACAAACTAACCCTTCGCAAAAGCAAAAGAGCCGTTTTATCCAACGCACCCGTAACCACAATCAAATTCAATTCATATATTTGCACCGCTAAATGAAATTCATTCGTAAACATATTATTTTCCGTTGCCTGTGGTTTGTATTGGCTCTGAACATCTTAAACCTGAGTGTGGACACACCAGACGCACAACCCTGCCATATTTCCGAAGACCTGAGCGTAAACGATATGGAAAGTATTGTGGAAATTATGTTGGAACAGATATGTGGAATCAACAATGCCATTCTTGAATATGATGAACCCGGGGATGAGGAAAACAACGGGTTAAATGCAAAAAAAGTAGTTGATTTTTCTTACCATCAATCAAAAAATAAATTACAGTCTACCATTCCAAAAATTCATTTGGTCAAAAATTTCATTCCTTATCAGGAAAAATATTCCGAACAGTTTCATCCCGAACTAACTCCCCCACCGCCCAAGGCGTAATTCTTCATTCTTTTTAAATCAAGACCCTTGCGGGTCTTACGATTGCTTGGGCTACGCCCAAGTCATTTCCATTTTAATTTTTAAACATCTCATAACAATGAAGAATTACACATTGCTTTTGAGCATGGGTGCTATAATGGCA
>Ga0194116_10000048_pt1 | contig 230553 bp, 229 predicted proteins | sample TA2MahsurfametaG_4_FD_148617 | JGI IMG/M metagenome (GOLD analysis project Ga0194116, IMG submission 148617) | Freshwater microbial communities from Lake Tanganyika, Tanzania - TA2015008 Mahale S9 surface | ecosystem: Environmental > Aquatic > Freshwater > Lake | place: Tanzania: Lake...
ACAACATCAAGATGGTGGTCGACCTGCTCGCCCCGATCGCGATGGAAGACGGTCTGCGCTTTGCGATCCGCGAGGGCGGTCGCACCGTCGGCGCCGGCGTCGTCGCCAAGATCCTCAAGTAATCGGCCCGCGGCATCACGCAAAGCAAAGGCAAGCAACATGGCTAACCAGAACATCCGCATCAGGCTGAAGGCATTCGACCATCGCCTGATCGACACTTCCGCGCGCGAGATCGTCGAGACGGCGAAGCGCACGGGCGCCACCGTACGGGGTCCCGTGCCGTTGCCGACCAAGATGGAGCGCTACACGCTTCTGGTCAGCCCGCACGGCGACAAGGACGCCCGTGACCAGTTCGAGCTGCGGACGCACAAGCGTCTGATGGACATCCTCAACCCGACCGACAAGACCGTTGACGCGCTGATGCGTCTCGAGCTGCCGGCCGGCGTGGACGTCCAGATCAAGCTCAACTGACGGAGGCTGAGCAGTCAGGCAATTCGGGTACAAGCGCCCCGGTCAAAAGGGGGCGCTTGCAAACCCCAAGATCCCCGATTACACTGCGCGCCTTTTTTGACCCCGGGGATTTGCCGGGGCGGGCCGCCGAAAACCGGCGGATTCGGGCGAGGTTGGCGGCAAGCCGCCAAGACCACTCGAGATACTCCGCGACGCACCGTCGTGGAGCCTCCGGTCGTCACTCCTCACCTGGTTGATCGAAAACAGGCTTTTTGCGGCCACCAATCGTAGTGGGCGCAGGAGAGATACGGACATGGCAATCGGTCTAGTCGGCCGCAAGTGCGGCATGACACGCGTGTTTACGGAAGCGGGTGAGTCCATCCCCGTCACCGTGATCGAGGTTCTGCCGAACCGCGTCACGCAGATCAAATCCACCGACAAGGACGGCTATCGCGCCATCCAAGTCACCTACGGCGCGCGTCGTCCCCAGCTGCTTTCCAAGGCGGCGGCGGGTCACTACGCCAAGGCGGGCACGAATCCGGGCAAGGCCCTGCTCGAGTTTCGCCTCGCCGACAAGGAGGGCGAAGGTCTCGCTGTCGGTGCCGAAATCAAGGCGGATCACTTTCAGGTCGGTCAGGTGGTCGATGTCACCGGAACGACCATCGGCAAGGGCTTCGCGGGCACCATGAAGCGTCACAACTTCGGTGGTCACAACGCCACCCACGGTGTGTCGGTCTCGCACCGCACCCCCGGCTCCATCGGCCAGCGCCAGACGCCGGGCCGCGTGTTCCAAGGTAAGCGTATGTCGGGTCACATGGGTGTGGCGCGTCGCACGACCGAGAACCTCAAGGTCGTCGAGGTCGATGCTGAGCGCAACCTGCTGCTGGTTCGCGGTGCCGTTCCGGGTGCCGAAGGTGGTCAGGTCGTGGTGCGCCCCTCGCTGAAGGCGGCTCGACTGGCCAAACGCCGTGTGATCGTGCCGTCCAAGAGTGCGGCCGCCGGCAAGGCCAAGAAGTGATCGGGAGCGAACAGATCATGAAGATCAAAATCGCTGGCGGCTCAAACGAGCTGCAATTATCGGAAGCCACGTTTGGCACCGAATACAACGAAGCCCTGGTCCACCAGGTCGTCACCGCTTATCGCAATGCCGGTCGCGCGGGCACCAAGGCCCAGCTGACCAAGGCCGAAGTACGCGGTGGCGGCAAGAAGCCCTGGAGCCAGAAAGGCACCGGTCAGGCTCGTGCTGGCTCGAGCCGTAGCCCGATCTGGGTGGGCGGCGGCCGCGCCTTCGCCGCAAAGCCGCGTGATTTCGGCCAGAAGGTCAACCGCAAGATGTACCGCGGTGCGCTGCGCTCGATGCTCTCGGAGCTCGTGCGCCAAGATCGGCTGCTGGTCACGACGGGCATCGACCTCGAAGCCCCCAAGACTCGCCTGCTGGCCGCGCAGCTCAAGGCGATGTCGCTCGACAACGTGTTGATTGTGGTCGAGGCCATCGACGAAAAACTGTTCTTGGCCGCACGCAACCTGCCGCACGTCGATGTGCTGCCGGTGACCGCGCTGAATCCGCTGGCGCTGGTGAGTTACGACAAAGTGCTGATGACCGTCGGCGCCGTGAAGCTGATCGAGGAGCGCCTGCAATGAGCGCCGAGAGCAAACTGAGTCAGGAGCGTCTGATCAACGTGCTGGTCGCCCCGCACGTTACCGAAAAGTCGGCGCTCGCCATGCAGAACTCCAACCAGTACGCCTTCCGCGTGCGCCGTGATGCCACCAAGCCTGACATCAAGGCGGCGGTGGAGCTCATGTTCCAGGTGAAGGTCGAGGCGGTGAACGTCGTCAACGAGAGCGGCAAGACGCGTCGCTTCGGCAAAACGCTCGGTCGCACGCAGGACTGGAAGAAAGCCTATGTGCGCCTCGCGCCGGGCCAGAGCATCGACTACGAAGCGAGGAGAGCCTGATGGCACTCGTCAAAATGAAGCCGACGTCGCCGGGCAGCCGGTTCGCCGTCAAGATCGACAAGTCCCACCTCTGGGAGGGCAAGCCGTACGCGCCGCTCACCGAGAGCCAGGCGAAGACCGGTGGTCGCAACAACTTTGGTCGTATCACCACCCGTCACAAGGGCGGCGGTTCGCGCCAGAAATTCCGCATCATCGACCTGAAGCGCGACAAGGACGGCGTCAAGGGCGTGATCGAGCGCATCGAGCACGATCCGAACCGCACGGCGCACATCGCACTCGTCAAGTATCTCGATGGCGAGCGTCGCTACATCATCGCGCCGAAGGGCGTGGTGCCGGGCGATGCGATCCGTTCCGGCGCCGATTCGCCGATCAAGGCGGGTAACGCGATGCAGCTGCGCCACATCCCGGTCGGCAGCACGGTGCACAACGTCGAGCTCAAGCCGGGCGCCGGCGGGCAGCTCGCCCGTAGCGCCGGCAGCTCCGTGCAGTACACGGCGCGCGAAGGGATCTATGCCTACATCCGCCTCAAGTCGGGCGAGACCCGCAAGGTGCACATCGACTGCCGCGCCACCATCGGCGAGGTCAGCAACGACGAGCACAACCTGCGCAGCTACGGCAAAGCCGGTGCGAAGCGTTGGCTTGGCATTCGCCCGACCGTGCGCGGCCTTGCCATGAACCCGGTCGATCACCCCCACGGCGGTGGTGAAGGCAAGTCCGGTCAAGGTAATCCGCACCCGGTTTCGCCCTGGGGTTGGAATACCAAGGGCAAGAAGACCCGTACCAACAAGCGCACGAATCACATGATCGTGCAGCGTCGGCAGAACAAGGTCCGCTGAGCGGCCCGGTAAGGTCAGGAGTCACAAGTGCCTCGTTCACTCAAGAAAGGTCCGTTTGTCGACCTGCATCTCGCAAAGAAGGTGCAGACCGCCGTTGCCAAGAACGATCGCAAGCCGATCAAGACTTGGTCACGTCGCTCGATGGTCACTCCCGATATGGTCGGGCTCACCATCGCGGTCCATAACGGCAAGCAGCACGTGCCCGTGCTCGTCACCGAAAACATGGTCGGTCACAAGCTCGGCGAATTCGCGCCGACGCGGGTCTACAAGGGTCACTCGGGCGACAAGAAGGTCGCGGCCTGACCGCGGAGCAAGCAATGGAAGTCACCGCAAAACTCAAGTACGCGCGGATCTCTCCGCAAAAGTGCCGCCTGGTCGCCGACGTGGTGCGTGGGAAGCCTGTGGGCAATGCCCTCGCGACGCTGCGCTTCACTCCGAAGAAGGGCGCTGAGATCGTTCTCAAGGTCCTCGAGTCCGCCGTTGCCAACGCCGAGAACAACAACGGCGCCGACATCGACGAGCTCAAGGTTCATCGCATCATGGTCGACACCGCGCCGGTGCTGAAGCGCTTTGCCGCTCGCGCCAAAGGCCGCGGCGCCCGTATCGTCAAGCGCAACAGCCACATCACCGTCGTGGTCAGCGACGGCAGGAAGGACTGATCCATGGGCCAGAAAGTCAATCCGATCGGTATTCGTCTCGGCATCACTCGCGAGTGGTCCTCGAAGTGGTATGCCAGCAAGAAGCAGTTTCCGCTGCACGTGCACACCGATTTCCGCGTCCGCGAGTTTCTGCGCAAGAAACTCGCCGAGGCCTCGGTGTCGCGCATCCAGATCGAGCGTGCCGCCAACAAGGTCAACATCACCATCCAGACGGCGCGTCCAGGCATCGTCATCGGCAAGAAGGGTGAGGACATCGAAAAGCTGCGCGCCGAAACCGCCAAGCTGCTCGGTCGCCCGGTCACCGACATTCGCCTGAATATCGCCGAGATCCGCAAGCCTGAGCTTGACGCTCAGCTCGTGGCTGATGGCATCGCGCAGCAAATCGAAAAGCGCGTGATGTTCCGTCGCGCCATGAAGCGCGCCGTGATGAGCACCATGCGCAGCGGAGCGCTCGGTATCAAGGTGCGTTTGTCGGGTCGCCTGAACGGCGCCGAGATTGCGCGCACCGAGTGGTCGCGTGAAGGACGCGTTCCATTGCACACCTTCCGCGCCGACATCGACTACGGTTTCGGCGAAGCCCGCACCACCTACGGCGTGATCGGCGTCAAGGTGTGGATCTTCAAGGGCGAAGTGTTCGACAAGGAAGACCTGGCGAAGGCTGCACCCGAGGGTGAAGCCGCCGCCGCTGCCGCCACGGATGCCGCCGCAGCGCCCGCTGCCGCGCCGGCTGCCTGAGCGGACGAGGAATTGCAGCCATGATGCAACCCAAGCGCACCAAATACCGCAAGCAGTTCAAGGGCGATAACGCCGGCCTCGCGCAGCGTGGCAACTCGGTCGCCTTCGGCGATTTCGGCCTCAAGGCCACGGAGCGAACCCGCATGACCGCGCGCGAGATCGAGGCGGCCCGTCGTGCGATGGCCCGTCACGTCAAGCGTGGTGGCCAGATCTGGATCCGCGTTTTCCCCGACGTCCCCATCTCGAAAAAGCCTCTCGAAGTCCGCATGGGTTCGGGCAAGGGCAACGTCGAGTACTGGGTGGCCAAGGTCAAGCCCGGCAAAGTGCTCTTCGAGATGGAAGGGGTGGACGAAAAGACCGCTCGCGAGGCTTTCCGCCTTGCTGGCGCGAAGCTCTCGGTCACGACCTCTTTCGTGAAGCGACAGGTACGCTGACATGAACGCCAAAGAATTGCGCGGCAAGGCCGCCAAGGACCTCAACGAGGAACTGCTCAAGCTGCGCCGCGAGCAATTCTCGCTGCGCATGCAGCGCGCCACCGGTCAGGGCATCAAGCCGCACGACTTCGGGCGGGTCCGCAAGGACATCGCTCGCGTGAAAATGGTGCTCGCCGAGCAGGCCGCGAAGACTTCGGGGAAGTAACAGATGAACACGGCAACCGAGCAAAAGACGCTGCGCACGCTCACCGGACGCGTCGTCAGCAACAAGATGAACAAGACCATCGCGGTCGAAATCGAGCGCCTGGTCAAGCATCCGCGTTACGGCAAGTACATCCGTCTCACCACCAAGCTGCTCGCGCACGACGAGACCAACGAGTCGCGTGAGGGTGATACGGTGACGATCGCCGAGTGTCGGCCGATTTCGCGCAGCAAGTCCTGGCGGCTGGTGTCCGTCGTGGAGCGTGCATCGTGATCCAGCTGCAATCCATCCTCAACGCCGCCGACAACAGTGGCGCCAAAACTTTGATGTGCATCAAAGTCATGGGCGGAACACGTCGTCGTTACGCTGCAGTCGGCGATGTCATCAAAGTTTCTGTCAAGGACGCGATCCCGCGCGGCAAGGTCAAGAAGGGCGAGGTGTATGACGCCGTCGTCGTTCGGACCCGTCGTGGCGTGCGTCGCCCGGACGGTTCACTCATCAAGTTCGACGGCAATGCCGCCGTGCTGCTCACCAACAAGCTCGAGCCGATCGGCACGCGTATCTTCGGACCCGTGACGCGCGAACTGCGTACGGCGCAGTTCATGAAGATCATCTCGCTCGCGCCGGAAGTGCTCTGAGGTTCATCGCCATGAGAAAGATCCGCAAGGGCGACAACGTCATCGTCATCTCGGGCCGCGACAAAGGTCGCAAGGGTGCCGTGGTGAGCGTGCTCGAAGACGACATGGTCGTCGTCGAGAGCGTCAATCGCGTCAAGCGTCACACCCGCGGCAACCCGCAGCAGAACAAGCCGGGCGGCATCCTCGAAAAGGAAGCCCCGCTACATGTCTCGAAGGTTGCGCTGTTCAATCCCGCCACGCAGAAAGCCGACCGTGTCGGCGTGAAGCGTCTGGCGGATGGCAAGCGCGTTCGCTTCTTCAAGTCCAACGGAGAAATGATCGACGCGTAAGCGTCGATCGGGCAGGTCAACCAGAATGGCAAGGCTGCAACAGTTTTACCGCGACAAGGTCGTGCCGCAGCTCCGCAAGGAGCTCGCGATCGCCAACGTCATGGAAGTCCCGAAGATCGTGAAGATCACGGTCAACATGGGTGTGGGCGAGGCCGTGGCCGACAAGAAGGTCATCGATGCCGCGGCGGGCGATCTCGCCAAGATCACCGGTCAAAAGCCGCTGATCTGCCGGGCGCGCAAGTCGATCGCCTCGTTCAAGGTGCGTGATGGCCTCGCCATCGGCTGCAAGGTCACCTTGCGCGGCGAGCGCATGTACGAATTCCTTGATCGTCTCATCAGCGTGGCGATGCCGCGTATCCGCGACTTCCGTGGCGTTTCGCCGCGTTCGTTCGACGGTCGTGGCAACTACAACATGGGCGTCAAAGAACAGATCATCTTCCCCGAGATCCAGTACGACCAGATCGACCAGCTCCGGGGCATGGATATCACCATCACCACCACCGCGAAGGACGACAAGGCGGGTCGGGCTCTGCTCGAAGCCTTCCAGTTCCCGTTCCGCAAGTAACAGGGCAGCAAATCACATGGCCAAGACGAGCATGGTGGAGCGCGAGAAGCGTCGCGCCGAGACCGCGAAGAAATACGCCGCCAAGCGTGCGCAGCTCAAGGAAGCGATCCGCAGCCCGCGCACCTCGCCGGAAGATCGCGCCGCCGCAGTGGCCGCGCTGCAGAAGATGCCGCGTGATGCGAGCCCGAGCCGCGGTCGAAACCGCTGCGCCATTACGGGTCGGCCGCGTGGCGTGTACCGCAAGTTCGGTCTTTCGCGCGTGAAGATTCGCGAGACCGTCAACCGGGGCGAGCTGCCCGGTGTGTCCAAGGCGAGCTGGTAGGAGCGCACGCCATATGAGCATGACTGATCCCATTGCCGATCTGCTGACTCGCATCCGCAACGCGCAACTCGCCCGCAAGAGCGAAGTGAGCGTCGGGTCGTCGCGCCTGAAGCAGGCGGTCGTCAAGGTGCTGAGGGACGAAGGCTATGTGGCCGATTTCCGCATCGCGGAAGACGGCGGCAAAAGCACGCTCACCATCGCACTCAAATATTTCGATGGTCGTCCGGTCATCGACCGTCTCGAGCGCGTGTCGCGTCCGGGCCTGCGGATCTATCGCGGCAAGGACGAGTTGCCGAAGGTTCTGGGCGGCATGGGCACCGTGATCGTCTCCACGCCGAAGGGCGTCATGACGGACAAGCAGGCGCGCGCCATCGGCCAGGGCGGCGAAGTCCTGTGCATCGTCGCCTGAGGAAGCGAACATGAGTCGTGTAGCAAAACAACCCGTCGTGTTGCCGCAGGGCGTCACCGCGACGATCACTGCAGATGCGGTCACCCTGAAGGGTGCAAAGGGCTCTCTGTCCGTCCTGCTCAAGGGCGGCGTAAAGGTCGTGCAGGGCGAAAAGCAACTCGAAGTCGAATACAACATCGACAATCGCATGCAGGCGGGCGCGACGCGCGCGCACCTCGCCAACATGGCCACCGGCGTCAGCAAGGGCTACGAGCGCAAGCTCGAGCTGGTCGGCGTCGGCTACCGTGCTGCCGTGCAGGGCAAGACCTTGAACCTGACGCTCGGCTTCTCCCACCCGGTCGCCGTCGAGATGCCCGAGGGCGTCACGGTCGAAGCGCCGAGTCAGACCGAGATCGTCATCAAGGGTATCGACAAACAGCGCGTCGGCCAGGTGGCCGCCGAGATCCGCGAGCTGCGTCCGCCTGAGCCCTACAAGGGCAAGGGTGTGCGTTACGCCGGCGAGCAGATCACGCTCAAGGAAGGCAAGAAGAAGTAACCGCAGGCGCGCAACGAGGATCGAGCAATGCAGATCACCAAAAAAGAGCGGCGGCAGCGCCGTGCCGTGCGGGCCCGCGCCAAGATTCGCGAGTTGGGCCAGCCCCGTCTCACCGTGCACCGCACTCCGCGGCACATTTACGCGCAGGTGTTTGACGCCGCGGGCGCGCAGGTGCTGGCGGCCGCGTCGACCGTGCAGGATGCCGTCGCGAACGGCCTCACGGGTACCGGCAACGTGGAGGCGGCCAAGGCCGTCGGTCGCGTGATTGCCGAGCGGGCAAAAGCTGCCGGCATCACCAAGGTCGCGTTTGATCGCGCGGGCTTCATGTATCACGGCCGCATCAAGGCGCTGGCGGATGCCGCGCGTGAAGCGGGTCTCGAGTTCTAAGGCAGGACAACCTCATGGCACGAGTCGAAAAATCCCAGGCGACCGACGAGTATCTCGAAAAACTCGTTGCGGTGAATCGCACCTCCAAGACCGTGAAGGGCGGCCGTCAATTCGGCTTCACGGCGCTCACCGTGGTCGGTGACGGTGCCGGTAGGGTCGGTTTTGGTTTCGGCAAGGCCCGCGAGGTGCCGGTGGCCATCTCCAAGGCTATGGCCGCCGCACGCAAGAACATGGTGAACGTTTCGTTGAAGAACGAGACGCTGCACTACTCGGTCAAGGGCAGCCACGGCGCAACCCGCGTGCTGATGCAGCCGGCCTCGGATGGTACGGGTGTCATCGCTGGCGGCGGCATGCGCGCGGTGCTCGAGTGTGCCGGCGTGCGTAACGTGCTCGCCAAGAGCTACGGTTCGCGTAACGCGATCAATGTGGTTCGTGCGACGGTCAAGGCGCTTGCCGCCGTCCGCTCGCCCGAAGAAATCGCCGCGAAGCGCGGCAAGTCCCTCGACGAAATCTTGGGTTGAAGCTCATGGCGGCCAAGCAACTGAAAATCACCCTCAAGAAGAGCGTTCACGGACAGCTTGCGAACATCGCGCAGTCAGTCCGCGGACTCGGTCTGCGCAAGCGGCATCAGACAGTCACCGTGGCAGATACGCCGGAAAATCGTGGTCTGGTCCGCACCGCGCGTCATTTGCTCGAGGTGGTCGAGGGCTGAGGCCCTCGTCCCAAGCGAAGGAGAATTCGAGATGCGCATCAACACCATCAAACCCGCACCGGGCGCGAAGCGTCCGCGGTCGCGCGTCGGCCGTGGTGCCTCGGCTGGGCAGGGCAAGACCTGCGGTCGTGGCGTCAAGGGTCAGCGTGCGCGCAAGGGCGGCTACCACAAGGTCGGCTTCGAAGGCGGTCAGATGCCGCTGCAGCGCCGCATGCCCAAGGTTGGCTTCCGTTCCGCCATGAAGGCAACGCGCGCCGAAGTACGGCTCGACGAACTCGCCAAAGTCAACGCCGAAATCATTGACCTCGCGGCGCTCAAGGCGGCGAACGTAGTGCCGGCTCAGACCGAGGTGGCCAAGGTTGTCCTCTCGGGCGAAATCAAGAAGGCAGTCACGCTGAAGGGCGTGGGTGCGACCAAGGGTGCCAAGGCGGCGATCGAGGCCGCTGGCGGCCGCATCGAAGCCTGAGCAGGCAACCCGAGCACACACCCGCATCATCATGGCAACAGGCGTAGGTAATCCCGCATCGACTCTCGCTGACGCGACGCGTTTCAGCGAAGTCCGCATGCGCCTGTTCTTCCTGATCGGCGCACTCATCGTCTATCGCATCGGCTCCTTCATTCCGGTCCCGGGCATCGACTCGCTGGAAGTCGCGCGATTCTTCCAAGAGAACGAAGGCACCATTCTCGGGGTCGCCAACATGTTCTCGGGTGGCGCCCTCGAGCGTTTGTCGATTTTTGCCATGGGTGTGATGCCCTACATCTCGGCTTCCATCATCGTGCAGATGGGATCGCAGGTTTACCCGCCCTGGGAAGAGATGAAAAAAGACGGCGAGGCGGGTCGTCGCAAGATGACCTCCATCACCCGCTACTTCACGCTGATCCTCGGCGTTTTCCAATCTTTGGCCGCGGCCACTGCGTTGCAGAACGGCGGGATGGTCACCTCTCCCGGTTGGTCGTTCCTGTTCATCGCGACCGTGACGATGACTACCGGCACCATGTTCCTGATGTGGCTCGGTGAGCAAGTGACCGAGCGTGGTGTCGGCAATGGCATCTCGATGATCATTTTGGCCAGCATCGTTGCTGGGCTGCCTGGGGCGGTTGGGCGAACCATCGAGTCCATCAATACGGGCGAGATGTCCGGTATTTTCGCGATCGTGCTGATCGTCATGGTGGGCGGTGTGACCGCATTCTGCGTGTACTGCGAACGTGCGCAGCGTCGCATTGCCGTCCACTACGCCAAGCGCCAAGTTGGTCGCCGAGTCATGGCGGGTCAGACCAGCCACCTGCCGTTCAAGCTCAACATGGCTGGTGTCATCCCGCCGATTTTCGCCTCGAGCTTGCTGTTGTTCCCGGCCACCATCGCGCAGTTCGCGGGCTCCGGCGAAGGCGCGACCGCGGATTTCCTGCAGACTCTCGCAGCGTCGCTCTCGTATGGCCAACCGCTGCACATGGTGTTGTACGCCGCGCTCATCATTTTCTTTTGTTTTTTCTATACGGCGCTGGTCTTCAATTCGCGCGAGACGTCCGAGAACCTCAAGAAGTCCGGCGCGTTCATTCCCGGCCTTCGTCCAGGACCGCAGACCGGCGAGTACATCGACAAAGTGCTGACTCGGCTGACGCTCTGGGGTGCGCTGTACGTCACGGGCGTGTGCATCGTGCCGGAAGTGCTCGCTGCCGAGGGTGGCGTGCCGTTCGTATTCGGCGGCACTTCGTTGCTGATCGTCGTGGTGGTGGGCATGGATTTCATGGCTCAGCTCCAGGCGCATTTGATGTCCCATCAGTACCCCGGTCTGCTCAAGCAAGCCAACCTGATGGGTTATGGACGCGGCGGCGCGCCGCAGTGATCAAAGGGTAACCGACATGAAAGTTCGTCCATCGGTCAAAAAAATCTGCAAGGACTGCAAGATCGTGCGGCGCCGCGGCGTCGTCTACGTGATTTGCAAAGACCCGCGGCACAAGCAGCGGCAGGGTTGAGAGGATAGGGTTTTCCATTAGAATGCCGCGCTTTTCAGCGGCTTCGGGGCAGCAAACATGGCACGTATCGCCGGCATCAACATCCCGATGAACAAGCATGTGGTCATCGGTCTGACGCACATCTACGGTGTGGGACGCACGCGCGCCCGCGCGGTCTGCGAGTCCGCAGGCGTCGATCCGACCACCAAGGTCAAGGACCTCACCGAGCCCGAGGTCAACGCGCTGCGTGCAGCGATCGCGAAGGCTCCGGTCGAAGGCGATCTGCGCCGCGAAGTGTCGATGAACATCAAGCGTTTGATGGATCTCGGCACCTATCGTGGCATGCGTCATCGCAAGGGTTTGCCGGTTCGCGGACAGCGCACGCGCACCAATGCGCGCACCCGCAAGGGCCCGCGCAAGCAGGCCGTCAAGCTCAACGCGCCTCCGGGCAAGGGTTGATCGGATAACAGGCATAGCACTTCAGCAGGCAACACATGGCAGAACAGAAGCAAGCATCGGCCGGCGGCGCGAAAAAGCCCAAGAAAGCACGCAAGAACGTGCTGGACGGGATCGCGCACGTGCACGCCTCGTTCAACAACACGATCATCACCATCACCGATCGGCAGGGAAATACATTGTCCTGGGCGACCTCGGGCGGTTGTGGTTTCCGCGGCTCGCGCAAGTCGACCCCCTTCGCAGCGCAGGTTGCGGCCGAAAAGGCCGGCACCGCGGCGCAGGAGCATGGGCTGCGCAATGTCGAGGTGCGAGTGGCGGGCCCCGGCCCCGGACGCGAGTCTGCGGTTCGTGCCCTCAACAACTGCGGCCTCAAGATCACCAGCATCTCGGACGTTACGCCGATTCCGCATAACGGCTGCCGTCCGCCCAAGAAGCGTCGCGTCTGACGCCGCGTCGCAAGAGGTATATACGATGGCCCGTTACGTTGGTCCCAAGTGCAAGCTCGCTCGTCGCGAGGGCACCGATCTTTTCCTGAAGAGTGGCGTCAAGCCGCTCGAGTCCAAGTGCAAGTTCCAGGTGCCGCCGGGCGGCATTAAGGGCGAGCGCAAGACCCGTCTCTCCGAGTACGGCAGCCAGTTGCGCGAGAAGCAAAAACTGCGTCGCATGTATGGCGTGCTCGAGCGTCAGTTCTCCAACTACTACACCGAGGCAGCCCGTCGCACGGGTTCCACCGGCGAGAACCTGCTGAAGTTGCTCGAGTGCCGTCTCGACAACGTCGTCTACCGCATGGGCTTTGCCTCCACGCGCTCCGAAGCGCGGCAGTTGGTCAGCCACAAGTGCGTCGAGGTCAATGGCGAGGCGGTGACGATTGCCTCCTGCCAGCTGCGTCCGGGTGACGTGGTGCAGATTCGTGAAAAGGCGCGCAAGCAACTGCGCATCCAGAACGCCATGCAGATCGCCGCCCAGGTCGGCTTGCCCGAGTGGGTCGAAGTCAACGACAAGGAAATGAAGGGCGTTTTTAAGCAAGTGCCGGCGCGGGACGATATTCTGCCCGACATCAACGAAAACCTGGTCGTCGAGTTGTACTCGAAGTGAGACTCGGGACAGGAAAGAGGGTTTGAACATGCAAGGATCCGTCAGCGAATTCCTCAAGCCGCGCGTGGTGAAGGTCAGCCCGCTCGCGCCGCGTCAGGCGCGCGTGGTCATCGAGCCGTTCGAACGCGGTTTTGGCCATACCTTGGGCAACGCGCTGCGGCGTGTGCTGCTTTCGTCCATGCCCGGCGCGGCGATCACCGAAGCCGAAATCGAAGGTGTGCTCCACGAGTACACCAGCATCGAGGGTGTCCAGGAAGACGTCGTCGATATCCTGCTTAATCTCAAGCAGGTCGCCATCCGCATGCACAGCCGCGACGCCGCGGAGCTGCGTTTGTCCAAGAAAGGTCCGGGCCCGGTGACGGCCGGTGACATTCAGGCTGATCACGACATCGAAGTGGTCAATCCGGAGCTGGTCATCGCCAATCTCACCAAGGCTGGCGAACTCAACATGGTTCTGCGCGTCGAGCGTGGTCGTGGCTATCGCCCGGCTTCGCAGTGCGTCGCCTTCGAGGAAGCCACTCGCCCAATCGGCCGCTTGCAACTCGACGCCTCGTTCAGCCCGATTCGGCGCGTCACCTATTCGGTCGATGCCGCTCGCGTTGAGCAGCGCACTGATCTCGACAAGCTCATCCTCGACATCGAAACCAACGGCACCATCGACGCCGAAGAAGCCATTCGGCGCGCTGGCAGCATCCTCAAGGATCAGCTGTCGGTGTTCGTCGATCTGCAGGGCGAAGAAGAGGCCGGTGGCAAGGCCGAGTCGACACAGTTCGACCCGATCCTGCTGCGTCCGGTCGACGAGCTCGAGCTCACCGTGCGCAGTGCGAACTGCCTCAAGGCCGAGAACATCCATTACATCGGTGATCTCGTGCAGCGCACCGAAGTCGAGTTGCTGCGCACCCCGAACCTCGGCAAGAAATCTCTGACTGAGATCAAGGAAGTGCTGCAGAGCCATGGTCTGATGCTCGGCATGCGTCTCGACGGCTGGCCGCCGGCGGGTCTGCGCCACGACGAGGATCGCGGCGGTTTGATGTGAGGTCGCGCGGTCTGCGGGCCGCTCGCCAACTGATTCATCGAGGTTTGTTATGCGTCATCGACTTTCCGGGCGACAACTGTCGCGCAATGCTCCGCATCGCCATGCGCTGATGCGCAACATGAGCGTGGCGCTGTTGCGTCACGAGACCATCCGTACCACGTTGCCCAAGGCCAAAGAATTGCGTCGTGTGGTCGAACCGCTGATCACGCTCGCCAAGACTGACAGCGAGGCGCGTCGTCGTCTCGCCTTTGCGCGCCTGCGCGATGCCGCGATCGTCGACAAGCTGTTCGATGATCTTGGCCCGCGCTTCAAGGCTCGAGCCGGTGGTTACACCCGCATCCTGCGCATGATGCCGCGCGCGGGAGACTCCGCGCCGATGGCGCTGATGCAGCTCGTTGACCAAGCGGCTGCTCCGGCGGTCGAGGACGAGGCGGCCGAGAAAAAGCCGGCGCGCAAGACGGCTGCAAAGTCGGCTGCCAAGGCCAAGTCGGCGGCGAAGCCGCGGGCGAGAAAAGCCGCCGCAGCCTAATCGCACCGTTTCGGTTTCATCTCCGCGGCCGACATCTCCTAACGGGATGTCGGCCGTTTGCGTTCTGGTGATTTGATTTTTTCGGCGATCGGGTCGATTCTGCGCTAGTCGTCGCGGCTGCTGGCCGCGCTATCCATGGAGCGCAGCATGATCGTCAAAGAATTCCGGAAATTCGCCATGCGCGGCAATGTCATCGATCTGGCGATCGGTGTCGTTGTCGGCGCCGCTTTCGGCAAAATCGTCTCGTCGCTGGTTGGCGACATCATCATGCCGCTGCTCGGCAAATTGGTCGGCGGAGTTTCCTTTGCCGACCGGACTGTTTCGCTCGGCATGGGGCCCGACGGTGTGACCCCGGTGCTGTTGAGGTGGGGTGCATTCCTGCAGAGCATTTTCGACTTCACGCTGATCGCGGCAGCCCTTTTCATGGCCATCAAGGCGATCAATCGACTGAAGTCCCCACCGGTGACTGCGGCGCCCGCCGCACCCGCGCCGCCGCCGCGTCAGGAAGTCCTGCTCGAGGAGATCCGTGATTTGCTCAAGACGTCGCAGCCACGCTGAGAAATGCGGAGCGCGTGAGATTCTCGTGGCCGCTCGTCGTGATGGCGAGGTTGTCCTCGATCCGGATGCCGCCCCAAGGTGCGAGGGACTCGACTTGTCGCCAGTCGATCCTTGTCGAGTGCGCTCCCTGACGAGCCGGAACTAGCAGTGCTTCGATGAAATAGATGCCCGGTTCCATGGTGACGACGAACCCGGGTTCGAGGCGACGGGTGAGCCGCAGCGCCGGGTCGCGCGGCGGCTTCGGCAGGATGCCGCCTTCAACATCTGCCATGGTGCCGCCGACATCATGCACTTGCAGGCCGAGCAGGTGCCCAATGCCATGTGGATAAAAGAGTCTTGAGGCGCCGGATTCGATGGCTTCCTCGACCCCGCAGCGCAGGATCCCGGCCTCGCAGAGCAGCGCCGCGATGCGCTGCACGGCGGCAGCATGAATGTCCCGCCAGTCGACGCCCGGTGCGGCGAGTTCACACAGTCCGAGTTGCAGACGATCCATCGCGACCACAAGGTCGGCGAAGTCACCCGCGCGTTTGGCGGTCGTTCGGGTGATGTCCGAACCGTAACCGGCGTGACTCGCGCCGGCGTCCAGCAACAAGCTGCGGGACTCGAGCGGGCGTTCGCGGCGCAGTACCTGATAGTGCAGTACGGAAGCCGCTTCGTTCACCGCGACGATCGCGTTATAGGGCAACTCCTGCTCGCGTTGCCCGCAGGCCTCGAGGAAGGCCTGATGAATGTCGAACTCGGAGCCGCCTTCGAGGAAGCGACTCGCCGCGGCCTGATGTCCGCGGGCGCCGAGGCGGTTGGCCTCGCCAAGGCAGGCGATCTCGTAGGGGGTCTTGACCGCGCGAGTGAAATCGAGCCGGCGCATCAGATCGGGCGGATTGATGGCCGCCACGCCCCACTCGAGCAGACTTGGCAGCGGATCGCCAATCCAGGCCGTTCGGCCGAGATCGGCGGGCAGAGCCGCTCGCGCCTCGGCCAGAGAGTGCACCGTGACCACGTCAAAGTGTGCGGGCCAGCCGCTCGCTGGCAGCGCCGCCGGCTGGTACCAGAAGTCCGTCTCGACGCGAAAAACCAGGGTCGGACGTCGACCCGGACGGAAATACAGCATCGAACCCGGTGCATCGAGCAGCGGCGCCCACCATTTGAAGGGCGGATGAGCCTTGAAAGGATAATGCTGGTCGTCGAGGAACAGACCCAGCGCCTCGCCGGCGTGACAAATCACCCCGTCGAACTTCGCTTGCTCCAGCGCCGATGCCGTACGCCGGCTGACTTCGGACAGATGATCGCCGAACAGTGTCTCGGCGGCTTGACGCACCATGGGCAGCTCCTGCGGGTTTATCGATGGGGCCCGCTGACCGTCGGGCATTCTATGTCGGATTCGGGCTTGCGTCGGCGTGCGGTCGGTCATTCCCATCCCCCGGAAAACCTTATAGAATCCGCGCGCGATTAATTTCGCCAGACAAACTAGCTAGGTTGTTTGATTTCCCTTAGACCTTACTTTTGGGGTAATTGCAAAATGAAGACGAAGCTCGCTCTCAGCGCTCTGCTCGCTGCGTTCGCCCTGACCGCTTGCGGTAGCAAGCCCGCCGAAGCTCCGGCCGAAGCGCCGGCCGCCGAGGCTGCTCCTGCCGAAGCGCCGATGGAGGCCGCCCCGGCCGAAGCCGTGCCTGCCGAAGGTGAGGCTGCTCCGGCTGACGCCGCTGCTGCCCCGGCCGAAGGCGAAGCCGCTCCGGCTGCTCCGGCCCAGTAATTTCCTTCACGGAAATTGCTCCCGGAAGGTCGATACTTCCGGAAAGCCCGGGACGATGGGAAACCATCTCCCGGGTTTTTTTTAGCTTAATTTCTTTGATCATGCATCTTTGATCATGTACAACCCAGCGGTCCTGGCTGGTGGGCAGAGACGATGATTGCGCTGCGCGATGTGCTTGGGCGAGCGTCAAGCGTTTGGCTGGAAGCCGCGTATCTCGGCTGGCTTGCGGAGATCGGCGCGCGTCGCATCGATACTGACGCGGCACGCGAGACGCTTGCGCTCATGCTCGCATCCGAAGATATCGCTGCCCTGCTCCTCGAGCGCGCGGGGCAGCCGACAGGGTTTGCCTTGGTGCGTACGCAGCCGTCATACGCGTTGTACCGACTGGAAGATTTCTACGTGCTGCCTGCGGCGCGTCGGCTCGGTGTCGGCGCTGCCGCTGCGAGGCTGCTGTTCGATCGCTTCGATGGAAATTGGGAGATCGTGACCTTGCAGCGCGACCTCGTCGCGACCCGGTTCTGGCGACAAGTGCTGCAGCGATACACCGGCGGTCGCTTTACCGAGCAGCGACTCGCCGGCGAGATCCTTTATCGTTTTGCGAGCAAGGGCGCGAGATAACGCGCCGTGTGCGAGCGCGGTGCGCGACTGACCTGCTCGGGGGTGCCGACGGCTATGATTTCCCCACCTGCTGCGCCGCCCTCGGGACCGAGATCGATCACCCAATCTGCCGTCTTGATCACATCGAGGTTGTGCTCTATCACCACCACGGTATTGCCCTCGTCACGCAGACGATGCAACACGCCCAGCAATTGCGCGACGTCATGGAAGTGCAAACCCGTGGTTGGTTCGTCGAGCACATAGAGCGTACGGCCGGTGGCACGCTTGGCGAGTTCGCGCGAGAGTTTGACCCGTTGTGCTTCACCACCCGAGAGTGTGGTCGCGTTCTGCCCGAGCCGCAGATAGCCGAGGCCGACGTCGAGCAGTGTTTGCAGCTTGGGCTGCACCACAGGAATATTTTGAAAAAACTTGAGCGCATCTTCGACGGTCATCTCCAGCACATCGTGGATGCTCCGACCGCGGTAGAGAATCTCGAGCGTTTCTCGGTTGTAGCGTTTGCCGCGACAGACGTCACAAGGCACATACACATCGGGCAGAAAATGCATCTCGACTCGCATGACTCCATCGCCCTGACACGCCTCGCAGCGACCGCCCTTCACGTTGAAGCTGAAGCGGCCCGCGTCATAGCCACGGCTGCGCGCCTCTGGCACCTGCGCAAAGAGATCCCGCAGTCCCGTGAAAACACCGGTATAGGTCGCCGGATTGGAGCGCGGCGCGCGACCGAGCGGACTTTGGTCGATGTCGATTACCCGATCGATGTGCTGCAAACCCTGCAACCCCTTGCAGGGTGCTGCATCACTCGGCCCACCGCCAAGTTCGGCGATTGTGCGACGTAACAGCGTATCGAGCACGAGCGTGCTTTTGCCCGAACCAGACACCCCAGTCACGCAGGTAAAGAGCCCGAGCGGGATCTCGAGATCGACGTTCTTGAGGTTGTTGCCACTCGCGCCCGTCAGGCGCAAGTTGCGTGCGGGTTGTCGAGGCGTGCGCAACTTCGGGATCTGGATCTGCAGGGTCCCCGAAAGATATCGGCCGGTCAGCGAAGCGGAGTTCCGGCGGATCTCTTCCGGCGTTCCCTGCGCCACGATCGCGCCGCCATGCACTCCGGCGCCCGGGCCAAGATCGATGACGTGATCGGCGGCGAGTATCGCCTCCTCATCGTGCTCGACGACGATCACCGTGTTGCCGAGATCGCGCAGCCGCTGCAGCGTGGCCAGCAGGCGCGTGTTGTCGCGTTGATGCAGGCCAATCGAGGGTTCATCGAGGATGTACATCACGCCGGTGAGGCCCGAGCCGATCTGACTCGCGAGCCGAATGCGCTGTGCTTCGCCGCCGGACAGCGAGTCTGCGCCACGATCCAAGGTCAAATAATCGAGTCCGACATCGATCAGAAAGCGCAGTCGATCACGTACTTCGCTGACGATCTTTGCGGCGACCTCGCCGCGCCAGCCTGGCAAGGCTAGTTGGGCAAAGAAATCTGCGGCATCGGCGACTGCAAGGCCCGTCACCTCGGGCAATGAACGGGCCGCCACGAACACGTGCCGCGCCGTGCGATTGAGACGACTGCCGCCGCACTCCGGGCAACTGCGCCACCCCCGATATCGCGCCAGTTCTTCACGCACGGACGGAGAGTCGGTCTCGCAGTAGCGCCGTTCGATGTTGCGCAACATGCCCTCGAAGGGATGACTGCGCTTGCTGACTTTGCCGCGCCCCGCCACATAGGTGAACTCGATCGACTCTTCGTCGCTGCCATAAAGCAGGATGTGTCGGATGCGCTCTGGCAGTTCTTCCCAAGGCTCTTCGATGTCGAAGCCGTAGTGCCGCGCCAGGGTGGTGATGAGTTGCAGGTAATGCACGTTGTGCCGATCCCAACCCCGGATGGCGCCACCGGCCAGCGACAGATGCGGGAATGCGGCGACTCGTCCTGGATCAAAGAATTCTTGCTGACCGATGCCATCGCAACCACCGCAGGCACCGGCTGGGCTGTTGAAACTGAACATCTTCGGTTCGAGAAGTTGCACGCTGTAGCCGCACTCCGGGCAGGCGTGCCGGTTGGAGAAGAGCAGGCCTTGGTCTGCGGGCTCGTCCATGCGCAGCACTCTTGCCGTTCCGCCCGAGAGTCGCAGGGCTGTCTCGAAGGACTCTGCGAGGCGTTGTGCCGCATCGGTCCGCACCCGCAGACGATCGACCACCGCATCAATACTGTGCTTGCGTCTTGGATCGAGTTTCGGTGCCGCATCGAGTTCGCAGACGACGCCATCGATGCGCGCACGCACGAAGCCCTGCGTCTGCAAGTCTCGCAGCACCGCCTCATGTTCGCCCTTGCGATCCTGCACGAGTGGCGCCAGCAACAACGCCGCGGTGCCCTCGCCAAGACGCAGCACTTGGTCGACCATTTGGCTGACCGTCTGTGCCTCGAGGTCGATGCCGTGATCCGGGCAGCGTGGGATGCCCGCTCGGGCGTACAACAGGCGCAGGTAGTCGTGAATCTCGGTAACCGTGCCGACGGTGGAGCGGGGGTTATGGGAGGCTGCTTTCTGCTCGATGGCGATGGCCGGCGAGAGTCCCTCGATGTGATCCACATCCGGTTTGTCCATGACCGACAGGAACTGTCGGGCATAGGCCGACAACGATTCCACATAGCGCCGCTGACCCTCCGCATACAGGGTGTCAAAGGCCAGCGAGGACTTCCCCGAGCCCGACAACCCCGTCACCACAACCAGCCGGTCGCGCGGGATGTCGAGATCGAGGTTTCGCAGGTTGTGCGTGCGGGCGCCGCGGATCCGAATGAGGCTCATGCGGTGTTATTCAAGAAAAACAGCCGGTTAGTGTACCTCCGGGCGAGCTCGCTCGAGGGGTTTCTCGGCTAAACGCCGGGATTTTCGCGGTGCAGGCGGGCCGGGGGGTGTTTAAAATGGCCCTTCGTTTTCACCAGCCCCTGCCCACCGTTCAGCACGGTTCTTTCGCGGGCACGGGCATAATAAGGGAAGGGTTCAACATGGCGCGTGGCATCAACAAAGTCATTCTCGTCGGCAACCTCGGTCAGGATCCGGATACCAAGGCCATGCCCTCCGGCATGACCGTCTGCAATCTGCGTATCGCCACCTCCGAGAGCTGGAAAGACAAACAGTCCGGCGAAATGAAGGAGCAGACCGAGTGGCACAGCGTGGCCTTGTTCGGACGTTTGGCCGAGGTCGCAGGCGAGTACCTGCGCAAAGGCTCGCAGGTCTACATCGAAGGTCGGCTGCGCACCCGCAAATGGCAGGACAAGACCGGCAACGATCGTTACACCACCGAGATCGTCGCCAACGAGATGCAAATGCTCGGCGGCGGCCGTGGCATGGGCGGTGAGGGTCGTGCCGCCGGCGCTTCGCGAGCCACGGGCACCGAGGGTGGTTTCGGCGAGCCGGTGCGTAGCAGTACCGAAAAAGACGACTTCGACGACGACATTCCGTTCTGAGCGATCCACACTCCCTGCATGGACGATTCCCCAAGGCGCGCACCCGGCCGCTACTACATCAAGACCTTCGGTTGCCAAATGAACGAGTACGACTCCACCCGCATGGGTGACGTGCTCGAGGCGATCGAGGGTCTTCACCCTACGGACGATCCGGCTGCGGCGGATGTCCTGCTCGTCAACACGTGCTCGGTACGCGAGAAAGCGGAGTCCAAAGTATTCTCGCTGCTCGGCGAATGGAAGCAGTACAAGGACTTGCGCCCGGGGCTCATCATCGGCGTCGGCGGATGTGTGGCGAGCCAGGAAGGCGAGCAGATCCTCAAGGCTGCACCCCAGGTCGACCTCGTATTCGGACCGCAAACAGTGCACCGGCTGCCGCAGATGATCGCCGAGCTGCGCGGCAACGGACGCGCGGTCGTCGACATCAGTTTTCCCGAAATCGAAAAATTCGATCACCTGCCGGCACCGCGGGCTGAGGGGCCGACCGCATTCGTGTCGATCATGGAAGGCTGCAGCAAATACTGCAGCTTCTGCGTCGTGCCCTACACGCGGGGCGATGAAATCAGCCGTCCGCTCGACAGCGTGATCGAAGAAGTGACGCGTCTCGCCGAGCAAGGCGTGCGCGAGGTCACCTTGCTCGGCCAGAACGTGAACGCATATCAGGGCGAGATGGCCGACGGGGCGATCGTCGATCTCGCGACGCTTCTGCATCATGTTGCCGCGATCCCCGGCATCGAGCGCATGCGTTTCACCACTTCGCATCCACTCGAGTTTTCCGACAGTTTGATCGAGGCCTACGCCAGCTTGCCGAAGCTCGCCAACCACCTGCACTTGCCGGTGCAGTCGGGTTCCGATCGGGTTTTGGCGGCGATGAAGCGTGGCTATACCGCACTCGAGTTCAAGTCGCGCATCCGCAAGCTGCGCGAGGTGCGACCAGATATATCCGTGACCTCCGATTTCATCGTCGGCTTTCCCGGTGAAACCGAGCGCGACTTCGAAGCGACGATGAGCCTCGTGCGCGACCTCGATATCGACCAGTCGTTCAGTTTTCTCTATAGCAAGCGCCCAGGTACTCCGGCCGCCTCGTTGCCTGATGAAGTGCCGCACGCCGAAAAACTGGCCCGGCTCGAGCGACTGCAGGCCTTGCTCGAAACCAACTCCCAAGCGCGCAATCGCGCCATGGTGGGGTCCGTGCAGCGCGTGCTCGTCGAGCGCCCATCGCGCAAGGATGCCGCGGAACTCGCCGGACGCACCGAAGATAACCGCTGGGTCAATTTCCCCGGACCGTCGCGCTTGTTGGGTCACTTTGTCGACGTCGAGATCACCGAGGCGCGGCCACACTCGCTGCGCGGTCGCATTGCGGCTGCGGAGGCTGTGCGTGACTGAACCGAAATCGCCACGCTTGTGCGAGTTTTCTTTGGAGCCGTCCGATAACGATCGGCTGGCCAATCTTTGTGGGCCGCTTGACGAAAATCTGCGCTTGATCGAGTCGCGGCTCGGTGTCGAGGTGCGTCGGCGCGGTAGTGCATTCCGCATCGAAGGCGACGATGCTGGCGCAGCCGAGGCGCTGCTGCGTGAATTATTCCGCCTCACCCGGACCGAGGACATCACACCCGAGACCGTGCATCTGGCGCTGCGTGACCATGAACCCTCGACCGTTGCCCGCACCGGGGAGCCAGTGACGACGCAGGTCGCGACGCCGGACGGGAGCGCCGAAGAGGACGAGGGTGACACAGGCTTGCGCACGCTGCGCGGCACGATTCGAGCTCGCGGTGCCAATCAGCGCGAGTATTTGCGCCGCATCCGGCGCAACGATTTGACCTTTGGGGTAGGGCCGGCGGGTACGGGCAAGACCTATCTTGCCGTGGCCTGTGCCGTGGAAGCGCTGCAGGCCGATCGCGTGCGGCGCATCGTGCTGGTGCGTCCCGCCGTCGAGGCTGGCGAGAGACTTGGCTTTCTGCCGGGCGATCTCACGCAAAAAGTCGATCCCTATCTGCGGCCGATGTATGACGCGCTCTATGAAATGATGGGTTTCGATCGCGTCGCCAAGCTGATCGAGCGCAATGTGATCGAGGTCGCGCCGCTCGCATTCATGCGTGGCCGCTCGCTCAACGACTCCTTCATCATCCTCGATGAGGCGCAGAACACCACCGTCGAGCAAATAAAGATGTTTCTCACGCGCATCGGCTTCGGCTCGCGGGCCGTGGTGACCGGGGACATCACGCAAACCGATTTGCCAGCCGGCCGAATGTCGGGGCTGCGCCACGTGCTCGAAGTCCTGCGTCATGTACAAGGCGTTGGCTTCCAGTTCTTCGAGGCACGCGACGTCGTGCGCCACCCGCTCGTACAAAGAATCGTGCTGGCTTACGAGGCGAGTGGCGGTACAGGCTCATGACGGCCAAGCGTTTGCCGCTCGTGGTCGAGGTGCGCAGCAGCGTGCAGGGCGGTGTGCCGACCGGTCGACGAATCACGCGCTGGGCGCGCGAGGCGACCGGCGCGCGCGGACACGGTGCCGAACTCGCCGTGCGCGTGGTGGGGGCTGCCGAGGGTCGACGTCTGAATCTGTTGTGGCGGGGGCGAGATTATCCGACCAACGTGTTGTCGTTCCCCGCTCCAGCTGGCACGCGCGGCGGCCATGCACGCCGCTCACTCGGTGACATCGTCATCTGTTCGCCGGTCGTCGCCCGAGAGGCACGACAACAAGGCAAACCGCTCGATCATCATTGGGGGCATCTCGTGATTCACGGCGCATTGCATCTCCTTGGTTACGACCACGAGGATGATCACGATGCCGCGCGCATGGAGCGTCGCGAGCGTCTGCTGCTTGCGCGTTTCGGCATCCCCGATCCCTACCGAATTTCTTCCTCAGTATCGGAGCATTGATGGCCAACCCGCGTTACAGCTCGATGAGCTGGATCCGAAAACTTGGTCGCGCCGTATCGGGCGAGGCACAGGATCGAGACGATCTGGTCGAACTGATGCGTCAAGCACTGGTGCGCGGCCTGATCGACGCCGATGCACTGCAGATGCTCGAGGGTGTGCTCGGCGTCGCCGATCTGCAGGTCCGCGACGTCATGGTGCCCCGTGCACAGATGGTCGCGGTAAAGCGGGACGATCCGCCCGAGAAACTGCTGCCGGTGATCGTCGAATCCGGGCACTCGCGCTTTCCGGTAGTGGATGACGATCGCGATGACATCGTCGGCATTCTGCTGGCCAAGGACGTACTGCGAATCTTCGCCAGCAACAGGCAGCAGGAGTTCGATATTCGCGAGTTCATGCGTCCGGCGGTTGTCGTGCCGGAATCCAAGCGGGTCAACGTGCTCCTCAAAGAATTCCGTCGAAATCGTAATCACATGGCGATCGTGATTGACGAGTATGGTGGCGTTTCGGGGCTGGTCACGATCGAAGATGCGATCGAACAGATCGTCGGTGACATCGATGACGAGTTCGACGTCGAGGATGATCAGAACATTCGCAAGGAAGGCGAACGCGAGTTTCTGGTGCGCGGCGTGACCCCGATCAGCGAGTTCAATGAATACTTTGGCGCCGACTTTTCCGATGCCGAGTTCGACACCGTCGCTGGTCTCGTCATGAAACAGCTTGGCCGCTTGCCGCGTCGCGGCGAGTCGCTGGTCATCGGCGATATCGAGGTGCGTGTGGTCCGTGCCGACCGTCGTCGCGTCGAGTCGCTGAAGGTCATTCCGCCACGCGATATCGTGCCTCTCGAGGAGCGGGGGAGCGACGCCTGAACGGCGGCGCGAGTCATCTGCTCGCGTTGGCGGCGGGCGCGTCGCTGTCGCTGGCTTTCGCGCCCTTCGGTGCTTGGCCGCTGGCGCTCCTCGCGCCCGCCGTGCTGTTCTGGCTCTGGCAAGACGCCACGCCGCGTCGTGCCGCGACGCTCGGCTTTTTCTTTGGCTGCGGCACCTTTGTCGCGGGAACGTACTGGCTCTACATCAGCATCCACGGTTTCGGCAAGGCACCAGTCTGGCTGGCGCTCGCGCTGATGGCGGCGCTGGTCGCCCTGATGGCGAGCTACACGGCGCTGCTCGGTTATGTCGCGGCACGGTGGTTTCCCGCAAAGGGTGCGCTGCGCTGGCTGGTCGCGCTGCCGGCGGGCTGGGTGCTGCTCGAGTGGTTGCGCGGTTGGCTGCTGTCGGGCTTCGGCTGGTTGTCGCTCGGCTATTCGCAAACCGACACCTGGTTGGCCGCCTGGGCGCCGATTGGCGGCATATACCTGCTGTCGGCGTGGCTGCTGGTGATGGCCGGCGCGCTCGTGATGTGGCGGTGCGATGCGCGGCGTCGGCGTGTGTTGCCCATCGTTGCGTTGTCCGTGCCTTGGCTTGGCGGACTGCTGCTCGAGCGTCTCGAGTGGACGCGAGTGTCTGGCGTCGAGGTCGAGGTGGCGATCATCCAGGGCGCGGTACCGCAGGATCAAAAGTGGCTTGACGCCAACCGCGAGACGACGCTGCGTCTCTATCGCGATCTCACCCTCTCGGCGCTCGGCACACCGCTGATCGTCTGGCCCGAGGCTGCGGCGCCGGATCTCGCCAATAATCTCGTGCCATATCTGCGTGATCTCGCCAATGCAGCCGAGTCGCGCGGGTCGAGTTTGCTGCTCGGCTTGATTCGTGCGGAGCCTCCGGCCGATCAGGCCGAAGCCCCCGATGATCCAGACAGGGTGCGCCCTGCCGAGCCAAGATATTTCAACTCCCTGCTGGCCTTCGGTGAGGATGTTGTCTGGTACGACAAGCATCACCTCGTGCCCTTCGGTGAGTTCTTTCCGGTTCCGGAAGTGGTGCGTCGCTGGATGCGACTGATGAGTCTGCCGTATGCGGATTTCACGCGCGGCGCGCGCGATCAATCGCCACTCCAAATGGCCGGTCTCGCCTTGTCGGCCAGCATTTGCTACGAGGATGCCTACGGCAGCTCGCAGTTGCCCGCTGTGAGTGAGTCGACAGCGCTGGTCAACGTCACCAACGACGCGTGGTTCGGGCGATCGACCGCGCGCCATCAACATCTGCAGATATCGCGCATGCGCGCGATCGAGTCGCAGCGTTTCATGATCCGCGCAGCCAACGACGGCATCTCGGCGGTGATCGGACCACGCGGCGAATTCATCGCGCGAGCGCCTGATTTCGAGACTACGGTGCTCAAGGCGCGGGTGACACCACGCAGTGGCACACCGCCGTACCTCGTCTCGGGTAATCTGCCCTTGTTGCTGCTCGCGGCGGCTGCTCTTCTGTGGTCGGTTTGGCGGCGCTTCGCTGTCGGCCCTGGGTGAACTTCCGGCGGGGCTGCTGGTCTAGGAGTCTCATATTCATGCAGTGGGTCATCGCCATGTCACGACGTCCTTTCGTGCGCCGCAGTTTGGCCGCGGTGCTCTCCGTGCTCGTCTTTTCAGCCTGTCAGCCGGATGCTTCCAGCGCCGCCGATGCGCCGCTCGCCACGCTCGCTCAGGCTCCGGCCGCCGGAATGGCGACAGTCCCGGCACCGGATGTGGTCCTGCCGAACTTTGCCGCGCTGGTGGCGCAGCACGGTCCCGCGGTCGTCAACATCTCGACTAAAGGCAAGCGGATGCGCGTGGGCGCCCAAGGCATGTCGCCGGACGATCCGTTCTACGAATTTTTCCGCCGCTTCGGCGTTCCCGGTGCGCCGGGCGGACGCGGCGGCCCGCCGAGTGGTGACGATGAAGGTATGCGCCGACCGGGCGGTGAAGGTTCTGGCTTCATCGTCAGCACCGACGGCTACATCCTCACCAATGCGCACGTAGTCGCCGAGGCCGAAGAGGTCACGGTCAAACTGACCGACCGACGCGAGTTCAAAGCCAAGGTCGTTGGTCTCGACAAACCGACCGATGTGGCCGTGCTCAAGATCGAGGCCAAGGGCCTGCCGATCGTGCGAATCGGTGACCCGGCAAAGCTTCGCCCCGGCGAGTGGGTGCTGGCGATCGGCTCACCGTTCGGTTTCGACAATACCGCCACCGCAGGCATCGTGAGTGCAACGGCGAGGGGTTTGCCGGGTGGCGACTCCAACTACGTCAACTTCATCCAAACCGATGTGGCGGTGAACCCGGGCAACTCGGGCGGACCATTGTTCAATCTCGCCGGCGAAGTGGTCGGCATCAACTCGCAGATCTACAGTCGCTCGGGCGGGTACATGGGCATTTCTTTCGCCATCCCGATCGACGTCGCGGTGAGCGTGCGTGATCAGCTGATCGCCAAGGGGCGCGTCAGTCGCGGCAAGATCGGCGTCGCGATCCAGCAGGTCGATGGCACTCTCGCAGAGAGTTTCGGGCTTGATCGCCCGCGCGGCGCGCTGATCGGTGGCGTCGAAGAGGGCGGGCCTGCGGCCAAGGCAGGTCTCCGTCAAGGCGACATCATCCTCTCGGCCAACGGGCGTGCGGTGGAGCGTTCGGAGGAGCTGCCCACTATCATCGGCGCGATTGCGCCAGGGAGCGACGTCACGCTCGAGATCTGGCGTGATCGGGCCGTGCGCAAGTTGACCATGCGGGTCGTCGAGCTTGAGCCGGAGACGGCCACGGTCGCCGACAACAACAAGGCCGAGCCCGAGAATGCGGCAGATCGTCTCGGACTCGTTGTTCGCGAGCTCACCGACGAGGAGCGGGCGCGCAGCGGTTCTCGGGACCCGCGCGGTGCGCGGATCACCCTGCCCGACGGCGTACTGGTGGAGCGGGCGCAGGGTGTTGCGCGCGATGCGGGCGTGCAGCGCGGCGACTTCATCCTCAATGTCAACGGCCGGCCCGTCAAGACCGTCAAAGAATTTCGGGAGGCAGTGGCCAAGGCCGGCAAGGCGGTGGCGTTGCTGGTGCAGCGCGGGGGCTCGCAGATCTTCATCCCCGTTCGAGCAGAGTAGGGCGGCGAGGTCGATCTTCCGCAGTCAGCGGCCGCAGTCGGCAGCCGCGATCAGCGACCCTTGGCAGCGAGTTCGCGATAACGGGTCAAACCACTGGCCACGATCAGCGCAGCGAGCGGCGCAGCGATGGCAGTGACTATGCTCACCCCGTCGCCGATGCGCTGTTCGTCGCGCAGGATCAAATCCGAGACCAAGGACATCGCCGTTGCACCGAAGCCGATACCGGTGAGATTGACCACGAGCAGATAGAGCGCCGAAGCGCGAGCGCGCAGTCGATCGGGCGTGACGAGTTGCAGTGCGGCGGCCGCAGCGCCCGAGGGCAGACTCAGGAAAAACAGCGTCGGCACCAGGACGAGCACCGCAATCGTCGGGTTGTCCAACTGAAAGGTCGCAAGCACCAGCGGCGCTTGGGCGAGCGCCCCCAGAATGACCACGCGCATCTCGGCGTCCTGTCGGCCGCGCGCTCGTCAGCGATCGGCGAGGATGCTGCCCGTCATGATGCCGGCCGCGCCGGCGATGAAAATGATCGGCCCGTAGATGAAGGCGACCTCCACGGGGCTGTAACCATGTACCCGCATGAAGTGCGCCGGTAGCCAGAACGCGGCGCCATTGAACACCAGCGTCAGCATCGACACCCCAAAGGTGTGGGCGAGATAGAAGCGACGCTGCTCCCAAAGATAATGCAGCACATCGGTGAAGCGACCCGCGGCCGCAGGCGCCGAGGTTCGTGCCGGCTCCGGGATCGCCATCATCCATACCGCGACCAGCATGCCGAGCGGTCCGAGTATGAGAAAGGGCAGCTGCCAGGGACGCACTTCGCCGAGGATCGGCAGTTGCATTGGCTCGGCGGACGAAATCGCGGTAACGAGCAATCCGGTGATCATCACCGCCGCGCCAATGCCAAAGAATATCCCCATTGAGAACAGGGCCAAGGCTCGACCACGTTTTTCTGGTGGATAAAGATCCGCGATCATCGAGTAGGCCGTGGGCGTCAGCGCTGCTTCGCCGATGCCTACGCCGATACGTGCCACGAACAGGCCGGCGTAGCTGGTCGCTCGACCGCAGAGTGCGGTCATCAATGACCAAAGAAATATGCCGCCCGCCACGATGTTGCGGCGGTTGCCGGTATCGGCCCAACGGCCAATCGGCCAGACGCCGAATACCGTGTAACAAACGGCGAAGGCGAGCCGATACAGCAGACTGATCTCGGTGTCGGTGAGTTGCAGATCGGCGCGAATCGGTCCGACCAGCATCGAGAGAATCTGCCGATCGATGTACGAGAAGATGTACGCGACCATCAGCGCGATCGTCGCGTGACGGGCCACTTTTTCGTTCGTGGCGTTCATGCAGAGCTCCTCGTTGACAATCACTGATCGTCGACGGCGATCAGTAATTAGGCGTTTTGGGCAACGGCTGACCGTAGGGCGCGAGCTCGGGCGGCAGCATCGGCTGGTGCGGCGGATCCCACGCGAAGGGTTTTTTCTCGGTAGCGAAGGTGTTAACCAGCGGACCGTTGACCGTACGCACGAAGAGGTTGTAACCCGTGTCCGTGCCCGCAGGTCCGTGGTAGATGTTCTCGCGCCACCAGCAATAGCCGCCGCGCTGCATTCTGCCGAGATCACCCCAGACGTAATCGCCTTCGAGCGTATAAAGCTCCTCGACCATCGGGTGTGTCCATTGCGGCTTCGCCATCCCGGGCGGTACGCGATGCGGCGGCGAGCAATAAAGGAAGGATGTTTCGCCGGTATACGGGTCAGTACGCAGCGGCTTGATCGCCACGCCTTTCGAGAGTTGCGGGTCGACGAGACCAGGGTCCCAGTCCATGGCGAGTGGATCGACATGTTCGACGAGCAGCTTGGGATCGAAGCCGGGCGAACTACCGACTCCGGCTAGCGGCGCGCCATAGAACATCGTGAGCAGCACCGCTCCGTGACTGCTCAAGGCGCGCTCGCGGACAAAACCGGCAGGCAGGAATCCGTAATGATGACGCTCGTAGCGACGTCCGTTGATTTCGAGACAGCCATCGAGCACGAGGAACTCCTCGTGCGTGGTCAGGTATTCCGCCGTAGATCGCGTCCACCCGGCGGAGTAGCGCAGGATGCAGGTCGAGCTGAGGTCCGTGTCATCGACGCTCAGCAACTTGTGATCGACGTCTGCTCGGGCGCCGCCATGCGGACCTGAACGCCAGGGGATCATCTGGGCCTGTACGAATATGATGTGAGGTCTGGCCATGACGCTAGTGGAGCAAATCCGTCGTCACCCTACAGTTGATCGCGCGCAGTGCGACCGAAAAGCCCTCTGCGCTCTGGCGTTCCCACACATGAGGGCTTGAGACAGGTCGGGGTATCGTCGTGTACCATCGCGGACCGCAGTATTTTGCGGGATTTCCGCGGTTTTTTCAGGGTGATGGATCTCTGAACATGGACGAGCGTTACGAGCCGGCTGCCGTCGAGCGTGCTGCGCAGGACCACTGGAATTCGGCGCGCAGCTTCGCCGCGACTGAAGACCCTGCGAAGGACAAATTCTATTGCCTCTGCATGTTTCCCTACCCCTCCGGTCGGTTGCACATGGGACATGTGCGCAACTATACGATCGGTGACGCGTTGTCGCGCTTCGCGCGCATGCAGGGCAAGAACGTGCTGCAACCGATGGGCTGGGATGCCTTCGGATTGCCTGCAGAGAACGCGGCCATGGCCAACGGTGTGGCACCGGCCAAATGGACGCGCGACAACATCGCCTACATGAAAAAGCAATTGCAGGCGCTCGGCTTCGCGATCGACTGGGATCGCGAATTAGCCACCTGCGATCCGGCGTACTACCGCTGGAACCAGTGGCTGTTCCTGCGTATGCGCGAGAAGGGTATCGCCTACAAAAAAACGGGCGTGGTGAACTGGGATCCGGTGGATCAGACCGTGCTCGCGAATGAACAAGTCATCGACGGTCGCGGTTGGCGTACCGGCGCGCTGGTCGAGAAGCGCGAGATCCCGATGTATTACCTCAACATCACGGCCTACGCCGACGAGTTGCTCGGTGATCTCTCGACGCTCGACGGTTGGCCCGAGCGCGTGAAGCTCATGCAGGCGAACTGGATCGGTCGCAGCGAGGGCGCAGAGGTCGCTTTCCCGTATGCACCCGACACCCAGTCAGTGATTGGTAGCGAGGGCGCGCTCAAAGTATTCACCACGCGCGCCGATACCTTGTTCGGCGTGACCTTCATGGCGGTCGCTGCAGAGCATCCGCTCGCGCTCGCGGCGGGGGCGCGTGATGCTGCGCTGCAGGCCTTCATCGATGAATGCCGTCGCGGCAGCACCATGGAAGCGGACGTCGCCACTATGGAAAAAAAGGGCCGACCGACCGGGCTGCATGTGCTGCATCCCTTCACCGGCAAGCTTGTCGAAGTGTGGGTCGCCAACTACGTGTTGATGGGCTACGGCGAGGGTGCGGTGATGGGCGTGCCCGCCCACGACGAACGCGACTTCGAGTTTGCGCTCAAGAACGGCATCGACATCGTCACCGTGGTCCGTCCAAAAGAGGGTTCTTGGGACACCGTGCAGGCGCCGTGGCAGGCAGCCTACGGCGAGCATGGCGTCACCGTGAATTCCGCGGAGTTCTCCGGGCTCGAGTTCAAGCCGGCCATCGATGCGATCGCAGCGGCTCTCGAGCGCAAGGGGCTTGGGCGCAAGCGCATACAGTTCCGTTTGCGCGACTGGGGCATTTCGCGACAGCGTTATTGGGGTTGTCCCATCCCGCTCATTCATTGCGAGCATTGCGGCGAAGTGCCGGTACCGGACAATCAATTGCCGGTGGTGCTGCCCGAGGATCTGGTGCCCGATGGCAGCGGCAACCCGCTCGCCAAGACGCCGGCCTTCCATCAGGTCGACTGTCCGAGTTGCGGCAGACCCGCGCGGCGTGAAACCGACACCATGGACACCTTCGTCGATTCGTCTTGGTATTTCCTGCGGTTCGCCTGTCCCGACAACGACCAGGCCATGGTCGATGAGCGCAGCAAATATTGGTTGCCGGTCGATCAATATATTGGCGGCATCGAGCACGCGATCCTGCACCTGCTTTATTCACGCTTCTGGACCAAGGTGATGCGCGATCTTGACCTCGTTGCCATGAACGAGCCGTTCGCCAACCTCTTCACGCAAGGCATGGTGCTCAACCATATCTACTCGCACCAGCCGGCTGAGGGGCGCCGCACCTACTTCAACCCCGCCGATGTCGATGTGGTCGATGACGGTGGCGAGAAGCGCTACATCGCCACGCGCGCCGATGGCAGCACGCTCGAGGTGCGCTACGACGGCCTCGGCACCATGTCGAAGTCGAAGAACAACGGAGTCGACCCGCAGAGCCTCGTCGAAAAGTATGGGGCCGACACGGCGCGACTGTTCATGATGTTCGCCTCACCGCCCGAGCAGACGCTCGAGTGGTCGGACGAGGGTGTGCAAGGTGCCTTCCGATTCATCCGTCGTCTGTGGGTGGCTGTTCATCAGCATGTCGGTGGTGGTCAGACGGTCGCGCTCGACAAGGCAGCGCTCTCGATCGCGCAGAGCGATCTGCGTCGCCTCGCGCATCAGACGCTCACCAAGGTGACCGACGATATCGGGCGACGGCGCACGTTCAACACGGCCGTCGCGGCAGTCATGGAATTACTCAACGCCGTTTCGCGCTTCGAAGATCGTTCGGTGCAGGGCAGAGCGGTGTCTCAGGAGGCACTCGAGATCGCCGTCATCGCGCTCTCGCCCATCGTGCCCCATGTCTGTCACGTGCTCTGGCAGGCGCTCGGTCACGAGGGCGCGATCGTCGATCTTGCCTGGCCCGCCGTCGATGCGAGCGCGCTCGCGCAGGACTCACTGACCTTGGTTGTGCAGGTGAACGGCAAGCTGCGTAGTCAGATCACGGTGCCGATCGATGCCGACGAGGCGACGATCCGTGCGGCGGCGCTTGCCGACGACACGGTACACAAATTCGTAGGCACGGCGACACCAAAGAAAATCGTGCTCGTGCCGCGCAAGCTCGTCAACGTGGTGATCTGATGCGCATTGCCGGCTGGCTGCTCCTCGTCTGCAGTATCGCCGCGGTCGGTGGGTGTGGTTTTCGTTTGCAGGGTCAGGTGCCGCTCGCCGGCAATCTGCGGGTGATCAATCTGCAGGCGGTCGATGGACAGAGCGATTTCGTGCAGGCCATAAGTCGCGATCTGCGCGGCGCCGGCGTGACGCTCGATGCGGGTGCGCCCGCGGTGCTCGCGATCGAGCGCGATGAACTCCTTGAGCGCGTGGCATCCGTTTCGGCGCGCAATGTGCCGCGCGAATACGAGCTCACCTATGTGGTGCGTTTCTCGTTCAAGGTCGGTGACGAGACGCGCTTGCAGGGCGAGGAGGTGGCGGTGTCGCGCGACTTCAGTTTCGATGAGCGGGCAGCAGTCGCCAAAGACCGCGAGCGCGAGCAGCTGCGCATGACCTTGGCCGAAGAAGCTGCCGTGATCGTGCTGCAGCGCCTCGCGAGTTTGCGCTGAGCGAGTCGCCGCGACCGTGTCCGTGAGACTTGTTGATGCAGCGCTGCGGGCGGAGCTGGCTCGGCTTTTTGCCCGTCATGGGCTGGAACTCTGTCTTGTCGCCGATGACGAGGCGATTCCAGGATCGTATTGGGGTGACTGCGAGGCGGGATTGATCGGCAGACGGATTTATCTCAGATCCGATACGCCCCTGCATTCGGCCTTGCACGAGGCGGCACACTTCGCTTGCATGGACGAATCCCGCCGTGACGCGCTCGCGCGGGATGCGGGGGGCGACTTTGCCGAAGAAAACGCGGTGTGTTATCTGCAGATTCTTTGGGGAGACGCGTTGTCCGGCGTGGGTGCACGGACCATCAAGGACGATATGGATGCCTGGGGCTACACGTTTAAGCTCGGTTCGGCGGCACGCTGGTTCGCCGAAGACGCCGAGGATGCCCGCCAGTGGTTGCTGGCGCGTGGCCTGATCGAAGCCGCAGCAGCGAGCGCTCAGCGCGTCGCGTAACGATCCGTAGCGGCGACGAGTTCGCTGAGGATTCCCGGTTCGAACGCCGAGTGACCCGCATCGGCGATGATGCGCAGGTCGGCCTCCGGCCAGGCACGATGCAGATCCCAGGCGCTTTTCATGGGGCAGACGACATCGTAGCGACCCTGCACGATGGTGCACGGCAGGTGCCTGATCTTTGACACGTCTTCGAGCAACTGGTTCGGCGTGCGCAGAAAGCCGCCGTTGATGAAGTAATGACATTCGATGCGCGCGAATGCATCAGCAAAATCGCCCTCTTCGAACTTGGCGACATAGTCCGGGTTGAGGCGCAGAAAACTCGTCGCGCCCTCCCAGATCGACCAGGCGCGTGCCGCAGCGGCGCGGACCGATGCGTCGTCGCTGGTCAGTCTGCGGTAATAGGCACGCATCAGATCGTCACGCTCGTCGAGCGGAATGGGTTTGACGAATTCTTCGTAAAGATCGGGGTAGAGCGCGCCTGTGCCGTCCGGGGTGGCGTAGAACCAACGAAACTCCCAGGGACGCACCAGAAAAATGCCGCGCAGGACGAGCTCGGTCACCCGCTCTGGGTGGGTCTGTGCGTAGGCGAGGGCCAGCGTCGAACCCCAGGATCCGCCAAACACCTGCCAGCGGTCGATGCCGAGGAATTCGCGCAGTTGCTCGATGTCGGCCACGAGGTGCCAGGTCGTGTTGTCGACCAGACTCGCGTGCGGCCGACTCTGGCCGCAGCCACGCTGATCGAACAGCACGATGCGATAGCGCTGTGGATCGAAGAAACGCCGCATGCGTGCATCCGTGCCGCCGCCCGGGCCACCGTGCAGGAACACCACGGGTTTGCCTGTGGGGTTACCGCTCTCTTCCCAATAAATCTCGTGCAGATCCGAGACGCGTAGCCAGCCTTGGCGGCGTGCTTCGATCGGTGGATAGAGTGTGCGTTGCATGTGGCCTCAGCGACAGATCTCAGCGACAGACCTCAAGGACAGACCATGGGGCCGAGAGGAGCGCCGCCGACAAGATGCACGTGCAGGTGATAGACCTCCTGTCCGCCGTGCGCGTTGCAGTTGATGATCAGTCGATAACCGTCTTCGGCGATGCCTTCGCGACGGGCGAGATCACGCGCCACGGTGAACATGTGGCCAACCAGCGCTTCGTCGGTGTCGGCGATATCGTTGGCCGTCGGGATCGGTTTGTTGGGCACGACCAGGATGTGTATGGGTGCACGTGGGTGAATATCGCGAAAGGCCGTGACGCGATCATCTTGATGGACGATGTCGCCCGGAATCTCGCGCGCGATGATTTTTTCGAAGAGCGTGGGCATCGGGGCGTTGCTCCTGACTCGATACTCCGGGCTCAATATTTGTAGACTTCGACCTTGCTGCCATCGAGCTGATAGGCCGAGGCGCCGAGCCGCGTGGTCTTGCTCGACGTTTTCATCCTGCCGGTGATCCAGTACGCCTCGTAGATCGAATCGAGGGCGATGCCCTTGTTCATGCGCACGTAGACGATTTGGTTGGGCGGCGGTGGCGGCACGTGAATGCAGGCACCGAAGTACGGCACGAGGAAGAATTCGTCGACCAAGCCATCCTTGCCGACATCGAGTGGCACGATGAACCCGGAGATCTTGATATTCGTGCCATCGAGCGTCTTGTTCACGGAGAAATCCATGATTTGCTGCGCGGCAAGGCCACCCTCACCGAGATAGTCGTGTGCAGCCGGCGGCGGTCCCGCCATCAAGCGGGAGCGCGCATCGGGAGGAATGAGTTCGTCCCAGTCGATTTCGCGAGCCACACCTGCGGGCGTGGCGGGCTTTGCGGGTGCCGCCGGTACGGCTGTACCGACTTTTGGTGGCGTGATGCCCTGGGCCGTGGCGGCCGAGATGCCGAGCAGTGCTGCGAGTGCAGAAGAGAGCAGAAGCTTTTTGATGATCATGTCGTCAAACCCGAATCGTGAGGCCGTCACTCAGCGTGTTGCGGTAGGCACGCCACGCAGGCAGCGCGCCCATGAGCAGCGCCGCGCCGATGATCGCACCAAGTATGGCGAGATCGTAGCCGGTCAGACCGCCCGGATCGAGGAAGATTCCGAAGCGTCGCTCGAGCAGGGGTTGTGCGGCGAAGATCAGCCCGTAGCATAGCGCCACGCCCGCGGCGACGCCGGCGCTCGCCAGCATGCCCGCCTCGGCGATCAACAGTGTGAAGACATGCCGTGGACGTGCGCCGACCGAGCGCAAGATGGCCATCTCGCGACGACGCTCGTTGAGACTCGTGAGGATCGCCGTGAGCATGCCGAGCAATCCGGCGAGCACCACGAAGGCCGCGACGATCATGAGTGCAGTGTCGGCAATACCGACGAGATTCCACAATTGGCTGAGTGCCACGCCCGGGATGATGGCGAGCAGCGGCTCCTGACGATAATCATTGATCGCGCGCTGCATGGTGAAGGTCATGACCTTCGAGTCCATGCCCACCATGAAGGCGGTGATGGACTCCGGAGTCAGATTGAGTTGTCGCGCCTCTTCGGCGCTGACCCGTCCGCCAGGCAGAGCTTGCATGCCGCTCTGCCAGTCGACGTGGATCGCCGTGATCGCCTCGAGACCCACGTGTACCGTGCGGTCGATCGGCGTGCCGGTCCGCTCGAGCACACCCACTACCGTGAACGGTTTGTCCTCGTGCTTTGCAAAGCTCACATTGCCGAGACCATGAGCGATGACGATCTTGGAGCCGATTGCATAGCCGAGTTGGCGCGCGACATCGGCACCGATCACCGCATCGTAGAGATCCTCGAAGGGCTTGCCGGTGGCAAAGGTCATCTCTCGATCACCCGCAAAGCGATAATGCCGGAAGTAATCGAGGGTTGTGCCCATGACGCGAAAACCGCGATGCGAATCGCCCAAAGAAATCGGGATGGTCCAGGCTACATCCGGATGACGAGCGATTTTCTGATAACTGTCCCAGCTGACGTTGGCCGTGGCGTCACCGACGCGAAATACGGAGTAGAGCAGCAGATTGAGCTGCCCGGAGCGCGCGCCCACGATCAGATCGACGCCGGAGACCGTGTTGGCGAACCCCTCGCGGGCTGCCGTGCGCATTTTTTCGACGCCAAGCAACAAGGCCACGCTCACCGCGATGGCGCTGATGGTGAGCAAGGCCGTGGTCCGGCGGTTACGCAGCGAGCGCAGCGCGAGTTGCAGGGTTTTCATGCGTGGGTATCCCGGCGGCTCATGCCGTTCGCGCGATTGATATCAGCGAGCGAGACCACGTGATCGAAGAGACGACTCAGCGAGGTGTCGTGGCTGACGAACAGCAGTGTGGCACCCTGAGTACGGCTTTCGGCCATCAGCAATTGCAGGAAGTCTTCACGCGCGTCGTGATCGAGCGCCGAGGTGGGCTCATCGGCGACGATGATGCCGGGGCGACCGAGCAGCGCACGCGCGGCCGCGACCCGTTGCTGCTGTCCGATAGAGAGCTCAGTGACCGGGCGCTGGAGATATTCAGGATCGCCGAGACCGAGCGCTGCCAGCAGGCGCCGCCCCTCCGCGGCGAGATCGCCGTTCGGGATGCGCGCGGCGCGCGCCGCGGAAAACTGCGCGGGTAGCAGCACGTTCTCCAGCACGCCAAGGTAGGGAATCAGATTGAACATCTGGAAGATGAAACCGAGATGATCGCCGCGAAAGCGATCACGCCCGGAGGCCGAGAGCGCCGTGACATCGGTCCCGAGCAGCAGGATTCGACCTCTTGCCGGGGTGAGCACGCCACCTAAGAGTCCAAGCAGCGTACTCTTGCCGCTACCACTCGGACCGCGCAGGAACACGCGTTCGCCGCGGGCGACGCGGAAGCGTTCGATGTCGATGACGGGCGGCTTGCCGGGCCAGGAAAACGCGAGGTTTTCCGCCTCGATGGCCGCGTCCTTGCGGTCGGGGTCGATCACCCGCCTACTTTAGCGAAACGCGTGTATTGCCGGCAGTCAATTCGGTTTGACGCTGCACGCTTGCTGTCACGACGTTGACCTCGACTTTTTCTATTTCGAGCAGGCGCTGGAGCGCGGGCAGTTCCACCCAATCGAGGGCGGCGGGGTTGGGGCAGCGGTAAGCGAAACGGGCGCGATAGTCCGCGTGACCCGAGCCGAACTTCGGCGGGGTGAAGTCCACCGCCAGCAGGCGACAGCCGGCGTTGCGCGGCACGGCAGCGATACTGCGACCGCTCGCGAACCAAGCATTGGCATCCGCGACGGCCTTGCGCTCCGCGTCGTTACGCGGCGATTTTTCGAAGCCCACCACATTGTCGGCCGGCACATCGAGTTCGACGGCGAGGGTTTCGCCTTCCAGCGCGATATTGAAGGTGACAGCACCATGCACGTGTTTGCGTTGGCCGAGCGAGTCGTGCTGATGATCATGATCATGGTCGTGGTCATGATCGTGTTTGGCGGCTTGAGCGGTTGCGACCGGACTGAGTATCAGCGCCGCGCTGCACAGCGCTGCGAGCGCCAAGAGGGAAAAAGTTTTCATCGCAAGTTCTCCGACTGGAAAATCAAAACTTCACTTTGAGACCGGCGGCGACATGCCGTCCCGCGAGTGGCGCCACGTCCTTCAGGGGCGAAGCATGCCGGCGCATCTCCTCGTCGAGCAGGTTCGCGCCGCGCACGAACCAGAGCATAGTCGCTCCGCCTGCCTCGAGACGATAGGCAACATCCGCCGACAGCGCCGTGAACCCGGCAGTCGGACGTTCGCCTGCTGCGACGTCGGTCTGCGCATCGTGCCAAATGGCATCGACGCCGAAACGGAACGCACCGCGGGTCAGCGAGGTCTCGATCCCGAGACGGCGCGGCGGGATCTGCGGTAGCGGCGCTCCTTGCGCATCACGTGCGCGCACGAGGTCGCCAAATACGCGCAGGCCCATCGTGCCCAACTGCGCGCGGATCAGACTGTCATGGGCCCACTCGAGTTCCACTCCCGTGAAGTGGGCATCAACGGCCGCAAAACGCACGACGGGCAGCTCGTCGAGCTCGTTACCGTCCGGGAACGGGGCGATGAAATCGTCGTAGTCGGCGCGGAACAGGCTGATCGATCCCTGCCAGCCGCCCTGCGCAGCCCGATGACGCAACGCGAGATCCACGCTACGTCCGGTCTCGACACCAAGTCGCGCATCGCCGATTTCATAGCGTCTGACTGCGAGGTGCGGTCCCTCGGCATAGAGTTCGGTGGCCGTGGGATGTCGACCGGTCGAGGTGAGTTGCAGCGATAGATCCCAGGACTCGGTGAAACGCCAGATGCCGCCGAGTGAGCCGCTCGCCGCTTCGTCGGTATATCTTTGAAGATTGTCGGTCTCGGCGACGGCGGTCAGCGGATCAAGTGTCTGGCGCTCCAGTCGAGCACCGGCTTCGATCGTCAACGCGTCGCTGCGCCACTCCCGAAACGCGAACAAACCAAGGCTGCGCTGACGCGAGGCTGGCAGGAAAGCTTCTTCACCGGCTGCGTCGAAATCGAGGTCGCGCCATTGCAGGCCAATCACCAGGTTGCTCTCTCGTTCGAAAGTGAGCCGCGCCTCACGTCCGGTCTGTGCGTACCGTGTGCCAATCTCCTCGCCCTCGAGCTCCACATGTTCATACTGGCTGTGTGCGGCCCGCAGGCGAACCGCATCGAACCACTGTTCGCTCGACCATGCGGCGCTCACGTCAAAGCGCTGTTGCTGCAACGCGAGGCTGATGACTTCCTCCTCGTGCTCGTCATCGTGTGCTTCATCGTGCTCGTCTTCATGCCCGTGTCCGCCGGGCAGTCCATAGGTGTTGTCCAACTGGCTGGCTGACAGCGCGAACGCACCGCGCGCGGTCACCCAGCTGATTCCGGCACTGACGCTGCTGCTCTCGCCGCCGGAGTTTTCCAAGCGCCCGTCGGGGATACGCAGTTCGCCTGCGGTGAAGTGGTGCGCATCGGCGACGAACTGCAGCGCCTCGCCGCCCTGACCTGCAACGCGCGCGGCGACGCCGCGCTCATTCGCCGCCGTATCACCCCGCAGATCGAGTTCCGCAGCGAGGGGTGCGGTAAAGCGCTGCAAGGGCAGTCTGGAGGTGATCACGTTGACGGCGCCGGCAGCGGCCGCAGAACCGAACAGCAAGGCGGCAGGCCCACGAATCACCTCGACACGCTCGATGAGCAGCGGCTCGACGGCAACTGCGTGATCGTCGGAAAGCGCGCCGACATCCAGCGTGTCGGCTCCATCCTGATACGTTTGCACGCGCAGTCCACCCTGACCGCGAATGATGGGTCGACTGGCGATCGGACCGAAGGACGATGCGGACAAGCCAGGCTCTGTGGCCAGCGAGTCGCCGAGGCTCGCGCCGCGTTTCGTTATCCAGCGCTCGCCGGCGAGCACCATGACCGGTTGCGCCGTCTGCGGCGCTGCACGACGCAAGGGTGTCGCGGTGATCACGACCTCGGCCAGCGTATCGTCCGCCCATGCATCTCGGTCGGGTGCAACAAAGGTCAGCGCGGCGGCACCGGCCAAGGCGATGGCGGCGCGTGGAGTGCGGAACTGGGTCATGTAAATTCCTCTTTAACGGAATGTTATTAAATTACATTGAAGATACTTTATAACAATCAAGATGGGCAACCAAGATGGCAATGACCCGTCGCGATTCGCAGCATCTGACTGATAATCCCGGGCAGTCATGAAGCTTTCGCTCGATAACCTGTCGACTCACCTGCGGCAGGCGGCCCAGAAAAGCGGGCTGGCGCCGGCGTATCTCGTCTCGAGCGACGAGGATCTGCTGGCCGGTGAGGCCTGCGATTCGATTCGTGCGGCGGCCCGGGCGGCGGGCTTCAGCGAACGGGAAGTTCATTTTCCGGAGCGCGCTGGCGACTGGGCGGACATCCTCGCTGCCGCTGGCTCGCTCTCGCTGTTTGGCGATCGCAAGATTCTCGAACTGCGTTTTTCGGGCAAGGCGGGCAAGGACGGCAGTGCCGCGTTGCAGCGCCTGGTTGAGTTGGCGGGTGCCGAGACGCTGCTGCTCGTGATCACGCCGCGACTCGACTACGCGACTCAAACTGCAGCATGGGTGAAGGCGATCGAGGCACGCGGCGTGTGGTTGCCCATCTGGGAGATCAGTGCGCGGCAACTCGAACCGTGGCTCGCGGCGCGCTTGCGTGCCGCTGATCTCGAGCCGACGCCTGACGCGATTGCCCTGCTGGCCGCCCGCGTCGAGGGAAACTTGCTCGCAGCGCAACAGGAAATCGAGAAATTGAAGTTGCTGGTACCGTCGGGTGCGCTCGATGCCAGTGCGGTGCTCGAGGCCGTGGCATCGAACGCACGCTACGATGTCTTCGGGCTCGGCGAGGCGATCGTGAGTGGTGATGCGCCACGCGCCTTGCGAGTGCTTGCCGGTCTGCGTGGTGAGGGCACCGAGCCCACGCTCGTGCTTTGGTCAATCACGCGTGAATTGCGAAATCTTTGGGCCTTGCGTCGCGGCGCTGACCCGTCGAGGCGACCTGGCCCCCGGCTCACGCCGACCCAGATTGCGGCGCTCGAGCGAGCGCGACCCCGGGCGGCACGCTTGCCGTTTGCTCGTCTCTCCTCGCGCGCACTGCGGGCAGATCGCATGATCAAAGGCCGGCTGGCCGGTGATCCTTGGGATGAGATCACCCTGTTGTGCAGCGAAGTCTGCGGCCTGCGAGCGTTGCGATGATCGGTATCTTTGGCGGTACGTTCGACCCGATCCACTGCGGGCATCTGCGCACCGGTCTCGAACTGATGCAAGCGCTCGAACTTGCCGCGTTGCGATGGATACCGGTGGGCAATCCCGGTCACCGCAACCCGCCGCGGGCGCCGGCCGCATTGCGTCTCGGCATGGTACGTGTCGCGATCGCCGGGCAGCCGGGTTTCGTGCTCGATGATCGTGAGATTCGCCGTGAGGGGGTGAGCTACACCGTCGACACCCTCAATGAAATCCGTCGCGAAGAAATCGTTCGCGAGCCGCAGCGACCGCTATGTCTGCTGCTTGGCATGGACGCGTTCGGCGGTTTCCATGGCTGGCATCGCTGGCGCGAGATCCTCGACGTCGCGCATCTGATCGTGGCCACTCGACCGGGCTGTCGTATGCCGACCGAGGGTCCCATTGCGGCGTTGCTGGCCGAGCGCCGAGCCACCGAGTTGCGGATGCTGCACGCCGCGACCTCGGGACTCATCCACGTGCGGCCGGTCACCTCGCTCGAGATCTCTTCGACCGAGTTGCGCGAGTTGCTGCAGCGCGGTGGCGACCCACGCTATCTCGTACCCGAGGCCGTGCGCACGATGATCATCGAATCGGGATGTTATGCTGCATCCCATGTTTGATTCGGCAGCCGCGAGACGGCGGCAGTTGCCACACTCGATCCTGTCAACACCACGGAGTGACCACCCTCGCGCATGAATAAGCCAGTGAAATCACGCAACCCCGCCTCCCCCAATGCCTCACCGAAGCGCACGACCGCCACGGGCAGCAAGACCAAGCAGCCGCGCAGGGCAACGGCGAAATCGAACGTCAAGCCGACCGCCGAACACAAGCCAAAACCCAAAGCCAAAGCGAACACCAAGCCGACGACGGCGAGTCGTCGCCCGCGGACCGTGCCGCCCGCATTGAAGGTGGTCGAAACAGCGCTTGCCGACATGAAGGCCGTCGACATTCGGGTGCTCGATGTGCGCGGCGTGAGCGATGTCGCCGACTACATGGTCATCGCGAGCGGCACGTCCGATCGGCATTTGCGCTCGATCGCCGATCGCGTGATTCAGATGGCCAAGGCGGCGGGTCATCATCCTCTCGGTGTCGAGGGCGAGCAGCAGGGCGAGTGGGTGCTGGTCGATCTGCCCGATGTGATGGTGCACGTCATGTTGCCGCGCACCCGCGAGTTCTATCAGCTCGAACATCTTTGGGACGTCTCGCGCGCCGGTCGCGCCTGAGTTCTTTGGATCTCGGCACGCTTTGCAGCGGCGATGCGACTGCGACTCATCACGGTCGGTTCTCGTCAGCCCGCCTGGGTTGACGCTGCATTCGCCGACTATCTGCGACGTTTTCGCCCGCCGTGGCGTGTGGAACTCCTCGAACTCGAAGCGGCACCGCGCAGCGCGCAGCGCGGCGCAGCGGCGGCGATCGAGCGCGAGGGGGAACGTGTGCTCGCAGCCCTGCGTGATCGTGAGCGGGTCATTCTGCTCGATGAGCGGGGCAAGACGCTGGCCACGCGCGAGCTCGCTGATCGTTTGACGGTGCTGGCCGCCGAGTCGCCCGATATTGCGCTGCTGATCGGCGGTCCGGACGGTCATGCGCCAGCCGTCCGGACGCGCGCTGCCGAGAGTTGGTCGCTATCGCGACTCACTCTGCCGCATGGTTTGGCGCGAGTGTTGCTGATCGAGCAACTCTATCGGGCACAGAGCCTGGCGGCCGGCCATCCCTACCATCGCGAATGAACGACGCAATTCTTTGTCTGGCTTCTGCGTCCCCGCGACGTCGCGAACTGCTGATGCAGATTGGTGTGCCGCTTCTCGTGCAACCCGCAGATCTCGATGAAACGCCGCTGGTTGGCGAGGCGCCGGCGGACTACGTCGAGCGCCTTGCGCGAGCGAAAGCGCAGGCGGTGTGGCGCGAGCGACGGGCCGCCGGCGCGCTGCGCTTGCCGGTACTCGGCGCCGACACCACGGTGACCATCGATAATCACGTGCTCGGCAAGCCTGCCGACGAGACCGCGCTGCAGGCCATGTTCGAGCGGCTCTCCGGTCGCGAACATGAGGTCTGGTCGGCCGTCGCGCTTGCGAACGAGCGCGGGACGGTGTCGCGGCGATCCTGTACCCGGGTGAAATTCCGCGTGATTACACCGGCTGAAGTCGCGCGCTACTGGGCTAGCGGTGAACCTCGCGACAAGGCGGGCGGCTATGCCATTCAGGGTCTCGGCGCGCTCTTTGTCGAGCGCATCGAGGGCAGCTATTCGGGTGTGGTCGGCTTGCCGCTGTTCGAGACGGCTGTGCTGCTGGTCGCTGCCGGCATCGGGGTGTGGCACTCTGGGGCATGAGCGCGGAAATCTTCATCAATGCCGGTCCTCGCGAAACCCGCGCCGCGCTGCTCGAGAGCGGGGTATTGCAGGAAGTCTTCATCGAACGCATGAGCCGACGCGGACTCGTCGGCAATGTCTACAAGGGACGAATCACGCGGGTGTTGCCCGGCATGCAGGCGGCGTTCGTGGACTGCGGTCTTGCGCGCACGGCGTTCCTGCATGTCAATGATATCGTCAGCGCCGATGCGCGCTTCGATGCGCAGCAGGTTGCTTCGGCTGGTGCTTCCGGCGGCCCGTCCGGTCTGCCGCCTGCGGCACGCGAGCAAGAGGCGGACATCCGCCGACTCGTCAATGCCGGGGATGACATCATCGTGCAGGTTGTCAAGGATCCGATGGGCGCAAAGGGCGCCCGACTGACCACCTTCATTTCTTTGCCTTCGCGCTATCTCGTGTTCATGCCGCGAGGCCGCGGTCTCGGCATCTCCTCGCGCATCGAGGATGAAGCCGAAAGACAGCGGCTGCGCGGCACGATGCAGGCGATCGTCGGTGACGCGCACCCTGGTGGGTACATCGTGCGTACCGCAGCGGAGGGCGTCGATGCCGAGCGACTCGCCACCGATCTTGCCTACCTCGAACGTCTCTGGACGCACGTGCGCGAGCGCAGCCTGATGGCGCCGGCGGGCGAGCTCGTGCACGAGGATTTGCCGCTCGCCCTGCGGGTGCTGCGCGATGAGCTCGGGCGCAATGTGGAGCGGATCCTGGTCGATGACGCAGCGGAACTCGAGCGATTGCAACAGTTCGTACGCGATTTTTCATTGGTCAGTGCGCCGCGTCTCGAGTTGCATGCCGGTCCGCGACCGATCTTCGACCTGCACGGCGTCGAGGAGGAGATCAATCGGGCGCTCGAGCGCAAGGTGTCGCTCAAGTCGGGCGGTTATCTCGTGATCGATCAGACCGAATCGATGACCACGATCGACGTGAACACCGGTGGCTTCGTCGGCCATCGCAATCTCGAGGACACCATCTTCCGCACCAACCTCGAGGCCGCCGTGGCGATCGCGAGGCAGCTGCGGCTACGCAATCTCGGTGGCATCATCATCATCGATTTCATTGATATGCATGATGCGACGCATCGCGATCAAGTCTTGGCGGCGCTCGAGCAGGCGCTCGCCACCGATCACGCGCAGACTCAGGTCGCGCCGATCTCGCCGCTCGGTCTCGTCGAGATGACCCGCAAACGCACGCGCGAGAGTCTCGAGCATCTTTTGTGCGTGCCGTGTCCGGCCTGCGAGGGACATGGTTCGATTCGCTCGGTCGAAACCATCTGTCAGGATATTTTTCGCGAGATTTTGCGTCAGTCGCGGCAGTTCGGCAGCCGCGAGTTACTGGTGCTCGCGCATCAGGATGTGGTCGAACGACTGCTCGGCGAAGAATCGACGGTGCTGGCCGAGCTTGAGGCTAGTGTGGGTCGACCGATCCGTCTGCAGACCGAGGCGCTGTATGACGCCGATCGTTACGACGTGGTGCTGGTATGAGCGCGCTGTTCGAGCAACCAGTGGTGGCGGCGCTGCAGATGACCTCGGTCGCGGAGGTGGCCGCGAATCTCGCGACAGCCGAGCGCTTGCTGCGCGAGGCGGCGGCGCGCGGCGCCTGCGTCGCCGTGCTGCCGGAAAACTTTGCCCTGATGGGCCTGCGCGATACCGACAAGCTTGCCGTCGCCGAGACACCGGGCGCCGGGCCGATCCAGGATCGCCTCGCCGGACTCGCAGCCGAACTTGAACTGTGGGTGATCGCCGGCACGATACCGCTCAAGTTGCCGGGCGAGCGCCGGGTCGGTGCGTCGTCGTTGGTCTTTGACGCTGCGGGCCGGTGTGTCGCGCGCTACGACAAGATCCACCTCTTTGACGTCGATGTGCCCGGGCGCAGCGAAACGCACCGTGAATCCGCCAACATCGCCCGAGGCAGCACGGTGGTCACGGTCGAGACACCGGCAGGTCGGGTCGGACTCTCAGTGTGCTACGACATCCGCTTTCCTGAGCTCTATCGACGCATGGCGGCTGAGGGCGCGAGCTGGTTCGTGGTGCCGGCGGCGTTCACCGTGCCGACGGGTCGCGCCCACTGGGAAGTGCTGCTGCGTGCGCGTGCGGTCGAAAATCTAGCCTTCATGGTCGCGCCGGGGCAGGTCGGTGTCCACCCGAGCGGCCGTGAGACCTGGGGAGATTCCATGATCGTCGATCACTGGGGCGTGATTCTCGCGCGTCAACCGAGCGGCGAGGGCGTGATCACGGCGAGTTTCGATCTGGCGGCGCAGTCCAAGGCGCGCGAGGTTTTTCCCGCGCTGCAGCATCGCCGCCTGTCTTGATGCGTCGCGACAGGTAGAATCTCTCCTCATTTCTTGACCGTAAGGCCACCTGCGAAAGCGGAAATCCACATGAGCGTGACCCCCCACCTCGATGCGTTTTCTTTGGCTCGCGAACTGATCCTCGCGCCTGCCGGACTCGATGAGGCGCATATCGAACGCGCCCTTGGCAGCGTGCGTGCCTCGGCGATCGACGCGGCGGATATCTATTTCCAGTTTTCGCGCGACGAGTCCTGGTCGCTCGAGGACGGCATCGTCAAGGAGGGCAGCGCCAGCATCGAGCAAGGCGTCGGCGTGCGTGCGCTGGCCGGTGAGAAGACGGGCTTCGCCTACTCGGACGAGATCCTGCCCGCTGCGCTCGAAGAAGCCGCGCTCGCGGCGCGTGCGATTGCCGCTGCGGGAGCGACGGCACGGGTGCCTGTGCTGCGACGCAGCGCCGGCCACACGCTCTATGCGCCGATCGATCCGGTGGGCTCCTTGTCGGACGACGATAAGGTGCGTTGGCTCGAGCGCGTCGATCGCGAGACGCGCCGCATCGATCCGCGGATCGTGCAGGTCATGGCTTCGGTGTCGTCGAGCTTCGAGGTCGTGCTGTTGGCCGATGTCGACGGTACCTATGCGGCCGACGTGCGACCGCTCGTGCGCTTCAACGTCTCGGTGATCGCCGAGCGCGAGGGTCGTCGCGAAGTGGGTTTCGCCGGCATGGGCGGACGCTACTCGCTCGCCGAGCTCGTCGCGGGTGATCGTCCGCTTGCGCTCGGACGCGAGGCGGCGCGTCAGGCGCTCGTCAACCTCGAGGCGATTCCAGCGCCGGCGGGCAGTACCACCGTGGTGCTCGGTGCGGGCTGGCCGGGCATTTTGCTGCATGAGGCCATCGGTCACGGTCTCGAGGGCGACTTCAATCGCAAGGGCACTTCGGCGTTCAGCAATCGGATTGGCGAGCGTGTGGCCGCGGAGCACTGCACGGTGGTCGACGACGGGACGCTCTCGGCGCGTCGCGGCTCGCTCAACATCGATGATGAGGGCACGCCGACTCGCTGCACGACGCTCATCGAGAACGGCATCCTCAAGGGTTATTTGCAGGACAAGATGAACGCGCGCCTGATGGGTACGCAGTCGACCGGCAACGGGCGGCGCGAGTCCTTTGCGCACATGACGCTGCCGCGCATGACCAACACCTACATGCGTCCTGGTCCACACGATCCAGCGGAGATCATCGCTTCGGTCGAGCGCGGCATCTACGCGGTCAATTTCGGCGGCGGTCAGGTCGACATCACCTCGGGCAAGTTCGTGTTCTCGGCGAGCGAGGCATATCTGATCGAGAACGGTCGGCTCGGTGCGCCGATCAAGGGTGCTACGTTGATCGGCAACGGACCCGATGTGCTCACTCGCGTCTCGATGGTCGGCAACGACCTCAAGCTCGACGATGGCATCGGTACCTGCGGCAAGGAAGGCCAGAGCGTGCCGGTTGGCGTCGGCCAGCCGACGCTGCGCATCGACGGACTTACGGTCGGCGGAACGGGTTGAGCGCGGCGCTCGGCGGATCGATCCGCCGCAGCAATGTCCGCGCCAGCGCATCACGTCGTGCCGCGGTGGGAGCAAGCAGCGTGAGATGACCGACCTTGCGGCCCGGGCGCGGTGTCTTCCCGTAGTCGTGCCAGTGCAGTTCGGGTAGCCCAAGGAATTCTTTGCGCGCCGGCAACTCGCCGATCAGGTTGAGCATCGCGGCGTGGCCCCGGGCGGTGGTTGCGCCGAGCGGCAGCCCGAGAATGGCGCGCAGATGATTCTCGAACTGGCTGGTCGCTGCGCCCTCGATGGTCCAGTGTCCCGAGTTGTGGACTCGCGGGGCGGTTTCGTTGGCGAGCAGCTGACGTCCACGAACAAAGAATTCGATGTTCAATACGCCCTGATAGCGATAGTGTTCGAGCACGCGCTGCAGGTAGGTCTCCGCCCGCCGTTGCAGCTGCGGTGCGCTCCAGGGCGCGCGAGTGAGGCGCAGGATCCCGTCGCGATGCAGATTGCAGTTCAGCGGGTAGATCACGATCTCGCCCTGCCGATTACGTGCCCCGATGATCGAAACCTCGTAATCGAAGGGTACGAATTCTTCGTAGATGAGCGGCGCACCGCGTAGCCGCTCAAGTGCGCGCATCCCATCCTCGACTGTGCGCACCACGGCCTGCCCCTTGCCGTCGTAACCGAGGCGTCGCGTCTTGAGCACGCCCGGCAGACCGATCTGCCGCAGCGCCCGCGTTAGGCTGCGCGCGTCATCCACGGCCGCATAGCGCGTGGTGGGGATCGCAAGCTTGCCGAAAAGTTTTTTCTCGGCGATCCGATCCTGCGATATGGCGAGCGCTGCGAGCGGCGGCGCGATGGACGTCGCGCGACCGAGCGCGCGCAAACTTTCGAGCGAGATGTTCTCCCAGTCGAAAGTGAGTACTTCGCTGCGCCTCGCGAGTTCGCGCAGCAGCTTCTGATCGGTGAATTCGCCGATGAGGGTTGGTGCGACCTGTACAGCTGGGGTGTCGGCGCTGCGGTCGAGGAAAAGAAAATCGAGACCGAGCGGATAACCGGCGAGCGCCAGCATGCGCCCGAGCTGTCCGCCACCGATGATGCCAACGGTCATGCGGGCGTTGGTCAGCTTGCGCGCGGGTCCGGCTGTTCGAGCACGGCGGCGGTCTGTTGTGCGCGACGCGCCTTGAGTGCGCGATCGATCGCCGGGTCGGCGAGCGCCAGGATGGCGGCAGCAGTGAGTGCGGCGTTGGTGGCGCCGGCGACGCCGATGGCGAAGGTCGGCACTGGCACGCCGGCGGGCATCTGCACGATCGACAGCAGAGAATCGAGCCCGTTGAGCGCTTTTGATTGGACCGGGACGCCGAGCACCGGCAGTGTGGTCTTGGCGGCAAGCATACCGGGCAGATGCGCTGCGCCGCCGGCGCCCGCGATGATGATCTTCAGGCCTCGCGCTTCGGCGGTGGTTGCGTAGTCGAACAACAGGTCCGGTGTGCGGTGCGCCGAGACGACGCGCACCTCGTGCGCTACGCCAAGACTTTCGAGCGTCTCGGCGGCTGGACGCATCGTGTCCCAGTCGGAGCGCGAACCCATGACGATGCCGACGACCGCTTTCATCGCGCGATGATAGCGATAAACCCCGCCGATTTCAGCGCAGGGCGGCGAGTGCGTCTTCGATGGCGAGGAGATCCGTCTCGCGCATCAGCTTGCCGATGTACTGTTTTTGACGGGCGAGGCCGCCCCGAGCCTTGATGCGTCGGGCCTCGCGGATGGCATCGCGCAGCGTCTCGGGCAGAGGGATGCGTGCAAGATCGCTTTCCTTGAGTGCGATGAGTCGCTCGCCGAGCGCCTGCGCGGCATGTGCCGCGCGCTTGCGCGCGCTTTTGCTGGGTCGTTCCGCATCCTGCTCCGCCTCCTCGCCGGATGGGGGGGTGATCTGCAGGCCGGTACGCTCATCGACGAGGTCGTCCGCTTTCGGGTATCTGGGGTAACGCGACATGGCTACAATTCTGCCCCATGTCGCAGCAAGTTGATCCGGCGCGCATCCCCGAACTCGAAACGATCGTCAGCCAGGCGCTCGCCGAAGCACGGCGCTGCGGGGCTTCGCAGGCCGAGGCGGATGCCAGTCTCTCGAAGGGTCTCAACGTGACCGTTCGCTTGGGCGAGGTCGAGACCGTGGAATACCAGCGCGATCGGGCCCTCGGCGTCACCGTGTATTTCGGCACCCGCAAGGGTTCGGCGAGCACCGCTGATCTGTCGGTAACCTCGGTTCGCGAGACGGTGGAGAAGGCCTGCGCGATCGCAAGCTATACCGCGATGGATGATTGCGCGGGACTCGCCGATCCCGCTCTGCTCGCCAGCGACTTCCCCGACCTGCAGCTCGATTTTCCCTGGGAGATCACGCCGGAGGCGGCCGTGGAGCTCGCGCGCGAGTGCGAGTCGGCGGGGCTCGCCGTCGATGCGCGGCTCGGCAATTCCGAAGGTGCCAGCGTCGGCAGCCAGCGTGGCGTGCGCGTGTATGGCAACAGTCATGGTTTTCTGGCCGGCGACTGCTCGACCAGTCATTCGCTCAGCTGCGTGCTGCTCGCGCAGCACGACGAGGACATGCAGCGCGATTATTGGTACAGCTCCGCGCGTGATCCGCGCGATCTCGAGCCTGCGCTGCAAGTGGGTCGCATCGCCGGCCACCGGGCAATTGCGCGGCTCGGGGCGCGACGATTGCCGACCGGCAAGGCACCGGTGGTGTTTGCGCCGGAAGTGGCGCGCGGTTTCATCGGCCATTTCATTGGCGCGATTCGCGGTGGTGCGCAGTATCGCAAGGCGAGTTTTCTGCTTGGGTCCGCCGGGCAGCAGATTTTTCCGGCCTGGGTACAAATGCACGAGCGGCCGTTTCTGCCTAAGGCCTTCGCGAGTGCCGCGTGGGACGGCGAGGGCGTGCGTACCCGTGATCGCGAGCTCGTACACGACGGCGTACTCGACGGTTATCTGCTCGGCAGCTACAGCGCGCGCAAGCTCGGCTTGCAGAGCACGGGCAATGCGGGTGGCTTGCACAATCTGCTGGTCGACCCCTCGCCGGGCGCGACCGATCAAGCGGCACTGCTACGGCAAATGGGTCGCGGCCTGCTCGTCACCGAGTCGATGGGGCAGGGCGTTAACGGCGTGACCGGCGATTACTCGCGTGGCGCGACCGGTTTCTGGGTGGAGGATGGCGTCATTGCCTACCCGGTCCACGAGATCACCATTGCCGGCAATCTCAAAGATTTGTATTGCAACCTCATCGCCATCGGCACCGACATCGACTTGCGCGGCGGCGTACGCACGGGCTCGCTCCTCGTCGAGGGCTTTACGATCGCGGGCCAGTGAGTCGGGTCAGCGCCTCGCGGTATTTTTTGCTGGTGCGGTCGATGATCTCGGCCGGCAGGGTGGGACCTGGAGCTTTCTTGTCCCAATCGAGCGTCTCGAGGTAATCGCGTACGAACTGCTTGTCGAAGGAGGGTGGGCTCACGCCGACCTGATACGTATCCGCGGGCCAGAAGCGCGAGGAATCAGGGGTCAGTACTTCGTCGATCAGCACGAGTTGTCCCTCGGCATCGACGCCGAATTCGAACTTCGTATCGGCGATGATGATGCCGCGCTCGCGTGCATGGGCAGCGGCGAAATCATAGAGGGCGAGCGAAGTGTCGCGCACCTGCGCGGCGAGTCGAGCACCGAGCAGCGCCTCGACCTCGGCATAAGAAATGTTTTCGTCATGCTGACCCGCCGGGGCTTTGCTCGCCGGCGTGAAGATCGGCTGTGGCAGCCGCTCCGCGAGCTGCAAGCCTGCGGGCAGGGCGATACCGCACACTGCCCCCGTGCGTTGATAATCCTTCCAGCCCGAGCCGATGAGGTAGCCGCGCACCACGGCCTCGACCGGCAAGGCCTTGAGGCGGCGCACGATGATGGCACGACCCTCGAGCAGCGCACGCTCGTCCGGGTCGAGCGGCAGACCTTCTAGCGTTCGATTCGAGAGCTGATTCGGCACGATCGGCCGCGTGTGCCGGAACCAGAAATCGGAAATCTCGGTGAGTACTTGCCCCTTGTACGGAATCGGATCCGGCAAGACCACATCGAAGGCAGAGAGCCGGTCGGTGGTGACGATGAGCATGTGATCGGCATCGACTTCGTAGATATCGCGCACCTTGCCCGTGTGCAACCGGCGCAAATGACGCAGTGCCGTGGTGTGTACGGTCCGGATTTCGTCCACCCTCGCTCCCATGGTTGCCGGCCGGCGGCCGCGCGTTGTCAGTGTTGCTAGTATTGCAGCATGGAGTGGGGCGGGAAACTCGTCGGTGGTGCCGTCGGCTTGCTGGTTGCTGGCCCTGTGGGCGCGGCGCTCGGTGTGTTGGCCGGTCATCTGGTCGACGACAAGGTCGCGAGCACCCGCAATGGCAAACGGCCGACCGCCAAGCGCTCCTCCACAGAGAGCGGCCGGGCCGGCGTAGAGAGCGGCGGTGCCGGACGGGCGGGCGAGAGCGTGCGCCGCTCGAGTCGAGTGCATCACGTCGAGGACACCGATCCGTTTGCCGCCGATGCGGAGGGTGGGGTGCGCGAGGGCGATGGCGAGGAATCGCCGACAGTCGAAAATCCCGAAGCCGTCGCCGAGCAGTTTTTTCAGACCACCTTCGAAGTGATGGGTCACGTCGCCAAATGCGACGGCCGCGTTTCCGAAAACGATATTCGTGCGGCGCGCGCGGTGATGAAGGATTTCTCGCTCGATGAATCGCAGATCGCGCGGGCCATCGGCAATTTCAATCGCGGCAAGAGCGCTGATTACGAACTTCAGCGCGCCGTGATGCTGCTGCGCCGCACCTGCGCAGGCCGACCTGATTTGCTGCGTACCTTCCTCGAGATCCAGGTGCGAGTAGCCATTGGTGGCTCCGATCTGCAGGGGCCTGCGCGGCCACTGCTTACCCGCATGGCTGCCATGCTCGGGGTGGGCGGTCTCGAGTTCGCACAACTCGAGACTGTATTGCGTATCCGCTATCGGGCGCGCGGCAATCGCGGCGATGCAGCGGACTGGAATCGCCCGGGTAGCGGCGCCGGCGCCGAGCGGCCGGCCAGCGACGCACCCGGCGAGCGCACGCAGCGCACTCGGCGCAGTGGTGACGGAGGCAGCGAGCGCGGTTCGCGGCGGCGCGCCGAGGAGCAGGAGAGCGGCCCTCGCGGTCCTTCGACCTCGGGCACGCGCATGACGCTGCAGGAGGCTTATCAAGTACTCGGCGTGCTGCCGGGCACTGCGATGGGCGAGATCACGCGCGCGTACCGTCGACAATTGTCGCGGCATCATCCCGATAAGCTGAAGGCCAACGGCCTGCCTGAGTCGATGCTCGCCTTTGCGCAGCAGCAGACGCAACTCGTCATCGAAGCGTTCAACATCATCCGCGAATCGCGGGGAGAGTCACCGTGACCTTGAGCCGCCTCGCACCCTGGATTGCACCTTCCATTCTTTCGGCCGATTTCGCCCGCCTCGGCGCCGAGGTCGAAGCCGTGCTCGAGGCGGGCGCCGATCTCATTCACTTCGACGTGATGGACAATCACTACGTGCCCAACCTCACCGTGGGTCCGCTGGTATGCGAGGCGCTGCGTCGCCACGGTATCGTGGCGCCCATCGATGTGCATCTGATGGTGCGTCCAGTGGATCGTCTCGTGGTGGATTTTGCGCGTGCGGGCGCAACGTGGATCACGTTTCATCCGGAGGCGAGCGAGCACGTCGATCGTACGATCGGCCTGATTCGTGAGCACGGCTGCCGACCTGGTCTCGTGCTGAATCCGGCGACACCGCTGAGTTGGCTCGACCATACGCTCGACAAGATCGACATGGTGCTCGTGATGTCGGTCAATCCGGGTTTTGCCGGGCAGGCCTTCATACCGCAGTCACTCGCCAAGCTGCGAGCCCTGCGCGAACGCATCGACGCCGCGGGGCGCGAGATTCGTCTCGAGGTGGACGGCGGCATCAAGGTCGATAACATCGCAGCGGCTGCCGCCGCCGGCGCCGATACCTTTGTTGCCGGCTCGGCAATCTTCGGCAGGGCCGATTACGCTGCGACGGTACGTGCCATGCGCGAGGCCATCGCCGGCGCGGCCTGACTCGAGGCGTGCGTGCCGGCTGCCGCGTTCAGCAGGCGCGCGGGGCGCATGCCGAGCATGACGATGGTCTTGCCGTTGGCGCGCAGCGTGCCTTGCTCCTCGAGCGTCTTCAGTACGCGTCCCGCCATTTCGCGCGAGCAACCGACCAATCGCGACAGCCCCTGACGCGAGACACGGATCTGCATGCCCTCTGGATGGGTCAGTGCATCCGGTTGTTCGCACAATTCGCCAAGCGCTTGCAGAATGCGGCCACTGACGTCGATGAACGCGAGGTCACGCAGCTTGCGCGTGGCGCGCTCGAGCCTTGAGGCGAGCTGCGCTGCGAGCTCGAGTGCAAGCACGGGATCGGTCGCTGCGACCTGGCGGAAGCGCGAGTACGCCATCTCGGCGATTTCGGTGCGGCCGCGAGCGCGCACATAAGCGCCGCGCCCCGGAGTCGATTCGAGCAGACCCATTTCGCCAAAGAATTCACCTTTGCCGAGATAGGCGAGCACCAGCTCCTTGCCGTGCTAATCCTCGATGAGTACCTCCACCGAACCCGTGAGCACGTAGAACAGCGCATCCGGTGCTTCGCCCGAGCGGATCAGCAGGGTGCGCGAGGGCACCACGCGGCGCGGGCATTGCTCGAGGAAGCGCTGCATCGGTGAGGCGGCGATACGGGGCTTCGTCTGGATGGCGTTCATGGGCGGAACCTCTCGCGTTGATCAGAGCCAATAACTGGTGTTCGTCATGACGCTTGCGGTAGTCCGCATCGCCGTTTGCACGGGAGGTGGGAGATCGACGCCGCCGGCCGCGCGGGCGGCCGAGCCGTGCGCGATCTCGTCGGCACGCATCTGCTCGAGTACAGCCCTGCTGCGGGTATCGCCCGCGGGCAGCTTCTCGAGGTGCGAGTCGATGTGGCCTTCCACCTGTCGCTCGGTTTCGCTGACGAAACCGAGACTGACTGCATCGCCAGCGACCGCCGCTGCGGCGCCGATTGCGAATGAACCTGCGTACCAGAGCGGGCCGAGCACGCTCGGGCGCGAACCGAGTTCGCGCAGGCGCTGGTCGCACCACGCGAGGTGATCGGCTTCCTCGCGGGCGGCACGCAACAACATGTCGCGAACCTCGGGTCGCCGTGCGAAGGCCGCCTGCCCGTGATAGAGGGCTTGGGCGGCGACTTCGCCGGCGTGGTTGACGCGCATGAGGCTGGCCGCTGCACGTTTCTCTGCGGAGGTCAGGGTGGCATCGGCCGTGGCGAGCGCCGGTCGCGGCATGGGGCGGGCCGCGGTCGGCGTCGCGAACACGGATCGCAGGGCGCGGTCCACGCTGACGAGCAGGTTGTCGATGGGGCTGTTTGTACTCATGGCTCATAATATCTCGGCATTCCGAGGTTCAACTTTAGGACGTCGATCCGGCCGCATGGTCCTTGCGGTGCCGTCAGCCGGTTTCAACCTGTCCCACTGGGAGTAACGGCCGGGGCGGGCAGATCTTGAGGGGCTTGAGAGGGCGGTCCTCGGGGGCGGTCCAGCCGCTCCGATTGGCCACTTTGCAGGGGGGTTTTGCAAAGCGGGGTCAGCTTCAGTAAACTCGCGGCCCTTTTTCGGGACTCGGCGCACCGCCCCTTTCCGGGGTCTTTCGGCGACGAGCGGAGACAACTGATGAGCACGGTGTTTGCAAAGCCCGCGACCGTTCGCGGCGACTGGTACGTGGTGGATGCCAAGGGCAAGACCTTGGGCCGCCTCGCCTCTGAAATCGCGCTGCGCCTCAAGGGCAAGCACAAGGCGGATTACAGCCCGCATGTGGACATGGGCGATCACATCATCGTGGTCAACGCAGAGCAGATCCATGTCACCGGCGCCAAGCTCAGCGACAAGATCTACTACCACCACACCGGTGCCATCGGCGGCATCAAGTCGATCGCCCTCGAGAAACTCCTCAAGGAACATCCCGAGCGCGTGATCCAGTTCGCCGTCAAGGGCATGTTGCCGAAGACCATCCTCGGCCGCCGGATGTACCGCAAGCTGCATGTGTTCGCGGGTGACAAGCATCCGCACTCTGCTCAGCAGCCCAAGCCCCTCAACGTCTGACCGATCAGTCCACGCGACTCCGACAGGAACCAGTAAAGATGCCCTCCACCAATTACGGCACCGGCCGGCGCAAGACCTCCACCGCCCGAGTGTTCCTCAAGCCGGGCAACGGCAAGATCACGATTAACGCGCGCACCATCGCGAATTTCTTCGGTCGCGAGACCGGCCGCATGATCGTCCGTCAGCCGCTCGAGCTCACCGAGACGCTGGGTCGGTTCGACGTCGATGTGACGGTTGCGGGCGGTGGCATCACCGGCCAAGCCGGCGCCATCCGTCAGGGCATCACGCGTGCACTCATTGAATACGATGAGACGCTGCGTCGTCCGCTGCGTGTCGCCGGTTTCGTCACCCGTGATGCCCGCGAAGTCGAGCGCAAGAAGGTCGGTCGTCGCAAGGCACGTCGCGGCCCGCAGTACTCGAAGCGCTGATATTTTGGTCGCCACGGACTGCCGTCACGGCCACCGGTTTTTGGGGGATCGTCTAGCGGTAGGACAACGGACTCTGACTCCGTTTACCTAGGTTCGAATCCTAGTCCCCCAGCCAAAAACGAAGGCCCGCAGCGATGCGGGCCTTCTTTTTTGTTTCGCTGTCGGGCGGCCGGATCGCGAAACTATCCGAGGCGACGAACGCCACCTGGACCACCGATGAGTACGACATCGGCGGCTCGCTTCGCGAACAACCCGACGGTGACCACGCCCGCGATGTCGTTGAGGGCGCTCTCGAGCGCCGGCGGATCGAGAATGCGCAAGCCGTGCACATCGAGAATCTGGTTGCCGTTATCGGTGAGTACGTTCTCGCGCCACATCGGTTGACCGCCGAGTTTCACGAGTTGTCGCGCGACATAGGAGCGCGCCATCGGAATCACTTCGACCGGCAGCGGAAACCTGCCGAGCACATCGACCTGCTTCGATTCATCGACGATGCAGACGAAGCGGCGCGATGCGGCGGCCACGATCTTCTCGCGCGTGAGGGCTGCACCACCACCCTTGATCAAGCGCCGATGCGCATCGGTTTCATCCGCGCCATCGATATAGAGCTCGAGATCGCCGGTCCGATTGAGATCGAGAACTTCGATGCCGGCGGCTCGCAGGCGTGCGGTCGACGCCTCGGAGCTCGACACCGCGCCGCGCAGCCGCTGTCGTCGCGATGCGATTTCGTCGATCAAGTGGTTGACGGTGGAGCCCGAGCCGATGCCGACGATCATCTCTTCTTCGATGAACTGCAGCGCTGCACGGGCTGCTGCGAGCTTGCCGTTGATGGCGTCAGACATTGCATTTTCTCCGGGAAAAACCGTTGCTGGAGCCACAAACGAAGATGCCCGCTTGCGCGGGCATCGACGTTTTTTCAGAAGACGGCGGGTGGGATTTTGGTCTCACCCGCCGAAGATTCCAGAGGAACCTTACTTCTTCTTGGCGGCTTTCTTCTTAGCTTTCGCTTTCGCCTTCTTCTTGGCCTTAGCCATGGTATGTCTCCAGTTACGGGTTAGTCCGAGGTCGAGTATATACACGCGATTGCAAAAAACAAGCAAGGGGGTCTTCCAAAAACTCGCGCGCGATGTTCTCGCGACTGTCGCGCGTGGTGCTTACGCCGGGGGATCGAACACCCGTTATCTACTGCAGCGACAAAATGAATTGCCAATCTGACTCGCTCAACGGTGTGATCGACAGACGATTGCCGCGCTTGAGGATCTGCAGGTCGCGCAGTTTTCCCGCCGCGTGCGTGCGCAGCTCATCGAGCGAAATCACTCGGGAAAAACGCTGTTCGAGGCGCACATCGACCATGTACCAGCGCGGCTTGTCGGACGTTGATGCAGGATCGTGATGGTCATGCTGCGGATCGAAAGCGGTCGAGTCGGGATAGCCGCGCTTGACGACTTTCATTACGCCGACAACGCCCGGCACCTCGCAACTCGAGTGGTACATGAAAGCAAGATCGCCGACCGCTAACTGGTCACGCAGCATGTTGCGCACCTGAAAGTTGCGCACGCCATCCCAACAGGTGGTGCGTTTCGGCGCTCGCGCGAGATCATCGATGGAGAACGTCGAGGGTTCGGTTTTCATCAGCCAGTAGTTCATGGTTGCGCTCCGCGGAAAAACCTTATGCCTTGCTCGGTGACTACTGCATCGAGGGCGACGTCGGTGCGCGACGCTTCGATCGCCGCGACTTCCTGATGAGCGTAGGCGAGACCGACCAGTAACGGGCCGCGCCAGTGACGACGTCGACGTCGAAAGGCGAGCGCACGATCGTAGAAGCCTGCGCCCATGCCGAGCCGGTTGCCGCAGGCATCGAAGCCGAGGAGTGGCACAAAAATGATCTCGAGGAAGGCGGCTGTCTCGCGTGCTGCCGTGGCAGGTTCGGCGATGCCGTAACGATTGCGGCGCTGATGTGGCCCGATCGGCGAGAAGGTCATGCGTCTCGCACGCAGGCTTTCGAGCCGAGGAAAATAGGGCCGGCAACGGCGTCGACCGATGAGTTCGAGCAACGGTGTAGTATCGAGCTCATCGCCGAGCGCCGCATAGAGACCGATGCGCCGATCTGGCATCAGCCAGTGCGTGCCAGCGATCCAGCGGGCGATCTGCAGGGCGGCGGCGCGACGTTGCCGCGGCGGAATGGCTGCGCGCGCTGCACGCAGACCCTTGCGCAGTGCGCGACGATCGTTCACGGCCACTCCCCCCCCCGGGAAGAATTCGAGACGTCACCCGCCTGTGCCGGTGTGAACCGTTGCTCTCGACACAGAGCAACAAGTGGGGCGGACTACGTCAGGTAAGGCTTTCCGCTCGAGGGCGGACATGCACAGTGCTGACAGCAAGCCCTGATGCCCCTGGGCGTTCCAACTTAGGGTCGAGAGGTAACCCGATCCACTATCGAACACCGCAGGCGACGCAAAGCCACTCTACACCAGCGGCACAGGACTGAACACGCGATGCAGCGCGTATCGCGCCGCGCTCAGAGTTCTTGTTGACGGCCGCGCGCGAGCGCGCCGTCGATGCGTTCGCGCAAGGCGCGCACTCGACCGCCGATCTCACCGTCGGTACGACGGTTCGTCTCTTGTACCTTCAGGAGTTCGTTGGCGAGGTTGAGCGCCGCCATGACGGCGATGCGATCGAGGCCCACAACCTTGCCGCTGTCGCGGATCTCGCGCATCTTGGCATTGAGAAACTCTGCGGAATCGAGCAGCGCAGAGCGTTCTTCGTGCGGGCAGGCGACGAGATATTCTTTCTCGAGGATGCGGATGCTGACGCGCGCCGCGTCTTTTTCGGTGCTGCTCATGAGCCGTTCTCCAGAGTCTTGAGGCGGCCGATCATGGCCTCGACACGGGTGCGTACCTGTTCGTTGCGCTGCATGAGCGAGGCGCGCTCGGTGGAAAGGCTGTCCTGGCGCTGCCGCAGCGCGCGGTTCTCTTCGTGCAACGCACCGAGCGTACCGAGCAATTCGTCGATTTGCTTCTCGAGGCGGCGGATCTCCGCCTCGAGTCCGTTGCGCTCGCTGGCCTTGTCGTTCATGGGGAAAATTATAGGCCGGGCGAAGCGCCGATCAATGGAGAGTGGCCGTCTTTGGCATAATTCGCTCATGTCGGAACCCGAGTATCGTGAAATCGAGTTGCAACTGGCCGGGTCGCGGGCGCTCACCGACCTGCCCGAGGCACATGGCACCTTGGCAGGTGCGCTCTGCTCCACTGATCGGCTGACCCTGCAGGACTGGCTGCGCGAGATCTTTCCCGATGGCGCCGCCGGCTCGGCTGAGACACCGCTGCTCGCCGTGTTCGAGTGGACGCGGCATGTGCTGCGCTCCGGGCAACTCGAATTCCAGTTGCTTTTGCCGGGCGACGACGAGCCGGTCGACGTGCGTGCCGCGGCGCTAGGACAGTGGTGTCAGGGATTTTTGTATGGACTCGGTTCGAACCCGATTCCCGACATCGAACGTTTGCCGCCGGAAGTCGCAGAAATCGTACGCGATCTGACGACGCTGACGCAGATCGGTGTCGATGAAGCGGAGCCCGCGGACAACAACGAAAACGCCTATGCAGAGCTGGTCGAGTTCGTGCGCATCGGTGTGCAGTTGCTGCATGACGAGTTGGCGGGTTTCCGCGAAGCCGTTGGCGGCGAAGACGACGAGGACGGCAGACCCATTGCGCTCCACTAAGGCCAAATCTGTGGCCACCAAACTTGTGGCATCGCCGTCATCGCCGCCATCGCCCATCGGTCGAGACGAATTTGCGCGGCGCCGTCGGCAGTTGATGAAGTCGATGGGTCGCGACGCGATCGCGGTCATTCCCGCAGCGCCCGTGCAATGGCGCAACAACGACGTCGAGCATGCTTACCGACAAGACAGCAACTTTCATTACCTCACGGGCTTTCCCGAGCCCGAGGCGGTGGCGGTGTTGGTGCCGGGTCGGCCGCAAGGCGAATATCTGCTGTTCTTGCGCGAGCGTGATCCGCAGCGCGAAACCTGGGATGGGCGACGTGCGGGACCCGCGGGCGCGCGGCGGGACTATGGCGCCGACGACGCTTTTCCGATCGGCGATATCGACGAGATCCTGCCCGGGCTGATGGAGGGTCGGGCGAAGATTTTCTATACCGTGGGTGTCAATCGCGAGTTCGACCAACGTGTCGTCGGTTGGGTGAATGGCTTGCGCGCCCAAGCGAAACACGGTCGTCATGCGCCGCACGAGATGGTCGCGCTCGAGCACGTGTTGCATGAGATGCGACTCTTCAAGAGCCGTGGCGAACTCGAGCAGATGCGCGAGGCCGCGCGTATTGCGGCGCGCGCGCATGTGCGTGCCATGCGCTTTTGCGCGCCGGGTCGATACGAGTACGAAGTAGCCGCCGAGATCCAGCACGAGTTTCTGCGCGCGCGTGCCTGCACATCCTATCTGCCCATCGTGGGTGGCGGCGCCAACGGCTGCATCCTGCACTACCGCGAAAATGCCTCGGTGTTACGCGACGGTGAACTGCTGCTGATTGACGCAGGGTGCGAATACGAAACCTATGCGTCGGACATCACGCGTACGTTTCCGGTGAACGGTCGCTTCACGCCGGCGCAGCGTGCCGTGTACGAAGTCGTGCTCGAAGCGAATCGCGCCGCGATCGAGGCCGTGCGTCCGGGGCACGACTGGAACCGTCCGCACGAAGTCGCCGTACAGGTGTTGACGGCCGGTATGGTGCGCCTCGGGTTGTTGAAGGGCCGTGTGCCCGCGCTGGTCAAATCCTTGGCCTATCGGCGGTTCTACATGCACAAGACCGGTCATTGGCTAGGCATGGATGTGCATGACGTCGGCGATTACAAGATCGGCGAGGTTTGGCGACCGCTCGAGCCGGGTATGGTGCTGACCATCGAACCGGGTTTGTATATTCCGCCCGGTACACGCGGTATTCCCGCCGAGTTTCGCAACCTCGGCATCCGCATCGAGGACGATGTGCTGGTGACGGCGGGTGACCCAGAAGTGTTGACCGATGGCGTGCCCAAAGATATCGAGGCCATCGAGGCGGTGATGGCCGCGTGAACGTCGATGTCGCCATCGTCGGGGGTGGATTGGTCGGTGCGAGCCTCGCGGTTGCACTTGCGCCCACGGGACTCAAGGTCGCCTTGATCGAGGGCGTGGCGCCCGACGCTGCTGCGCAGCCGAGCTTCGATGATCGCACCACGGCACTCGGCAACGGCACGCGGCGCAGTTTCGAGGCGCTTGGGCTTTGGTCGCATATTGCGCCACAGGCTGCGCCCATTCGGCGTATCCACGTCTCTGATGCCGGTCGTTTCGGCTTCGCTCGGCTGGCTGCGGCAGAGCATGGCATCGAGGCGTTTGGCTATGTGGTGACCAATCGCGTGCTGGGCACTGCGCTGCGCGGAGCGCTCGCCGAGCTCGCCGAACTCGAGCTGCGCATGCCCGCGCAATGCACTGCCGTGTCACTGGGCGAACACGCGGTGACGGTGCACACCGAGCCTGTGGCAACGCCGCTGCAGGCGCGACTCGTCGTGGCGGCCGATGGCGCGCATTCGCGCGTGCGTGCGGCGGCGGGTATCGAGGCCGACCTCGAAGATTATCGGCAGGTCGCGATTGTCGCGCACGTGCGTGCTTCACGACCTGCGGACGGCACGGCCTACGAGCGCTTCACGCCGAGTGGGCCCTTTGCGGTGTTGCCTCTGCACGATGGCGCCTATGGCGTCTTCTGGACGCTTGAGTCTGCGCAGGCCGAGCGGGTGCTTGCGCTGCCTGATGCGGAATATCTCGCAGCCTTGCAGCAAGCCTTCGGGTGGCGTGCCGGACGCTTGCAACAGGTCGGACGGCGTAACGCTTATCCGCTAAAACTCAGCCGAGCGACCGAGGTCACCGGTTCGCGCATCGTGCTCATCGGCAACGCCGCACAGGGTCTGCACCCGGTCGCTGGGCAAGGATTCAACCTGGGGCTGCGTGATGCGGCGACGCTGGCGGAGCTCCTGGCCGAAACCGTCCGTCGCGATGGCGAGCAGGCGGATGTGGGAGCGTCGGCAGTGCTCGCCGAATTTGCCGCACGTCGTCGTGTTGATCGTGAGGGCGTAACGCGTTTCACCGATGGTCTCGTCAAGCTTTTCGGTGATACGCGCCCCGGCGTGCCTTTGCTGCGTGATCTCGGACTGCTGCTGTTCGATCTATCACCCACGGCCAAACAAGCGATGTCGCGACTCAGCTGGGGTTTCGGTGGGCGTATACCGCGTCTCGGCCGTGGCCTCGGTGTGATGACGCCATGAGGACGATCCAGTGACCGGCAGTGCGGCGATGCGCTTCGATGTGATCATCGTCGGCGGGGGTCCAGTCGGCGCGACGCTCGGCGCCTTGTTGGCTAGCGGAGCGGCGGGTGGTCGTCGACAGCGTGTGTTGCTGCTCGAGAAATCTTTGCCGACGGTTGCGCCGCAACCTGCGGGTCAGGATCTGCGTGCGTTTGCGCTGTCGCGCGCGAGCGAACGCATCCTCGACACCGCAGGCGCGTGGTCGCGATTGCTCGCCATGCCCGGCGCTGCGAATCCCTACGAGCGCATGCACGTCTGGCCGTCTTTCGCCGAGCCACGGGGCGATGGCTCGCTGACTTTTGATGCGGCTGAATTGGGCGAGCCCAATCTCGGCTGCATCGTGGCGAACGATGCGCTGCAGTACGCCGCGCTCGCGGCATTCGCCACCGCGGGGGGCGAGGCCCGTGTTGCCCAGTTGCACGACGTTTTGTTCGAGGCGCAGTCGGTTCGCCTGTTGAGCTCGGCGGGCGAGTTCAGCGCAAGACTCGTGGTGGGCGCCGATGGCGGCCGCTCGCTCGTGCGTCAGGCGGCCGGGCTCGGCACCGAATCGACGGACTATGGCCAACTGGCGATCGTCGCCAATGTGTCGAGCGCAGCATCACACGAACATACCGCCTGGCAGCGCTTCCTCGGCGACGGCACGCTCGCGCTGCTGCCCTTGGCATCGGGTGAGAGTTCGATCGTCTGGTCTGTGCCGCGTGCGCAGGCCGTGGCGTTGCTCGAGGCCTCGCCGGAGACGTTCGTTACGGAGCTCACCGCGGCGAGTGCCGGGGTGCTCGGACCCCTCGCCTTGGCAAGCGAGCGCCGCAGTTTTCCCCTGCGTCGCGTGGCTGCCGCGCAGTATGTGCGCGAGCGGTGCGCACTCGTGGGCGATGCGGCGCACACCGTGCATCCGCTTGCGGGACAGGGTGCGAACCTCGGCTTCCTCGATGCTGCGGCGCTCGCCGAGGTGCTCGCGGACGCGGCGGGTGAGGATCCGGGCGCCTTGCGCCTGCTGCGGCGCTACGAGCGCTGGCGCAAGAGCGACAACGAAGCGATGAGCCTGTCGATGTCGCTGCTCAACCGCTTTCTCGCATCAGGCGATGACCCGCTCGCAGCCTTGCTGCAGCGCGGCCTCGGCGTCGTCGGACGCAGCGCGCTGCTGCGTCGACCTTTCGCGGAGCGGGCGCTCGGCCTTGGCGGTGAATTGCCGCGCAGCGCGCGCAGCCTCTGATCCCGCAGGCGATCGCCGGTCAGACGATGCGGTCGATCTTGGCGGCGCAGATGAAATCGTTTTCGCTGAGTCCGCCGATCGCGTGGGTCGAATAGCGCAGCCGGCAATAGTTGTAACCGATGGCCAGATCCGGATGGTGATCCTCGACGTTGGCTACATGCGCGAGCGCATTGACGAAACTCATCGTGCGATGAAAATCTTTGAAAGCCCACTCGCGTTGCAGTTCGCGACCATCCGGCGAGAGACGCCAGTCGGACGAGAGTTGCCCCATCAAGCGTTCGCACTCCTCGCGTGACAGCGGCGGGACGCCGCCTTCGCAGGGCAGGCATTTGCGTTCGACCAGTGTGTCGTTGGCCATGATCAGTGCGCCTCCTTGGATTCGGTCTTGATTCGGTTGCCGCTCAGCCCGTCGTGCCGCTCAGCCCGTCGTGCCGCGCGGCGGGTAACGGCGCGCGACGTAGGCTTCGACCAGTTGCTGGAAATCTTCGGCGATGTGCTCACCCTTGAGCGTCACCGTCTTTTCGCCGTCCTCGTAGACCGGGGCCACGGGGCGCTCGCCGGTACCCGGCAGACTGATGCCGATGTTGGCGTGTTTGCTCTCGCCCGGTCCGTTCACCACACAGCCCATCACCGCCACGTTCATCATCTCGACGCCTTCGTAGTGCTTGCGCCACTCGGGCATACGGTGACGGATGTGGCTCTGGATGGACTTGGCGAGTTCCTGGAAATAGGTGCTGGTGGTACGGCCACAGCCGGGGCAGGCGATCACCATCGGCACGAACGAACGCAGTCCCATGGTCTGCAGGATTTCCTGCGCGACGATCACTTCCTGGGTGCGATCACCGTTCGGTTCCGGCGTGAGCGAGACGCGGATGGTGTCACCGATGCCTTGCTGCAGCAGCACGCCGATCCCGGCGGTCGAGGCGACGATACCCTTGCTGCCCATGCCGGCCTCGGTGAGACCAACATGCAGCGGATAGTCACAGCGGGCCGCGAGGTCGGTGTAGATCGCGATCAGATCCTGCACACCGCTGACTTTGGCCGAGAGTACGATCGCCTCATGCGGCTGGCCGAGTTCTTCGGCACGCTGGGCGCTTTGCAGACAAGATTCGACCACGGCCGCGCGCATTACCTCATTCGCAGTACGCGGATTGGGTGAGGCGTTGTTCTCGTCCATCATGCGCGTCAGCAGGTCGGAATCGAGACTGCCCCAGTTGACGCCGATGCGCACCGGCTTGCGGTAGCGACAGGCGACTTCGATCATCTCGGCGAACTGCGGATCGCGTTTGCTGCCGCGACCCACGTTGCCGGGATTGATGCGGTATTTGGCGAGCGCTTCGGCGCAGGCCGGATGGGCCTTGAGCAACTTGTGCCCATTGAAGTGAAAGTCACCGATCAAAGGCACGGTGATGCCTTCGCGATCGAGACGCTCGCGGATATGCGGCACAGCTGCGGCGGCTTCCTCGGTGTTGACGGTGACCCGCACGAGTTCGGAGCCGGCGCGGGCCAGCGACCGAACTTGCGACACGGTCGATTCGATATCCGCCGTATCCGTGTTGGTCATCGATTGCACGACGATCGGCGCGCTGCCGCCGACCTTCACGCCGCCCACCGTGGCGGACACACTACGACGACGCGGCATCATTGACCCGACTCCTTTTGCGCATCAATCCACTCGCGCACCAGCGCCGACAATGATTCGAGCGGTACGGCGCCGTTATCGAGCACGGCGTCGTGGAATTGCCGGATGTTGAAACGCTCGCCGAGTTTCGCTTCCGCCTCGCGGCGCAGCTGGATGATGTGCAGTTGACCGATCTTGTAGGCGAGCGCCTGTCCGGGCCATGAAATGTAGCGATCCACTTCGTTGACGATATCGGCTTCGGTCTTTGCGGCGTTATCTTTGAAGTAGTCGATCGCTTGCTGCCGACTCCAGCCCTTGGCGTGCAGGCCGGTGTCCACCACGAGACGTACGGCACGCCACATGTCATACGTCAGTTGACCGAACTTGGAGTAGGGGTCTTGATAAAGGCCGAGCTCCTCGCCGAGGCTCTCGGAATAGAGTGCCCAGCCTTCGATGAAGGCCGTGTAGCCGGCATTGCGGCGAAACTCGGGCAGGCTGCGCTGCTCCATGGCGAGCGCGATCTGCAGATGATGTCCGGGCACGGCTTCGTGCACCGACAGTACTTCCATCTCGTATTTCGGGCGTACTTCGGGACGGTAGAGATTGACGTAGTAATAGCCGGGTCGCGTGCCGTCGGCCGCGGGACCCTGATAGTAGGCGGTGGTGGTATTCGGTGCGCTCGTCATCGGGATGGCCCGCACACCGTACGGCGTCCGCGGCAGCTTGCCGAACAGACGCACGAGGTTCGGGTCGATGCGCTTCGAGACGGCAAGATAACCCTCGAAGAGTTCCTGCGACGACTTGTAATAGAACTGCGGATCAGTGCGCAGGAAAACAAAGAATTCTTGCAGAGATCCCTTGAAGCCCACTTGATCCTTGATGGCCAGCATCTCGCTGCGGATGCGCTGTACCTCGGCAAGACCAATGGCGTGGATCTCATCGGCGGTGAGTTTGGCATCGGTGGTGTGATAGGCGATGCGCTCCGCGTAATACTCGGCGCCTTCAGGCGTGCCCGAGATGCCGACGCTCTGGCGGGTCGCGGGCAGGTAGCGCTCGGTGAAGGCGCGGGTGAAGCGCGCGTAGGCGGGCAACACCACGCGACCGACGGCGTCACGACCGGCGCTGGCTAGACGCTCGCGGGTTGCCGCATCGAAGTCTTCGGGAAATCGCTTGAAGGGTGCGTAAAACGGGCTGTCCTCGGGCCGCGCGACGTTCTGCAGCGCGAGTTGCGGCACGATGCGCTCCATGATCACCCGCGGTTGTGTGCGTCCTTCGGCCACCGCCAGATCGAGCAAGGCAATATGTTGATCGATCAGCGTGCCAACCGCCTCGAGCCGCTTGATCCAGTCCTTGAAATCTTTGAGCCGACGGAACTCCAGCAGTTCGGTGATCTCGTGCAGCGTCTGGATGCCGCCCTGGTGGTTGATCGAATAGAGATAGGGCTTGAACTGCCAGCCGCGCAGGCGTTGCTCGTACTCGCGTTTGAGGAGCGCGTGATTCAGATACTGCTCGGGCGAGACCGAATGACCGACGATCGAGCGGATCTCCTCAAGCGTGGCGAGATCATGCTGTCGGCGCCGCTCGAGACCCTCGAGCGACATGTCGGTCCAGCGATCGTTGTAGCGGTTGTCGCCAAGATAGTTGGCGAGCAACGGATCCGCTGCGAGTTCGGTCTGCCAGCTGGTCTCGAAGAGCGCCTTGAGACGGGCGTCGTTCGTCCCCTTCGAGGCGGACGTCTCGGCAACTGCGACCCCGAGCGGCAGCGCGGCGAGCAGCAGCATCGTCAGCGAGCGCGCGGCCCGGGCAAATCGGACGCGGGGGATGAATCGGGCGTGGGGGGTGATTGGGGCGCGGCAGGTCATGGCAACGGCTCTCCGGCTTCAGGCGCTCACAGTCTACGACGGCGGTGATTTTTCCGCGCCGTGAGAGGCGCGCTGCTATTATCGCGCGGTTCGCGTATCCCGACCTCGCCGGAGAGATCCCGATGGCACCGCGCGCCGAAAGGCTGCCGCGGCCGCCCGACCGGGACGCCGAAGGCGCAAGTTTCCGCCCGGAAACGCTCAGGCAAAAGAACGGCAGGTCGTAGGCGAATTCTGGAGAGCGATGGGTCGCTGCCCCGATCGGGACTGCGGCCCTCCACCGAAGGGGAGCGGCACGCCTCGACCGGCATGCCTGATCTCTCAGGTCCAAGGACAGAGGGGCGGCAGGGGCCAGCGGGCTCCTGCCGTCTTTTTTTGGTCCAGCGGTGGCCACGAACGATCGAATTCGTGGAGTTCTGCATGGGACGCAAGACACCCCTCTACCGCACGCACCTGCAACAGGGTGCTCGCATGGTCGACTTCGGCGGCTGGGACATGCCCGTCAATTACGGTTCGCAGATCGAAGAGCATCACCGGGTGCGTCGCGACGCGGGCATGTTCGACGTCTCGCACATGTGCGTAGTCGATATCCGCGGGCCCGATGCGCGTCGCTTCCTCTCGTTCCTGCTGGCCAATGACGTCGGCAAGCTGCGGGTCGCCGGCAAGGCGTTCTACAGCTGCATGCTGAACCCGACGGGTGGGGTGCTCGATGACCTCATCGTTTATTTCATGAGCGAGCAGTGGTTTCGTGTGGTGGTCAACGCCGGCACGCGCGATGCCGATGTCGCTTGGATGCGCGCGCAGGCGCGCGAGGCCTCGCTGCGACTCGAGATCATCGAGCGCGTCGATCTCGCCATGATCGCCGTGCAGGGACCGACAGCTCGCGCGCAGGTGGCCAACTTGCTCGAGGCGCAGGACCAGGCGCCGACGCTCGCGCTCGAGCCTTTCTATGGCCGAGTCTGCGGCGAGTGGTTTGTCGCCCGTACCGGCTACACCGGCGAGGATGGCTTCGAGGTCGTGCTGCCGCTCGAAGAAGCTGCCTCGACTTGGGCCGCCTTGCAGGCGGCGGGCGTTGCGCCATGCGGTCTCGGTGCTCGTGACACCTTGCGTCTCGAGGCGGGTATGAATCTCTACGGGAACGACATGGACACGACGCGCAATCCGCTCGAATCGGGCCTCGCGTGGACCGTGGCGTTCGAACCCACATCGCGACAATTCATTGGCCGCGAAGCCCTCGAAAAGATTCGCGCGAGCGGCGGCGCGCCGCAGAAACTCGTCGGACTGATCCTCGAGGAGCGTGGCGTGCTGCGCTCGCACCAGCGCGTGATCGTGCCGGATGTTGGCGAGGGCGAAGTCACGAGCGGTACTTTCTCGCCGACGCTCGAACGCTCGATCGCTTTTGCGCGCGTACCGCGTGCCACCGGCACCGCCGTGCAGGTCGACATCCGCGGCAAATTATTGCCCGCGCGCGTCGTCAAGCTGCCGTTCGTGCGTCACGGCCGAATTCTCGTCGAACTTTGATCGCGGATTTTTCAGGAGTATTCCCATGAGCCAAGTCCCTGCAGATCTCAAATACGCCAAGTCCCACGAATGGGCGCGTCTGCTGCCCGATGGACGCATCGAAATCGGCATCACCGATCATGCGCAGCACGCGCTCGGTGACCTCGTGTTCGTCGAAGTGCCCGAGGTCGGTCGCACGCTCGAAGCGGGCGCGGCCTATGCCGTCGTCGAATCCGTGAAGGCAGCCTCCGATGTCTACTCGCCCATCGCGGGCACGGTGGTCGAGAGCAACGCGGAACTCGCCGCCTCGCCCGAACTCATCAATCAGGACTGCTACGGTCGTGGCTGGATGATCCGCGTGCAACCCGCGGGGGCCGGTGCGCTCGATGCGCTGCTCGGTGCCGCGGCCTATGGTCAGGTACTCGAGTCCGAGGGAGGTTGACATGCCCTTCATTCCACACACGGACGAAGATGTCCGCGCGATGCTGGGCGCGATCGGCGCGCCCTCCATCGAAGCGCTGTTCGATGAGATCCCGCAGAGCTTGCGCGTGCAGGGACTGCAGGGCATCCCCGAAGGCCTCTCCGAAATGCAGATCGGACGGCTGATGAGCGAGCGCGCCCGCCAGGATGGCCGGCCGTTGTCTTTTCTTGGCGCCGGTGCCTACGAGCATCACATTCCTGCGGCGGTTTGGGCGATCACCACCCGTGGCGAGTTCTACAGCGCCTACACGCCGTATCAGGCCGAAGCGAGTCAGGGCACGCTGCAGCTGATCCACGAGTTCCAGACGATGATCACCAGCCTCACCGGCATGGAAGTCTCGAACGCGTCGCTCTACGACGGCGGTTCTGCCGTCGCCGAGGCCGGGCTCATGGCGGTGCGCGCGCATCGCAAGTCGAAGAGTCTGCGCGTCATCATCCCGAGCACTGTCAATCCCAACTACCGGCGCGTTGCGATCAGCACCGCAGGCAATCAGGGTCTGCGTTTCGAGACCGTGCCTTATCTGCGCGAGTCGGGTTGCATCGACATGACGGCGCTGGGTGCGTTTGCCGGCGAGGACATCGCGGCGCTCGTCATCCAGCAGCCCAATTTCTTTGGTCAACTCGAAGACGTCGACGCCCTGACTGATTGGGCGCATGCAGAGGGCATGCTGGTCATTGCCGCCGTGAACCCGACTTCGCTCGCGCTGCTCAAGCCGCCGGGCGAGTGGGGCACCAAGGGTGCCGACATCTGCGTCGGCGAGGGGCAACCGCTCGGCGTGCCGCTGTCCTCGGGCGGACCTTATTTCGGCTTCATGACGACCCGCATGGAATACGTGCGTTCGATGCCGGGCCGCATCGTCGGTCGCACGGTCGATCTCGAGGGACGCAATGGCTACACCTTGACGCTGCAGGCGCGTGAGCAGCACATCCGCCGCGGCAAGGCGACCTCGAACATCTGCACCAACCAGGGCTTGCTGATGACGGCGGCGACCATCTACATGAGTTTGATCGGCCCCGCCGGTCTCGCTCGCGTGGCCGAGTCTTGCATGACGCGTACGCAGCAGCTGGTCGCAGCGATGCTGCGCCAGAAGGGTGTGCGCCAGGCCTTTGCTGGGCCGCGCTTTCACGAGAGCGTGTTGTTGCTCGATCGGCCAGCGGTTGCGGTGCTGCGCGCGCTCGAGGATCAGGGAATCTTGGGCGGTGTCGATCTTGCGGCCGATTATCCCGAGCTCGGCTCGGCGATTCTCGTGTGCGCCACCGAAACCAAAACCGACGATGACATCGAGCGCTACGCGAACGCGCTCGGCTCAGCCATGCAGGCCGTGCGCGCTGCCTGAGCGCGCCTCGCCCGAAAGGAGTCAACCATGAATCAGATTCTCGAAAAATCCATCTTCGAGTATTCGCGTCCGGGTCGCGCTGCCGATGCGCAACATCCGCCGCAGAACGAGGCGGCGGCCGCTGCCGTGGAGACGATCCCGGCGGCGCTGCGTCGTCGCGGCAAACCACTCTTGCCGGAGGTCAGCGAGCTCGATGTGGTTCGTCACTTCACACGGCTTTCGCAGCTGAATTTCTCGATCGACACGAACTTCTACCCGCTCGGTTCGTGCACCATGAAATACAACCCCAAGGCCTGCAATCAGTACGCGATGCTGCCCGAGTTTCTCGCGCGCCATCCGCTCGCACCCGATACGCAGGGCCAGGGCTTCCTGAGCTGCATGTTCGAACTGCAGGAGATGCTCAAAGAAGTCACCGGCATGAAGGCGGTGTCACTCAACCCCATGGCCGGCGCGCATGGCGAGTTCGCCGGGGTAGCCATGATCCGTGCGTATCATCGGGCGCGCGGTGATCTTGCGCGCAACGAGATCATCGTTCCCGAGGCGGCCCACGGCACCAATCCGGCGACCGCGACAATGTGCGGATGCATCGTGCGCGAGATCCCGGTGGATGCGCAGGGTGACGTCGACATCGAGGCGCTGAAGAAGGCCGTCGGACCGAACACCGCCGGTATCATGCTGACCAATCCCTCGACGCTCGGTGTCTTCGAACGCAAGATCGAGGAAGTCGCACGCATCGTGCATGGCGCGGGCGGCTTGCTCTACTACGATGGCGCGAATCTCAACGCGATTCTCGGCAAGGTCCGTCCGGGTGACATGGGTTTCGACGTCATCCACATGAATCTGCACAAGACCTTCTCGACTCCGCATGGCGGTGGCGGTCCAGGTGCAGGTGCCGTCGGCGTCAGTGCCCGTCTTGAGCCTTTCCTGCCCGTGCCGATCGTCGGTCGTGATGGCGATCATTATCGCTGGCTCGCCGAGTCCGAGCGGCCGCAGTCGATCGGGCGCCTCTCGGCGTTCATGGGTAATGCGGGCGTACTGCTGCGTGCCTACATCTACATGCGCATGCTGGGTCGCGAGGGCATGAGTCGGGTCGGCGAGTTCGCCACGCTCAACGCGAATTATTTGATGGCACGATTGCAGGCAGCCGGTTTCGATCTGGCGTACCCCGAACGGCGGGCGAGCCACGAGTTCATCATCACGATGAAACGTCAGGCAAAAGAGCTGAACGTCACCGCCATGGATGTCGCCAAGCGTCTGCTCGATTATGGCTTCCATGCGCCGACGACCTACTTTCCGCTCTTGGTGCCGGAGTGTCTGCTGATCGAGCCGACCGAGACCGAGAGTCGCGAGACGCTGGATGCTTTCATCGAAGCGATGGTGGCGATTCTCGGTGAGGCGCAAACGGATGCGGCCAAACTGAAGGGCGCGCCCTACACCATGCCGGTGCGGCGTCTCGATGACGTTCGTGCTGCAAAACAGCTTGAACTCACCTGGAAGCCGGTAAACTCCGCGGCGTGATGAAGACCGACCGTCCCAAGCCGACCGGGCTCGTCCGCATCGTCAACGCCTTCGGCAACACCTGGAAGGGTTATGTCGGTGCGTTCCGCGAGGAGGCGGCATTTCGTCAGGAGCTTGCGCTCTGCGTAGTGCTGTTCCCGCTCGGCCTGTGGTTGGGCGACACCGGTGTTGAGCGGGCGCTGTTGGTAGGGCCGATTTTCATCATCCTGATCGTCGAGCTGCTCAATAGCGGCATTGAAGCAACGGTTGATCGCATCGGTCTCGAGCGACACCAGTTGTCGGGTCTCGCCAAAGATTTGGGCTCGGCAGCGGTGTTCACTTCGTTTGCCTTGCTGATCGCGGTTTGGGGTTTGGTCCTGCTCGATCAGTGATCGCGTTGCGCGACGGATTACACGGAGAAAAACATGACGGTGCTCATCTGCGGTTCGGTGGCTTACGACACGGTGATGGTCTTCGAGGGCCACTTCAAGGATCACATCCTCGCCGATCGTATCCACATGTTGAACGTGGCGTTTCTCGTCCCCGGATTGCGCCGCAATTTCGGCGGTTGCGCAGGCAACATCGCCTACAACCTCAAGTTGCTCGGGGGCGACGGCAAGGTCATGGCGACCGTCGGCACCGATTTTGGTCCTTACCGCGCCTGGATGATCGACAACGGCTTGCCCATCGAGCTGATTCGTCAGCTCGATGATGAATACACGGCGCAGGCCTACATCACCACCGACGCCGACAACAACCAGATCACGGCCTTCCACCCCGGTGCGATGAATCGCGCGCACATCAACAAGGTGCCCAAGGACGGCGGTATCAAACTCGGCATCGTCGCGCCCGAGAGTCATCTCGGCATGCTCGAGCATGCGGCGCAGTTCGCCGCTCAGGGCATTCCGTTCGTCTTTGATCCGGGACAGGCCATGACGCTGCTCGGCGCCGATGATCTGCGCGGCTTGATCGGTCAGGCAGGTTGGGTTGCGGTCAATGATTACGAGGCCAGCCTGCTGGTCGAACGCACGGGTTGGTCGCTCGAAGAGATTGCTGCCAAGGTACGTGCCGTCATCGTCACCCGCGGTGCGCAGGGTTCGCACATCCACGAAGGTGGGCGAGTGCACGAAATACCCTCGGTCAAACCCGAAAAGCTCGCCGACCCGACAGGTTGCGGCGATGCCTATCGCGGTGGCTTGCTGTTCGGTTTGCAGCGCGGTCTCGATTGGCCGACCACCGGCCGCATCGCCTCGCTCATGGGTTCGCTCAAGATCGCCCACCACGGCACGCAGAACCATCGCTTCGGCCGCGAAGAATTTGCCGTGCTCTATAAGCAGGCCTTCGGGGTCGCGCTCGCGGTTTGATCGGGCAGGCCACCCTCTTCGGCGACGATGGCGGCGGCAAGCGGCCGCGACGCGGCGCGGTGGCCGCTGCCGAGGTAACCAAAGATATCAGTGCACTCGCCGCCGCACTGCCGCGCGGCCTGCGTCTCGGCACCTCGACCTGGTCCTTCTCGGGATGGCAGGGTCTCGTTTATGGCGGCGATTATGCTGAAGCCAAACTCGCTCGCGAGGGTCTCGCGGCCTACGCGGCGCATCCTTTGTTGCGCAGCGTCGGTGTCGATCGCAGCTTCTATGCGCCGCTCGATGAGCAGACGCTGCGGCGCATGAGCGGTACCGTCGGCGGCGATTTCCGTTTTCTCATCAAGGCACATGCGGCACTGATGCTGCCGCGCAGCGCGCGTCGTCCCGAGTACCTCGAAGGCATGCCCGACGTTTTTCTCGATGCGGGCTATGCGGCACGTGTGGTCATTGAACCGGCGCTGCGGCACCTTGGCGACAAACTCGGTGTGATCCTCTTCCAGTTTTCGCCACTTGGCGAACGGGTGTTGCGCTATCGACGCGAACTGCTGCAGCGGCTCGATGATTTTTTGACTGCGCTGCCCCGCGAGGCAAGCTATGCCATCGAGTGGCGTGATCGCGATTTGCTGGGCGATGACTACGCGGACATGTTGGCGCGGCACGGCGTGGCGCATGGGTATGCGTCCCATCCGCGTTTGCCGTCGGTCGATGCACAAGCCGTTTTCGATCGATCGACTTCAGGCGATGCGTATCGCGTGCCACTGGTCTTGCGCTGGCTGCTCGCGCCCGGCAAAGGCTATGAGGAAGCCCGCGCCGCCTATGCGCCCTTCGATCGCCTGGTTGACCCTGACGTGGCTACGCGCGAGCGCATCGTGACCCTCGCTCGCAACGCGCTGGCCCGAGGACGCGAAGTGCTCATCATCGTCAACAACAAGGCCGAAGGCTCCGCGCCGTGCAGCGTCGTCGAACTCGCTCGCGCCTTTGCGGCGGTCGGCTAAACTTCGCGCCATGTCCGCCAACCTCGGGGCGCAGGCGCCCGACATTGCTGCCGCCGTTGCTGCGTTGCGTGCGGGCGAACTCGTCGCCTTCCCGACCGAGACCGTCTATGGACTCGGCGCTGATGCGCGCAACCCCGAGGCGTTGCGCAAGGTGTTCACGCTCAAGGGCCGACCTGCCGACCATCCGCTCATCTTGCATCTGCATTCGCTCGACGAGCTCGAGCGCTGGGTGACGGCAGTGCCGCCCATGGCACGACAGCTGGCGGCGCGATTCTGGCCTGGCCCACTCACGCTTGTTCTGCCGAGGGCTGCGGGGGTCTCAGAGGTGCTGACGGGCGGGCAAGATAGCATCGCCGTGCGCATACCCGCGCACCCTGTGGCCCGCGCCCTGCTCGCCGCTTTTGGCAGTGGGATCGCTGCGCCGTCGGCCAACCGCTATGGCCGCGTGTCACCGACCCGTACGGCGCATGTGCGCGAGGAGTTTCCAGCGACCCTGCAGGTGCTCGAGGGCGGTGATTGCGAGGTCGGACTTGAGTCGACCATCGTGTCCCTGCTCGGTGAAACCCCGCAACTCTTGCGCCCGGGGGCGATCTCGCGCGCAGCGCTCGAGGCCGAACTCGGGGTCGCTGTGGCCGGAGCGGCGGAGCGGGCGGCGCCGCGCGTCCCGGGCAGCACGCTCACGCACTACGCGCCGCAGACACCGCTGCGCTTGCTCGATCGGCAGCGCTTCGTGTCCGAATTGCGCACCGCGCTGGCGGCGGCGGTGTCCGCCGGCGAGCATGTCGTCGTCTGGGCGCAACGCCCACCGCCCACGGATCTCGACTCGGACTTGCGCGCCGCGGTCTTGCAGTGGAATATCGCGCCCGCGCTGGCGGCCGACTATGGCCGCGAGCTGTACGCGGCGCTGCGCCGGCTCGACAAGAGCGGCGCCTCGCGTATCCTCGCCGAATCCGTGCCCGAGGGCGCGGAGTGGGATGCGGCGCGCGATCGCCTGTTGCGGGCGGCTGCGACTTTTCTTTGAACCTTCGATTCTTCGAACCTGCTTACCGGATCCCCGCTCGAACCAACGATGACCCGTACTCGCCAGCTTGCTTTCATTGATCCATTCGAAGCCCGCGAGATCCGTCGCCTGGCGGCCGAATTCGGCTCGCCGCTGCTGATCATCGACTGCGCGCGCGTACGTCGGCAGTATCGCGATTTGCGTCGGGCGCTGCCTGGCGTCGATCTGCATTACGCACTCAAGCCGCTGCCGCATCCGGCGGTGGTGCGTACCGTGCTCGCCGAGGGCGGGTTCCTTGATCTCGCGACCACCGGCGAAGTGGAACTGATGGCGCGTATGGGCGTCGATCCGGCACTTTGCATCCACACGCATCCGATCAAGCGCGACCTCGACATCCGCGCCGCTCTCGATCGCGGCGTGCGCGTGTTCGTCGCCGACAACCCCGATGAACTGCGCAAGTTCGTGCCGTACGCCACGCAGGCCGAGGTGTTGCTGCGTGTCTCCTTCCGCAGCCCCGGTGCGGTCTCTGATCTGTCACGCAAATTCGGCTGTGATCCCGAGGCCTTGCTGGCGCTCGCGCGTCGTGCCCGCGATCTCGGCGTCGTCGTGCGTGGCTTGTCTTTCCACGTGGGTTCGCAGGCGCCTGATCCGGGCAAGCATGTCGAGGCCATCGAGGCCTGCACGCGGCTCTTGGCCGCCGCCCGTCGCGAAAAACTTGGGCCCTGCGACACGCTCGATATCGGTGGCGGTTTCCCGATCGACTACGCCGAGCGTGCGCCCTCGATCGACTATTTCTGCAAGCCCATCCGCGCGGCGCTCGCCAAGCTGCCCAAGCGCGTACGGGTGATTGCCGAGCCCGGACGTTTCATTGCCGGGCCCAGTGCGATCGGTGTCGCGAGCGTCATGGGTCGGGCGCGCCGCGAGGGGCGCTGGTGGTATTACCTCGATGATGGCCTCTATGGTTCGTACAGCGGGCAGCTGTTCGACCATGCGCGATATCCGCTCGAAGCGCTGCGCCGCGGTCGACGACGCGAACCAGCAGTATTAGCCGGTCCCACTTGCGACAGCATCGATGTGATCACCGAGAACATCCTGCTGCCCGAGCTTGACGCCGGCGATTTGATCGTCGGACGCTCCATGGGCGCCTACACTTGGGCGAGTGCTTCCGAGTTCAACTTCTTCCCGCGTGCCACCGTGGTCTCGGTCAATCTCGAGCCGGGTGATCGCGGCACCGTATTAACCTGATCGCACCATGAAAAAAATCTCAGCACCGCTGTCGCTCGATGACTGTTCTCGGCGTGGCTTTCTGCTCGGCGCATCCGCAGCCGGTCTCGCGCTGGCGATCCCGCAGTCGGGGGTTTTGCAGGCCGCCACGCCGATCGTGTCCGACTCGCTTGCCGGGGGCGCTCTATCTTCGGCCGCGCCGCGCTGGCTCGAACTCTTCAACACCCACACGTCCGAATCTTTGCATGTGGCGTATCGCAGTGCCGCCGGGCTCGTCGCCCCGGCGATCGCCAAACTGCAGTGGTTGCTGCGCGATCATCGCGCCGGCGAGTCGGCACCGATCGATGCGGGGCTCTTTGATCAATTGGCGACGCTCGCCGAGCAAGCCGGTGTCGAGCCGCGGTACGAGGTGATTTCCGGTTATCGCGCATCGCGTACCAACGCAGCCCTGCAGGCGGCGGGTCGTGGCGTTGCCACGCGCAGCCTGCATACGCAGGGGCGTGCGATCGATGTCCGTCTGCGCGGTGTGTCCTGCGCGACGCTGCGTGATCTCGCGATCGCCGCCGCTCGCGGTGGGGTGGGTTATTACCGGCGCTCCGATTTCGTGCATCTCGATACCGGTCGCGTGCGAGCCTGGGCGGGCTAAACGCCCGTGCAGATCCACTCGACTGACTTCGTCGAGGGCGCAGCCGCTGCGCGCGGCATCGCCATCGTCATCGACGTATTTCGCGCCTGTTCGCTGCAGGCCCATGCACTCGCCGCCGGCGCACAGGCCATACTGCCCATCGAGGGTGTCGATGAGGCCCGAGCACTCAAGAAGGCGCATCCCGAGTGGCTACTGGTTGGTGAACGACATGCGCGTCGTCTGCCTGCATTCGATTGCGGCAACTCCCCGACCGAGGTGCTCGCAGCGCAACCCGCCGGGCGCACGCTGATCCACACCACGCATGCGGGTACACAAGGGCTGATGGCTGCCTCGCGTGTCGCGAGTCGTGTGTTTACCGGTGCTTTCGTCAATCTCTCGGCGACGGTGGCGGCGGTCCGCACGCTGCAGCCGACCGAGGTCACGATTATTGCCATGGGTCACGAGGCTCGCGAACGCTGCCTCGAGGATGATCTCTGTCGCGAGTGGCTGATTAACGCTCTGCGTGGATATCCCTTGCCGGCCGATGATCTTGCGGCGCGTCTACGCGTCGCGCCGGCCGCGGAAAAATTCTTTGATCCAGCGGCCGATTGGGCCCCGGAGAGCGACTTCGCGCTCTGCGCGGCTATCGATGTCGTGCCCTTTGCGGTTGCACTCGAGGCCTCTGTGCTCGGCAGGCCGGCGCTGCAGCGTCACGACGCCGTGGGGCGGGGCTGATTGGACATGCGCAACGTTGTGTTCGACATCGGTTGGGTTCTGGTGGATCTCGCGCCGCGTCCGCTGCTCGATTTGCTGCGGGGACACGGCGCAGCGCTCGAAACGCTCGAGCAGGTCACCTCGCGGATCGCGCTGCACGCCCACGAAAGCGGCGCGCTTGATGGCGCCGGGCTGATCACCGAACTTGCGGCGCTGGCGCCGCGCCCGCCTGCGCGCGAGGCGCTGGCGGCGGCCTGGGTCGATATGTTCGACCCGCAGCCTGCCATGTTTGCACTCGCCGAGCGGTTGCGCCGGCGGCACCGCGTCTATCTGCTCTCCAATGTCGGCGAGCTGCATTGGGCTGAACTGCGTCGCCGTTTTCGTTTGCACGAGCTCGGGCACGATGTGATTGCCTCGTTCGAGGCGGGCGTGATGAAACCGCATGCCGGCATTTACCAGCAGGCCGAGGCGCGTTTTGGCTTGCGACCCGCCGAGACGGTCTTCATCGATGACCGGGCGGAGAACATCGAAGCCGTGCAGCATCGCGGCTGGCACGGCATCATCCACGTCGATCACGATTCCACCGTGCGTGCTTTGCACGCACTCGGCATCGATACGGAGTGACTCATGCCCGTCATCGCGACCACCGTCGGCTTGCTCGTGCTGTCGAACGTCTTCATGACCTTCGCCTGGTACGCGCATCTCAAGAATCTCAATGACAAGCCTTGGTGGATTGCTGCGCTCATCAGTTGGGGCATTGCGCTCGTCGAGTACCTGCTGCAGGTACCGGCGAATCGCATCGGCTATACCGAGCTCTCGCTTGCCCAACTCAAAATCATCCAGGAAGTGGTGACCCTGTCCGTGTTCGTGCCATTCGCCGTGCTCTATATGCGCGAGCCGATCAAACTCGATTATCTTTGGGCTGCGCTCTGCACGCTGGGCGCGGTGTACTTCATTTTTCGCAGTCCTGCGACATGACGGCCATCCACCGGAGGGTTACTGCGCTGCGCGAGGGCCGCGATCCGACCTTTATCGCGCAACTCGATTCGGGTTGGGCGGTGTTCGGCGAGCGCCAGTTTCTGCGTGGCTATGCGATGCTGCTGCCCGATCCTGTGGTGCCGACACTCAATGATTTGGCACCCCCGGCGCGTGGGCGCTTTCTGGATGACATGGCACGGCTTGGCGATGCGCTGCTCGCGGCGACCGGAGCGCTGCGCATCAACTACGCGATGTTCGGCAATCTCGAGCCCACGCTGCATGCGCACGTGGTACCACGTTACCGCGATGAACTCGCGCCGCTCGATGTCGCGCATCCTTGGGCCTATGACTGGAACGCCGCACCGCTGTTCGATCCGCAGCGCGAGGCGACATTGCTCGCGGCAGTGCGCGAGGTCCTTGGGTCGTCTCAGTCGAGCTTCAGATAAGACAAGGGCAGGGTGGTGGTCGACTTGATCGTCTCGAGCGAGAAGCTCGCGCTGACATCGAGCATCTCGAGGGCGCTGATCAGCCGCTTGTAGACCGCGTCATAGGCTTCGATGTCGGGCACCACGACGCGCAGCAGGTAGTCCACATCGCCGCTCATGCGGTGCAGCTCGGTGACCTCGGGCAGATCGCGTACCACTTTGGCGAATTTTTCGTACCAGCCAGCACTGTGGCTCGGCGCCTTGATGGTGACGAACACCGTGGTGCCGACGTTCAGGGCACGCGCGTCGAGCAGTGCGACGGTGCGGCGGATGACCCCCGTCTCGCGCAGTCGCTGGATGCGTCGCCAGCAGGGCGCCTTGGAGAGTCCCACCCGCTCGGCCACCTCCGCGGCCGTCAGGCTGGAATCCTTCTGCAATACATCCAGTATTTTGCGATCGATTCTATCCATAAAACAAAATATCGATTAATGAATATTTAAAGAAACAAAGTTGCGGAATGATGCGCCGTGTGTCCAGCCTTTGCAACCCGGTTGCGGCGCTCGAGAGTTATCTTTGATGGCCATGAACATCCTGCGCGCGTTCACCGAACATCCGGCCTCCGTGGGCGAGAGCTACTTCGGTCATCTTCTGCAGGCCACCACCTTCGGGCTGCGCATGGTGTTCGCGGGGATCGCTTGCGTTCTGCACGGCATCTTCCCCTTTCTGTTCGTGACCACGGGGTCCGATGCCATGAAGGGCCTCAACGAAGAGATGAGCGCGCGGCGCGCGCGTGCGCTGGGGCGCGAGGCGGCGATCCGCTAAACTCCGCGGCGGTTTCACCGCTGCGGATGGTCCTTTGTCCCTCTCCGAATCCAAGAGCCTGCCCGAGTTGCGTTTGCGCCGGGGAGAGGATCGTCGTCTGCGCGCGGGCCATCTCTAGGTGTTCAGCAACGAGATCGATACGGTCGCCACACCGCTCGCGGCTTTTACCCCCGGCGAACAGGTGCGTCTCGTCAGTGACCGCGGTCAGCCGCTTGGCGTCGCCTACCTCAATCCCTCGACGCTGATTGCCGCACGTATCCTCGCGCGCGATCTCGATACTCGCGTCGGTGTCGGCTGGCTTGCGGCTCGCCTGCGTCGGGCACTCACCCTGCGCGAGAGTTTCGCGAGTTCGGCGCACTATCGCTGGGTGTTCGGCGAGTCCGACGGGCTGCCTGGGCTGGTGCTGGATCGTTACGGCGACATCGTCGTCGGCCAGATTGGCACGCTCGGCATGGAAACACTGAAACCCGCAGTCGAAAAAGCCATCCGCGAGGTATTGGCCCCGTCGGTGCTGCTGTGGAAAAACGACTCTTCGGCGCGGACCCTCGAGGGTTTGCCGCAGCAGGTCGAGACGGCCTGGAGCACGGCACCGGCGCAAGCTGTGCCCGAGCAGGCTGTGGTTCAGGAGCACCTCTGCGATGGCCGGACTCTGGCGTTCACGGTCAATCTCGGCGGCGGCCAGAAGACCGGCTGGTTCTACGATCAAACTTTCAATCGCAGCTTGCTGCCGCGATTTTTGCGCCCGGGTGCGCGCGTGCTCGATGTGTGCTGCTACGCCGGCGGTTGGGCGGCGACGGCAGCGGCGACCGGCGCACGCGAGGTCGCCTGTGTCGATTCATCGGCGTCGGCGCTGGAGCTTGCGGCGGCCAACGTGGCGGCGAACTCGCCGTTGACCGCCGTACTGCATCGTGGCGATGCCTTCGAGGTACTCGCGGCGCTCGCCGAGCGCGGTGAGCGCTACGATGCAGTGATCGTCGATCCGCCTGCCTTCATCAAGCGACGCAAGGAAATTCCTCAGGGACAGGCCGCGTATCGCAAACTGAATCAACTTGCCCTGCGAGTGCTCGAACCGGGTGGTTTGCTGGTGAGTTGTTCCTGTTCTCATCATCTTTCGCCGGAAGATCTTTTGGCGGCGATTCAGGGTGCGGCACGGCATGTCGATCGCTTCGTTCAGGTGCTGTGTGAGGGCGGGCAGTCCCCGGATCATCCGCGTCACCCGGCGATCCCCGAGACGCGGTACCTCAAGGCGTTTTTCTGCCGCGTTGCGCGCAGCTAGCCGTGAGCCGCTAGAATCTCTGCGATGATCGATTACCCCGGCTTCGACCCCGTCGCCTTCGAACTCGGCCCGCTCAAGGTCCGTTGGTACGGCATCACTTATCTCGTGGCGTTCGCGGCGGCCTGGTGGCTCGCGCGACGTCGCGCGGCGGCGCCCGGTTCGACCTGGAAGCCGGTCGATGTCGATGACTTCCTGTTCTTTGCGATGCTCGGCGTGGTTCTTGGCGGCCGCATCGGCTACGTGCTCTTTTATGGTCTCGGCTACTGGCAGCAGGATCCGTGGTACCCGCTGCGCATCACCGAGGGCGGGATGTCTTTTCACGGTGGGCTGATCGGCGTGCTGGTCGCGCTCGCGGTGTTTGCTGTGCGCCGTGGTCGACATGTTGCTGATGTCTTCGATTTTGCTGCCGCGCTGCCTGGCATCGGGATCTTTGCGGTACGTGTTGGCAACTTCATCAACGGAGAGTTGTGGGGCAAGCCTGCCGAAGTTCCCTGGGCGATGCTGGTGGACGGTGTGGCGCGACACCCGACGCAGCTTTACGAGGCGCTGCTGGAAGGCGCCCTGCTCGCCGCAGTGTTGTGGTGGTTTACCAGCAAAGATCGACCGAGGCTCGCGCCTTCCGGACTTTTTCTCGTGATGTATGGATCGGGTCGACTCATCGTCGAGTTCTGGCGTCTGCCGGATGCCCATATCGGATATCTCGCGGGCGACTGGCTGACCATGGGACATGTGTTGACGTTACCCATGCTGCTTGCCGGCATCGCCTTGCTGCTCATCGCCTATCGGCGTGGCGAACTCTCGGGCAACCGTCTCGCGCAAACCTGAGATCGACGTCCACGTGAAGCAGTACCACGATTTCATGCGTCATGTCCGCAAGCACGGCGTGCGCAAGACCGACCGGACCGGCACCGGCACTTTGTCGGTCTTTGGTCACCAGATGCGTTTTGATTTGCGTGCGGGTTTTCCGCTGGTGACGACCAAAAAAATCCACCTCAAGTCGGTGGTGCACGAATTGCTCTGGTTCCTACGCGGCGAGACCAACACCGCTTATTTGCGTGCTCATGGCGTGACCATTTGGGACGAGTGGGCCGATGCGGCGGGTGAGCTCGGTCCGGTGTATGGCAAGCAGTGGCGCTCTTGGCCGACACCCGATGGCGGTGCGATCGACCAGATGAGCGAGGTGCTCAAGCAGCTGCAGACGCAGCCCGACTCGCGACGCATCATCGTCAGTGCTTGGAACGTCAGCGAGTTGTCGAAGATGGCGCTGCAGCCCTGCCACGCGTTTTTCCAGTTCTATGTGGCTGAGGGCAGACTTTCTTGCCAGCTCTATCAGCGCAGCGCCGATATCTTTCTCGGGGTGCCCTTCAACATCGCCTCCTACGCACTGCTCACTCACATGGTTGCCGAGCAGTGCGATCTCGAGGTGGGGGATTTCGTCTGGACGGGCGGCGATTGTCATCTCTATCTCAATCACCTCGAGCAGACCGATCTGCAGCTCGCGCGCGAGCCGTTTCCCTTGCCGCGTTTGCGGATCAAGCGACGTGCACCGACACTGTTCGACTACCTCTTCGATGATTTCGAATTCCTCGATTATCAATGCCACCCGGCGATTCGTGCGCCCGTGGCCATCTGACAACATCCAGCAGGGAGATTTCCGTGGCCATACCCGTGATGCGTACCAGTTCGTGGATCAAGGTCCGCAATTCGCCCATCCATGGCAGGGGCGTGTTCGCTGCCAAGCGGATTCCGAAAGGCACGCGTGTCATCGAGTACCTCGGCGATCGCATCTCGCACGCCGAAGCCGATCAGCGCTACGAAGATCACAATCCCAACGACAACCACACCTTCCTCTTCATCGTCGACAAGAAGGTCGTGATCGATGCCGGAGTAGGTGGTAACGCCGCACGCTTCATCAATCATTCCTGCGACGGCAACTGCGAATCGATGATCGAGGATCGACGCGTATTCATCGAGACCACGCGGGTCCTGCAGAAGGGCGAAGAACTCGGCTACGACTACGAGATCGGCCGCGAGAAAGACGATCCGCCGAACGTCGACGAAATCTTTGCCTGTCGTTGTGGCTCGCCGAAGTGTCGCGGCACGATGCTCTGGCCTGCCAAGGACCCGCGCAAGAAAAAGGCCGCGGCAAAGAAAAAGGCTGCGCCAGTTAAGTCGGCCAAGGGCAAGTCCGGCAAGAGCAGTTCTGCCAAGGGCAAATCGCGCGCCGGGGCAGGGCGTAGTCGTCGGTAGTTTCGGCTGATGCCGCGGCAGCACTCGCCGAGACTGACGCTGGTGGTTGCCGTGGCCCAGAACGGCGTGATCGGCCGCGGCGGCGCGTTGCCTTGGCGCCTGTCCGCTGATTTGCGCCGATTCAAGCAGTTGACGCTCGGCAAGCCCATCGTCATGGGCCGCAAGACCTGGGAGTCGCTGGGCAAGCCCCTGCCGGGGCGACACAACATCGTCGTGACCCGACGTGAGGACTATCACGTCGAGCGGCGCGCCGAGGATCCGCAGGTAACCATGGTGCGCGATCTCGATGCGGCACTCGCTGCCGCTGGCGACTCCGCGGAAGTGATGGTGATTGGCGGGGCCGAGATCTATGCGCTGGCCTTGCCTCGAGCCGATGCCATCGAACTTACGCGGGTACACGCCCGACCCGAGGGCGACACCTTCTGGCCTGAGGTCTCGCGCGATGAGTGGCGCGAGATCGCACGGGCGGATCAGTCTGCCGACGAGCGCAATGACCATGCGATGACGTTCATTACCTTGGCGCGATGTCGCGCCGATGCTTTAGAGGAGCCTCAAGGCGCCTGATCCACGCTTGTCACACAAGCGTCACCGGTACGTCATTTTTTCGTAACGGCCATTGGTGAGCATGCCCGGGTTTCCTTCGTCAGCTTTGCCGAGGTTCCCGTGCGCAATATTCCCGCCACGCAGTTCGCGCTGCGCTCTGCCGTCTGTCTCGCCGTGTCTTCGATTCTTGCCGCCGCCGCCGTGGCGCAGCAGTCGACACCCAATGCCGGTACGACGCCTGCGGACGATGGTCTCGAGGAAGTTGTCATCACCGCCATCATCGATGCGGCCAAGCGTGCGGCGGATCAACAAAAGAACGCTCGCGGCGTGACCAATGTGGTTGCGGCCGATGCGATCGGCCGTTTTCCGGACCCGAACATCGCCGAAGCACTGCAGCGCGTGGTGGGTGTTGCCATCGCTCGTGACCAAGGCGAGGGTCGCTACATCAACGTGCGTGGTGGTCCGTCGGAGTTTTCTGCGGTGACCATAGACGGCGTCAGCGTTGCGGCGCCTGATGCGTCCACCCGAGCGATCGATCTCGACACCGTTCCTTCGGATATCGTCGGTGCGCTCGAGATCAGCAAGACGTTGCGCCCCGATCAGGACGCCGATTCGGTCACAGGTGCGGTGAACATCAAGACGCAGTCGGCGTTCGACTACAAGGGGTTCCGTGCGCGCGCCTCGCTTGGCGGGTCATACAATGAATTTGGCGGCACGAACGACGTCCGCGGTTCATTCTCGGTCAGCAATATCTTCGAGGGCGATTCGCGTGTGGGTTTGCTGCTCTCGGGCAGCTATTCCGAAACGGACCGTCAGGTCGACAACATCGAAACGGGATGGACACGACTCAATCGTCCGGAGGGCGGTACGGTCTTCGGTCTTGCCGAAACACTATTCAAGGATTACGACACCAAGCGCGAGCGGATGGCCTTCACCGGCGCTGCGGAATTGCGCACGGCCGACGACACGCGACTCTTTGCGCGTAGCACCTTCTCGCGCTTCACCGACGATGAGTACCGCAACCAGTTGCTCGTGCTCTGGTCCGAGGGTGTGCTGCTGCCGGGAGCGACCGACGAAAAGGGGGCCTTCCGCAATATCCGCGTCGCCAAACAGATTCGTCACCGCACCGTGCAGAATGAAATCATCACGGGCGAGCTTGGCGGGGAGAAGGACTTCGGGGCGTGGACCTTTGATGGCTCGGTGTCGCTCGCCAAGACCGAACAGACCTACCCGCGTCGCGACGAGCTGCTCTGGCGAACGGCGGCGCTCGGTACCGCGACCGCACCCATCACCTATGATTTCAGTTCGAGCACGCTCGAACCGACGCTGTCGCTCTTCACCACCAACCAGCATTTGACGCCGACCAACTTCTCATTCCGCGAAAATGCCTGTCGCACCTCCGAGACCAGCGAAGACACTGTGGCGATCGTGGGCAACATTACCGTGCCGGTCGAGATCGGCAGCGGCAAGAGCAATTTCAAGCTTGGTGCCAAGTACAAGGCCGGTGAGCGCGAGGCGGATGAGAATCGCTTCCGCGATCGCGCTGCGTCGGCCGCACCCTCGACTCCCCTGTCCGGCTTCCTCACGAATGAGCCGAGTCGCAACTACAACTACGACCTCGGCTTCAAGGTGAACCCCGGTTTGGCGAATGCCTATTACGATGCCACCAAGGCCACCTCGCCAATCCGCGCCGAGCAGTCGGCGACTGCGGATTATCAGGCCGACGAAACCGTGCTCGCGGGTTATGCGATGTGGGATCTCGACTTTGATCGTTTGGGCGTGCTGGCGGGACTGCGCGTCGAGCGCACCGAAACGGAAGGCTCGGCGCCGGTCTTCAATGCGGCGACTAGCCGCATCACCACGCGCACCGACAAGCGTTCCTACACCGATGTCTTCCCCGGAGTGACATTGCGCTACGACTTCACCGACGGACTGATTGGTCGTGCGGCGGTCACGCGGGGCATGACGCGGCCGAACTTCACCGACATCGTGCCGCGCGCGCTCGAAACCCAGGAAGGGTCGCTGCTCGTCGTGCAACAGGGCAACCCGCTGCTGAAGCCGACCCTCTCGAACAATCTCGACGTGTCGCTCGAGTATTACTTTGAACCGATCGGTCTGCTTTCGGCGGGCGGCTTCTACAAGGATCTCAAGGACTACAACTACACCCTGCGTAGCTCGGGTAGTTATCTTGGCACGCCCGCGGCGATCATCACCCCCGAGAATGCAGACGGCGAAATGGGCGGCGTCGAGTTTGCCTGGCAGCAGCAGTTCACTGGCTTGCCGGGCTGGCTGAGCGGTTTCGGGGTATTCGCCAATTTCACGTATGTGGATGCGTCGATCGACCTCGGGCGCACTTATGGGGGGCGATCGAGCTTCCCGTTGCCGGGTCAATCGGAGACGGTGACCAACTTCGCGCTCTTTTATGAGAAGGGACCGCTGAGTGTTCGCGTGAGCTTCACCGATCGCAGTGATTACCTCAACGAAATCAATGCCGAGGATGGCGCACTCGATCTTTATTGGGCGGGTCGCGATCAGGTCGACCTGACGGCGAGCTGGCAGGTCAACAAGACCTTCGAGGCTTTTGTCGAGGCGAAAAATCTGACCAACTCGCCGGGCATCCGCTACTACGGCAAGCGCAATCGCGTCTATGAATACGAGCAGTTCGGCTACAGCGTATTCGTGGGCGGACGCTTGAAGCTATAATCCTCGACCTCTAAAAGTCAGGATTATTCGTATGCCTGCGGAGAAGATCTTCCGCGTTGCAGTGCTGTTGCTGCTCATCGCCGCTTTGGCAGCGCCGCCGAGTGCAGCCCAGAGTCGTGCAGCGCGCGGTGCTGCTGCGCCCGCCGGCGCAGCCTTGCCGACGGTCAAGCCGCGGATCGTGAGCGAGACCGTCAAGCACGACTCGGATGATCCGGCGATTTGGATCGATCGCAGCAATCCCGCGCGCAGTCTTGTTCTTGGCACCGACAAGGATGCCGATGGAGCGCTCTACGTGTTCGGTCTCGATGGCAAGATTCGCCACGACCTCGTGGTGCGGGGTCTCGCACGGCCGAATAATGTCGATGTGGCCTACGACGTCATGGTCGGTGGCCGGAAGATCGACGTGGCGATTGTTGCCGAACGCTTTGCGAATCGCCTGCGGGTGTATTCCCTCCCCGATATGCGTCCTGTCGACGGTGGGGGCATCCCCGTCTTTGAGGGCGAGCGTGCGCGCGACGTGATGGGCGTCGCTACCTATACGCGCCCCGCCGATGGCGCGCTGTTCGCCATTGTCAGTCGTTCGGATCGTTTTGCGCCGAAGCAGGGCTATCTGCATCAGTACCGGCTTGTCGATGATGGCACGGGTACGCTGCGTGGCCTGAAGACCCGGGCGTTTGGCGAGTGGAGTGGCAAGAAAGAAATCGAAGCGCTCTCGGTCGATGGGGCGGATGGATTTGTCTTCGCCAGTGACGAGACCTTCGGTATCCGCAAGTATCACGCGGACCCATCCGTCGAAGACGCCGATGACGAGTTGGCGCAATTCGGGCTCACAGGGTTTGCGCGTGATCACGAGGGCAGCGCGGTGTTTCGGCGCGGCAACGAGCGACCGCTGTTGTTCGTGTCCGATCAGCAAGCCGGTGAGCTGCGCATCTTCGAGCTCGAGGGTCCTGCAGGAACGCCGCATCGACACGCTTTGGTCGGGCGCGTGAAATACATGGCACAGGAGACCGACGGCATCGATCTCACTGGCGAATCGCTGCCCGGGTTTCCGGGTGGTTTGCTCGTGGCGATGTCGACCGATCGGACCTATCACTTCTATGCGCTGGATGAGATCCTCGGCGCAATGTCATCCATCTCGCCCATTAGCGCGTCTTCACCTTGATCGCATTGGCCGCGATTCTTTGACTCCATTCGGCCGGGCCGCTCTGGTGCACCGAGATGCCCGTGGAGTCGACGGCAACCGTGACCGGCATGTCGCTAACCTCGAATTCATAAATCGCTTCCATCCCGAGATCGGCGAAGGCCACGACTCGTGAGGACTTGATCGCTTTGGATACAAGATAGGCTGCACCACCCACGGCCATGAGATAGGCCGCCTTGTGCTTGCGAATCGCCTCGATGCCCGCGGGGCCTCGCTCGGCTTTGCCGACCATGGCGATGAGTCCCGTCTTCTCCAGCATCATCTCGGTGAACTTGTCCATGCGGGTCGCGGTCGTCGGCCCTGCGGGTCCGACGATCTCGTCGCGCACGGGATCGACCGGTCCCACGTAATAGATGACCCGATTGCGGAAATCCACGCCCTCAGGGAGGCCCTGACCGCTCGCAAAGAGATCGGCAATACGCTTGTGGGCGGCATCGCGGCCGGTGAGCATCTTGCCGTTGAACAGCAGTCGATCACCGGGCTGCCAACTCGCGACGTCTTGCGGCGTCAGCGTGTCGAGATTGACTCGACGCGCTTCGGGCGAGGGCTTCCAGTCGACTTTCGGCCAGCGGTTGAGATCGGGTGCGACGAGTTTCGCGGGGCCCGAACCATCCAGCGTGAAGTGCAGGTGTCGCGTCGCTGCGCAGTTCGGGATCATGGCGACCGGCTTCGAGGCAGCGTGCGTCGGGTAATCGAGGATCTTGACGTCGAGAACGGTCGAGAGACCGCCGAGACCCTGTGCGCCGATGCCGAGCGCGTTGACCTTGTCATGCAGCTCAATACGCAATTCTTCGAGCGGCGTGCGCGGGCCGCGCGCCTTGAGTTCGGCCATGTCGATGGGTTCCATGAGTGATTCTTTGGCCATCACCATCGCTTTCTCGGCCGAGCCGCCGATGCCGATGCCAAGCATGCCCGGCGGACACCAGCCCGCGCCCATGGTCGGTACCGTCTTCAGCACCCAATCGACGATCGAGTCGCTCGGGTTGAGCATCACGAACTTCGCCTTGTTTTCGGAGCCGCCGCCCTTGGCCGACACAGTGATCTCGACCTGATCACCAGGCACCATCTCGACATGCACGACGGCGGGCGTATTGTCGCGCGTGTTTTTGCGGGTGAAGGCGGGATCCGCAACGATCGAGGCGCGCAGCGTGTTGTCGGGGTCGAGATAGGCGCGTCGCACGCCCTCGTTGATCATCTCGCTGAGCGTGAGGGTCGCTTCCCAGCGTACCTTCATACCGACTTTGACGAAGACCACGACGATGCCGGTGTCCTGACAGATCGGCCGATGACCTTCGGCGCACAGGCGCGAATTGGTGAGGATCTGCGCGATCGCGTCCTTGGCCGCAGGCGACTCCTCGAGCTCGTAGGCACGCCCGAGTGATTCGATGTAGTCCATCGGATGGTAGTAGGAGATGTACTGCAGCGCGTCGGCCACGCTGTCGATCACGTCTTGCTGCTTGATGGTCGTCATGGTGTCACCCGTCGAAGTGTCGAACGCATTTTAACCGGGCAGTCGATGGGCGGCGCAGGCCAGGGACCAACGCCTTGCATCCGCCAGCGAGGCGGCGCTCAGTGCGCCGCCCCACACGCAACCCGTGTCGAGAGCGAGTAAGTCAGGACGGTCGACCAAACCGAGTGTCGACCAGTGGCCCGTGATGAGTCGAGTCGTGGCGGTACGGCGTCCGGGTGCATCGAACCAGGGTAGCCAGCCGGCTTCTTGCGTGCCGGGCTGACCCTTCATCTTGAGGTCGATAAGCCCGTCTGCGCGGCAGTAGCGCAGTCTTGTGAGCGCGTTGATGATGAAGCGCAGTCGATCGTGGCCACACAAGGTCTCGTTCCAGCAATCCGGGCGATTGCCGTACATCGATTCGAATAGCGCCGTCGGCGCACTTTGCAGGGCCTGTTCGACTTCGGCGGCGAGAGTCATGACTTGATCCGCACTCCATTGCGGCACAACGCCCGCATGGACCATCAAATCATTGCCGTGCCGTACTGCGAGCGGTCGATGCAGCAGCCAATCGAGCAGGGTGTCGCGGTCGCGCGCCCCAAGAATGTCGTCCAGGGTGTCGTCCTTGCGCAGCCTGCGGCTGCCGCCACAGGCGATTGCCAGCAAGTGCAGGTCATGATTACCGAGCACCACCCGCGCACCATCGCCGAGCGAGCGGATGAAGCGCAGCGTACCGAGGGAGTCGGGTCCGCGGTTGACGAGATCGCCCACGAACCATAGTTCATCACGATCGGCCGAGTAGTCGAGGGCGTTCAACAATTGATGCAGTTCGCGCAGGCAACCCTGCACATCACCTATCGCAACGCGTCGCATCAGTGCAGGATACCCGGCATCGCGAGACGAAAAGGCGGGATCGGTGCATCGTAGGCAAAGCCATCGTCGGCGCGCAGGTGATAGCTGCCCTGCATGGTGCCGACCGGCGTTTCGATCACGGCGCCGCTCGAATAACGAAAACCCTGCCCGGGCTGAAGATGCGGTTGTTCGCCGACCACGCCATCGCCGCGGACTTCTTGAACCTTGCCGTTGCTGTCGGTAATCAGCCAATGACGCGTCAGCAGTTGTGCGGCCATGCGGCCCTCATTACGCAGCGTGATCGTATAGGCAAACACGTAACGGTTTTCGGCCGGGTCGGACTGGTGTTCGAGATAGGCCGTCTCGACAGTGATGGCGAGTTTGTGATCGGGCTGCATGGTTCAATCCGTTGGCGGGTGTGTGCGTGTCGGCGTCACGCTACGGGGTCGGGCAGGGCGCTGGCAAGTCTGCCGAACTCCTGCGGCGTCAAGGTCTCGGGGCGAGCACCGGGGTCGATGCCGCAGGCTGTAATGGCCGAGGCATCGAGCAGGGCGCGCAGTGCGTTGCGTAGTGTCTTGCGTCGCTGCGAGAAAGCCGCAGCCACGACTTTGGCGTAGCGCTGATCGACGGCAAAGGCTGGCGTTTCCCGAATATCGAGTCTGGCTACGGCCGACCAGACCTGAGGCGCGGGTCGAAACGCGCCCGGCCCCACATCAAACAAATGTTCTTCGATGACCCACGGTGCCAGCATTACGGTGAGTCGCCCGTACTCACTGCTTCCGGGAGCCGCGCAGATACGCTCGATGACTTCGCGCTGCAGCATGATATGCAGATCGAGGAGACTGCCGTGCGCCTGCAGCAGGTGAAACAGTAGCGGCGTTGATACGTTATAGGGCAGGTTACCGATCACCCGTAGTTTGCGGCCGCGGACCGCGGCGAGCGCTGCGAAGTCGAACTCCAGCGCGTCGGCTTCGTGCAGCACGAGCCCTGCGCGGCCGAAACGCTCGCGCAAGAGAGCGGCGAGATCACGATCGATTTCGATGGCATCGAGATGACCGCAAGCGGCGAGCAACGGCTCGGTGAGCGCGCCGCGCCCGGGCCCGATCTCGACCAGCGCGTCGTCAACTTGCGGACTGATTGCCTGCATGATCTGTTCGATCACGCCTGCATCGTGCAAGAAGTTCTGGCCGAAGCGTTTACGGGCAAAGACCATCGGTAGGTGGATCCGTGGGCGAGTGACTGCGTCAGCGCACGCCGACGCGGCGTCGTTGCACGAGATCGACGGCGAGTTCGACGGCGGCGCGCAGGCTGCCGACATCCGCTTTGCCGGTGCCCGCGAGCGCAAGCGCCGTACCGTGATCGACCGAGGTACGAATCACCGGCAAACCCAGCGTGACGTTGACCGCGTGACCGAAGCCCGCGTGCTTGAGCACTGGCAAACCTTGATCATGAAACATGGCGAGGAAGGCGTCTGCCTTGACCATCTCGCGCGGCACGAAAGCGGTGTCCGCCGGCAGCGGGCCGAAGGCATCGATACCCGCGGCGCGTGCCGCTTGAATCGCCGGGATGATTTCGCGGATTTCTTCGTCGCCGAGCAGCCCGTTTTCGCCTGCATGCGGATTGAGTCCGCAGACGGCGATGCGCGGTCGCTCGATGCCCCAGAAGCTGCGCAGATCGGCGTGCATGATGCGCAATATTTCGAGCACCATGCCAGCGCGGATGGCCTCTGGCACGTGACGCAGCGGCAGGTGCGTGGTGGCGAGTGCAACGCGCAAGCTCCCCGCGACCAGCATCATCACGGGTTTCGCGGCGCCGCAGCGTGCGGCCAAATATTCGGTATGACCGGAGAAGGGCACGCCGGATTCGGCGATGACGCTTTTCTGTACGGGCGCCGTGACCATGGCATCGAACTGTCCGGCGACCAGCGCATCGAGTGCATCGTCGAGCAGTCCGACGACATAGGGGGCGTTACGTGGATCGAGGTGGCCGGCGATCGCGGGCACGGCGAGCGGACGATGCAGGGTTTCGAGCCGCTCGAGGCGCGCGCCACTTGGGGCGCGAGCCTGCAGGAGATCACGATCGACGAGACAGAAGAGCTCGCAGTCCGGCAGGTCGGTCGCGGTGAGCTGCGCGCAGAGCTCGGGTCCAATACCCGCAGGCTCGCCCGAGGTGAGGACGATACGCGGCCGCGGTTCAGCTTTTGACGTCGACATACGCCTCGTCGCGCAGCCGACGCAGCCAGAGTTCCGTCTCTTCGTCTGCCTTGCTCTCGCGCAGCTGCAGGAAGGCACGCTGGCGGCGCAATTCCTCGGTGTTGTCGAATTGGCGACGACCGAGCAGTTGCACGATGTGCCAACCGAACTGGGTGCGGAAGGGCTCGCTGATTTCATTGACGGCGAGCGTGCCGAGAGCAGCGTCGAACTCGGGAACGAAGGTTCCGGGTGCCGTCCAGCCAAGATCACCGCCCTCGGCTGCCGAGCCCACATCTTCGGACAAGGTCTTGGCGAGCACGGCGAAATCCTCGCCATCGAGGATGCGCTGTCTGACATCGCGCAAGCGCTGCTGCACCGTGGCATCGTCCTGAATCTCGGTCGGCTTGAGCAGGATATGCCGCGCGCTCGTCTGTTCGATCACCGTCTGCAGATCCGCGCCGCGAACTTCGTTGAGTCGCACGATGTGATAGCCGGTGGGCGTGCGCAGCGGTGCGCTGATCTCGCCTGGCTTGAGGCCCACCACGAGATCTGCAAGTACGGTCGGGATTTCGGGGCCACGTCGCCAGCCGAGTGATCCGCCCTCGAGCGCGGTTTGACTGTTGGAGTAAGCCACGGCGAGACGCGCAAAGTCTTCGCCGCCGGTGGCACGGGCGTGCACATCCTTGGCGCGCTGCGCGGCCTCTTCGAGTTGAGTCGGTGAGGCTTCCTGAGGCACTGCTATCAGGATGTGCGAGAGGTTGTATTCGTTGAGTTCGGACGGTCGTGATTTTTTTCGGTCAATGAATTGATCGAGTTCGCGTGGCGACACGTTGATACGTTGGATGACATCACGCTGCTGCAGTACCTGCAGCGTCATTTCGCGACGGATGCTTTCGCGGTACGCGGCGTAGTCGATCCCCTGTTGAGACAGTGCAGAGGGCAACTGCGCGAGCGACAAGCCGTTGCGCTGCGCGACGTCAGCCAGGGCTTGATTGAGACTCTCGTCGTTGATGCGGATGCCGGCGCGCTGCGCACGTTGCATCTGGATCTCCTGCAGGATCAGCCGCTCGAGCACCTGTTGGCGCAGCACGTTCGCAGGCGGCATCTCGAGCCCCTGGGCCTGCAGGCGCTCGGCAACCAGCAGCATCTGTTCTTCGAGTTCGCTGAGCAGCACCACGCCATCGTTGACCACTGCCGCCACGCGATCGAGTCGTTCGCCGCGGTCGGAGAGCGTGCGCTGGGCCTGGCCTGTGGCCGGTAACATCAGCAGGACGGCCAGCGCGGTGAGGAGCAGGGGACGGGTTGATGCGCTCATGGACGAAATCCGAAAAAGAGAAGAAAAGTCAGCGGCTTAGGCCGACCGAGGAGTATCCCCGAATTGCCTCGTCGAGGAAAGCATCGGCCGAACTTCCGACACTCGCGAGACCGTTCAGTTCCAGCTGAAGATACACGCCGGTGTCGCGCTCGCCGGTGCGACTCGAGACAAAGCGTCTGCCGACGAGGCGTAGCCGCCAGCAACAAGCCTTGAACTCGAGACCGGCAAAGCGCTCGAGTGAGCTGCGATCCTGCAGGTCGTAGACGACGCGGCCGAAAGCGTTCCATCGTTGAGCGAGGGGCCAGGCGCCGGATAGTTCGCCTTGTTCGAGTCGGTCGCGCTGAAAGCGGTAGGCGAGATTCAGCGCCCGCTCGGCATCCGGTCGGTATTGCACGCGCGCATGGCTGCGCTGTTGCCGACGGGCTGCGGGATCCCATTGCAGACCGAGGCTCACGTTCCAGTCGCGCCAGGCGGTGATGCCGAGTTGAGCGAGCAGATCCGAGCGGTTCTCTGCGCTGGTCGCTTCGCCCGGCAGGCGTACGCGCGAGGGTGTGAAGCGGTAGGTTTGACCGAGAGTAGCGGTGAGCAACTGACGGCCACTGCGCCGATCAAAGATACGCGAGGTGAAGCCCGTGCTCAGATGGTTGGCATCAGCGATGCGGTCGACCCCGACATAGCGCGTGTTGCGGAAGAGTTGCACGAAGTCGAGATCAGGCAAGGCAGTATCGAAGATCGGCAGGTGGTCTTGCGCACGCCACGGAGTCCAAAGATAAAGCATGCGCGGCTCGAGTGTGGCGCGCAGCCGCTCGTTTGCGCTGCCCTCGCGTTCGAGGCGTAGCCCTGCATCGAGTGAGGCGAAAGGCAGCGAACGTGAAAGTCGCTCCTCGCCGCCCTGCGCGACACCTTCGAGGTCATAGCGCGTGTGTCGCCAGCCCACCGCGGGTCGCAAGAAGTAGCGGCCATCACCGAAGCGCAAACCCAGCTGCGGCGCCAGATCGGTACGCCAGCCCTCTACGCCGGCATCACGATCAAAGTTCACCACTTCGGCCTCGACGCTCCAGTCGATCGGCAATGTGCCCTCGCGTGTGCCGCTGCCGCTGGCGAGCACGCGCGGCAGTCGTGCTGCAGGTCGATCGAGAAGCGTTAGCGCGCGGTCGATGGTTTGGAATTGCTCGGCCTCAGCCCGCAGTTGCCAGCGATCATCGCGGTAGCTGAGACGCGCCATGCGCCGCAGGAAGGCGGTGCTCGTACCCTCGGCGCCCGCTGCAAAATCTTCGAAATATTCGGCGTCACTCACGCTCTGTGCGTCGATGTCGAAGCGCCAGCCCGCCGGCAGATCCGAGCGGTGGCGCAACCGCAGCCAGTTTCGATCAATGTTGCGGATTGAATCGGAGGGCAACAGGTTGGCGCGCAACTCGCCGCGATGCTGGCGCGTCAAATATCGAAACTGTCCGCCTAGGTCGACGCCGCGCCGTCCGTACACGGTCGGCTCGAGCAGCAGATCGTAGTTGGGCGCGAGATTGAAGTAATAGGGCAGAGTCGCCTCGATACCACCGCGGGTGCTGTAGCCCACATTCGGAAACAGGAACCCGCTCTTGCGCTGATCACCAAGCGGAAAAGAGAGATAGGGCAGATAAAGGATGGGTACGCCCTTGAACTCGATGGCCGCGTCGCGCCCCGTGCCGTTGCGAGTACGCGTGTCGAGCTCGATACGACTCGCGCGGATTCGCCAATCGGGCGTTTCGGCGGGGCAAGTGCTGAACCACACCTGCGATAAAGTCACCTTGCCATCGATCGCGAGCTCCATCGATTGCGCCGCGCCGCGCGCGGGGCGATCGGGCATCTCGAAGGCCGTATCCTCGAAGGCGGCGCCGCCTTGTGGGTCCCAGCTACCGGATTGACCCTCAGCGCGCAGCGCCGGGTCGGCGTAGCGCACCAGCCCGCGCACGCGAAAACGACCGGTCTGCGCGTCGTACTCGACCTGATCTGCACTCAAGCTGCGTTCGCCCTGGCGCAGCGTCACCGCACCGCGCAGTTCGGCGTCGCCGTCGATGCCGAGATCCGCGGCGTCACTCGAAACTTCGATCGGGGCATCGCTACCAGCCAGCGGCGAAGCGGGCGCCGCGGGCGGCGGTTTGCCCGCTTCGGGCAAGACGCCATCGCGGCTGGGGGCAGCCCGGATCGAGGAGGGCGCCGGGCAGCGCAAACCCTGGGGAACATCTTGGGCAACGAGCGGTTCGCCCGCGAGACCAGCGCAGGCAAGCAGGGCGAAGATGCGGCGCGGCGAGGCCATGGGCGGGGCCATTATAATGGCCGCTTCCTTCCTGACCGTGGATTTCAGCGCACTTGTCGGACCTACGCTTGCAGCAACTTTCAGCTTGGGTCGAACAGGAGCTCGGGCACGCCACGATCGCGATCCGCGTCGCCTCGGCGGACGCCAGTTTTCGCCGCTATTTTCGTGCGGAGCTGCAAAGTGGCGGCAGTTTCGTGGTGATGGACGCCCCACCCGCCCACGAGGATCTTGGCCCCTACCTCAAGGTTGCCGCACTCCTGCAGGCTGCGGGCGTGCATGTGCCAGCGGTTCATGCGGTCGATCTGCAGCGAGGCTTCGTGCTGCTTGAGGATCTCGGTTCCACACCGCTGCTGACGGCGTTGCAAGCGCCGGATCGAGTCGGCGCGCTGTACGACACCGCCTTGCAGGCCTTGCTGCGTATTCAGGTTCAGGCACGACCTTCGGCCGCAGAACTCGCGCCGTATGATGAGTCCGCCTTGCGCCGCGAACTCGCGCTGATGCCGGAGTGGTTCTGCGCGCGTCATCTGCAACTCTCGCTCGATGAGGCCGAGCGTACGATGCTCGAGCGGACTTTTCTTTGGTTGATCGAGGCTGCGCTCGCACAACCCGTCGTATTCGTGCACCGGGACTACCACTCGCGCAACCTGATGGTATTGCCGGATGGGGACCTCGGCGTGATCGATTTTCAGGATGCGTTGGCTGGTCCGGTCGGTTACGACCTCGTCTCGATCCTCAAAGATTGCTATATCGCGTGGCCGCGAGCCCGCGTGGAGACTTGGCTTCGCGACTATCGCGCCTTGCTGGTCGCACACGGTGCGCAAGAGCTTGCTGGGTCGAGTGACCGGGAGTTTCTGCGTTGGGTCGATCTCATCGGCGTGCAGCGTCATACCAAAGTCCTCGGAATCTTTGCCAGGTTATGGTGGCGGGACGGCAAGATCGGCTATCTCGATGATCTGCCTTTGACGCTCGATTACCTGCGCGACACGGCGGCGCGTTACCTCGAGTTGCGCGACTTTGCTCTTTGGCTCGAGCGGCGCGTGGTGCCGAATCTGGCCGCGGCTCGCCAGCGTGCGCACACGACATGAAGGCGATGATCCTTGCAGCCGGTCGCGGCGAGCGCATGCGGCCGCTGACCGATCACTGCCCCAAGCCCTTGCTGCAGGTGGGCGGCCGTTCGCTGCTCGAATGGCATCTGCTGGCGCTGGCGCGTGCCGGCGTTCGCGAGGTGGTGATCAACCTCGCCTGGCAGGGTGCGATGATTCCTGCAGCGCTCGGCGATGGTTCGCGTTTCGGGGTACGGATCGCCTACAGCGATGAACACGAGCACGCGCTCGAGACCGCCGGCGGCATCATTCAGGCGCTGCCGTTGCTTGGCGAAGCGCCGTTTTTGGTGATCAACGGCGACATCTGGACGGATTTCGACTACGCCCGTCCGCCGCGACTCGACGCTGAGGCGCAGGGCAGTCTGATTCTCGTGCCCAATCCACCACAGCATCCGCGCGGCGATTTCGCGTTGCTGCCGCGCCGTGAGGGTGAGGCCGAGGCCGATATCCTGGCCGATCCAGCGGCTCTCGAGAGTGCCGGCGCGCCGCAGCGCTTCACGTTCTCGGGCATTGCGGTGTACCGGTCCGAGTTTTTCGCCGGTGTCGCTGCGGGCCGACAACCGCTGCTGCCGCTGCTGCGTCGGGCCGCCGCTGCGGGTCGACTGCGTGGTCGGCTTTATCAGGGCTTGTGGTCCGACGTCGGTACTCCGGATCGGCTGCAGCAACTCGATGAGCGGCTCGCCGGCGGCGCACTCGGGTAGCCGCGCGAACCGCCGAGCCTCGCGTACACTTCACCCCCATGAGCAAGGACAGCAAATCACCCCCGCAGGCCGTGGAAGTGGCCGTGCCGGTGCCGCCGGTGCGCAGCGGTCAAAAATATCAGACTGCTCAGGGCTTCAGCGCCATTCGCGACGGAATCAAGGCCACGGCGAGCGCGCCCCTGCGCGTGCCCGGCGGCAAGCCGCGCTGGCTGAAGGCGCCGCTTGCGGTCGGCAGCAACTATGAATTCGTGCGGCGTACAGTGCGCGAGCACAGGCTCGCCACGGTATGCGAAGAAGCCAAGTGCCCGAACATCGGCGAATGCTGGAACGCCGGTACGGCGACCATCATGCTCATGGGTGAGGTTTGCACGCGCGCTTGTCGTTTCTGTGCCGTCGATACCGGCAATCCGCGCGGCTGGCTCGATCCCGAAGAACCGCGCAACACGGCGCGCACCGTGGCATTGATGAGGCTGCGATACGTGGTGCTCACTTCGGTCAATCGTGATGACTTGCTCGATGGCGGTGCGGCGCACTTCGCTGCCGCCGTACGCGCCATCAAAGAAATCTCGCCACAGACCGCCGTCGAGGCGCTGACACCGGATTTTCAGGGTGTGCTGGCCGACGTCGAGACGGTCGTCGATTCAGGTATTGAGGTCTTTGCGCAGAACGTCGAGACCGTTCGTCGGCTTACGCACCCCGTACGTGACCCACGCGCGGGTTACGAGCAGACGTTGCGCGTGCTCGCGCATGCCAAACGACATCGCCCCGCAGTGCTCAGCAAGACGAGTCTCATGCTGGGACTCGGCGAAGCTGATGACGAGATTCGCGAGGCGCTCGATGATATGCGCGCCCATGACGTCGATCTGCTGACGCTCGGGCAGTATCTGCAGCCGACGGCCAATCATTTGCCGGTGGCGCGTTTCGTCACGCCGGAAGACTTCGATCGCTATCGCGAGTGGGCGCTTGCCCGCGGGTTTCGCGAGTGCGTTTCAGGGCCGCTGGTGCGATCGAGTTATCGCGCCGAGCAGGCGCTCGCCGGCAATAATGCGGGTCTCGACAATGCTGCGCTCGCCAATGCAGTCCTCGCCGCCAGCGCCGCGCCTCGTTCGTAACTTAGGCCGCGTCGCCTATCAGCCGATTTGGGAAGCGATGCAGCGCTTCACCGATGAGCGCACGGTCGACACGCCCGATGAAATCTGGGTGCTCGAACACGAGCCCGTCTTTACGCTTGGCATGAATGCCGATCCGGCTCATGTGCTTGCGGCAGGCGAGATTCCGGTGGTGCGCGTTGATCGCGGCGGACAAGTCACCTATCACGGGCCCGGCCAACTCGTCGTCTATCCTTTGATCGATTTGCGTCGTGCGGGTCTTGGTGTGCGCGATCTCGTCACCGCACTCGAAGAATCCGTCATCGCCTGTCTCGGAAATTACGGAATTTCGGCCACTACGTGGCCGGGCGCGCCCGGGGTGTATGTTGAGGAACGCAAAATCGCGAGTATCGGCATCCGAGTGCGCCGCGGTGCGAGTTATCATGGAATCGCGCTGAATGTCGCCACGGATTTGGAGCCGTTCTCGCGTATCAACCCCTGCGGCCATGAGGGGCTCGCGATGACTCAGTTGGCAGCGCTCGGTGCGCCAACCGACCTCATGCGTGTGGCTGCAGATCTTTTGACTGAACTGCAACGTTTGTTGTCGAGGACGCGCCATGACCCCTCCGAACCCCGTGCCGACACTGCCCCCTCCCGACAAGAAAGAGATCGAGATCGTCCGTAGCTTGCTCAGCTACATCGGCGAGGACCCGGATCGCGAAGGCTTGCTGGAAACCCCGGCGCGCTTCCTCAAGGCTTGGGGTGAGTACACGCGTGGCTACCGCGAAAAACCCGAGGACATCCTCAAGTCCTTCGAGGATGGTGCGCAGAGCGTCGATGAGATGGTCATCGTGCGCGATATTCCGGTGTATTCATTGTGCGAGCATCATCTCGCGCCGTTCTTCGGCAAGGCCTATGTGGGCTACGTGCCCGATCGACGGATTCTCGGGCTCTCAAAGATTTCCCGCTTGGTCGAGGTCTTCGCACGACGTCTGCAAGTGCAGGAGCGACTGACCAACCAGATTGCCGATGCGCTCGATACCCATCTGCAACCGCTCGGTGTCGCGGTAGTGATCGAGTGTCGTCACATGTGCATGGAATCGCGCGGTGTGCGCCACACCGGAACGGCTACAGTGACTTCGGCGTTGCGCGGTTCGATCAAGACAAACGCCGACACGCGTCGGGAGTTTCTCTCGCTTATCGGGCGCTGAGCCCGCGGAGAGATCGCCCGAGGGCGACGCGCTAGATCACCATCAATACGCCTTCGGTCGCGACCAGTGCGCCCACCAGAGTCGTCACCTGCTCGCGACTCTCGGCGACGATGGTGTAGGTGATCGAGATGAAATTGCCGGCGCCGCTGCCACGCTCACTGATTCTCTCCGGCGGCAACCCGGGGCTGTACTGCAGCACGACCGCGTCGATGCGCGCGCGGAAATCACGCGCACTACGTCCCACCACCTTGATCGGGTAGTCGGTCGGAAACTGCAGCGGACTTGCGGACGGGTCGATCGCGTCGGCGCTCATGGCGAGCCGACTACCAGGGCTGGGGCGCGAGTTCGCGCTTGAGATCGCCAAAAGCAGCCCACAGTCTCTGCCAAAGCGGACCGGGCACGCCGCTGCCGACCGCAGCGCCATCGAGTCTCGTCACCGGCAGCACGGTTTTGGTCGCCGAAGCGAGCCAGACTTCATCGGCCGCACGCAGCTCGGCCTCGCTCACGGCACGGACCTCGCGACCAACGCCCAAACGATCGGCGAGTTCCTCGACGACGCTGCGCGTCGTGCCCGGCAGGATCACGTTGGAGTTGGGCGGCGTGATCAGCACACCCTTCGAGACGATGTGCACGGTCGAGGCGGTCGCTTCCATCATCTCGCCGTTGCGCAGCAGGATTGTTTCGTCGGCTCCGACATCGCAGCCAAGTTGTCGTTGCAGCACGTTGCCGAGCAGCGCGACCGATTTGATGTCGCAGCGCAGCCAGCGGATGTCGGCCGCGGTCACGCAGGCGAGACCGCTCGAGAGTTGTTGCGGAGTCGGTTGCGGCAGCGACGCTGCAAAGGCAAACACGGTCGGCGGAATCTCGGGAAGCGGCGCATGACTGCGATTCGTGTCTGCACCGCGCGAGATCTGCACATAGACGTAGATGTCGCCGCCCCCGTTGCGTTGCATCAGTTCGCGCACCAGCGTGCGCCAACCGTCGCGATCATGGGGATCGCGCAGTCGCAACTCGCGGCAGCTGCGGGCGAGTCGATCAAAATGCTCGGCGAAGCGGAAAGGCCGTCCCTCGAACACCGGTACGACTTCGTAGACGCCGTCGCCGAAGAGGAAACTGCGATCGAGCGGTGAAATGCGCGCCTCGGTCAGCGGTAGCCACTGTCCGTCGAGATGGCAGATGGGCAAGGGATTGGCCATGGAATCACCTGAACCAAAGTGCGAAGGTGTCGCGTGATCGCGCCCAGAGCCCGCCCTCGGGCAAATCGCGAGTCACGATGAGTGGCACGCGGCGGATAACGGTATCGCCGTTCTGCACGCGCAATTCGCCGACACGCTGACCCGCTTTGAGCGGGGCGATCAGCGGTTCATCGAGCACGGTCGAGACGCGCAGTTTGGAGGCTGCACCGCGGACGATGGTCGCCGTGACATCCGTTTGGGGACCGATGGCCACGTACTGTTCGGCACCCTTGTACACGCGCGGCTGCAGGACCATCTCGCGCGCCTTGCGCAACGTGACCGTCTCATAGAATGCAAAACCGTAGTTGAGCAGGGCGGCGCTCGCTTGCTCGCGGATACGCGGCGATTGCGAACCAAAGACGGTGGAAATCAGGCGCGTGCCATTACGCTGTGCAGAGCTCGCGAGGCAGTAGCCCGCACTGTCGGTGTGACCCGTCTTGATGCCATCGACACTCGGATCCTGATAAAGCAGGCCGTTGCGATTACCTTGACGGATGTTGTTCCAGACGAATTCGCGTTGCGAGTACCAGCGGTAATACTGCGGAAAATCACGAATCAAGGCGCGCGCCAGAATCGCGATGTCGCGCGCCGTCGTGTAAAGGGCCGGATCGGGCAGGCCCGTCGCGTTGGCGAAGCTCGAGTTCTTCATGCCGAGTGCGAGTGCCTGCTGGGTCATCAGTTGACCGAAGGTCTGTTCGGAGCCGGCGAGTCGTTCGGCGATGGCAATCGCTGCGTCGTTGCCCGACTGCACGATCATGCCCTGCAGCAACACCTCGACCGGCACTTTGTCGCCGACTTGCAGGAAGGTCCGCGAGCCTTCGGCACGCCACGCACGCTCGCTGATGTTGATCCGTTCGTCGAGTTTCAGGCGACCCTCCGCCAGCGCCTTGAAGGCGACATAAGCGGTCATGACCTTGGTGATGCTCGCCGGTTCGACGCGTTGATCTTCGTTTTGTCCGGCGAGCCGTTGGCCCGTTGCGTGATCGATCAGGATCCATGATTTTGCGGCGACTGTGGGCGGCGCCGGCACTGCAGGGATATTCGCCAGAGCGACTGTGGCGAGCGCGCCGAACATCAACAAAAAGGGCAGCAGCGTCGCCATACGCAGAACGATCATCCGCGAGGCACTCGATGAGATACGGGACTTCGACGACAAGATTGGGCTCTCCGGAAAACAGCGCGAAAAAAGCGGCCGTATTGTAAACGCCTCAGTCGTGCGCAGGGCGGGCATCGGGGATGCCTGCGAGTCGCAACCTTTCGACCATGTCATCGGCTTCGAGTGCGCTGTCGATCGGTCCCACATGCACGCGAAAGACCGCTCGATCACCGAGACGTGCTTCGCGAATCAGCGCGCTGCGGATGCCGGCGGCGGCAAGCCTGCTCACCATCGCCTCGGCATTGGCGCGTTGTGTGAACGAGCCGGCTTGCAGATACCGTGCATCGACCCCGATTCCGGCTGAGCTTGCTGCCGCGGTCGCTGCGGGCACGAGCGCGGCGCTGGCCGCTGCCGCAACCCTCGCCACCGCTGACGGAGCGGCCGGTGCACTCGTGCTCGCGGTGCGAACTTCCGGCCAGTCGTCGCCCGGTTCGAGCACGCGGATTTCGACCGGCGCAGTGCCCTCGCGAATCATGTCGAGCTTCCAGGCCGCGGTGTAGGACAGATCGATGATGCGATTGCCGACGAACGGGCCGCGATCATTGACCCGCACGATCACGGAGCGATTGTTCTTGAGGTTGGTCACGCGCACATAAACCGGAATCGGCAAGGTCTTGTGCGCCGCCGTCATGGCGTACATGTCATAGGGCTCGCCGCTCGAGGTGCGCTCGGCGTGAAAACCCGGTCCATACCACGAGGCGAGACCGCGCTCGACATGCCCCCGAGAGCTGCGTTGGACGCGGTAGGTCTTGCCGAACACCTCGTATTTCTCAGGGTTGCCGTAGCGACTCAAGGGTTCGCGGCGTGGTACGGCGTCGGGGATCGACGCGAGGTCGCGCGGCGGCTGGGGCGCGCCGGCGACCGGTTTCGGTGGCGGCAGGGGGGCAGGTGCAGGGCACAGCGTACCGCAGGCGGATAACAGCGCGCACAGAAGCAGCAGCACCCCTGCTGCAGTGCGCGACATCAGCGTCCGGCCACCGCCGCATCGATCGCTGCGGGCGGCTCGAGTTGCGCGGCGATGGCGGTTGCCAGATCGTGTACCGCCATCGCGTAGAGAATGCTGCGGTTGTAGCGGGTGATGACATGAAAATTGCGCAAGCCGACACGCACGTTGGGTCGGTCAGCGAGCTCCGCGGGGAGCAGAATCACACGCGTGTCATCCGCGAGAGATTGCGGCAGTTCGAAGCCGCGTGCACGCACCGTAGCCACCGTCTCGCGCAGTTCGAGATTGCGCCGGTCGAGCGTCGGCATCACCGCGGCGAGCGTTTCAACGGGCGCTGCGACATCGAGCAACACCGGTGTATCGCGTTGCCAGCCATGGGCGACAAAATAATTGGCGACGCTGCCGATCACGTCATCCCAGTCTGCGAATAAATCACGCCGCGTATTGCCCGCGCCATCAAGCAGCCCGTTCACGGCATAGCGCCGATAGCTTGAGGGCATGAACTGCGGCGCGCCCATGGCGCCCGCGTAGGAGCCGAGCGTGTTGCTCGGGTCGAGTTGTTCCTCACGCGCCAGCAACACGAACTGCTCGAGTTCCGAGCGGAAGAAGCGCGCGCGTGGTGGATAGTCGAAACCGAGCGTCATGAGTGCGTCGAGCACGCGCCATGAGCCCTTGTTGCGCCCGTAATTGGTTTCGATACCGATGATGGCCGTGATGTATTCGGGCGCCACGCCGGTTGCGACGCGCACCGCTTCGAGTCGGGCGTGCTGCTCGCGGGCGAACTGCGCGCCGCGCGCGATGCGCTCCGCGGTGACCAGCCGGTTGCTGTATTCCCACCACTGCAGCACGGTTTCGGCGGGACGGGAAATCGCCGCGATGATGCGCGGCTGGAATAGACCAGTGCCAAGCAGGGCGCGCAATTCGTCCTGCGGCACGCCATGTTTCGCCGACACTTCGTCGATGAATTGCCGGATGTCTTCGCGCGCGAGATCGAAGGGGACGGGCTCGGCAGGCAAGGCAACGGCTGTCGAATTGGCCCCTGCGGGACCGGCCGGTGCCGCGCTGGCCAGTGCCGGATTGGCAGGTGCCAACGTCGGTGCAGCCGCGACGCTGGGCGCGAGGCTTGCTGCGGCCGGTGATTTCTTTGGCGTCGATGCGCAGCCAACGAGTGACAGCAGCAACAACGACAGCAATGGCGCCATCGCGTGGCGCAGCGCAAACAAAGGTGACAAGCGCGGGGCGTCGTGCGGGTGGGTCATCAGGCAGCGAGCTTCCGGTTTGCGTACAACGCCATGAGCATACCGAAGCCGGCGAGGAGGGTCACCATCGACGTGCCGCCGTAACTGACGAGCGGTAGTGGCACGCCGACCACCGGCAAAAGTCCGCTGACCATGCCGGCGTTGATGAACACATAAACAAAAAAAGTTGCTGCGAGACTGCCGGAGAGCAATCGCGCGAAGGTGTCGCGCATCTGTGTTGCGAGATACAGCGCGCGCAACACCACGAAGAGATACAAGCCGAGCAAAATCAGCGCGCCGATCAGTCCGAGTTCCTCGCCGATCACCGCAAACACGAAATCAGTGGTGCGCTCTGGAAGAAATTCGAGCTGACCTTGCGAGCCTTGCAGGTAACCCTTACCAAACACGCCGCCCGAGCCGATCGCGATGGTCGATTGGATGATGTGGTAACCGGAGCCGAGTGGATCGGCTTGAGGATCGAGGAAGGTCAGCACGCGCTGGCGCTGGTAATCGTGCAGCAGGAACCAGCCGCCCCAGGCCGCGCCCACCGCCGCGACGCCGAGCATGACGATGATCTTGATGGCGAGCCCGGCGAGCAACACGACGATCAAGCCTGCCATCAGTATCAGCAGCCCGGTGCCGAGATCGGGCTGCACGATGGTCAGCGCGGTCGGTACCAGAATCACGAGCGCGAGCAGCAGCAGCGTGCGTCCGTCTGGCGGCAACGGCCGCTCGCGCAGTATCCGGGCGCAGGCCATGGGCACGGCGATCTTCATGATTTCGGAAGGTTGGAAGCGGATGAAGCCGAGATCGAGCCAGCGCTGTGCGCCTTTGCCGATGTAACCCACGGCATCGACCACGATTAGCAGCAAGAGGCCGACCGCGTACAGCAGCGGGGTCATGCGTCGCAGCGCGCTCGGCCTGAGCTGCGCCAGCGCCAGCATCAGCGCGGCACCGAGCGCGAGTCGGACACTGCCGCGCAGCACGGCGTCCCAATCGCCGCCCGATGAACTGTAGAGGATGAACTGCCCGTAAAGCGCGATCGCCGCGATCCCGGCGAGCAGCGGCCCATCGAGCCGTAATCTGCCGAGCACTTGCGTCGTGCGCGTCAGCGTACGGGTGGTGGCATCTTCGACGTCTTCGCGCAGCATCGGCTATTCCTCGTTGCCACCCGCGGGGCTGCCACCCGCGGGGCTGCCTGCCGCCGCAATCGTCATCGCTGTCAGCACCTCGGATTGACGCGGAAATTTGCGCAGCAGATAGGCGTCCATGATGCTGCGGGCGATTGGCGCGGCCGTCCCGCTGCCGCTGCGGCCGTTTTCGACGATGACCGCCACGGCAATCTTTGGCGCATCCGCCGGTGCAAACGCGACGAACCAGGCGTGATCACGCAGCCGCTCGTCGATCGCTGCCTCGTTATATCGCGCATTCTGCGCGACCGTGAATACCTGCGCGGTACCGGTCTTGCCGGCGATGGTGTAGGGCGCGCCCGCCGCCGAGCGTGTCGCGGTACCGCCCTGCATCACCGCCAGCATGCCATCGACAACGCGTTCCCAATCCTCGGCCTTGCCCGCGTCAGGCGTTGGCAGCGCTTTCGGCGCGAGATTCGTGACCTTCTGCGTCTCGGGATCACGCAGCGCGCGCACCAGGCGAGGACGAAAATTGCGGCCGCGTGTAGAGAGAATTGCGGTCATGTGAGCCAACTGCAGCGGCGTACTCGTCATGTAACCCTGACCGATGCCGAAGATCACGGTTTCGCCCGGAAACCAAACCTGATCGCTGCGCTTGCGAAACGCCTGCTTCTTCCACTCGGGCGAAGGCAGGATACCGGCCTTCTCGCCGCCAATATCGATGCCGGTAATTTCGCCGAGCCCAAACTCGGCCAGAAACTCGTGCAGGCGGCGCGGTCCGAGCTGTGCCGCCATGTCGTAGAAGTAGGTGTCGCAGGACTGCGCGATCGCCGTGCGCAGGTCCGTCGCGCCGTGGCCGCGCGGTTGCCAGTCGCGAAAGCGATGACTGCTGCCGGGCAAGGAAAAAAATCCGACGCAATAATGCGGGGTGATCGGATCGATCACGCCATGGGTCAGACCCGCGAGCGCCACCACTGGCTTGATGGTCGAGCCTGGCGGATAAGTGCCGCGCAGCGCGCGGTTGAAGAGCGGGCGATCCGGGTTTTCATTGAGTTCGCGGAATTCGGTGCGCGTGAGGCCGCGGGCGAACAAGTTTGGATCGAAACCAGGACGGCTCACGAGTGCGATCACATCCCCGTTGTTCGGATCGAGCGCGACGATCGCGGCGCGTTGATCGCGTACCGCCTCCTCGGCGATCCGCTGCACCTCAAGATCGAGGGTCAGAAAAAGATCGGTGCCCGGGTCGCCCGGTACGGTCTGCAGTGCTGCCTCAAGAGCGCCCGCCTTGTCCACCGAGCGACCGCGCGCATTGACCATGATTTCGCGCCGACCGTTGCGGCCGCGCAGCGCGTCTTCATAAGCCAACTCGACGCCGATCTTGCCGATGGTCGAGGTGCCCGCGTACTGCTCGCGATCGATGCGTTTCAGGTCGCTCTCGGAGATGGTGCCGACGTAGCCCAAGGCGTGTACGGCGAGCTCGCCGTGTGGGTAGGTCCGTGCGAGGCGCGTGCGGATATCGACGCCCGGAAAATCGAAGCGGTGTACGGCAAAGCGTGCCATGTCCGTCTCATCGAGGCGCAGACGGATTGGCACACTGTCGAACGGGCGCCGCGAGCGCACGATGCGTCGCGCATCGTCGAGCTCGTCGGCTTCGAGCAGGCCGATGCGCACGAGGCCGCGCAGCGTGGCTTCAACATCGCCCACTTCTTCGGGCACGAGTTCGAGCTGATAAGCCGGCTTGTTTTCGGCGAGGATTACCCCGTGACGGTCGTAGATGATGCCGCGCGGGGCGGGCTGCGGTTCGATGCGTACGCGATTGCCCTGGGCGAGATCGGTGTAGCGATCGTGCTGGATGATCTGCAGCCAGACGAGGCGACCGAGGATCACCGACGCCAGCAGGGCGATGATCACCGTGGCGGCGAGCGAGCGCTGTTCGAAGAGCCGCTGCTCGCGCCATGAATCTTTGATGCGTCCGCGGATACCCATGGGGTGAAGCGCCTGCCTCCCGTCTTCAGCGTCGCGCGCGGTTTTCGGCCGCCTGCCAGGATGCGGTGAGCGGCCACAGCAGCGGGCCCGTCAGCACCGGCAGCCAGCGCAGCCAACCGCCGGTAGTATTGCCCGTGAAACCGTCTATCGCCCAGGTGATTGCTTCGCAGGCCAACAGCAGCAGCGCCACGAACACAGTCTGCTCGAACATCGGCTTGTTGCGGATGATGAGATGCTGGCGAATGGCCACGTAGGCGACGAAGCCGAGCGCCAGCGCGTGCTGACCGAACACCACGCCTCGATAGACATCGAGTGCGAGGCCGACGGCGAAGCCGAGGCCAACGCCACCGATGCGTGGCGCGATTAGTGACCAGAAGAGCACGACCAGCACGGCGAATGGCGGGCGGGCTGCTGCCACCCAAACGGGCAGTGGTACAACCTGCAGCACGAACGCGATGAGGGTGCTGAGCAGCAGGCGGCGGCGCATCGATGCGGCGATCACGGCATGACCCTCGACTCGGCGGCGCTCGATGCCGCCGCCGGCGCCGCCGGGTGGGTTACGCGGAACCAAAGAAATGCGACCACGCGATCGCGATCGAGCCGGGCCACACTCGTGGCCTGCACCTGCGCGAGCGGCGAACCACCATCGCGCCGTACGCTGCGCACGGTCGCGACCGGATAACCTGCCGGAAATATGCCGCCCAAGCCCGAGGTGACCAGAAGATCGCCCTCGCGGATATCGGTTTGCAACGGCAGCAGCGGCAAGTTCAACTCTCCTGCGCGGCCGGTGCCGAGCGCGAGGGTGCGTTGCCCGGTGCGCGCAATCTGCACGGGCACGGCGTGTTCGGGGTCGGCGATCAAAATTATCTCGCTGCTCCACGGGCCAACGCGTAGTGCCTGACCCACCAAGCCGCCGCCGCTGATCACGGCTTGTCCCTTGAAGACGCCGTGCATGGCGCCACGATCGACGGTATAGCGCTGGCGCAGCAGGTTGATTTCTTCGGCGATCACGCGCGCGGTCAACCAGCGTTCGGCGACGTCAGCGGCTGCAAGACGCAGGTCGCGCAATTCGCGGTTCTCGCGCTCGAGATCGGCGCGACGCAGGGCGAGCAATTCGAGTTCGCGGATGCGCGCGCGCAGTGCGGCATTTTGCTGCTGCAAGGTGGCGCGTTGTTCGAAAGTCTCGCGCGTCCACTGCCAGGCGTTGGCGGGCGAGGCGAGCGCCATCTGCAGCGGATAGGCAATGGCCTGCAGGGCAAAGCGCGTGGAGTTCAACCAACCGCTGCGTTGGTCGATCCACATCAGTGCGAGCGCCAGCAGCGCGTAGCCGAAGAAGCGCAGCCCCGCCGGGGTGCCGCGTTGCAGGATGTTTCGGCTGGTGGCCGGGTTATTCAAGCCCGAAGTTGCCGGGGCCGAGCTCGTCCATCAATTCGAGGATGCGACCTCCGCCGCGCGCCACGCAGGTGAGCGGATCTTCGGCGATCACCACGGGCACACCGGTCTCTTCGGTGATCAGCTTGTCGATGTCGCGCAGCAACGCACCGCCGCCGGTGACCACGATGCCGCGATCAGCCACGTCCGAGCCAAGCTCAGGTGGGGTTTGCTCGAGCGCCTGCTTCACCGCACCGACGATGCCCTGCAGCGGCTCTTGCAGTGCCTCGAGAATCTCGTTGCTGTTGAGCGTGAAGCTGCGTGGCACACCTTCGGAGAGGTTGCGGCCTTTGACCGAGATTTCGCGTACCGTCTGGCCCGGATAGGCCGAACCGATTTCGATCTTGATGCGTTCGGCGGTGGTTTCGCCGATGAGGATGCCGTAATTGCGGCGCACATAACTAATGATCGCTTCGTCGAAGCGATCACCGCCGATGCGCGCCGACTGTGCGTAGACGATGCCGTTGAGCGAGATCACGGCGACTTCGGAGGTGCCGCCGCCGATGTCGAGCACCATCGAGCCGCGCGCCTCTTGCACTGGCAGTCCTGCGCCTACCGCTGCAGCCATCGGTTCGCTGACGATCGCGACCGTGCGCGCACCGGCGCCCTCGGCGGATTCGCGGATGGCCCGGCGCTCGACCTGCGTCGAACCAACCGGCACGCATACGAGCACGCGCGGCGATGGCTTGAGCAGACGGTTGTCGTGCACCTTGGCGATGAAGTACTGCAACATCTTTTCGGTGTAGGTGAAGTCGGCGATCACGCCGTCTTTCATCGGCCGCACCGCCGTGATGTTGCCCGGCGTGCGACCGAGCATGCTTTTCGCATCAGAGCCGACGGCGACGATGACCTTGCCGCCGCGACTGTAGTCGTCCTGCACCGCCACGACCGAAGGTTCGTTGAGCACGATGCCGCGATCGCGCACGTAGATGAGGGTGTTGGCTGTGCCGAGATCGATTGAAATATAGATAGAGAAATAGCCGCGCAGACGTTTGAACATCGTGAATTAGCCGGAGCTCGGAAGGGATGGGAAAAGGGCCGGGAAACGACGGGCAATTTAGCAACCCGCGCGACCTTCCACAAGGCAACGGTGATATCATTCACAGCCCGGTTCAATCCGGGTTTGCAGCCGTTTTTCAGGTCAATCCAGCCAGTCGGACACCGCCTCGCGCCATGAGCCTCAACCGAGCAGACATCGAAAACATCGCGCGCCTTGCGCGCCTCGAACTGACGGAGGCCGAGATCCCGGTCTACGTCGATTCCCTCTCGCGCATTTTCGCCTTCGTGGGCGAACTCGATCGCGCACCGACCGCCGGCATCGAGCCGATGGCACATCCGCTGCCCGGGCTCGCACAGCGCCTGCGCGCCGATGAAGTCAGCGAAAGCGATCGACGTGCGCTCTACCAGCAGAACGCCCCCAAGGTCGAAGCGGGCCTCTATCTCGTGCCCAAGGTGATCGAGTGAGCGCTCCCGCCCCGACCGTCGCGGCACTCTCCGCAGGCCTCGCCAAGCGCGAGTTTTCCAGCGTCGAACTCACCCGCGCCTACCTCGAGCGCATGGCGAGTGCGCAGCCACTGCTCAACGCCTTCATCACCCAGACGGCCGAGTCGGCGTTGGCCGCCGCGGCAGCGGCGGATGCCGCACGAGCTGCCGGGCGGGCCGGCGCGCTGACCGGCGTACCGATCGCCCACAAAGACATCTTCTGCACCGAGGGCGTACGCACCACCTGCGGCTCCAAGATGCTCGCCGATTTTGTCTCGCCGTACGACGCCACGGTGGTGTCGGGTCTGCGAGCCGCGGGCACGGTGATGCTTGGCAAGCTCAACATGGACGAATTCGCCATGGGCTCCTCCAACGAGACCAGCTTTTTCGGTCCGGTGCGCAATCCCTGGAGCACTGACATGGTGCCCGGTGGTTCCTCCGGCGGGTCTGCCGCCGCGGTCGCCGCGCGCATCGCCCCGGCGGCCACCGCCACCGATACCGGCGGATCGATTCGCCAGCCCGCCGCACTTTGCGGCGTGACCGGCATCAAGCCCACCTATGGGCGCTGCAGTCGCTACGGCATGATCGCCTTCGCCTCGAGCCTCGATCAGGCGGGCCTGATCACCGTGAGCGCCGAAGACGCCGCGCTGCTGCTCGGGCCGATGTCGGGGTTCGATCCGCGCGATTCGACCAGCGTCGAGTCGGCCGTGCCCGACTACACGCGCACGCTCGGCGATTCGCTGCAGGGGCTCACGATCGGGCTGGTCACCGAATTCTTTGACAAAGGTCTTGATGCGGCTTGCGAGCAGCGCATACGCGATGCCATCGAGGTCTACGAAAAACTCGGCGCCAAGGTGCGCGAGGTCAGCTGCCCGAATCTGCCGCTCTCCGTGCCGACCTATTACGTGGTTGCGCCCGCCGAGTGCTCTTCCAATCTCGCGCGTTTCGATGGCGTGCGTTTCGGTCATCGCTGCGACTCACCAAAGAATTTGACCGACCTCTATTGCCGCTCGCGCGGCGAAGGCTTTGGTGCCGAGGTCAAGCGCCGCATCATGACCGGCACCTATGTGCTCTCTGCCGGCTATTACGATGCCTATTATCTGAGGGCGCAGCGCGTGCGGCAGCTGATCAGCGCGGATTTCGCGAAGGCCTTCACCGAGTGCGATCTGCTGCTCGGGCCGACGTCGCCGACGCCCGCGTTCCGCATCGGCGCCAAGTGCGACGATCCGATCACCATGTATCTCAACGACATCTACACCATCGGCGCCAACCTTGCGGGTTTGCCCGGGATGTCCATCCCCTGCGGTTTCGTCGAGGGTCTGCCGGTCGGTCTGCAGATCATCGGTCCGCATTTCTCCGAGGCGCGCATGCTCAATGCGGCGCACCGTTACCAGCAGGAAACCGACTGGCATCTACGGGTGCCGGCGGCGTTCGCCTGAGGACCCGCCATGGAATGGGAAACCGTCATCGGTCTCGAGATCCACGCGCAGCTCGCCACGCGCTCGAAGATTTTTTCCGGCTCGGCCACGGCCTACGGCGCCGAGCCCAACACGCAGGCCAATCTCGTTGATCTTGGCTACCCCGGCGTGTTGCCGGTGCTTAATGCCGAGGCCGTGCGCATGGCGGTGCGCTTCGGACTCGCCATCGGCGCGCAAATCGCACCGCACTCGGTGTTTGCGCGCAAGAACTATTTCTACCCCGACCTGCCGAAGGGCTATCAGATCAGCCAGTACGAGCTGCCGATCGTCGCCAAGGGCGTGCTCGATATCGTGCTCGATGACGGTACGCGTAAGCGCGTCGGCATCACCCGTGCGCACCTCGAAGAGGACGCCGGCAAGTCGTTGCACGAAGGACTGCCGGGACTCACTGGTATCGATCTCAATCGCGCCGGCACGCCGCTCATCGAAATCGTCAGCGAGCCCGATCTGCGCTCGGCCAAAGAAGCCGTCGCGTACATGAAAAAAGTGCACACGCTGGTGCGCTATCTCGAGATCTGCGACGGCAACATGCAAGAAGGCTCGTTTCGCTGCGACGCCAACGTGTCGGTGCGCCCCAAAGGCAGCGAAAAATTCGGCACCCGTGCCGAAATTAAAAACCTCAACTCCTTCCGCTTCGTCGAAAAAGCGATCAACTACGAGATCGAGCGGCAGATCGAACTCATCGAAAGCGGCGGCAAGGTGGTGCAAGAGACGCGTCTCTACGATCCCGACAAGGGCGAGACGCGCTCCATGCGCTCCAAAGAAGAAGCCAACGATTACCGTTACTTCCCGGACCCCGATCTGCTGCCCGTGGTGCTCGAAGAATCATTCATCGCGAGCATCAAGGCGGCATTGCCTGAGTTGCCCGATGAGAAGGCAGCGCGGTTCGTGCGCGACTACGGGCTTTCGGAATACGACGCCGGTGTGCTCACCGCCAGCCGCGAACTCGGAGCGTTCTACGAGGATGTGGTCCAGCGCGTCGGTCGCGACCCCAAACTCTGCGCCAACTGGGTCATGGGCGATCTGGCCGCTTTCCTCAACAAGGACAATCTCGAGATCACCGAGTCCAAGGTCGACTCGGCAGCGCTCTCGGGACTGGTTACGCGTATCGTCGATGCGACCATCTCCGGCAAGATTGCCAAGGACGTGTTCGAGGCGATGTGGGCCGAGGGCGGCAGTGCCGACGAAATCATCGAGAAAGAAGGCCTGCGACAAATCACCGACACCGGTGCAATCGAACAGGCCATCGAAGAGGTCATGGCAAAGAACCCAGGGCAGCTCGCCGACTACCGTTCCGGCAAGGACAAGCTGTTCGGTTTCTTTGTGGGCCAGGTGATGAAGGCCACTGGCGGCAAGGCGAACCCGGCGCAGCTCAACGAGCTGCTCAAGAAAAAACTCGCCGGCTGAGCGGCGAGTCACGCGCAGTCGATTCCATGCCGCCGCCCGAGCCGCCGCCAGCGCAGTCGTCCACTCAATCGCCGCGCCGAGTCATCGATTTCGTGCAGCGCTTTGCGGTCGAGCAACAGTCCGTGCGCGGTCAGCTGGTGCGTCTCGGGCCGGCGTGGCTCGCGCTGCGCGAGCACGGTGAGTATCCGCCGCCGGTCCGCCGTCTGCTGGGCGAGGCGGTCTCTGCGGTCGTGCTGCTCGCGTCCACGCTGAAATTCGAAGGTGAGCTCACGCTGCAGTTGCAGGGCAGTGGTGCCGCACGATTGCTGGTTGCGCAATGTACGCACGACTTTCGCGTCCGCGCCGTCGCGCGCTTCGATCGCGAGCGCTACGCGGCGTTGGGCGACGACGGAGATTTTGCTGCGCTTGCTGGCGAGGGCAGCATCGCAGTCACCATCGAGGCCGATCGACGTGCTTCACGCTATCAGGGCATCGTGCCGATCAGCGGCGGGTCACTGGCGGCATCGATCGAACATTACTTTGCCAATTCCGAGCAGCTGCCGACGAGTCTCGTACTCGCCGCCGATGATTTCGGGACAGCCGGCTTGCTTGTGCAGCGCATGCCGGGGCTCGGGGGTGAAGAAACCGAGGCCGATCGCACCTTCGCCTCGGCAGTGATGGCGCTCGCCGGAGTCGCGAGCGATGAATTGCTCGTGCGCCCTCCGGAGCAACTGATGCGCCGGGCCTTTGGCGGGCTCGATCTTCGCCTGCATGACACCCAGGCGGTCGAGTTTCGCTGCCGCTGCAGTGCGCAGCGCGTGGGCGACATGCTGCGTTCGCTGGGTGAGGCCGGGGTGCGCTCTATTCTGACCGAGCAGGGTGCGGTGACGGTGACCTGCGAGTTTTGTCACAAGCCTTGGCAGTTCGATGCGGTCGATGTGTCACGCATGTTCGGTGCAGCGATCGATCAGGCACCAGGATCCGGTACCGTCAACTGACTCAGCTGCGGTGTTCGCTGGCGAGGTACTCCTCGCTTTGCATCTCGATCAGCCGGCTCGCGGTGCGCTCGAACTCGAATCGTAGTCGCTCGCCGCGATAGAGCTGGGTCGGCGCGGCGGCCGCCGACATCACGAGATTGACGCGGCGATCATAGAATTCATCGACTACGGCGATGAAGCGCCTTGCGGCATCTTCGCGGTCCCTGTCGAACAGCGGAACGCCGGAGATCAGCACCGACTGGAATTCGCGGGCGATGCTGACGTAATCGTTCTGGCTGCGCGGGCCCTCGCAGAGCGCCGCAAAATCGAACCACACGACATTGTCACAGACACGTACGACCTCGATCGGGCGCCCTTCGATTTCGATCGAGCCACCGGTAGTGCCGAGCCCGTCAGCCAGATCCTCGAAGATCTCGGCAAGATTGGCGGCCGTACGTTCGGAGTCGCTCTGCAGGTAGATCGGCATGCGGGTCAGCTGGCGCAGTCGGTAATCGGTGCTGCCATCGACGCAGACCACCTCACAGTGCCGCTCGATCAGCGCGATCGCCGGCAGGAAGCGCTGCCGCTGCAGCCCGTTGCGATACAGCTCCGCAGGCGGCAGGTTGGAAGTGAACACCAGCGTGACGCCGCGATCGATCAAATGCGTGAACAAGCCGCCAAGCAGCATCGCATCGGCGATATCGCTCACGAAGAGCTCATCGAGACAGATTATCCGCGTATCGCGCGCGAGATCCGTGGCGACCGCGGCAAGCGGGTCGACTTGGTTGCGATGATTTTTCAGCCCTTCGTGCACGCCCTGCATGAACCGATGAAAGTGACTGCGGCGCTTGCTCTTGAAGGGCAGGCTATCAAAGAAAAGATCCATGACCCAGGTCTTGCCGCGACCGACGCCGCCCCAGAGGTAGACGCCCCGCACGGCCTCGCCATGACCCGGCGTACTCGAAAATCTGCGCATCAGGCGGGCGACTACCGAGACCTTCTCCGCGCGGATCAGGTCTTCGCGCAGTCGGTCGAGACGGAGCACTGCGCCGCGTTGCGCGGCATCTTCGGCGTAGCCGTGGGTGGCAAGAGACGCCGCGTAGCGATACGCGAGCGCGCCGTCGCTCACTTGCGCAGCTCCGGCAGATCGCGGAAATGCTCGAGCGCCTGTGGATTGGCGAGCGCATCCGTGTTGCTGACCGGCAAGCCGTGCACCACATTGCGTACTGCGAGCTCGACGATCTTGCCGCTGATCGTGCGCGGAATTTCGGGTACCGCGACAATGCGCGCAGGTACGTGACGCGGCGTGGTGTTGGCGCGGATGGTCTGGCGGATGCGTTGCTGCAGGGCTTCATCGAGCGCTACGCCCTCGCGCAGGCGCACGAACAGCACTACCCGCACGTCGCCCTGCCAATCCTGACCGATGCACAGCGACTCGAGCACTTCGGGCAGCGTTTCGACTTGACGATAGATCTCGGCGGTCCCGATGCGCACGCCCCCGGGGTTGAGCACGGCATCCGAGCGGCCGAGGATCACGAAGCCACCGCTCGCGGTGCGCAGCGCATAGTCGCCGTGATGCCACAGGCCCGGGAAGCGTTCGAAATACGCCTTGCGATAGCGCGATCCGTCATCATCGCCCCAGAAGCCGAGCGGCATGGAGGGAAAGCTGCGACGGCAGACGAGCTCGCCTTTTTCGCCGGGCGGCAGCGAACGGCCTGCATCGTCGATGACATCGACGGCCATGCCGAGTCCCGGACCCTGCAACTCGCCGCGATACACCGGCGAGAGCGGATTGCCGATGCAGAAGCTCGAGATGATGTCGGTGCCGCCGGAAATCGAGGCAAGCTGGATGTCATCTTTGATGCTGCGATAGACGAAATCGAACTGCTCTGGCGCGAGTGGCGAACCGGTGGAAAGCACGGTCCGCAACGATGGCAGTCGCACATGCTCATGGGGGCGCCAAGCGGATTTTTCGAGCGCAGAGAGATACTTTGGGCTCGTGCCAAAAATACTGACGTGTTCGCTCTCGGCCACGCGCCACAGCACGCCCTCATCGGGGTGGAAGGGCGAGCCGTCGTACAGCACAAGCGTGGCGCCCACGGCGAGACCACTCACCAGCCAGTTCCACATCATCCAGCCACAGGTGGTGAAGTAAAACAGTCGATCGTTGCGTCGCAAATCGACCTGCAGCAGATGTTCCTTCAAGTGCTGCAGCAGCGTACCGCCGGCACCGTGCACGATGCACTTGGGTTTGCCGGTGGTGCCGGAGGAGTACATGACAAAGAGCGGATGCGCAAAAGGCAGGCGCGGGAACGAGAGTTTTGCGCCGGGCGTGCCGAAACGCTCCCAGAGGCTGATACGTCGCGGCGGGTCTGATGCAGCGCTTTGCAGACTCGCCATCGGCGGTTCGGCATGGACCACCGGCACGACGATGACCGTGTGCACCGAAGGCAGCTGCGCGAGTACGCCGCTGATGGGCGCAAGCGAATCGAGCGTCTTGCCCCCATAAAAATAGCCGTCGGCGGTGATCAGTACTTTGGGCGCGATTTGTCCGAAGCGATCGAGCACACCGGCGATACCGAAATCCGGCGAACAGGACGACCAGATGGCACCCAGGCTGGTGGCCGCGAGCATCGCCACCACGGTCTCCGGGATATTGGGCATGAAGCCTGCGACGCGATCGCCGCTCACCACGCCGGCTTCGCGCAATCCTGCGGCGACCCGCGCCACTTCGCCGGCCAGTTGTCGATAGGAGAGCGTGCGGCGCGTGCCCCGTTCGTCATAGGCGATCAGCACCGGATGATCATCGCGCCAGTGCAGCAGGTTTTCGGCGAAGTTCAGTCTTGCATCCGGAAACCATTCGGCTCCCGGCATGCGTTCGCCATGACGCAGCACCGGCGCGTCAGCCCAGTCGGCGCGGACATCTGCAAAGTGCGCGAGTTCGAACCAGAACGCATCCGACTGCTCGATGGACCAGCGATGCAAGGCAAAGTAATCGGCGAAACGCAGGTCGCGCCGCGCGGCGAGGCACTCGATGAAGCGCGCGAGCTGCGAGGCGCCACGCCTTACGTCGCTTGGACTCCAGAGCGGAGACACCGAGGCGGGCACTGCAGACTGCGCGGACATGTCCGTTGAGGCCGGGCCTGATCAGAGCGACTGGTAGATCGGTCCCGAGCCGCCCTCGGGGGTGGTCCAGTCGATGATCTGGTAGGGGTCCTTGATGTCGCAGGCCTTGCAGTGCACACAGTTCGCCGCATTGATCTGCAGACGCTTGCCGCCTGCGCCATCGTCCACCATTTCATAGACGTTGGCGGGGCAGAAGTTCTGGCAGGGGTTGCCGTACTCGGTGGCGCATTGCGTCGCACAGATATCGGGGTTGCGCACCTTGAGGTGGATCGGCTGGTTTTCCTCGTGCGAGTTATTGGCAAAGAAAACCGACGCCAGTCGGTCGCGCGGCGGCAGTGATCGATCGATCCAGCCGCGATCGGGCGATTCGAACTCGTCGAGGCGCTGCGTTTCAGCGTAGGCCGCCGTATTGCGCAGCGTCCAGGGGGTACGACCGCCGGTCAACGTTTCGAGCGCACCGTTGGCCATCGCGAACCAGAGTCCGCGCTTGAAACCTGGCTTGATGTTGCGCACGCGACGCAGTTCCTGCCCACCTTCTGATTGCCGAAAGCGCGCATCAAAGCCGCTGGTCGCGCAGTCGTACTCGGCAAGGTGTTCCGCGGCCAGCATCCCGCAGCGGATCGCCTGATGGATGCCCTTGATCTTGGCGACATTGAGTGTGCCGGCAGCATCGCCCACGAGCAGCGCGCCGGGCATCTCCATCTTTGGTAACGATTGCCAACCGCCCGCGGCGATGGTGCGTGCACCCGCAGCAACGATCTCGCCACCCTCGAGCAGCGGCTTGATCGAGGGGTGGTGCTTGAACTGCTGGAAAGCCTCGAACGGCTTGAGGCGCGGATCACGATAGTCGAGCCCGACCACATAGCCGATGTAGATGCGGTTGTTGTCGAGGTGATAGAGAAAACTGCCGCCATAAGTGTGGTTGTCGAGCGGCCAGCCTACGCTGTGCTGGATCAGACCGGGTTCCACCCGACCCTCGGGCAGCTGCCACAATTCTTTGAAACCGAGCCCGTAGGTCTGCGGATCGCAATCGGCATCGAGCTTGTAGCGCTCGATCAGTTGCTTGCTGACGCTGCCGCGGCAGCCCTCGGCGAGCACCGTGACGCGGGCGCGCACCTCGGGACCCGGGGCGAAGTTCGGGCCGAGCTCGCCCGACTTCTCGATGCCCATATCGCCGATTTGCACACCGGCCACGCTGCCATCGCCGTTGAAGAGCGGTTTGGCCGCTGCGAACCCCGCGAAGACATCGACGCCGAGCGCTTCGGCTTTGGCGGCAAGCAGCGGCGTGAGTAATCCCAGCGAGACGATGAAATTGCCGGCGTTGTGCTGTTGCGGCGGTGTCGGCAGACGCACGCGACCTCTGGGAGTGAGTAGCGCGAACTCGTCGCGCTTGGCGGGGATGCAGATACCGGGCGGCGCATCGCGCCAGCCGGGCAGCAGCGCATCGAGCGGACCGGGTTCCAGCACGGCACCCGAGAGCGCCTGTGCACCAATGGCCGAGGCTTTCTCGAGCACACAGACCGTGAGTTCGGGTTTGAGTTGTTTCAGGCGCAGGGCGCAGGCGAGTCCCGCGGGGCCACCGCCCACCACGAGCACGTCGTACTCCATGACATCACGTTCGATTGTCTCGGTCATCTCGATGTCCTCGCGCTCTCAAACCCGCTCGATCGCAATCGCCGTCGCTTCACCGCCGCCGATGCAGAGCGCGGCCACGCCACGCTTGAGGTTGCGCGCGACAAGCGCGTGGGCAAGGGTGGCGATGATGCGCGCGCCGGTTGCGCCGATCGGATGACCGAGTGCGCAAGCGCCGCCATTCACGTTCAGCTTGTCGGCGGGGATACCGATGTCGTGCGCTGCCGCCATGGCGACGGCCGCAAAGGCTTCGTTGACTTCAAACAAATCGACGTCGTGCGCGCTCCAGCCCGCGCGTGCCAGCACTTTACGGATCGCGCCGACCGGCGCGGTGGTGAACCATTCGGGTTCCTGCGCGTGACTCGCTTGAGCGACGATGCGCGCGAGCGGCTTGAGTGCGCGACTCGTCGCGAGCGCCTGCGTGGCGAGCAGGACTGCCGCAGCGCCATCGGCGATCGAGGAGGAGCTCGCCGCGGTCACGGTGCCATCTTTGCGAAACGCGGGCTTCAGTTGGGAAATCTTTGCGATATCGCAGTTGAACGGAGTCTCGTCACGCTCGATGCGCGTCTCGCCCTTGCGTGCCTTGACGGTGACCGGCGTGAGCTCCGCGCCGAAGGCACCGTTCTCGATCGCCGCCAGCGAACGCTGCACCGAGAGCGTGGCGAACTCATCCTGCGCGGCCCGCGTAAAACCGTAGCGCGTCGCCGTGTTCTCGGCAAACGCGCCCATCATCTGGCCATCCCAGGGGCTTTGCAGGCCGTCGGTGAACATGTGATCGAGTACTTCGCCATGGCCCATGCGATAGCCGCCGCGGGCCTTAGGCAACAGATAGGGGGCGTTGGTCATGGACTCGAGGCCGCCCGCAGCGACCAGCGCCGCCTCGCCTGCGCGCAGCTGGTCGATCGCCATCATGATGGCTTTCATGCCGGAGCCGCACATCTTGTTGACCGTGGTGGTCGGCACCGCTTGCGGAATGCCGGCAGCCAGCGCCGCCTGACGCGCCGGTGCTTGCCCGAGGCCAGCGGGCAGCACGCAACCCATGATCACTTCTTCCACATCGGCCGCCGCGACACCCGCGGACTCGATGGCCGCTGCGAGGGCTGCGGCGCCAAGCTGTGGCGCCGTGGCCGGGGAGAGCACCCCTTGAAATGCGCCGATCGGCGTACGGCGGGCGGAGAGCAGGACGATCTGATCTGACAGGGGCTGATCGGTCATGGGGATTCCGTTTTCGCGGGCTTCGACAAAGCCCATAAGTCTATGCGAAACCGGCCCCTGATGACCCGCCCTCAATGCTCCCGGTCAGGCTCGCCGAGTCGCGCGAGAATCGCCTCACGCGTCGTGTCGCGCAGCCATCTTGCGGCCTCTTCAGCCTCGGCGTCGGTGGGCGGTGAAATGGTCGGAAGCAACTCCACTTCCACGACGCCGGGGCGCGGAAAGAATCGTGGACTCGGCAGAATTGCCCGCGTGCCGCGAATCACGCAGGGCAAGACCGGACAGCGAGCATAGGCGGCGCTCTTGAACGCACCGCTGTGGAATTTCAGGAGTCCAGGCTCGCCGACGAAGGTGCCCTCCGGAAAAAACAACAGCGATTGACCGCTGCTTGCCGTGCGCAGCACGCGCCGCGCGTCGAGCGAACCCTTGTGTCGGTTGAAGCGTTCGACGAACTCGGTCCCGAGCCGGCGCAGCAGCAGCCCCGCGAGCGGCACGGCGGCCATCTCACGCTTCACCACATAAGCGTAGTGCTCGGGCAAGATCGCCTTGATGATGATCGCATCGATGTAACTCGCGTGATTGGCTGCGACCACGCACTGCCCCGGTGGCAGGTGCTCGATGCCCGAGACCACCAGCCTGATGAAGGTCATCTTGAGGATCCAGCGCGAGGCGACGCCGGCGATATGACGACGCCCATCCATGCCCGGAATGATCAACAGCAACAGCAACGTGACGAGCGCGATAAGTACGAACACCAGCCAGGCATAGCTGCCATAGAGCACGCGGCCGCAGCGCGCGAGCGCGGATTCGCGGCCTGCCGCAAGGTCAGTTGCGGGCTGCGCGGGTGATGGGGGGCTCTGCATCATCAAGTACCGGTCTGTGGCGCGGTATCCTTCGGAACTAAGCCGCGAAGTCTAACGCGGCTGATGCGCGAGATTCAGACGAGGTTCTGGAGGCGGTCCACTTGCTCGACCCGGCGATTTTGCGGTTTCTCGATGTGATCTGGATGGAGCGCGGCCTTGCGGCCAACACGCTCGCCGCCTATCGCGCTGACCTCGAAGCCTTGCAACACTGGCTGACTGAGCGGGGCGGCAGTCTGACCGGTGCGACGCGCGCCGATCTTCTCGAGTACGTGGCGGCACGAGTCGCCGCGGGAGCTCGGCCACGCTCGACCGCGCGGCAGTTGTCGGCGTTTCGGCGTTTTTTCCGGCAACAACTGCGCGATGGTGTGCGGCGCGACGATCCAACCGCCGAGGTGGTCATGCCGCGCCTCGGTCGTGCCTTGCCGAAGTCGCTGAGCGAGAGCGACGTCGAGCGTCTGCTCGCCGCGCCGCGTATCGACGAACCGCTCGGTTTTCGTGATCGCGCGATGCTCGAGCTGCTCTACGCGACCGGCCTGCGCGTCTCCGAACTCGTGGCCTTGCGCCACACTCAAGTGAATCTCAATCAAGGCGTGCTGCGCGTGACCGGCAAGGGTGGGCGCGAGCGACTGGTGCCCCTAGGCGCCGAGGCGCTCGATTGGCTGCAGCGTTTCGAGGCGGGTGCGCGCCGCGAAATCCTCGGCGCGCGACAGACCGACGAACTCTTTCCGACGCGGCGCGGCGAGGGCATGACGCGCCAGGCGTTCTGGAATCTCATCAAGCGGCATGCGCGCGTGGCCGGTATCGACAAGCCGCTCTCACCGCATACGCTGCGGCATGCCTTTGCCACACACCTCTTGAACCACGGTGCGGATCTGCGTGTGGTGCAGATGCTGCTCGGGCACAGTGACTTGTCGACCACGCAGATTTACACCCATGTGGCCCGCGAACGATTGAAGAGTCTGCACGCCACCCACCATCCGCGCGGCTGAGCGAGCGGGTGATGGAGTGCGCGCGGGCGAGCACGGTCGCCGCCGATCACTCTGCTAAACTGCGGTCATGACGCGACTCACACGTTTTTCGCTGCACACCCTGCTGCTCGTGCTCGTGGCCTTGCCGCTCGCCGGTTCGGCGCAGCAGCGTCCCGCGGCGGCGCCGGCGGCGGTCTCGACCGTCGACCCGCGCATCGAGCTCGCCAAAAAACTACCCGGCAGCAAGCCTGAAGAGTTCCGTGCCTCGCCGCTGCCTGGCATCTATGAATATGCGCGCGGCGCCGACATCCTCTATCTCAGCGCCGACGGCAAGTTCGCCATCGTCGGTGATCTCTACGAGATCGCCAGCGAAACCAACCTCAGCGAAAAGCGCCGTCGCGATGTGCGCCTCGAGCTCATCAACAAAATTCCCGAGAACCAGATGGTGAGTTTCGGACCGCGTGACGCGAAGCACACGGTCACCGTCTTCACCGACATCGATTGCGGCTACTGCCGCAAATTGCACGGCGAGATGACCCGCTACAACCAGCTCGGCATTCGCGTGCGCTATCTCTTCTATCCCCGCGAAGGTCCGGACAGTGCCGGTTGGGACAAGGCCGTGGCAGTGTGGTGTTCGGCGAATCGTCAGGAGGCGATGACGCGCGCCAAGAAAGGCGAAAACATCACGGCGCCGAAGTGCGCCACCACGCCGGTCGCCAAAGATTACGAGTTGGGTCAGGAAGTCGGGCTACGCGGCACACCCGCGATCATCACCTCGACGGGCGATTTGCTGTCGGGCTATCTGCCGCCCGACATGCTGCTCAAGCGACTCGAAACCAAGAGCTGACGGCTCGGCACACAGCGCTGCGGTGGGCAGCGCTCAGCGCTCGAGCAGATTGAACTTGCCCGGCTTGCCTTCCCAGTCCTTGGCGTCCGCGGGGGGCTCGCCTTTCTTGGTGATCACCGGCCACTTGCGGGCGAGTTCGGCGTTCAGCGACGTGAACTGCTGCTGATCGGCGGGGACTTCGTCCTCCGAATAAATCGCCTCGACCGGACATTCGGGCTCGCACAAAGTGCAGTCGATGCACTCGTCCGGGTCGATGACGAGGAAGTTCGGGCCCTCATGAAAACAGTCGACGGGGCAGACCTCGACGCAGTCCATGTATTTGCACTTGATGCAGTTTTCGGTGACCACAAAAGTCATGCGCTACCCCGGAGAAACGACCCCGAAAAAATGATGGCCGGAAGTGTACGGCGGCAGGCCGTGGCTCTGCCAGAGTCAGGGCGGCGGTTGACCGCCCGTTGACATGCCGAGTGCCGCGGTGCGGCGATCGAATTCGGTGAAGTAGTGGTTCTGCAGGCCGGCGCGACGATCCTCGAAAAACCGCCGCAGCGCGAATTCCGTACTCGGAAAGGCGATGTCGTCCCACGGAACGTACTGCTCTTCGACCATTTTCGACTCGAGACTTTCGGTGCCGACACCGAACTCTGGCGAGCGCAGGGTGGCACGAAAAAAGACGTGGACTTGTTGCGCGTGCAGGATGTGCACGACGGCGAGCAGGGAGCCGATCTCGACATCGGCAAGGGCTTCCTCGTAGGACTCGCGCGCTGCAGCCTGCTGCAGCGTCTCGTTGTTTTCCATGAAGCCCGCCGGGAAGGTCCAGTAGCCGAGTCGCGGCTCGATGGCGCGTCGACACAGCAGGATCTTGCCGGTCGGATCCTCGGGAATGCAGCCGACCACGAGCTTCGGGTTTTGGTAGTGCACCGTGTGACAGGACGGGCACACGTGGCGCGGCAGATGCTCGCCATCGGGGACGCGCACCACGACCGCGGTGCCACAGTTGCTGCAATAGTTCATGCGGAGCGTGATGGTGCCGGGAGAGGGAATCGAACCCACACTCTGTCGCCAGAACCGGATTTTGAGTCCGGCGCGTCTACCAGTTCCGCCATCCCGGCATTGGAAAAGAAAGGCAGTATACGTGAAACGCGGCGCGAGCTTGCCTACCATGCGCCCCGTGCAAGCCTGCGACTTCGATTTCAACCTGCCTCCCGAACTGATCGCGCAGCGGCCGCTGGCCGACCGCACCGCTTCCCGATTGCTCGTCGTCGATCCGCGACCCGAGGCGCAACGCGCCGGACAAGCGGCGTTCAGCGATGCTGGCATGCCTCTGCTGCTCACGGTGCTTGTGCCGGGTGATTTGCTGGTTTTCAACGACACCCGCGTCATCCCCGCGAGGCTGCACGGCCGCAAGCCGAGTGGTGGCGCAGTCGAAATGCTGCTGGAGCGCGCGTTGCCAGGCAGCCTCGCGCTGCTGCACATGCGTGCGAGCAAACCGTTGCGCCCGGGTCAGATCGTGCACACGGCAGGTGGCGATATCGAGGTCGAGGGTCGCGAGGAGGATCTCTTTCGCGTGCGTCTGCCGCGGCCAGCCATCGAGTTCTTCACTGCGCACGGCGCGATCCCGCTGCCGCCCTACATCGAGCGCGCGGCGGAGGCCGCCGACGCGGAGCGTTATCAGAGCGTGCTCGCGCGGGTACCGGGTGCGGTTGCTGCACCGACGGCGAGCCTGCATTTCGATGCGCCGCTGCTGCAGGCACTCGAGGCGCGCGGCGTGGCGCGCACCACGCTGACCCTGCACGTGGGCGCCGGGACCTTTCAGCCGCTGCGCAGCGAGCGCATCGAGGATCACGTGATGCATGCCGAATGGGCCGAAGTGTCAGCCGCAGCCTGCACCGCCATCGCCGCAGCCCGGGCGCGCGGGGGGCGAGTGATTGCGGTGGGTACCACCGTTGTTCGCGCCCTCGAATCCGCGGCGCTCGCGACCGCGGGGAGCGCGCCCCTTGCGCCGTGGAGCGGCGATACGCGCATCTTCATCCGTCCCGGATTTCTTTGGCGCGAAGTCGATGCGCTCATCACCAACTTCCATTTGCCGCGCTCCACCTTGCTGATGCTGGTGAGTGCATTCGCGGGGCGCGAAACCATGCTCGCGGCCTACGCGCATGCGGTGGCCGCGCGTTATCGTTTTTTCAGTTACGGTGATGCCATGTTCATCACGGCGAGGGCGGCATGACGCTGCGATTCGAATGTCTGGCCATCGATGGCGCCGCCAGGCGCGGTCGAGTGCATGCTCGTCACGGCAGCATCGAGACGCCGGCGTTCATGCCGGTGGGCACCTACGGCACGGTCAAGGCCATGACGCCCGAGGAACTCGAAGGGCTCGGCGCCGAGATCGTGCTCGGCAACACGTTTCATTTGATGCTGCGTCCGGGTGCCGAGGTCGTGCGAAGCCTCGGGGGACTGCACCGCTTCATGCACTGGTCGCGCTCCATCCTCACCGATTCGGGCGGCTTTCAGGTGTTCAGTCTCGCCAAGCTGCGCAAGATCAGCGAGGAGGGCGTGAAGTTTCGTTCACCGATCGATGGCGGCGAGGTGCGGCTCTGGCCCGAGGATTCGATGGATGTGCAGCGCGCGCTCGGCTCCGACATCGCCATGATGTTCGATGATTGCACCGCCTGGCCCGCGACCCACGCACAGGCCGAGGCCTCGATGCAGCGCTCCATGCGCTGGGCGCGGCGCTGCGTGGCGCACTACTACCGCGAGGGTGATCGCGCGGCGGCACCCGGCGATTTGTTTGGCATTGTGCAGGGCGGCATGTACGGCGATCTGCGCCGAGCTTCGCTTGAGTCACTCCTTGAGCTCGATCTGCCGGGGCTCGCGGTGGGCGGGCTCGCGGTCGGCGAGCCCGAGCCCGAGCGGCTGCAGGTGCTCGAGGAGCTCGTGCCGCACATGCCCAAAGACCGGCCGCGCTATTTGATGGGGGTCGGCCGTCCGGAGGACATCGTCGCGGCCGTGCTGCGCGGCATCGACATGTTCGATTGCGTGATGCCGACCCGCCACGCGCGCAATGGGCACCTGTTCACCTCGACTGGTGTGATCAACATTCGCAACGCCGTCCACCAGAGCGATTCTGCACCGATCGACCCGGAGTGCGTTTGCTATACCTGCCAGCATTATTCCCGGGCGTACTTGCGACACCTTGATCGTTGCAACGAGATTCTGGGCTCGCGCCTGAACACTATCCACAACCTGCATTTCTACCTCGAGCTGATGCGGGGTCTGCGGGCGGCCATCGAGCTTGGGCAGCTGCAGGCCTTCGCCCGCGATTTTCTGGCCCGGCGGCAGGCCGCGCCCGGACCGGGGCCTGTGGCATAATCCGCGGCCTTTTTCCTCGAGGACCGATCCATGAACGGACTAATCCCCGAAGCCTATGCACAGGCCGGTGGCGCTGCGCCGGGCGGCCAGCTCGCACCGCTCCTGATGATGGTGCTTTTCATCGTGATCTTTTATTTCCTGCTGATCCGCCCGCAGCAAAAGAAAGCCAAAGAGCATGCGGCCATGCTCGGCAAGCTCTCCTCCGGTGACGAAGTAGTCACCGCGGGTGGCATCGTCGGCAAGGTCGTCGAGGTGCAGGAAGGCTTCGTCGCCCTTGAAATCGCCGAGGGCGTCCGCATCAAGGTGCAGAAGTTTCAGGTGAGTTCACTGGTGCCGAAGGGCACGCTGAAGGGCTGATCCATGCTCGAGTTTGCCCGTTGGAAATACATCCTCGTCGCGGTGGTCCTCGTGCTCGCCGCGGTGTTCGCCTTGCCGAATGTGTTCGGCGAGGACGCAGCTCTGCAGGTGGTGCGCAAGGATCGCGCGGCCGTCGAGGCTGAAGGACAACGGGCCGTCGAGGATTACCTGCGCGGCAAGGGCGTGAGTTTTTCGCGCAGTTACGTCGACAGCGGGCGGTTGATGCTGCATTTCGCCGAGGTACCCGAACAGCTCAAGGCGCGCGACCTCGTCAATGAAAACTTCGCACGCGACTATGTGACGGCCTTGTCCTTCGCCTCGCGGGCGCCGGATTGGCTGCGTAACATCGGCTTGCGACCGATGCCGCTCGGTCTCGATCTGCGCGGTGGTCTCTACCTGCTTTATCAGGTCAATGTGGACGGCGCAGTCGAGCAGCTGCTCGAGGTCTATGAGCAGGATCTGCGTCGGGCGCTGAGCCAAGCCAATGTCGCGTTCGTCGACGTGGCGCGTATCGCCGAGGACTCGGTCAAGCCCAACGGGCTGCGTATTCTGCTGCCCGAGGGCAGCACGGCCGAGGATGCGGCGCGCGAAGCCGTGCGCAAGGTGCTGCCCGACCTCACCGTCGCGTCGGTGGCGACCGCTTCCGGTCGCGCCCTGCAGGTGGTGTTGACCCCGGCACAGGTCAAAGAGCGCCAGGATTACGCGATCTCGCAGAACCTCACCACCATCCGCAACCGCGTCAACGAGCTCGGCGTCTCCGAGCCGGTGGTGCAGCGTCAGGGCGTCGATCGCATCGCCGTGCAGCTGCCCGGCGTGCAGAACTCGGCGGAGGTCAAAGATATTCTCGGCAAGGTGGCGACGCTCGAGTTCCGCTTGGTCGATATCCAGAACAGCGTCTCGGAGGCGGTGCAGCGCGGTCGCGCGCCGTTCGGATCAAAGCTCTATGACACCCGCGACGGCCAGCCGGTGCTGCTGAAGCGCGACATCATCGTCACCGGCGATCAGCTGGTCGATGCGACGACTGCGGCGACCGAGCAGGGGCCCGGTGTTTCGGTCAAGCTCGATGCGAGTGGCGGTGAGGAGATGCTGCGCACCACGCGCGCCAACCTCGGCAAGCCGATGGCGGTGGTATTCATCGAGCAGCGGCGCGAAGAAGTCGAGATCGGCGGCCAAACGGTCCAGCGCGACATCAAAGAAGAAAAAGTCATCAACACGGCGACCATACAGGGCATCTTCTCCAACAACTTCCAGATCACGGGTCTCGGCAACAACGAGGCGCGCGAGTTGGCCTTGCTGCTGCGCGCCGGTGCGCTGGCGGCGCCGATCTTCGTCATCGAAGAGCGCGTAGTCGGTCCCGGTCTGGGCAAAGAGAACATCGAAAAAGGCGTGAACGCGCTCATGCTCGGCATGGCGTTGCTGTTCGTGTTCATGCTCGCTTACTACCGCGTGTTCGGCATCGTCGCGAACATCGTGCTGCTTGCCAACGTGGTGCTGCTCGCGGCGCTGCTCACGGTGTTCAAGGCTGCGTTGTCGTTGCCCGGTATTGCCGGCATCGTGCTCACGGTCGGCATGGCGGTCGATGCCAACGTGCTGATCTACGAGCGTATCCGCGAAGAAATCCGCAATGGCGTGACGCCGCAGACCGCCATCGCCAAAGGTTTCGAGAAAGCTTTTTCGGCGATTGCCGATTCGAACATCACCACGCTCATCGCCGGTATCGTGCTCTGGGCTTTCGGCACCGGGCCGATCCGCGGTTTCGCCGTGGTGCTTTCGCTCGGCATCCTCACCTCGATGTTCACCTCGCTACTCGGCAGTCGCGCCCTGCTCACGCTGATGTACGGCGGTGCGCGCCGCCCCGCGAAGCTCGCCATCTGAGGCGATCAGGAGTTCACGGTCATGGAATTCTTCAATAGCAACACCCGCATCGCCTTCATGCAGGCGCGCAAGCTGTCCTACGTGGTGACGCTGCTGCTGTTCTCGGTATCGCTCGTGGCGCTGTTCACCAAAGGCTTGAACCTCGGAATCGATTTCACCGGTGGTATCACCGTCGAGGCCAAATTCACCGATGAGGCCAAGCCCGACGTTCTGCGTACCAACCTCGAGCGTGTGGGATTCAAGGACGTGCAGGTACAGAACTTCGGTTCGTCGCGTGATGTCGCCATTCGTTTACCGCCCCCGGAAGGCGAGAGTCCCGATGCCATCCGCGAAAGAATCGAAGCTGTGCTGCAGTCGGTTGATGCGGGCGTCATCGTCAGTCGACTCGAAGTCGTGGGTCCGCAGGTGGGCGCCGAGTTGCGCAATGCGGCCGTGGTTTCGCTGCTGACCACGCTGGTACTGATCTTCATATACGTTTTCATCCGCTTTCACGCTTGGCAGTTGTCGGCCGGCGCGATCATCGCGGCGATCCACGACCCGATCATCGTGCTTGGTTTCTTTGCCGTTACGGGCGTAGCTCTCGATCTCTCGGTGGTCGCGGCTTTGCTCGCCGTGATCGGCTATTCGCTCAACGACACCGTGGTGGTGTTCGATCGCATCCGCGAGCGTTTCGAGACCAACAAGCGCATGGCGCCGGTCGAAGTACTCAACCAATCGGTCAACCAGACGCTGTCGCGTACGATCATGACCAGCATGACAACGCTGGTCGTGGTCACCGTGTTGCTGCTGCTGGGTGGACCCGTGCTCCAAGGTTTCTCGGTCGCGCTGGTGGTCGGCATCCTGGTCGGTACCTATTCATCGATCTACATCGCTGCAGCGGTGGCGCTTGACTGCGGTCTCACTGCCGAGAGCCTGTTCCCCACTCGCAAGAAGCTCGCCATCGACGACATGCCCTGATCGCGAGGCACCGCGACGACGAGTGGTGCACGCGGCAGTAGCGGCCGGGCCGCTCCCCCCCCTACAATCGGGCGCAACATCCCGAGGGGGGACCGACGAATGAACTGGCGTATCAAGCCGCTCGACGACATTCTGGCCAACGCCGAGCGCAGGAGCCTTAAGCGCTCTCTCGGGGCCTTCCAACTCACCATGATGGGCGTCGGCGCCATTATCGGCACCGGTATCTTCGTGCTCACGGCCGAGGCTGCGCAGAAAGCCGGCCCGGGAATGATGCTCTCCTTTGTCATCGCCGGTTTCGTCTGTGCCGTCGCCGCGCTCTGCTACGCAGAACTCGCCTCGATGGTCCCGGTGTCCGGGTCTGCCTATACCTACTCCTACGCCGTGATGGGCGAGGCGATCGCCTGGGTCGTTGGTTGGGCGCTCGTGCTCGAATATGCGGTCGCCGCGAGCGCGGTGTCGGTCGGGTGGTCCAATTATTTTGTCGGACTCATGGAACGCAGTGTCGGGATCGACATCCCCGACGCCTTCACCAAGGGCCCCTACGCCGGCGGCATCATGAATGTGCCTGCGGCGGTGATTGCGATACTCGTCACTTCGCTGCTGATGCTCGGCACGCGCGAGAGCGCGACCGTCAATGCGTTTCTGGTCGCGATCAAGGTCGCGGCCCTCACGGTTTTCGTGGCGCTCGCGATCCCCATGATTTCGGGTGACAACTTCGAGCCGTTCGCACCCAACGGCTTCTGGGATGCAACCGGTCTCGGCATCGCCGGTGCCGCCGCCTCGATTTTCTTTGCTTACGTCGGCTTCGATGCCGTCTCGACGGCAGCCGAAGAAACCACCAATCCGCAGCGCAATATCCCCATCGGACTCATCGGCAGCCTTGCGGTGTGCACGATCTTCTACCTTGTCGTCGCCGCCGGCGCGATCGGTTCGGTGGGCGCGCAACCGGTGCTCAATGCGGCGGGAGTCGCCGTGCCGCCGGGCAGCGCCGAGTTCGCAGCGATTTGCGCGCAAGCGCAAAACGCCGAGGCCGTGGCCTGCAGCGGCGAGCCGCTTGCCTTCGTGCTCGATCTGCTCGGCTGGGACAAGGTTTCGCAGTTGATGGGTCTTGCGGCCTTTCTCGCCTTGCCCTCGGTCATCCTCATGATGCTCTTCGGGCAAACGCGTATTTTCTTTGTCATGGCGCGTGACGGCTTGCTGCCCGCCGCCAATACACTCACCAAGGTTCATCCGAAGTACAACACGCCGTACGTCGTCACTTTGATCACGGGTGCTGCGGTCACCGTGTTCGCTTCGTTCTTCCCGGTTGGTGTGCTGGCCGACATCGCCAATAGCGGCACGCTGTTCGGCTTCCTCGCAGTTTCGATCGGTGTGCTGGTGCTGCGCGTACGCGAGCCCAAACGACCGCGGCCCTTCAAGACGCCGGCGGTGTGGTTGGTCGGACCGTTGTCACTGTTCGGCTGCGGCTTCCTGTTCTTCTCGCTGCCGCCCTCGACCCAGCTGACCTTCCTCTACTGGTCACTCGCGGGTCTCGTGATCTACTTCGCTTACGGTTTCTGGAAGAGCCCGCTCGCGAAGTCGCGCAGTTGATCTGCGCGCAGCATGGCGGAGACTGATACCAAACTCGCCAATCGCATCCTGCTCGGCCTCCTGATCGGGGCCGCAGCGGGGGCGTTGACGCTGGTGCTCGGCGCGCCTTTCCCGGCGCTGCTTGAGGGCGCGCGAGCGTTTTCCACGCAGGTATTCGATCCGCTCGGTCAAATATTCCTGCGCATGCTGTTCTTTGTGGTGATGCCGCTGGTGTTCGCGTCACTGGCAGCCGGTGTCACGCAACTTGGCGAGCTCACCAAGCTCGGGCCGCTCTCGGTACGCACCTTTACGCTGTTTTTTCTCAACATGTCGGTCGCCTGTGTACTCGGGCTCGTGATGATGAACGTGTTGCATCCGGGCGGTGCGGTCGCGGACGACACCAAACAGCGTCTGCTCGAAGAATACGGCGGCGCCTCCGGCAAGCTCATCGAAAAACAGTCGGCCCAGCCCGACATGAGTTTTCAGACCGTGGTCGACATGTTCATGCCGCGTAATCTGCTCGGCGCGATCACGGGCTCGGACCGCGCGATGCTCGGTGAGGTGTTGCCGCTGATCCTCTTTGCCATTTTGTTGGGCGCCGCGGCGCTGCAGATGCAAGTGCGACGGCGCGAACAGTTGCTGTCGGGACTCGAGCTCATCACCGAACTCATGACCGGTATCGTGCGCTTCGCGCTGCGTCTCGCACCGATCGCGGTGCCAGCAATGATCTACAGCGTGGTGGTGAAGATCGGTTGGGACATCCTGATCGCCCTCGGCTTGTTCGTGATCGGCTGTCTCATCGTGATGATGCTGCATCTCTTTGGCACCATGTCGCTGTGGCTCAAGCTCTTCTCGCGTTATGGGCCGCTCGAGTTCTGGCGCACCATACGTCCGGTGCTGGTGACGGCATTTTCGACAAGCTCAAGTAGCGCCACGCTGCCTGCGGCGCTCGCCTCGGCACGCGATGACCTCGGCATCAAGCCGGCTACGGCCGGCTTCGTGTTGCCGCTCGGTACCACCATGAATATGGCCGGCACGGCGCTCTACGAGGGTTGCGTCGTGCTGTTCGTCGCGCAGGTGTTCGGCATCTCGCTGGGCGTGGGCGAACAGTTGACGCTGTTGCTGTTGGCCGTGCTCGGTGCGGTCGCGGCGGCGGGGATTCCCGGTGGATCTTTGCCGATCATTGCCGGCCTGCTGATCACCTTCGGCATTCCTGCCGAAGGCATCGGCATCGTACTCGGCGCGGATCGTTTGCTCGACATGACACGCACCATGGTGAATGTCGGCGCCGACATGGCGACCACAGCCGTAGTCGATGCACTCGAGCGCAAGGCAGCGGGCGAGTAGCCCGCGGGCTTGCTCAGCCCTCGCGCAGCGACGGCGTGAGGTGCGGTCCGAACATGGCGAGCAGCGCCTCGTAGACTTTTGGGGTGGCGGCAACGATGTTTCCGCCTTGCTTGAACTCGCCCCCCGAGAGCGTGCCGATGCGACCGCCCGCTTCCTCGACGAGCAACGAACCGGCCGCAGTGTCCCAAGGGCCGAGCCCGATCTCGAAGAAACCATCCGTGCGACCTGCGGCGACGTACGCAAGATCGAGCGCCGCAGAGCCCGGTCGACGAACGCCCGCGGTATTGAGCATCACGTCCTTGAGCATGGCGAGATACGTCTCGAGATACTGCGTGTTCGCGCGATACGGAAACCCGGTGCCGATGAGTGCGCCCTCGAGCGTGCGTTGTGCGCTGACGCGGATACGCCGGTTCTCGAGATGCGCGCCATCGCCGCGCGAGGCCGTGAAGATTTCTTGGCGCATCGGATCATAGACGACGGCGTGATCGATGCGGCCGCGCACGCGTGCGCCGATCGAGACACAGAAATGTGGCAGGCCGTGAATGAAGTTGGTGGTGCCATCGAGCGGGTCGATGATCCATTCGACCGGCCCGCTGCCGAGCTGCCCGCTCTCTTCACCCAGAAAAGCGTGGTCGGGATAAGCGCGGCGGATGGTGGCAATGATCTCGGCCTCGGCAGCCCGGTCGACGTCGGTAACGTAGTCGTTGCGACCCTTGCTCGACACTTCGAGTGAATCGAGGCGGTTGAGACTGCGAACGATGAGGTCTGCCGCGCGGCGCGCGGCACGCACGGCGATGTTGAGAAGTGGCTGCATGCTGGCAAAGAGCGGCGGAAAAGGTCGCTAGAATACCACGCACATGATTCCTGCCGCCGCCGACATCCGCGTGGTCCTGGTCGAAACGTCCCATCCGGGCAACATCGGCGCCGTGGCCCGCGCCATGAAGAATATGGGCCTCGAGCAGCTCGTGCTGGTTCGGCCCAAGGATTTCCCGCATGCCGAGGCCAGCGCGCGCGCCTCCGGCGCCACCGATGTGCTTGAACGCGCGCGGATCGTCGATAGCGTCGAAGCGGGCGTTGCGGACTGCGGGCTCGTGGCGGCCACCACCGCGCGGGATCGCGATCAAAACGTGCGCGTGCTCGATGTGCGTGATGGTGCGGCACGCATCGTCCTCGAGAGTGCGCGCGGGCCTGTGGCGCTGCTCTTTGGCAACGAACGCACCGGACTCACCAACGACGAGCTGTCGCTCGCGCACCTGTTGCTGCGGATTCCTGCGAACCCGATCTATTCCTCGCTCAATTTGGCCATGGCGGTGCAGCTCGTGAGTTACGAGATATGGCGCGCGCGCGGCGCGCATCACGAAGCGGCGCCACACACCGTGCCGCTTGCAACGGCTGCCGAGATGGAACGGCTCTACGCGCATTTGGCGGAGGTGCTCGAACAGATCGGGTTTCGTGATCGCACGACGACTGGCACGCATTTGATGGAGCGCATTCGTCGCTTCATCAATCGCGCCGAACTCGATCAGAACGAGGCGAACATCATGCGCGGCATTCTTACCGCCGTGCAGGGTCGGCGGCGCATGGCGGGTGCGCGCTCGAACAACGCACTACCCGAGCCGCCCGCTGGCGAATCCGGGTCATGACGCCGATCTTTCTCGATCACGCTTCGACCACGCCGATCGATCCGGCGGTGGCCGCGGCGATGGACGAGGTGCTGCGCGGATCGCTCGGACTCGGCAATCCGTCCTCGAGCACGCATCTCTATGGACGCGAAGCCGCTGCGGCGATCGAGACCGCGCGCGCGCAGGTGGCGGCGCTCATCGGCGCCGCGCCGCAAGATCTGCTCTTCACTTCGGGCGCGACCGAGTCCGACAATCTCGCCGTGCTCGGCGTGGCCCGCGGCCGCGAGGATCGCGGCCGACATCTCGTCACGAGTCGCATCGAACACAAAGCGGTGCTGGATCCTTGCCGGCAGCTCGAGAAGCGTAGCTGGCAAATCAGCTGGATCGAACCGCAAGCGGATGGCCGTATCGATCCCGGAAGCATCGCGCGCGCACTGCGTGCCGAGACGCAACTCGTCTCGATCATGCACGCCAACAACGAGACAGGCGTGGTGCAGGACATCGCGGCGATCGCGGCGCTCTGCCGCGAACACGGCGTGCTCATGCACTGCGATGCGGCGCAGACGGCGGGCCGTTTGCCGCTCGATGTCACCGCGCTAGGCATCGATCTGCTGTCGTTCTCGGCGCACAAGCTCTACGGCCCGAAGGGCATCGGTGCCTTGTGGGTCGCGCCGCGAGCGCGACCTTGGCTCGAGCCGTTGATGTGGGGTGGTGGGCAGGAACGCGGCTTGCGTCCGGGTACCTCGGCGACCCATCAAATCATTGGCTTCGGTCGCGCCGCAGAACTCGCGCGGCAGTGCCGCGACGCCGACACTGCGCACGTCGAATCTTTGGCGATGGCCTTTCGTGCATCGCTCGATGAGCTCGAGGACATCTGCTGGAACGATCATCCGCAGCATCGCTTGCCCGGTCTCGTGTCGCTCAGCATCGGCGGAGTCGAGGGCGAGAGCCTGATCGAGGCGCTGCCGTCGATTGCGGTGTCGACGGGTGCAGCCTGTGATTCTTCGGTGGGTGAGCCCTCCTACGTGTTGCGCGCACAGGGCGTGCCGGCAGAGCGTGCGCAGTCCACGCTGCGTATTGCCTTCGGCCGCTTCAATACGCCCGCGGACGCCGCGCTTGCGGCCAAGGCCGTCTTGGCGGCGACGCGCAGCTTGCGCGCGCTTGATACCGCAGGGTCTCCTGCAGGGCAGGGCTGGTTTGCGGGTGAGGCCGGTGCGGTTCGCGAAGCGGCGCGTATTCGCTGCTACCTGCAGGTCGATGCGCAGGGTCGCATCGCTGCACTCGAATTTCGTGCCTTCACTTGCCCCGCGGTGTGGCGGGTGCTCGAAGCCTTGCGCGCCGCAGCCCTTGGCCAGCCGGTCGCCGCATGGTGCGCAGCCCGCCCGTGGCCGGTTGGTGGTCCGCGCGATTGGGCACACACACATTCCGTACCCACCGAGAAACTTGGCCGCCTGTTGCGGGTCGAAGACGCCATGCGAAGTGCGCTCGAAGCCGCTGGCGGTTTCGCCGAAGCGCATTAGAATCTCTGGCAACCTGAAACGAGGTGAACGGTCGATGGCGATTTCCCTGACCACGGCAGCCGCAGAGCGGGTGCGCAACTTCTTGCACTCGCGCGGCAGCGGGCTGGGACTTCGTCTCGGTGTGCGCAAGACCGGTTGTTCGGGCTTTGCCTATGTCATCAACTACGCCGATGACAGTCATCCCGAGGATGTGGTTTTCGAAGATCACGGCGTCAAGGTGTTCGTCGATCGCGACAGCCTCGCCTACATCGACGGCACCGAGGTCGACTTCGTGAAGCAAGGCCTCAACGAGGCCTTCAAATTCCGCAACCCCAACGTCAAGGGCGAATGCGGTTGCGGCGAAAGCTTCAACATCTAAAAAACCCTTTTCAGCCAGTCACTTGCGTGATTTTCCGCGTTGCCCCGAAGGGCCGCGGGCGGGTACACTACGCGTTTATCCGTCCCTTCCACCCAATCTCCAAGGAAACTTCCCATGGCGCTCGAGCGCACTTTCTCAATCGTCAAACCCGATGGTGTGTCCCGCAATCTGATCGGCGAGGTCTATCGCCGCTTCGAACAGGCGGGGCTGCGGATCGTGGCCGCCCGCATGGTCCACCTCTCGCAGAGCGAGGCCGAGGGTTTTTATGCCGTGCATCGCGAGCGTCCGTTCTTCAAGGACCTCGTCAAGTACATGACCTCGGGCCCGGCGATGTTGCAGGTGCTCGAGGGCGAGAACGCCATCGCCAAGAACCGCGAGATCATGGGCGCCACCGACCCGAAGAAGGCAGCCCCTGGCACGATTCGCGCCGACCTTGCCGAGAGCATCGAGGCGAATACCGTGCACGGCTCCGACGGTCCCGAGACCGCCGCGCAGGAGATCGCTTACTTCTTCCGCGGGATCGAGATCTGCCCGCGCGGTTGATCCCGGCATTTCTTTGGTAGTCATGACCGACGCAGTGACCTCACGAACCAACCTCCTCGGGCTCGAGCGGCCCGAGCTCGAGGCGTTCGTCACTGCGCTCGGCAACAAGCCCTTCCGCGCGCGTCAGCTCATGAGCTGGCTCTACAAGCGCGCGGAGGGGAGTTTTGAGTCGATGACCGATCTCGCGCGAGATTTCCGCACGCAGCTGTCATCAGTTGCCGAAGTCCGCACGCCCGAGATCGTCTCGCGTCACGACTCGGCCGATGGCACGCGCAAGTGGTTGTTGCGTGCCGACAGCACGCAAGCGTTCGAGATGGTGTTCATCCCCGAGACCGATCGCGGCACGCTGTGCATCTCATCGCAGGTCGGTTGTGCGCTCGATTGCGCGTTTTGCTCGACGGCGCAGCAGGGCTTCAATCGCAACCTGAGTACCGCCGAGATCGTCGGACAGGTTTGGCTCGCCAATCGCGAGCTCGGCTTCGAGCCTGGCGGCGAGCGACGCATCACCAACGTCGTCTTCATGGGCATGGGCGAGCCGCTCGCCAATTTCCGCAACGTGGTGCCCGCGATCCGCATTCTGCTCGATGATCTTGGTTTCGATCTTTCGCGCCGGCGCGTCACGCTCTCGACCTCCGGTATCGTGCCGCTGATGTACAAGCTTGCCGAGGAAGTGAACTGCGCGCTCGCCGTCTCTCTGCATGCGCCGGACGATGCGCTGCGCAGCGAACTCGTGCCGATCAATCGCAAGCATCCGATCGCCGAATTGCTCGAGGCTTGCTGGCATTACATCGACGAGCAGAACGGTCGCAGCATCACCTTCGAATACGTCATGCTCGACGGCGTCAACGATCAACTCGAACACGCGCGGGCGTTGGCACGGCTGCTCAAAGGCAAGCCCGCCAAACTCAATCTCATTCCCTTCAATCCGTTTCCGGGTACGGCCTACCGTCGTTCGCCCATGCCGGTGATCACGCGTTTTCGCGACGAGCTCATCCAGCGCGGTGTGCTCGCGACGATCCGGTGTACGCGCGGCGATGACATCGATGCGGCCTGCGGTCAGCTCGCCGGTCGCGTGAACGATCGCACGCGCATCCGTCTCGGCGACAAGCTCGCCGGAGCGATGGCCTCATGAACGGCGAACTCGAGCTGACCCGCACAGGCGAGTCGTCCATCGGTCAGCGCTTGCGCGAGCGGCGCGAGGCCGCAGGTCTTTCGATCGAAGCGGCCGCGGCCAAGCTGTATTGTGATGCGTCGATCATCACGGCACTCGAAGCCGAGCGCTTCGATGAGCTTGGTGCGCCGGTGTTTGCGCAGGGTCATCTGCGGCGTTACGCAGAGCTCGTTGGCGCGCCGGTGGCCGAGTTGCTCACCGAATGGGCCCAACGCGGTGCGCGAGTCGCCGTGCCCGACCTCACGCGCATTCCGCGCGCGCCGAGCCCTGCGCTCGATCGCGAAGTCTGGGGACGCCGCTTGGGCGCACTCGCGGGTGCCTTGGTCATCGCCGTGGCAGCGTGGTGGATCTTGCAGGGCGGCGCGGTACGGACGCCACCCGCAGCGCCAGTCGTTGCGTCGCCAGTCATCGCTTCGCCGGCTGCCGCTGTGTCCGTCATCGCGTCGCCGGCCGCCGCCACCGCACCGCCTGCGACGACGCCTGCGTCCGCCGTGCCCGATACGTCGGTGACCGCGTCGCTGACCCCGGCCGCTGAGCCGGCCGCGGCCGCGCGTCTTGCGCTCTCGATCGAGGCCCGCGAGAACTGCTGGACCGAGGTTTACGATGCCGACGGTCGCAAGCTGTACTTCGATACCCTGCGCGCCGGCAATCGCGCCGCCGTCACCGGCGCCGCGCCGCTGCGCGTGTTGCTGGGTCGTGCGGATCGCGCCGCACTCACCATCGATGGTCGGCCGGTCACCATCCCCACCACACTGATCCGCAACACGACCGCCTATTTCACCGTCGATGCGGCGGCGCAGCTGCAGGATCTGCCGCGACCCGCGGCGGCACCTTGATCCGATGACCGTGCATCAATGAGCGAGCAGAACATCCAACCCGTCAAGGGCATGAACGACGTGTTGCCGGCGGAGATTCACCGCTGGCAGTTTCTCGAGTCGACCGCGCAGTCGCTGCTGCATGCCTACGGCTATGACGAGATGCGCGTACCCGTGGTCGAGCACACTGAACTCTTCAAGCGCGCCATCGGTGAGTACACCGACGTGGTCGAAAAAGAGATGTACAGCTTCGAAGACAAGGGCGGTGAGCGACTCACACTGCGCCCCGAGGCTACCGCTGGCATCGTGCGCGCCAATATTTCGAACGGCATGCTGCGCGGCGCGCGCCATAAGCTCTGGTGCATCGGGCCGATGTTCCGCCACGAAAAACCGCAGAAGGGCCGCTTTCGACAGTTTCACCAGATCGATGTCGAGGCGATCGGCTTCGCAGGGCCCGACATCGATGCCGAGCTGATCGCGCTCTCCGCGGCGTTCTGGCGGCGCCTCCGCATCGATCGCGTGCGGCTGCAGATCAATTCTTTGGGCACTGCAGAGTCGCGGCGCGAATATCGCGCTCGACTGACCGAATACTTCCGTGCGCATCACGATCGTCTCGATGCTGACAGTCTGCGACGTCTCGAAGGCAATCCGCTGCGTATTCTCGACAGCAAGAACCCCGCGATGCAGTCGCTGGTCGCTGCGGCGCCGCTGCTGCCGGATTTTCTCGACGAGGAGTCCAAGGCGCATTTTGCGGAGCTGTGCGCCATGCTGGATGCGCTCGGCATTCCCTACGAGATCAATCCGCGCCTGGTTCGCGGTCTCGATTACTACTCGCGTACCGTGTTCGAATGGATCACCGATGCACTCGGCGCCCAGGATGCCGTCTGTTCGGGCGGTCGTTATGATGGCTTGATCACGCAACTTGGCGGCGAGCCGACGCCGGCAATCGGCTTCGCCATGGGCGTCGAACGCGTGGTCGCCTTGATCGAACAGGCGGGCAGCGCCCCCGCGGCGCCGGCCGCTGATATTTTTGTCGTCGCACAGGGCGCAGCGGCCTTGCGCGCGGCGATGCCTCTCGCCGAGACTCTGCGCGCAGCCATGCCGGCGCGGCGTATCGAACTCAATCTCGGCGGCGGCAATTTCAAGGCGCAGTTCCGTCGCGCCGATCGCAGCGGCGCGCCGCTCGCGCTGGTGATCGGTGAGGACGAGTTTGCGCGCGGCGTGCTGCAACTTAAGCCCTTGCGTGAAGGTCTTGGCGATACGGCCGAGATTCGCATCGACGAGGCGACCGCGGCCGTGGGCCGCTGGTTCGCCAACCACGGAACTTGAAGCAGGAGAGGCGAGCGTGATCGACGATTTTTACAATGAGCAGGAGCAGTGGGAGCGCGTCAAGCGCTGGCTGCGCGAGAATGGTCCCTGGCTCATCGCAGGCATCATCATCGGTTTGGGTGCGCTGGCCGGCTGGCGTTGGTGGGAGGCGCGAGTCGAGCGTCGCCACGTCGAGGCGAGCGAGGCGTATCAACAGATCCTGCAGAACCTCGAGCGCGGCGATCGCGCCGCGGCGCTCAAGGCGGTCGACGAGCTACGCGCCGAGTACGCTTCCTCAGCCTACGCCGACCAGTCGGACTTGCTGGCGGCGCGCGTGCACGTCGATGCCGGCGAGTTCGGTCCGGCGGCCGAGCGTCTCGGCCGGGTCATGAACGACTCCGCTGATCCCCAACTGCAGCTCGTGGCGCGCTTGCGCCTCGCGCGCGTGCAGATCGCGCAGAACAACGCCGATGCGGCGCTCAAGACTCTGAGTGGCGCCGAGCCTGGCGGTTTTGCTGCACGCTTCGCCGAGGTGCGGGGCGATGCACTCTTTGCCAAGGGTGATCGAGTCGGTGCGCTGACAGCCTGGAAGAGCGCCGCGAGCACAGCAGGTGAGGGCAGCGATACGCCGCCGACCGTCGACCTCGAGGGTCTGCAACTGAAGATCTGGGATCTCGAGTCCGACGGTGTTGCTGTGCCTGCGGCCGCATCATCGCCACCGCCCGCAGCCGTCAAACCCTGAGGAGCTGCGCATGCCACGCGATTCCAAACTTACCGTCTGCCTGCGCTTCTGCGCGGTCGCCACGCTATTCGCGCTGCTTGCAGCCTGCGACAAGGACAAGGATGTCGAGCCGCCCGCGGAGCTCGTCGACTTCAAGGAATCCGTCAGCATCCAGAAGGCCTGGAGTATTTCTTTGGGTGGCGGCGATGCGGTGATGCGCGATGGCTTGGCCCCGACTGCAGAAGGCGATCGCGTCTATCTTGCCGGTCGCGGTGGCGAGGTGATCGCCGTGCAGGCCACAACCGGCAAAGTCCTGTGGCGCAGCACGACCAAGGCGGAGCTGACCGGCGGACCGGGCGCCGGCGAGGGCGTGGTCGCGGTCGGCACTGCGGATGGCGAAGTCATTGTGCTCGATGGCGCTACCGGCACCCGGCGTTGGGCAGCCAAGGTCGGTGGCGAGGTGCTCTCTGCGCCCGCGATGTCCGCGACCGCGGTGATCGTACGCACCGTCGCGGGACGCGTGGTGGGTCTCGCACTCGAGGACGGCAAAGAAATATGGCGTGAAGATCAGCAGATCCCGCGGCTCACGCTGCGCGGTATCTCGCCGCCAGTGATCGCCGGCAACGCGGCGATCTGCGGTTTCGACAATGGTCGAGTGCTCTCGCTGGATGTTGCCAAGGGCGAGGTCTTCTGGGAGCAGTTGGTTTCGCCAGCGCGCGGCCGCACCGAGCTCGAGCGCCTCGTCGATATCGACGCGGCCATCAAGATTCGCGACGCTGAGGTGTTCGTGGCGGGATTCCAGGGCCGCGTGGCGATGCTGGCGCTCGACTCCGGTCAGATCTGGTGGTCGCGCGAGATTTCCAGTCACCGTGGACTCGACGTCGACGACGAAGTCGTCGTGGTCTCGGGAGCGATGGGCGAAGTGATCGCGTTGCGTCGGCGTACTGGGGTAGAACTTTGGCGACAGGACGGTCTGCGTCTGCGTCGTCTGTCGGCGCCGGCGCTCATCGGCGGGCGCGTTGCCGTCGCCGATTTCGAGGGTTACGTACACTGGTTGGATGCCGCCACCGGGGCTTTCGTGGCGCGCAGCAAAACCGGTGGTCGCACCAGCAATGCGCCGCTCGTCGTCGGCGACCTGGTGATTTTTCAGGACGACGAGGGACGGGTGACGGCACTGCGTCCCAGGGCCTGATCGGCCCGCCTGCCATGCTGCTGGTCGTCGTCATCGTCGGTCGTCCGAACGTCGGCAAGTCGACGCTGTTCAATCGTTTGACCGGCACGCGAGACGCCATTGTGGCGGATCTGCCCGGCGTCACGCGGGATCGGCAGTACGGCTACGGTCGACTCGGCCCCGTGCCCTACGTGATCGTCGACACCGGCGGACTCGTCGAGCAGCCCTCGGGCATCGAAACGCCGATGCGACTACAAACCGAGCGTGCTGTCGCCGAAGCCGATGTGCTGATTTTTTTGGCTGATGCGCGCAGCGGACTCACGCCACAAGATCATTGGGTGGCGCGCGAGTTGCGCCGCTCTGGAAAAAGAGTGGTCCTCGCGGTCAACAAGGCCGAAGGACTGGACCCTGCCACCGCAGCCGCGGACTTTCACTCGCTCGGACTCGGGGAGCCGTCGGCCATTGCCTCGGCGCATGGCGATGGTTGTCGCGAACTCATGGATCGCGTGCTCGCCGAGTTCGATCCCGAAGCCATCGCTGCCGCGTCTGCGCCCGATGATGGCCGCATTCGCATCGCCATTATCGGTCGCCCGAACGTGGGGAAGTCGACGCTCGTGAATCGCTTGATCGGCGAGGAGCGGGTGATTGCGAGCGATATGCCGGGCACCACTCGAGACAGCATCTTCGTGCCCTTTGAGCGTGATGGCCGGCAATTCACGCTGATCGACACGGCGGGTGTGCGCCGCCGCGGCAAGGTCGAAGATGCAGTCGAGAAGGCGAGCGTCGCCAAAACCTTGCAGGCGATCGATACCTCGCACGTCGTCATCTTCGTGGTCGATGCGCACGACAGCATCGGCGATCAAGACGCCAACGTACTCGGCCTCGCGCTGCAACGTGGCCGCGCCCTGATCGTCACCGTCAATAAATGGGACGGTATCCCGATGGAGCAGCGCGAAGAGATTCGCCGACTGCTCGAGCTCAAGCTCGACTTCGTGCCTTATGCGCCGGTGCATTTCATTTCGGCACGACATGGCACGGGCGTGGGCGAGCTCGTCGCAGCAACCATCCAAGCCTACGACGCGGCGATGACCGAGATCCCTACCCCGAAGCTCAGCAAGGCGCTCGAGCGGGCGATCGTGCAGCACCAGCCACCGCTCGTGCGTGGACGACGCATCAAGCTACGTTATGCTCACCAAGGCGGACGCAATCCGCCGCGCATCATCGTGCACGGCAATCAGACGGTGCATGTGCCCGAGGCCTACACGCGCTATCTCGCCAATGTATTCCGGCGCGAGTTTGACCTCTTCGCTTCGCCGGTGGCGATCGAGTATCGCACCGACGCCAATCCGTATGTGCGCCTCAAGGGGCGGCCGAAGCCTGAGGGCTTGAGGCGGGACCGCGCGGGGACTCGAGGAAAAGCGCGGGGTCCACGAAAGCGCGGTTGAGCGCGACACCCCAGTGCAGATGCGGGCCGGTGACCCGCCCGGTTGCGCCCACTTCGCCCAGCTTGTCGCCGGTCTTGACCACCGTGCCCGCCTTCACATCGATCTTGTGCAGGTGGCAGTACAGCGTCACGAGACCCTGTCCGTGGTCAATGAAAACCGACTTGCCATTGAAAAAATAATCGCCGGTGTCGATCACCACACCCGGCGCCGGCGCAACGATCGGCGTGCCTGTGGGGGCGGCGATGTCCATGCCGGAGTGCGGGTTGCGCGCTTGATTATTGAACACGCGTCGCAGACCAAAAGAGCTCGAGCGCGGTCCCTTGACCGGTGACTCGAATCTCAGCGTCGCGGGCGGCGCGTCGCTGAACGTCGCCACGGTCTGGCGAATATGCGGCTGTTCCTTTTCTACGCGTGCAGCATCCGGCGGCGAGAGATCCACGTGTTTCGGCGCCACTTTGAGGCGCTGCGTTGCGTAGGCCTTGCCTTCGATGGTGAAACCTTGGGTGAGCGTCGTGTTGCCGGCGCGGATCTCGATAGCCGCAGCGCCGGGTGTGCGCGCGAGCGGGATGCCGATAACGGCCTTCCAGCCTTGCTGCTGCGGCAACACCATCACTCGATCGCCCTCGAAGGTCACGACCGGCATGCGCTCGAGATTACTCGGCAGATTGAGGATCACGACGCCTCCGGGCACGGCCATCGGACGCGGCAGTTCGCTTGTGCCGTATGCGCTGTGGCTCGCCGTCGCGAGCAGCAATACCGTGGTGGCGAAACGCATCGACCAGCGACATCGACTCAAGATTTTTCTCCGGGGACTTGGGTTTGAATCGGCGGAGCGTCGCGCTCAACCTTGACCACCCGCGCCTGCAGTCGTCCGCGAGCGAGACGGGTGTCGATCAAATCATCGACGGCGATCGCCGCGGCGTCCTGCAGCGAGACGCCATCGCTCACGCGCGTGACGATGGCGAAACCGCGCTGCAGTGTGCCGAGCGGACTCACCGCATCGAGCGTACGTGCTGCGAGCGCGAGTCGTTGCTGCAAGCTCGTGAGCTGGCGCGGCAGACTCGCGCGCAAGCGCGCCTTGAGCAGCGCGTGCTGCTGTGCGCGATGTTGCAACGCGGCTTGCGGCGAGGCGCGTGATAGCCGCGCGGCCCATGATTGCAAGGTGTGACGGCGTCGCGCGAGCAGTAGTTGCAGGCGGCTGCCGAGGCGCTGCTCGAGATCATCGAGTCGTTGTGCCTGCTGACGCAGTCGTTGGCCCGGATGCGCAAGATTGAGCCGGCGTTGTAGCGCGAGCGAACGCTCGACATCGTCACGCAGTTGTCGCCGCATCGCCTGCATGAAGCGCGCATCCAGACGCGTCAGCGAACGTCGCCACTCATCACCATCGGGCACGACGAGCTCGGCGGCACCCGAAGGCGTCGGCGCGCGCACGTCCGCAGCGAAATCGGCAATCGTGAAATCGATCTCGTGACCGATACCGGTCACCACGGGCATCGGTGCGGCGCAAATCGCGCGCGCCACCGCTTCGTCGTTGAAGGCCCAGAGGTCCTCGATCGAGCCGCCGCCGCGCGCGACGATCAACACTTCGCATTCGGCGCGGCCCGCGGCCTGGCCGATCGCTGCAAGCAGTTGCGGTACCGCAGCCTTGCCTTGGACCGCAGTCGGATGAATGACCACGCGTGCAGCCGGAAAGCGCCGCGCCAAAATGTGCAGGATGTCGCGGATCGCCGCTCCGGTCGGCGAGGTGACCACGCCGATGCAGGTCGGAACCCGCGGCAACGGGCGCTTCCGCGCCGGGTCGAAAAGCCCCTCGGCTTCGAGCCGCGCCTTAAGTTGCTCGTACTCGCGGCGCAGCGCGCCGACCCCGGAGTCCTCGAGGTGCTCGACCACCAGTTGAAACTCGCCCCGCGCCTCATAGAGCGTGACCCGCACCCGGGCGAGGACCCGCTGACCATTTGTCGGTGTGAAGCGCAGCGCCGCATTACGGTTGCGGAACATCGCGCAGCGAACCTGTGCCTCGCGGTCCTTGAGCGAGAAATACCAGTGACCGGAGGCGGGCCGCGAAAAATTCGACACCTCACCCTCGATCCACAGTACCGGAATGCCGTGCTCGAGCAGCAGCCGTGCCTCGCGATTCAGGCGCTCGATGCTGTAGACGTCGCGCTCGGCGGATGGACGGCTGGGGCTGGGCAAGGGGGCAACTGACCTGTCGGTGGGTGCTCTGCAGCAAGGCTGGTGTGCGCTGGGGTCAGGGCAAGTTTACCGGGTCGGCGGGGGTGCGTAGAATGCGCCGTCCGAACAATCTTGGACGGCCCCCCATGCGCATCCTTCAGGAAGCACTCACTTTCGATGACGTGCTTTTGGTCCCGGCGTACTCCGAAGTCCTGCCCCGCGAGGTCGACCTCTCGACCCGCCTGACCCGCGGCATCCGTCTGAACCTCCCGGTGGTCTCGGCCGCCATGGACACCGTCACCGAGGCCCGCCTCGCGATTGCCATCGCCCAGGAGGGCGGGATCGGCATCGTCCACAAGAGCATGACCGTCGAAGCCCAAGCGCTCGAAGTCGCACGTGTCAAAAAATTCGAGAGTGGCGTCGTACTCGACCCGATCACGGTGTCACCCGATACCACGATCCGTCAGGTACTCGAGCTCACCAAGGCGCGCGGCATCTCCGGCATGCCCGTGGTGCAGGGCAAGCAGGTAGTCGGTATCGTCACCAGTCGCGACCTGCGCTTCGAAACCGCCCTCGACAGTCCGGTCTCGACCGTCATGACGCCGCAGGAGCGACTCGTCACGGTGCGCGAGAACGCCGCCCGCGAAGACGTGCTGCATCTCTTTCACAAGCACCGTATCGAAAAGGTGCTCGTGGTCGGCGACGATCATGAGCTCAAGGGTCTGATCACCGTCAAAGATATCCAGAAAGCTACTGAGCGGCCACGCGCTTGCAAGGACGAGAGTGGACGACTGCGCGTCGGTGCCGCCGTCGGTACCTCGCCCGACACCGTCGATCGAGTCGCGGCGCTCTGCGAGGCCGGGGTCGATGTCGTGGTGGTCGACACCTCGCATGGCCATTCGCGCGGTGTCATCCAGATGGTCGAGCGGATCAAGACTCATTGGCCACGCCTGCAGGTCATCGCCGGCAACATCGTCACCGCCGAGGCGGCGCAGGCGCTCGTCAAGGCGGGCGTCGACGCGGTCAAGGTTGGCATCGGTCCGGGTTCGATCTGCACCACGCGCATCGTCGCCGGCGTCGGCGTGCCGCAGGTGTCGGCGATTGCGAATGTCGCGGCAGTGCTCAAAGATACCGACGTCCCGCTGATCGCCGATGGCGGCATCCGTTACTCGGGCGATATCGCCAAGGCGATCGCCGCGGGCGCCGATGTGGTAATGATCGGCGGGCTCTTTGCGGGCACCGAAGAATCACCGGGAGAGGTCGAGCTATTTCAGGGCGCAAGCTTCAAGCGCTATCGCGGCATGGGCTCGCTCGGCGCCATGGCCGAGCGACACGGCTCGAGTGACCGATACTTCCAGGACACCACCACCGAACTAGAAAAACTCGTGCCCGAAGGCATCGAAGGCCGCGTGCCCTACAAGGGCAGTATCGTCGCCATTCTGCATCAACTGGCTGGCGGACTGCGTGCGGCGATGGGTTACACCGGCAGCCAGACGATCACCGAGATGCGTACCCGTCCCGCGTTCGTCCGTATCACCACGGCGGGCGTGCGCGAGTCGCATGTGCACGATGTGACCATCACCAAAGAAGCGCCGAACTATCGGATCTCCTGAGCCGTCCGTCACGACTCAACGCGGTACTCGGATTCTCATGACCACACGCGACATTCACGCCGACCGCGTTCTCATTCTCGATTTCGGCTCGCAGTACACGCAGCTGATTGCGCGACGTGTACGCGAGCTCGGTGTCTATTGCGAGATCCACCCTTGGGACGCCGGCGATGCCGATGTGCGTGCCTTCGCTCCGAAGGGGATCATCCTCTCGGGTGGGCCGGAGTCCGTCACTCAAAGAAATTCGCCGGTGGCGCCCGCGGCGGTGTTCGAGCTCGGCGTGCCGGTGCTCGGAATCTGCTACGGCATGCAGACCATGGCCGCGCAGCTGGGCGGTCGGGTCGAGCCCGGCGCGGTGCACGAGTTCGGCTATGCCGAGATCCGCGCCCGTGGTCATTCGGCATTGCTTCGCGACATCGAAGATCGCGTGAATGCCGAGGGTCATGGCCTGCTCGATGTGTGGATGAGCCACGGCGATCGGGTGGTTGAGCTTCCGTCGGGCTTCAAGGCGATTGCCTCCACGGGAGATGTGCCGATCGCCGGGATGGCCGATGAAGCGCGCAAGCTCTACGCGCTGCAGTTTCATCCCGAAGTGACGCACACGCGGCAGGGGACTCGCATCTACCAGCGCTTCCTGCACGAGATCTGCGGCTGCGATGCGAGCTGGAACGCCGGCAACATCATCGAAGATGCCATCGCCCGCGTGTGTGCGCAGGTTGGCAAGTCGCAGGTGCTGCTCGGACTCTCCGGCGGCGTCGATTCTTCGGTGGTCGCGGCGCTGCTGCACAAGGCTATCGGTGATCAACTCGTCTGCGTGTTCGTCGATCATGGCCTGCTGCGTCACCGTGAGGGTGACGCAGTGATGGATATCTTTGCCCGAAATCTCGGCGTGCGTGTGATTCGCGTGAATGCCGCCGAGCGATTCTTTGGGGAACTCAAGGGTGTGAACGACCCCGAAGCCAAGCGCAAGATCATCGGACGTCTGTTCGTCGAAGTGTTTGATGAAGAAGCTGCGAAACTCGAGGGCGTCGACTTTCTGGCGCAGGGCACGATCTACCCAGATGTGATCGAATCCGCGGGCAGCAAGACCGGCAAGGCGCATGTCATCAAGAGCCATCACAACGTGGGTGGATTGCCCGCGCATATGAAGCTCAAGCTCGTCGAACCGCTGCGCGAGCTCTTCAAAGATGAAGTGCGTCGCATCGGCATAGAGCTTGGCTTGCCGCACGAGATGGTGTACCGCCATCCGTTTCCGGGGCCAGGCCTTGGCGTGCGCATCTTGGGCGAAGTCACCGAAGCTGCCGCCGAGACGCTGCGACTCGCTGATCACATTTTCATCGAAGAGCTGCGCAAGGCCGGCTGGTACGACAAGACGAGCCAGGCGTTCGCGGTGTTCCTGCCGGTCAAAAGCGTGGGCGTCACTGGCGATGGGCGTCGGCATGACCCCGTAATCGCGCTGCGCGCCGTCGAGACCATCGACTTCATGACGGCGCACTGGGCGCATCTGCCCTATGAATTGCTCGATGTGTGCTCGCGCCGCATCGTCAATGAAGTCAAAGGCATCAGTCGCGTCGTCTATGACGTGACGGGGAAGCCACCCGCGACGATCGAGTGGGAGTGAGGGGGCTGCGTTTCACTATTTGCGGGAGCGCGGATCGATGCAGCCCGGGCATTCCGGGAAGAAACGGTCGAAACTCCCGAGAGGGTGGTCGACCGGTTCGGGTTGACTATCAGGCTCGTTCGGCGACGTGGGTTATTCGGAACGGGCCGTTTGAACTACCCGCCCAGGTGAGATCGAACAGCGCCGACTAGGCGTTGTCGAAGCGGTAGTCGGCAAAGCCTGGTCGGTGGCGGCCAGTGCATGGCCGAGTCGCGAGAAGATCCAGCGGCCAACCACCTGCGCCGGCACGGTGCCGGCGGGCGCGATGGCCTTGTCCTCGGTCATCAGGCCGCTGCGTTCTCGCGCTGGACTATTGGCCGTACCTTGCCGCGGAACTTCTTCTTCGCCTGCCACAGGTCGTAGTTGACCTGCATGCCGTACCAGAACTCCGGCGACGTGCCGAGCGCCTTGGACAGGCGCAGTGCCATCTCCGGGCTGATGCCGGTGGCGCCGTTCAGAAGGCGCGAGAGGGCCACTCGACCCACGCCGAGGCGCTTCGCCGCGTAGGTCACGCTGATTTCGCTCAAGGCTTCCTTGAGTACTTCGCCGGGGTGGCAGGGGTTGTGCATCTGGCTCATGTTGCCTCTCCTAGTAATAGTCCTCGTAGTCGAGCAGCAAAACATTCGTGCCCTCGAAGACGAATGTCAGTCGCCAATTGCCGTTGACCGTAATGGACCAGCGACCAACCTGATTGCCCTGCAGCTCATGCAGGCGCCAACTCGGGATCGCCGCAAGGTCCTGCGCTTGCGTCGCCGCATCGAGCGCGGTCAGTTGTGAGCGCAGCTTCTTGTCGTGCTTCGGCTGAATGCCGGCCTTCGAGCCCGTGCGGTAGAAGCGTTCAAGCCCGTCATGGCGGAATGACTTGATCACGATACATTGTATCCTGGTAGGATACGGGCTACAAGGCGGGAATCTCTGGTGAGTCTACCCGCTAGTCGCGCATTGCGGCAGGGGTCGCGTACTTGGCTTTCAGTATCTATCGACTTCTCACGTTGCCAAGCGGCACGTTCTGACGGCGATCCTGACGGTAAAGTCCTGCTGCTCGTGGGAGAAAGTCAGCAGCGCCAGTTACTTGCGTGTGCCGGCGACGATCGAGTGGGAATAACTCCGCCTGTTTCAGTTCCGGGCGGCTACCGTGCCATATCAGTCGACCTAAGCGTTGGCATTTAGGCTGCAGCGCTTCCGCGCTGAGCGGCGGGCTGGACTACGGATTTTTTTGATGATGAGTCTGCGGTGTGATGCGTCCGACCGTCAGACAGAACCACCCTGGTCTGCCCGGCCCGCACCCAGCGCGAACGCTGTCGGTGTTGCTGGTTGTAGCCACCGGTCTGCTATTGGTCCTGCACTTTTGGCTTAGCGACGCCCTGCCTTACTTCGAGTTCACCGCCGACTCTTACGGCCGCTTCTGGGCAAACTCGGGCTGGGTTCTCGCGCACGTCATCGGCGGCTCGGCCGCGCTGCTGATGGGTCCGTTCCAGTTCTGGTCGGGACCGCGCCTTGGCGCGGCCAGCCCCGAAACGTCCTTGACGTGTCCCGCGCCTTAAGTCTTCAGAGCCTTAGCAGGCAAGTTCTCGCGAGGACAATACCGACGTGAGTTAGGGGCCCTCCTGAGACGATGATGACGCTGCAACGCGGCAGCATCTGAGCTGAAGATTCTGTTTGACAGATTCTATATCACAGGTCACTATCAGGCGTGATCCGCTCGTTATCCTGTGCAGACACTGAAGCCCTGTTCACTAGTCGGGCTGTCGCTAGATTTCGGAATATCGAACGAGTTGCGAGGCGCAGGTTGCTGCAGATTCACGCAGCCACCGAACTGGCAAGCCTGCGCGTTCCGCCAGGAAACCGGCTTGAGGCGTTGAAGGGTAATCGCAAAGGTCAGTACAGCGTCCGTGTGAACGATCAATGGCGCATCTGTTTTTCATGGAAGTCGGACGGCGCTCACGACGTCGAGATCGTCGACTACCACTAGGAGTAACAAGCATGGCAAAGCTGTTGGACGAAATTCATCCCGGCGAAATTCTGCTGGAAGACTTCATGAAGCCGATGGGACTCACCGCGCGTCAGCTGGCGGCCGATATCGATGTTCCGCCGAGTCGTATCAGCGAGTTGGTGAATGGACAGCGTCCCATCACCGCGGACACCGCGCTTCGACTGGGGCTCTTTTTCGGTATGGAGGCCCGGTTCTGGCTGAATTTGCAGGCCGAGTACGACATCCGTGTCGCGACTCGAAAACTTACTCCAAAGCTGACGCCGAGAATCAGGGTTTATCGCGCGTCCGCTGCCTGATCTCTGACATCACCAGCAAGTCGCCGGCGACGATAGAGTGGGAATGGGGGCGCATCCGCCCTCAACCGCTGCCAAACCACATCATGAGAAAGACCGTGATGCCGGAGCCGAGCGCGGTACCGAGCAGCGCGGTCGCCGCCAGCAGCCGCCCTATGCTTCGCTCGGCCTCGGCATGCCCCGACTGATTTGGGTTCAGGGTCATGAGTTCCGTGCGCGGAATTTCCAGCACCGCACTCAGCGCCGAAACCGTCTCGTTGGAGGCGACTGACTCTTTTTCCACCCGCTGCACGGTGCGCAAGCTCAAGTTGGCGATTTCAGCGAGCTGCTGTTGGGTCCAGCCGCGTGCCATGCGTGCCTCGCGAACCTTCTCGCTCGAAATATCCATCAGCCGCTCTCCGCAAGCGATTCGATTTGGAGGGTCATTTGAACGCCAGTCCCGCCAAGTAACCGAAGCCGACACCGACCACGAGGCCGATAACCAAAGGCAGCGCCAGACTCTTGAGCGCGTGTTTCCAGTCCAGCTTGCCGGTCGCCGGATCAATGTGGATGCCGCTCGTATTGATCTGGTCTGAGTCGATCAGCACCCCGTTACGGTACAGCTCGACGCCCGCCCCGCCGGGCCCAACGCTCAGCGCCACGAGGTAGTGCTGGCCGTTATGCTCGAAGGCGTGAGGTGTCTTCAAGCGCCAACTGCGCTTGCTGGAAACAACGCGCTTCTGCTCGCCTTGGCAAACCGTGATGACTTCGCGGCCGGTCCAGGTTGAACCCCAAACGTGTAGGGTGACGTCATCGACGTCGAACCAGGCCTCAATGCCGTTTTTGATGTTGATTTTAATGCGGGTTCCTCCGTGCGCTGCGTTCCCGGTTTGGGCTGTCCCCGTCTGACCTTGCGTATTCTGATTCATCGTGGATACCTATGGTGTTACGCCCAAGTGCGTGGCACCGATTACAGGCCATGGCCTCGGCCGCGAAAACGCCAGTGACAGGCCATAAAGCGACAGTTATCTGCAATGGCGTTTAGCTGTCGCATCATCGGCACCGCGCCTGCCCGTCACGGCACTCGCGGTGGCTGCTTGATGTCATCGCCGAGGTTTCAGCGGGTGATATCCTGCTGTGTCGGATTTTCAGTGTTGAAAGGTAGTCGAGTTCGAATGAAAAAATTTATTGGTTTGCTTGTGGCGGCTCTCGTGCAGGTGCTCTTATTGCAAACAGCATCGGCGCAAGATGCAAAAACCGCTTTGGTGCCTCTCCCCTCCGTCGACGACTTCACGAGGGGCAAGGACGGCTTCAGCTTCGGAGTGGGCTTGGGTATCGAGTACGAATCAGCCTACGAGGGCTCTGATGAGTTTGGTTTCGAAATCAATCCCGCTGGTGCCGTACAGTGGCGTCGCGGCGACAACATTTTTTATTGGGCTGGCGAGGCCTTGGGTTGGCGCGGTCTGCGTGCTAACACCTGGTTTTTCGATATCGCTGTCGCCTTTGACGAAGGCCGCGAAGAAAGTGACTCTGATGAGGGCCGGTTGAACGGCCTCGGAGATTCTGGCGAGGGTACCGAAGTCGTGCTGCAAGTGCGTCGTGCCTTCGATGCCGATTGGCGCTACTGGTACGATAGTCGGGTCGTAACCGGTGATGGCGGAGCGCTGGGTCTATTCGGCGTGGGGCGCCGCTTCGGTGATCGCAGCGATGGAACGGGCTCCGAGTTAGCGGTCGCTGTGGTTTATCACGATGGTGATCGTGCCAACAAAGATTTCGGTATCAGCGCCGGGCAGTCCGCTGCCTCTGGATTGAAAGAGACCCGTTTGAGCGGCGGCTTTCGCTCGATTGGCGTCAACTACACCTATCGGAAGTTTATCAATCAGAACTGGCAGATTTTTGGCGAGGCGCTCCACGAACGTTTCGGCAGCGATATCAGGCGTAGTCCAATTGCCCGCGAGAAATATGAAGCTGAAGTCGGCGTCGGATTCATCTACATTTTCTAGCCACGGACACCTCGATTTGATCTGATGCTGCGATCGTGTGGAAATGAGTACAGTTGGCCCGGTCATCGACGACACGCGCACCTGGGTCGAGCGAGTCGTCATCGGCCTCAAACTCTGTCCTTTCGCGCCAGCTCCTGCGCTCAACGGCTTGATCCGCTACGCGACGAGCGATGCCGAGACGCCGGAAGCCTTGCTGGAGGATCTCGCGACCGAGTTGCAGCGCCTCGTTGCTTCGCCGCCTGAAGAGCTCGAGACGACCTTGTTGATCCATCGGCGGGTCCTGCAGGATTTCCACGACTTCAATGATTTTCTGACGGTCGCGGATGAGCTGCTGCGCGTGTTGGGGCTCGAGGGCGAGATTCAGATCGCAAGCTTTCACCCGCATTACCAGTTCGCCGGGACCGAGCCGGATGACATCGGCAACGAAACCAATCGCTCGCCGTACCCGACGCTCCATCTGTTACGCGAGGAGAGCATCGCACGTGCGGTTGACTCGTTCGGTGATACCCGCAGCATCTCGACCGCCAACCTCGTAACGCTAGCGAAGCTGGGTCCGGAGGGACTGCGGGCCTTGAGGCACGGCGATCCGACATGACACGCGCTACCGTCAACGCACTCAGTCCGAAGAAGCTGTTGCATACCAAGTGGACGGCGGTCGTGCCGCGCAACAAGGAAAAACATTTTCTCGTGACCAAAGTCATCGAGCCCGTGCCGCTCGGGTCGCCGGTGGTGTCGATCGAGATCGAGGCGGTGCATTCCAGGCGCGCACGCGTCATCGCTTGGCGGGAACTTCAGGACGCGACGCAGTGGCATCGTGGATGGGTTTGAGCTGGCGCTGTCAACGCTACACCGTGACATGATGGCCAAGACGACCGATTGGGCTTTCACCACGCGCTTCCGTCGCGCAGTCGGGGCGAGTGACGCTGCGAATGCAGACGATCCTTAAGCCCTCGACCCGCTAGGTACGATGGGCGATAGAGATTTTGCGGTAGGTGGAAGTTTAGCGCCCGCTCTCGAAAGCATCGAAAATTGTAGGCACACTCTGCGGCATGATCCGAGCTGAATCGCGGAGCGCCGCCCCGAGTGATGATCCCCCCGGTCCCGGCGGGGTGGATCCTGCTCACCGCCGAGTGATCTTTGCCTCATCGCTCGGCACGGTGTTCGAGTGGTACGACTTCTATCTCTACGGCGCGCTGTCAGTCGTCATCTCCCGACAGTTCTTCTCGGGAGTGAACGAAACGACTGGCTTCATTTTTGCGCTGCTCGCCTTCGCTGCGGGTTTCTTCGTACGGCCGTTTGGTGCGCTGGTGTTTGGGCGGCTCGGCGATCTGGTTGGTCGCAAGCGCACCTTCCTCATCACCATCGTGCTGATGGGCGTGTCGACGGCGCTGGTCGGTCTGCTGCCGAACTATGCAACCCTCGGTGTTGCGGCGCCGATCATGCTCGTGATCCTGCGCTTGGTGCAGGGTCTCGCACTCGGAGGCGAGTACGGTGGCGCGGCGACCTATGTTGCCGAACATGCACCCGACGGTCGGCGGGGTCTCTACACGAGTTGGATTCAGACTACGGCAACTCTAGGTCTCTTTCTTTCATTGCTCGTAATTCTTGTTTGCCGTTGGCTTACCGGCGAGGCTTTCGAGGATTGGGGCTGGCGTATTCCGTTTCTGTTATCGGTGCTGCTGCTCGCGATTTCGGTCTATATACGCCTTCAGCTTGAAGAGTCGCCTGCCTTCGAGCAGATTCGCAGCGAAGGCAAGCTCGCCAAGAAGCCGCTCACCGAAGCCTTTGCCGATCGCCGCAACCTGAAGATCGTTTTGCTGGCGCTGTTCGGCGCCACGGCGGGGCAAGCGGTGGTCTGGTACGCGGGGCAGTTCTACGCGCTCTTTTTCCTTGAGCGCACGCTGTTGGTGGAACCCGCCGCCGCCAATCTCATCATCATCGCCGCACTGCTGATTGGTACGCCGTTCTTCGTCGTGTTCGGCGCGCTCTCTGATCGTATCGGGCGAAAAACTTTGGTGATGAGCGGCTGCTTGCTCGCGGTGCTCACTTACTTTCCGACCTTCAAGGCCATCACGCATTACGCCAACCCCGCATTGGAGCGGGCGGTGGCGAGCGCGCCAGTGACCGTGATTGCCGATCCTGCGCGTTGCACGCTGCAGTTCGATCCCGTGGGCAGGGCAAGCTTTCGCGAGTCCTGCGATATCGCCAAGGCAGCGCTGACGCGCACCGGCGTACCGTATTCCAACGAGGCGCCACCGCACGGTGTTGCGGTCGCCGTCGCGGCAGTGCGTATCGGCACTGGGGTCGATGCGGTGATGGTGCAGGCCTTCGAGGGCGCGAGCCTTGATAACGAAGGCTTCAAGTCGAGTGCGTCAGACTTCGGCCAACGGCTGCGGACGGCGCTCGATGCGGCGGGTTACCCACCTCGCGCTGATATGTCGCAGGTGAACTACCCGATGGTGATCGCGCTCTGCGCCTGGCTTGTGATTCTGGTCACGCTCGTCTACGGTCCGATCGCCGCGTGGTTGGTGGAGCTCTTTCCGACGCGAATCCGCTACACCTCGATGTCGTTGCCCTACCATCTCGGCAACGGGTGGTTCGGCGGCTTTTTGCCCGTGACCTCGTTTGCGATCGTGGCTGCGACGGGCGACATCTACGCGGGGCTTTGGTATCCCATCGTGATTGCGCTCATGACGCTGATCATCGGTGGCCTATTCCTGCGCGAAACGCATCGCACGCCACTGCCGGATTGATTCATGACGCCGTCCTCAAAGCCGCTCAAAGTTCAGGTGCTGTGTACGCTGTTATTTGTCATCACGTCGCTTGCGGTGAGTGCGCAGCCGCGCGTCACCGCGACACCGCTACCGTCGCCGCTGGCCCAGGCCGCCCGCTCACTGAAGCTCCCCGAGTCGGCGATCAGCGTCTGGGTCCAGCGTGTCGGCGAGACCTCGCCAACAGTTGCCTTCAACGTCGATACGCCACGCAATCCCGCCTCGACCATGAAGCTCGTCACCACCTTTGCTGCGCTCGAGGCCTTGGGACCCGCGTATACATGGAAAACCGAGGTTTTTCTCGGCGAGCCATTGAAGCCGGGCGGTGTGATTAGTGAGCTTTGGCTGCGCGGCAACGGTGATCCGTTCCTGGTGCTCGAAGAGCACTGGAAGCTCGTGGGTGCGTTGCGTGACCGTGGGCTGTCGCGCATCGAATCGGGTCTCGTGTTCGACGTGTCACGTTTCGATCTGCCCGCCGAGGATCGCAGTGCGTTCGACGGTCAGCCGGATCGCGTCTACAACGTGCCGCCGCATCCGCTGCTGGTCAATTTCAACGCGGTGAGATTTCGCATCCAAACCCGCGCAGAGGGCGGGATCGGTGTGGCTGCCGTGCCTGCCCTGGCAAACCTCAGACTGGATAACCGTTTGCAGACGGGCTCAGGCGCTTGCGGAGGTTTTCAGAATGGCGTGTCGATCGCCATTCGTGATGCAGCGCAGCGCAATCAAGCCGTGCTGGATGGGCGCTTTCCGATCGCCTGCCGTGAGTACGAGCTGTCGCGCTCCGTGCTGCAGCCGGAGAGCTATGCTTGGGGCGTATTCGATCTTCAGTGGCGGCAGCTGGGCGGTGAGCTCAAGGGTGGCTGGCGCCACGGCGTGCTGCCGGAGGGCAACGTCACGCCATTTTATGTGCACCGTTCGCGCCCGCTCGGCGACATCATTCGCTCGGTCAACAAATCCAGCAACAATGTCATGACTCGACATTTGGAGCTTGCACTCGGCGCCGAGCGCTACGGCAGTCCGGCGACGCCGGCCAAAGGACAGCAGGCGATCCTTGATGTCCTCACCGAACGCGGGATCGACACCCGGGGACTCGTGATTGCCAACAGCGCTGGACTCTCGCGTGACGGACGAATCAGCGCGCGGCAGTTGGCAGCGATTCTCGAGGCGGGCTGGAGCAGTCCTTATATGCCCGAATACGCGTCCTCGCTCGCCATCGCCGGACTCGACGGCACCATGCGCACGCGCTTGCGCAACTCGTCGGCGGCAGGTCGCATGCACGTCAAGACGGGCCGCTTGGACGATGTCTCTTCGGTGGCAGGCTACGTGACGGCAGCCTCCGGTCAGCGGTTCATTGCAGTTGTCTTGATCAATGCGCGAGATGCCCACCGCGGCCTTGGCGAACAATTGCAGGACGTCGTGCTCGATTGGGTCCACCGCAACCACTGATATTGATCAGTCGGGACCACTTCTGAGACCCGGGATCTTTACGCGCGATCCTCGGGCTGCAACGGCGGCGGCAGCGCATCGCCTGCAAGTCGGCGGCGGAATAACGCCGCGCGCGCGAGCATGATGGTGGTGACGGGTGCCGTGATCGACAGCACGATGATGATGAGCCACACATGCAGGGCGAGGCCTTCGCCGCGGGTGCTGAAGTGGATGATGGAGGCAAAAGTCACCAGCCAAGCCGCGAGTGTCGAGGCCAACGCCGGCGCGTGCATGCGCTGAAAGAAATCCGCCAACCGCCACAGTCCGAGTGCTGCAACAAGCGCGACCACACCGCTTGCCAACAGCAGCAGTGCGACCACGATTTCCGCGAACAGTGGCATGTTCAGACGACCTCACCGCGCAACAGGAACTTGGCAAGGGCGATTGAGCCCACGAAACCGAACAGCACCATCAGCAGCGCGCCCTCGAAGTACACCTCGCTCTCGTAGCGAATGGCGAGCACCAGCATCATCAGCATGCCGACCACGTAGACGAAATCCAGCGCGAGTACACGATCCTGCGCGCTCGGGCCGCGAAACAACCGTGCCATGGCGACACCGATCGCGAGCACGTACAACAAGAGCGTCGCCGTAATGGCGAGGGAGAGCATCGCGGTCATTCGAAAATCTCCTTCAAAGGCTGCTCATAATCGGTTTTGAAGTGATGAACAAAGGCAGCGTCATCCTCTACATCGAAAACGTGGATCAGCACCGCGCTACGATCTGCGGCGAGCTCCGACCAGACCGTGCCCGGCACCACCGAACAAATCATGGCCAGTGCCGCGAGTGCGTGCGGATCGCGCAGCTCAAGTGGCACGTGGACAAAGCGGCCGCGCGGCGGCTTATTGTCGGAGCGCCAAACGCCGAGGGAAACCTCGACGGCCGAGCGCAGTACGTCGAGTCCGACCCGCATGATCAGGCGCAGCAGCAAACCCCAGCGTCGTAGCGGACCCGGGCGAGGTCGCAGCGGCGCCATGAGCAGCGGCATGACGATCGCGACCAGAATGCCGAGCAGCAGCGTGCCCACGCCGAGGCTGCGATTGAGCAGCAACCACCCTGCCAGCAGGCCGATCGAGAGCCACGGCGATGGCAGCAGACGTTTCAAGGCGCGGCCTCCTCGGCGCCCACCGGACGCGTACTCATCACGGCGTCAATATAAAGTCGCGGTGTCTGCAGCGACTCGGCGGTGGCTTGGGCTTCGTGCATCAGCGGCTCGGCAAATCCGACCATCAGCATGATGCCGGCGAGCAGCGCGGCGATCGGCAGGGTCTCGATGATGCTCAAGTGGGGCGACGGTCGATCTTGCGTAATCCAGAAGTGGCGCACGCCGATACGCATCAGGCCGATGGCGCCGCACAAGCCCGACAGCAGCAGCAGGGCAAACAGCATCCAGGCCGTCGGCGTACCGAGTTCGAGCAAGGCCGTCAGCATGGCGAGCTTGCCAATGAATCCGGACAACGGCGGCAATCCTGCCGTCACCAAGGCGAGCGCGGCAAATGCGAGTCCGAGGATCACGAGCGCCGCAGGGATCGGGCGGCCGGTGAGCGCCACGCGATCGTCGTCGAGGTTGATGCCGGGCGGTGGTTCGATGTCCTGAAACGAGGGCAATGCCTGTCGGCCGTCATCGAGATGCTGCGGTCCGACTTCGATCTGCCGTGTGCGCTCAAGGAGTTCAACCAGCAAAAACAGGGCGCAGCCCGCGAGCGTCGAGCTGGCAAGGTAATAGAGCGCGCCGCCGGTCAGTGCGGCCGAGCCGAAGCCCATCACCCCGATGAAGGTTCCCGAGGAGACGATCACGGCGTAGCTCGCAAGACGCGCGAGATGATGCGAGCCCAACATGCCGAGCGCCCCGAGACCGAGCGTGGCGATGCCACCCAACACGAGCGCCTCACCACCAAAGCCTGCCGACGTGCCGGCGTCCGGCGGGAAGCACAGCGTCCACAAACGCAGCACCGCGTACACGCCCACCTTGGTGAGGATGGCGAACATCGCTGCCGCTGGTGCGCTCGCCGCGGCGTAGGCCGGCGGCAGCCAAAAATTGAGCGGCCAAAAGCCTGCTTTGGCCAGAAAGGCAATGGTCAGAATGGCTGCACCGGCATGCAGCAAGCCGCGATCGCCGTCGGGAATCAAAGAAATCTTCTCGGCGATGTCGGCCATGTTGAGCGTGCCGGTGACGCCGTAGATCACTGCCACGCCGATCAGGAACAGGAGCGAGGCCACCAGATTGATGGCGATGTAGTGCAAACCGGCCCGCACTCGTTTGCCGCCGCCGCCATGCAGCAGCAGCCCATAGCTCGCCGCCAGGAACACTTCAAAGAAAACGAAAAGATTGAAAAGATCTGCCGTGAGAAATGCGCCGTACAGCCCCATCAACTGCAACTGGAAGAGGGCGTGGAAGTAAACCCCGGCGTGCTGCCAGCGTGCGAGAGCAAAGAGCAAGGCCGCGACCCCCACGCAACCGGTCAGCACGAGCATGAGGGCGGAGAGTCGGTCCGCCACGAGCACGATGCCAAACGGCACCGGCCAGTTGCCAGACAGGTAGACGCTGAAGGCCGCCGGCGCTTCGCTCTCGATCACGCCGAGCAGCAGCATCACTGCGATCGCGAGGCCCGTAGCCGTGGAGAACACATTCACGATGGCCTTGGCCGGACGCCGACCCTCGCCCATGAGCAGCATCAGCGCCGCCGTGACGAGGGGCAGCAGCACGAGCGCGATCAAGAGATACCCGGATAACGGTGTCACGGACGCTCCTCCTCGCCGTCGACATGGTCGCCGCCCGAGAGGCCGCGCAGTGCCAGCAGTACCACCAGGAATAGGGCGGTCGTGGCGAAGCCGATGACGATAGCGGTGAGCACGAGCGCTTGCGGGAGCGGATCGGTGTATTGGGTGAGATCGGCGGCGAGTCCCGGTCGAATAATCGGCTCGCGATCGACGCTCAGGCTACCGACGCTGAAGATGAAGAGGTTCACGGCATACGAGAGCAACACGAGACCGATCAGCACCTGAAAAGTCCGCGGTCGCAGCACCAGCCAGACGCCTGCGCTCGTCATGACGCCGATGGCGATCGAGATCACGATTTCCATCAGCGAGCCCCCTCATCGTCGAGCGCCGTCGCGTGCCGGCGGCGCGCGCGCAACGATTGGTGCGCGATGGCGGTCAGCAGCAGCAGCGTTGAGCCGACCACGACCGCGAACACGCCGAGATCAAAGAGCGCTGCGGTGGGCAGATGTACCTCGCCGATCAGCGGCCAGTACACGTGCGCCGTATGGCTGGTCAGGAAGGGATAACCGAGGACCCGTGAACCGATTCCCGTTGCGACCGCGATCAGCAAGCCGACAGCGATCCAGCGCTTGGGCAGCAGGTGCATGCGCGACTCGACCCAGCGCGTGCCGCTGACCATGTATTGGGCGATGAAGGCGATGGCCACCACGAGTCCCGCGACGAAGCCGCCGCCCGGTTCGTTGTGACCACGAAGGAAAAGATGTAGCGCAAAGAGCCCGGCCACCGGCAGCAGCAAGCGCACCAAGACCGCCGGGATCTCGAGGTAGGGCGGCAAGTGCGCTGCGCCATCGGCGTCGGCATCGATCAGATCGCTGCCCGAAGCGTCACTGCAGGCCTGCTGCTGACCGGTCGGCTGCATGGTCTCGGCCGCCGGCCGAAAGCGCCGCAGCAGCGCGAAAACCGTGATACCGACGATGCCAAGCACGGTGATCTCGCCCAAGGTATCGAAGGCGCGGAAGTCGACCAGGATCACGTTGACCACGTTGGTGCCGCCGCCTGCCGTGAGGGCGTTCTCGATGAAGAACGGCGAGATGGAGAGCGGGGCTTGGCGAGTGAGCAGCGCATAGGACAGCGCCGACAGACCGCCGCCGATCGCCACGGCGAGCGCGAGGTCGCGTCGCCGTCGCCACCACGCACGAGTAGCGACTTGCGGGTTGTCGAGCTCGACCCGCTTCGGCATCCAGCGCAAGCCAAACAAGAAGAGCACGAGCGTGACGACCTCCACGGCAAGTTGCGTCAAGGCCAAATCGGGCGCCGAGAACCAGGCGAAGGTGATGCAGAGCGCTAGCCCGACAACGCTCAACATGATCAGTGTCGCGAGTCGGTGAAATTTGGCCTGCGTCGCTGCGCCGATGGCGCAGGTACCTGCGATGACCCAGAGCAGCGCGAACTCCGGCGCCGTCGGCACGCGCGGTCGATCGCCCCAGGTCAATGGCACGATCAGCGCCGAGGCGAGCGCGGCGAGCAGTGCGAATGACAGCATGATGAACATCTGCGGCTGCAGACGTCGCGTGCCGAGTAGTCGCACGAATTGACGTGCACCGCCCTCGAATCTCGCCAACAGAGTGTCGAACAAACGCTTGCCGTCGAAATGCTGCAACAACGCTGCCGTGCGCGCGCGACGCTCGCGGAGTCGATCGGCGTAGCGCAGATAGATCAAAAGTCCGCCGAGCGTCGCGATGGCGCTCATCAGAAGTGGGGCGTTCAGGCCATGCCATACGGCGAGGCTGTACTCGGGCAGCGTGCCGCCCACCACGGGCGTTGCCGCCAGAGCGAGCACCGTACCGATCGACCACGCCGGCAGCATGCCGACGACCACGCAGGCCAGCACCAGCAACTCGACTGGCACACGCATCCAATGTGGCGGCTCATGCGGTATGTGCGGGCAGTCGCTCGGGGGAGGTCCAAAGAAAACGCCATGTGCAAAGCGCAGCGAGTACACCACGGCGAACATGCCGGCGAGCGTCGCGGCCAGAGGCAGTCCGTATTGGATCGCCGGATGAGCGCTGAGATATACCGTCTCGGCGAAGAACATTTCTTTAGATAGAAAGCCGTTCAGCAGCGGCACTCCGGCCATCGCTGCCGAGGCGACGATGGCGAGTGTGCCGGTGATCGGCATATAGCGGAACAAACCATGGAGCTTGCGCATATCGCGGGTCCCGCTTTCGTGATCGATGATGCCCGCCGACATGAAGAGCGATGCTTTGAAGGTCGCGTGATTCATGACGTGGAACACCGCCGCGACCGCGGCAAGTGGGCTGTTCAGACCGAGCAGCAGCGTGATCAGGCCGAGGTGGCTGATGGTCGAGTAGGCGAGCAAACCCTTCAGATCTTTCTGGAACATGGCGACGTAGCTGCCGAGCAGCAGCGTTGCGATGCCCGCACCACTGACGATCCAGAACCAGAGCTCGGTGCCCGCGAGCACTGGCCAGAAACGAGCCAGCAGGAAGACGCCGGCTTTGACCATGGTGGCCGAATGCAGGTACGCCGACACCGGTGTGGGTGCGGCCATCGCATGCGGCAACCAGAAATGAAACGGGAACTGTGCGCTTTTGGTGAGTGCGCCCAGCAGTACGAGCGTCAACATCAGCGGATAGAGCGGATGTGCGCGAAGTGCATCGCCCGAGGCCAATACCGTCTCGAGTTCGAGGCTGCCGACGATATGCCCGATCAGCAGCACGCCGGCGAGCAGCGCGAGCCCCCCGCTGGCCGTCACCGTGAAGGCCATGCGAGCCCCGCGCCTTGCGTCCTTGCGGTGCGTCCAATAGCCAATCAGCAGGAACGAGAAAACGCTGGTGAGCTCCCAGAAGACGACCAGTTGTATGAGGTTGCCGGAGACCACCACGCCGAGCATGGCCCCCATGAAACCGAGCAGCAGCGAATAGAAGCGGGCTGCCGGATCGTCCGCCGAGAGGTAGTAACGGGCGTAGATGATGACCAGCAGCCCCATGCTGCTCACCAGCATGGCGAACATCCACGCGAAACCATCGAGGCGCACGACCAGATCGATGCCGAGGCTCGGGATCCAGGCCAGCCGCTCGATGATGACCTCGCCAGCGCTGATCTGCGGGTACAGCCAGGCCAGCTGCGCCGTGACCACGAGCGCAATCGCCGCCGACCATGACGATTCGAGGTTGCGCGCATTGGTCGGTAACAGCGCGGCGACCGCACTGCCCAGCCACGGCAGCGAAATAAGCAGCAGTAAAGACATCGTGGATCAGTGTACCTGCAGTTTTTGTCAAGGCGCTCGTTGGTGCACTTGAAGCGACCCCGGTAACTATGTCCAAATTCCGGGCTCCAAGTTTCATTCCGACTCGAGCCTGCACCACCCTATGAGCACACAGCGCCAACTCCTGACCTTGCATCTTTGGCTGGCCGCGTTTTTTTTTCCGATTGCGGTGATGTTCGCCATCACCGGTGGGCTTTACACGCTCTCCATCAAGGGCAGTTACCTCGAGACGAGTCGAACCCTTGAACTCGAGCAGCCGCTGGCACCCGAGCTGAGTGCGCTCACCGGGATCGTCGAACGCGCTCTCAATGCTGAAGGGGTGGCGGCACCCTCGGGCGCGGCGTCCATCAAAAAAGCCGGGACGTCATTCGAGCTCGAATGGACCGGTGCAGAGCGTGATGTGCTGCTGAAACCCTCGGCAGAGCCTTTGCAGGCGACCTTGGTCATCAAGGACACCACCCCGTGGCGTCACCTCGTGCAGCTGCACAAAGCCAAAGGGAGTGAGCTCGCCAAGGCGATCTCGGTCCTCTGGGCGATCGGTCTGGTCGTGATCCTGCTGTCGGGTTTGCTGATGGCCTGGAACGTGCCGGCGTATCGGCGGCAGGCGATCACCGCAGGCGGGCTCGGCATCGCGACCTTCGTACTTTATGTGTTCATTGGCTGACAACGATCGGTTCGGCGTGTACGCGAATCGGAGGACAAAAAAATGAAAAAATTGGCGCTGCGTATTCTCGCTTGGGGCACGGGGTTGATCGCGGTGGCGGCGCTCGGCGCGTCCCTATGGTTCTGGTTCACCCCGGTCGGCCTTAATAATTATGTCAATAAAATCACCGTACAGTTGGCGCTAGATTCGCCACAGATTCTCACCTCGCTCGGCCTGATCGATAACACACCGCTCGACTTTCACAGCGGCAAACTCGATGAGCAGACCAAGGCCGCCGAGCAACGCTCGCTTGCCAAGCTGCGGCGAGCCCGCGAGGGCTTGAACGATTATGGCCCTGAGGGGTTGGAAGGCCAGGAGCTCGTAACCTGGCAAATTACCGCATGGTTTTTCGACGATCTGATTCGGCAGGCCGAATTCGCGTACGGCGGTTATCGGGTCAACCAGATTTCGGGGGTCACCGTTGATACCCCGCAGTTCCTCACCGACTCGCATGTGATCAAGAACGAGCGCAGTGTCGAGCGGTATCTGTCGCGCCTGCGCGAGTTCGGTCGCGTGCTGCGCGAGGTCCGCGAGCGCGTCGCGGATGATCGGGCCAACGGCGTCGTGCCGCCCGATTTCGTGATCGACCAGTCGCTGCTCGGAATGCGCAATTTCATCGAAGCCGGTGCCGCGGGTAATCCGCTCGTCACCACGCTCGCGCCGAAACTCGACTCGTTGCCGGATCTTGCGGCGGCGCAGCGCGCCCAATATCTGCAACAGGCCACGCAGCTCGTCGAGACCGAGGTGATCCCCGGTTATCGGGCGATGATTGCCCTCTTCGAAGACTTGCGCAAAGAAGCGACCGGCGACGCCGGCATCTGGCGAATTCCGCAGGGCGAGGCCATCTACGAGGCTGCCCTGCGTTCGAACACCACCACCATGATGACCGCCGACGAGATCCACGCACTCGGACTCGCCGAGGTGGCGCGGCTCGAGACGGAGATGCTCGCAATCCTCGAGGCACAAGGGCTGCGCGAAGGCACGCTCGCCGAGCGCATCGCCAAATTGAACACCGACCCTGTGCAGCTTTTCCCGAATACTGACGAGGGTCGGCAGTCAATGATTGCCTATCTCAAAGAAATCGATGCGCGCATCATGGGCATGGCGCCGCGCTATTTCGCGACGCTGATGGTCCACGAGGGTTCGCCGGGACATCACTTCCAGTTGAGCGCCGCACAATTGATCGAAGGTGTGCCGCTGCTGCGCAAGGTGTTGCCGTTCAATGCCTATGCCGAAGGCTGGGCGCTGTATGCAGAACGTATCGCCAAGACCGACATGGGTGTGTACGACAACGATCCGCTTGGCGATCTCGGTCGCCTGCAGGCCGAGATGTTCCGGGCCGTGCGTCTGGTCGTCGACACGGGTCTGCACGCTCGCCGCTGGTCACGCGAGCAGTCAATTGATTACATGATCGAGAAGACCGGCATGTCTGCGGCGGACGTGACTCGCGAAATCGAACGCTATGTCGTTTGGCCGGGACAAGCCACCGGCTACAAGGTCGGGCAGTTGGCCATCCTCAAGATGCGCGAGCGCGCCGAGCGCGAGCTCGGCGAGCGCTTCGACATCAAGGGCTTTCACGAGGTGGTGTTGATGAACGGCGCCATGCCGCTTGCCACGCTCGATGAGCTGGTCAGTCAGTGGATCAAGTCGGTGCCTTGAGCGGGCCGCGGAGAGTCTGACGTTGCCTCGGGTCGAGTATGATTTCGGCTACCTTCTTGCTGACCCCAAGGGTGTGCTCATGCGAGCCTTGCCGAATGGACTTCTGCTGACGTTGACGCTCTGCGTTCTGGGCGGCGTCTTGCCGCTGCGCGCGGCGGAGTATGTGGCCGCCCAAGGGCGGGTGATCGAATCGGCCGATGATTTCGCGGTGTTGTCTTCGCGCGCGCGCGTGGAGGTCGAGAATCGCTTGGTGCGCGAGCGACTCGAGAGCTTGCTGCCGCGGTTGATGGCCGAGGCCGGACTCGACATGTGGCTCGTGATCAATCGCGAATATGCCGAGGACCCGGTGTATTTCACGCTCGTGCCGCAGCCGAGTTTCGCGGCGCGCCGCACCACCATGTTGGTGTTCCATCGCAAGGCCGACGGCAGCGTCGAGCGACTCTCGGTGAACCGCTATCCCCTCGGCGAGCCCTATGCGTCGGCGTGGGCCGGGGGTGATCTCGAGGCGCAATGGAAGGCGCTCGGCGAGGTGATCGTCAGTCGTAACCCGCAGCGCATCGGTATCAACGTCTCGCGCGACTGGCCAGTCGCCGACGGTCTGACGGCCGCTCTGAATGCGCGTTTGCGCGAGGTGTTGCCGGCGCAGTACGCAGAGCGACTCGTGCCTGCTGAAAAGCTGGTCGTGCGCTGGCTCGAGACGCGCACTGCCGCCGAGCTTGCGGTCTATCCGCAGATCGTGGCGATCGCGCGTGGCGTGATCGCCGAGGCTTTCAGCACCCGCGTGATCACACCCGGAGTGACCACAACACAAGATGTCGCCTGGCATATTCGTCACCGTTTCGAGTCTCTCGGTTTACCGATCTGGTTTTTTCCGGATGTGAATCGGCAGCGACAGGGCGTGGCCTGCGAACGTGACGCCGCGTTCTGCGGGGGCAGCGGGGTCATCGAGCGAGGTGATGTGCTGCACACCGACGTCGGTATCTGTTACCTCAAGCTGTGCTCCGACACGCAGGAAATGGGCTATGTCCTGCGTCTCGGCGAGACCGAGGTGCCGGCGGGCTTGCAGGCGGCGATGCGCGTCGGTAATCAGTGGCAGGATATTTTGACCGGCCACTTCGTCGCGGGACGCAGCGGCAACGACATCCTCGCCAGAACGCGAGCCGCCGCCGACAAGGCGGGAATGATCTCCAGCGTCTACACGCATCCGCTCGGCATGTTTGGTCACGCCCCGGGCCCCACTATCGGCATGTGGGATAACCAAAATCCGACACCCGTGCAGGGCGACTGGCCGCTCTATCCGAATACCGTTTATGCCATCGAGGGCAACATCAAACACGCCATCCCCGAGTGGGGCGGACAATTCGTGCAGATGAAACTCGAGCAGGACGCGGTGTTCGACGGTCGCGGCGTGACTTACCTCGCCGGGCGCCAGACGGTGTGGCACCTGATTCATTGAGTGCCGCGCCTCGTCCGCGTCGGCTGCTTCGCGCAGGCGTTGTCGGGCTCGCAGCGGCCGTTTTTCTTTGGTGGTTGCTCGATGTCGGTGGGGACGAGTCCCCAGTCGATAAGTCGTCACCCCTTGCCGTAATCCCCAGCGCCGCCTTCGTGGGCAGCGCTCGCTGCGCCGAGTGTCATGCCGCAGAGCACGCGGCGTGGCAGGGCTCGCAGCATGCGCGCGCCATGCAGCACGCCACCGCTGCGACGGTCCTGGGTGATTTTGCCGACACGCGTTTTTCCTACGCCGGCGTGACCTCGCGATTTTTTCGTCGCGACGATCGATTCTTCGTGCGCACCGATGGGCCCGACGGTGAGCTTGCCGATTTCGAAATCAAATACACCTTCGGTGTCGAGCCGCTGCAGCAATACCTCATCAAGCTGCCGCGGGGCCGCCTGCAGGCGTTGTCGATCGCTTGGGATACGCGGCCGCGTAGTGCGGGCGGGCAGCGCTGGTTTCATCTTTATCCCGAGGATCTTGATCCGGCGGCGCGCATCGACCATCGCGACGAGCTGCACTGGACCAAGCCCGCGCAGAACTGGAATTTCATGTGTGCGGACTGCCACTCGACCGACGTCCGCAAGGGCTATGAGGCGACGAGCGACACGTTCGATACCACATGGTCCGATCTCGCGGTCGGTTGCGAGGCTTGTCATGGGCCGGGTTCAGGGCATGTCGCTACGCCCGCACGTCCTTATCAAAGAATTGTCGAGGGTCGTGCTGCCGCCGAAATGGCGGCCTGTGCCGCCTGTCACTCGCGGCGTGCGCAATACGCCGAGGGTGCGCGCGCCGGCGATCCGTTGATGGATCATTACCTGCCCGCAGTATTGGCCGAAGAGTTGTACCACCCGGACGGGCAGCAACAGGGCGAGGTATTTATCTGGGGCTCCTATATCCAGAGCCGCAAGCACGCGGCGGGCGTGACTTGCGGCGCCTGTCACGAACCGCACACCCAAAAATTGCGCTTGCCGGGTAATGCCGTCTGTACGCAATGCCACACGGCGACGACCTTCGATGCACCGGCGCATCATCGTCACGCGCCGGGCAGCGCCGCGACCGAGTGCGTCAGTTGCCACATGCGCGAGAACACCTACATGGTGATCGACCCGCGACGCGATCACGGCTTTCACGTGCCACGTCCCGATCTGTCGGCAAAACTCGGCACGCCCAATGCCTGCGCGGATTGTCACGCCGATCGCGATGCGAGCTGGGCGGCTGCAGCGCTCGCCCGCTGGCATGGGTCGGCGGCAGGCGAGCGCCCACATTTTGCTGAGGCTCTCGCGGCGGGGCGTCTTGGCACTGCCGGTGCCGTGGGTCAGCTGCGCGCGGTCATCGAGGACAAGACGCAGCCGCCGCTCGTGCGGGCGAGTGCGCTCGATTTGCTCGCCCGCTATCCGGGCGATCTCGTCGCCGAAACCATCCGTCGCTCGCTCAGCGATGCTGATCCGCAGGTGCGCTATCAGGCCTTGCGCGGCTTGCCGCCGGGGCCGCCCGGGCAGCTTGCGCGCTTGCTCTCGCCCTCGCTCGAGGATGCTGCGCGCGCCAATCGTCACGAAGCCGCGCGCCGGCTGACGCAGGCCCGGGTCGATCTGCCCGCGGCCGGGGCGGCGCCCGCGGCTGCGAAACTGACCGCCGAACTCGCCGATCTCGAGCGCAGCCTGCGCCACGATCTCAGCCGCGGCGAGGCCTGGGTCAATCTCGCCAACGTGCAGGCGGACCGCGGCGATCTCGTGGCTGCCGAAGCATCCTTGCGGTCGGCGATTCGTCTTGAGTCGAGTTTCATTCCGACGTGGGCAAATCTTGCGGATCTCTTGCGCAGCGCGGGTCGCGAGACCGAGGTGGAGTCCCTGCTGCGCGAGGCTTTGGCACAAAATAAAGGCGCGCCAGCGCTGCATGAGTCGCTCGGCTTGTCGCTGGTGCGACAGGGGCGCAAGGCGGCGGCGCTCCGCGAGTTCGCGGCGGCGTACGGCGCGGCACCCGAGATGCCGCGGTTTCGCTATGTCTACGCGCTTGCGTTGCACGACGCCGGGCGTGGTGCGGAGGCGCGGCGCCTGCTCGCGCAGGGTCTCGCGCTGCGCTTCGATCGTGACCTCGCCCTCGCGCTCGCCGCTTTCGCGCGCGAGGCCGGCGACTCTGACGCCAGCGCCAAAGTCCTCGCGCAGTGGCGCGCTGTCAATCCGGGTGACCCGGCTTTGCTCGGCGTGGCAGAGTAACGCCGATGCCGCCGCCGACCGATGCCGATTACATGCGTGAAGCCCTGACGCTGGCGCGCGCCGCCGCCGAGCGCGGCGAAGTGCCGGTCGGTGCACTCGTGGTGCGCGGCGAGACCGTGCTCGGCACGGGTGCCAATTGCCCGATTCATGCGCACGATCCGACCGCGCATGCCGAGATCGAGGCGCTGCGGGCGGCGGCGCGTCGCATCGGCGACTACCGGCTCAATGGGGCCACGCTCTATGTCACGCTCGAGCCCTGCATCATGTGCGCCGCAGCGCTCGTGCATGCGCGCGTGGCGCGCGTCGTCTTCGGCGCGTGGGATCCGAAGGCGGGTGGTGCGGGGAGCATTGCCGATATCTTCGCCATCCGTGAACTGAACCATCGCGTGGACGTTTTCGGCGGAGTGCTGGCCGAGGAGTGCGGTACTCTGCTGAGCGACTTCTTCCGCGCCCGCCGTTCATGAAAACCGTCCCCTCGCTCACCTCGGGCTCCATCCCCCGAGTGCTGTTCACTTTTGCGCTGCCGATTTTGCTCGGCAACGTGCTGCAGTCCATCAACGGGTCGATCAACGCGATCTGGATTGGAAAATTTTTGGGTGGCGCCGCCTTGACCGGTGCCAACAACGCCAACATCGTCATCTTTCTGCTGCTCGGTGCCGTATTCGGTATCACGATGGCGTCCACCATTCTGATCGCGCAGCACGTCGGCGCGCAGAAACTCGACGAGGCGAAGCGCGTCACGGGCACGAGCGCGACCTTCTTTCTCTCGCTGTCCGTGCTGGTTTCACTCGCCGGTTTCTTTGCCGCCCCGTCGATCCTGCGTTGGATGGGCACGCCCGCCGATGCACTGGAGTATGGCATCGCTTATCTGCGCGTGATGTTCGTGGCGCTGCCAGCGTCGTTCGCGTTTTTCTTTGTCAATGGCGCGTTGCGTGGCGCCGGGGATTCGAAGACGCCGTTTCGCTTTCTGCTGCTCGCCGTGCTGCTCGATATAGCGCTCAATCCTTTGTTCATCTTCGGCTTCGGTCCGCTGCCCGCGCTCGGCGTCGCTGGCTCCGCGCTCGCCACACTGGTCGCCCAGTCACTCGCGTTGATTGCGCTGTTGCGACACGTCTATCGGGCGCGTAATCCGCTTGCCATTCACCGCGGCGAGGTACAACTGCTGCGCATCGATTGGTCGATCCTGCGCGCGCTCGTGCTCAAGGGCATCCCGATGGGCTTGCAGATGATCGTCATCTCTTCGAGCATGGTGCTCTTCCTGCGTGTGGTGAATCGATTCGGTTCCGATACGGCCGCAGCGTTCGCGGCGGACATGCAGTTGTGGACCTATGTACAGATGCCGGCGCTCGCGCTCGGCGCAGCTGTTTCATCGATGGCCGCGCAGAACATCGGCGCCGGACAGTGGTCGCGTGTGGCCGATATCGCCAAATATGGGGTGTTGTTCAATCTGCTGCTCACCGGTCTGCCGGTGGCGCTGATCTATCTTGGCGAGGGCGTTGCCATCAGCGTGTTCCTGCCACCGGGCAGCCCCGCCATCGACATCGCCGTCCATGTGAACCACATCATTCTTTGGTCCTATCCGCTGTTCGGCATCTCGATGGTGTTGTCGGGCGTGGTACGGGCGGCGGGTGCGGTGATGGCGCCGCTTTTCATATTGCTGACCGCGCTGCTGATCGTGCGCACTCCGCTCGCCGAGTTCGGCTTTGCGCGTTGGGGTGCCGACGGCGTGTGGTGGAGCTTTACCATCTCCGCGATCGTCGCGGCACTGCTCTCCTCGGCGTATTACCTTGCCGGCTCCTGGCGTTCGGCAACGATGGGGTCGCGCGTTGCCGGCTGAGAGTCATCGTCGGGAAAACGCTTGCGCAGCAATTCGTGGTACTGCTGTACTCGATCGACCAAGGTCTTGGTTTCGAGGCCCCGGGCGTAGCCATTCTTGACCTGCAGGTACCAGAACTCTTCCGACAGCAGGGTGAGACGCTCGCGCACATCGAGCCAGGCGTCAATGTTGCCGCCCTGCCGAGCGGTGAGCACTCTCGCGTCCTCGAGATGCCCGTATCCCATGTTGTACGAAGCGAGCGCCATCCACATCCGGTCGGGCTCGCGGATACGCGCGGGCACTGTGGCATGCAAATCGCCGAGGTATCGGGCCCCTGCAAGGATGCTCTCGCGCGCATCGAAGACGTTCTGCACGCCGAGTGAACGCGCAGTGCGCGGCATCAGCATCATCAGGCCACGTGCACCAAAGGGCGAAACGGCCGCGGGATCCCACATCGATTCCTGGTAGCCCAGCGCCGCGAGCAATCGCCAGTCAATGCCGGTTTCCGCCGCTGCATCTTCGAAGTGCGGCCGCAGTTCGGGCAATTTGCTCTCGATGTCGGTGGCCAGCTGCTCGGCGCTGGCGCGCGGCAGCGCGGGACGACGAGTCAGCGTCTCGATTTCCAGAGTCGGTGGCGGTGCCCGCGCGCGAAACGTGGCGAGAAACGCATCCGCTTCGGCCAAGAGGTCGCGGCCATCGCGACGTACCATCCAATGCAGGGGCCGCAGCTGAGGCATCGCAAAGGCGACCTCGATGCTCGGGTGCAACTCGCGGGTCGCCGCAAACTCTCGGCCATCGATCAGGGCGACATCGGCACGATTCGAGGCAACGAGTTCCATCGGTTCGCGGCCGAGATTGCGGGGGATGACGGTGTGGCGCACTTTTGCCCGATCCGCCGGGGGCAACTGCTGCAGCCACTGCGAGGCCGTGCTGTCCTCCAATACGACAACGCGCAGCTTCGCGAGCTCGGCCAGCGTCTTCGGACGGCGACGCTCCTTGTCATGCACCCAGAACATGGGTGACGCGGAATAACTTTGCGAGGGCAGGGCGATGCGACGCCACTCGCCGCTCCAGCCGAGTTGGGCGGCTGCGATATCGGCGCGCCGCTCGGCGATGGCTCGTCGCAGGCCTTGCTGGTCCGGCTCGACGACGAGCACGAGACGCAGGCCAAGTTGATCCGCGAACTTTGCAGCCAACTCGTATTCCGGACCCTCGGGACCCTCTGCGCCGATGAAATAGGTGGTCGGCCCGTTGAGCGTGGCCACCCGCAGTTCGCCGCGCTGCCGGATTTCCTCAAGGGCACCCGTACCGAGGCCACAACCCGCCACGAACAACGCAATGCCCGCGAGGAGCATCATGGGGGCGAGGCAACCCCGGGTGAACCCGAAAGGGCTGCGGACTGTCCCGGCTCGAGTCATGTCGGGTAGAATACCTGGCTCCGGAGAGGTACCGAAGTGGTCATAACGGCGCCGACTCGAAATCGGATGGTCGGTTAATCCCGGCACGTGAGTTCGAATCTCACCCTCTCCGCCATTACCCCAACAAAAAAACCACGGGCGTAAGATTTTTACGCCGAGGCCCGCTCTCCTCAGCATGCGCATGACGGACATTCCTTTCTCGACTACGGACTGGTCCGCCGTCGATGAAACTTGCCACCCCGGGGAATCGGGCGAGGCGCGTTGGCGAACAAAGCAGTTCGGCGCCATTCGCGTTCGTCTCGTTCGGTATAGTCCGGGATATCTGGCCGACCACTGGTGTGCAAAAGGGCACATCTTGTTTTGCCTCGAAGGGGATCTGACAACCGCGCTGCAGGATGGTCGCGCCGTCGAACTGCAGGCTGGCATGAGTTATCAGGTGGCCGATGACACGATGCCGCACCGATCCTCGTCGAAGAGTGGTGCAACGCTCTTCATCGTGGATTGACGGATGACGTCAGCCAGCGGAAGAGATTGATCACGAAGAGACGATTATCGCGCGCATTCGGCGCATTGAAGCCGATCAGCGTCTGCGGGTCCTCTGGCGCCGTTTGGCTCGTGAACATGGCGGCTTCGGCGAACACCGCCACACGGCCCTTGCCATGCAAAAGCGTCGCGCCCTGCAGCAACCCACCCCCTGGTCTGCGGGGCGTATCAGCCAAAAACTCCCAAGCCCGCGAGGGCATCCACATCTCGTAGACGTCGCTGAGCACCATGAGCGGCTGCGCCGTCGGTGGTCCTTCGAAAGCGCTGCCGGTGAACGCAGCAATTTGCGCAACCGGTGGCTTGAGATCGGTGCCCGTGATGTGCTCGTGTCGTTTAAGCGAGCCCGCGTCGATATCGAACACATCGATGCTCGCCAAGTCGGAGCGCAGCGCGAAGCCGTTGACGAATCGAAATCCGAAGGCCTCAGCCAGCGTCGCGATCGCACCCGGAAAAGGAAAATGATCCGCGATCAGCAGTAGTGAACCGCCGTCTGCCACCCAATCGGCGAGCAGTGCGATTTCCGCCGCGGAGAAGGCCGCCTCGACGGGTTGCTGCCAGCGATCCACGTTCGAGACGTGCAGCGCATTAGCGATGACGACGACATCCGTGCTCTCCAGTACCTCGGGAGTCAGTGCCGACGTGGACGAACCGACCGTAAACGCCGATTTTTGAAGCAGCGTGACCAAGGGCGCGTAACGCCCCTCTGCCGTGTGGAAGTTGTGATGTCCGGCGTCGATCAATATTCGCGGAGCCCGTGACTCTGCCGCTGCCGATGGCGCTGCCGTAAATAGCAGCGAGATGACCAGTATCGACAAGAGCGGTATCGATCGAAGTGGAGCAGTGGTCAGCTTCGGCATCCGACGCGCGAGCAAATCTCCGGTCCGGTTCATAGCGCATCCAGTAGCGGCCCGAGGTGACGCTCATAACGTCGCCATCGACCCACACCATGACGGTTGATGGGACTGCGAACTTGTTGGGCGCTGGCCGTCGTCACGATGCGTGAAGTCGTATGGAATTCGAGGCAGGCGGGATGCCATGACAAGCCAAGGAAATTCAGCAGCCGCCGAATGACCTGCTCGGGACGCTCGACCATTTCCTCGTATTGGATCCGCATCACCGTGGTCTCCGGGAAGCAACGGGAGGCCGCCTCGAGCAGTCGATCATGCGTCGACAAATACCGACCAAGTTCAGCCAGATCATATGCGTACGGATGTCCGGTCGTGAATCGCTTCGAATAGCAGGAGAGTCCGAGGTCACGATTGTCGCGAAAGAGCACGATGATCTTGGCTGCAGGCAACGCTCGACGGATCTCACCAAGCACGAGTGAGTTGCCCAGAAACTTGTCGACGATCAGCGACCTCGTGGTCGCCGCCGTAGAAGCTAGCACACGGGATCTGTAGCCCTCGGCGATCGCCCGCACTTGCTCATTGTCCCGGGCGAGCCAACTCCGCGGATTCCCCAAGGCTTGCGGTGATGCCGCCATGATGGATTGCTCAAAGAAATCGCGCTCGCCGAGGCTCTGCACGGCAGGATGACTGGCCAGGATTTGCTCGAGCAGAGTCGAGCCGCAGCGGGGCGCGCCAACGATGAAAACGTGATTGGGTGGCGAGGGTAGTGGAGGTTGATCGGCGGGTGACGGCGGCGCGCCTCCCTCGATGCTGCTGCGCAGCTGCTCGAGTCGTTCCAGCGTCCGTGCTTCATCGTAGCCGTTGCCTCGTCGAATCAAGCCATTGGCTTCCCGCCAGCTGGCGAAGGCCTCGTCGGTGCGACCCAGTTCATCGAAGGCCTTGCCTCGAGCGAAGAGCAGTAATGCTGCACGCGGAGCCTCCGCAGGCACTGGAGTCTGCAATAGGCGAGTCAGTTCAGCGTCATCGGTTTCGTACCGGTGCAAGTCCGCGAGATTGAATTGCGCTTCGGTGAGGTCGGGTTTCAGCTCTAGCGCCTGTCGGTAGCATCCGAGCGCATCGGTGAACCGTCCGCAGTCGCGATAGGCATTGCCGAGGTTGTTGTGTGCTTCGGCGAAACCGAGAGAGATCGCGACCGCCTGCTCGAGCGCCTGCACGGCTTTGTCGCTGCTGCCGATTTGCAGCAGCGCGTGACCGAGGTTGTTCCACGCTTCAGCACAACGGGCGTCACGTCGGACGGCATCGGCATGGTGCGAGACGGCCTCCGACCAGCGATGCTGGCGGCCGGCCAGAGTACCGAGCGCGTCGTGAGCGCGGGCATGGTCCTCATCGAGGCGGATCGCCTCGTGCAGCGCTTGAGCGGCCAAATCCCAGTCCTGCATCTCGGTGGCGACGATGCCGAGCGCCGCCTGCGCCTCGACCAGTGTCGGAGCCGCTTGCACGGCCTCGCACAGGGCTTCGAACGCCAATGGCAATCGACCGTGTTCTACCGACAGCGCGGCCAGATCGCACAGTGCGCTGGCGAGGTTATGGCGGTAGTGGGGGCGGGGGTCCTGACGAATCGCCTTGCGCCAATGACCGACCGCTTCCTCGAGCGAGTTGCGGTGGTACGCGATGACAGCCCGGACGTGCCACCAATCCGAATGGGTGCCTTGCCGGCCTTCCAGCACCGCCTCGTCCAGCCTGCGGGCAGCCTCGATCACTCGGCCCGCAATCAGATCTGCCTCGATGTTGCGGAGGATCGTGTCGATTTCGGGCTGCGGAGTCACCGGTTCGGCCACCTGCGAGAATAACGCATGGTTATGACGCGTCCCGATTAATTCATTCGCATCGAAAAGCATCGGAGCGTAGTTTAGTGCGGGCACCGGGGTCGGCAATCCCGGAGGTGGCTGGCGTGAGGGGACGACACGGGGGTTCTGGGAGAGGAGCGGTTCTGCGGCATGGTGCCGCGTTTGGCGTCGTGCTTTGGTCGCTTTGGGCAGCATCTGTAGCGCTGGCTGCCGGCGGCCAGAGTCGGACGTTCGTGGTCAGTTTCTTTGCACAGCAGTTCACGAACTACCCGGGCGACTGCCCTGGCGGGGTGAACCCCGAAGACGAACGAGGTCAGATCGCCTTCGCCCTGCGGGCCATGGGTTACTCGGGTGCCGAGGTCCGCCGCCTGATGGTCGGGTGGGATCAGGGCGGCGAGGGTGAACGCAAAGTCAACGAAATCCTCGAGCGCCGCGCCGTCATCAACGGTGAACCCGTGAATCCGATGACTCACCCCGAGGCCGTGCCCGATCCGCAGTTGAAGTTCGTCAATGCCAAGCAGTCCGTCGGCTTCGATCTCGACGGCAAACAATCCGCGGACGATTTCGTCGACATGATCACCGGCAAGCCGGGTATCGATAATCAATTGTTTCGCTCGCTCGGGTGCAACCAGAATTTCAGGGGCTCGTGGACGAGTCCGTCTGCCTACGGCGAGTGGGTGTGGGTGCAATTACGCGACTCGCAACCGGCTTGGCTCATGATGATCACCGACGCACCCTCCGGCAAGGCGGGCGAGGTGATCGTGCGAATCCAGCGCTCGTTCGATCACCTGCGCTCGAACATGGATGGATCGCCACGGTGGCACGCGACATATCGGGCTGATCCTGATCCGCGCTCGTTCAACGAATACCGGGGTTACCTGCGAGATGGGGAGCTGACGATCCCGCGGCAACCGCGTTTCAGTGTCCTCTGGAACGGGCTCAGCGCGCCGGTATTGAATCTCAGTCAGTTTCAGCTGCGTTTGCAGCAGGATTCACGCGGTCAATGGGATGGTTTGATCGGCGGCTTTCAACCGTGGCGGGAACTGTACTTTGCGTTCTCCCACAACGGGATCGTCGGTGACCGACCCGGCTTGTGGCACGCCATGAAAAAAGCGGCAGATGCCGACCCTGAGCCCGCGACTGGGCAAAATCTGGCGATTTCGGTGGCGTACCGATTCACCGCTATTCCTGCCTTCATCACTCCGTCCGGAGCATCGGTCAGAACGGCGATGCGCGAGGGATCGAAGCCATGAAGAAGCCCGCACGACGCGTGGTCGTCGCCGGCTTTGCAGTCGGCTTGATTGCCGTCGCTGCGTTTTTCTTTTGGCCGGAGTCGACGCCAAGCTCTGCCAGAGTTTTCCAGCCGCCTGAGGTCAAGGCATCACGATTGACACCTGAACAATACCGTCTGGCGATCACCGATGTGTTCGGGGCGCACATCGATCTCGGCGGGCGTCTCGAGCCCGTCATGCGCGAAGCGGGTTTACTTGTCGTCGGCGCTTCCAGCGTCAGTGTGACGGCTGCCGGCATGGAGCAGTTCGACGCGATGGCGGACGCGATTTCCGAGCAGGTCTTGATGCACGATGATAATCGCCGCGTCTTCCTCTCCTGTGCTCCTGCCAAATCGGATCAGCCTGATGATCGCTGCGCGAGCGAGTTTTTGGCACCGGTTGGTGAGCGACTTTTCCGTCGTCCGTTGACCGAGTGGGAATTGCGCAGCTTCGTCGCTGCTGCCGCCGCTGCCACAAAGGCGCTGGGGGATTTCCACGCGGGACTTTCGCTGAGCCTCTCGGCGATGCTGACCTCGCCGCAGTTCCTCTTCCGCATTCCCGTGATCGAAGAAGATCCGGATCGCTCGGGTGGTTACCGCCTTGACGCCTATTCGAGAGCCGCTCGCTTGAGCTTCTTTTTGTGGAACACCGGACCAGATGCCGAGTTGCTGCGTGCGGCCCGCGAGGGCGAGCTCGACAGCGACCGAGGTTTTCGACGGCAGGTCGACCGGATGATGGCCTCGCCGCGACTCGAGGAAGGGGTGCGCGCCTTCTTCCACGACATGCTGCGCTTCGATACGTTCGAAACCTTGAGCAAGGATCCTGCGCTCTTCCCGAAATTCAGTCGACGCGAAATGGCGGACGCCCAGGAGCAGACGCTGCGAACATTGGTTTACTTGCTGCTCGATCAACAACGCGACTACCGCGACGCGTTCACCACCAAAAAGACGTTTCTGACGCCGTCGTTGGCGGCAATTTATCAAGTGCCGCTGGCGCACCAAGGGCCGAATGGCGGAGTGGAATCATGGGAGCCTTTCGAGTTCCCGGCCGAGGATCCGCGCGCCGGAATCCTGAGCCATGCGAGTTTCACGGCCTTGCATTCGCCACCGGGCAGAACATCGCCGACCGATCGCGGCAAGGCGTTGCGCGAAGTTCTCATGTGTCAGACCGTTCCAGCACCACCACCCGATGTGCAATTCACGGTCGTCCAGAATACCGAGGATCCGATTCACAAGACGGTGCGTCAAAGATTGATCGCGCACTCGACCGTACCTTCCTGCGCCGGCTGTCATCGCATCATGGATCCGATGGGCCTCGCGCTCGAAAACTTTGATGGGGCGGGGGAGTTTCGTCTCGTGGAAAATGGTCAGCCCATCGATACGGCCGGCGATCTCGACGGCATGGAGTTTTCGAACTCGCTCGAACTCGCTCAAGTGGTTCGGGATAATCCGGCGATTCCGTCATGCCTCGTCAAGCGCATGACGACCTACGCATTCGGCCAGGACTTCACGCAGGATCAGCGTGTCTTTCTCAAGCAGATGCGCGTGAGGTTTCGCGAGAGCGGTTTCAAGATTCCGGAGTTGATGCGGACCATCGTGACGAGTCCCGAGTTTTTCCAGGCGGCTCCCGCGAGCGACCCCGTTTCGGTGGACGCTCTGACGGCTGCTGTCAGGTGAGGTGCAAATCGTGAACAAGACGCGTCGTGGCTTTTTGAGAGGCACGTTTGCAGGATCGGCAGTCGCTGTTAGCTTGCCCTTCCTCGATTGTTTCCTGAACGAGTCGGGAACGGCGCTGGCTGCTACCGGGAAATCATTGCCGAGCGTCTTTGGCAATTGGTTTCAGTACCTCGGGCTCAACCCCGGTCGGTGGGTGCCCGATCAGACTGGCAGCAACTATCGCAACAAAGTTGAACTCGCCATGTTCGACCCATGGAAAGAGCGGATCAATCTCATCAGCGGGGGTTACTACCATCTCGACGGTAGACCGGTGGAGACCCACAAGACTGGCGTGCAGATTGCCACGCTCGGCGGGATTCCGACCGGTAGAGAAAGCGGCGCGAGTCTCGATAGCGACATCGCCGACGTCATCGGTCGGCAAAGCCGTTTCCAGACGCTCGACGTGACTGGCACGGGTGGTCGTTTTGGTGTCAGCAAGCGCGCGGGCGCAGCGTACAAGCCCGTCGAGGCGTCGCCCGCGGCACTCTATCGACGCATCTTCGGCGCCGACTTCACGGACCCGAACGCAGCCGAATTCGTGCCTTCGACCAGAGCGCTTGCCAAGGCGAGCGTACTGTCTCAGGTATCGGATCAGCGCCGCGCGGTTTTGAAGACCGTGGGTGCGAGCGATCGTGCACGTCTCGATGAATACTTCACTTCGCTGCGTCAACTCGAGAAGCAGCTTGCGATGCAGCTCGAGCCACCCGAGCCACTGCCGGCGTGTGCGCCGCCGCCGAATATCGGTGAGGAGGCGGAGCCCGGCGGAGAGGTGACCGCCGTCGAGCGCAACATTGATCTGTTCACCTCGCTGCTGATCCATGCAGTGACTTGTGGTCAGACACGCGTATTCAACGTCACCATGAACACTCAAGGATGCCGCAAGGCGGGTTCGACTCAGAATTGGCACGGCTACACCCACGAAGAACCGATCGACGATGCCTTGGGTTATCAGCCCGAGACAACCTGGTTCATCATGTGGGCGAACCAACTGTTTACGAATTTCCTGCGCAAGCTCGAGACGACACCGGAGGGTGCGGGTTCCGTTCTCGATCGCATGCTTCTGTTGTGGCAGACGGATCATGGTTATGCGCGCACTCACACGATGGATAACGTCACCACGATGACCGTGGGTAACGCGGGGGGGTTGTTCCGCACGGGCCGTCACATTGCCCTCGCCGGTGATCCTGTTACGCGTGTCGGTTTGACGGTGCAACAGGGCTTCGGGGTGCGCACCGGTGCCTGGGGCAGCCAATCGAATCGTGCGACGCGGCCCATCACCGACATGTTGATCTGACCTGCGGGGAGGAGCCGTGATGTCCCGTGAACTGCGAATCCGTTTACTTGCGCCAGTCGTCGCGTTGATCGCGATCGTCGGTCTGTTTGCGGCCACCAGCGCTCAGGCGTTCTCCTGGTGGCCTTGGGGCAAGTCTGCGCAGGCGCAAACGACCTACGTGTTCTCGACGCCTCTTGGCATCACGCTGCAAGCAGTGGGGCGTGGGCAGGGTTGGGATCTCGGCAAGGAAACGGCGTCGATGGTCTACAGAGATGAAGTGGCCTTCGCCGATGACAAGGGCAAGACGTTGTATTTCCGCGAAGCGAACACCTCGCCGTGCAAGCAGGATTGCGACCCGCGGTTCAAGCCGGCGCAGCCGGCAGCCGGCAGCCAACCCATCGGTGATTGGACGATCGTGCGCGGTGCCGATGGCACCTCGCAGTGGGCATGGAAGGGACGGCTCGCGTACACCTTCGCGGAGGATGCAGATCCGGGCTCCGTATTTGGCAACAGTGCTGCGCGCTTCGGTGCCAAGCGTCGTGATGGATTTGGCAACATGGTGGGCGGTGGTCGGCGCGGTAGCGGCGTGCGCGGAGCGGGCGGGGACAAGCCAAAGATTGATGGCTGGGAGACGGCGCTGGTTCAACCCATGCGGGGAGGTCTGGTCACGCCGCCGGGCCTGAAGGTGGCCGAGGTGCTCGATGCCGCCGCGATCACGCTGGTCGATCATCGCGGCATGACGGTGTACGTTCATGACGGCGAGGACGAACCGTCGTTGTTGGAGGGAGACTTGGCCTCCGGCAAACGACGATTGCCGGTGACGGCACCGGCTGTCGCGATTGCGATCGGCGATTTCTCTGTTGTTGCCCGCGAAGACGGTCGCTCGCAATGGGCTTGGAAGGGCCGCCCTCTCTACACCTACTCGGGTGACAACCGTTCGGGCGATGCATACGGCACAGCGGGGCCATGGAGTGTTGCGGCAATCTATCGTCATTTTACGCCCGCCGGGGTGCGGACCGAGTTGACGGCGAGTCAGGGTCTCGTGCTTGCCACGCAGGCGGGCAAGACGCTCTACAAGCGTGACGGCCACATCTACCAATCGGGCGGTGGTCGTAGTCTGCATCGCGGGGCGCCGCAGCGACCGGCGGTAGGCCGAGATCTCGGCGTGAATGCCCGCTGTTTGCGCGACTGCGACAAGTGGTTGCCTTTTCTTGCGCCGAACGATGCGGTCGCGCGCGGTTATTGGGATGTCTACGTTCGACCCGATGGCAGGAAACAGTGGGCTTACCAAGGGTATGCGCTGTGGACCTTTGCCGATGACCAGCAACCAGGCGACATGCTCGGTCATGACAGCTATGACATGTTCTTCGCGATGAATCCGCAAACCAAAGTCGACGTCGGTACGCCGATGGATGGGGTCGCTACGCTGGTCTGGGCGGTTGCCTTTCCGTGACATCGACGGTAGCACCGATGGACAGAGCGGACTTCGCGAGGCGGGGACGCGCGGTTTTCATCGGTTCGGTCGGCAATCTCGTCGAGTGGTACGACTTCTACGCGTATGCGGCGTTTGCATTGTATTTCGCCCACCAGTTCTTTCCGGGCGACGATGTCGTGGTGCAGCAACTCAATGCCGCGTTGCTGTTTGCCTTCGGATTTCTGGTCAGACCACTCGGCAGCATCATCTTCGGACACATCGCCGATCGACGAGGTCGACGTACGGCATTGACACTCTCGGTCGCTCTCATGTGCTTCGGCTCGCTGATGATCGCCGTGACCCCGACGTACGGTTCCATCGGCGTCGCTGCGCCGATCATGCTTTTCGTCGCGCGTTTGCTGCAGGGCTTGAGCCTCGGTGGCGAGTACGGTGCGAGCGCAACCTACCTGAGCGAAGTCGCGCATCCCGATCATCGAGGCTTCTTTTCGAGCTTCCAGTATGTGACGCTGATCGGCGGACAGCTGTGTGCGGTGATGGTTCTGTTGCTCCTGCAGAAGATGTTTCTTACCGAAGAGCAACTGATGGATTGGGGTTGGAGAATTCCGTTCATCATCGGCGCGTTGCTGGCGGTCGTGGCTGCCTTGATGCGACGCAACCTGCACGAAACGGAGTCGTTCGTGGCGGCGAGAAGCGTCGAAAGAAAGGAAAGTTCGCTGCGCGCCTTGATGCGCTATCCGCGTGAGTTGCTGCTCGTCGTCGGCTTGACGATGGGTGGAACGGCGGCGTTTTACACCTACACCACCTACATGCAGAAGTACCTGAAGCTCACCGTGCAGTTGACCAGCGAGCAAACGACGCTGGTGACGGCAGGCTCTTTGCTGTTCGCGATGTTCCTGCAACCTCTCTACGGGGCGCTGTCGGATGTGATCGGACGCAAGTGGTTGTTGATCGGTTTCGGTGTGGCAGGAACCTTGTTGACGATTCCGCTGTTGACGGCGCTCCAGTCGGCTGCAAGTGCCATCGAGGCGTTTTTCCTGATCGCGCTCGCGTGGATCATCGTCTCGGGCTATACGTCGATCAATGCGGTGGTCAAAGCCGAGTTGTTTCCGACTACCGTGAGGGCGACGGGTGTCGCCTTGCCGTACGCGTTGACGGTGTCGCTGTTCGGCGGGACGGCCGAGCCGGTTGCATTGTGGTTCAAGTCGATTGGTCGCGAGGAGTGGTTCTACTATTACTTGACCATGTGTATTGCGACATCGCTTTTGGTATACGTGTTCATGCGGGACACGCGACGAGAGTCGGCGATGCATCGCCACGAATAACAGTCCGGGGAACAGGAGCGGAGGGAAACCATGAATAATTCAATCAAGATCGCCAGCGTCGCAGGAGCGGTTCGACAGATCGTCGGCACGCGACAGCGAGTGGGCATGGCTTGGGGAGGCAGTGCGATTACACTTGCGGCGACGATGGCTTTGGCGTCGCCGGCGGCTTTGGCTCAGGAGGCGGCAATTGCCGATTCGCTCGACGAGGTCGTCGTTACCGGCACGCGCATCGAGCGCGCCGGCTTCGAGGCACCGACGCCGTTGACGGTGATCGGCATCGAGGAGCTGAAAGCAGCGCCGGTCTCGAACCTGGCCGAGTTCGTCAACACGCTGCCGTCGGTCGTCGGTAGTGCAACGCCGCAAACCTCCAATACCAGTATCAGCGCAGGAACCGCGGGCGTGAATGCGCTCAACCTGCGCGGTCTTGGTACTGTTCGCACGCTGGTGTTGGTCGATGGTCAGCGTTCGGTCGGCTCCATCCTGACGGGCGTGGTCGACGTCAACAATATCCCGCAATCTTTGGTAGAGCGGGTGGAGATAGTCACCGGCGGTGCCTCGGCGGCCTATGGCTCCGATGCTGTCTCGGGCGTCGTCAACTTCATTCTCGACAAGGACTACACCGGCTTCAAGGGCGAGTTCGATGCCAACGAGTCGGGCGAGGGTGACAACCAGTCCGTGCGTGGCTCTTTGACCTTCGGCACTCCGTTCGCGGGTGACCGCGGTCACTTCATCGCGAACATCGAGGCGATCGATGATGACGGCATCATGTCGGTACCCCGTGACTGGAACCAGGACGGGTGGTACACCATTCCGAACCCGACGTACACGGCAACCAATGGGCAACCCGAGTACCTCGTCACGCCGAATGCGGCCTTGATGCAGGCGTCGGCCGGTGGCTTGATCACCAACACCGCTCTGCGTGGCACAGCGTTCGGTGCAGGCGGCGTACCATTTCAGTTCAACTATGGTGCTTTCAAGCCGGCCGCTTCTGCGGCGACGCCCCAGTCGGCGGGCCCTTGGATGGTCGGTGGTGGCTGGCGGGACAACCAATTCAACAGCGCTCAATCTTTAAAAGCCGAAGAAAAGCGCAACGGTGCTTTCGCACGGGTGAGTTTCGATCTGACCGAGAACACGACAGCCTTTCTGCAGGCGTCGCGCAACAACACCAAGACTACCAACATCACCGGCTACCAATTCAATCAAGCCAACGTCGTAATCCGCTCGGACAACGCTTTCATACCGGCTTCGGTCAGGACGGCGCTGCAAGCGAACAACATCGCAAGCTTTACCATGGGTACGATGAACGCCGATCTGCCGCTGCGCTTGGCCGCCAACGACCGCACGGTGCAGCGTTTCGTGGCGGGTCTTGATGGCAAGGTCAGTCTGTTCGGTTCCGATTGGCGCTGGAATGCCTATTACCAGCAGGGCGAATCCGAGTCACTCGAAATGGCGCAGGACATCACTAACAACGCTCGCTTGGCGCTTGCGCAAGACGCCGTTTTCCGTCCGGCCACTACGCAGATCGTTTGTCGATCGACGTTGACCGACCCGGGTAATGGCTGCGTGCCTTTGAATCGCCTGGGCGTCGGCGTGGCAAGCAAGGAAGCGTTGGCTTATGTTTTGGGAAACCCGCAGCGTGAGCAGACGCTCGAACAGCGCGTGGCCGCTGTTTCGATCAACGGCGAGCCGTTTTCGGTCTCCGCCGGTCCCGTCTCCCTCGCCACAGGTGTCGAGTGGCGTGAGGAAGAGGTCAGCGGCTTCGTCGATCCCATCTATCGCTCGGGTTGGTTCGTCGGCAACTACCTGCCGAACTTCGGCACGTACGATGTGAAGGAAGCCTTTCTCGAAACGGTGGTGCCGCTCGCTGCCGGCAAACCGATGGCTGAAGCGCTCGATCTGAACGCGGCTGTGCGTCACACTGACTACAGCACGTCGGGTGCGGTGACGACGTGGAAAGCGGGTCTCACGTATTCGCCGAATGACGATCTTCGCTTCCGGCTCACGCGCTCGCGTGACATTCGCGCACCCAACCTCGGCGAGTTGTTTGCGGCCGGCACATCGAACACCAACAACGTGCTCGATCCCTTCAACAACAACGCCAATACGCAATACCGTGGTGTCAACCGGGGTAACCCCAACTTGTTGCCGGAAGAGGCGGACCAGTGGGGCTTCGGCGTGGTGATGCAGCCCTCGGCGCTGCCCGGATTCAATGCCTCGATCGATTACTACGAGATCGACCTTGTTGGTGCGATCGGCTCGCTGCCGGCGCAGGAGATCGTCGATCGTTGCTTCGAGGGTAATCAGGTCTACTGCGCAGCGATCATTCGCGGCGTGGCGGCCGGCGGCACGAATATCATCACGGAGATTGCGATCTCTCCGTTCAATCTGGCCGAGCGCATCAATCGCGGTGTTGACCTCGAGTTGAGCTACCAGACCGCCGTGCAGGGTCTCGGTGGCAGGGACGGTAATCTGCAGTTGCGAGGTCTCGTCACGCACTACCTCGAGAACTATCAGGACGACGGTATTGTTAGGCCGACGAACTCGGTGGGCAGCAATAGTGGTGATGGTCCGCCCGACTATATTTACCGCCTCTCCATGCGCTACAAGTCTGGTCCGTACGCGATGACGCTGATCGGTCGTGGCGTCAGTTCGGGTGTGTACAACACCGCTTGGGTGGAGTGTACGACCGGGTGTCCGGCATCGACCACGTTCAACCGCACCATCAACGACAACAGCATCGATGGGCAGTTCGTGGTCGACGCGAACTTCACCTACACCTGGGATCGTGCGGATGAATCGTCCTACGAGTTCTTCCTGAACATCCGCAATCTCCTTGATGAGGACCCGCCGATCGTCGCGCCGGGTCCCGCGGGTAGTGCTTACGGCACGCCGGCTACCAATCCGACGCTGTACGACCAGTTGGGTCGCAACTTCCGAGTCGGGGTGCGGTTCAAGCTCTGAAACCTGCGACCGCGTGCGAAGCGTCAATGCTTCGCACGCGGTTTTCTCGAGGGTCGCATGTCGGTTCGTGGAAAAATCATCGCCTTGGTGCTCGTCATGCTGGCCGCGTCACCAGCGACGCTGTCCCTCGAGGTACCGAAGACGCTCCGCTACGAAGTGGAGCCGGGTTGGCCAAAACTTCCACTGCCAAACAAATGGGTCATAGGCGAGATCGGCGGACTCTTCGTCGATGCCGAAGGTCTCGTTTGGATCATCAATCGACCGCGCACGCTGAACATGCGCGAGTTGAGTGCTTCGCGCGACCCGCCCGCCTCGCGCTGCTGCATCCCCGCGCCGCCCGTGATCGCCTTCGATCGAGCAGGCAACGTCGTGCATGCATGGGGAGGCCCGGGTGAGGGCTACGATTGGCCATCCGTGGAGCATGGCATCACCGTTGATCATCGCGGGCATGTCTGGATCGGCGGCAGCTCGACGCGCGTCACGACTGAGGGACTCAAGCCCGACGGAATGGTCCTCAAGTTCACTCGTGAAGGAAAATTCCTGATGCAGATTGGCCGTGCCGGCGGCAAGCGCGACAGTCGCGACACGAGTCATTTGTTCGGCGCCGCGGCGATCGCGGTGGACCCGAAGACCAATGAGGCCTACATCGCCGATGGCTACGGCAACCATCGTGTGATCGTGTTCGACGCCGACACCGGTGCGTACAAGCGCATGTGGGGCGCCTACGGAAAGCCGCCGACGGATGACGAGGTGCCGCGCTATTCACCCAACAACACGATATCGCACCAATTCCGGAACGTGCATTGCATCGCAGTTTCGCGAGATTCGTTGGTCTATGTCTGCGATCGCGACAACAATCGCATGCAGATCTTCAAGGCGGATGGGACATTCCTCGTCGAGCATCGCATTGGCACCGAGACATTGCCGCCGGGCGCTGTGGGAGACATCAGTTTTTGGCCGGATGCAGCCCAGACCCTCATTGCCGTCACCGACATCGGCAACTTCCAGATACGGATCCTGCGTCGCAGCGATGCCGTCGAAATCCATCGCTTCGGCGAGTACGGTCCTTGGGCTGGTCAGCTGAAGCAGGTGCATCAGGCGGCCTTCGATTCCGATGGCCATATCTATGCAGCGGAGTCTGCGGGTAAACGAATCCAGAAATTCCGATTGGTGACGGCAGACTGATGAGTTTTCATCTTTTCAAGTTTCGGCGCCTGTGCCACGCAGGCGTCGCAAGTCTCATCGCGCTGACCTGGTGCTCGACGTCCGCTTCATCAATGAATTCTTCGGTGGAACGCGGTCGTTACCTTGCGATCGCCGGCAACTGCGTGGCTTGTCACACCAAACCCGGCGGCAAGGCGTATGCGGGCGGGCTCAAGTTCGACACGCCATTTGGCGTGCTGTATTCAACCAACGTCACGCCTGATCGGGCGACCGGGATCGGCAACTGGTCCCTGGCGCAGTTTACTGCTGCCCTGCGGTCCGGAACTCGTCCCGACGGCGAGCACCTTTACCCTGTTTTTCCGTATACGGCCTACACCAAACTGAATGATGCCGATGTGACAGCTCTGTACGCCTACTTCAGGAGTCTTACGCCGGTCTCGCAGCGACCGCCCTCGAACGAGATGCGTTTTCCTTTTGCCGAGCGACGCTTGCTCGGACCATGGAAATCCTTGTTTCTCCAGCAATCTCGTTTCGTCCAGCGAATCGATCGGAGCGCAGAGTGGAATCGTGGTGCGTACCTGGTCGAGGCACTCGGGCACTGCAGTGCCTGTCACAGCCCGCGTAACGCCTTGGGCGCCGAGGATGATGATCTTTCGATGACCGGCGGCGTGCATTCGCACACTGACGGCGATGGTCGAACGCGGCAATGGGCTGCGACGAATTTGACCAACAGTCCGAGTGGCTTGGCGGCGTGGACGGTGGATGACCTCACGGGATATCTGCACCGCGGTATCAGCCAGCGCGCCGCGGTGTTCGGTCCGATGAATGAGGTCGTCGCGAGTCTTCGTCAGTTGCCGAGCGGTGATGTCCGGGCCATCGCGGTGTATTTGAAATCGCTGCCTGCCAATCAGCAGAAAGTGAAGTCGGGCACGCTCGATGTCGATACGATGAGCGAAGGACGGATTCTCTACAACATCCACTGCGGTACCTGTCACCAGCCCGAGGGGACCGGGGGCGAGGATACCGGACCACCGCTGGCCGGTGGCGCCGTCGTCAATGCGCCACAGCCGGAGTCTCTCCTCAACGTCATTCTGCGTGGACCCGATCGACCGGAGGTGGCGCCATCGGCCGAATGGCAAAAGCGGCGATGGAAAATGATGGAAGCCTTCGGCGACAAGTTGGGTGATGATGAAGTGGCCGCCATCGCGACCTACGTCCGGAATACTTGGGGTCACGTTGGTACTCCGGTGAGCGAAGAGGCGGTCGCGCGTCAGCGTTGAATGGTCAAGCAGGATCGTAATCAGCGGTAATCAAACCATGCGGCTTCGATACATCGAAATGTTTCAGGCGATGTTGCAGGCGGAGTCCGTGACGGGCGCTGCGCGTCTGCTGAGTATTTCGCAACCTGCTGCGACCAAGCTTTTGCAGCAAGCCGAGAGACAACTTGGGTATCCGCTGTTCATTCGCGTGATGGGGCGCGTGCGTTTGACGCGTGAGGGCGAAGTACTGCGACCCAAGATCGAGCGGATCGCCGACGAGCTCGCAGAGCTGCAGCAATTGGCTGTCAATCTCAAACCAAGCGACGCCGAGATGCTGCGGGTGGTCAGCACTCCGACTTTGGCCAATACCCTTATTCCGAACGTCGTCACGCGGATGCGCAAGACTTTTCGCAAGGTGGAGATCAACCTCTTCACGCAGCATACCCGCGAGATGCTCAATTCCCTCTTGCTGCACGAGTGTGATGTCGGTCTGACGTTGCAGCAGATCGAGCATCCACGCGTCCGGTGTCAGCTGCTTTCGGAAGGTCAGGTAATGGTTATCGCACCGACAGGTCATTGGACGGCCAGTGATTTGGCACGCCCGATCGCGATGTCGTCCCTCGCCGGTGCGCGGGTGGTCGGTCTGACCCTGCAAGATGATCTCGGTCGAAAGATCAACACCCGGCTGCGAGGTTTGTCACCGCCCGTCAAAGTTTCGACCTGGGTGCAAACCTATCAGGTGGCGCGTTCGTTGGTCGCATCGGGGCAGGGTATCGCCATGGTCGATCCATTCACTGCAGGTGCCCCCACCGAAACATCCATTCAGAGCAGAGTGTTGGAGCCGATGATTCCGGTCTCGCTTTACGCGGTGCACCGTATCGATTCGCCGCGGACGACATTGCAGTCTGCTTTTCTCGAAAACGTACGTGACGTGGCCGGGCAGATTCTGTCGACCGAACCCTAGGAGAGAACCACCATGATGAAGACGCTGGCAAAATTGGGATTGATGGCGGCCGCCGGCCTCACCATCCTCTTCCCCTCGGCAGCAGTCGAGGCGGCGGACTTGACGGCCTATGACGTGATCATTCGTGATGGTCGCGTGCTCGATGGCACCGGGATGCCCTGGCGCAAGGCGGACATCGGCATTGCGGGTGATCGGATCTTCACCGTCGGGCATATTCCGCGAGACGTCAAAGCTGCGCGTGTCATTGACGCGGCGGGCAAGTACGTTACTCCCGGTTTCATCGACGCGCATTCGCACTCGGTGCCGGGTCTCTCCACGGCGCCCTTGGCGGGCGCCGTGCCGATTCTCTACCAGGGAATCACCACGGTGTTGATCAATCCGGATGGCGGCGGACCAGCGGACTTGGCGCCCTTGCTCTCGGCGATCGAGAAACACACCCCGGGCGTCAACGTCATTCCCACCATCGGACACAATGGCGTACGCACCGCCGTGGTGGGGCGAGACGATCGCGCGCCGACGCCTGCTGAACTGCAGCGCATGAAAGATTTCGTTCGCAAGGCAATGGATGAGGGCGCTTTCGGCTTCTCGAGTGGACCCTTCTATATCCCGGGCAATTATTCGAAAACTGATGAGTTGGTCGAGCTTGCCAAGGTGTCGGCTGCTTACCCGGGCGCCTTCCACACGAGCCACATCCGCGATGAGGCGAGCTACGATGTCGGCGTCATCAATGCCACCAAAGAATTGATCGAGGTTTCGCGACAAGCGAAGTTGCCCGGCATTGTCACGCATATCAAGACCTTGGGGCCGAGCGTGTGGGGCAAGTCCAAGGATGTCATCGAGGTGATCAATGCAGCGCGAGCCGAAGGACTGGAGATCTGGGCTGACCAATACGCGTATGCCGCATCAGGCTCCGGCCTGCAGCCTTCGCTTGTTCCGGGTTGGGCTCAAGCGGGTGGTCAGGCGGAGATGGCCAAGCGCTTGAAAGATCCGGAGCAACGCGCGCAAATCCGCAAGGAGATGGTCGACAACATGGAGCGACGTGGTGGCGCGAATGCGATGCTGATTCGCAGTTTCCCTCCCGATCCGTCGCTGCAAGGCAAACGTTTGGATGAGATCGCCCGCATGAAGTTGCAGGATCCCGTCGATACGGCGATCGACATGCTCATCCAGGGTGGTGCGCCGATCGTGTCGTTCAACATGAACGAGAAGGATGTCGAAGCCTTCATGAAGCAGCCGTGGACCATGACCTGCACCGACGGCGGTCTGTCCGAATTTGGCTCGGGCGAGGAACATCCGCGCGCCTACGGGGCGTTCCCGCGCAAGATCCGTCGTTATGTCTTTGAGCGCAACGTGATCTCGCTTGAGCAGGCGATTCACTCCTCGACCGGTTTGACGGCGACAGTGCTTGGCGTGCGCGATCGTGGTTTCCTGCGTGAAGGCGCTTATGCCGACGTGCTTGTGTTCGATGCCGAAAAGTTCCGCGACGTGGCCACCTACGAAGCTCCCGATGCGTACTCGGAAGGGGTGGACTATTTGCTCGTCAACGGCAAGCTGGCGATCGATGGAGGCAAGGTGACCTCCGCGCGGCACGGTCGCGTGCTGCGTCGGGGTCGGTGAGTCGGACAGGCCCGAATGTCAGGCAGAGGTCCCGAATGGTCCGGACGGGTTCGCAACGAACTCGGCAAGGCGATACTCGGCAAGACCGAGATCATCGAGCGGTTGCAGATTGCGCTGCTCGTCGGCGGGCACGTCCTGCTCGAGGGCATGCCCGGCCTCGCCAAGACGCTGTTGATCAAGTCTTTGGGAAAAGTATTGGAGCTCAAGTTCGAGCGTATTCAGTTCACGCCCGATTTGTTGCCGAGCGACGTGGTCGGCACGATGATCTACATGCCGAGCACCGGTACGTTCAGTCCGCACCTTGGGCCCGTGTTCGCCAACCTCGTCCTCGCTGACGAGATCAATCGATCGCCCGCCAAGGTTCAAAGTGCATTGTTGGAAGCGATGGGTGAGCGACAAGTGACGATTGGTGGAAAGACCCATCCATTGCCGGACCCGTTCTTCGTCATGGCAACGCAGAATCCGCTCGAACAAGAAGGCACTTATCCCTTGCCCGAAGCGCAGTCCGATCGCTTCCTGTTCAAGCTCGTTCTCGGTTATCCCGGTGTGGACGAAGAACTTGAGATGCTGCATCGATGGGGCGACGTGTCGAGATCACCCAGGCTGACCGCCGTGTCGAGCGGCGTGGAGTTGATCGAACATCGGGGAGACGTCGACTCGATTCACGTCGCGCCGACCATCGAACGATACATCGTCGATCTGGTTCAACGCAGTCGCGAACTGGCGAGTGGGGATTCCGAATTGCGCCGACTCGACTATGGTTCCTCGCCGCGCGGCACGTTGGCCCTGTTCCAGGCGTCGCGGGCTCTCGCGTGGCTGAGAGGTATGGATCACGTCGTCCCGGCGATCGTGCAAGAGTTGTTGCCAGACGTGCTGCGTCATCGAATCTCGCTCACCTATGAGTCGCAGGCCTCGGGCTTGACCGTCGAGAAAGTCATTTCGGAGATCATCGACTCCGTCGCCATCCCCTGACTGGCGTGCACCGGTGAGCGAGTCCGTCAATCACTTGCTCGATGCCAAAACGCGAGAGGCGCTGCAACGCCTGATGTGGCGTCTGCGGGGGCGTCGGGCGGTCTCCACGGCCACCGGTACCGAGCGATCGATCTTCCGCGGCCGCGGCATGGAGTTCGATCAGGTCGTCAGGTACGCCTTTGGTGACGACATTCGTGATGTCGACTGGAATGTCACGGCGAGGCTCGGCGATCTCCATCGCAAGTGCTTCGTCGAAGAGCGCGAAGTAGTCGTGTTCATCGTTTTTCACGACGATCCGGCCTTGCAGTTCGGGAGCGGTGAGCGCAGCAAGCGTGAGGTGGCGGTCGACCTCGTCTGTTACGCCCTGTTGCTGGCGGCCACGAAACGCGAACGCGTGGGACTGCTGCACCGCAGCGGCGCGACCGCGCATCGCTTGCAACCGACTCGCGACCGCCGGCGAATCCTCGCCGAGATTCTGCGGCTGCTGCAGTCGGTCCCGCCCGATCTGCGTCAACCCTGCGAGCAGTGTCGTCATCCGACTGTAGTTCCGGGCATTCCGCGCGGCGCGCTGGTGTTGTGGTTCGCCGAGATTCCCGACGGCGTTCCGTCACCGCAGTGGCGCTCCTGGACCCGTCACTATGACCTGCGAGTGTTGCGCGTGGAGGATGATTGGGAGCGGCAGATGCCACGCGCACTCAAGACGCGAATTTTCGATCCGATCGCCGACCGGATCTTGAAGCTCACGCGCGATGCCGAAACGGTGGCTGCGCATGCGCAGTGGCGGGCGGAGCGGGAGCGGCGATGGGTGACCTGGTGGCCGGACTCGCGGCGGCGACATGTCATGTCCGTCACCGACGATCCCCTCGGTCAATTCATCCGAATGCTGAAGACGGGTGAGAAGCGTCGATGAACTCTTATCTCGATTTTCAGTTTTTGCCGGCGTTGCTCGGCTTGCTACTCATCCCGTTCGCGATCGTCATTCGCTTCATGTTTGGTCGTGCGAGAGTCGGTGTCATTCCCTACGCCACGTCCTGGCGCAAGTCGGAGCACGGCGCAGGCACGGCAAGTGTCGCCGTTTGGTGGTATCTCTCGGTGATCTTGCTGGTGATGGCCTTGGCTGAACCGGTACGAGTCACCGAGTCGACCGTGACCCGGTCGATCGGTGCGGATGTCGTCATTGCGATCGACGTGTCGACCTCGATGTTGGCGGAGGATCTTTCGTCCGAGTCAGCGCCGCGAGATCGGCTTGCCGTGCTGAAGCCGGCGTTGATCGAGTTCATCAAGAGCGATTCAATCGGTCGAGTGGGTCTCGTCCTGTTCGCCGGACGCGCATATACCCTGGTTCCGTTGTCGGCGGATCAATCCTGGTTGCAAAGTCAGCTTCAGACGCTCGAGATCGGTGATATTGAAGATGGTACCGCCATAGGCGACGGCTTGGGCTTGGCGGTCACTCGATTTGCAATCAGTGAGCCTGCCGATCGTGCACGCATGATCATGTTGCTCACCGATGGCTCCAACACCAGCGGCATGATGACGCCGCCGCAAGCCGCCGCGATCGCGAAAAAGTTTTCCATTCCCATCCACTCGGTCGCCATGGGTCGGGACGGTTATGTCCCGTACCCGGTGATCAACGCTGAGGGACGCCGCATCGGCTCGCGTCAGCAACCCTCGTCGGTCGATCGCAGCACACTGATGATGATCGCCACCGAGACCGGTGGTTCGCATCAGGATGCTGCGACCGGCGAGCAGCTCGAGCTCGCGCTGCGCCAGATCTCCTCGCGACTCGCGGTCGTGACGAAGGCGGAGAAGATCCTTGCGCGCCATGCCTTGTCACACTGGTTGATGTTGGCTGCGTGCCTGACTTTGGTCTGTCTTCTGGTGCAGCTCCATCGAGAGGGCGCCTGGGAGAGCCGACAGGGCATGAAGATACTCGACGGCCATGTTCAGGGTGGACGTTTCAGAGCGGAATCCGTGATCCCCGGGTTGCAACGAGCGCCTGTATTTTTGATCGGCGGTCTGTCGGGTGTTCTGCTTGCACTGTGGATTGCACCCTCCGGCTCGGCTGACAAGGACCCGCCGGGCCGACAGGTACTGATCGCGATGGACCTGTCGCGAAGCATGGACATCGTCGATGAGTACGGCGCCTCGCGAGCCGATCTTGCCAGCCGTTTGGCTTCCCGCCTGCTCGGCGAATTGCCGGCCGAGACCGCAGCGGGTGTGCTTGTTTTTGCAGGCTCGGCGCATCTTGTGGCGCCGATCACGCGCGAGCGGGTGCTTGCCGGGCGCGCCTTGAATTCTTTTGGATCGACGCACGTACCGTCGCAAGGCAGCAGCTATCTCGAGCTCCTCAAGGCGGCGAGCGCTGCCTTCGATCCAACGGTCGACGAGAAGGTCTTGGTGCTGCTGTCCGACGGGGAGGCCAACCCGCAGGACTGGGCTGGATCCATCGGTAGTCTGCGGACCAATGGAATTCGCGTGGTTGCAGTGGGCTTCGGTGAAGAGAAGACCTCGCCCGTTCCCGATGCTGCAGGCGGCTGGTTGCGTGATCCGCGCGGACTTTTCGTCTACGCGAAACCGCAACCGGAGAATATGCGTCGGCTCGCGACGGCGACTGGGGGCGTGTTGATCCGCTCGCGCGAGAACGCGACTTTGCTGCGGGAGCTCCTGCGAGCTGTCCTCGGTGAGACGACGAGCGATACGCGTCGGTCTGCGGATGTCTTGTCGGCCGCGGATGGTCGACGTTTGCTGTTGTCGCTCGTCCTCGTGGTGTTGTTGTTCGCCGCCTGGCGTGAGGTTCCGGCGCGAGTGCGGCTGGCGGCCCTCGGTTCACGCTCGGCTCAGCTCATCGCCGCGAGCGGTCTCGTGATCGGCCTTCTGTCGATGCCTGTCGTGGCACAGTTCGCGCGCCCGCTGCAGACCATCCAGTCTGCCGAGGAGCGCGATGCGCTGAATGAGGTGAACGCGGTTGTTCGCAGGATACTCGCGCGGACTGACGTAACGGCGCAGGATTATCGGACGCTGGCACTCGCGGCTGCCAACTATGGCGCGATTCATCGTTTGCACGCGCATCCGATTTCCGAAGGCGTTCTTCGCGACGGTTTGCTCGCCGTGCAGCGTGGCAGACAACTCGATCCGCGAGGTTCCGACTGGGAACGGCTCGAGCGGCAACTGCAACGTCTGCTCGAACCGCCTCCGCCGGTGGTCGCCGATGATGGTGAAGTCGATCCGGCCAACGAACCGTTGGAGGGCAAACTTGCCATGGACTCGGGTGGTGTGCCGGAGCCCGCACCTGCCGAGAGTCCGGCGAGTGCGGACGCGTCGGTCGCCGATGACGTGACGAGTCCGGGTGGCGGAGCAGCCGACGAGTTCGGCGCGGCCGAGTGGCGTGATGCGAGTGTCGCCGTTCCTCTATATTTGCTGCGAGAAGTCGAACGCGGCGATTCATTTGCGGAGTTGTTTCGCCAGATGCAGGGTCGCAGCGGCGGTCGCGAGATCGTCACTGCCAAGCCTTCGCAGGGCTGGTGACGCGATGCGGGCTTGGTCTTTCAGGCTGCTTTTGCAAGGGCTCGCTTGCGGCGCGCTAGCGTTGAGCGCAGCGTCTGCGATGGCCGAGCCCGCGGCGGCGGTGCCCGCTGCAGACGGCGCTTTCGTCTTGCCCGATCGACCTGTATGGGCGGGAGAGGTATTCGAGTTGAGCTTGCAGTGGCGTGTCGATCGCTCGGCGTTTCGTGCTTTGCAAGGCGAGCTGACGTGGAGTTCTGAGCCGCTGGCCGCCGAGGCTTGGGCGAAACCCGTGCTCACGGATCTGCCTCTGCAGAATCGCAGCGTCATTACTTTCGAGCGGGCGGTGATGGCCCCGCAAGCCGGGCGTATCGGTCTGGAGCCGGCGAGTTTGGGATTTCTGATGCAGACCGGCACTGTCTCCAACGGTGATTACACTCGAGCCGTACTCGAGCCGATACAGGTGCGAAGCCAGTCGGCAACCTTGACGGTGCGTGACTTGCCTGCAGCGCCAGTCGGTTTTCGCGGTGCGGTCGGGCAGTTTCGACTCACCTCCAGCATCGATCGTGTTCAGGTGAAAACCGGGGAGTTGGTGACTTGGACGCTCGCGCTGGCCGGACGAGGAAATTGGCCGATGCTCGCCGCATTGCCGGTGCGAGCCCTGCCTCCGGGTTTGCAGTTGCGTGATACCGAGCGCGCCGACGAGAGGATTCTCGGTGAGTTCGAGCGCACGCGCCGCGAATCTTTGAGTTTCATTGTGAGCGAGCCGGGCACCTATCGCATGCCGGCAGTGGAGTTGCCGATTTTCGATCCGAAAATCGGTCGATACCGCACTCTCGTGGCGCCGGCAGTGACCCTGGAGGCGACTGGCGAGTCAACGACCGCTGCCGGTATCGAGGCGGAATTGCTCGATGACGGGATCGAAGTGATCAAACCTTTGAGCGGCATCTTGCGGGCGATGGCGCCGCTTCCATCGACTCGATTCGATCGATGGACGATCATCGGCGTGCTGATCGTGCTGCTGACTTGGTTCTGCTTGGCGTGTTGGCGCGCTTGGCAACTCGATCCTGATCGAAACGTGCGAGCGGCGCATCGACGACTTGCGCGCACGACGCGTCGTTTGACACGGATCGCCACCGATATGCCCCTCGCGGATGCGGTCTCGCGCGAATTGCGGCATTGGCAGCAGGCCGTGGCTGATCGTTGGCGGGTATCGGGCCGTACGCCGTCCGCGGCGGACTTCGTCGGCCGTGATCCCTGGCATTCCCTATGGGTCGAGTGCGATGCCGCACTCTACGGACCGAGGGGCAAGATTCCGGCAGACTGGCCAACCAGTGCCGCTCGTGCCGTTGCGCAGCTCGCTGCGCCGCCGCCATTCGCGTGGCGACGTGTCATGCAGGTGTCATCCTGGTGGCCGCGCTCGCTTGCCTGCTTCCTCTTGCTGGCATGTGGTGGTCTCTTCTGCAGCACCGAGTTGCCGGCCCAGACCGCCATCGAGAGCGCGCTCGAACAAGTCGAGCGGGAACCCCTCGACGTCATTGCGCGATACAACCTGGCGATCGCCCTCGAGGCGGAGGGTCGCTTGCCGGAGGCTGCCGTTCACAGCGGCATCGTTTGGTGGCAAGAGCCGCGCTTCGATGCGGGAGCACGGCTGTGGTCGCGGCTTCGCTCACAAGCCGGGTTGCTGTCGGGGGTCGAGGGCGGAATGCCGGAACCGGTGGGCGCAGCGGCTCGGCTGAAATCCGTCTGGCCACCCGGAGTCTGGCAGCGCCTACACCTCGCCGCAGGGCTCATGGTCATCATGCTCGCATTGCTGCTGTTGGCGAGCGCATACCTGCGTCATCTGCGCCCGGCATTGCGGGCGACAGCGGTCGGGTTCGGGGTCGCGCTGCTCGGGTTCGCGCTGACTTTTGCGGTGACTGCGACCTCACGCGGGCTGCTCGATCCCGAGGCCGTGGTTGTGCATCGGCAGTCCATACTGCGCGAGCTGCCCGTGGAGAATCGGCTCGATGAGGGTGATTGGGCATTGCCGGGCGCCATTGCCATTGTCGATCGACGATTCTTGAACTGGGTCGAGGTTCGCTTGCCCGATGGTCGTGGCGGTTGGGTGAGGGCAGACTCGGTCATCGCCGTCTGGGGAGCGAGATAACCTCAGGCTATGGGTCGACGAGTTTTTCGATTGGAGCCAATAAGGCGCCGCGGAAAATAATTCGTCCGCGAGATTTCACCAAAAACGAGAGGAATGGCGCTTGAGCGTCCCAATGACCAAACTGGCAAGTGACCCCGCCAACGATCGCTGGGGCCCTCCCTACCTGCTGTACCTCGGCAACGCCAAGGATCGACTGAGCATCAAGACGGCCCGCGGCCTGGCTTTTTGGCGCCCAGAGTGGTGCGTCGCGCAGTACGTGGGTCCGAACTGCGCCGAGAAGCTCGACTTGCCCGTGATGGATTTCAAGGCTGCCAAAGCAGCGGGTGTCGACACCATGGTGCTCGGCGTTGCCAATGCAGGCGGCGTGATGGGCGATGACATCCGAGCCGATGTCATTCAGGCTCTGCGAGCCGGCTTGAACGTCGCTTCGGGTCTGCATCAAAGATTATCTTCCGATGCACAGATCGAGACGGTCGCGCGCGAGTGTGGTCGCGAGCTCTTCGATGCGCGCTTTTTTCCGCATTCGATTCCGGTCGGTAACGGCAAACCCCGCGCCGGGCTGCGAATGTTGACCGTCGGTACGGATTGCTCGGTCGGCAAGATGTACACGACGCTTGCGATGGAGCGCGAGATGCGCGCTCGCGGAATCAAGGCGGATTTTCGCGCCACCGGCCAGACCGGCATCCTCATCGCCGGTGCCGGCGTGCCCATCGACGCTTTGGTCGCCGATTTCATCTCCGGCGGCGCCGAGTGGGTATCACCCGCGCGTGATGACGGCGGCTGGGATCTGATCGAAGGGCAGGGTTCGCTCTTTCACCCCTCGTTCGCTGGCGTCTCGCTGGGGTTGCTGCATGGCTCGCAACCGGACGTCATCGTGATGTGTCACGAGGCCGGTCGACAACAGATGCGCGGATTGCCGCATTACTCCTTGCCCTCGTTGCAGGATTGCATCGAGGCAAATCTGACCGCAGCGCGTCTCACCAATCCGAAAGTGGCAATCGCGGGTGTGGCCCTCAACACCTCGCTGATGTCGGTCGAAGCGGGTATCGAGTTGTGCAAGAACATCGAGCGCGAGCTCGGGTTGCCCTGTGAGGATCCCGTCACCATGGGCACTGCGAGGATCGTCGATCGGATGCTGGAATGCGTCGCCAAGTAACGGTTGGGATAGAGTCATGGCCACTTGAGCGGCCGTTTCGAATATCGCGGGGCGTGAAGACCGCAGCCGATGTGGTGATCGTCGAAATCACCGCTGGTTCGGTCACCGGAAGAGGTGAATGTGTTCCTTACCCTCGCTACGGCGAGAGTGTCGATTCGGTGGCTGCGCAGATCCGCTCGATATCATCATCGCTCGAGCAGGGTGCGAGTCGCATCGATTGTCGCAACTTGCTCTCCGCGGGTGCCGCCCTCAACGCCATTGACTGCGCGTTGTGGGATCTCGAGGCGCGTGCGTCGGGGCAGAGCGTCGATCGGATGCTGAATCTGCCTAGACCCACCACGCTGACGACCGCTCTGACGGTGGGCCTCGATACGCCCGAACAGATGGGCATCGCCGCCGCGAGGCTGGCGGCGGCGCCGGTTATCAAGGTGAAGGTCGATGGTCACGCACCGGAACGGCAACTTCAGGCCGTGCACGCGGCGGCGCCGAATGCGCGCTTGATCGTCGATGCCAATGAGGGTTGGAGCATCGAGATACTGACCGAGTTGAATTCCTTTCTCGAAGACATCGGCGCCGTCCTGATCGAGCAGCCATTGCCGGTCGGCAAAGATGACGTGCTGGAAGGATTTCGTTCCGCGGTGCCGCTCTGTGCCGATGAAGCGTGTCACACCGTCGATGATCTGCCTCGCCTCTCGACCCGTTACCAAGCCGTCAACATCAAGTTGGACAAGACGGGCGGGTTGACGGGTGCGGTTGATTTGCTGGCAGCAGCGCGTCGCAACAACATGGTCGTCATGACCGGTTGCATGGTGTGCACGTCGCTTGCCATTGCGCCCGCGTGGTTGGTTGCGGCGGCCTCGGATTTCATTGACCTCGATGGTCCGCTGATGTTGCGTACCGACCGCGAGGGAGGAGTGCGAGGTGATGCCGGGCAGTTGACCGCGCCGGAGCGTTTTCTATGGGGTTGCTGACAACGCCGGAGGGCAGGGCGTGACGATCACTCTCGACATGGTGCAAACGCTGGCAGCGGGAGTGCTCGCTCTGTTTCTGGGCTTTCAATTGGTTGATCGGCTCTCGCCCTTGCGTCGATGCAACATTCCTGCGCCGGTCGTTGGCGGGCTGATCTTCGCCATCATCGTGCTGGTGTTGCGACAGCAGGATGTCGCCACCATCAGTTTCGATACCACTTTGCAGACGCCGTTGATGAATGCGTTCTTCACGGCGATCGGCTTCAGCGCCAGTTTGAGTCTGCTGCGTGCAGGCAGTGGGCAAGCCCTGATCTTTCTCGCTCTGGCAGCCTTTTTGGCGGTGGTGCAGGGTTTGATCGGTATCTTCTCGGCAGTCCTGTTCGATCAGTCGCCCTTGCTCGGCCTGCTGATCGGGCCGGCAGCACTCGCGGGTGGACCCGCTACTGCGTTGGCGTTCTCGCCGCAATTCGCGGCTGCCGGAGTACCTTCTGCGGAGACCGTGGCGATTGCTGCGGCGATGTCGGGCATCGTGCTGGGTGGACTCGTCGGCGGACCGGTCGCAACGAGGTTGCTGGAGAGGAACGCCTTGCGTGCCCGCTCGACGCTCGCCGAAACCCTGCCGTCCGAACAGAGTCCTGCGGGGCCAGCCGAACCACCGATCGCACCACCGGGTGACGAAGAAGCAAGTGCGCGCCTTTCTTTGAAGGCGCTCGCCGTCATTCTGGTTGCGATGGGCATCGGCTCGTGGCTCAGCGCACTCGTGCGGGATGCCGGAGTGACGCTGCCCGGCTACGTCGGTGCGATGATCGTGGGCGCCATGATCCGCAATCTGGATGACTTCACGGGTCTGATTGGCATTCCGCAAAACATTATCGAGAAAGTCGGCGTCGTGTCGCTTACGCTGTTCCTTGCTGTCGCCTTGATGAACGTCAAATTGTGGGAGTTGACTGCGGTGGCCTGGCCGTTGCTCGTGAACCTTGCCTTGCAAGTTGTCGTGATAACGCTCTTTTGCTGGACGGTTGTCTTCCGCGCCATGGGTCGGGACTATGATGCTGCGGTCATGAGTGGTGGATTCACGGGATTCATGCTCGGTACCACCGCCAACGCCATGGCGGTGATGCGAACCATCGTCGAGAAGTTCGGACCCGCACCCCGGGCATTTTTGGTGGCTCCCATCGTGGGCGCGTTTTTCATTGACTTCACGAACGCCATCGTCATCACCACATTCCTGAATCTGCTGGGGTAGCCGAATTGAAACCGCACTTCTGGCCGGATAGCCTCGTGGGGCGCAATGGGTCACGTCACGACATCGTCACGCCGGCGCTGATTCTCGACCTTGATGCAGCCGAGAAAAATTTTCGCGTGTTGCTCGGCAGCTTGCGAGCTCGCGGGCTCGGACTTCGCGTGAACGTGAAGACCCACAAGTGCTTGGCGCTCGCCCGCTGGCAGATGCGCCTCGGCGCGACCGGGGTTTGCTGCGCCACGCTCGGCGAGGCCGCTGTCATGGTCTATGGCGGTATCAGCGGAGTGCTGATTGCGACACCGATGACGACACCTCGGAAGATCGCTGAGGTCATTCGGCTGGCCGGCGTGTCGGAGCTGCTGCTGGCTGTGGATCATCCGGACAACGTCGCCGCATTGTCGAAAGCCGCTGCAGCTGCCGGCGTGACGATCGGTATTCTGGTCGATGTCGACCCGGGTAGCCGACGAACTGGTGTGGCCTCGGACGATGCCGCCGTGGCACTCGTGAAGCAGGTGGCCGAATCCGCCGGGCTGCGCTATCGCGGTTTGCAGTGCTACGCCGGATTCATCCAGCACATCGAGAACCTCGTCGAGCGTCGCGAAAAAAATACGCAACTAACTGCTCGATTGCGGCAATTGGTGGAGCGCCTGGGAGCCATGGAGCTCGCGCCCGAGATCATCTCGGGTGGAGGCACCGGGACCTTCGATCTTGATGCGATGGCCGCAGTGTTCACAGAGAGCCAAGCCGGATCGTTCATGTTCATGGACGTGCAGTACGAGGACGTTTGGACCAAGGACGGTTTGGTCCCGCCGTTCGAACCGGCCATGTTCGTGCAAACGGCGGTTCACAGTGCTTCACATGCGGGCGTCGTGACGACCGACGCCGGCAGCAAACGCTTCGCGACCGATGGTGGTCGAGTCATCGTGCAAACGCCTCTGCCCGTGCCGGTGGAGTACAAATTTCACGGCGACGAGCACGGCAAGATTTTCTTTGCCGATGGTAAAAATCACCTCACCGTTGGCGATCGAGTGGAGTGTCGCTTGCCGCACTGCGATCCAACCATCAACCTCTATGATCGGATTCACTGCGTACGCGGCGATACCCTGATCGATGTTTGGTCGATCGACGCGCGCGGAATCTGAGTCGGCCACGCTGGTTTGCCGACCGGCGGGGACCACCTGATCAATCTTTGTCGCGAGCTCTATCGCGGTGCCGTCTCGGTCGGATAAAGCAGGAATGGCGCGCGACGTTCGCGCCAGGCCTGCTCGCTGCGGCGCCAACCGTCGGCGATCGCCGCGGTCGATTCCCCGAGGCGTACTCTCCGAACCACATCGCGACCGAACAAGCCGGCAACCCGCTCGATCTCGAAATCCACGGGGTGTGACTGGTACAGCGCCGACAACAACTCGAGACCGAGTCGCACGGGTCGCATCGTGCCGCGATCCGTGACGATGATGGACACGCCGTGACAGGTCTCGCCGGAAAATTTCCCGCTGCGCGGCATGAAACTCACAGGGTAAAAACGCAACCCCGGCAGATTTCGCGCATTGAGGCTCGCGGCGAGTCGACTGGCGTCGATCCACGGCGCGCCGATCCACTGGAAGGGCGTGTCGGTGCCACGGCCGACCGAGATATTCGCCCCTTCGATGGTCGCCACGCCGGGATAGAGGGTCGCTGCCTGCAGATTTCGCAAATTGGGCGACGGGTCGATCCAAGTCAGTCCGGTCTCGTCGAACCAACTGCGCCGATCCCATCCCTGGACAGGCACCACCGTCAAGTCGACCCTGATCGCGTTTTCCGCGTTGAAAAGCCGGGCTAATTCGCCGATCGTCAGGCCGTGTCGCACCGGCATCGGCCGGTACGCCGTGAACGACAACTCATCGGCTTCGAGGTCAGGCCCCTCGATGATGGAGCCCGTAATCGGATTGACCCTGTCGAGCACGACCACCGCGACGCCGTGCTCGCGCGCGGCCTCCATCACGTACGCCATGGTCGTTGCATACGTGTACAAGCGCGCACCGGCGTCCTGCAAGTCGACCACCAAGACGTCGATGTTCCGCATCATCGCCGCCGTGGGTCGTCGGCTCTCCCCGTAAAGCGAGTGAATGGCAAGGCCCGTTCGAGCATCGATCGACGAAGCCACCTTTTCGTCGAGTTCGCCGCGTAGACCGTGCTCCGGGCTGAACAGGGCCACCAGCGTGAAGTTCCGGGAAGCGGTGAAGAGGTCGATGGTGGAGCGCCCATCGAGCGAGCGGCCTGTGTGATTGGTCAAAAGCCCTACGCGCTTGCCCCGCAATAAATCGAATTCGCGTGCCTGCAAGACGTCGATGCCATTGCGCACGACACCGCCTGTGCCGAGCAATGTGGTTGGCGCCGCCGCTGCAACGGGTGACGATGGCCGAGGCTGCAGACGCGTTCCTGTCTCTTCCGGAAGATCGGTCAAGCTGGCCGCCACCATCGTCGCGATCTTGGCACGCAGTCGTGTTGCGTCACCCGCGCCCGCCGGATGCACCCGGTTGGTCAGAAGGATGATGTAAGTCTTGCTCGCCGGATCGATCCAGATCGACGTTCCCGTGAAACCCGTATGACCGAAAGACCCGAGCGGAAACAGATCACCGCGATTCGCCGAGTACTGACTGTCGATATCCCAGCCCAGCCCACGTTGTACGGCGAGCGTGATCGGCGTTGCCCGCCTGGTCATCCGCTCCACACCGAGCGGCGACAAAAGACGGTGCCCGTCCAATTCCCCGCGTCGCAAGATCATGCGCGCATAGCGAGCGAGATCCAGGGCGGTGGCGAACAAGCCCGCATGCCCTGCGACCCCTGCCATGCGCCGGGCGGTCGGATCGTGGACGATACCCCGCAGCATGAACTGATCGGCTCCCGCGCAAGGCCAACCGTAGGCCGTACAACGCTGCGTCGGCGCGATGCGGGGTGCATCTCTCTGTGGCGTGTAACCGGCGTCGCGCATCCGCAGGGGTTCGAGTATCCGTTCCGTGACGAACTGCTGTAGCGGTTGACCGCTGATCCTGCTGACGAGCTCACCAAGCAGGATGAAGCCGATATCGCTGTACACGAAACGCTCGCCTGCAGCAGCTTGTGGTGTCTCGGCGTAGGCGCGCTTGAGGGCCTCCTCGTAGCCAAGCCAATCCGCCTCGAGATCGAGGCTAGGGCGAAGCCCTGAGGTGTGGGTCAGTAATTGTTGAACGGTGATGCTCTCTTTGCCGGCCTGCGCAAACTCCGGCAAGTGGGTGGCAACACGATCGGTGAGTTGCAGGCGCCCCTCTTCGACAAGGATCATCACGCTTGTTGCGGTGGCGACTACCTTGGTCAATGACGCCAAGTCGAAGACCGTATCGAGCGTCATGGGCTGTTCCGCCGGTTCCTTGGCGCGCAAACCGTACGCCTTGCGGTAGAGCACGCGGTCGCCGCGGCCCACCCACAGCACGGCACCTGGCACCTCTCCCGCTGCGATGGACTGCGCAACCGCCGCGTCGATACGCTGCCAGGTATCGCCGCCGCGAGTTGGCGTCGGCGTGGCCGCAGTGGCCACCGACAGTGTCCACAAACCGATTGCCAGCAACACCGCGGCAAAACTTGACCGGAAAAACATGGGCAGCAACCCCCTCGCAGTGATCACGAACAACAACCTTCCGAGGCCGATGGCCGCTTCGGTTTCGATCGTATCGCAAGCTCAAGTCGACGGTGTCAATGTCGTCGCCGCGGCCAAACGTGCGAGGTTTGCACCATCCGTTAGCCGGATAACGCGGTTTCGGCACCAAGACGGTGCACGATCTTCAGCGTAAATAATTTGCCTTGGATTTGCGTTTCAAAACCTCGGGTCGCCTGGTTATACTTGGGCACTCAGAATAATTCCAAAGCCCCTCTGGAGACCTCAGATGCCTTACTTCAAAAACTCATCTCGAGTGGCGGGCTTTGTAGCCGCCGCGATTTTTGCCAGTACCGCCGCTGCCCAATCCGACACCGACCTCGAAGAGGTGGTAGTCACCGGGTCGCGACTCGTCGTCAACCCGCTCGACTCGGCCCAGCCGGTTCAAATCATCACGGCAGAGCAGCTCGAACTCCGCGGCATCACCTCGGCGGGCGATGCTCTCGAAACCGTACCGGCTCTTATTGCCTCCAACAACGTTGAGCAGACCGCGCGCGATGGCCTCGCGGGTCGCGTGTCCCTCAACCTGCGCAACATGGGCGTCAACCGGACCTTGGTGCTCGTCAACGGTCGTCGCCACGTCGCCGGAATCCCCGGCAGCTCGGCGGTAGACATCACCTCCATTCCCTCCGGACTCATCGAACGAGTCGATGTGCTGACCGGCGGCGCCGCCGCCGTTTACGGATCGGATGCGGTAACGGGCGTCGTCAATTTCGTCACCAAAACCGATTTCGTGGGCACGGAAGTCGACGCGCAAGTCGGCAGCTCCTTCGACGGCGATGCCGGGCGATTCTTCGGTTCACTCGTGCACGGGTTCGACTTTGCCGACGGCCGCGGCAACGTGGCGTTCGCGCTGCAGACCGAAAAGCGCCAGCTGCTGTTCCAGGGCGACCGTCAGTCCACCCGGGCAAACGGAATCTGGACTCGAGATCAGAACCCCGCCCTGCGATACCAGGCCGGCGATCCGCTGCCCCCTGGCATATCCGCCAATACCGCGCTCGGCCAGACGATTTTGCGGGGCGGCGCGCCGCGCTATGCCAATACGCCGCAATCCTTGCTCGACCGTGCGCGCAGTGCGCCCGCCCGTGCTTTCGGATCCAACCAAGTCTTCTCGGGATCTGCGGTTCCCGGCTTGATCGGTCTTGATTTGACCCGTTTCGGCTATGCCGATCCGGCAGGTTTTTTCTCGACTGTCCACGACACCGACCGCAACGGGGTCGATGACTGCCGGCAAAGCTTCAACGGCCGACAGGGATACGGCTGCTGGATCGTCGATCCGGCCACCGGTCAGGTCAGACCGTTCAAGGACGGTATCTATCTCGGCACCTTCAATCAGCAGGGCGGTGACGGCGCGGCACAGCAGTTCGATGAGACGTCGATGACGCCGGACGCGGTCAACTCCGTGATCAACGTGTTCGCGAATCTCGAACTCTCCGAGACCACCCGCGTGTACGGCGAACTCAAATATGTCGATGCCCGCGCGCGCGAGTACAACCCCTACAACTCCTTCGATGACTCCATTCCGATCTCGCTCGACAACCCGTTTATCCCGGCTGCCTTGCGAGCGATCGTCAACGCGGAAATCGCGGCGGATCCCTCGGTGCGGAACACAGCGCAATTCGTCGTCGGTCGCGACCACGTCGACATCTTCGACCCGCTGATCTACAACCAGCGCGAGACGATGCGCGTGGTGGCGGGCGTCGAGGGCACCCTCGGCGAGCAATGGCGGTATGACGTCTCGCTCAACTACGGTCGCTCCGATGCGCTCTATCGCTCATCGATGCGCTTGGAGGATCGCTTCTTCTCGGCGGTGGATGCCGTCATCGATCCGGCGACCGGCAAACCGACCTGCCGCATCAATCTCAACCCCAACTCTCGGGCACCGATCTCCGCCCTCACGCCGGGGTGGGACCTCTTCACGCGGCCCACGCTGCGTTCCATCAATACGTTCAATCCTGCCGACAAGTCCTGCCAGCCGGTGAACGTGTTTGCCTACCAGCCCGAGAATCGCGGTACCAACGAGTTCCTCAACTACATCCGTCAAGATGAAAGTCGCATCGAGCAGACGGTCGCACAGGCCGTGTTGTCGGGCGACAGCAGTGCCTGGTTCCAACTGCCCGCCGGACCGATCGCTGCGGCCTTCGGTGCCGAGTGGCGGCAGGAAAAGAGCCGATTCATCAACGATCCCTTCGCGGTGGCCGGCTACGGCTTCCAGTTCGCGAAGGACTCCAATGTCCGCGGTAAGTACGACGTGAGCGAGGGCTTCGTCGAGATCTCGGTACCGTTGCTCGCCGATGTGCCGGTGTTCAACGTGCTGAACCTCGATGCCTCGTTCCGTGGCGGCGAGTACTCGACCGCAGGCAGCGCCGACAGCTGGAAGGTCGGCTTGGTCTGGTCGCCCATCGAGGACATTCGTATTCGCGCTGGTGTTTCCGAGACCATCCGCGCACCAAACATTTCGGAGTTGTTCACTCCGGAGACGGCTGCGACCTTCCGGCCGGTCGACCCCTGCGATCAGGCCAATCGCAACCGCGGGCCTTCGCCGGCCAACCGCGCCAAGAACTGTCTCGCGGACGGTATTCCCGCGGCATTCACCGATCCGCTGACGGCACGCTTCACGGGCGTCGTGTCGGGCAACCCGAATCTTCAGCCAGAGGCGTCGGAGTCCTACACCGTCGGTCTTGTCTTGCAGCCGCGATTCCTCAGCGGTTTCACGGCCTCGATCGACTACTGGAACATCGAGATTTCCAATGCGGTCGCGTCCATCTCGGCCCAGAACATCGTCGATGGGTGCTATGACGCGCCCAGCCTCGACAACCAGTTCTGCAAGCTGTTCACGCGCAATCGCAGCACCGGGAGCCCGACATTCCTCGGCTTCAACTTCCTGCGCCAGTCGGACGTGAACTTCGCGGGACTCGAGGTCTCGGGTGTCGATTTCGACCTCAACTATCGAATGACGACCGAAGGTCTTGGCGATTTCAACTTTGGCGTCGGCGGCAGCTATCTCGAGAAGCGCAACAACTTCGAGTTCTTTGGCGAACCGAACCGCGCGAATCCCGAAAAATTCGAGATCAACAATCCGGAGTATGTCGTGAACACCACGCTCGGTTGGCGTCGCGGCCCGGTCTCGGTGGTGTTCAACTCGACCTGGTTTGACGAGCAGCTCTACCGGGTCGTCGAGTTCGAGACGCTTACCGATACGGTCGAGCCGTACGCGCCCGCGATCTGGTTGCACAACGTCTCGGCGAGCTACGAAGTCAACGACCAAACCACCGTGCTCGTCGGTATCGACAACATCGCGGGCGAGAAGCCGTTCCGCACCGAGTACTCGATCCCGGTGTCTGCCGTGGGTCGGTCGATTTTCGTTCGGGCCAGCATGAAGTTCTGAGCGAAAACCTTCGAAACGCACGAAGGGCTCGCGACGTCTGTCGCGGGCCCTTCGTCTTTTTGCTCATGACGCCCGCAATGCCGCTAAACTACGTGACCCCATGCCCGTCAGCCACATCTACAAGGTCATCTTTGCCAGTCAAGGCAAGGTCTACGAGGTCTACGCCCGCAAGGTCTCGCATGGCAGCCTGTTCGGGTTCGTCGAGATAGAGGAACTCGTGTTCGGCGAACGCTCCACTGTGGTGCTTGACCCAGGCGAGGAGCGTATCAAGGCCGAGTTCGAGGGCGTGAAGCGCAGCTACCTGCCGCTGCACTCGGTCTTGCGCATCGACGAGGTCAAGAAGCAGGGCGTCAGCAAGGTCAGCAATATCGAGGGCTCGAACGTCGCCCAGTTCCCCATGCCCATGTACACGCCGCCGACGGGCGACGGCGTAAAAAAGTAGGCCCCGCAGCTTCATGGTTGTCCGCGGCGCCTCCGCGCTCTCGGAGTTTCGCCTCCGAAAACTTCTCGACCGTTTGCGTTCGGCCCATGCTGGCGTGATCGCAGTCGAGTCGCAGTTCGTGCACCTTATCGACACGGCTCGTGAGCTCGACTCTGCCGAGCGGATCACGCTCGATAAACTGCTCGGTCATGAGGCGCGGCCGCTTGAGGCGTCCGATGCGCCGGATGCCGCTGACCGACTGACGGTATGGGTGATCCCGCGACCCGGGACTATTTCGCCGTGGGCCAGCAAGGCCACCGACATCGCGCATGTGTGCGGACTTCACGCCGTTCGCCGCATCGAACGCGGCATCGAGTACCGCATCGATTTCGAGCAGCCGCCGGCGGCTGATGTGGGCGGCATCCTTGCGCCGCTGCTGCACGATCGCATGACCGAGGCCGTGATCGCGGATCTTGACTCGGCGCGTGCTCTCTTCGCGGCTGAGCAGCCACGCCCTCTGCGGCGTATTTCTTTGCTCGCCGGCGGGACGGCACTTGAAGAGGCCAACGCCTCGCTCGGTCTCGCGCTCTCTTCAGACGAGATCGACTATTTGCTGGCCGCGTTCACCGAACTCGGGCGTGACCCGACCGACGTCGAGTTGATGATGTTCGCGCAGGCGAACTCCGAACACTGTCGCCACAAGATCTTCAATGCCGACTGGGTCATCGACGGCAAGGCCAAGAAAAAATCGTTGTTCGCGATGATCCGCAACACCCACGCCAAGGCGCCCCGCGGTGTCCTCAGCGCCTATCGGGACAATGCGGCGGTCATCGAGGGTTTGTCGCAGGGCCAGCGTTGGTTCGCCGATCCACTCACCGGCGTGTACTCGACGACGATCGAGCCGATCGACATCCTCATGAAGGTCGAGACGCACAATCACCCGACGGCGATCTCGCCTTTACCGGGTGCGGCGACCGGTTCCGGTGGCGAAATCCGTGATGAGGGCGCGACCGGCATCGGCGCCAAGCCCAAAGCCGGTCTGGTCGGCTTTTCGGTGTCGCACCTGCGGATCCCGGGTTTTGAGCAACCATGGGAGTCCTTGCCGGGTAAACCCGCGCTCGGCAAGCCGGAGCGAATCGCCTCGGCACTGGAAATCATGCTCGATGGGCCGATCGGCGCGGCAGCCTTCAACAACGAATTCGGACGACCCTGCATCGTCGGTTATTTCCGCACGCTCGAGATTCACGCACCCGGCGATCCGCCGAGCCGACATCGTGGCTACCACAAGCCCATCATGATCGCCGGTGGGCTCGGCAATATTCGTCGCGGTCAGATCGAAAAACGTGATTGCCCCGCCGGCGCAAAAATCGTCGTGCTTGGCGGCCCATCCATGCTGATCGGTTTGGGTGGAGGTGCGGCCTCCTCGGTCGGCTCCGGAAGTTCCGCCGCCGATCTCGATTTCGCCTCGGTTCAGCGCGGCAACCCGGAGATGCAGCGTCGGGCGCAAGAGGTGATCGATCGCTGCTGGGCGCGCGGCGATCACAACCCCATTTTGCTCATTCATGATGTCGGGGCGGGCGGCCTGTCGAACGCCGTGCCGGAGGCCGTGGCCCACAGTGGACGCGGTGCCGTCATCGATCTGCGCAACATTGCGAACGATGAGCCCGGCATGTCGCCGATGGAGCTGTGGTGCAACGAGTCGCAGGAGCGCTACGTGCTCGTGGTGGCGGCCGAGGCCATCGAAGAATTCGCCGCCCTGTGCGCGCGAGAACGCTGTCCGCATGCCGTGATCGGCACCTTGACCGACGACGGGGTATTGCTCGTCCGTGATTCTTTGCTCGGCGAGACGCCGGTAGACATACCCATCGACGTCCTGTTGGGCAAGACGCCCAAGATGCTGCGCGATGTGCTGACCCGCCGTGCGGGTGGACTCGAGTTCGGCGTTGCGACCATCGACCCGCGCGAGGCGTTCCGTCGCGTGTTGCGTTTCCCCGCCGTTGCCGACAAGACCTTTCTCGTCACCATCGGCGATCGCACGGTCGGTGGCATGATTTCCCGGGACCAGATGGTCGGTCCGTGGCAGGTGCCGGTGGCCGACTGTGGCGTGACCACGGCTGATTATTTTGGCTTTGCCGGCGAGGCCATGGCGATGGGCGAGCGCACGCCCGTGGCCATCCTCGATGCACCCGCAGCTGCGCGTCTTGCCGTGGGCGAAGCCATCACCAATATTCTCGCGGCCGACCTTCGGCAACTCGCGGACCTGCGACTCTCGGCGAACTGGATGGCGGCCTGCGGCGAAGCCGGTGAGGACGCCGCGCTGTACGCCGCCGTTCACGCCATCGGCGAAGAACTCTGTCCGGCGCTCGGCATTGCGATTCCCGTAGGCAAGGATTCCTTGTCGATGCGAACGGCATGGCGCGACGCCGACGGCAACTCCAAAGCCGTGGTGGCCCCGGTCTCGCTGATCGTCTCGGCCTTTGCTCGGGTGAGCGATGTGCGCCGCTGCTGGACACCGCAGTTGCGTACCGACCGCGGCTTCACCTCGCTCATCCTCATCGATTTGGGCGAAGGTCGAAATCGACTGGGTGGCTCGGTGCTGACCCAAGTCTACGGGGGTCTCGGCACCCGGCCCGCAGACCTCGACGACCCGGCTCTGCTCAAAGGCCTGTCTGCTGCGCTGGCCGAGTTGCGCACTCTCGATGCGGTGCTCGCCTACCACGATCGCTCCGATGGTGGCTTGGCCGTGACGCTCGCCGAGATGGCGTTCGCGGGTCACTGCGGCATCGAGGTCAACATCGGTCTCAAAGATGAGCGCGAGCTCGGCAACAAGGCGGCGGCGCTTGCTGCGCTCTTCGCCGAAGAACTCGGCGTGGTCCTGCAGGTGCATGTCGAGAACTGCGCCGATGTGCTTGGCGTGCTCTTCAAGCACGGCGTCGGACACTGCAGTGCCGTCATCGGGCGGGTCGAACCCAAATCCGATCGCATTCGCATTACCGCGGGCAAGTTCGTGATCGATGAATCATGGGAGACGCTCAAGCGCGAATGGTCCGCAACCAGTTTCCGCATGCGTGCGCTGCGTGACGATCCGCAGTGTGCCGAGGAGGAGTTCGCGGCAGCGACCTCGCTCGCTACTGCGTCCCTGCAAGCGGTGCTCGGTTTCGATGCCGACGAAGACATCACCGCGCCGTTCGTCAATCGCGGTGCGCGCCCACGTCTTGCTGTGCTGCGTGAGCAGGGCGTCAACAGCCAAGCGGAGATGGCCGCGGTGTTCGATCGCGCCGGCTTCGAGACGCACGATGTGCACATGACCGACCTTATCGAGGGTCGGCAGCGGCTCGATTCTTTCCGCGGACTCGTCGCCTGCGGTGGGTTTTCCTATGGCGATGTGCTCGGCGCGGGCGAGGGCTGGGCAAAATCCATCCTCTTCAACCCGATGCTGCGCGATGCATTCGCTGCATTCTTTGGGCGTCGCGAGACCTTCGCGCTCGGCATCTGCAATGGTTGCCAGATGATGGCTCAGCTCGCGCCCATCATCCCCGGCGCCGCGCATTGGCCGCGCTTCGTACGCAACCGCGTTGAGCAATTCGAGGGACGTGCCACTCTGGTCGAAGTGATGCAGAGCCCGTCCATCTTTCTCTCCGGCATGACCGGATCCGTGCTGCCGATCGCTGTCTCGCATGGCGAGGGTCGCGCCGAGTTCGCGGGCGCCGCACAGGCCGCCGCCTGCGAGGGCTCGGGAACGATCGGCCTGCGCTATGTCACGCGCGCGGGCGAGATCGCCCGTCATTATCCCGCGAACCCCAATGGCTCGCCGAACGGACTCGCCGCGCTCTGCAATCTCGATGGTCGCGTCACGCTCGCCATGCCGCATCCCGAGCGCGTGTTTCGCAGCGTGCAGCTCTCTTGGCGACCGCCGGGTAGCGGCGAGTATTCCGGTTGGATGCGCTTTTTCCGCAACGCGCGGGTCTGGCTCGGATGACGGCGCCGCGCACGCCCGTATTCGAGGTGCGGGGGCTGCGCAAGACTTACGGTGAGGGCGAGGCGGCCGTGCATGCGCTGCGCGGTATCGATCTGCATATCGATCCCGGCGAAGTGCTGGTCCTGCTTGGGCCGTCGGGATCGGGCAAGTCCACACTGCTCAATATTTTGGGTGGGCTCGATCGGCCGACGGCGGGGAGCGTGCGCTTCGGCGAACTCGAACTCGCCACGGCGACCGACGCCGTGCTCACCGATTATCGTCGCTATCACGTCGGTTTCGTGTTCCAGTTCTATAACTTGATCGCGAGTCTCACGGCGCGTGAGAACGTCGAGCTCGTGACCGAAGTCGCCGATCAGCCCATTGTCGAGGTTGATCTTGAAGGTTGCGGTCGAGCCACCGAAGCAGAGGGCGCGCCAATCGCCGTGTCATCGGCAACGGCTGCCGAAGCCAAAAAAATCACCTGTCGCACCGAGCGGGTGACGGGATCAAACTTCCGCACGCGCAAGGTCTGCTCCTCGCCGAACTCCGAGAAAGCCTCGGGGGAATGGGTGCGTGATCAGCAAGACCGTGGCGCCATCGGCGCCTCGGCGATTCTCAACTCGGCGGGCGGCGGCTGATCCGCCAAGCGCTTCTCGACGTATCAGGTCAGCGCACCAACGGCTTGTAGCGAATACGGTGCGGCTGGTTGGCGTCTTCGCCCCGACGCTTGCGATAGTCCTCGACGTACTCCTGATAGTTGCCCTCGAACCACACCACCTCCGAGTTGCCCTCGAAGGCGAGGATGTGAGTCGCGATGCGATCGAGGAACCAGCGATCGTGCGAGATGACGACGGCACAGCCCGGATAGGCGAGCAGACCTTCCTCGAGTGCACGCAGGGTTTCGACATCCAGATCGTTGGTCGGCTCGTCGAGCAGCAGCACGTTGCCGCCTGACTTCAATACTTTGGCGAGGTGCACGCGGTTGCGCTCACCGCCCGAGAGTTCGCCGATCGACTGCTGCTGCTGCGTGCCCTTGAAATTGAAACGGCCAACGTAGCCTCGCGAGGACGTCTCGTAATTGCCGACCTTGATCAGCTCGAGGCCGTTCGAGATTTCTTGCCACACGCTGTTTTTGTCGTTGAGCGCCTGCCTCGACTGATCGACGTAGGCCAGCTTGACCGTGGAGCCGATGCGGATTTCACCGGCGTCGGGTTTCTCGACACCCGTCAGCATGCGGAAGAGGGTGGTCTTGCCGGCGCCGTTCGGGCCGATGATGCCGACGATGCCACCCGGCGGCAGATTGAAGTTGAGATTGTCGATTAGCAGCCGATCGCCAAAGGATTTACGCAGCCCCTTGGCTTCGATGACGAGATCGCCCAAGCGCTCGCCCGGCGGAATGTAGATTTCATTGGTCTCGTTGCGTTCCTGGAACTCGCGCGAGGCCAGCTCTTCATAGCGCTGCATGCGCGCCTTGCTCTTTGCCTGCCGCGCCTTCGGGTTCTGGCGAACCCATTCGAGTTCGCGCTCGAGCGTCTTGCGCAGTGCTTCGCGCTCGCGCTCTTCCTGGGCGAGACGTTTTTCTTTCTGCTCGAGCCAGGAAGAATAGTTGCCGTGATACGGAATACCGTGGCCGCGATCGAGTTCGAGAATCCACTCGGCGACGTTGTCGAGAAAGTAACGATCGTGCGTGACTGCGATCACCGTCGAGGGATACTCCTCGAGATATTTTTCGAGCCAGGCAATCGACTCGGCATCGAGGTGGTTGGTCGGCTCATCGAGCAGCAGCATGTCGGGTGCCGAGAGGAGCAAGCGGCAGAGCGCCACGCGACGCTTCTCGCCACCCGAGAGCAAATCAATTTTCGAGTCCCACGGCGGCAGTCGTAGCGCATCGGCGGCGATCTCGAGCTTGCGATCGAGTTCCCAGCCGCCCGCCGCATCGATAGCGTCCTGCAGCTTGGCCTGCTCCTCGAGCAGCTTGTTCATTTCGTCATCCGACATCGGCTCGGCGAATTGTTCGCTGATCGCGTTGAAGCGTTCGAGCTTGGCGAACATCCCACCGATACCCTGGATGACCTCTTCGCGCACGGTCTTGTTGGGGTCGAGCTCTGGCTCCTGGGGCAAGTAGCCGACCTTGATGTTCGGCTGCGGCCGCGCCTCGCCCTCGATGTTGGTATCGAGACCCGCCATGATTTTGAGCAGCGTCGATTTGCCCGAGCCGTTCAGACCGAGCACGCCGATCTTGGCGCCAGGGAAGAACGACAGGCTGATGTCACGCAGGATCTGACGCTTGGGGGGCACGATCTTGCCCACCCGATTCATCGTGTAAATGTATTGAGCCATGCGGGTGATATGGGGGCGGAAGGGGTGGAAAAAAGGGCAAGCATTATGGCCCGTGCTAGGCTCGATCGCATCATGTCCGAGGTCCTCGTGATCGCCGATGAGCGGCTTGCCCGCTACGGCTTTGCCAACGGTCACCCTTGGGGCACAGACCGCCAGAGCGCGTTCCTGCGCGAGTTCGAGCGGCGTGGTCTCGCACGACGCTGCGCGGTCGAGGGCACGCGCATGGCAACGCTCGAGGAGCTCGAGCTGTTTCACGAGCCCGATTATGTCGCCTATATCCGCAGTCGCTCGGGCACCGGTCAGGGCTATCTCGATGGCGGTGATACACCCGCATTCAAAGGCGTGTTCGAGATCGCCTCGGACGTCGTCGGCGCGACGCTTACGGCGGCCGAGGCCATCATGACGGGCCGTGCACGGCGGGCCTTCGTGCCGATTGCCGGGCTGCACCACGCCGCGCGCGGCGGTGCTGCCGGGTTCTGTGCCCTGAACGACTGCGGCATCGCCATCGAATGGCTACGCCACCATCACGGTCTCTCGCGTATCGCCTATGTCGACATCGATGCCCATCATGGCGATGGGCTCTACTACGGATTCGAGAGCGACCCGCAGCTGATCTTCGCCGACATCCACGAGGATGGGCGTTTCCTTTATCCGGGCACCGGCAGCGCCCTTGAGCGGGGCAAGGGTGAGGCTGTGGGTACCAAACTCAATCTGCCGCTGCCGCCGGGGGCCGATGACGCGGCCTTTGATCTGGCGTGGCGCGAGGTATTGCAACATCTGGAAAACTTCGCGCCGCAGTTCATCGTGTTGCAGTGCGGCGCTGACAGCATCGCCGGTGATCCACTCACCCATCTTGCCTTCTCGCCTGCGGCGCACGAGCGCGCGGCTCGCGAGCTCACGCAATTGGCCGAACGCTTGGGGCACGGACGCGTGCTGGCCACGGGCGGCGGCGGCTACAACCGGCAGAACATCGCAGCGGGCTGGAACGCCGCGGTCGAGGGGCTCTTCGGCTAGAATATGGCGTGTTTGTACACTCCGCATGTTGAGGCCCAGCTGATGTACTCGAGCCGCATGACCATCGAAGATTTCGATCCCGAACTCGCGCAGTCGATGCGTGCCGAGCTTGCGCGTCAAGAAGATCACATCGAGTTGATTGCCTCAGAGAATTACGCAAGTCCGCGCGTGCTCGAGGCGCAGGGCTCGGTGCTCACCAATAAATACGCGGAGGGTTATCCCGGCAAGCGCTATTACGGTGGCTGCGAATTCGTCGACGTAGCCGAGCGCCTCGCGATTGATCGCGCGAAGGAGCTGTTTGGTGCCGATTATGCGAACGTGCAACCGCACTCGGGCTCGCAAGCCAATGCCGCCGTCTATCTCGCCATGCTGAAGCCGGGCGACAGCATTCTCGGCATGAGCCTTGATCACGGCGGTCACCTGACTCACGGTGCCAAGGTCAATTTTTCGGGCAAGATTTTCAACGCCACGCAATACGGCATCCGCCCGGACAACGGCGAAATCGACTATGACGCGCTCGAGCGGCAGGCGCTCGAGGTCAAGCCGCGACTCATCATCGCCGGCTTTTCGGCCTATTCGCGCTTCCTCGACTTTGCGCGTTTTCGCGCCATCACCGACAAGGTGGGCGCCTACCTGCATGTCGACATGGCACACGTGGCCGGGCTGGTCGCGGCGGGCGCGTATCCGAACCCGGTGCCCTATGCGGACGTCGTCACCACGACCACGCACAAGACGCTGCGCGGACCACGCGGCGGGCTGATCCTCGCGCGGGCCAACGACGAGCTCACCAAAAAATTCAATTCTTTGGTTTTCCCGGGAACGCAAGGTGGTCCGCTGATGCACGTGATTGCCGCCAAAGCGGTAGCCTTCCTCGAGGCGTTGCAGCCCGAGTTCAAAGATTATCAGCGTCAGGTAGTCGCCAATGCGCGTGCCATGTGTGCGCGCTTGCAACAGCGTGGCTACCGGATCGTCTCGGGAGGCACCGACAATCATCTCTTCCTCATCGATCTCTCTGACAAGAACATTACCGGCAAGGATGCCGATGCTGCGCTCGGCGCCGCTCACCTCACGGTCAACAAAAACGCCGTGCCCAACGATCCGCGACCGCCCATGGTTACGAGCGGAATTCGTATTGGTACGCCGGCCTGCACGACCCGCGGCTTCAAGGAAGCCGAGGTCACGCAGGTGGCTGATCTGATCGCCGACGTGCTCGATGCCGAGGGCGCCGCCCCGACAGTCGCGCGCGTCAGCGAGCAGGTCACGGCGCTCTGTCGTCGGTTTCCGGTCTACGAGTCCTCGCAGGCTCGTTTGCAATCCGGGACCCGCGCGGCGGCCGGCTGATCGAGTTGCCGCAAGCCTGACGGGACGACGCCATGCACTGTCCCTTCTGCGGCCACGAAGAGACCAAGGTCAACGACTCTCGGCTCGCCGCCGAGGGTCGACAGATTCGCCGGCGTCGCGAGTGCCTGCAGTGCGGCGAGCGATTCACCACCTTCGAGACCGCCGAACTCGTGATGCCGCTGGTCGTCAAAACCGATGGCAGTCGGCAACCGTTCGACGAACAAAAACTCCGTTCCGGACTGCACAAGGCATTGCAGAAGCGACCGGTCGAGCACGAGCGTATCGAGGCTGCGGTAGCGCGTATTCAACAAAGATTACGTGGGCTTGGCGAGCGCGAAGTGGCGTCGCGACAGGTCGGCGAGTTCGTGATGGATGAGTTGCGTCATCTCGACGAGGTGGCCTATGTGCGCTTCGCTTCGGTCTACCGCAGCTTTCAGGACGTCGAGGCGTTTCGCGACGAGGTCGACAAACTGCGCACGCGTCGCCGTCGCGAGCCGCTCGCTGGGCAACTTTCGCTGTTGAGTGGCGAGGATCCCGCGGCACGCCGCGAGACGACCCCCGGCAAAGGTGGCAAGCGTGACTAGTCATAGCCTTGAGCAGGGTCGCAGCGACGATCGCTGGAGCGCGTTCGAGCAGCGTGCGATGCGCTTGGCACTCGAACTCGCCGCTCGCGGGGCCACGACCACGCAGCCGAATCCGCGTGTGGGCTGCGTGCTCGCGCGCGATGAGCAGATCGTGGGCACAGGCTGGCACCAGCGCTCCGGCGAGCCACATGCCGAAGTTTTCGCGTTGCGCGAAGCCCGCGAACTCACCCGCGGTGCGACGGCCTTTGTGACTCTCGAGCCCTGCAATCATCATGGTCGTACGCCGCCTTGCACCGAGGCGCTGATCGCGGCCGGCGTGTCGCGGGTGATCTTTGCTTGTGGTGATCCGAATCCGCGGGTCGATGGCAGCGGTGCGGCGCGACTGCGTGCCGCGGGCATCACGGTGGATGTCGGTCTGCTTGCGGCCGAAGGCGAAGAACTGAATCTCGGTTTCTTCAAGCGCATGCGGTCCGGTCGACCTTGGCTGCGACTGAAGCTCGCGGCGAGTCTCGATGGGCGTACCGCGCTCGCGAGCGGCGAGAGTCGCTGGATCACCTCGCCCGAAGCGCGCGCTGACGTCCATCGTTTTCGCGCCGAGAGTGCAGCGATTCTCTCGACGAGTGCCACCGTGCTCGCCGACGATCCCGCCCTCGATGTGCGCGATCTGGACGCTGTGCGCGATGCGGGCGACGCGCGCCAGGCAGACGCGCTGCCGCACCCACGTCCGCCGTGGCGAGTGATCCTCGATCGTGATCTGCGCATCCCCCGCTCGGCGCGACTGTTCGGTACGAGCGGCGAGATCGTTCGGCTTGCTGCGGCGCGGTCGACCTCGCGGCAACGTGCTCTGGCACAGGCTGAGCCAGTGCACGAGGCGCCGCTGGGGCGCATCGAGTCCATCGCCACCGACGCTGCAGGGCAGCTCAGCCTCGAGGCGGCGCTTGCCTGGATGGGTGGCGCTGGTCTCAACGAGATCTGGACCGAGGCCGGCCCGACCTTGGCGGGCGCGCTGCTCGATCGCGAGCTTGTCGATGAACTAGTGCTCTATCTCGCGCCCAAACTGCTTGGACCGGATGCCCGACCGCTCGCCCATCTGCCGCCCCTTGGGCGGCTGGCTGATGTGGCGCATTGGCAGGTACAGGATCTGCGCCAGATCGGTCCGGATATCCGTATCATGCTGCGCCCGAGCCGCTGAGGCGGCCCAGTCGGAGATCAGCGAGCGTGTTCACCGGAATCGTGCAGGACGTGGGTCGCGTGGCCTCACTCGAGCGCCGCGGCGGCGACCTGCGGATCCGTATTGCCGTCGATCAATTATCACTCGCGAGTACGCAGCCCGGTGACAGCATCGCCGTCAGCGGCGTGTGTCTGACCGCGCTCGATCTGTTGCCTGCCGGTTCCTTCGCGGCTGATGTCTCCAATGAAACACTCGCGCTTACCACGCTCGGTACGCTCGAGGTCGGCAGCCGCGTAAACCTCGAGCCCGCCTTGCGCGCTGGTGACCCGCTCGGCGGACATCTCGTGTCGGGTCATGTGGATGGTCTCGGTGAGGTACTCGACATCGTTGCCGATGCGCGCTCGGTACGCATGCGCTTCGGCTGTCCGGCTTCGCTCGCACGTTACGTCGCGCGCAAAGGTTCGATCGCCATCGATGGGGTCAGCCTCACCATCAACGAGGTTGGCGATACCGATTTTTCGGTCAATCTCATCCCACACACGCAAACGGTGACCACGCTCGGCGAGTATCACGTCGGTCGACGGGTCAACCTCGAGATCGATCAGGTCGCGCGTTACGTCGAGCGTCTGCTCACGGCGAGCACGCCAGTGTCGCCCGAGGTAAGCCGATGAGCGGTAAGCTCGATCGCATCGAAGATATCCTGGCCGATCTCGCCGCGGGACGCATGGTCGTCATCATGGACGACGAGCATCGCGAGAACGAGGGCGACCTGCTTATGGCGGCCTCCAAGGTCAGGCCCGAAGACATCAACTTCATGGCGCGACATGGCCGCGGTCTCATCTGTCTCACGTTGACCGAAGAGCGCTGTCGTCAGTTGCGTTTGCCGCTGATGGTGAGCGACACGCATCGCGAACATCGCACCAACTTCACCTTGTCGATCGAGGCGGCCGAGGGCGTGACCACGGGCATCTCGGCCTACGATCGCGCGCACACCGTGCGCACTGCCGTATCGCCCGATGCCAAGCCGCAGGATCTGCGCCAGCCCGGTCATATCTTTCCGATCATGGCCCAACCTGGCGGCGTGCTGACCCGCGCGGGGCACACCGAGGCGGGCTGTGATCTGGCGCGGCTTGCGGGTCTCGAGCCTGCTGCGGTGATCGTCGAAATCATGAACGACGATGGCACCATGGCGCGTCGTCCCGACCTCGAAAAATTCGCGCGTGCGCATGGTCTGCGCATCGGCACGATCGCCGATCTCATTCGCTACCGTCTGCAGACCGAACGCTCGGTCGAGCGTATCGCCGACAGCACCGTGCAGACCGAAGTCGGCGAGTTTCGTTTGCTCGCGTATCAGGATCACGTGCATCGCGATGTGCATCTCGCGCTGGTGCACGGTGATCTCTCGGCGACGCCAGCACCACTGGTGCGTGTGCATTTGACCGACACCTTGCTCGATGTCGTCGGGATCACCGGCCGGTCGCGTCGCTGGACGCTGCGCGCCGCGATGACCCGCATCGTGCAGGAAGGCTGTGGTGTCGTGATCGTGCTGCGCGAGAGCGAGTCGCCGCGCGAACTCGCCGATGCGGTGCGCGCACTCGAGGCGGGACGCAACGCGGGCGCAGGCGGTGAGGGCGCGCCGGTGCTGCGTACCTACGGCATCGGTGCACAGATCCTGAAGGATCTCGGTCTGCGGCGCATGCGGGTGCTCTCGGCACCGAAGCAGATGCATGGCCTCTCGGCCTTCGATCTCGAGGTGGCGAGTTACGTGGATAGCGGCACATGAAAATCGACTACGGCGATCCCATTGCCCTCGGGCAAGCGCCCGTGCTGGAGGCTAGCAGTCATTCGGTGGCGCTCGTCATGGCGCGCTTCAATGCACCCATCGTGGCGCAGCTGCGTGATGGCGCGCGCGCGGCGTGGCGGCGTCATGGAGGTCGGGACGACAGGCTCATCGAGCATCGCGTTCCCGGCGCCTATGAATTGCCACTGGCCTGTCGTGAACTCGCGCTTCGTGCAAAATTTTCGGCCGTCATCGCGCTTGGCTGTGTCATCCGTGGCGATACGCCCCACTTCGACTATGTCGCCGGCGAATGCGCGCGGGGGCTGATGAACGTGGGCCTCGAAACCGGCGTGCCGGTGATCTTTGGGGTGCTCACCGTCGAGACGCCCGCACAAGCGCAAGAGCGTGCGGATCCGGCGCGACTCGACAAAGGCGGCGAGGCGCTGGAGGCTGCGCTCGAGATGGCGCAACTGCTGCAGGGGATCCGCCGATGAGTGACTCCGCCGAGCGCTCGCCAGGTCGATCGGGTGTGCGCTCCGGCACGCGTTCGGGAGCGCGCTCGGTGGCGCGCAAGCTCGCCATGCAGGCGCTCTATCGGCTGCAGCTCAACGAAGCGCCTTGGCAAGATGTACTGCTTGAGTTCTCGGTCGAAGAGGACATGGCCCGCGCCGATCGTGAATATTTTGACGAGATTATGCGCGTGATCGCCGAATCGCGTGTCGCACTGGATGAACAATTGGCGGCGTGGGTTGATCGTCCGCCCGCCGAACTCGATCCGGTGGAACATGCCGTATTGCTGATCGGTGTGCACGAGCTTGCGGCGCGTCCCGATGTGCCGTGGCGTGTCGTTGTCAATGAGGCCGTGACGCTCGCCCGCAAGTACGGCGCGACCGACGCGCACAAGTTCGTCAATGCCGTGCTCGATCGCGCGGCGCGAGCCCTGCGTCCTCTGGAACACTGAGCCGCATGGTGTCCATGCCGCTTGGTGAATTCGCGCTCATCGATCGCTATTTTCGCGATTTAGGTATCACCCGCGGCGACGTGCTGCTCGGGGTCGGTGACGATGGCGCGCTGTTGCGTCCGCCTCCGGGCTTCGATCTCGTGGCGGTCAGCGATACTTTGGTCGAGGGCGTGCATTTTCCCGCTGGAGCGTCCGCGCGCTCGGTCGGGCATCGCGCCTTGGCCGTGAATCTGAGCGACATTGCCGCGATGGGCGCCGTGCCCGCGTGGAGTCTGCTCGCGCTCACGCTGCCGTCCGTCGATGAGCGCTGGCTCGAAGAATCCGCGGCGGGTTTCGGCGCGCTCGCGCGTGAACACCAGGTCGCCCTCGTGGGTGGCGATACGACGCGTGGTCCCCTGATGTTGGGCGTGCAAGTGCTGGGCTTCGTCCCGCAGGGTCAAGGATTGCGCCGCGCCGGGGGCAAGCCCGGCGATTTGCTCTGCGTCTCGGGCACGCCCGGCGAGGCGGCCGCAGGTTTGGCGTTGCTGCAGCAGACGATCCGTCTGCCCGAGGCGCCTCGTGCGACGCCCGCGCTTGAGCAGGCCGCGCATCAGTTGCGTCGACGCTTCGAGTTTCCGACGCCACGACTCGCGCTCGGTGCGGCCCTGCGTGATCTTGCGAGCGCCTGCATCGATGTCTCCGATGGACTGCTCGGCGATGCGGGCAAGCTCGCAGCGGCAAGCGGGTGCACGGCCATCGTCGATCTTGATCGACTACCGCACTCGACGGCGCTGTCGGCGCTGGTCGCTGCGCAGTGCCTCAGCGAGCCAGCGGCCTTGCGTTGCGCATTGGCGGGCGGCGATGACTATGAGCTCGTGTTTTCCGTGCCGCAGGCGCAGCGTGAGCGCCTGCACGAGCTCGCTGCCCGCGAAAACATTTCGATGATCGGTGAACTCGCGCCGGCGGTCGGCGCGGAGCCTGCGAGCAACGTACAGCTGCGCCGCGGCGGGCGTTGGCTAGCGTCCGAAGAGTTTGCTGCGCTCGCTGCCGGTTTCGATCACTTCGCGGCTTGAGCCGACTCGTCTTTGTCGCGCTCGATGAGCGCATAGGCCGAGTGGTTGTGGATCGACTCGAAGTTCTCGGCCTCGACCGTATACGCCGCGACGCGCGGCTCATCGTTGAGGCGTAGCGCGATATCGCGCACCAGATCCTCGACGAACTTCGGATTGTCGTAAGCGCGTTCGGTGACGTATTTCTCGTCGGGACGCTTGAGGATGCCGAACACCTCGCAAGAGGCTTCTTCCTCGGCGATGTCGATCAGTTCCTCGATCCACAGGTGTTCGCGCAGCTTGGCGGTGATGGTCACATGCGAGCGCTGGTTATGCGCGCCGCGCTCCGAAATTCGCTTGCTGCAAGGGCAGAGACTGGTCACCGGCACCACCACTCGCACCCAGAGTTCGGCGCGGCCGGCGCGCTGCTCGCCGATCAGCGTGGCTCGATAGTCCATGAGACTCTCGACACCCGACACCGGCGCTTTTTTCATGACGAAGAACGGGAAGGTCATCTCGATGTGGCCGGCCTCGGCTTCGAGACGGCGCGTCATTTCATCGAGCATCCGGCCAAAGTTTTCGACCGAGATCTCGCGCTCCCCGTGCAGGATCTCGACGAAGCGCGACATGTGCGTGCCTTTGAAATCCTGCGGCAGATTCACGTACATGTTGAAGGTTGCAACCGTGTGCTGCTCCCCACTCGAGCGATCACGCAGCTTGACCGGGTGGGTGATGTCCTTGATGCCGACCTTGTTGATCGGGATGCGACGCGTGTCGGCGCGCGACTGGACATCTTCGACGGGGGCGATCACTGCAACATCCATGATTTGTCCTGCCGATCCATAGGCTGCTCAGGTTCCGGTGCGCTGCAGGCCTTGCAGCGTCTGCCACCACGGCTCGATCTGTCGGGCGAGGCCGGCCGCATCGAGCCCCGCAAGCGCGAGACAATCCTCGCGACTGCCGTGCTCGATGAAACGATCGGGAACGCCGATGAGATGCAGCGGCAAGACGATCCCGGCGGCGGCGAGCGCTTCGGCCACAGCCGCACCGGCGCCACCCTGCACCGCATTTTCCTCGATCGTGATGATCGCGTGATGACGCTGCGCCAGCTGGACGACCAGATCGACGTCCAGCGGCTTGATGAAGCGCATGTCGACGACCGTTACATCGAGCCGCTCGGCGATCGCCTGCAGCGAATGCAGCAGCGTGCCAAAGACAAGCAGGGCGAGCCCGCTGCGTCCCTCGCGGCGCAGCAGCGCGCGACCGAGCGGCAGCGCCGACATGTCCTTCGCAGGCACCGTGCCGTTGCCGATGCCGCGCGGATAGCGCACCGCCGAAGGGCTCTGCAGCGTGGTTGCCGTGTAGAGCATCTGCCGGCACTCGTTTTCATCCGACGGCGCCATCAGCACCATGTTCGGAATGCAGCGCAGATACGAGATGTCGTAGGCACCTTGATGGGTCGCGCCATCGCCACCCACGAGGCCGCCGCGATCGAGCGCAAACACCACAGGCAGATTCTGCAGCGCCACATCGTGAATCAGCTGATCGTAGCCGCGCTGCAAGAAGGTCGAATAGATGGCCACCACGGGCTTGAAGCCCTCGCAAGCGAGCCCCGCGGCGAAGGTCACGGCATGCTGTTCGGCGATCGCCACGTCGAAGTAGCGCTCTGGAAAGCGCCGCGAAAACTCGACGAGTCCCGAGCCTTCGCGCATCGCGGGCGTGATGCCGATGATCTTGGGATCGCGCTCGGCCATGTCACAGAGCCACTCGCCAAAGATTTGTGAGAACGAGGGCCCGGCTGATTTGTCTTTGAAGATGGTGCCGCTGGCCGGGTCAAAGGCGCCGGGCCCATGCCACTTGATCGGATCCGCCTCGGCTGGTGCATAGCCCTTGCCCTTGCGCGTGACCACATGCAGGAACTGCGGGCCTTTGAGTTGCCGCTGATTGCGCAAGGTACGCACTAGCGCGGTGACATCGTGTCCGTCGATCGGCCCGATATAGTTGAAGCCGAGCGCCTCGAAGAGCCCGCCCGGAAGAATCATGCCCTTGAAATATTCTTCGGAGCGCCGCGCAAACTCCCAGGCGACCGGCATTTTGGCCAGCACCTTCTTGCCGGTCTCGCGCAGGGCCGCGTATTTGCGGCTCGAGAGAATGCGCGCAAAATAATTCGACAGCGCGCCAACGTTCTCCGAGATCGACATGTCGTTGTCGTTGAGCACGACCAAAAGATCTGTGCGCAGCGAGCCCGCATTATTGAGTGCCTCGAATGCCATGCCCGCCGTCATCGCACCATCGCCGATGATGGCGACAACCTTGCGATCGAGACCTGCCTGCGCCGCCGCCACGGCCATGCCGAGTGCAGCGCTGATCGAAGTGCTCGAATGACCGACACCGAAGGTGTCATAGGGGCTTTCGCTGCGAGTCGGAAAGGGTGCGAGGCCGTCTTTCTGTTTTACGCTCGCGAGCCGATCGCGCCGCCCGGTCAGCACCTTGTGCGGATAGGCCTGATGTCCCACATCCCAAACGAGCCGATCGTCGGGCGTCTCGAACACGTAGTGCAGCGCCACGGTGAGTTCCACCGTGCCGAGCCCGGCGGCGAAATGCCCACCGCGGGTGGCCACCGTGTTGATCAGATAGTCACGCAGCTCGCGACAGACTTCCGGCAGCGCCTCTGGCGGCAACGCGCGCAAGTCGACCGGTGAGTCGATTTTGGAGAGCAGCGGATAGGTGTCGGCGAGCGAGGGCATGGAACCACACAGTGTATTAGTTCGCTCGGCCGATGACGAAATCGGCTAGCGCTGCGAGGGGCTTTCCGGCATCGCCCAACGGCGCGATCGCCTTCAGCGCCCGCGCGCGTTGGTTGGCAGCGGCCTCGCGTGCCCCCTCGAGCCCCATGAGACTCGTATAGGTTGGCTTGTCGTGCGCGGCATCGGCGCCCGCGATCTTGCCGATCGAGGCCGTGGTGCCGGTGACATCGAGAATATCGTCCTGAATCTGGAAGGCGAGACCGATGGCGGCGCCGTATTTGCGCAGTGCGTCCCAGACGGGTCCGCCGAGCACACCCGCCGCGGCCGCGCCAAGCAGCACCGAGGTCTCGATAAGCGCCCCTGTTTTCAAACGATGCATGCGTTGCAACGCGGCAAGATCGAGGCGTCGACCCACCGATTCGAGATCGATGGCCTGCCCGCCCGCCATGCCGGCGGGGCCGATGCCGCTCGCGATCAGGCGCACCATGGTGAGGCGGCGCACGGCCTCCGCCGGGCTTTGCGCTGCGGGTCCGGCGAGTAGTTCGAAGGCCACCGCCTGCAGTGCATCGCCCGCGAGGATCGCTGTCGCTTCGTCGAAGGCCTTGTGGCAGGACGGACGACCGCGGCGTAGGTCGTCATCGTCCATGGCCGGCAAATCGTCGTGCACGAGGCTATAGACGTGAATGAGCTCGACCGCTGCCGCCGGATCATCGAGCACCTCCAGGGGGGCGCCCAAGGCGACGCCAGTCGTGTAGACGAGCGTGGGTCGCAGCCTCTTGCCGCCGCCCAAGGCGCTGTAACGCATGGCTTCGACGAGGCGCGCGGAGCCCGCCTCGGGCTGTCGCAGGACTCGCTCGAGAACCTGCTCGATACGCTCGAGATACGCCATGCTCACTCGTCCTCGATGGCCTCTTCGTCAACGCCAGCATCGAAGGGAGTAAGTTCGCTGCTGCCGTCCTCGCGTTTCAGCAGGACATCCACCCGCGCCTGCGCCGCCTCGAGGGCGCTCTGGCAGTCACGGGTCAGGCTGATCCCCCGCTCGAAGGTCTTGAGGGCTTCGTCGAGCGGCAAATCGCCGCCCTCGAGCTTCTCGACGAGCTCCTCGAGTTCGGTGAGCGATTTTTCGAAATCCGGTGGACGCTTGGTTCGGCTCATGAACGCGTTATACAACAGCGGAAGGCCCTGCGGGTTCCGCGGGTTGACGCTGTCCGGAGCGAAGTCTAGAGTGCCCTCCCCGTTAGACTCAGTCTAACCGGGTCCCCAGGACCTTTCAGAACCATTGCCAGAAAGAAGGAGAGATTCCGTGCAACTCAAAGGCAGCAAGACCGAGCAGAACCTGAAGGACGCCTTCGCCGGCGAGTCTCAGGCCAACCGTCGTTACCTCTACTTCGCAGCCAAGGCGGACGTCGAAGGTTTCAACGATGTCTCCGCCGTGTTCCGCTCGACTGCGGAAGGCGAGACGGGCCACGCTCACGGCCACCTCGAGTACCTCGAGGCGTCGGGTGATCCGGCCACGGGTTTGCCGATCGGTGACACCAAGCTGAACCTCCAGGCCTCGATCGCCGGCGAGACGCACGAGTACACCGACATGTACCCGGGCATGGCGAAGATCGCGCGCGATGAGGGCTTCGACGAAATCGCCGACTGGTTCGAGACTCTCGCCAAGGCCGAGCGTTCGCACGCGAACCGCTTCACCAAGGCGCTCGAGTCGATCTGATCGCTCTGCAGTACGGCGACGTCGGCGGCCTCGCGGCCACGGCGTCGCCGTTTTGTTGATATCCACGGAGGGAAGCGATGAGCAACAGCACCATCACTGGCGGTCGCGAGGGTTCGCTCGAAGCGCCGACGCGTCATCCGCTCAACTGGCGTGATCCGTCGTTCTACGACGAGGCAGCACTCGAGCAGGAACTCGAGCGCGTCTTCGATATTTGCCACGGCTGTCGCCGCTGCTTCTCGCTCTGCAATTCATTCCCGACGCTCTTCGACGCGGTCGACAATTCGCCCTCCGGCGAGCTCGACACGGTCGACAAGAAGGTCTACTGGGATGTCGTCGATCACTGTTACCTCTGTGACATGTGCTACATGACGAAGTGCCCCTACGTGCCGCCGCACCCGTGGAACCTCGACTTCCCGCACCTCATGCTGCGCGCCAAGGCCATCAAGGCAAAGAAAGGCGAGGTGCGGCTGCGTGACAAGATCCTCTCCTCCACCGATGTCGTCGGCAGCATTGCCGGCATTCCGGTGGTCTCGCAGCTCGTCAACGCCGTCAACAAGACGAGCGCGGGCCGTCAGCTGCTCGATGCCACGCTCGGCGTGGCCACCGATGCGCCGATTCCCGAATATCACTCCAACAGCGCGCGCAAGCAGCTCGCCGGACGCGAACTGAAGGTCGACGCCAAGCCCACCGCCGAAACTCGCGGCAAAGTGGTGTTGTTCACCACCTGCTACGGCAATCGCAACGAGCCCGATCTGAATCTCGATCTCGTCAAAGTATTCGAGCATAACGGCATACCCGTCAAAATCGTCTCGCAGGAAAAATGCTGCGGCATGCCGAAGCTCGAACTCGGCGATCTCGAGACGGTCGCGCGCTACAAGGACACGAACATCCCGGCGCTCAAGCAGGCGATCGACGAGGGCTACGACATCGTCGCGCCCATCCCGTCCTGCGTGCTGATGTTCAAGCAGGAACTGCCGCTGATGTTCCCCGAAGACGCGGATGTGCAGGCAGTCAAGGCGAGCATTTTCGATCCCTTCGAGTACCTCATGCTGCGCCACAAGGCGGGGCTGCTGCGTACCGATTTTGAAGCCGAGCTCGGCAAGGTGAGCTACCACGTGCCGTGTCATTTGCGCGTGCAGAATATCGGTCTCAAGACGCGCGATGTCCTCAAGCTCGTCCCCAACACCAATGTCGACGTCATCGAGCGGTGCTCGGGACACAACGGCACTTATGCGGTCAAGAAGGAGTTCCGCCCCGCCTCGGTGAAGATCGGCAAGCCCGTGATGAGCCGCGTCGAGAAAGCGAACCCTGACCACTACACCTCGGACTGCCCGATGGCAGGCCATCAGATCGAAACGGGGCTCGCGAATCCGAAGGAACCTGAACATCCGCTCAAATTGCTGCGGAAAGCCTACGGAATCTGATGTCATGCAAAAGAAACTTGCTCCCCAGGATCTGATGACCCTCGAGACCTACGCGCGCGAGCGCCCCGCGTTTCGCAGCAAGGTCATCGCTCACAAAAAGACGCGCACCGTCGGTGTCGGTCCCAACAGCACTTGGCTCTTCGAGGATCAGCTGACGATCCACTATCAGGTGCAGGAAATGCTGCGTACCGAGCGCATTTTCGAGCCTGAAGGCATCGCCGATGAGCTGCAGGCCTACAACCCGCTCATCCCCGATGGGCGCAACTGGAAAGCCACCTTGTTGATCGAGTTCGCCGATCCGGCGACGCGACCTGCAGCGCTCGCCAAGCTCATCGGCATCGAGGATCGCTGCTACGTGCAAGTGGCCGATTTCGATCGCGTATTCGCGATTGCCGATGAAGATCTCGAGCGCGAGAACGACACCAAGACTTCCTCGGTGCATTTTCTGCGCTTTGAGCTGAGCGATGCGATGGTTGCCGCCCTGCGCGGCGGTTCACGGCTCGTTATCGGTATCGATCACCCGAACTACACGCACTCGAACGACTCGATCGCGGACGCAACGCGCACTGCCCTGATCGCCGATTTCGCCTAAAATAGGCGGATGGCAAAAGACTACGACGCCTCGGCGATCGAGGTTCTCTCCGGCCTCGAGCCCGTGCGGCGACGGCCGGGCATGTATACCGATACCTCCCGGCCGAACCATCTCGCGCACGAAGTCGTCGACAACAGCGTCGACGAAGCCCTTGCCGGACACGCGAAGCGCATCGACGTCACGGTCTTCAAGGACGGCTCGCTCGAGGTGAGCGACGACGGTCGTGGCATGCCCGTCGACATCCACCCCAAAGAAAAAGTCAGCGGTGTCGAGTTGATTCTCACCCGCCTGCATGCAGGTGGCAAGTTCGACAGCGGCAGCTACTCCTTCTCGGGCGGTCTGCACGGCGTCGGCGTGTCGGTGGTCAACGCGCTGTCGCGCCAGCTCGATTGCCGCGTGCGCCGCGGCGGCAAGGAATACGCGATCGGTTTTCGCGACGGCAAGCTGAGCGCCAAGCTCGAGGTCGTCGGCACGGTCGGCCAGCGCAACACCGGCACCACGGTGCGTTTTTGGCCCGATCCAAAATTCTTTGATTCCGACAAGTTCTCCGTGCCGCAGCTGCGGCACACGCTCAAAGCCAAGGCGGTGCTCTGCCCGGGGCTGCGCATCAGCTTCACCAACGAAGCCACCGGTGAGAGCGACGAATGGTTTTTCGCCGGTGATTTAGGCGCGTATCTCGCAGACGAGCTCGGCAAAGCCGAGCGGTTACCCGCCGAGCCGATTACCGGCAAGCGCGAACAGGAGCAGGACTCGGTCGACTTTGCGCTCTGCTGGGCGCCGGGGATCGAGAACGCCTTCGCCGAGAGTTATGTGAATCTCATTCCGACGCCCGAGGGCGGCACGCACGTCAACGGTCTGCGCGCCGGCACGGCTGCCGCCGTGCGCGAGTTCTGCGAGTTCCGCAATCTTTTGCCGCGGGGCGTCAAACTCACGCCCGAGGATGTGTGGGACGGCGTGCGCTACGTGCTGTCCATCAAGATTCGCGAGCCGCAGTTTGCGGGACAAACCAAGGAGCGGCTGGCCTCACGCGATGCTGCGCAACTTGTCGAGGGGTATGCCAAGGACGCGATTGGCCTCTGGCTCGCACAACACCCCGATGCCGGCGAACGCATTGCGCAATACGCCATCCAGAACGCGCAGGATCGACTCAAGGCCGCACAAAAAGTGCAGCGCAAGCGCGTTTCGGGTGGCCCGGCGCTGCCTGGCAAGCTCGCCGATTGCGCGGGTGATGATCCCTCGCGCTCCGAGCTGTTTCTTGTCGAGGGTGATTCCGCAGGTGGCTCGGCGAAGCAGGCGCGAGACAAAGATTTTCAGGCCATCATGCCGCTGCGCGGCAAGATCCTGAATACCTGGGAACTCGAGCCAGGCGAGATCGGCTCTTCGGCCGAGGTGCACGATATCAGCGTCGCGCTCGGCATCGATCCTGGCACTGCCGATCTCTCGCGGCTGCGCTACCACAAGGTCTGCATCCTCGCCGATGCCGACTCCGACGGTCAGCACATCGCAACGCTGCTCT